>Ga0209303_1000027_pt1 | contig 199056 bp, 153 predicted proteins | sample SidtaG_3_FD_187449 | JGI IMG/M metagenome (GOLD analysis project Ga0209303, IMG submission 187449) | Marine algal microbial communities from Sidmouth, United Kingdom - Sidmouth_Asex1 metaG (SPAdes) (version 2) | ecosystem: Host-associated > Algae > Red algae > Unclassified | place: Sidmouth...
TTGAAGGTCTTCTCGTGATCGGAGGTGTCTCGCAACTCCTTTCTATCACGGCGAAGGCCTTCTCTCGTTCCGCCTCCCGATCAGCGGCTCACGACCGCTCGGCGTTCGGGATCATGAATAATCCGGGCTAGATCACCGCCAGCGTGCTCGTCGTCCCTCCCTCGACTCCAGTGAGGGGGAGGTGAGCGCGCCAGACAAGAGGCTGGTTGCTAGACTCGACCGTCCTCGCGTTCACTTCGGATCTTGCCATGCAGCGCCTCGCCTTTCTCTTCGCTCCCCTGCTCTGCGTTGGCCTCATCCACAAGAGCGCAGCGCAAGACATCGAGTTCGAAGGCAACTGGACGCACACCGACGAGGACAAGGGTGACTTCATCGAGATCACGCAAACCGACGACAACTACGTCGTCGAGCGCGTCGCTTTCAGCGTCATGAGTCAGTCGATGGGGAAGGACCGTTACCCGGCGTTCCGCGAAGGCGGGAGCCTGTCGATTCGGGCACCGGGCGGCTCGATTCCTGTCCTCTACGAACGCGATACTGACACGCTCACCGTCGATGGCCGGCAGACCTACCGTCGAACGGACGAGAATATCGATGACGCATCGACGGCCTGGATGGCGGCGCGGAAGGCACGTCGAGCAGAGAACAAACGCGTGTGTGAAGAGCTAGAGATCGAGCGGGATTCTCGGGAAGTCGACGCTCGCCAAGATCCCGAGACCTGGGCCGCGTTCAAGGAAGAGATGAAAGCGCGGACACCAAAGGGGTGTCTCATGCCGGTCCTCTTCTGATCAGGCGGCCATCCCCTTCGAGGTGGCTCGGGGACGGTTTGAACATCAGCCGAGTCAGTAGGACTCTAGCGGAGGGGGGTCGGGGAAGGACTCGCTTGGACCATACGACTGGTCGCAGACCGCACAACGCAACGGGGGGCTGTACTCGTTCCACGTCTTCTGCAACCGCACCGCTTTGCCGTCGGCATCGAAGCAGCGTTGGCAGAAGGAACCTTCGCGGTCTTTTCCCTCGCCCTGGCAGTACAGCACGCCGTCGAACGTCATCGAATCGCGTAGAGCAAGCTGCCGCTCTAACCCGACCTATTCATGAACTCGACCGAGGCGGTGGTCAGTGAGGTCGGAAGTGCCTCGGATGTCGTCGGTTTCGCTCATCGGGCGCTCGCGAGCGCCTCTCGCGGACCGCTCATGACGATTTCATGGTCCTCGAGCGCTTGATCGATCGGCGACCACGCTCTGGCGCGCAGCCGTGACGCCCCGACTCGAGAGTCGGGGTCAACCGCCGCCGCCATCGCGGTCCTACTCGATCAGGTCGGTGCCGCGCCGAGCACCCGGGCGATCCGGCACCACTCCCGACGCCACGGGGCCGAGTCCGGCAGGTGCAGCACGATCCGTCGCGTCGAGCGCTCCACCCAGGCTCCGAGCTTGAACAGCCTCTCGCGCAGCGTGCTCACCTGGGCGGCGGCCAGCGAGGTGTGACGCGCGCTCAGGCGCAGCTCCTGGAGCAAGACGTGCGCGGCCGCCGTGAGCAGCAGCAGGAACTGGTTGGCGAGAAAGCGATGGCAGCTCGTGCGGTCCATCTCGAGCCCGTCGAGCAACTCCTTGATCCGGTTCTCCACCGCCCCGCGGGCGCAGTACACCGCCTCGTACACGAAGCGTGGCGTCTGCCGGAGATTGGTGACGACGAACCGCGGGTTGTCGCGCATCGCCCATTCCCCGAGTCGCACGACCTCGGCCTTGATCACGACGCGCTGCCCGATGTCCCAGCTGTCGGCCGCGTAGCGGCACTCGGTGTAGTCCCGCTCGCTCTCCCCGCTCGCCTCGCTACGCGTCCGCCGCCCCTCCATCGCCTGCTCGGCGTGATCGCGAAGGGCGCGGTTGCCGGCGATGGCCACGACGTACTCGACGCCGGCCTCATCGAGGAAGTCGAGCACCTCCGGGGTGGCGAAGCCGCCGTCGAGGCGCACGCGGATGACGCTACGGGGAAAGGCCTTCCCGAGCTTCCCGATCACGCGCTCGAGGATCGCGCAGGCCCCCTCGCTCGCCCCGGCATGACCGTCCCGCAGCACGCTGGCGAAACAGATACTGCTCGGACTCGTCATCGAACTGGAGGAAGCCGACGACGGGGAGGAAGCACCAGCCGCCGTAGTGGGCGTTGAACAAGGACAACTGCTGCTGGCCGTGGGTGCGGTCATCGGTGGGGTCCAGGTCGATGGTGATGCGGCGCACCTGCCTCCTTCGTAGCCGCTTTCGGTGACGGGCGATCACGGTGTCGGCGAGGGCATGTCCGAGGCGGACGAGGGAGCGCCGGTCGGCGGCGTTCTCGAAGCGGCTGAGGGTTGGCTTGGAGGCGATGGCGGCGCCGTTGACCGGGTCGCGCCCGAGAAGGGTGCGGGGGATCGGATCGTCGATCAGACGCGCCGCGTCGTTGCAGTCCTCGTAGCCGGCGACGAGCAGGAAGACTCTCTGGCGCAGGAGGTCTGTGAGGGTGTGCTCCATGCGGCGCGGATCGCGAGGATCTCGCATCACCGCGGCGAGCGCGGCGCTCAGCCCGAGCCGCTCGTCGGCGGCCTTCAGCAGCAGAGCGCCAGAGCGCCGCCGGCGTCACGCGCGGCTCGCGAACCTCGGCGTGCGCCGCGTCGGTTCGTTCGATGCCTCGACAGGCGACGCCTCATGCGCGGCAGCGTCAGCTGCAGGCGTCCACCGGTGCTGCTCGAGCGCGAGCAGCGTGTCGATCTCCTCGACGGGCACGGGGCGCGAGAACAGGTAGCCCTGCCAGTCGTGGCAGCCTTCCTCGAGCAGGAATTCGAGCGTGCCGGCATCCTCGATGCCTTCGGCGGTGACGCGCATGCCGAGCGAGCGCGCGAGCGAGACGATGCAGCGCACGATCTTTCTCGCCTCGTCCGAGGTGGTGAGGCTCTCGACGAAGGAGCGATCGATCTTCAGGTGATCGAGCGGCAGGCGACCGAGGTAGGCGAGCGATGAGTAGCCCTTGCCGAAGTCGTTGAGCGCGATGCGCACGCCGAGGGTCTTCAGCCGGTCGACGATGTCGCTGTCGCGCGTGTCGACGAGCACCGATTCGGTGATCTCCAGGATCAGCGAGGCGGCCGAGAGACCGGACCGGTCGAGCACGCGCGCGACATCTTCCACGAAGTTGCCCTGGCCGAGCTGACGACCGCTGACGTTCACCGACATCGTGACCGCCGGATCGAGTGCGTGACTGTCACGCCAGAGGGCCAGTTGTCGGCAGGCAGCATCGAGCGCCCAACTGCCGACGACGCCGATCAGCCCCGTGCTCTCGAGGATATGCACCAGCGTCTCGGTATCGACGCCTGCCGGCACGATGCCGGGCGCGATGCGGAGCAGCGCCTCGAAGCCGACGATCCGATCGGTCGCGAAGTCGATCTGCGGCTGGTAGTGAAGGGAAAAGGCCATCGTGTCGACCGCCTGCCGCAAGGCAACGGTGATCTCGGAGCGTTCGCGTTGCGCGCGGTCCTGCTCCTCGGTATGGAACACGTACCGGGAACGCCCAGCGTGCTTCGCCGCGTACAACGCCGTGTCCGCGCGTTTCACGAGCGTCGCGCGATCGACCTCGAGCGTATCCGCCAGTGCGATGCCGACGCTCGCCCCGACGCTGAGTTCCTTCTCGAGGATGGTGAACGGCTGACCGACGGTGCGCACGATGCGCTGCGCGACGGCCGCGGCGGCCTCGGCATCGGTGAGGTCGGGGAGCACCACCGCGAACTCGTCGCCACCGAGTCGTGCGAGCATGTCCTGCGGTCGCACCGCCGCCAGCAGGCGCTCGGCGACAGCCTTCAGGAGGGCGTCGCCATGATCGTGACCGACGGTGTCGTTGACGGCCTTGAAGCCGTCGAGATCAATGTAGAGCACGCCGAGCTGGCCCGGACGGTCGACGCTCTTCATGCGCTCGTCGAGCGTCTCGAGCCAGGCCATGCGGTTCCACAATCCGGTCAGCGCATCCTTGTGCGCGAGGTCGTGCAGACGTTCCAGCATCAGGTGATTCTCGGTAACGTCCGAGGCGACCAGCAGGTAGCCCGTCGTGCGGCCGTCGGCGCCGCGCAAGGCGGTCATGTTGATCCTGACCCACGAGATCGGACCGGTCGGTGGCTTCAGGCGCACCTCTCGCTGGAACAGGTTGCGGCGTGACAGGGCCTCGCGCATCTCTGCGATTACCTCGTCCAGCTCTTCGGAGTGGATCGCGGCCATCCAGCCGAATCCGGCGGACTCTCGTGCGCTCAGTCGACTGAGCCGATTCCACATCTCGTTGGCATACAGACAGGTCCAGTCCGCGGCCAGTTCGACGATGCCCGCCGGCGCCAGTCGCGCGAGCGACGTGAACCGCGACAGGCGCTCGAGAAACTCGGTGCTGCCGCCGGGTGCGCCCGAATCGCTCACGCTCAGCACCGTGCAGTGCTCTCCGTCGAACAGCCGATGGGTGACCCCGAGGTCGAACCGCCGGTCGTCGTGCTTGGTGCGGGCGAGTCGTACCTTGGACAGTCGGTACGCGCCCCGTGCCCGCGATTCCGGAATCCGGTCGCGAGAGGCACGGGTGATGTCGAGCGTCTGGACGATGTGATCGTCGAGATAGCGGTTGATGTCCTCGCCCCGGAGCAACGCGGGTTTGGAGCCGAAAAGGCGCGCGCACGCCGGGTCGATCTCGAGGATGCGCCCGTTCGCATCGAAACTCAGTGTGCAGCCCTGCGACGGGGCGCGTTCGGCAGGAAGCTCGGTCGTGATCGCGACCGACGGGCAGGTGGCCTCGTTCGGTACGTCGAGAATGGCCGAGGAAAGGCGAGTGGAAGGTCGGGTGTCGTTCGCCGGATGCGCGGAGGCGTCCGGTTGAATCATCGATGTCGTCCCGCTTGGCGGTCGTCGTGACCGCGATCGCTTCGAATGGCTCATCGTGCTGTATGGGGTCCTGGCGAAAGTCGAGGCAGCGGTAGCAAATTGGATGCCTGCATCACGAAACCTGCGCGCGCTTTCAGGTTTGGTCGGCGCCGGTCGACGCGGGGTTTCGTGACGCATGCCTCGAGCCGTTTCGAGGGGCGGCTTGCCGGCGAGCACGACGGACCTCTCCGAGATGACAGCCGACGAGCGCCACGGGCCCCTCACCCTCGATGAACAACACGAGCACGGGCGAATCTTCGGGTGCTTCCCTCGGTCCGAACGAAGCCCTGGCGGACGCTGCCGGTTCGGGCGGCGGTGTCGCCTTCGTGGTGCTCGCCTTGTTGTCGCTGCTCGCGCTCGGTCGAGCAGTCTTCGCTCGGAGCGGACACGACGTCCTGCCCGCCCGACGCTCCGCACGACCGCGTCGCGGCGTGATTCCTGCACGAACTCGCGCGCCGCGTGGGTGTCGCCGAGCGATCGGCTCGGCGCCCTCACCCCTCGATCGACCCAAGGAGTCCCGACGATGTTGCTGTCCTGTCGTTGTCCGAGTCCTCGTGGCACGGGAACGCCTGTCGCCGATCACGGGCCATCGTCCTCACCGGCAACCGTCGTGAAGGCCTGCGCTCGACGCGCCCTGAAGAAACGCCTCTTGAAGAAGCGCCTCCTCAAGAAGCGGCTCTTCAAGAAGCGCTTCGCGATCGGCGCACTGTTGGCCGGCACTGTCGCCCAGGGCGCCGTGCAGGCCGCCGACGTCAGGGTCGCCTTTCTCGGCGATCAGGGCAGGAGCCAGGCGACACGCGATGTGCTGAAGCTCGTCAAGGACGAGAGCGCCGATCTGCTCGTGCTGCAGGGCGATCTCGGGTACAGCAGGCCCCGGCTGTGGATCGAGAACATGGACTCGATACTCGGCAAGCGGTTTCCCGTGCTTGCCGTCGTCGGCAATCACGAGAACGTCGGCTGGGATCTTTATCGCGACTGGCTCGAGAAACGTGTGGAGGACATCGACGCACTGAAGTGCGACGGGCGAATCGCCGTCAAGGCGCATTGCACCTTCCGCGGCATCTCTGTCGTACAGACCGCACCGGGCGTGCACGAGATCCCCGGCATCGACGCGGATGACGACTACGCCGGCTATCTGCGCGACGCGCTGGCCGACGATCCCAACGTCTGGCGCATCTGCAGCTGGCACAAGCTTCAGCGCGACATGCAGGTGGGCGGCAAGACGAGCAATTCCACGGGCTGGGGCGTCTACGAGGAGTGTCGCAAGGCCGGTGGCATCGTCGCGACGGCGCATGAGCACAGTTACTCGCGAACCCATCTCATGAGCGACTTCAGCGAGCAGCGAGTCGTGCACCGGGACGATCACCTGCAGGTCGGACCCGGGCAGACCTTCGCGTTCGTGGCGGGGCTCGGCGGCAACTCCGTCCGTGCCCAGCAGCGCGAGGGCAACTGGTGGGGATCGATCTACACCGCGACACAGGGCGCGACGCACGGAGCCCTGTTCTGCACCTTCGGCGATCGTCGGGCGAGCTGCGAGTTCAAGGCGATCGACGGCGCGGTTCCGGATCGCTTCACCCTCGAGACGCTGAACGGCCTTGCGCCGGCCGCCGCCACGCCCACCGGATCGCGGTCGGGTGGCCGCGAGAACGAGCCTGTCACCGCCCCCGTTCCCGTTCCCGCCCCGGTCCCCGAGACGGGCGACACCGCGGCCTCGGCGATCGCCGCGCCGTCGGCGCTGGTCTCGAGTCGCTACTCGTCCGGGTCCGGGGAGATATTCTGGGCGAGGCCGTCGACCTTCGGTCTGCAATACGAGGTCCGGCTCGACGGCGACGTGCTGGCGACGACGGTGGGCACCAGTCACTATCTGCGCGGCCTCGCGAAGGGACGGGCCTACACCTACGAGATCGTGGCCCTCGATGGTCGCGGCCGGCGTTCGGCGCCCGCGACCGTGACCCTCTCGGGCATCAAGGGCGAGTCCAGCGGCGGAACTGGCCCGACCACGGCCGCGCCACCGATCGCGAGCGCCGACCCCGCCCTGTCGAGCGCCGGTTCCGGCGGGACCATCACGCGCGCGTCGACATCGGTGCCGGGGAATCTGGAAGTCCGTCTGGATGTCTACGGCCGTCGCTCGTACGAACTGTTCTGGGAGCGTGTGTCCGGCATCCCGCGCTATCGCCTCTCGTCGGACGACGGCGAAGTCGTTCAGGATGCCGCCGGCACGAGCCGTTACTTCCGACGGGTCGACACGTCGCTGGAGACGGTGTACCGGATCGAGGCGATTAACCGAGATGGCCGGACCGTCAGGGAGACCCGGGTGCTGGTGGCACCGGCGCGTTCGGCGCAGCTAGCGGCGGTCGACTGAGCCTGCCGCCCGCGCGGAGCGGTCGGAGGCCGTCGCGCTGCCCGGTCGGCAGCGGTGGGGGCTCGCCGAGCGGCGATGGAGGACGCAGGGATTCTCGGGCGATGTTCAGCTTCGATTCATGTAGGGCTGCCATCGTCGCGCCGGATGACCTTGACGAGCACACACCGATCCATGCCAGACCTTTCAGGTGAATCCGACGGGGCACGTTTCTCGAGCATGAGCCGCGCGTCGTTCAGATGCTGCATTCCGGGCACTGGAAGCCGCCGTTTGCCGCGTACGGCGCTGGCCGCCTGCCTCCTCGGCGCGACGCTCTCCGGCGCGGCTGGGGCGGATGTCAAGGTCGCCTTCCTGGGCGATCAGGGTGCGGACAGCACGGCGCGCGACGTGCTCGACCTGGTCCGCGACGAAGGCAGCGATCTGCTGGTCCTCCAAGGCGATTTCGCCTACGGCTGGGGCATCTCCGGCTGGATGGGGCATATGGAAGGCGCACTCGGTCCCGACTTCCCGGTCCTGGGTGTCGTCGGCAACCACGAGGAAGACGACTGGCCGATCTATCGCGAGTGGTTCCAGAACAGACTCGATCAGGTGCCCGAGCTGTCCTGCGACGGTGATCTGGGTGTCAAGGCGCACTGCACCTTCCGCGGAATCTCGGTGGTGCAGGTCGCGGCCGGGATCACCGAGGTGCCCGGCGTCTCGTCGAATGACGGCTATCCCGACTTCATCGAGCGGTCCTTCGACGACGATCCGAACGTCTGGCGAATCTGCAGCTTCCACAAGATGATGCGGCGCATGCAGGTCGGTCTCAAGGCCGATCGCACGGGCTGGGGGGTCTATGAGTCCTGCCGCGAGTCGGCCGCCATCGTCGCGACGGCGCACTCGCACACCTATTCGCGAACCCATCTGCTCAGCAACTTCGAAAACCAGACGATCGTCGATCAGGACGACGATCTGGAGATCTCACCGGGCCGTACAATCGCCTTCGTGTCCGGACTCGGCGGCAAGTCGGTTCGCGCGCAAGCCCGGGATGGCGCCTGGTGGGCATCGATCTACACGGCGACCCAGGGTGCGACGCACGGCGCGCTGTTCTGCACGTTCGGCGACACGCAGGCGAGCTGCGAGTTCAAGGATGTCGCCGGCGGGGTGGCCGATCGATTCACGCTGCGCGTCAGCGGCCGTGCATCCGGCGCGTCTGAATCGGAGTCGACGACGGAACCTGCCGAGGTGGCGGCGGCCGAAGTCTCGGAGGAAGCGACCTCCGAGCCGGACCCCGTTTCGGAGCCCGAGCCTGCGCCCGAGGCGGAACCTGCGCCGGAAGCTGCGCCGGAACCTGCGTCGGAACCTGCGTCGGAACCAGAGCCGGAACCTGCGTCTTCGCCCGACCCAGAGCCCGCCGAGGCTTCCGCAGAGGAGACTCAGGTGACGGAGGAGCCCGCGGTCGAAGAGGCGTTGGCGGAAGCGCGGGCGGCCGACGCAAGACTCGACCGCGAGCGCGAGGAACCGGTCGTCGTGGAGCCGCCTCTGCAGGTCCAGGCCAGCGAGAGCGCCGTGCCGGTCGAAGCCACGGAGCCGCCACCCGAGCCGGCGCCGGAGCAGCCGCCGGAGCAGCCGCCGGAGCCGGCGCCCGAGCAGCCGCCCGAGCCGCCGCCGGAGCAGCCGCCCGAGCCGCCACCGGAGTCGCCGCCCGAGCCGCCATCGGAGCCGGCGCCAGAGCCAGAGCCGACCCCGGAAGCGACCGCCGAGCCCCCTCCCGAGCCCACGACGATCACAGCCGCAGGGTCAGGCGCGGCGGCCGAGCCGACCGGGTCGCCGGCGGTCGACGACGACGCGCTCGTCGCCACGCCACCGCAGGCGCCGAGCGTCGCCCGCTTCGAGACCACCTTGGCCGACGATGGCGATGCCGGCAGTGGCAGGCTCGACGATCCCGCGCCGGTCATCGCCTCGGACGGATTGGACGTGCCGGTCGTGAATCTCGCCGCGGGTGCGGACGACGAGCCGGTCTTCGGCCCTGTGTCAGCAGGCGGAGGCGGGTCGGCCATCGGCTCGCTCGCGTTGTTCGGCATGCTGCTTCTGCGTCGTCGTTCGTCCGGTGCGGGAGCGTGTCGGCGCAGCCTCTGACCCGCCACGCTCAGAGGCTGCGCGATCGAGGAGTCGTTTGCATGCGCGGTCGAGTAGACGGATCGTCGAACGCTCGAAGCCACGGGTCCATGCGCGGTCGAGGGAACGGATCGTCGAGCGGTCGAAGCCGCGAGTCGGCGAGTGGTCGACGGTACGGGTGAGAGGCGACGTCCACGACTACATCGTCGTCGGTGCCGGATCGGCGGGTTGCGTGCTTGCCAACCGCCTGAGCGAAGCCGGGCGCCATCGGGTACTGCTGCTCGAGGCCGGCGGCAGCGAACGCCGGTTCTGGACACAGGTGCCGATCGGCTACGGCAGGGTCTATCACGACGAGCGCGTCAACTGGAAGTACGAGACCGAGCCGGTGCCGGGCCTCGATGAGCGTGCGAGCTATTGGCCGAGAGGCCGCGTGCTGGGCGGGTCGAGTTCGATCAACGCGATGGTGTACGTGCGCGGGCACCCGGACGACTACGACGACTGGGGCCGGTCGGCCAGTGGCTGGAGCTGGTCCGATGTCGCGCCCGCGTTCCATCGCATGGAGGCCTGGGACGGTGTACCCCACGAGCGGCGTGGTCGCGTCGGACCGCTGAGCGTGCACGACACCAGCGGTGAGGTCCATCCGCTGTGCGACACCTATCTTCGCGCGGCCGAAGAGATCGGTATCGGCCTGAACGAGGACTACAACGCGGACACCATGGAAGGCGCCTGCCTCTATCAGATAACCACCCGAGGCGGCGTACGTGCCTCGAGCGCACGGTGCTACCTGCGGCCCGCCATGCGCCGCTCGAATCTGCAGGTCGTGACCCGTGCGCAGGTGAGCGGCATCCTGTTCGACGGCGCGCGGGCCTGCGGTGTCACCTGGCGCGGCCGCGACGGCGAGTCACGGGCGTTGGCCGCGCGCGAGGTGGTGCTGGCGGCGGGTGCGGTCAACTCCCCGCAACTGTTGCAGCTTGCCGGGATCGGTCCGGCCGCGATGCTCGCCGGGCATGGCATTCGGGTGCGGCGCGACCTGCCGGCGGTCGGCGACCATCTCCAGGACCACCTCGGCGCGGACATGCTCTTTCGCGCTCGCGTGCCGACCCTCAACCAGGCACTGCGTCCGTGGCACGGCAAGCTGCGCGCCGGTGCGCGCTATCTCGCCGCCCGTCGCGGGCCACTCTCCCTCAGCGTCAACCAGGCCGGAGGGTTCGTGCGCGTACTCCCCGGGGCGACGCGCCCCGATCTACAGCTCTACTTCTCGCCGCTCAGCTACACCCGGGCTCCGGTCGGCGTGCGCCCGCTGATGAATCCCGACCCGTTTCCCGGATTCATGCTCGGCTTCAATCCCTGCCGACCGACCAGCCAGGGTCGGGTGACCCTGCGTTCGTCCGATCCGTTCGAGCCTCCCTCGATCCGACCGAACTACCTCGACACCGCGCACGATCGAGCGCTCATGTCGAGGGGCATGCGACTCGTGCGGGCGCTGGCGGCGGCACCGTCCCTTGCCGCCGTCATCGCGCGTGAAATCTCCCCCGGCGCGCCCGTCGACTCTGACGAAGCGCTCGCCGCCCATGTGCGCGAACACGCCTGGACGGTGTTCCACCCTTGCGGAACCTGCCGAATGGGCGATGACGCTACCGACACCGTCGTCGACTCGCGCCTGCGCGTGCACGGCGTGCCGGGCCTCCGGGTCGTCGATGCATCCATCTTCCCGCGCATCCCGTCGGGGAACACGAACGCGCCGGCGATCATGGTGGGTGAACGCGGCGCCGCGATGATCCTCGAGGACGCCTCGAGCCTGACGCCCGGAGCCTGACGGCGGACTCGAACGCCCCGCGCCGGACGCCCCCCGCCCGGCGGGCACCGTGCCCGCGCGGCAGGCGACCGCCGGCGTTCTCAGCCACGCCTGAATCCGGTCGCCATGACGAAGAACGTCGGATCGAGCTGCTTCATCGGCGCTTCCAGCGCGGTGATTTCGGCGGCCGGTGCGTGCACCTCGAGACGATCGAGCGTGGCGATCTTCAGCGCTTCACCGAGCAGTTCGCCGACGTTTTCCAGGTGCGCGAGGATGCCCGCCGCGTCTCGGTAGCCCTCGCGACAATGCGCCAGCTGTCCGCTGAAGCTGAAGCCGTAGAAGACGACACCGTCCTCCCCGCGAGTCTTCTCGACCATGCGATCGCCGAGCGCCTTGAAATCGTCGAGCTTGCCGTCCTGGACGGTGAAGTAGGGGACGAGCGTGCAAACGGTGTCTTCGAGAGCCATGCGAGTCTTCCTTCGATGCAGTGGGGTGGAGCGGATGGGGCCCGCGGAACCGATCGCGCAGAGCCTGTGGCGCATGAACTTCGCCAGGCGGTGACGGTCGGGGTCTGACGGTGCCGCGACGTTAACCGTCGGTCGCCTCACCGGCAATGGCCCCTAGGGCTACCATCGTCATCCCGATTCCGCTTCGCCGTCCGAGGAACCGCCCTGCCATGTCCACCAAGACGAAGGTCATCGTCGGCATTCTCGGCCTCGTCGCCGTCACCGCGATCTGGTTCCTCCTGCCGGTCAAGGAGTGGATAGAGGGGTTCCAGGGCTGGATCAAGGCACTGGGTGCGCTCGGCGTCGCGGTGTTCGTGGCGCTCTACGTCGCCGTCACCGTCGTGCTCGGCCCGGCCTGGGCATTGACGCTGGTCGCCGGTCTCGCCTATGGCGCCTGGGGTTTCCCGCTGGTCGTGGGTTCGGCGACGCTGGCTGCCGTCGTCGCCTTCCTGATCGGCCGCAACGTCGCTCGCAAGCGAGTGATGAAGCTCGTCGACGATGACAAGCGTCTGAAGGCGCTGAACCAGGCGGTCAGTCAGGACGGCTGGAAGGTCGTCGGCCTGACGCGGCTCAGTCCCGTGTTCCCGTTCGGGCTTCAGAACTATTTGTTCGGCGTGACCGACATCGCGCTCCTGCCGTACATGCTGGCGACCCTCGTCGGGATCATGCCGGGCACCGCGCTCTACGTGTACCTGGGCTCGTTGGGCAATGCGGCCGGCGAGGGCGGGGGGGCGCTGCGCTGGGCACTTCTGATCGCCGGTCTGATCGCCACGGCCGTGGTCGTGACGCTGGTGACGAAGCGGGCGCAGGCCGCGCTCGCGGCCCTGGATGTCGAGTAGCAAGGCGGGTCGGCGGGACACGCTGGACGCTCATCGGGATGACTGGCCCAGGGCCGCTTGCCGGCATCGCACGGTGTATCGTCGTCCCCCCACGGTCACGATTCAGGAGAACACATGGCTTCCGCGCGACCGATTCCGATCGGCGGTGTGCTGATCGCCCCGGGCGCCTGCAGCAGGGGCGACGATGACGAGCGCACGTCGACGGAGACGATCGAACGGCCCGCCGCCTCCGGTCCGGATGGCGTTCGTGTCGTCGCCAGTCTGTCGGTGGAGGCCATCGCCCCGGCGCTCGCCGGACTCGCGGTCGAGGTGGTCGGCGAAACCGGCGACGACTGACCGGCAGGGCGGACGATCTTCGGACCACCCGGCGCGGGGCACGCTCCTTGCGGTCGCCCGTTCAACGGAGAGCGCGCATGAACCTGGACCACGGCCTCGACGACAAGTATACGGCCGAAGGCGGCCATGTATTCATGAACGGCACGCAGGCGCTCGTCCGCCTCCCGATGGCACAGATGCGCCGCGATCGCTTGGCCGGTCTCGACACGGCCGCCTTCGTGACGGGCTATCGCGGCTCGCCGCTCGGCGGCTACGATCAGCAGCTGGCGCTCGCGAGTTCCCATCTCGAGGCGCACGACGTGACGTTTCGTCCCGGCGTCAACGAGGATCTCGCCGCCACCGCCATCTGGGGCACGCAGCAGGTGCCGCTGGCGCGACGCCCCACGAAGCAGGGTGTCGTGGGTATCTGGTACGGCAAGGGCCCGGGCGTCGACCGCTGCGGTGACGTGTTCAAGCACGGCAACGCCGCTGGAACGTCCGCGTACGGTGGCGTGCTCTGCCTGGCCGGGGACGACCATGCGGCCAAGTCTTCCACCCTGCCGCACCAGTCGGATCATGCCTTCATGGCGGCGGTCATGCCGGTGCTGTATCCGTCCTCGATTCACGAGTTCCTCGAGGTCGGGCTGTTCGGCATCGCGATGTCCCGCTACTCGGGTTGCTGGGTCGGGCTGAAGGTCATCTCCGACACGGTCGAGACAAGCGCCGTCGTCGACCTCGGCGACGAGCAGCGAGCGTTCGTCATGCCGGACGACTACGAGATGCCGGCCGGCGGACTCGGCATCCGCTGGCCCGATCCGCCGATGGTTCAGGACGATCGCCTGCAGGAGCACAAGGCCTACGCCGCGCTCGCCTTCGCCCGTGCGAACGGCATCGACCGGACGATCATCGATTCGCCGAATGCGCGACTCGGCATCGTCGCGACCGGCAAGGCCTTCGAGGACGTACGCCAGGCCATGGTCGAGCTGGGGCTCGACGAGACGACCTGCGCGCGCGTCGGCATCCGCCTCTACAAGGTGCGCATGCCTTGGCCACTGGAGCCGGAGGGCATCCGTCACTTCTCGGAGGGTCTGGAGGAGGTGCTCGTGGTCGAGGAGCGACGCGAGATCGTCGAGCACCAGATCAAGCAGCAGCTGTTCAACTGGCGAGCCGATGTTCGCCCCCGGATCATCGGCAAGTTCGACGACGACGACCGGCATGTGCTGCCGCTGTCGATGCCGCTCTCCGCGTCCCGCGTGGCGCGAGCGATCGCGGCCCGCGTGCTTCGTCTGGATCTCGACGAATCGCTGCGGCGTCACGTCGACTCCCGGCTGGACTACCTGTCGCGACGCGCGAGCGAGAGGCTCGCCCACGTCGCACCGATCGAGCGCCAGCCGTGGTTCTGCGCCGGCTGCCCGCACAACACGTCCACCAGGGTGCCGGAAGGCTCGACGGCGATGGCCGGGATCGGCTGCCACTACATGGTGCAGTGGATGGATCGGGGCACCGAGACCTTTACCCAGATGGGCGGGGAAGGGGTGCCGTGGTCCGGCATCGCGCCGTACACGGAGGAGCGTCACCGCTTCGTCAACCTCGGCGACGGGACCTACTTCCATTCCGGGCTGCTCGCGATCCGCGCCTCGGTCGCCGCCGGGGTGAACCTCACCTACAAGGTGCTCTACAACGATGCGGTCGCGATGACCGGTGGCCAGGACGTCGACGGCGAGTTGACGCCCGCCCGCGTCACGCATCAGCTGCACGCCGAGGGCGTCACGCCGATTCATCTGGTCAGCGACGATCCCGAGCGGCATCGTCCGGAGGCGCTCGCCCCGGGCACGATCATCTCCCACCGCGACTCGCTCGACGCGCTGCAGAGAGCGCTGCGCGAACTCCCCGGCGTCAGCGCGATCGTCTACGAGCAGACCTGTGCGGCGGAGAAGCGGCGACGACGCAAGCGTGGCACGCTCGAGGATCCGGACCGGCGGGTGATCGTGAATACCGAGGTCTGCGAAGGCTGTGGAGATTGCTCGGTGCAGTCCAACTGCGTCGCGGTCGAGCCGCTCGAGACCGCGTTCGGGCGCAAGCGGCGCATCAACCAGAGCGCCTGCAACAAGGACTTCTCCTGCCTGAAGGGCTTCTGCCCTTCGTTCGCCACGATCGAGGGCGGCACCCTGCGCAAGCGCAAGCCGAGCGGCCTGTGCCCGTCGGCGGTCGCCGCCGCGCCGCCCGATCTGCCGGCGCCCGCGCTTCCCTCGCTGGCCGAGCGACCCTGGAACATCGCGATCACCGGCGTCGGCGGCACCGGCGTGCTGACGATCGGTGCGATCCTCGGCATGGCGGCACACGTCGACGGGCACGCCTCGATGGTGCTCGACATGGCCGGACTCGCGCAGAAGGGCGGCGCCGTGCTGAGTCACGTGCGACTCGCGCGCCGGCCCGACGAGGTGACCAGCCCGCACATCGTCGCCGGTGCCGCGGATCTCCTGATCGCGGCGGACGACGTGGTTGCCGCCTCCCGTGACGGCACCGTGCTCTGCGACGCCGCGAGGACGCAGGGTGTGGTCAACACGAGCGGGACACCGGTGGCGGCCTTCGTCGGGCAGCGCGACATCGACTTCCGACGCGACGCCGTCGCCGACACGATCGGCGACCATGTCGACGGCCGCGCCCATTTTCGACCGTTCACGGGCATCGCCGAGGCATTGGCGGGGGACGCCATCGCGACCAACATCCTCATGCTCGGATACGCCTGGCAGAGTGGGCTCGTGCCGATCTCGTTCGCGGCGCTCGCGCAGTCCATCCGCCTCAACGGGGTGGCCGTCGAGGCGAATCTCTCGGCGTTCGCGCTCGGGCGGCGGCTTGCCTGCGATGCCGATACGGTGATGGCCGAGGTGGCGTCCGCCGGTGACGGCCAGCGTGACGCGGCGGCCGCGGACGCGACGGTATCCGACGCGACGCCGCTGGCGTCGCTGTCGCTCGACGCCCTGATCGAACACCGGGCCGCACACCTCGAGCGCTACCAGGACCGGACGCTCGCCCGTCGCTACCGCGATGCGGTCGGCCAGATGCGCGAACGGAGTGCGGAGCGTGGCCTGGACGATGCGCTCGCTCGCGCCGTCGCCCACAACTACGCGAAGGTGCTGGCACCGAAGGACGAGTACGAGGTCGCGCGGCTCTGGAGTCTGCCGGCCGCGCGCGAGCGCATCGACGCGGCCTTCGAGGGGGACTTCCGCATCACGCTGCACCTCGCGCCACCGCTGCTCGGTGGGACCGGTCCGGACGGGCGACCGCGCAAGCGTGCGTTCGGCCCGTGGATACTCGAGGCGTTCGCGCTGCTTCGGCGCGGCAAGCGCCTGCGCGGCACGCCGCTGGACCCGTTCGGCTACACGGTGGAGCGTCGCGCGGAGCGTCGCTGGATCGCGTTGCACGAGGAGGACATGGCGCGGGTGCGCGCGGCACTCGAGGCGTCACCCGATGGGGCGTTCCGCGAGGATGTGGCGCTTGCCATGCTCGAACTGCCGGACACGATCCGTGGCTACGGCCCGGTGAAGGCAGAGGCCATGCGGCAGGCGGAGGCAAGACGGGCGGCGTTGCAGTCGGATCTCGGGCGACCCATGCCGCGCGAGATCGCACGGGCGGAGGCGTGACGGAGCGCCGGCGCGAGGCGAGACCCTCCCGCGACTGACGGATCCCGACAGCGGGCAGCGCGCTGCTGCACGAGCCTCCGCGGCCCTAGGCGAGCCGTACGCTCCGGTGCTACACTTCGGGCGATACCGCGGACGAACTCCCTCTACTCGACAGTAGCGGCCGCGCAGAAGATCAGGATTGCGGTAAGGGCTCCCTCCGGAGCCCTTTACACGGCAAGGGCTCCTCAGGGAGCCCTTTTTCACGACAAGGGCTCCTCATGGAGCCCTTTTCATTGGTGCCGTCCGGACCCACGTTGGCGCGTGGGGGCCGAGCGGCGGTGCGGAACCGGACGTCACGATGCAGAGAGCGTCACCGATCGTGTCGGCCGTGGTCGAGCCCGTGGTCACGGGTCTCGGCTACGAGTTCGTCGGCGCGGAGTTCGGTCAGACCGAGAGCGGGCCGACGCTGCGCGTCTACATCGACGGCCCCGACGGCGTCGAGGTGGACGACTGCGCGAAGGTGAGCCGGCAGGTGGACGCCGCGCTCGACATCGACGATGTCGTGCGAGGGGCCTACGTGCTGGAAGTGTCCTCGCCCGGCGTGGACCGGCCGCTGTTCGATGAGCGGCAGTTCGGCGCGCAGATCGGTGAGGAAGTGCGAGTTCGGCTGCTCGGCGGTATCGACGGGCGAAGGAACTACAAGGGCACGTTGATCGCGGCCGCGGACGGACAGGTGACGATCGAGGTGGACGGCGCGGATCATGCGGTTCCGCTCGCCGATATCGAGCATGCGTACCTGATCGGGCGTCTGCGCTGATTCATTCCTGTCGGGCCGCGGTCGAGCGGCCTCCACGAAGGCTCGAGAGAGACGGACATGAGCAAAGAGATCTTGCAGGTCGTGGACGCGGTGTCCAACGAGAAGGGCGTCGAGGAGGAGATCATCTTCGACGCGCTCGAGGCGGCACTCGCCTCGGCGAGCCGCAAGCGCCACGGAGGCGACATCGAGGTGCGCGTCGCGATCGATCGGGAGACCGGTGAGTACGACACCTTCCGCCAGTGGGAGATCATCGAGGACGATGCGGAGATGGAATTCCCGCTGCGCCAGATGACGCTGTCCGCGGCCCAGTACGACGACGCCGAGCTGCAGCTCGGCATGTTCGTCGAGGAGGCGATCGAGTCGGTCGACTTCGGGCGCATCGCCGCGCAGACGGCCAAGCAGGTCATCGTGCAGAAGGTCCGTGAGGCGGAGCGCGAACGCGTCGTCGAGCAGTACCAGGGGCGGGTCGGCGAGCTGGTGATGGGCATCGTCAAGCGCCTCGAGCGGGGTGGCGTCTATCTCGATCTCGGCGGTAACGCCGAGGCCTACATCGCCCGCGAGGACATGATCCCGCGCGAGGCGACCCGTCCCGGGGACCGCCTCCGCGGCTACCTCAAGGAAGTGCGTACCGAGCCGCGCGGCCCGCAGCTGTTCGTGACGCGTACCGCGCCGGAATTCCTGGTCGAGCTGTTCAAGCTCGAGGTGCCGGAAGTGGGGCAGGGCATCATCGTCATCAACGGCGCCGCGCGCGACCCGAGCGCCCGCGCGAAGATCGCCGTTTCCTCGCTCGACCCGCGCCTGGATCCGGTCGGGGCCTGTGTCGGCATGCGGGGTTCGCGCGTGCAGACCGTCTCGAACGAGCTGGCCGGCGAGCGCATCGACATCATCCTCTACAACCAGAACCCGGCGCAGTTCGTCATCAACGCGATGGCCCCGGCGGACGTCAAGGGCATCGTCGTCGACGAGGACAAGGGCTCCATGGACATCGCGGTCGAGCACGAGAAGCTCTCGCTCGCGATCGGTCGGGGCGGCCAGAACGTGCGCCTCGCCTCCGAGCTGACGGGCTGGACGCTCAACGTCATGGACGAGGTGGCCGCCGACGAGAAGAGCGAGGAGGAGTCGAAGGTCATCGTCGAAGCCTTCGTCGAGCAGCTCGACGTGGACGAGGAAGTCGCGCTGATCCTCGTTCAGGAAGGGTTCACGACGGTGGAAGAAGTGGCCTACGTGCCGCGCGAGGAGCTTCTCGACATCGACGAGTTCGAAGAGGAGACCGTTGACGAACTGCGTAGCCGCGCTCAGGATGCGCTGCTCACGAAGGCTATCGCGACGGAGACGAAGCTCGGCGGCAAGACGCCGTCACCGGAGCTGGTCGCGATGGAAGGGGTCGGCGAGGATCTCGCGATCGAGATGGCCGCCAACGACATCCTGACCGTGGACGATCTCGCCGACCAGTCGGTCGACGATCTGATGGTGGTGCCGGACATGGACGAGGAGCTCGCCGCGAAACTGATCATGAAGGCCCGCGAGCGCTGGTTCGCCGAGGCCGAGGCTGCCGAGGCGGAAGCGGCCGCGGAGGCCCTGGCTGCCGAGGGCGGAAGCGCGGACGGTTCGCCTGCCCGTGCCACGAGCGGGGCGACCTGACCCGGGAACGGGTCCAGGGCGGTCGGATGCGACCGCCCGGACCGACACGCACGCCACGGACGGCGACACGCATCATCCAGCACGACCCCGCGGGCACGATCTGCTCGCACGCTCGGGAACACTCAGAGAGACCATGGCAGAAGTCACCGTAAAGCAGCTCGCGCAGGTCGTCGGTACGCCCGTCGAGAAACTGCTCGTGCAACTCGCCGACGCCGGCGTGCCGAAGGAGAGCGACGGGGACTTGATCTCCGACTCCGAGAAGCTGACCCTGCTCGCGCACCTGCGCGGCGCCCGCGCGTCGGGTGGAGCCGCGTCCGCCGGAGGTGGTGGCGCGGCCGGCGACAAGCGCATCACCGTGAAGAAGCGCCGCAGCGTCAGCGAGCTCAAGGCCGACCCCTCCGGACGCAAGCGGGTCGCGGTCGAGGTCCGGTCGCGCCGCACCTATGCGGTTCCGGATGCCGCCGCCGCCGGTGCGGCGGCCGGTGATGTGCCGTCGGCCGGCGCCGCAGCCCCCGCGCCGGCGACCGGACCGACCGGCGCGGCACGTCCGACCGCGGAAGTCGTGGCCGAGGCCGAGGCGGCCAAGGCGGCCGAGGCAGAAGCGATGCGGGCGGTCGAGGCCGAGGCCGGAGTGGTGGCCGACGGCGACGCGCCCGCCGCGGAACCGGTCGACGACGAGCCGCTGATCACCGACGAGGACGTGGCCGCGGCGCGGGCCGCCGCCGAGGCCGCCGCCGCCGATGCCGTGGCCGCCGAGGTCGCGAGAGCCGCCGCTGCCGCCGCCGAGCCCGAGAAGGAACTGACGCCCGAGGAGATCGCCGCTCGGGCGGCTGCCGAGGAGAAGCGCGCCGCGCTCGAGAAGCAGGCGTTCGCCCAGGCCGAGAAGATGGCCGAGCGGCAGGTACTGCAGGAGAAACGCCGCGAGGCCGACGAGAACTCGAAGCGCGAGTCCGAGCGCGTCGAGCAGGAGCGCGTGGCGGCCGAGGCACAGCGACGCGCCGCGATGGAAGCCCAGCAGGCGGCGAGTTCCAGCGACCGAGGTGGTCCCGGCCGAGGCGCCGACAAGGCGCGCGGCCGCGGCCGCGGCAAGCCCGGTGGTGGCGGTGGCGGCGGGCGCGACACGCGCTACGGCCGCAACCAGCTGCACGTGGCCAAGGGCAAGTCCGGCCGACGCGCGGGCAAGCCCCGTCGCGCGCTCCCGGCGAACTTCGAGGCCAAGCACGGCTTCGAGCGACCGACCGCGCCGGTGGTGCGGGACGTGGACGTGCCGGAGACGATCACCGTCGCCGAGCTCGCCAACAAGATGGCGGTGAAGGCGGCCGAGGTCATCAAGGCGATGATGGGCATGGGCGTCATGGCGACGATCAACCAGCTGCTCGATCAGGACACCGCGATCCTCGTCATCGAGGAGATGGGCCACAAGGCGAACCCCATGAGCGCGGACGACGTCGAGGCGGCACTGGCCGCCCTCGTCGCCGGTGCCCGCGACGGCGATGCCGAGGCGCGACCGCCGGTCGTCACGGTCATGGGGCACGTGGACCACGGCAAGACCTCGCTGCTCGACTACATCCGCACCTCACGGGTCGCATCGGGCGAGGCGGGTGGCATCACGCAGCACATCGGCGCCTATCAGACCGAGACCGACAACGGCGTCATCACCTTTCTCGACACGCCCGGCCACGCCGCGTTCACGTCGATGCGGGCGCGCGGTGCGCAGTCGACGGACCTGGTCGTGCTGGTCGTCGCCGCCGACGACGGCGTCATGCCGCAGACGGTCGAGGGCATTCAGCACGCCCGCGCCGCCAACGTGCCGCTGATCGTCGCCATCAACAAGATGGACAAGGAAGATGCTGACCCGGAGCGCGTCAGGAACGAGTTGTCCCAGCACGAGGTCATTTCCGAGGACTGGGGGGGCGACACGCAGTTCGTTCCGCTGTCGGCGCTGACCGGCGAAGGCGTGGACAAGCTGCTCGACGCGATCACCCTGCAGGCCGAGGTGCTGGAGCTCGAGGCCATTCCGGAGGGTAACGCTTCCGGTGTCGTCGTCGAGGCGATGCTCGACAAGGGTCGCGGCCCGGTGGCGACCATCCTGGTGCAGGAAGGCACGCTCAGGCGTGGCGACAGCTTCATCTGCGGCCAGGTGACGGGCCGGGTGCGAGCGATGTTCGACGAGGACGGTCGGGCGGTCGAGGAGGCCGGACCGTCGAGTCCCGTGCAGGTGCTCGGCCTGTCGTCGACGCCGAACGCGGGCGACGAGATGCTGGTGGCCGCCGACGAGAAGAGCGCGCGGGAACTGGCCGAGCTGCGCCACGGTCGTCAGCGCGACGCGCGGCTGGCCGAGCGACGCCCGCAGCGTCTCGACGACGTCTTCGGAAACCTCAAGGGCGGCCCCACGCCGACGGTCAACTTCGTCATCAAGGCGGACGTCAAGGGCAGCTACGAGGCGATCCGGGACACGCTCGAGAAGCTGTCGACCGAGGAGGTCGAGGTTCGGATCATGGGGGGTGGCGTCGGCGGCATCACCGAGTCGGACGCGAACCTCGCGCTCGCCTCGGACGCGATCCTGGTCGGCTTCAACGTGCGCGCGGACACCGCCGCGCGTCGCCTCATCCAGGAGCAGGAGATCGACCTCCGCTACTACAGCGTCATCTACGAGCTGATCGACCTGGCTCGCGCGCTCGCCAGCGACCAGCTGCCCCCGGAAGTGCGCGAGACCATCATCGGCACGGCGGACGTGCGCGAGGTATTCACGTCGCCGAAATTCGGCCTCATCGCCGGCTGCATGGTCGTCGACGGCGTCGTCCGGAAGGACGAGCCGATCCGCGTGCTGCGCGAGAACACCGTCATCTACGAGGGTGAGCTCGAGTCGCTGCGTCGCTTCAAGGACGACGTGAAGGACGTTCGCATGGGGACCGAATGCGGCATCGGGGTGAAGAACTACACCGACGTCAAGCCCGGCGACCAGATCGAGGTGTTCGAACGCACCGAGGTGGCACGGACGCTGTGATGACGCGCATGAAACGGGTGGTGCGCTGACGTGGCGGGTTCCGACGACTACCCGCGCAGCCACCGGGTCGCGGACTTCATCCAGCGGGAGCTGTCCGGGATGATCCGTACCGAGATCCGCGACCCGCGGGTGTCGCCCATGCTCACCATCGCGTCGGTCGAGGTGTCGCGGGACCTCTCCGTCGCCAAGGTGTACTGGTCGGTGCTCGATGCCGGGGAGAAGGAGGAGACGACGGCGGCGCTGAAGCGGGCGTCGGGATTCCTCCGTCGTCGACTCGCCCAGGAGATGCAGATCCGCTCGGTGCCGGAGCTGCGCTTCCATCACGACGATTCGGCCGAGCGCGGCGCGCACATGTCGGCGCTCATCGCCGACGCCGTGGCGACGAACACCACCAGCGAGGACACCGACGACATCGACCCCGTCGGCGCGGCAGCCGACGCTCGACCGTCGGCGACCGGTCTGCCACCTCGCGGCGATCGCGGCTGACCTCGGCCGGCCGGTCCGTCCGGCCGGATCGCTCGGTCGATGCGTCCAGCCGCTCTCCCTTTTCCGCGAGCCGACGTCACATGCCGCGACGCAACCGGAAGGGGCGGGATGTCCACGGCATCCTGCTGCTCGACAAGCCGCCCGGCGGGAGCTCGAACCACGCGCTCCAGCGGGTCAAGCGACTGTTCGGTGCGAAGAAGGCCGGGCACACGGGCACGCTGGATCCGCTGGCGACCGGCATGCTGCCGCTCTGTCTCGGCGAGGCGACCAAGCTGTCGGCGCACCTGCTGGATGCGGACAAGGGGTACGAGACCACCCTCCGTCTCGGCGTGACGACGGACTCCGCCGACGCCGACGGCCGCGTGCTCGAGGAGCGAGCCGTTCCCGTCGATCTGGACGCCGGGACCTTCGCCGCGCATTGCGCAGCCTTCGAGGGGCCGCAGGATCAGGTGCCGCCGATGGTCTCGGCGATCAAGATCGACGGCCGGCGGCTCTACGCGCTTGCCCGCGAAGGTGTCGTCATCGAGCGCGCACCGCGGGCGGTCGTCATCCGCGAGCTCGAGGTGCTCGCCTTCGATGGGGAGACCGCGCGCCTGCGGGTGCGCTGTTCCAAGGGCACCTACATCCGATCCCTGGTCACCGATATCGGCGAGCGGATCGGCTGTGGCGCGCACGTCACGGCGCTTCGACGCACATCGGTCGCACCGTTCGAGGGAGACGGCTATCCGATGGTGACACTCGAGCTGCTGGAGACGCTCGTGGCCGACGACGCTTCGCCGGAGGCGGCATACGCCGCACTCGACGCGCTGCTGCTGCCACCGGATGCGGGTCTGGAGCATCTGCGCGAGGTGTTCGTGGACGCGACCGGCGCGGCCCGCTTCCGGGCGGGGCAGGACGCCCCCGTCGTCGACGCGCCGTCCGGCTTCGCCACGCCCACCGACCCGTCCACCGCCACGCCCGACGCCGCGGGCGACGACCCTTCCAGGGGTACGTCGACCTGGCGGGTGCGGGAGCCGTCCGGCCGGCTGCTGGGTCTCGGGACCGTCCGCTCGGTGGAGCGCGAAGTGGGCGACGACGAGGCGTCTGGCCCTTCCGGTGGCGGCGCCGAACGGCGGGTGGCGCCGTCGCGCGTGCTGCAGTGGGGCTCGGCGGTCGACGCGCCGTGATCCCGTCGGTCGCTCGGTCGCGCCGCTCGCGAGCGCGTCTCTGCTGCTACAATGGCGAGTTTTCCCGACGCACGTCCAACACACATCGGAGTATCGCTCGAATGTCTTGCCTCAGCCCGGAACGAAAGGCGGAAATCGTCAAGGAACACCAGGTCGACTCCACGGACACGGGGTCACCGGAAGTACAGGTCGCATTGCTGTCCGCACGTATCACGCACCTCACCGAGCACTTCAAGGAACACAAGCACGATCACCATTCGCGGCGCGGACTCCTGCGCATGGTGAATCAGCGCAGGAAGCTGCTCGACTACCTGCACCGGAAGGACACGGGTCGCTACCAGACCCTGATCAAGCGACTCGGCCTGCGTCGCTGAGCGGAACCGCACCTCCGGACGAGCCCGGACCGATGCGCCGGGCCTATGTCCGGATCGCACGAACCGCCCCGCAGCCAGCCACGTAGCCAGCCCCGCAGCCGGGTTCGACGCCCGGCCCGCAGCCCGCCCGGATGGCCGGCACCGCTCCTTCTCCAGAGAACACCCCGTGACCACACATTCGAAGACATTCCAGTACGGCAGCGAGACCGTCACGCTGCAGATCGGCGAGATCGCCCGCCAGGCCAGCGCGGCCGTCGTGGCCAGCATGGGCGACACCGTCGTCCTCGTCACCGCCGTCGGCCGCCGCGAGGCGAAGCCCGGCCAGAACTTCTTCCCGCTGACGATCAACTACCAGGAACGCACGTACGCGGCCGGCAAGATCCCCGGTGGCTTCTTCAAGCGCGAAGGTCGCCCGAGCGAGTCGGAGACGCTGATCTCGCGACTGATCGATCGCCCGCTGCGCCCGCTCTTCCCGAAGGGCTTCCTGAACGAGGTGCAGGTGATCGCGACCGTCATGTCGATCGATCCGGAGGTCAACCCGGACATCCCGGCGCTGATCGGCGCCTCGGCCGCACTGGCCTGCTCCGGCATGCCCTTCGCCGGCCCCATCGGTGCCGCGCGCGTCGGTTACATCGATGACCGGTACGTGCTGAACCCGACCATCTCGCAGATGGACGAGACCAAGCTCGACCTCGTCGTCGCCGGCACCGAATCGGCCGTGCTCATGGTCGAGTCCGAGGCGGACCAGCTCTCCGAGTCGGTCATGCTCGACGCGGTCATGTTCGGGCACGAGCACCTGCAGACCGCCGTCAAGGCGATCAACGAGCTGGCCGCCGAGGCGGGCACCGAGAGCTGGGGCTGGAAGGCGGCCGAGGCCGATCAGGGTCTGGCGAAACAGGTGGACGACGCCGTCCGCGGTGACCTCACGGCGGCCTACCAGATCGCCGACAAGCAGGAACGCCAGGATGCGGTGTCGGTGGCGAAGGACAAGGCGCTTGACGCGGCCGGTGACGGCTACGATCGGGATGACGTGAAGGGCGCGTTCTCGAAGCTCGAGAAGTCCATCGTGCGCCGCCGCGTCATCGACGGTGAGCCCCGCATCGACGGCCGGGCGACCGACACCGTGCGACCGATCTCCGTGCACACCGGCATCCTGCCGCGCGTGCATGGCTCGGCCGTGTTCACGCGCGGCGAGACGCAGGCGATCGTCACCGCGACCCTCGGCACCACGCGCGACGCGCAGATCATCGATTCCCTGCAGGGCGGGCAGACGCGCAGCGCCTTCATGCTGCACTACAACTTCCCCCCGTTCTGCGTGGGAGAGACCGGCTTCGTCGGGTCGCCGAAGCGTCGCGAGATCGGTCATGGCAAGCTCGCCAAGCGGGGTGTCCAGGCGGTCATGCCGACTGACGAGGACTTCCCCTACACGATTCGTGTCGTCTCCGAGATCACCGAGTCGAACGGCTCGAGCTCCATGGCCTCGGTCTGCGGCACCAGCCTGGCGCTGATGGATGCCGGTGTGCCGTTGAAGGCGCCGGTCGCCGGCATCGCCATGGGTCTCATCAAGGAAGACGATGGTCATGCGGTGCTGTCCGACATCCTCGGTGACGAGGATCACCTCGGCGACATGGACTTCAAGGTCGCCGGCTCGCGCGACGGCGTCACCGCCCTGCAGATGGACATCAAGATCCAGGGCATCACCCGCGACATCATGGCCACCGCGCTCGAGCAGGCGAAGTCGGGCCGGATCCACATCCTCGACGAGATGGCCAAGTCCCTCGACACCCCGCGCGAGGACCTCTCCGAGCACGCACCGCGCTTCATCACGATCAAGATCAACCCCGAGAAGATCGCGGCGGTCATCGGCAAGGGCGGCGCGGTCATCCGGGCGCTCACCGAGGAGACGGGCGCGACGATCGACATCGGCGACGACGGCATGATCAAGATCGCCTCGGCCGATCGCAGCGCGGGCGAGGAGGCGAAGCGCCGCATCGAACTGATCACCGCCGACATCGAGGTGGGCACGATCTACGAAGGCCGGGTGCAGAAGCTCATGGACTTCGGTGCCTTCGTCAACATCCTGCCGGGCAAGGACGGACTGGTGCACATCAGCCAGATTTCCGAGCAGCGTGTCCAGAACGTCGCCGACGAGCTTTCAGAGGGCCAGATGGTCAAGGTCAAGGTGCTCGAGGTCGACAAGCAGGGCCGCATCCGTCTGAGCATGAAGGCGGTCGAGGAAGGCGAGGAAGTGTCGAGCTGAGCCGGCTCGGCCCTTCGGGCGGGCCAGTCGCTCGATCGGCTGTGCGGGAGGGGGCTTGATGGCCCCCTCCCTCGTTCCGGCGGCGAGGACGTGGTGATGAACGCGACCATCGAATCGGTGAACGTCTCGCCCGTCAGGGACGCGGCGTTGGCGGAAGCGGCGCTGTCGGTCGAGTGGCGTGCCGTCGTCGAGGGCAAGCTACGCCGGCTCGACGGCTGAGCGGGCCGGCGTTGGGGGCCCCTCTCGAGCGACAGAGACGCGATCGCGCCTGGATGCGCGAGGCGCTGGTACTCGCTGACCTCGCGGCCGGCGCCGGCGAGGTGCCCGTCGGGGCCGTGGTGGTGGCCGACGGCGCGATCGTCGGGCGTGGCCACAACCGGTCGATGGCCGATCACGACCCGAGCGCCCATGCCGAAGTGATCGCACTTCGGGAGGCGGCTCGCGCCGCCGGGCACTACCGCCTCGACGGGGCGACGCTCTTCGTCACGCTCGAGCCTTGCCTGATGTGCTGCGGCGCCTTGCTGCAGGCGCGCATCGGACGCCTCGTGTTCGGCGCGAGGGAGCCCCGTACCGGTGCCGTCGTCAGCGTGTTCGACACGCTGATGGCGCCGGGTCAGACGCACCACGTCGCCATCGAAGAGGGCGTGCTCGGCGAGGAGTGTGCGACGCGCCTTCAGGCGTTCTTCGCCGGCCTGCGCTGACGCGTCGAGGGGCTCGAGCCGTGGCTCATTCCCTGCCGAGGCGCACCGGTCGGCGCGGGAAGTCGGCCGCGCTGTCGCGGCCCTCGTCCCGGCCGCTTTCGTCCGCGCCGTCGCCCTCGTCGCCATGCACCGGTACCACGCAGTCCGGCCCGGCGAGGAAGACGCGCTCGCCCCGGACCGGCCGGATGGCCTCCCCGCCGGTGAACGCGCCGAAGGCCGGCAGCACCGCGCCGCGGCGTCGGAACCAGAAGGCGGGCGCACGCAGTGAGGCGCCGCGACGTCCGCTGCCGCCGAGCCGATACACGGGATGGAGGTGCCCGGCCAGCACGTAGCCTCGCGGGTCGTCCCCCGGCTCGTGGCGCAGCACGAACGGCGCCTCGTGGACGCTGCCGTCGATCCAGCGCACGCGGGGATCGATCAGCGAACGCCCGCTCGCCCGGTCGTGGTTGCCGGCGACGACCTCGACCTCGAGGGTGACGTGGGCGTCGAGAAAGGCCGACAACGCCGCCAGCCAGCGCTCCCCGGGTGTCGGCGCGGCATGCATGAAGTCGCCGAGCACGCAGAGCCGCTCGGCGCCGGTGTCGCCGACGAGGCGGGCGAGGGTGGCGAGGTTCCCGACGCTCGGTCCGTGCGGAATCGGCACGCCCATCCGACCGAACACCTCTTCCTTGCCGAGGTGCATGTCGGCGACGAACAGGGTCCGTCGCGCGCGCCAGTGAACCGCTCGCTCGTGGTGCAGGGCGAGGCGCTCTCCGTGGCAGGGGACGTCGATGAAGGGTAGGGCGGACTGGGTCATGCCGGAGAGGGGCGTCGCGCGAAGGATAATGTTCGCGGATGGTAGCAAGCCGACCGATGCAGGAAGACGCCGTGACGCTTCGTCGCGTGAACCGTCTCAGCCGACCTTGGCGAACGGGTGTGGAAGGTCCGATTCGGCCCAGACCAGGCCATCGAGCAGACCGCCGATACGCGCGAGGTCGTCGATGAGGGCCGCGGCGGGTAGCGGGCGACCGAGCCAGTACCCCTGGATCTCGTTGCAACCGGCAACGATCAGGCGATCACGGTGCTCTTCGGTCTCCACCCCTTCGGCCAGCACGCGCAGACCGAGGCTGCCGGCCATCGCGATGATCGCGTTCGTGATCGCCGCGTCTCGCGGATCGGTGTGCAGGTCGCTGATGAAGGATCGGTCTATCTTCACTCGGTCGATCGGGAAGTGCTTGAGCTGCCCGAGGCTCGAGTAGCCGGTGCCGAAGTCGTCGATGCTCAGCGTCACCCCGATGCTCTTGAGCGCCGTCAGGGTCGCGATGGCGGAGCCCGTATCGGCCGCGAGCAGCGACTCGGTGATCTCGAGTTCGAGACGGGCCGGATCGAGGCCGGTTCGCTCCAGCGTCTCGCGTACCTGGTCGGCGAAGCCGGGCTGCATGAACTGCAACACCGACACGTTGACGGCGACCGTCGTCATCGGCAGTTCCTGCTCCGACCAGGAGAGCGCGTCGAGGCAGGCCTGCTCCATCACCCAGGCGCCGATCTCGAGGATGGTGCCGTTCTGCTCGGCCAGCGGAATGAACTCGTCGGGATAGACGGGTCCGAGCTTGCCCGACGTCCAGCGCAGGAGCGCCTCGCAGGCGTAGACGCTGCCATCGGCGAGATCCAGTTGCGGCTGGTAGTTGATGGTCAACTCCCTGCGCTCCAGCGCGAGACGCAGCTCCGCGTCGATCGCGAAGCGTCGCTGCGAGGCGGCATCCATCGACTCGTCGTGAAGCAGTATCGACCCTGTGCCTGCCTTCTTGGCCGCGTGCATCGCCAGATCGGCGTTCCTCAACAACGACTCGGGCGATGTAGTCTCTCCGTCCTGCATCGCGATGCCTACGCTGGGCGTCATCGCGACGGTCTGTCCGCGCACGGCGATGGGCTCGTGCAGCATGTCGATGAGTTCGCGGGCCAGGCTGAACAGGGTGTCGGCGTTCACCGGGCCGGTGAGCATGAGGGTGAATTCGTCGCCGCCCATGCGGGCGGCCATCGTCCGGTTGCCCTCCGCCGCATACGAATGCGCCAGGTCCGAGAGACGCCTGCCCACCTCTATCAACAGGGTGTCGCCGGCGGCGTGTCCCAGGGTGTCGTTGATGCGCTTGAAGTCGTCCAGCCCGAGGGACAGCACGGCAAGCCCGCCGTCGCTCGAGAGGTCTTCCCGCGCCGTGCGGGCGAGGGTGTCGTTGAAGCGCTCCCGGTTGGGCAGTCCGGTCAAGGTGTCGAAGAAGGCGAGCTGCTGGATGCGTCGCTCTGCGCGTCGGCGCTCGCTGAAGTCCTGCAGCACTCCTCGCAGACGCAGGTCATCGGTGCCGCTGCGCGCCTGGAGCACGATGTCCTGCCGAGCGTGGCGCTCGGTGCTCGCGTCGATGCGCAGGGCGACGTCCAGCGAGGCGCGCCCGCTGCCGTTGCCGACCTCCTCGAGCGCGGCCTCGAAGCGTGCGCGATCACTCTCGTGGATCAGCGCGAGGAAGCTGTCGAGCGTCGGCTCCACGTCGGCCGGGTCCCGGCCGAGTATCCGGTAGAGCTCGTCCGACCACCGCATGCGCCCGGTCGACGGATCCAGCTCCCAGTCTCCGAGACGAGCGATGCGCTGTGCGGCGGCGAGTCCCGATCGGCTCTTCTCGAGCTCTCGCGCGCCCTCGCTCGCGCGGAGCATGTAGCGCAGTCGGTGAGCGAGCAACGACCACTTTATCGGCTTGCTGGCGAAGTCCGTCGCGCCGACTTCGTAGGCGCGGCGAATCGCTTCGTCGTTGTCGAGCCCGGTCAGCATCAGCACCGGAACGTGACGGTACGCCGTGCGCTCGCGCAGGCGTTCGCAGGTGGCGAAGCCGTCGAGCACCGGCATGTCGACGTCGAGGAGGATCAGGTCGGGCCGGACCGTGTCGAGGCCGTCGAGCGCCTCGGCGCCGTCACTTGCCTCGTGCACCAGGAAACCCTCGCGCTCGAGAAAGGCGCGGGCCATCATGCGGGTGGTTGCGTCGTCGTCGACGACCAGCAGCTTCACCGCGCCCGCGGAGGCTCTGGTGCCGGCTGCCGAGGATTCCGGCGTGGAACCGGTCGTCGTCTCGTCGCTCAAGGGGCGATGCACAGGGTGGGCGCACGGACGCACGCGACGATGCGATGGACCGCGGCCGACCCGTGCGCCCTCGGCGCGGGGGGCCGTGTCATGGCGCTGGTCGGCAGAGACCGAGCAAGCAGACAGTTGGTGAACATCGGATTCCGATCAAGGGTTTACATGCGGCTATCCTTGCCGGATGGCAGTTCGGATCGCGACGACAGGGCCGTGTGACCCCGTCGTCGCGGCGAATACCGGAACGAGTTGCTGTTGGTGCTAGCGGCCCCCGGCCACGATTCTTGACAACATCTCGACCGTGCGTCGCGTCGGCAGTTCGACGGCGTTCCCGAAGTACCCGCCTCGGTCTGACGGCTTCGTCACGACGTTTCGCCGAGCGTCGCCGCGGCCGCCGCTTCCAGGGTGCCGGCCATCCGCTCGATACGGGTCTTCCAGGTCTCGGTCGACACCGTCTGGCTCTGCACGCTCTCCGCCCAGAGCGGAAAGGCGAGCGGGGAGAGACGGTCGGGACGGGTGATGACCCAGCGACAGCGCGCGATGTCCGTCAATGCGCGGCGCAGCCGGTCCAGCTCGAGCTGTGCCTCGAGCACCTCGCGTCGCGCCTGTTCGAGCAACAGGTTGTCCCCGTCGTGCTGTGCGAGCACGTCGAAGATGAGACCGCTGGATGCCTGGACCTGACGCGCGGATCGACGCTGCCCGGGCGCGCCCTCGAACACGAGCCCCGCTATCCGCGCGATATCCCGGAACCGGCGCCTGGCGATCTCCGACGTGTTCACATGAGTGACGATGTCGTCGAGCAGGTGCTCGGTGGAGAAGACGTCGCGGAGCGTCGCTTCCGAGACGTCGGTCTCGGTGGGGCTCTGCAGCTCGAAGCCGTAGTCGTTGACCACGAGGGTGTACGTGCTCGGCGAGCGCAGCGTCAGTCGCGCGGCGACCAGCATCGCCAGACCCTCGTGCACGAGACGTCCGGCGAAGGGATAGCAGAACAGGCTCCAGCCCTCGCGCGTGCGATTGTGCTCGACGAGGAAGTCGTCCGGGCCGGGCAGGTGCGACCACCGGACCTGCAAGGTCAGGAGATCGTCGATCGCGGCGAGCTCCGGCGCCTCGATGGTGCCCTCGCGCCACGCCTGCAGCGTCTCCAGTACCGTGTCCGAGAGCTCGCTCGACAAGGGAAGCTGGGTGCCCTGCCAGCGCGGGACCAGGCGACTCTGCCGCTTCGCCACTCGCACGTAGGCGGTCAGGTCCTTCGTCATCACCAGCTCGAGGTTGCGTCCGGAAAACTGGAACGCATCCCCGGGGCGAAGCCGGGCGATGAACGATTCTTCCATGCTGCCGAGCCGCTTGCCGCCGAGAAAGGCGACCGTCATCGACGCGTTGCCGGTGATCGTGCCGATGTTCGTGCGGTGTCGTTGTGCGACCTCCCTGTTCATGACGCGATACACGCCCGCGACGTCGAGTACCTTGTGGTACTGCGGGTAGCCCTGCAGGGCTTGTCCGCCACGGGTGACGAAGTCCATGGTCCAGCGCCACTCCGCCTCCGAGATGCCGGCGAAGGCATGCGTGCGGCGCACCTCGGCCCGCATGTCGTCCTCGACGAAGCCCGTGCCCATCGCCACGCTGACCAGATGCTGAGCGAGCACGTCGAGCGAGCGGGTGTACGGCAGGCGCCCCTCGATGCGTCCCTCGCCGAGCGCGCGGCGCACCGCGGCGATCTCGACCAGTTCGAAGGAGTGGGTCGGCACGCAGACGATGCGCGAGATGGCGCCCGGCCGGTGCCCGCTGCGCCCCGCTCGCTGCATCACACGAGCGACCGCCTTGGGACTGCCGATCTGCAGCACCTGGTCGACCGGATGAAAGTCGACGCCGAGATCGAGCGAGGAGGTACAGACCACGCAGCGCAGTTCGCCCGTTCGCAGGCGTTCCTCGATCCCTTCCCGAAGCTCGCGATCGATCGAGCCGTGATGCAGAGCCAGCGTATCGATCCAGTCGGGCCGTGCCTCGAGCAAGGCCCGGTACCAGAGCTCTGCCTGCGAGCGTGTGTTGGTGAAGGCGAGGGTGGTGGCCGCCTGCGCGATGATGTCGGCCACCGGTTCGATCAGGCGAAGGCCGACGTGACCGGCCCAGGGGAAGCGGGTCCCGGGCGCCGGCACGACGCTGCGGATCTCGATCGCCCGCGGCACGACACCCTGCACCAGGGTGCCGGACCGACCCGGACCCAGCAGCGTCTCGAGCGCGACGTCGAGGTTGGCGAGCGTGGCCGAGAGCCCCCACACCCGCAAGGCAGTCGCGAGGCTTCGCACGCGTTCGAGGCAGAGTTCGAGCTGCACCCCGCGCTTGGATCCCATCAGCTCGTGCCACTCGTCGACGACGATCGTCGTGACGTTGCCGAGCGCGACCTCGCAGTCGGGCGAGGTCAGCATGATCGACAGGCTCTCGGGCGTGGTCACCAGCGCGAAGGGCGGACGCTTGATCTGTCGGCTGCGGCGGCTGCTGGAGGTGTCGCCGGTGCGCAGTTCGACGTCGAGATCCGCGCCGAGCGCATCGCAGGCCTGTTGCAGGTTACGCCGCGTGTCGTTGGCCAGGGCGCGGAGCGGCGTGATCCACAGGATCTGTAGGCCGCTCGGCGGGGTGGCGGCCGCGAGGGCGCCCTGCAGCGGTCCCATCCACGCGGCGAGGGTCTTGCCGCTGCCGGTGGGCGAGTGGATCAGGCCGGACTCGCCCGCATGCCAGGCTGCCCAGGCGGTGCGTTGGAACTCGAAGACCGTCCAGTCGTTCGCGGCGTACCAGGCAGACGTCGCGTCGATGGCCGCCGCGAGGGTGATCGGTGCGCGCACCTCGCGCGACCCGACGGCTGCACGGTGCACCGCGACCTCGCGGGTCTCGCTCGCCCTCTTCGCGCCCGTCTTCTTCGAGACCCTGTTCTGCGAGACCGTCTTCGTCGAGACCGCTTTCTTCGAGACCGTCTTCTTCGGAGCCGCTTTCTTCGGAGCCGCTTTCTTCGGCGCCGCTTTCTTCCGGGCCGCTTTCTTCGGGGCCGTTGTCTCCGCCGCTGTGCTGTTCGCGGCTGTCTTCCAGTCGGCCGTCTTCCCGGAGGCCGTCTTCGACCCCGCGGTCTTCGAGACACTCCTCTTCGATGCCTTCGTCTTCGACACCTCCGGCTTCGGCGTGACGCTCATCGACTCAGGAGACCGCGTCGGGTCCGGCGCCCGGATCGCCCGCCTTGCCCGTACCCGCCGTGTCAGGCGTACCGGCTCGATCGGTCACCTCGGGGGCGATCAGGCGCTTCACGTCCTCCAGCGAGTCGGCATCCTTCGGCCCGAGATCGTGTCGCCAGCGGAGGATGCGCGGAAAGCGGACAGCGACGCCCGACTTGTGTCGCGTCGACAGCTGGATGCCCTCGAAGGCGAGTTCGAACACTTGCTGCTGCTCGACCGAGCGGACCGGGCCGAAGCGTTCGAGGGTATGGCGTCGGATCCACTTGTCGAGCGTGTTGATCTCCTTGTCGTCGAGTCCGGAGTACGCCTTGGCGAAGGGCACCAGCTCGCCATCCCGCCAGACGGCGAAGGTGTAGTCGGTGAAGAGGTTGGCGCGACGCCCGTGACCGGCCTGGGCGTAGATCATCACCGCATCGATCGTGTACGGCTCGATCTTCCATTTCCACCACAGCCCACGGCGGCGTCCGGTGCCGTAGGGCGAATCCAGTCCCTTCAGCATCAGACCTTCCACGCGACGTTCGCGCGAGCCTGCGCGCAAGGCGCCGAGCGTGTCCCAGTCGCGCGACGCGATGGTCTCCGACACCCGCAGGCGTTCGGTGTCGGCCGCGGCCACGATCGCCTCGAGCCGCGCCCGCCGCTCGCGCATCGGTCGTTCGCGCAGATCCTCGCCACGCTCTTCGAGCAGATCGTAGGCGAGGAAGGTGCAGGGCACCTCGCTCAGCAGCTTCTTGCCGACCGTCTTTCGGCCGATGCGGCGCTGTAGCTCGGCGAAGGGCATGACGCCGTCGGCGTTCCAGGGAAGGATCTCGCCGTCCAGCACGACGCGGTCGGGCAGATGCTCGGCGATGGCGACGATCTCCGGAAAACGGCCGCCGATCAGATCTTCGCCGCGCGACCACAGGGAGGTCTCGCCGCCGCGGTACACGAGCTGCGAGCGGATGCCGTCCCACTTCCATTCGGCGAGCCAGGCGTCGGAGCTGCCGAGCGTCTCGGGCGGGTTCTCGAGCGGGGCGGCCAGACAGAAGGGGTACGGGCGGGACAGCGACTCGGCACCATCGTCCTCGTCGACCAGCGCGACCCAGAACGGCCCGTCCGCGGTCCATTCGCCCATCAGCCGATGGAGGACGACCGAACGATCGATCCCGGCGTGCTCGGCGACGGCGCGGGCAAGCAGCGTCTGCGAGACACCGACACGCAGCGCGCCGGTCAACAGCTTGGTCACGATGTAGCACGACTCGTAGGATTGCGAGCGCCACCAGGCGGTGACGATCTCCCGCTGCTCGTCCGGCTCGAGCCCGCGCAGCGGGAGCAGGCGCTGCTCGACCCAGTCCGCGAGCGGCAGGGTCTCGCGCGCATCGCCGGGCACGGCCAGCAGGAGCGCGATCGTTTCAGCCAGATCACCCACGCTCGCATAGGTGTCCTCGACCAGCCAGGGCGGCAGCTCGGAGAGCTCGACCAGCCATTCGCGCAGACGGGCGGCACCGACCAGGCGCTTCAGGCGTCGCCCCGACAGGAAGTAGACCGCCCAGGCCGCATCGCGCGCAGTCGCCTCGCCGAAGTAGGCAACCATCGCCCGCACCTTGGCGTTGGTCGAGGTCGTCTGGTCGAGCGTCTGGTACAGGCGGCTGAAGGCTTGCACGTCGCTCAGGAGGCCGCGTCCGCGACCGGGTCCGCCCTGTCGCCCGTGTTGTCACCCGTGTTGTCGTCAGCCGCATCTTCCGACGCATCGTCGCCGCTGTAGCGCGTCTCGAGTTCGGCCGCGTCGAGCCCGCGCTCGCGCAGCAGCCGCACCAGCGCGGCCGACTGCCCATGGGTGGTCAGCACCCGTGTGGCGCCGGTCTCCTCGATGGTCTGCAGCAGCCCGGGCCAGTCGGCGTGGTCGGACAGCACGAAGCCGCGGTCGTAGCCGCGCCGCCGGCGGTTGCCGCGCACCCGCATCCAGCCCGAGCAGAAGCCGGTGGAGGCGTCCTTGAAGCGACGCATCCAGGTGGAGCCGCTCGCGCCGGGCGGCGCGATGATCAGCCGCCCGCGATAGTCCTGCTTGCGATCGCGAAGGTCGACCTTCCGCGTCGGCAGCATGTGGATGCCCGCCTCGCGGTACAGCTCGGTCAGCGGGTACACGGCCCCGTGAAGGAAGACCTCCTCATCGGTGAAGGCGGCAAGTTCGGCGAGCACGCGCTGCGCCTTGCCGAGCGAATAGCCGAACAGCACGGCCGGCCGTTCGGCATCCTTCATGGACTGCCACCAGTCGAAGATCTCGCGCGCGATGACCGGACCCGGTTGCCAGCGGTAGACCGGAAGCGCGAACGTCGCCTCGGTGATGAAGGTGTCGCAGGGCACGAGTTCGAACGGCTCGCAGGACGGATCGGGGTCACGCTTGAAGTCGCCGGTGAAGACCCAGACCTCGCCCGCGAGCGAACCTGCCGTGCGCTCCACCCGGATCTGCGCGGACCCCAGCACGTGCCCGGCCGGGTGGAAGGACACGACGGTGTCTCCGAAGGTCATCCGCTGGCCGAACGGCACGCCGCGAATGTCCAGGTCGTCGCCCAGCCGGCGTTTCAGGAGGGGAACCGACGGCTCGGCCGCATAGGTGATGTCCGCGACGGGTCGCGCGTGGTCGGCGTGGGCGTGCGTGACGAGCGAGACCCTGGTGCGCTTCCAGGGGTCGATGAGGAAATCCCCCGCGGCGCAGACGAGACCGCGATCGGTCGCCTCGATCAGCGGCGCGACCGCTTCGGTCGCTTGCGATCGGGACCCCACCGCTCAGTCCTCCACCGGCTCGACCAGCAGCGTCATGCCGTCCGAGCCGATCACGCGAACGGTGCGACCCGCCGGCAGCGGAGGACCGCCGACACGCCAGCGCGTGTCATCCACGCGCACCACGCCGTAGCCGTTCTCGATCGGCTCGGTGAGTGTCAGCAGACGGCCGCCGTACTGCTCGCCGCGCCTGTTCAGCGCCGGCTGGTCGGACACGGCCGGTTGCAAGCGTTTCAGGATCAGCCACTGCACGCAGAGGGAGGCCATGCTGAGGGCACCGAACAGCAGCAGCTGCGTTTCCCAATGCAGGCTCGGCACCGCCAGCGTGATCAGCGTCATCACGCCCGCCGCGACGCCGATCCAAAGGAACCAGAAGGAGGGCGCGATCATCTCGAGAATGATCAGCATCATCGCGAACACCAGCCAGTGCCACCACTCGAGACCCGACAGCAGCAGCAACAACACGGTCTCAGGAGCGCTCGTCGGCGTCGACGCGGATGCCGGGACCGTCCGGCAGGCTGGGTGCGCTGCGGCTGCGCGTCGTCTCGGCAGGTGCGGCCCCGCCGCCTGCCGACGGGCGGTCCGACGCCGCGCCCGGGTCACGCGCTCCACCGGTTTCCGCCAAATCGCCGGAGAGGCCGCCGGGCATGCCGCCGGAGAGGCCGCCGGGCTGGCCGCCCGGTGCAGATGCATCGCCGCTCGCCCCGCCGCCGTGTGCACGCCCCTCGCTGGCCGAGCGCGTGAGTTCGGCGATGCCGCCGATCGCCCCGATGATGCTGCCGGCCTCGAGCGGCATGAAGAGCGTCTTCTGGTTCGGTGCCGAGGCGATGTCGCGCAGCGCCTCCACATACTTGTTGGCGACGAAGTAGTTGATCGCCTGCACGTCGCCCGCGGCGATCGCCTCGGACACCAGCCGCGTCGCGGTCGCCTCCGCCTCGGCGGAACGCTCGCGCGCCTCGGCGTCCTTGAAGGCGGCGTCGCGTCGGCCCTCCGCCTCGAGCAGCAGGGCGGCCTTCTCGCCCTCCGCCCGAAGGATGGCCGACTGGCGCAGACCGTCGGACTCGAGCACCGACGCCCGCTTGTCCCGCTCGGCCTTCATCTGCCGACCCATGGACGCGACCAGATCCGCGGGCGGGGCGATGTCCTTGATCTCGATGCGGGTGACCTTGGTTCCCCAGGGCGTGGTCGCGTCGTCGACCACGCCGAGCAGCAGCGCGTTGATCTTGTCGCGCTGGGAGAGCAGTTCGTCGAGGTCCATCGACCCCATCACGGTCCGGATGTTGGTCATGACCAGATTCAGGATCGCCCCTTCGAGGCCGGTGACCTCGTAGGCCGCCTTGGGCGCGTCGACGATCTGGAAGAACACGACGCCGTCGACAGTGACCATCGCGTTGTCGCGCGTGATGATCTCCTGCGACGGGACGTCCCGGACCTGCTCCATCATGTTGATGCGCTGCCCGACGCGATCGAGGAACGGCACGAAGAGGCTGAGTCCCGGGCGCAGCGTGCGGGTGTAGCGGCCGAAGCGCTCGACGGTGTGCTCGAACCCCTGAGGGACGATGTTGACCGCGCTCTTGACGAGCCAGATCGCGAGCGCCGCGAAGACGAGCGCGATGATGCCGGTCGCGTTGACGAAGAGGTCCGACAGCTGCACGGGGCGGAGCTCCGACGGCGAAGCGGTCGAGTGTACCCGAAGCGTCGACGCGCCCTGCCGAGGCGGACCGACGTCGGCAGGATCGGCGGAAGGTGAACTCCGTCAGGGTTCGGCAGGCCCGTGTTCACGTCTGTCCGGGCCGGCCGATCAACATCGGGGATCGATCCACGGACTCGCCCCGAGAGCGGATCCGGTCGGATCCGTAGACGGACCGACGCTGGCGAATCCCGGAAGAGAGAGAGAGCATGCCGAACGACAGTGGTCGCGAGGGCCAGTCGGCGCTGCCGTCGTCGGCAACGGACGTGCGCGTCGACGAGACGCGTTTCCGCGAATTCATGGGACTGGCGGCCGACTGGTACTGGGAGCTGGACGCTGACCTTCGCTACGTCTTTCACGAAGGCCATCCGCTGCCGATGCCGGGGCAGGCCCCGATCGACGTCATCGGACGCTCGAGACCCGAGGCGCTGAGACTGGCCATCGGGGCCAGCGAGTCCCTCGTCGAGCACGATCGCCTGATGCATGCGCACCATCCCATCGACCTGGTGCTGTCGACGGATGTCGCACCCGAGGTTCGACGCCACGTCCGGGTCGTCGCCGTGCCGCTGTTCGATACCGCCGGCAAGTTCTCGGGCTACCGCGGCTGCGGACGGGACGAGACCGAGCGCGTACGCCTTCGCGAACGCTACGCGCGCCTCGCGCTGCGGGACGAATTGACCGGCCTGTTCAACCGCCGCGAGTTCCGCTCCCGACTGGAGACCGCGCATGCGCTCGTGCTGCTGGACGAGAACGTGGAGCGCACGCTCTGCCTGATCGATCTCGATCGATTCAAGCTCGTCAACGACACCGCCGGGCACACGGCCGGCGACGTGCTGCTCAAGGAGATCGCGGCGATCATGGGCCGCTACGTCGCACCTTCCGAGACCCTGGCGAGGTTCGGCGGCGACGAGTTCGCGATCCTGCTCGACACCGGTCCCGCCGGGGCGCGCCGGCGCATGCAGCTGATGATCGACGCGATCGCCGCGCACGAGTTCGTCTGGGACGAGCGCACGTTCTCGGTCGGGGCCAGCATCGGCATCACGGCCCTGGACGAAACGGGCGACGCGGTCGGTACCTTCATCGATCTGGCCGACGCCGCCTGCTATGCCGCCAAGGCCGACGGGCGCAACCGCTCGGTGGTGTTCACGCCGGACAGCGATGCCTACCGTCGACACCGCGAGGAGATCGCGCAGATCGAGGTGATCAAGGAGGCACTCCGCGCGAACCGCCTGCGCCTCTACATGCAGCCCATCGAGCCGGCCAGCGGTCCGATCGGTCGCCCGCATCACGAGATCCTGCTCCGCCTCGAGGCCGAGGACGGCGAGCTCATGGCGCCGTCGACCTTCATTCCGATCGCCGAGCGCTTCCTCATCATGCAGGACCTGGATCTCTGGGTCATCGAGAACTGCATCGACGCGATCGAACTGTTCACCGAGCACGGCGTGGCGCTCTCGCTGTCGATCAACCTCTCGGGCAATTCACTGAGCGACCAGAGCAGCCTCGAGCGGATTCACGAGACCGTGTCGGACTCCGGTGTCGACCCCTCGCGGCTGTGCTTCGAGATCACGGAGTCCACCGCCATCACGAACATCGGGCCGGTCATCGACTTCATGCACGCGATGAAGCGGCTGGGCGCGCGCTTCGCGCTCGACGACTTCGGCGCGGGCCTGTCCTCCTTCGCCTACATCCGCTCCCTGCCGATCGATTTCCTGAAGATCGACGGCTACTTCATCCGCAACCTCCGTTCCGACACGACCAATCGAGCGATCACCGCCGCCTTCATCCAGATGAGTTCGGATCTCGGGATCGCGACGGTCGCCGAGTGCGTCGAGGACAAGGCGACCCGGCGAACCGTCGCCGAGATGGGCATCGACTACGTGCAGGGTTTCGGGGTGGCGCGGCCGATCGACGTGGTCACGGCACTGGCGAGCGCCGCGGCGCGCTCGAGGGAACGGACCGCTACGGGCTGAGGGTGGCCACTGTCGCGTCGAAAGTGCGTTCGAGGTGACGAAGCGCCTCCGGGGTGGACAGTCGGTGGTCCGCACCCTTGATCAGCTCGAGCGTCGCGTCCTCGCTGCCGAGTCGGTCGAGCAGCGCGATCGCGCGCGACCACGGGGCGACATCGTCCGCCGTGCCGTGCAGGCAGCGGACGGGGCAGCGAAGGTCTGCCGCGGCGTCACCCGACAGCAGCGCGAGGTCGTGGCCGCTGGCCACCAGGGCGCGGGAGACCGGGTAGCCCTCCGCGTCGTCGGGCGTGGGAAGACGAACGGTCTCGTCCCGGTCGTAGCGCGCTCGTGCGTCCGCGTCGAGCGAGGCCGGCAGGTGCGCCTGCAGGAAGTCCGGTGCGGCGGCGATGAGCAACAATGCGCCGACGCGCGCCGGCCGGCGCAATGCGATGTGGACTGCAAGCCAGGCCCCCATGGACGAACCGATGACGACCAGCGGTGCCGGGTCGCAGACCTGATCGACCACGCAGAGCGCATCCTCGAGCCAGTCGAGCAGCGTCAACGTCTCGGGATCGCCGCCCGACTCTCCGTGACCGCGGTAGTCGAAGCGGGTGCAGGACAGGCCGCGTGCGACACACCAGGTCTCGACCGCACGGGCCTTGTCGCCCTGCATGGAGGAGTGGAAGCCGCTGCAGAACAGGATGCCCGGGCTGTCCGCTCGTGCGCCGTCGTGCCGTAGCACGGCGATCTCCGGCGATCCGCCGTCGCGGAGCGGCAATCGGTGGGCGCGCGGCGTGGGTTCGGGCGTCATTGACAGTCTCCGGGACCGGTGAAAGACTGCCTTTTTAGCAGGAGTGCCACCCGCGTGAGCGCACGCCCCGTCGTCGGTCTTTTCGTCACCTGTCTCGTCGACCTGCACCGACCGAACGTCGGGTTCGCGGCGATCCGGCTGCTCGAGGCAGCCGGTTGCGAAGTCATCGTGCCGGAGAGCCAGACCTGTTGTGGTCAGCCCGCCTTCAACAGCGGCGACGATCGCTCCACGCGCGAGATCGCGCGGCAGACGATCGCCGCCTTCGAGGGCGTCGAGCACATCGTGGCGCCGTCGGGCTCCTGTGCCGGCATGCTGCGCGAGCACTATCCGGCGTTGCTCGCGGACGAGCCCGAGTGGGCGGGGCGTGCAGGCGCCTTTGCCGCTCGATGCCATGAGCTGACGAGCTTTCTCGTCGACGTGCTCGGTCAGGCGGACATCGCCCGCGAACTCGGCGCACGCTTCGCCTCGACCGTGACCTACCACGACAGCTGCGCGGGGCTCCGCGAACTCGGCGTCAAGGCGCAGCCCCGGGCTCTGCTCGGCGGCGTCGATGCGCTGTCGATCGCCGAGATGGAGGACACCGAGGTGTGCTGCGGCTTCGGCGGCACCTTCTGCGTGAAGTACCCGGACATTTCCGAGCGCATGGTCGACGACAAGATCGCGCTCGCCGCGGCGAGCGGCGCGGAATGCGTCCTCGGCGGCGATCTCGGTTGCCTGCTGAGCATCGCCGGTCGCCTGTCCCGCCGCGGACGGCCGATGCGCGTCTATCACGTCGTCGAGGTGCTCGCCGGCATGAGCGAGCTGCCCGCCATCGGCCACCCGGAGCGCTGACATGGAGACTCGTTCACTCGAATTCACGACCAGCGCGCGCGCGGCGCTGCTCGACGAGTCGCTGAAGTCCGCGCTCGGCAACGTCAAGGAGGGCTTCATCGCGAAGCGTTCGACAGCGGTCCGCCTCGTGCCCGAGTGGGAGCGCATCCGGGGCGAGGCGAAGGCGGTCAAGGACCACGTGCTCGAGAACCTCGATCACTACCTCCTGGCCTACGAGGCGCAGGTGGAGGCGAACGGCGGCCAGGTGCACTGGGCGTCGACGTCGGCGGAGGCCGCGCGCATCGTCGTCGCGCTCTGCACGAAGGCCGACGCGAAGCTCGTCGCGAAGGGCAAGTCCATGGTCGGCGAGGAAGCCGATCTCAACGGCGCGCTGGAGGCGGCCGGGATGGAGGCGATCGAGACCGACCTCGGCGAGTACATCATCCAGCTCGCGGGAGAGGGGCCGAGCCACATCATCGCCCCGGCGATCCACAAGACGAAGGAGCAGGTCGCCGATCTGTTCCACGCGCATCACGGGCGCTACGGTCTGGACGAGCGTCTGACCGATCGGCGCGCCCTCGTCAACGAGGCGCGCACCGTGCTTCGGGAGAAGTTCCGCTCGGCGGACGTCGGCATCACCGGCGCGAACTTCCTGATCGCCTCGACCGGTCAGCACGTGCTCGTCACCAACGAGGGGAACGGCGACCTGACCTCGAACCTGCCGCGCGTGCAGATCGTCGTCGCCGGTCTCGAGAAGGTCGTGCCGACCCCGGAGGACGCCAGCGGCCTGTTGAGATTGCTCGCGCGCAGCGCCACCGGTCAGCACTTCTCCAACTACACGAGCCTGATGAGCGGCCCCCGGCGCGAGGGGGACATCGACGGCCCCGAAGCCTTTCACGTGGTGCTCGTCGACAACCACAGAACCGAGATGCTGGCGGGCGCGCTCAAGGAGATGCTGCGCTGCTTCAAGTGCGGCGCCTGCATGAATCACTGCCCGGTGTACGGCTCGATCGGCGGACACAGCTACGGCTGGGTCTACCCCGGCCCGATGGGCTCGGTCGTGACGCCGGCGATGATCGGTCTCGAGAACGCGAAGGACCTGCCGCACGCCTGCACGCTGAACGGTCGCTGCGCGGAGGTCTGCCCGATGAGCATTCCGCTGCCGAGCCTGTTGCGCGAGCACCGGCGCGAGACCTTCGTGCGCCAGTTGCAGAGTCCGGCCTCGCGCTACGGGCTCGGCCTCTGGTCCCTGGCCGCGAGGCGACCTCGGCTGTACCGCGTCCTCGGTCGGCTGGGGGTCGGGGCCTTGCACCGTCTCGGCAGGCGACGCGGCGCGTTCCGCCGCCTGCCCCTCGCCGGTGCCTGGACGCAGGGTCGCGACCTGCCGGCGCCGCAGGGTCGCTCGACCTTCATGCAGCTGCACCGGGCGGCCAGCCGAGCAGCCGGGGGCGGCGAGACGCAGCGGCGGCCGGCGGTAGACCGGGCCGGGAACGCGTCGTGAGCGACTCGGGCATCGCCGCCGGCGATGAGCAGGACCACCGTGACGCGATCCTGCGTCGCATCGCCGCCGGACTCGGGCGTGCGGTGCCCGACGAGGGGTCGCTGCCGACCGCCCGCGAGCGCCCGGCGGAGGTCACCGCGCGACTCGAGGCGCCGACGCGGCGCACCCTGCCGCGCGCCGAGGCCGATCTCGTGGCCCAGCTCACGCGCAACATGGAGTCGGTGCAGATGAGTGTGGTGCGGCTGCAGGGGAGCGCCGACGTGCCCGGCGCGGTCGCGTTCTGGCTCGAGTCCGAGGGGCTCGCCGGGGACGTCACGATCGCCCCGGCGCTCGGCGCTCTGGCCTGGCCGAGCGGGGACGACGGGCAGGGGAGGCACTGGCGCGAGGGGGCCGCGAGCGGCACCGAGGCGACGAGCGTCACCCCCTGCCTCGTGGCCGTCGCCGAAACCGGCAGCGTGGCGACGGTCAGCGGTGGCGACACCCCGGCCACCCTGAACTTCCTGCCGGAGAATCACGTGGTCGTGGTGCGCACCGCGGACGTCGTGGCGCATGTCGAGGATGCCTTCGACGCGCTGCGCGGGCTCGAGCGGCTGCCGCGCGCGCTGAACTTCGTGACCGGACCCTCCCGCACGGCGGACATCGAGCAGACCCTCGAGATCGGCGCGCACGGGCCGCGGCGCATGCACGTGCTGATCGTCGAGGGCGACTGACGATGACGCTGGCGGGAATCCGGGCCCTGTCCTTCGATCTGGACGATACCTTGTGGGACTGTGCGCCCGCGATCCGGCACGCCGAGGCGACGCTGCACGCCTGGTTCGCCCGGGAGACGCCGCGCGTGCTCGAGCATCACGACCGCGAGTCGCTGATCGCCTTTCGAGCGGACATCGCGGCCGAGCACCCGCATCTCCGCGGTGACGTGACCGCGATGCGGCGCACCGGCATCGCGCGCCTGCTCGCCGAGCACGACTACCCCGAGCCGCTGCTGGACGAGGCCTTCGCGGTCTTCCACCGGGCGCGCAGCGAGGTGGTGCTCTACGACGGGGTGCCGGAGGCGCTCGCCGCACTGGGCCGACGCTACCGGATGGCGGCGATCACGAACGGCAACGCCGATCTCGAGCAGATCGGGCTCGCCGGGCACTTCGCGTTCACGCTCGCCGCCTCTCTCGAACTCGCGCCGAAACCCGCCCCCGAGATGTTCGAGCTGTGTCTCGAGCGCTTCGGCATCGCCGCGCATGAACTGCTGCATATCGGTGACAATGTGTCGACCGATGTCGGCGGCGCACAACGTGCCGGCGTGCGAGCACTCTGGTTCAACGGCCGCGACGAAGGCTGGCCGGAGGCGCTGCCGCCGCCGGACTTCGAGGTGCGCTCGATCGCGGGCCTCGCGGAACTGCTCGGTGCCCCGATCGGCGCCACGGCACATCAGTCACCACGGAACCCGACCTCATGAGTCGTACCTTCTACGTCAACGGCGAGTACGTCCCCGAGGAGCGGGCGACGATCTCGGTGCTCGATCGCGGCTTCCTGTTCGCCGACGGCGTCTACGAGGTCTCGACGGTGCTCGGCGGTCGCCTGATCGACAACCGCGCGCACCTCGCGCGGCTCGCGCGATCACTCGGGGAGCTCGCGATGGCGCCGCCGTGCAGCGATGACGACATCGTCGCGGCGCAGCGGCGGCTGATCGAGGAGAACGGCGTCGACGAGGGTCTGCTCTACCTGCAGGTGACCCGCGGCGTGGCCGAGCGGGACTTCGCCTATCCGAGCGCGCCGGTCTCCTCGCTGGTGATGTTCACCCAGAAGAAGTCGGTCCTGGCCTCCCCGGCCGCCGAGCGTGGACTGAGCGTCATCACCGTCCCGGACATGCGCTGGAAGCGGCGCGACATCAAGACGGTGTCGCTGCTGGCGCAGAGCATGGCCAAGCAGGCCGCGCTCGACGCCGGTGCGGACGACGCCTGGATGGTCGAGGACGGCCATGTCACCGAGGGCTCGTCGAACAACGCCTGGATCGTCACCGACGAGCGGACACTGCGCACCCGGCAGCTGGGTACCGAGATCCTCGCCGGCATCACGCGGGCGGCGGTGATGCGCTTCGCCGCGGAGGCGAACTACCGCGTGGAGGAGTCGCCGTTCACCGTCGTGGAGGCGCAGGCGGCAGAGGAGGCCTTCGTCACGAGCGCATCCGCCTTCGTCATGCCGGTCACGACGATCGACGGCGTGGCGCTCGGTGCCGGGACGCCGGGTCCGGTCACGCGGGCGCTCCGCAAGATCTACGTCGAGACCGCGCTCGCCCGACAGGATCTTTAACGTTCCGGGGCATACGAGCGCCCCCGGGTTGGATATGTTCGGTCTCTCAGGGGGAGTCACCGATCGCATGGTGCGACAGTCAGCAATCAGCGGAACGCCCGGTCGTGCTGCCTCGTCCCCGGGCGGACGGGGTACCCGGCCAGCGATCCGTGCCGCTGTCGCGTCGTTGCTGTTGCTCGGTGCCTGCGAGTCGGGCGGCAGCGGCTCGGACGACGATGCGGCCGTCGACGCTGCGGAAGGCGTCGACGGGAGCGGAAAGCCGGGCGGCGAATCGGACGACGGCCTGTCGAGCGCCGCCGGGCTGCGCTTCGTGGTCGCGGAAGACAACGTACTGGAGGGCGTGCTCGTCGACGCGACGCGGCCGGGGGAGACCGGCTCCGGCCCGTTCGGCATCGCCTCGGCGTCCTCGCGCGGCACGCTCGAGTTGCTCCCTGACGGGCGCAGCTTCCGCTACACGCCGCAGGCGGACTTCAACGGGACCGACGGTTTCGAGTACCGGGTGGGCGAGGCGCCGCCGCTGAGGGCGACGATCGACGTGACCCCCGTTCCGGACGCGCCGATCCTGGTCGACGACGGCGTGCCGCTGGTGGCGGAGCGCGGGGTCGCGTTCGTGCGCCAGATCGAGGCGGTCGACGCCGACGGCGATACCCTGCGCTACGAGGCGCGCGGCCTGCCGGACTGGCTGAGCCTGGACGGCGTGACCGGCGTCTTGTCCGGACGGCCGACGGATGGCGATGTCGGTCGCGTCGACGGCATCGCCTTGGCGGTCGTCGATTCGTCCGATCGGCGCGCCGAACGCGATGACGTCTCGCTGGAGGTGATCGCCTCGGCCGACGTGCCGGTGCTCGATCCGGCCCGTCTGCCGATCTCGCTCGACGGCGGCGAACGTCTGGTCGTCGAGCTGTTCGACGACGACGACTCGTTCGAGGGCGTGAGCATCACGGTCGGGACCGTGCAGGTGGACGGCGCCGCGACCTCGCTGGACGCCCGCCTGGACGATCGTCGACTGGTGCTCGAAGCGCGCGAGGTCGTCTCGGTCACCGACACCGCCCTGGTCTTCGCGCTGACCGACCGCTTCGGACTGACGCGCGAGGTGCAGGCGAACGTCAGGCTCTATCCGAAGAGCGGCTCCGGCCGGGGCACCACTCTGCTGGGCGCGAGCGCCGGGCCCGGTGTCCACCTGGTGGTGCTCGGCGACGGCTACCGCGCCGGCGATCAGGCGCTGTTGAGGAGCGACGCGGAGCGGCTGATCGCGCTGCTCGCGGCCGATCCTGCCACGTCGCGGCACCTCGGTGCCTTCAATATCCATGTGGTCGAGAGCCTCTCCGTCGACGCCGGCGCGCAGCCGGCCGGAGCTACCCCCGGATCGCATTCCACCGCCTTCTCCAGCCGTTATGGCTGCGCCGGCGTGCCGCAGCTGATCTGCGCCGACGCGCTCGCCGCCTTCCTCGCGGCTGGCGAGGACTACGACGTCGATCACGTGGTGATGCTCGTGAACGACGAGCGCTTCGGCGGTAGCGGCAGCAGCCGCGGCATCGCGATCGCGGCGCGCGGGGTCCCGGAGGTGGCGCTGCACGAGCTCGGTCACAGTATCGCCGGGCTCGGCGACGAGTACGTCGACAGTACGCTGGTCAACGAGCTCGCACCGAGTTTCGTCGAGGGGCTGTTCCCGAACCTGACCGCGATCGCCGACCCGGCCGCCGTGCCCTGGGCGGCGTGGATCGAACCGGGGGTGCCGGTGCCCGGGCTGGGCGGTGGCGAGGGGGTGGGGCTGTTCGAGGGCGGCCTCTACCGTTCGCGCGGCGTGTTCCGACCCACTCGCACGAGCCGCATGCGGGCGTATGCCGAGCCGCTGGGGCCGGTGAACGGGGAGCAGTGGGTGCTCGGCATCTACGCCGTCAACACGGTGCGCGACTTCTCGCCGAAGGTCTCGGACGTCGCGCTGCCCGCGGGCGAGACGGCGCGCTTCTCGGTGACGCCGTTCTTCCCGCCGGACGTACAGGCGATCGAGTGGTGGCTGGACGGCGAACGGGTGCGCCGGGCGGACGACGCGCGCGAGCTCGACATCACACCGGCCGTCGGGACGCATGCCTTGCGGCTGCTGACCCGCGACATCAGCGGCGCGATCCGCTCGGCGCCGGAGCGCGCCGAGTTCGAGTGGAACTGGACGATCGAGGTTCGATGAGACGACGACTTCGACGCGACCTCGCGGCCGCGTGTTTGAGCCTGGGTTCAGCCCTGGCCATGCTGGCGGGCAGCGGTGTCGCCGCGGCCGAACTGCGGGTTCTGCTCGCCTTCGACGAGCAGGGCCTGCGAGTGGCTCGCGTGCGCGGCAACGACGCGCCCGAGCCCGATCTCGCGCGGCCGGCGGGCAGCCCGTCGCCCGTGAACCGGGCGCGCGCCGCGGCGTTCGGTGACGCCGTGCTTCTCTGGCGCGACGTCGACGGACGGGTGTTGCTGACGACCCGGTTTCCCGATCCTCGGCTGGGGCATGCCCCGACCGGGACGAGCCTTCATGACGCCACGACGGGCGGGCGCGTGGTGCTGGACAGTGGTGCCTGGCAGGTGCGGGGACCGGCAGCGGCGACCCGGCTCGACGTCCGTCTGCCGATGCATCTGCTACCCGCGCTCGGGGCCGAGGAGTGGCTTCTCTCGCTGGATCAGACCCCGTTCCGCTGACGGGTTCGAAAATTGGGAATAAATCCCGAATTCATCACGTCGCCTTGGAAGGACCGACCGATCGATCGGCTATCATGGCGGTTCGACCCGACTGGATCATGGCCGGAGACCTCGCGGGGTCCGGACCGTCCCCGACACCCATGAGCGAACCTGCACCCAAGCACGACGAGGAGCCGGAAGACGATGCCTCGTTCGATTTCCTCGACGACGGCGCGAACGCGAGGCCGCGTCCGCCGGTCGGGCGTCAGCGCCGCTCCGGTCCGTCGATGCCGATCATCCGCAAGCCGGTTCCGGTGTCCGAATCGGGCCCGCTGCGAGCGTCGACGGTCGAAGTCGTCGCCACGGAAGCGACCGATCTCGACGAGGACTTCGATTTTCTCGCCGAATTCTCGAGTACCCCCGACGAGCGCGACATCGATGACGCCCCGGGGGGCATGCACGGGGTCAGGCACGGGGTCGAGCAGGGGGTCGGACGTTATCCCGCCCACGATGCCGGGCCGGATGACGCGGCAGGCGGCGGGTGGTGGCGGCCTGCGTTGTTCCTGGTCGCGATCGCGCTGCTCGCCGGTGGTGGCTTGATGGTCGGCTGGCCGCATCTGCCGTTCGCCGGAGAGGCCACGCGGACCGCCGATACGGGAGCCAGCGACGTCCCGCCGGTCACGGTGAACGAGGTGCCCGACGCCCCTCGTGGAACGGGTGCCCGGCCGCTCGGCAAGCGCTTCCGCGAAGCGTCGGAGCGCGTCGAGGCCCTGGTCGCCGAGGGTCGTCTGGACGAGGCCGGGGACGCCATCGCGGGCCTCGATCGCGCGGTGTACGGCTACGGCATTGCGGAGTTCGAGGCGTTCGAGGCGCGCATCGCGGCGCTCGAGGCCGGCGATGACCTCGCCGGCGCCGATACGGCCGATGGCACGGTCGAGGACATCGAACGCGCCGTCGCGGCCGATCGCGAGGCGGTGGCCGAGACCGAGCGCGCGGCGGAAGTGGCCCGACTCGAAGCGGCAGGTGCGGCCGAGGCCGAGCGTCTCGCCGAGGCGGAACGCGTCGCGGAGGCCGAGCGTCTCGCCGAGGCGGAACGCGTTGCCGAGAACGAGCGGCTGGCGGAGGTGTCGCGCGTCGCGGAGGCCGAGCGTCTCGCCGAGGCGGAACGCGTCGCGGAGGCCGAGCTTCTCGCCGAGGCGGAACGCGTCGCGGAGGCCGAGCGTCTGGCCGAAGCGGAACGCGTCGCGGAGGCCGAGCGTCTGGCCGAAGCGGAACGCGTCGCGGCGGCCGAGCGTCTGGCCGAGGCGGAACGCATGGCCGAGGCCGAGCGTCTCGTCGAGGCGGAGCGTGTCGCCGAGAACGCGCGGCTGGCGGAGGTTGCGCGCGTCGCCGAAGCCGAACGGGTCGCCGCAGCGGAGCGCGCGGCCGAAACCGAGCGTCAGGCCGAGCGGGTGCGCGTCGCCGACGAAGCACGCATCGCCGAAGCGGCACGGCTAGCCGAACAAGAGCGGCTGGCCGAAGAAGAACGGCGAGCCGAAGGAGAACGGCTGGCCGAGGCAGCGCGGCTCGCCGAGAACGAACGGGCGGCGGAAGCGGCACGCGCGGCGGAAGCCGCCAGCGCCTCGGCCGGTGTCGCCCAGACCCGTCGCCAGCGCGTCGAGGCTGAACGTGCCGAGCGCGAAGCCGAGGCGGCGCAGGCGCGCGCCGACGCTCGCGAAGCGGCGCGAGCGCGTGCCGAAGGGTCGAGGGTGCAAGACGGCAGCGCGGCGGTGCCCGCGCCGATCGCCACGACGTCGGTGGATGCCGCGCCCCGCGACGCGAGGACGCAGCGGCTGGACGACGAGCGGGCCACGACCGCGCTGGCCGACCGGCGGGCGACCGATCGCCGTATCGCCGAGCAGCGCGCCGCGCGGTCGTCCGAGAACGAGACGGAAACGCAGATCGCGCTCGCGCCGGCGCCCGTGCCGGACGTCGTGCCGCCGGCGCCGAGCGCGCCGGTCGCCATCGACGACGCCGATCTGCAGATCGTCTACGCACGGCTCCTGGAAATGCGCGAAGCGCTCGAGGGGCGCGACATCGAGACGATCATCGCGCTGTCCGATCCGCCGAGCGGTCGTGTCCAGCAACTCATGCAGGTATTCGCGAACAGCGAGTCCCTGAGCACGCGCATCGCCAACGTCTCCACCAGCACCGCGGACAACGCGATCACCGGCACGCTGCTGATCGACGCGATCCGGCGCGCCGATGGCAGTCGTATCCGTCCGCCTGCGGGCCTGGAGAGCATGGCGCTCACCAGCACACGCGACGCCGAAGGCTGGTCCGCGCTGTCCTGGTAGTCCTCGTGAGTGCTCGTGCCGCGACGCGCACGACTCGCGAGATCCCGATCACGACCCGTCCGCGGTCACCACACGGATAGAGAGCGCATGCCTCGAACCATCGCACGCCGCGCGTCGCTCGCCGGCCTCGCCGCCTTGCATCTCTTGATGACCCTGGTGCTCACCGTGCCCGTGGCGCAGGCGCAGGACAACGACAGCGTCTCGCCCCGCATCGTCTTCGAACCGCTCGGGGAAAGCCGGCGGGGCAGCAAGCAGGTGTTCACAGCCACCGTCACCGACGACGTCGGCGTGGAGCGCGTGGTGCTGCACCATCGGTCCGCCGGGGCCGAGCGCTACGACGCGGTCGCGATGGCGCCGCTCGGCGGCACGGGCATCTATACCGCCTCGATCACGAGTCCGGCGGCGAGTGTCGAGGCCATCGAGTTCTACATCGAGGCGCGCGACCTGGCCGGCAACCGCAGCATCGAGGGGTTTGCCTTCGACCCGCTCGAGCGCCGGCTCGTGGACGCCTCGCCGATCGCCGGCAACACGGCGAGTCCAACGACCGAAGGGCCGACCGCGAGCGGCATGTCGACGTCGCGAAAGGTCCTCTACGGCGTGCTCGGCGTGCTCGCCATCGGGGCGATCGCGGCAGCGGCGGGTGGCGGTGGCGGCGGTGACAGCGGCGCGCCGCTCGGCGACGATCCGGGCGGTTCCGTCACGGTGACCATCGTCGCCGATCCTCTTCCCTGATCTCCGGAGACCTCGAGATGAATCTCAGCACATCCAGGTTCCGGTCGCGCGCGCGCGCCGTCGCCGCCGGCCTTGCAGGTGCCATGCTGCTTGCGGGATGCGGCGCGGGCGGCGAGTCGTCCGTCAGCCGTGTACCGCTGTCGGACGGCGTGGCGGCGGTGGGCTTCGAGCCGCCGACGCTGCTCCTGAGCCCGCGAGCGATCATCGAGACGAACCTCGAGCTGGTGATCCTCGTCGACGGGGAGCCGGTCGCGGTGGCGCGCGACTCCGCGGGCGTCTTCGTCGCCAGCCTCGAGCGATCGGCCGGCCAGCCGTTCATGCTGTCCTTGATCTGGTACGAGCGCATCGAGGGCCGCGACGATCTGCCGGGTGATCTGCTCCCGCTCGCCCGCTTCGCGCCGACGGAGCCTTACGTGCCGGTGGCCGGCGAGCCGCTGGAGATACGGATCTTCGCCCAGCAGTACGACACGAACTTCGACTTCGACGACGACGGCCGAACGAACCTCGCCGAGCAGCGGGCGGATTCTTCACCGTTCGTGCCCGATGCCGCGCCGCCGGTCGTGCTGCCGTTCGGCATCAGCGTCGAGCTGCCGTCGGCGTTGGCGGAGGCCGACGACGCACTGCGCGCGTCTTTCGGCGTGCGGGCCATCGTGAACACCCAGGTGTTGCAGCTGTCGCGCGAGGACGACGAATGGCGCGGCCAGACGAGCGTCAACGAGGGCAGTTCGCCCTTCGTGAGCTTCGAGTTCTTTTCGGACAGCGATCCGAGCCTGGTACTCGCCTCGCTGCAGAGCCGGGTCGAGCTCGAGAGCAGCACTCCGTCCGCGACGTTCGGCGAAGACGACGAGCTCTACCGCTACCCGAACGGTGACGGCGACTCGCTGACGAACATCGAGGAACTGATCGCCGGCGAGGAACGCAACCCGAGACGCTCGGACGACCCGGCGGCGGACCCCTGCGAAACCTCGGCGTTCACCGCCGGTTGCACCATCGACACCGATGGCGACGGTCGCTTCGACTCGCAGGAAGGGGAGAACGCCGATCGGGACAGTGACGGCATTCCCGACTTCCGTGAGTCGAGTGCAGTCGACGGCGATGGCGACGGCCGGTTTGCCGATGCGGACCCGGATGACGGGAACGCGTGCATCCCGTCGGCCGACAACGATCCGTGTCGCGATTCCTTGCCCCCGGTCGATCCGTGTGCCGACTCGGTGTTCACCAGTGGCTGCCTGAACGACACCGACAACGACGGGCGGAGCGACTTTCAGGAAACGGAGACGGCCGATCGCGACAACGACGGCATTCCCGACTTCCGCGAGTCGAGCCTCATCGATGCCGATGGCGACCTGCGCTTCGCCGATGCCGACATCGACGAGAACGATCCCTGCGTGCCGTCGAGCGACAACGACGCCTGTCGCGCGACGCTGCCCCCGCCCGACCCCTGCGACACCTCGCGGTTCGCGACCGGCTGCCGGTCCGACGCCGACGGTGACGGGCTGTTCGATTGGGAGGAAGGCGAGAATACCGACACCGACGGCGACGGGTTTCTCGATTACCTGGAGTCGAATATCGACGACGCGGACGGCGACCAGCGCACGGCGCACGACGACGTCGACGACAACGACCCCTGTGTCCCATCGGCGAACAACGCCCCGTGCCTCGCCTTGCAGCCGCCGCCGCCGCCGCCGCCGGTCGATCCTTGCGTACCCTCGACGTTCGTCTTCGGCTGCACGACCGACACGGACGGTGATGGTCGGTCGAACTTCAACGAGGGCGAAGGCCCGGACAGCGACGAGGACGGTGTGCCGGACTTCCGCGAGTCGAGCGCCGTCGATGCGAATGGCAATGACGTGGCCGCCGACGCCGATCCCTGCGAGCCGTCGATCGACAATGACGCGTGTCGGGCGCTCACGGTGACCACCGGGGCGACGACGGGCAGCGGCGTCGCCGATGCGGGTGCGACCGATGCGGGTGCGACCGATGCCGGTGCGACCGATGCGGGTGCGACCGATGCGGGTGCGACCGATGCCGGTGCGGCCGATGCGGGTGCGACCGATGCGGGTGCGACCGATGCCGGTGCGGCCGATGCGGGTGCGGCCGATGCGGGTGCGGCCGATGCAGGTGCGGCCGATGCAGGTGCGACCGATGCGGGTGCGACCGATGCGGGTGCAGCCGATGCCGGCGTAGCGGACGCCGGCACGGCCGACGCGGGCGGGGTGGATGCCGGCGTCGCGGACGGGGGCGCGATCGATCCCGGTCTGTTCGATCCGAGCGGCATGGGCGGCACGGACACGTTCTGAATCGCGTCGCGATCCGACGGCCGTCGCGCTTCGGGTCGTTCGACGCCCCTCCGCCGACGGAACTGAGTCAGCGGTCGCAGCGTTGCCGGACGGTCCGCGCGATGCTCGATCCATGCAGAGAGCCTGGCTCATCCCGGTGCTTGTCGCGGCGACCGTCGCCTCGACGATCGCTGTCACCCAAGTGTCTACCCGGCGCGCCGACGCCGGGGTAGACGTGCGTGTCGCGGCCGAAGAGAAGTACGCCGGGCCGACGGCGACCGACGATCTGCTGTCGTTCGACGGTACGTCGACGCGGCTCGTCGGTCTCGACGCCTACGTCGATCCGGACTTCGGTTTCTCGATCGCCGTGCCCGCCGGCTGGACGCCGGTGGTCGCCGCCGAGACCGACGCCGAGCTCGCGATGCTCGAACCGGGCTACGCGGTCGGCTTCGAGTCGCCGCTCACGCACGATCGGGACGTGTTCTCCGACTACCTGATGGTGGAGATCATGCCCGCCGACGATCACGGCCTGTTCGAGACCGACGGTCGCGAACGTCGGGAGACCCGGATCGACGGGCGACCGGCGTGGCGCGACGCGCTGACGCTGCCCGCCGACGGCACGAACCCCGCCACGGTCGATCTGATCGTACGTCAGGCGACGATGTCCGGCCTGGGCTTCACCGTCGGTCTCTATGCCGTCGGGGAGCCGGCGCGGCTGCCACTGCTGGAAGACGCGTTCGAGGCGATGCTCCGCACCTTCCGCCTGCCGCGGGCGCCGTTCTCGGTCAGCTGAGCAGCCGCTCCACGAACCACCAGAGTCCGACGGCGCCGATCGCGAGCGAACCGGGAACCGTCACCACGCGGCGATACCACGATGCGTCACGAAACCACCAACCGACCGTCGCGAAGCAGGCGAGCACCACCGCGAGCTGTCCGACTTCCACGCCGACGTTGAAGGCGAGCAGCGAGATCAGGAAGTCGGACGTCGTCGCGCCGACGTCCTGCAGCACGCTCGCGAAGCCCAGACCGTGCAGGAGGCCGAAGGCGAACACGACGATCAGGCGGACTCGGCCGAGCCGCCTGGCGAAGAGGTTCTCCACGCACACCGCGGCGATGGACAGGGCGATCAGCGGCTCGACGATGCTGGACGGCACGCTGACGTGACCGAGCGTCGCGAGCGCGAGCGTCACCGAGTGCGCGAGAGTGAAGACGGTCACCTGCGCGATCATCGGCCTGGCACGCGGCGCGAACAGGAAGAGGCCGATGACGAACAGGATGTGATCGAGCCCGAGCGGGATGATGTGGACGAAGCCCACCTCGACGTAGTTCATGAAGGTCGCGAACCCCGAACGCCCGCGATTTCTCGAGGCGGCGTCGTTCGTGGCGTCACCCGTGGCACTGACGACCGGTTCGCCGAGCGGCAGCGGATCGCTCGTCCCACCGGCCAGCACATAGACGCTGAACGAGGCTGGCCCTTCGGCGACGACCGAGCGCACGATCGCCGGCCCGTAGCGCGTCGGCCAGTGCCAGACGAGCGCGGCGTCCGCGGCCGCGTCGGCAGGCAGCGGCGCACGCAGCCGGATGGTCGAATCGCGCGCGGCGCCGACCTCGCCGACGTCCGGGATGTCGACGGCGGTGAGCTCGGGTGTCAGGCGTGCCGCGTCCGTCAGACGCAGTTCGAGCGCATCCAGCAAGGCGGGCAGGATAGTCGCGAACCGCGCCTCGAGCGTGTCGGCGTCGAGTGTCCGCAAGGCGTCGTAGGTGGCGGCCTGCGGGGAGTCGTCGGTGTCGTCGTGCTCGATGCCGATGTCGGCGATCAGCGCCTCGACGTTGACCCGCATCGCGAGATCGACGACGTCGTCCCGGCGGTCGATCTCGACGACCGTGGGACGGATCTCGTGAGCAAGCGCCGGGGGGGCGATCGAGAAGAACAGCGCGAGCGCGAGCGAGAGACCGTATGCGGGGCACCGCAGGCTGGCGACGACGCGCCGATGGCGGATGGCGGTGGACGGCGACGAAGCCGTCGGAAAACGGGAGCGAGGCAAGAGCGTGATTCGTTGGCGATCCGGAGGCGCGACGCTAGCATGTCGCGCCTCCGGATCGGAAGGTCCTCGCATCGGCGGGCGAGAGCCCTCGCCTCATCGGGCGAACGGTGAGCGGTGGCCGGGTGAGGCTCCGAGTACCTCGTCACCGGGCTCGATCGCGCTCTCGCCATCGGACAGCGGCGCCTGCTCGTACGGCGCGATCTGACGGTAGACGCGGATGTAGTCGATCTCGTAGCGACCGGGGAACGGCGTGGTCTCGTCCGGCGCGCCGGCCCACCAGCCACCCATCGCCGTGTTGGCGATCACGTACATGTTCTCGCGCGACACCTTCGGGTCGCTGACGCGATGCACCTCGACGTCATCCACGTAATAGATGATCTGACCGGGACGCCAGTCGACCGAGTACTTGTGGAACTCGGCGGTCCAGTCCACGCCCACGGTCGGCTGGGACGGCGTCGAGCGCAGCGTGTGGTCAGAGTCGTAGTAGTGGTACGTGTGATAGACCGTGTCCTCGTCATCACCGATGAACTCCATGATGTCGATCTCCGGCCAATCCTTGTCGTACTTCTCGTTCAGAAGCCAGAACGCCGGCCAGTAGCCCTGCCCGAAGGGCACCCGCGCACGAATTTCCGCGTAGCCGTAGGTGAACTGCAGGGAGTCGTAGGTCGTGATGATGCCGGACAGGTAGTCGAGCCGCGAGTGCTCGGGGTTGTCTTCCATCTTGTAGCGAAGCTCCTCCGGCACGGGGATGGACTCGATCACCAGGTTCCCGTTCTCGAACGTGAAGGGGTCGAAGCCGAAGTCCGGCTCGTTCTGGATGTCGACGTAGTATTGATCCTCCGAGTTGATCGTCTTCTCGGGACCCCAGAGCAGACGCGTGTTCCACTTGGTCGGGTCGAGCGCGCCGTCGTTGAACTCGTCCGCGAAGATCAGCGTGTACTCGTCGTCGAGGAAGCCCGTCTCCGGAGCCTTCGCGTCCGGGTCCGGGCGGCCGGTGTCTCTCACCTTGACGGTCAGACCTGTCGCGATGCGTTCCAGCGAGCCGTTGCCGAAGTAGGCCTGGATCTCGTAGTAGTAGTCGCGGTCGACGATGTCCTCGTCGAGTATCTCCGCGCCGGGAACGGACGCGTAGAACTCGCTCTGGCGGTAGACGTTGTATCCGGTCGCGCCGTCCGTCGGTTCCCAGGTGACGAGCACGTTCCCGTCATCGAGCACGCGGCCCTCGAAGCCCGGCGCTCGCACCGACGCGAACTGGCGGGGTGTCTCGCCGGATGAGTCGCCGGCGTCGGTGCTTGCCTCGCGTCGTTCTTCCGGCTGGGGTTCCGGCGCGGAGGTGGCCGCCGGCTCCGGTTCGGGCGCGTTCTCGGGCTCGGCTTCGGCGACGGCTTCGGGCTCGGCTGCCGGCGCCGGCGCGGGCGCGGGCGCCGATTCTCGCTGCGATGCCTGCGACGTTTCGCCCGATGTCTCCGCCGATGTCTCCGCCGATGCCTCCGCCGATGCCTCCGCCGATGCCTCGGCCGAGGTGTCCGGCGCCGGGTCGGGCGCGGTGTCCGCTTCCGGTTCGGGCTCGGCAGTCGCCTGCTGCTCCGTCGCCGGCTCGGACGGCGCCTCCGGATCGGTCGCTGCCGGGGCTTCTTCGTCGGCAGTCCCGGACGGCGCTTGCGCGGCGGGTCGCGGCTCGGGCCGAGCGGCGGGCGCGGGCGTCGGACCGTCCTGCGTCAATGGCGTGGGAGCGGCCGGGGTCGGGCTGGCCGCGCCCGTGTCGGGTTCGTCGCGCGGCTCGGTAGCGGCCCGAGCGGCCGCGATCGCGATCGCATCGTGCAGTGAGGTGACATCCTCACCCGCGAGCTGTGCGGCACTCTCCGACGGCGAGGAGGCGCTCTCGGCAGGCGCCCCCTGCGTGGGCGTTCCCCCCGCCCCTTCGCCGCCGCAGGCGCCGAGCAGCAGCAGGACGGCGAGGGGAGACAGTGCGGGCAACGTTGTCCTCGAACGACGACGCGGCGTGCCTGGCGGGCGGAGTGAGTTCATCGGGCGGAGTGTCGTCGGAGGCATGTGCATGAGCGGGTTAGCGGATAGGGCACGAATCGCTTGACCGCCGTCGTGCGGAATTGGCGAGTCATCGGTCTGGCACGGTTCCTGAGAGGCCGGATGCACGTCAGTCACCGGACCTCTCAGACGATGTCATCCACCTTGAGTCGAGTCGGCCTCGCCGGCCTCGCCTGTCTGTCCCTTTCCGCGACCGCGTCGCGGGCGGCGGACTGGGACGGAAGCTATGCCGCCGACGGTCGCTGCTTCTGCAGCGGCACACTGGCGCCGGCCGTGTCCTCGCGCATCGTGCCGACGCCACTCGGCGGTCAGTCCGTCGCGACGGTCTGCTCGCGCATCGGCGACGGTCCCGGCCTGAGCGAGGTGAACGGGCGCTTCGACCGAGTCGTCTACCGCGACGCCCAGTGCGGCAACGGCCCCGGCTCGACTGTCGGAACTGTCGAGGAAGTCACGTCGCTGGACGGCGCGACAGACGCCGCGACCGATTGCAGCGGCACCATGGAGCCCGGCGCGGACGACTGCCATGCCATCGGTCCGCGCTGGGATCTCGGCAGCGCCTACGCCGGATCGACGCGACGGGCCGTCGAGGCGAGCGTGGCGCAGATGGCCGCGAGCGTCATGGGTGCACCGGCCGTCGTGCCGGTCATGGGAGCGGCCACGTCCGCGCCTTGGTCATCGGATGCCGGCATCAACATCGTCGAGATCGACGGACGGCGCTGGCGCGAGGCACCGCCGGGAACCCCGGAGAGCGGTCCGGCAGGTTCGCGCATCATTCTCGACGGTAAGGTGTTCCTCGATGTCGAGCTCGCCAGCGAGTCGGACTTCACCCCGAAGCGCGACGCGGCGGGTGCACCGGCGTCGCGTGCCGCAGCCGCTCGCCCGAAGCCCGCGACGGCGAATCGGAAGGCGGCCGCGCCGACCGAGACCTTGCCCGCCTCGACGGCGGCCCGGCGCGACGAGCTGCTGGCCGAAGCCCGTGAGCGGCTGAAACAGCGCGAGGCCGAGACTGCGGCGCTCGATACCGACGACAAGCGTTCGAGCCCGAAGGGCCCGTCGGCACCGTCCGTGGCGGCCGCCGAGCCTGCTGCCGACACACCCGAGACGATGGCCTCCGCCGATGCGCCCGGCGACTCGCCCACGCTCGGTGCGGCGAGCGAGCCGTCGGGGAAATCCCTCGTGCCCGCCCCGATCGCCGCGCCGGCGACGCCGGCCGGCGCGGACGCCGGCGCCAGGGCGTCGGCCGATGCCCCTGCCGCCGGTGCCACCGACAGCGACGCCGTGAAGCGCAGCGCGGAGGCGATCGCCGACAACGATGGCGACGACACCGCTTCACCGTTCATGCAGGCCTTGCGCATGCCGTCCGAGACGCGGGCGAGCTCGCGTGAGTTCGGCTACGTCGACGCCATGCCCGCCAGCTGGGATTTCGGCGGCGGCGGCCTGATGCTCGAGGGCAGTGCGCCGATCAAGGGCGGTTTTCGGGCACTCGCCCGAGTGGGCGCGGCCAGTGAATACCAGGAACTCCTGCTGGGTGGCAGCTGGTTCAAGACACCCGCGCGTGCCGATCGCCTCACGATGGTCCTGACCGCCGGCGTCGAGACCGGTCGCTTCGAACTCGATGGGGTGCGATCGGGGCGGCGTGTCGATACCGACCTCGCCGATACCGGCGTCTATCTCGGCGCGGGATCGCGCTTCGTCGTGAATCGCCGCTTCGAGCTTCAGGCGGGTGTCGGCTTCAGCAGCTTCTTCGAGGGCGACCCCACCGTGTTCGGTGGCGCCTACTTCCATGTCGGTCGGCAGCTCGACGTCGTCTCGCGAGTCGAGATCGGCGACAACGACTCGCTCGGCATCGGCGTGCGCTACTACTACTGATGGATACCGAGATGCAGACCCCCTATCGCCTTCGCCGGACGCTCGTCGCGGCTGCCCTGTCGACCTTCGTGCTCGTCGCCTGCGAAGGCACGGAAGACCTCGACGAACTGCACGCGCAGGCGCTCGATGACGCGGCGCGCGAGGATGCAGCCGCCGCCCCCGAGAGCGGTGCCGCCACCCCGACACCGGGGGCGGCGACCGCGATCGATCCGGACGAATACGCGCTGGTCTTCCAGGACGAGTTCCGTGGCTCGACACTCGACGAGGCGCTGTGGAACACCGCGTTCCCCTGGGGCCCGGACGTCGTCATCAATTCCGAGGAGCAGTACTACGTCGACGAGTTCGGCGACGAGCGCTTCGTGGACGACTCGCCGTTCCTGCTGAACGGGGAGACCTTGACGATCACGGCGAGCGAGACGCCGGAAGCGATGCGTGCGAACGCGAACGAGCAGGGCTTCCTGTCCGGCGTGATCACCACGGCCGACAAGTTCGCGTTCACCCACGGCTATGCCGAGGCCCGCGTGAACCTGCCTTCCGGCCAGGCGCTGTGGCCCGCGTTCTGGATGCTCGGTAGCGAAACCGGCGGCAAGCTGCCCCAGTTGTTCGTCATGGAGCGCGACGGTGCCCGAACAGAGAGCGTGTTCCACAACTACGAGTACGTGGACGACGCCGGACTCCTCCGTTCGCCCGGGCAGTTCGAGGTAATGGAAGGTGCGGACGAAGACCTGTCCGAGGGCTTCCACACGGTCGGTGTCGCGTGGTCGCCCGAGGAGTTGCTGTTCTTCGTCGACGGCGTTCCGCGCTACCGCATCGTCGGCGCGGACGTGCCGGACGAGGACATGTACCTCGTGCTGAACCTCGCCATCGGCGGCACGTGGCCGGGGGATTCGGACGCCTCGACACCGCGTCCCGCCTCGTGGATCATCGACTACGTGCGGGTCTGGCAGCGGCGCGACGCGAGCTGACGCCCGTCAGCGCTCCAGCACCACGAAGGCACTGACGAGGTCGCCCTCGTCGCTGAGGCTGACATGCAGGCCGGTCACGCCGAGTGACCGGCAGCGCCTCTCGGCCTCACCGCACACGCCGAGCAAGGGCTTGCCCATGGCGTCGTGCGAGACATGGAAGTCGCGCAGCAGCACGCCGGCGCGTTCACCCGTGCCGAGCGCCTTGACCGCTGCCTCCTTGACCGCGAAACGCTTGGCCAGCAGGCGGGACGGATCGGGGTGCTGCCGGTAGGCGGCAAGCTCGCTGTCATGCAACACCCGTCGGGCGAAGCGCTCGCCGAAGCGGTCGTGCACCCGCCTTACCCGGCCGATGGTCACCAGGTCGTTGCCGATGCCGATGATCACCGGCGATCAGCGGCGATGCGAGGGACGATCGGAGGGGTCGTCGCCCGCGGCGAGTGCGAGCTCGAAGTGCAGGCGCGAGAAGTCGCGCGGGGCGACGCTGTCCGCGAACACGGTGACATGGCGCCGACCCCGACCGATCAGACGATCGAGCAGTTCGGCGAACAGTCGTCCATCCCGCCAGGCCTCGGTCGCGGAGGACCGCTCCGCCGAGTCACGCGGCTCGTCCGCGTGCCTCTCGAGCACGACCACGACAAAGGCTGCCCCGCGGTAGCCGGCCTCGACCAGGCGCCCGGTGAACGGCCGATCGCCGGGGCGCGCCAGGTGCCAGCGTCCGCGCTCGTCGCGGCCGAGCAGCGTATCGCCGCGCCCGAGCACGTCACGCACGGCGAAGGCGAGCACGGCCGCGGCGACGACGACGAACAGCGGCACCGGCAGCTCGCACAGGGCCAGCGCGCGCACGCCGGCGAGGGCGAGCATGCCGACGAGCACGCTACGCGTCGTCGAGCGCCTTATCGTCACCGCCCAGCGTGCGGGCGATCTTGTCGATGAGGGGGGCGAAGCGGTCATCACGGTCCTTCCCGCAAACGTGTCGATAGAGTTCGGGATCCTGCATCCCGAGCAGGGCCTCGAACGAGGCGCGCTCGCCGTCCGTGGCGTCGTCGTAGTGATGATCGAGGTAAGCGCGCATCGCCTCGTCCAGTTCCCGCATGCCGCGCCGACAATGCCAGCGCAGCTTCGAGCGATGCGCAGCCTCGTCCGGGTTCCTGTCCGTTTCCACGGCCGTGTCCGCGACGCTCGAGCGACTAGAGCCGGCGCTTGACGAGCATCTTCTTGGTCTCGGCGATCGCCTTCGACGGATTGAGACCTTTCGGACAGACCTGCGCGCAGTTCATGATCGTGTGGCAGCGATAGAGCTTGAACGGGTCCTCGAGATCGTCGAGGCGCTCGCCGGTCGCGTCGTCGCGGCTGTCGACCAGCCAGCGGTAGGAGGCGAGGAGGGCGGCCGGCCCGAGAAAGCGGTCCGGGTTCCACCAGTAGCTGGGACAGCTCGTGGAGCAACAGGCGCACATGATGCACTCGTAGGCACCGTCGAGCTTCTCGCGGTCCTCGGGAGATTGCAGACGCTCGCGATCGGGCGGTGCCGGCGTGTCCGACTTGAGCCAGGGCTCGACCGAGGCATACTGCGCGTAGAAGGTCGTCAGGTCCGACACCAGGTCCTTGATGACCGGCTGGTGCGGCAGCGGGTAGATCGTGATGTCCCCCTCGACGTCCGCGATCGCGGTCGTGCAGGCGAGGGCGTTGCCGCCGTCGATGTTCATCGCGCAGGAGCCGCAGATGCCCTCTCGGCAGGAGCGGCGGAAGGTCAGCGTGGAGTCGAGCTCCGCCTTGATCTTGATGATCGCGTCCAGGATCATCGGACCGCAGCTGTCGACATCGAGCTCGTAGGTGTCGACGCGCGGGTTCGCTCCGCCGTCCGGGTCGTAGCGGTAGATCTTGAACGTCCGCACGTTCACCGCGTCCGCCGGAGCGGCGAAGACGTTGCCCGTCTTCTTGACGATGGAGTTCGCGGGAAGTGTGAATTCGGCCATGTCGATCTCCTCAGTAGACGCGCTTCTTCGGCGGGATGACGTCCGCCTCGTCGCTCATCGTGTACATGTGCACGGGGCGGTAGTCGATCGTCACGTTCTGCCGATCGTCCGTCCACGTGAGCGTGTGCTTCATCCACTCGGCGTCGTCGCGCTCCTCGAAGTCGTCACGCGCATGGGCGCCACGACTTTCGGTACGGTTCAGCGCGCCGTGGACGATGGTCTGCGCCTGGGCTAGCAGATTCTCGAGTTCGAGCGTCTCGACCAGGTCCGTGTTCCAGATCAGGTTCCTGTCGTCGACCCTGACGTCGTCGAAGCGATCGACGATCGCGCGCATCTCGTCCGCCCCTCGCTGCAGTGTCTCGCCGGTACGGAACACCGCGGCGTTCTTCTGCATCGACGCCTGCATGGCGTCGCGGACCTCGGCGCTGCGGGTCTCCCCCTGGTTGTCGCGAACGCGGTCGATGTGACCGAGGATCGGCTCCATCGCCGACTCCTTGAGCGGCTTCTGGGATGCGCCCGGGGTCAGGATGTCGGCCGCCCGGTTCGCCGCCGCCCGACCGAACACGACGATGTCGAGCAGCGAGTTGCTGCCGAGACGGTTCGCGCCGTGTACCGAGACGCAGGCCGCCTCCCCGATGGCCATCAGGCCGGGCACGACGCTGTCCGGGTCGCCGTCCTTCGACGTCACCACCTCGCCGTGGAAGTTCGTCGGGATGCCGCCCATGTTGTAGTGGACGGTCGGGATGACGGGGATCGGATCGGTACCGACGTCGACGCCCGCGAAGATGCGCGCGGACTCGGCGATGCCCGGCAGGCGGCTGTCGATGACTTCACGGCCGAGGTGCTGCAGGTTCAGGAAGATGTGATCCCCGTCCGATCCGACGCCGCGACCCGCGTTGATCTCCATCGTCATCGAGCGGCTGACGACGTCGCGCGAGGCGAGATCCTTCGCGTTCGGGGCGTAGCGCTCCATGAAGCGTTCGCCCTCGCTGTTCGTCAGGTAGCCCCCTTCGCCGCGCACGCCTTCGGTGATCAGGACGCCGGCACCGTAGATGCCCGTGGGATGGAACTGAATGAACTCCATGTCCTGAATCGGCAGGCCCGCGCGCAGCACCATCGCGTTGCCGTCGCCGGTGCAGGTGTGGGCGGAGGTGGCCGAGAAGTAGGTGCGGCCGCAGCCGCCCGTGGCGAGCACGACCGTCTGGGCGCGAAAGCGGTGCAGTTCGCCGGTGGCGAGATCGAGCGAGACCACGCCACGGCAGACGCCGTCTTCCATGATCAGGTCGGTCGCGAAATGCTCGATGTAGAATTCGGCGTGGTGCTTGAGCGACTGCTGGTAGAGCGTGTGCAGGATCGCGTGACCGGTGCGGTCGGCCGCGGCACAGGTGCGTTGCGCGGCCGGACCTTCGCCGAACTTCGTGGTCATGCCGCCGAAGGGGCGCTGGTAGATCTTCCCCTCCTCGGTGCGCGAGAACGGCACGCCGAAGTGCTCGAGCTCGATGACCGCGGGCATGGCCTCGCGACACATGTACTCGATCGCGTCCTGGTCACCGAGCCAGTCGGAGCCCTTGACCGTGTCGTACATGTGCCAGGTCCAGTGGTCGTCGCCCATGTTTCCGAGGGCGGCGCTCATGCCGCCCTGTGCCGCCACGGTGTGCGAGCGGGTCGGGAAGACCTTCGTCACGCAGGCGGTCGAGAGCCCCTTGGCCGCCATGCCGAGGGTCGCGCGGAGGCCGGCTCCGCCGGCGCCGACGATGACGACGTCATACTGGTGATCGACGATGGTGTACGCGTTGGTGCCCATGGACATTCCGTGGTGGTTGCAGGTGCTTCTACGAGGAAAGGGGTGGAAAGTCTCACCCCGGAGCGGGACGCCCTCGTCAGCCCGCGAAGGCGATGCGGAGCACCGAGAACACGCCGACCACCGCGAGAATGGCGGCGGCGAAGGTGATCGCGATGATCGCGACCGTTCGCGGACCGTGACCGCCGACATAGTCCTCGACGATGGTCTGCAGGCCGAGGCGGGAGTGGAAGAAGGCGGTCGCCACGAGCAGCACCATCATGATGCTGGTGAGCGGGCTTGCGAGCCATTCGCGCACGCTCAGGTAGTCCATGCCGGGCAGGGAGGCGACCGAGAAGCACAGCCACAGCACCAGCGGGATCAGCGCGATGGCCGAGAGCCGCTGCGTCCAGAAGTGCGAGGTACCTTCCTTGGCCGAACCGAGACCCTTGACCTCGGACAGCGGAGTTCTGAGATTCTTCATGCCGCTGCCGCCACGATCCAGGTGATCACCGAGAGGGCGCCGGCTGCCGCGAGGCAGACGTAGCCGGACTTCATGGCGGTCTCGACCGCCAGACCGCGACCGACGTCCCAGAACAGGTGGCGCACGCCGTTGCAGAGGTGGTAGTAGAGCGTCAGCGTGAAGACGAACAGCACGAGCTTGCCGAACCACGAATCGACGAGGGCAGCGGCGAAGCCGTAGCCCGCCGGCGAACCGGCCGCGCTCGCGATGACGATGACGAGCAGCACGAGAGCTGCGCTGTTGACCACGCCGGTGGCGCGATGGCTGATAGACAGCCACGCGGTCAGCGGCAGCTTGTAGTGCATCAGGTGGGGCGACAGGGGTCGCGGATCGGGCCTGCGGCTCATGGGCTTCTCGTGTGATCGGGACGTGTCGTGGAAAGTGGATGGCGTCGGAGGCGGTCGTCGGGCCGGGCCGGGGCAAGCGATCGACAGACCCGTTCGCCGAGCAGGCTCGCGCGGGGTGTCCGCGAGCCGGTCGAATCAGAAGTCGGTGCACCGCCCCTTCGTTTCCCAGTCGCCGTAGCGGGTCGGTTCGGGGCCCTTCCGGCCGCCGACCTCGGGAGGGAGCGCGGTCGTGGATGCGCCGGAGCGCCCGTCCGCCGCGCCGGGCCGTTCCCCGGCAGTCTCGTCGGGGTGGGACGACGCCGTACGTGCAGAATCCCCGCCAGCCGGCGCGCGCGCGTCGTCGTCGGGGGCGTCGGACGGGGAATCTTCCTGCTTCGAAGTGGTCATGTTCCTGAATCCGGGAAAACCTGCCGATGGTAGCAAATGGGACTGCCTCGCCACGAGTCCTCTGCGACAATCGGGCCTCCTCGGAGGCCGCGCGCCTCCAGCCAGCCTCGCCGATCGCCGATGACGTCAGCCAGCCCGTTCCCCGACCCCCTCGCACCCGGCGCGTTTCTCCTGCCCGGGCTCGTCGTCGTCGACGCGACCGGCGCGGACGCGGCGACCTTCCTGCAGGGTCAGTTCACCAACGACGTCATCGGTGCGGGGGCCGGGCGTGCCTGTCTCAGCGGCTACTGCACGCCGAAGGGGCGACTGCTGGCGCTTCCGCTGGTGCTCGCCCTGCCGGACGGGGCGCTTCGCCTGCTCGTGCCGCGGGAAATCGTCGAGTCGCTGCTGAAGCGGCTGCGCATGTTCGTCATGCGCGCGGCCGTGACCTTCGAGCGGCGCGACGACCTCCATTGCCTGGGCGCCCACGTGCCCGACGCGGACGCTGCCGCAGCGCTCGCGCAGGCGGTGCCGGGGTTTCCTGCCGTCCCCTTCGATGCGCTCGAGGTCATGAACGGGGAGAGCGGCTCGGCCGTGGTGCAGGTCTGTCGCTGGCACGACGCCTTCCTGCCGATGCCGTGCCGGCGCTACCTGATCGTCGCCACGACCACCGAGCTCGCCCGCGATGACGCGGACGGCGATACGTCGTGGCGGCACGGGGACATCACCGCCGGCGTGCCGCGGATCGGCGAGGCGACACAGGAGGCCTTCGTCCCGCAGATGGTGAACCTTCAGCTGGTGGAGGGGCTGAGTTTCCGCAAGGGCTGCTATCCCGGCCAGGAGATCGTCGCGCGCATGCAGTACCTCGGCACGTTGAAGCGGCATATGCGACGCTTCGTCGTGAGCGACCCGGACAACGGAGCGAACGGCGATGCGCGCGTCGGAGGCGACGGCGTGGTGGCGGGAGCGACGCTCGTCACCGAGGCCGATGCGGACGCCGGACGCGTGGTCGATGCCGTGCGGACGTACGACGGCATCGAGCTGCTCGCGGTGGTGAAGATCGGCGCGGACATCGCGGCGCTGCGCATCGGGAACGCGGTCCTCGAGTCTCGCGCGCTGCCGTATACCTTGCCGGCCGACGCGCAAGCCGACGCGGCAGCCGACGCGCAAGCCGACGCGGAAGCCGATGCGGCAGCCGATGCGCCGGCCAATGGGCGGGCCAATGGGCGGGCCGACGCGCCGGCCGATGGGCCGGCCATGCCGGCGGACGCTCGCGAGACCGACGACGACGAGAAGACCGCATGAAGACGGCCGACCTCTGCGACGCTCACGACGCGGCGGTTCGCGTCGCCGAGCCGATCTGGCACGACTACGGCGGTGTGCTGGAATTCGGCGGCCCCGTGCACTGCCTGCGTATCGCGGACGACAACTCGCTGGTGCGCAGCGCGCTCGAGGAACCGGGCGAGGGGCGGGTGCTGATCGTGGACAACGCAGGCTCGGTCCGCTGCGCCGTGGTCGGCGGAAATCTCGCGAAACTCGGCGAGGCCAACGGCTGGGCCGGTATCGTCGTGCACGGCTGCATTCGCGACCGCGAGGAGATCGCCGCCTGCCGACTGGGCGTCAAGGCGCTCGCCACCCATCCGAGCCGCGGCGAGAAGCGTGGCGAGGGCGAGGCGGGCGTCGCGCTCGCGTTCGCGGGCGTCAGGGTCGCGCCGGGCGAGCACGTGTACGGCGACGAGGACGGCCTGATCGTGTCGGCCACCGCGCTGTCGCCGAACTGAGCGAACCATGCCGATCGTCTACCGCGCCGCGAACCTGGTCGAGGCCCAGCTGGTCGTCGACGAACTCGCCGCAGGGGGCATGCGCTCGCGCGTGACCGGCACCTATCTCAGCGGCGCCATCGGGGAGCTCCCGCCCGGGGACGTCCTCGGCGTCTGGCTGGACGAGCCGCGCCATGTCGAGCGTGCCCGCGCGATGATCGAGGACTACGAGGCGACCCGGCGCGCCCGTCATCCCGACTGGCGCTGCGATCCCTGCGGCGAGACGATCGGCGGCGAGTTCGGCGCCTGCTGGCAATGCGGAGCCCGCGCGCCGCACTGACGTCGCGAGTCAGTGCAGCAGCGCGAACAGCTTGCGGCGGTACTTGCCGGCCAGGGGATCGTCGCCGAGCACGTCGAACAGCGCGAGCAGCTTCACCCTGGGGGCGCCTTCGGCGTGCTCGGGGTCGGTACGGACGAGATGCAGCAGATGGTCCATGCCGCCCTCGACGTCGCCCGCCAGCGCCGAGGCGATCGCCAGGCGGTAGCGGATGTCGCTGTCGTCAGGTGCCTTGTCGTGCTGCTCGCGCAGGCTCTGCACGCTCTCGCCGCCCGCGCTTTCGCGCGCCAGCGCCACGGTGGCCGACAGTCGCTTGCCCTGCGTGCCGTCGCGAACGAGCTCGGGCAGGGCGGCCAGGCAGCTGTCGGCGGTCTCGAGCTCACCGGCGGCGACGGCCACCTGACCGAGCGCGAGCAGGACCTCGGCGTTCTCCGGCTCGGCCGCCTGTGCCGCCTTCAGCAGGGTGAGCGCCGCGGCGTTGTCGCCCCGATCGACATGCGCCATGGCCGTCGCCACCGGCCCCTCGTCGACCACTTCGCCGGCGTCCGCCGGCGCCGCCTGCGGCACCACATGCGTGTCGAGAAAACGCCGGATCTCCGCCTCCGGCAGTGCGCCGGTGAACTCGTCGACGAGCTGGCGACCGCTGAACAGCTTCACCGTCGGCAGGCTGCGGATGCCGAGCTGCTGGGCGATGCCCGGGTGCGCCTCGGTGTCGAGCTTGGCCAGCACGAAAGCGCCGTCGTACTCGATCGCGAGCTTCTCCAGGATCGGCATCAAGGCCTTGCAGGGCCCGCACCAGTCAGCCCAGAAGTCGACCAGCACCGGCACCCGGTCGGAACCCTCGACGACCACCTCCATGAAGTTCTGCTCGTCGAGCTGAACGATGTACGGCGAGTCGGTCATCGGTAATCTCCGGGAACGGGAAGCCGCGCGAGAGGCGGACGCCGAAGTGTGTCGACTGACGGCCCATTCTTCAAGGTGGGGCGGCGCCACGCCGGCCGCGACCGGCCGGAACGAGGATTCCATGGGCTACACTCTCCGCGCTCGCCTCCCGCGTTTCCCCGCTGTGCTTTCATGCAGTGGGACGGGCGTTCCGAAGGCCACACCGAATCACGAGCGCGAGATGCATGAGCGGTAGATACGACGCCTCCTCCATCGAGGTCCTGAGCGGCCTCGACCCGGTACGGACGCGCCCGGGGATGTACACCGATACCCAGCGCCCGAACCACCTCGCCCAGGAAGTGATCGACAACAGCGTGGACGAGGCGCTCGCCGGCCACGCCTCGGACATTCGCGTGACGCTCTTCAGGGACGGCTCGCTCGAGGTCATCGACGATGGACGCGGCATGCCCGTCGACCTGCACCCCGAGCTGAAGAAGCCCGGCGTCGAGGTGATCCTGACGACCTTGCACGCGGGCGGCAAGTTCTCGAACGACAACTACCGCTTCTCCGGTGGCCTGCACGGCGTCGGGGTATCGGTGGTCAACGCGCTCTCGAAGACGCTGGAAATCTTGATCCGGCGCGAGGGGCAGGAGTTCGCCGCGACCTTCGCGAACGGCGAGGTGAAGAGGACGCTGGAGGCGGTCGGCACCGTCGGGCAACGCAACACCGGCACGCGCATCCGGTTCTGGCCCGACGCGAAGTACTTCGACTCGCCGCGGATCTCCTTGCCGAAGCTGCGCCATCTGCTGCGCGCCAAGGCGGTGCTCTGTCCGAAGCTTCGCGTGCGCCTGCACGACGAGGCGAGCGGGGAGAAGGACGACTGGTGCTACGAGGACGGGCTGGTCGACTACCTGACGCTCGCGGTCGCCGATCTGGAGCGCCTGCCGAGCGCGCCGCTCGCGGGGTCGCTGCAGGGGAAGAACGAGGCGGCCGAATGGGCCATCACCTGGTTGCCCGAGGGCGGGGAGGGCGTGCAGGAAAGCTATGTCAACCTCGTGCCGACGGCGCAGGGCGGCACGCACGTCAACGGGTTGCGCGCCGGACTGACCGACGCCATCCGGGAGTTCTGCGATTTCCGAAACCTCCTGCCGCGCGGTGTCAGGATCACTCCCGAGGATGTCTGGGAACGGGTCGCCTACGTGCTGTCGGTCAAGCTCGAGGACCCGCAGTTCTCCGGGCAGACCAAGGAGCGACTGTCGTCGCGCGAGTGCGCCGCCTACGTCGCCAACGTGGTCAAGGACCACACCGCCCAGTGGCTCAACCGTCATCCGGAGAGCGGCGACGCGCTCGCGGGCCTGGTGATCGCGAGCGCCCAGGCACGCGGGCGGTCGGGCAAGAAGGTCCTCAGGAAGAAGGTGTCCGCCGGTCCGGCCCTGCCGGGCAAGCTCGCCGACTGCAGCGCGACCGATCTCGCCCGCACCGAACTCTTCCTCGTCGAGGGCGATTCCGCCGGCGGTTCCGCCAAGCAGGCGCGGGACCGCGAATTCCAGGCGATCATGCCGCTGCGCGGAAAGATCCTGAACACCTGGGAGGCGGACGTCGAGCAGATCCTCGGCTCACAGGAAGTGCACGACATCTCGATCGCGATCGGGATCGAGCCGGGTTCGGGCGATCTCTCGCGGCTGCGCTACGGCAAGGTCTGCATCCTCGCGGACGCGGACTCCGACGGGGCGCACATCGCCACCTTGCTGTGCGCGCTGTTCGTGCGCCACTTTCACGCGCTGGTGCAGGCGGGTCACGTGTACATCGCGATGCCGCCGCTGTTCCGCATCGATGTCGGCAAGGTGGTGTTCTATGCCGTCGACGAGACCGAGCGGCTCGCCATCATGGCGCGCATCGACAAGGACAAGCTGAAGGGCAAGGTGACCGTCACCCGCTTCAAGGGACTCGGCGAGATGAACCCCGGTCAGCTGCGCGAGACGTCGGTCGCGCCCGAGACGCGTCGGCTGGTGCGACTGACGATCGCCCCGGGCGACGACACCGACACGATGATGGACATGATGCTCGCGAAGAAGCGCGCGCCCGATCGCAAGCGCTGGCTCGAGAACAAGGGCGACCTGGCCGACGTCTGAGTCGTACCGGTACGAGGCCGTCCGAATGGAGATGAAGCGATGAGCCCCGTCGAACCGCGCGTTCTCGACCTGCCGATGCCGGAACCGGGTGCGCGGCACTACGTCTCGCCGGGCATCGGCTGGGTGCGCCACCCTCTGCCGTTCGCCCTCGATCACGTCAATTGCTGGGTGCTCGACGACACGGACGACATCGAGGCACCGCCCTCGCCGGTCGGCGAGGACACGCTGATCATCGACACCGGCATCGCCGCGCCGCGCACGCGCGAACTCTGGGAGGCGGTGCTGGCGGGGCGCGCGCCGGGCCGCTTGCTGGTCACCCATTTCCATCCCGATCACATGGGCCTCGCCGGCGAGTTCTCTCGAGGGGGCACGGCGGTGCTCGGCAGCGCGATCGAGACCGCGTTGTCGCGGCGCATCCACGCGGTGGCCGACGCGGACTACGGGTTCGCGGACTGGTACGCCGCCCACGGTCTGCCCGCGACGGTCGTGGCCGCCGCGCGCGCCTTCGGCAACGGCTATCGGAAGATCGTCGCCGAGCCGCCGTCGGCGGAGGCGTGGCAGCACCTCGTCGCGGGCGACACGCTCGCGATCGGGACTCGCCGCTACGGCGTGCTGATCGGTCCCGGCCACGCACCGGACATGGTGATGCTGCACGACGCGGCGAGCGGCATCCTGATCGCCGCCGATCAGGTGCTGCCGACGATCTCGCCGAACATCTCGATCATGCCGCTGACGGACGACCCCGATCCACTGGCCAGCTTTCTCGCCTCGCTCGAGGCGCTGCGTGCGCTGCCGGTGGACACGCTCGTGCTGCCGTCGCACGGCCGGCCGTTCCGCGGCCTGCATGCCCGCCTCAATGCCCTGGCGGTGCATCACGTGGAGCGGTTGGCGGCACTGGAGGAGGCGACCGGCGAGTGGGTGACCGCCTTCGAGCTGTTCCCGGTCCTGTACCGCCGCGAACTGGACGCGCAGCAGCTGTCCTTCGCGCTCGGCGAGACGCTGGCGCACCTCGCGCACGACGGCCGCTTCGAGCGCCGCGAGAGCGCTGGCGTCGTGCGCTGGCGTCGCGTCTGAGGTCACCCCCGTCGAGCGGCGCGGGGGCGGCGCGACGGGTGGCCGCGGGGGCGCCGTGGCTGGACAAGCCGAGCCCGGCGCGCGTACCATCCGCCGGCGTCATCCACGGGAAAAGCCGCGCAGGTCACCGCCGCTTTTCCCGTTTTTACGTCTGCCTTCGAGAGGTCCTTCGCCGCGTGTCCCGACCCGCTCTGCTCGTGCTCGCCGATGGCACCCGATTCGACGGCATGGCGCTCGGTGCGCGTGGCATGACGGTCGGCGAAGTGGTGTTCAACACGGCGATGACCGGCTACCAGGAGATCCTGAGCGACCCCTCCTACGCGCAGCAGATGGTCACGCTGACCGTGCCGCACGTCGGCAATACCGGCGCGAACGCCGCGGATGTCGAATCGCGGGGCGTGTTCGCCACCGGGCTCATCGTCCGTGACGTGCCGATCCGTCACAGCAGCTTTCGGGCGGAGGAGTCGCTCGACGCGTGTCTGTGTCGGCAAGGCATCATCGCGATCACCGACGTCGACACCCGCGCGCTCACGCGCCACCTGCGCGACAGCGGCGCGCAGGGCGGTTGCATCATGTCCGGTGACGGGCTCGACGCGGTGGCCGCGCACGGGGCGGCGCAGGCGTTTCCGGGGCTTGCCGGCATGGACCTCGCGAAGGTCGTGACCTGCGAGACGGCCTACACCTGGAACGACGGAGTCTGGAAGCTCGCCGGATCCGGTGACACCGGGCCCGAGGTCGCGCCACCCGAGGGTGGCGGCACGGCGGGCGGATACGCTGCCGGTCCGCATGTCGTCGCGATGGACTTCGGGGTCAAGTACAACATCCTTCGCATGCTGGTCGAGCGCGGTTGTCGCGTCACGGTGGTGCCGGCGACGGCCAGCGCGGACGAGATCCGGGCGCTGGCGCCGGACGGGCTGTTCCTGTCGAACGGCCCCGGCGATCCGGAGCCCTGCGACTATGCCGTCGCGGCGATCCGAACGTTGCTCGACGAGGACCGGCTGCCGACCTTCGGCATCTGCCTCGGTCATCAGCTGCTCGCGCTCGCCAGCGGTGCGGCCACGCGCAAGATGAAGTTCGGTCATCACGGTGCGAACCACCCGGTGCTGGACATCGAGAGCGGTCGGGTCATGATCAGCAGCCAGAACCACGGCTTCTCGGTGGACGCCGAGACGCTCGGCAACCATGTCGAGGTCACTCACACCTCGCTGTTCGACGGGTCGCTGCAGGGCATCCGGCGCCGGGACGTCCCTGCTTTCGGTTTTCAGGGTCACCCCGAGGCGAGCCCCGGCCCGCACGATGTCGCCGGGCTGTTCGACACCTTCGTCGCGATGCTGCCGTCGCGCTGACGCGGCCAGGACGCGCCCAGGACGCGACCAGGGCGCGACCAGGGCGCGCACCACCGGAATGCCCGCCGCGGCTCGTCGGCAGCTCGTCCAGGCAACGCCTCTCTCTCTCTCCCAGACCGATCGCCGATCCACCACGCATCGGCAGCAACACTGCAGGCCCGACACCATGCCAAAGCGCGACGACATCGACAGCGTCCTGATCATCGGCGCAGGTCCCATCGTCATCGGCCAGGCCTGCGAGTTCGACTACTCGGGTGCCCAGGCCTGCAAGGCCCTGCGCGAGGAGGGCTATCGGGTCATCCTGGTCAATTCCAACCCCGCGACGATCATGACCGACCCCGCCATGGCGGACGCCATCTACATCGAGCCGATCGACTGGCGGGTGGTCGAGAAGATCATCGAGCGGGAGCGACCCGATGCCCTGCTGCCGACCATGGGAGGCCAGACCGCACTCAACTGCGCGCTGGATCTCAACCGCATGGGCGTGCTCGAGAAACACGGGGTGGAGATGATCGGTGCCCGCCCCGAAGCGATAGACATGGCCGAGGACCGCGAGAAGTTCCGGGTGGCGATGAGCGAGATCGGGCTCGACACCCCGCGCGCGATCATCTGCCACTCGATGGAGGATGCGCGCGGCGCGGCCGACGATATCGGCTTCCCCTGCATCCTCCGGCCCTCGTTCACGATGGGGGGCTCCGGTGGCGGTATCGCCTACAACCGCGAGGAGTACGAGGAGATCGCCGCGCGCGGACTGGACCTGTCACCGACCACGGAGATCCTCGTCGAGGAGTCGGTGCTCGGCTGGAAGGAGTACGAGATGGAGGTGGTGCGCGACACCGCCGACAACGTGATCATCGTCTGCTCGATCGAGAACCTCGACCCGATGGGCGTGCACACCGGCGACTCGATCACCGTCGCCCCCGCACAGACCCTGACCGACAAGGAATACCAGATCATGCGCAACGCCTCGATCGAGGTGCTGCGCAAGATCGGTGTCGACACCGGCGGATCGAACGTGCAGTTCGCGGTCAACCCGGCGAACGGCGCGCTGATCATCATCGAGATGAACCCGCGCGTGTCGCGCTCCTCGGCGCTCGCCTCCAAGGCGACCGGCTTCCCGATCGCGCGGGTCGCGGCCAAGCTGGCCGTGGGGCTCACGCTCGACGAACTCCGGAACGAGATCACCGGCGGAAGGACGCCGGCCTCGTTCGAGCCCGCGATCGACTACGTCGTCACCAAGGTGCCGCGCTTCACCTTCGAGAAATTTCCGAGCGCCGACAACCGCCTGACCACGCAGATGAAGTCGGTGGGCGAGGTCATGGCGATCGGGCGCACCTTCCGCGAATCCCTGCAGAAGGCGCTGCGCGGACTCGAGATCGGCGTCGCCGGGCTCGATCCCATCCTCGACCCGGCGCTCGTCGGCAAGGAGCGGCGCGTGCGGCTGAACCGCGAACTGCGGGAAGTGCGCGAGAGCCGACTCTGGTACGTCGCCGACGCCTTCCGCGAGGGCTGGAGCCTGGACGAGATTCACGTCGCGACGGCGATCGATCCCTGGTTTCTCTCGCAGATCGAGATCATCGTCGCCTCCGAGGGGGAGATCGCCGCCAGCGCCGCGGCGACCGGGCTCGAGGGCATCGACGCGGCGACCCTGTTCGACTGGAAGCGCGACGGTTTCTCGGACATCCGCCTCGCCGCGCTGCTCGGCTCCGACGAGCACGCGGTCCGGGCGCACCGCCTGGCGCTCGGCGTGGTGCCGGTCTACAAGCGGGTGGATTCCTGCGCGGCGGAGTTCGCGACGACGACGGCCTACCTGTATTCGACCTACGAGCGCATCTCGGAGGCCGAGCCGACGGACCGTGACAAGATCATGGTGCTCGGCGGCGGGCCGAACCGGATCGGGCAGGGGATAGAGTTCGACTACTGCTGCGTGCACGCGGCGCTCGCCCTTCGCGAGGACGGCTACGAGACCATCATGGTGAACTGCAACCCGGAGACCGTCTCGACCGACTTCGACACCTCCGACCGTCTGTATTTCGAGCCGCTGACCCTCGAGGACGTGCTGTCGATCATCGACGTCGAGCAGCCGAAGGGGGTCATCGTCCAGTACGGCGGCCAGACGCCGCTGAAGCTCGCCCGCGATCTGCTGGCTGCCGGCGCGCCGATCATCGGCACCTCGCCGGACTCGATCGATCTGGCGGAGGACCGCGAGCGCTTCCAGCAGTTGATCGAGGAGATCGGGCTGCGCCAGCCGCCCAACCGCACGGCACGCACCGCCGACGAGGCGCTGCAGGCCGCCGAGGAGATCGGTTACCCGCTGGTCGTCCGCCCGAGCTACGTGCTGGGGGGGCGGGCGATGGAGATCTGCCGCGAACGAAGCGATCTGGAGCGCTACGTGACCGATGCCGTCAGCGTCTCGAACGATTCGCCGATCCTGCTCGACCGCTTCCTCGACGACGCGATCGAGGTGGACGTCGATGCGATCTCCGACGGCGAGCACGTGGTCATCGGCGGCATCATGGAGCACATCGAGGAGGCCGGCGTGCACTCGGGCGATTCCGCGTGCTCGCTGCCGCCGTACAGCCTCTCGGCCGCGCTCTGCGAGCAACTCGGCGAGCAGGTGCGTCGCATGGCCCGGGGGCTCGGCGTCGTCGGACTGATGAACACCCAGTTCGCCGTGCAGAACGCCGGACAGCCGGACGAAGCGGTCTTCGTGCTGGAGGTGAACCCGCGGGCGTCGCGCACCGTACCGTTCGTCTCGAAGGCGACCGGCGTGCCGCTGGCGCGCATCGGCGCGCGCGCGATGGCCGGTCAGTCGCTCGCGTCGCAGGGCATCGCGACGGTCCCGACACCTGCATACTTCAGCGTCAAGGAATCGGTCTTTCCCTTCGGGAAGTTCCCGGGCGTCGACCCGACGCTCGGGCCCGAGATGAAGTCGACCGGCGAAGTCATGGGTTCGGCGCGCACCTTCGGCGAGGCCTTCCACAAGGCGACGCTGGCCGCCTCGGTCGAACTGCCGACGGGCGGCACGGCGTTCGTTTCGGTGCGCGACCGGGACAAGGGCGGCATCGTCGATGTCGCGCGGGCGCTGCACGAGGCGGGCTTCGCGCTGGTCGCGACGCGGGGCACCGAGCAGGCGATCAGCGCGGCGGGGCTGCCCTGCGAGCGCATCAACAAGGTGCAGCAGGGGCGGCCGCATGTCGTGGACCGGATCAAGAACGAGGAGATCGCGCTGATCATCAACACGACCGAAGGGCGCCGCGCGCTCTCGGATTCCTACACCATTCGTCAGGAAGCGCTGGGGCGGAAGATTCCGTACACGACGACGCTCGCCGGGGCCTCCGCCATCTCCCAGGCCATCCGCGAGAGCGTGGGTGGCACCGTGCACCGCCTGAGCGACATCCATTCGGAGACCAGGGCATGAGCAAGGTACCTCTCACGTTGCGCGGCGCGACGATGCTTCGCGACGAACTCTCGGCACTCAAGGGCGTTCGCCGTCCGGCGGTCATCCAGGCGATCGCGGAAGCGCGCGAGCACGGCGATCTGAAGGAGAATGCCGAGTACCACGCCGCCCGCGAGGAGCAGGGCTTCATCGAGGGCCGCATCAAGGACATCGAGGGCAAGCTCGGCAATGCGCAGATCATCGACGTGACCACGCTCGACGCCAAGGGCAAGGTCGTGTTCGGGGCGACGGTCAAGCTGATGGATCTCGATTCCGACGAGGAGATCGTCTACCAGATCGTCGGAGACGACGAAGCGGACCTGAAGGCGCGACGGATCAGCGTCGGGTCACCGGTCGCGCGCGCGCTGATCGGCAAGGTGGAGGGCGACGAGGTCGGCGTCCAGACGCCGGGCGGGACGCGGGAATACGAAATACTCGAGGTCAGCTACGTCTGAAGCGAGGCACGGGTCTCGGCGTGGGGATACGCCCATGTCCGCGCTGTTCGCCTGTGGCAAAATAGTAAAAGTATTGACGCCGGTAGCGCGTCGTGCCGTCCTTTCGTTCGTCACCCATCAGGGCCACCATGCGTCGACTCTTCCGAGCTTACCCTTCGACCCCGATCGCTCAGGTGGCGCACCGTGACGGGTCGGAACGGCGCGTCGACGTCCGCGCCGACGCGGCGCACGGTCTGGCCGGCGCGTCACGCCGACGCTTCCTGCGAAGAAGCGGCGCGGGCGTGTCGGCGGCGACGCTGCTCGGCGCCGGCATCACCTGTGGCCTGTCCGGCGGGTTGATCTCCGTGGCGCGCGCGGACGTCCCGATGGAGGACCGGCACCTTCGCATGGTGAACGATCACACCGGCGAGCGGCTTGACATCGTCTACTTCACGCGCGGCATGTACATCGACGAGTCGCTCGACGCGATCAGCCATCTGATGCGCGATCGGCGCGCCAACGAGGAGCGCCGCATGGATCTGCCACTGCTCGACGCCCTCGCTCGCCTGCACGGCACCCTCGGCACGGACGAGCCCATCCACCTGCTGTCCGGCTACCGCACGCCGGCGACCAACGCGAAACTGCGTCGTCGCTCGAAGGGCGTGGCCAAGTACAGCCTGCACATGGAAGGCCGCGCCGCGGACATTCACGTGCCCGGCATCCCCACGCGCGACCTTCAGGCCGCCGCGCTCGCCTTGCAGGTCGGCGGGGTGGGCTTCTACAAGAGCTCGGGATTCGTGCACCTGGACACCGGTCGCCTGCGTCATTGGGAGCGCGGCTGAGCCGCCGGCCGCCCGGTCGGATCGCCGACCAGCCGACACTGTGGCACACCGTTTCGTGAGCGCTCTCGCGTTCGTGGAGCCCGCCACCGTTCGACAATGCTCTCAGCCGTCATCTGTTTGACGGATCACGTCCGACCGTCGACATTCCGGCGCGGACGAACCGACAATGCGCGGAGAGAGAGCATGAACAGGACGAGGACACCGATCGATCAGCGATCGGCAGGAAGGCAGGGGAACCGGACGGTCGAAGCCGTGGTGAACGGCAGTGGCACGAGCGTGACGGAGAATCGCGGCCCGGCATGCCGCGTCGGGGCGTTCGCGATCGCGTCGGCCATCGCGCTGGGCGGTCTGCTCGGTGTTGCAGGCTCGGCACAGGCCGCGAAGTTCGGCGTTCGCGTGCTGGACGATGGCGGGCAGCCCGTCCCCGGTGCGTCTGTCTGCATCGGGCTGGAAGGCAACTACCGCCAGTTCGGCACCGCCTTCACCGATCTGGAGGGCCGAGCGGAATTGGTCGAGGTGCCGAACATGCCGTTCGTCGTCACGGTCTCCAAGACCCGTTTCACCGGCACTCGCCTGAGTCAGCCCGCGCATGGCTACGATCTGGTTCGCGACGTCGTGCTGGCCGAAGGATTGCCCGGCCCTCGTTGCAAGGCAGGTAGCTCGATGGCCGCCAACCCGCCGGTCATCGACGTGCGCGGTGTGGACGTGCTGGACGACGATGCCGCCACCACGCTTCGCCCGAGTGTGTCCGGGGCGCCGAGCGAGTACCGTCTGGCCGCCGACGACAGCTTCGAAGGCGCCGCCTGGCAGCGCTTCGAACGCAGCATCGCCGTGCCGGATTCGCTGTCGGGCGAGCGCGCCGTCTTCCTGCAGCTGCGTCGCCTGGAGGGCAGTTCACGAAGCTGGCTCGAGGCACGATCCGATGTCGTGACGATCGAGCTGCCGCGCCGCGACCGCTAGGGCAGGCCCCTCGACGGGGCGTTCGCGCGCGAAGCCGCACGTGCGTCCCGATCGTTCATCGGCCGTTCATCTTCTCGCTGCCGAACTTTCATGTCGATGACAGGCGACCGTCAGCCCCCTCGCCGCATCATCTCTCCATCGCATCCTTTCTCTGATGGAGCCACTGACATGCGAACCCCCGACCTCACCGACGACCGAACCGGCACCGGCATCGGCACCGACACCGACACCGACACCGACACCGGAGCTGCCCGGGGCGACGAGGCGCTCGCGGCGCTTCCGGGCCTTGCCTCGGCGCAGTGGACCTTCACCACGCGCAACGTGCCGCCCTCCATCGTCGGCGGCGGCAGTCGCGACTTCGCCGCGGCTCGCCCCGGCGACCTGATCCTGGTACACACGCTGGAGATCGGCCAGCATCGCAAGGTGCAACTGGCGTCCGGTCGCTACGCGGAGAACATCGTCGGCGAACACTTCGTGTTCGCGGTCGGTGACCGCTACGCCCCGGATCAGTTCGAGGGCACCGCGAAGATCGTGCCCGGGGACTGTTCGGTCATCGCGGGCGGTGGCATCGCCGGCCGGGTCACCGCCGCGCACGCGTCCATGGTCGAGCCGACCACGCTCGAACCCGTCGCGCTGCTGACCGATGCCGACGGCGCGGTGATCAACATCGAGGATCACGCCTTGCCGCCGTGTCCGACGGCGTCCGAAGTCACGGTCATCGGTGTCTTCGGCACCTCGATGAACTCGGGCAAGACCACCGCCGCGGCGAGTCTCGCCCTCGGTCTCCGACGGGCGGGTGTCGCGGTGGCAGGCGTGAAGGCGACCGGCACCGGCGCCTTCGGCGACTACAACGCGTTCCGCGATGTCGGGGTGCCGGTTCGCGACTTCGTCGACGTCGGCATGCCCAGCACCTACCGCATGCCGCTCGCGCGTATCGAGGCGGGCTTCGACACGCTGATCGATACGGCTGCGGCGGAAGGCGCGGAGGTCGTCGTCGTGGAATTCGCCGACGGCGTGTTGCAGAGCGAGGCTCGGGAGCTGCTGCAGAGGACGCGCATCCGCTCGCGGCTCGACGGCGTGCTCTTCGCCGCCTTCGATTCGGCCGGCGCGGTCGGCGGGATCGGCGTGCTGCGCGAGGTCGGACTCGAGCCCTTCGCCGTGTCCGGTCTCGTCAGCGCTACGCCGCTCGGCTCACGGGAAACGCGTGCCGCACTCGGCGTACCCCTGGTCGCGCGCGACGAGCTGCGCGATCCGATCATGGCGCTCGAGCTGATGTCCGGCATTCGGCTCGACCGGCGTGCAAGCCGCCAGCCGGCGCCTGACGCGGCGCCGGTCGGCACCCGGCGGCGTGACCTCGCCGACGCGTGAGCCACGTTCCGGACATCGCCGACGGTGGGCGCGGACGGCAGATCGTCGCCGTCGCGGCGGCCGGCATCGGTCAGGCACTCGCGACCGCGATGGCCGCCTTCGCGACCCGCGATCTCTTCGCGGCCTTGCACGGCACGGCGCCGCCCGAGCGACTGTCGCTCTGGCTCCTGTTCGGCGGTGGCGTGCTCCTCGTGGTCGGACGCATCGCCGAGCGAGGTGCGGCCGAGTGGCTCGGACACGGCTATGCCATCGCCTTGCGGCGTGCGCTCTACCGGCATTTGGCGCGCATGAGCGTCTCCGCCGTCGAGTCCCGCCGGAGCGGTGCCCTGGGGCTGCGCTTCGTGGGCGACCTGACGGCTGCGCGCAACTGGGCAGGACTCGGTCTGACGCGGATCGTCTCGTCCTCGTTCGTGATACCCGGCGCGGCGCTGACGCTCTGGTCGTTGAACCCTGACCTCGCCGCCGTCACGTTGCCGCCGATCGGTGGCGCGCTCGTCGTGATGGCTCTCGGTCTCTTGGTGGTCGAGCGGCTTCACCGGCGGCTGCGCTCGCGTCGCGCGTCGATCGCCCTCGCGATGCTCGAGCGCGTTCCGGTCGCGCCGGAGCTCGACCTGATGGGGCGCACCGACCGGGAACTCGCACGGCTCGATCGCGACGGCGCATCCCTGCGTCGTCGCGCGACGATCCGACGCCTCGTACACACCGCGCTTCGCAACGTGCCGGAGGTCGGCGCGGCGCTGGCGGCGACGCTGTTGCTGGCGAGCGCCGTCTCGAGCGGCGCCGCCGCCGCCGATGTGGCAGCGATGCTCGCCGTCCTCGGCATTCTCGCCGTGCCGCTGCGCGAGCTCGGCGGCATCTGGGACCGGCGCTGCGCCTGGCGGGTGGCGCACGGCAAGCTGCGGAACGTGCTCGAGACACCGCTCGCCGACGCCCGGGGCACCTCGGTGCGTGAGCGAAGACGGCGGCGCGAGGCGCACGGGGCTGCGAGGCTCGCCGGACCGTCGCTCGTGTTTCGCGATGTGGGCTTTCGCGGCAAGGCTCTCGACTTCGCGCTTCGGGCCGGAGAGACCGCGTCGGTCGGCGGCGGCCCCGGCAGCGGCAAGTCTTCGCTGCTGGCGTTGGCCGCCGGTCTCGAGACACCGGACGCCGGTTCCATCGAGCGCGGCGGTGACGCGACGCCGGAGGTGGTGTTCGTCCGGGGCACCTCGCCCGTGTTGCAGGGCAGCCTGCGGCGTGCATTGACGCTCGGCGTGTCGCCGCGCCCCGACGACGCGACCATCGAGGCCGCCGCCGAGCGCTTCGGCCTGACGGAGCCACTGCGACGCCTCGGCGGACTGGATGGACGTGTGGGAGAGGGTGGACGGACGCTGTCGAGCGGCGAGCGCCTGCGTCTGCACCTGGTACGCGCTGCGCTGGCGCAGCCGGAGCTCCTGGTGCTGGACCTGCCCGACATGGCCGACCCCACCCTGTGGGAGGATGTGCGGCATCTGCTGCTCGACAATCCGGCGACCGTGCTGGTGAGCGACGCCCGTGACCGACTGGCGGACGTCGTCGATCGACGCTTTTCGATGGAGGGCGGTGGTCTCGTCGAAACCGCGGCAGACCGTTCGACGGCCGCCGCACGGCCTGCGATTCAGTCTCGAAGTTCATGAAGATCGTCACTCGACTACGCCTGCTGCTCTTCCTCATGCTGCTCGTCGGCCTGGTCGCGGCCGGGCTATCCCTCTGGAACGTCCAGCGAACGCATCGTCACCTCTTGCGCATGGACCTCGCCCACCGATCGCTCGAGACGCACCAGGCGCTCGCGAGCAACACGTATCAGCTGTTCAAGCAGTACGGCGACGTGCTGATGGTCGGTGACCGCGATGACGGTGCCGGCGAACGCGAGCTCGTCGCCGCGATTCAGGACGACATCGCCACGATCCGCGAACTGATCGGTCGCGAGATCGAGCTCGTGGGTGAGGAGGAGATCGAGGAACTGGCGTCGCTGGCACAGCTGGAGAGCACCATCGGGCGGCTGATCGCGACCTTCGAGGATCGGCTGACTCGGGGCACCCCCGCGACGCTCTCGAAGGACTGGTTGTACCTGTCCAGGGTCCTGGACGACGACATCGACCGAAACTTTCGCGGCATGATCACCGCGGCCATCGACGAGGAACGTGACGAAGTCGCCGAGACCGAGGCGGAGATCGCCCGGGAACGCCAGGTGCAACGAGTCGTCACGGTGCTGGTCGCGCTCGTCGCGCTCGGCGCGACCCTGTTCGGTCTGGGTGTTCTCAGGCGACAGGTCCGCGCTCCACTCGACGAGCTGCTGGCCGGGGTTCGTGCCTTCGCCGACGGCGATCGGGAGCGGCGTCTGCGTCCGATGGGCCACGACGAGCTGACGATGCTCGGCAACACCTTCGACGCGATGGCGGACCGGATCGAGGCCAATGCGGCGCGACTGTCGGAGCAGAACGCCGCGCTGGAGGCCGCGGTGGAGGAACGTACCGTGCGACTCGAGCGCCTGCTGGCCGCGGCACGCGCCGGCGAGGCGGACCGCCGACGCCTGCTCGCCGATGTCAGTCATGAGCTGCGGACGCCGCTGACCGTGATCCAGGGCGAGGCCGATGTTGCGCTGCGTGGTCCGGACAAGCCGCCCGAGATCTATCGCGAAGCCCTGACGCGGGGTCGCGAGGCGGCGCGTCACACCGCGCGCCTCGTCGATGACCTGCTGTTCATCGCACGCAACGAGGAGGGGTTCGCCAGGCTACAGTTCGAGGAGGTCGATCTCGCCGCGTTGATCAAGGCCTGCGTGCCGACGGCCGGGCGTCACGTGCGTCTGGAGCTCGAGGCCGATCCGGCGTCGATGTACGGGGATCCCGGGCGCCTTCGTCAAGTGTTGCTCGTGCTGCTCGACAATGCGGTCCGACACGGGGGCAAGCAGGTCACGGTACGTCTCGGCGCCTCGGCCGAGGGCTGGCGTCTGGCGGTCGAGGACGACGGTCCGGGACTCGACGACGACGAGAAGGAAAAGGTCTTCGAGCGCTTCTACCGCGGCAGCAACGCCAGCGCGCGCTACGCCGAAGGGGCCGGGCTCGGCCTGCCGATCGTCAAGGCGATCGTGGGTGCCCACGAGGGCCGCGTCTCGCTCGAGGATCGTCCGGGTGGCGGTCTGATCGCGGTGCTGGTGCTGCCGCGAAGTGCCGGCACGATGGAGATCGAACGATGAACGTGTTGCTGGTGGAAGACGAACGTCAGGTCGCCGATTTCGTCAAGCGCGGCCTGACGGGCGAAGGCTGGATCGTCGAACACGTCATGGACGGGGAGAGTGCGCTCGCTCGCCTGAAGGACGACACCTTCGACGTGGTGTTGCTCGACCTGATACTGCCCGGTATCTCGGGCCTGGATGTCTGTCGCACCCTGCGTGCGCGGGGGAACATCGTCCCGGTGCTCATGCTCAGTGCGCTCGATGCGACCGACGAGCGGGTTAGCGGACTGCGAGTCGGTGCCGACGACTATCTGCCGAAGCCGTTCGAGTTCGACGAACTGGTCGCCCGCCTGACGGCGCTGGTGCGCCGCGCCGAGCGCTTCGCGAGCGGTCGTGAGGACGGGGTGCTGGTCGTCGAAGGGATCTCTCTCGATACGGTGTCGCTCGTCGCACGCATCGACGACACGCCGCTCGAGCTGACCGCGAGGGAGCGGGACATCTTGAAGCTCCTACTGCTCAATCCGGATCGAGCGATGTCGCGAGAACGGATCCTGAACGCGGTCTGGGGTGCTCAGGAGGATCCGCAGACGAACATCGTCGACGTCTATATCGCACGGCTCAGGAAGAAGCTCGGGAAACATGGCGGCTCGATCCTGACGGTGCGCGGCACCGGCTATCGGCTCGCGCGGCGGCACGCCCTGCCGGATACCCGGTAGCGCCGACGCCGCGACGCGCACCGGGGCCGATGCCCGTCATTCAGTCCTTGTCGCTGCCACGTTTCATGGCCTCGACCTCGTCCAGGGCGAGGGCGCGCGCCTCGTGCTCGAGCATGACGGGAATGCCGTCTCGCACGGGGTAGGCCAGCGCCGCCTGGACGCTCCAGAGCTCGTCGCCGCGGACCACGAGCTTGCCCTTGGTCACCGGGCAGACGAGGATGTCGAGCAGACGCTTGTCGAGCATGAGGATCGGCGTTTCGATGGGATCGCCCGCATTCTCTCACGGACCGCGCCGAGCGCTCGCGCCGACGGTCGCACCCGGCAGGATCGATCGTCAGCCCGCGATGGGCAGGGCGTAGCTCGGCTGGTAGCTCGTGCGATAGCGTGAGAGACCGCGCTCGAGTTGCGCGAGATCCGGTACCTCGGCCACCTCGAAGGTGTCGATGCCCGCGCGCACCATGAACGGCACCTGGTCCGGCCGCACGTCGCCGATCGCGCGGATCTCCCCGCCGAAGCCGAGTCGTTCGCGCAGCAGGCGAGCCTGCGAGAAGCCGCGGCCGTCGGTGTAGGCGGGAAAGTCGATCGCCACCAGCAGCAGCTGGCCGACGTGCGGGGCCAGCGCCAGGACATCGTCCTCCGGCGCGAGTCGCACGCCCGCGGCGTCGACGGTGCCGGTGGATCCTCGCCCGCCATCGCGTGCCGCGAGGAAGCGCGGCAGGCTCACGGCGACAGGGGCACTGCTCGCGCCGCCGGCGGGCAGGGCGGGAAGGGGCTCGTCGTCGGCGAGAAGGACCCAGGGATCCGAGTCGCTCGGTCGACCGTCACGCAGCAGAGGCATACACCGTCTCCTTGAATGGCTCGACACCGAGACGGTTCACGGCGTCGTGGAAGGACTCGCCGGGTTGGCGATGGGCCACGTAGGCGTCGAGCAGATGCCCGACCGCGTCCGCCACCTCGAGCTTCGGGATCGCCTTGCCGAGACGCTTGCCGAGGGCGGCGGCGTTGCCGGCGTGCCCGCCGATCGTCAACTGGTACCACTCCTCGCCGTTCTTCTCGACGCCCAGCACACCGATGTCGCCGACGTGGTGATGACCGCAGGCATTCATGCAGCCGGAGATCTTGATCGCGATGTCGCCGAGTTCGTGCAGATAGTCGAGATCGTCGAAGCGCGCGTAGATCTGGTCGTAGATACTCAGCGTGCCGGCGTTGGCCAGCGAGCAGAAGTCGAGACCCGGGCACACGATCATGTCCGAGAGCCGGCCGATGTTCGGGGTGGCGAGCGCCGAACCCTGCAGGGCGCGCCAGAGTTCGAACAGCTGATCACCGGGCACATGCGCCAGCACGAGATTCTGCTCGTGCGTGGTGCGGATCTCGCCGAGCGAATGCGCGTCGGCGAGCTCGGCGACGTGATCCATCTGCGCCGCCGTGATGTCGCCTGCCGGTTGTCCCGGCGCCTTCAGGGAGACGTACACGATGCGTCGACCCGGGTCCCGGTGGGCGCGTGTGTTGGCCGCGTACCACTGGTTGAAGAGCGGGTTGGAGAACGCCTGGTCCGGCGCACGCGAGCCGTCCGACGTATCGCCGGCGTCCTCGCCGGCACCCGGATCGCGATCCCCCGCGAGGGCCCGGGCGTCACCTCGCTCGTGCGTCCGGCATCGGGTGGCGTCGAGCGCCGGCGCGGCGGGAAACTGTGCGCGCAGGGCATCGATGTCCGCCTCGGTGAAGGTGTCGTCGAAGTCCTTCGAGTCGGCCCAGTCACCCTCGACGCGCTCGCGGAAGGCGTCGATGCCCATCGCGTTCACGAGGATCTTGATGCGGGCCTTGTAGAGGTTGTCGCGCCGGCCCTCGAGGTTGTAGACCCTGAGGATCGCGGCGAGGTAGGTCAGCAGATCGCCCGCCGGCAGGAACTCGCGGATCGTCTGTCCGATGTAGGGCGTACGTCCGAGTCCGCCGCCGACGAGCACCTCGAAGCCGCGCTCGCCGGCCTCGTTCCGGCGGAGTCGCAGACCGATGTCGTGCACCTGCACGGCGGCTCGATCGCTCTCGGCGCCGGTGACCGCGATCTTGAACTTTCGCGGCAGCCAGTTGAACTCGGGGTGCAGGGTGGACCACTGACGGATCAGCTCGCACCAGGGGCGCGGGTCCTCGATCTCGTCCGGCGTCGCCCCCGCGAGCGGGTCGGTCGTGGTGTTGCGGATGCAGTTGCCGCTGGTCTGGATGGCGTGCATCTCGACCGTCGCCAGCGCCGCGAGAATGTCCGGCACGTCGTCGAGATCGGGCCAGTTGAACTGCATGTTCTGGCGCGTCGTGACGTGCCCGTAGCCGCGGTCGTAGCGACGGGCGACGGTCGCGAGCATGCGCAGCTGATCGCTGGAGAGCATGCCGTAGGGAATCGCGACGCGGAGCATCGGCGCGTGCCGCTGCACGTAGAGCCCGTTCCGCAGCCGAAGCTGCTTGAACTCGTCCTCGCCGATCTCACCGGCTCGATAGCGCGCGTGCTGACCGCGGAACTCGGCGACGCGTGCCTCGAGAAAGTCGCGGTCGTACTCGGTGTAGCGGTACATCAGGCGGCCTCCACGTCCTGCTCCTTCGGTTCGGCGTAAGGGTCGTCGACGCCGAGGCGCTCGTGCATGACCGGGCTCGTCGTCGTGTACTGCAGGTGCACCTTCTTGCCGGGGTTCAGCTGCTCCTTGATCGAGAAGGCCGCGAGCGCCGCCTCGTGGAAGCCCGAGAGGATCAGCTTCTTCTTGCCCGGGTACCAGTTGATGTCGCCGACGGCGTGGATGCCGGGCTCGCTGGTGACGAAGTGCTCGGTGTCGACGCGGATCGAGCTGCCCTTGCGGTCGAGGCCCCACTCGCCGATCGGTCCGAGCTTGGGGGACAGCCCGAAGAAGACCAGCAGCTGGTCCAGCTCGACGCGACGCGACACGCCGTCGAGGCCGGCCACCTCGAGCCCGCTCAGCGGGCCGCGCTCGCCCGGCACCGACGGCACGCCCTCGATCAGCCGCGTGACGTTGCCGGACAGGAACTGCATCTCCAGCTCGTCGCAGAGTTCGCGCATGCGCGAGACCGAGGCCGGCGCCGCCTTGAACTTCTCGGAGCGGTGGATCAGCAGCACGCTGTTGGCGCTCCTCTGGAGATCCAGCGCCCAGTCGAGCGCCGAATCCCCGCCACCGAGTATCACGATGTCGCGACCGGCGTGCCGGCCCGGATCCCTGATCGAATAGAAGACGTCGCGCCCGACGCGCTCCTCGACACCGGGGATCTTCAGCTTGACCGGCGCGAAGGAACCGACACCGCCCGCGATGATCACTGCCCTGGCGACGAAGCGGGTGCCGGCGCTGGTCACGAGGTCGAAGCGCCGATCCTCGCGCCTCGACAGCGTCTCGACCTGCTGCCCGAAATGGAAGGTCGGCGCGAAGGGCCGGATCTGCTCGAGGAGGTTGTCGACCAGTTCCTGCGCGCCGATGGCCGGGCAGGCCGGGATGTCGTAGATCGGCTTCGAGGGGTAGAGCTCGGCGCACTGCCCGCCGGGCTTGTCGAGCGTCTCGACGACGTGCGCGTGAATGTCCAGCAGTCCGAGCTCGAACACCTGGAACAGGCCGCAGGGGCCGGCGCCGATGATGACGACGTCGGTGTCGATGGGGTCGGTCGGTAGGGACATCTGCCGCGGCTCTCGTGCCTGAGGGTACGGCGGCATTGAAGCGGGTCGGGCAGGGTGGGTTCAAGACCGAGTCGGCATGAGCTCATGCGCGGCACGCATAACGACGGCAGGGATCCGCGTACCGCGGTACGCGAATCCCTCCCTGACCGCTATGCCGGGCGATGCCGGCGGCACGCGGCCGCCCGTGCCGCTCCCCAGGCCACCCCGGGCCCACCCCGGACTCAACACGGGCTCACCACGGGCTCACCACGGGCTCACCACGGGCTCACCACGGGACCGCTACTCGAGGTCTTCCTCGCTCACCAGAAGGTCTTCCAGATCGGTCGCGTCGGGCGAACCGCTCAGGTCGGTCCAATAGGTCCGCTGCGTCAGCAGACCGAAGCCGATGTCCACCTGCTCGCCACCCACGAGGGCGGTCTGGTCGTTCTCGGTGAAGATCGCGACGATGCCGGGCGGAACGCCCGGGTGCTTGAGCTGGGAGCTATCGTCGTTCTCGTCCACGTCGCCGTCGCCGTCGAGGTCGTTGACCGCCTTGCCGCTGACGATGTCGAGCACGTACACCGCACCCGAGCCGACCGCCGCCGAGCAGAGTGTCACGCCCTGGCTCGGCTTGTAGGAGGTGAAGGCCACCTTGTTGTTGACGGTCAGGCTGCTGGCGAGGACCTTCTCGCCGATCGCGTCCAGCGTCTTGTACCAGCCGTGGCCGTTCACGTCGGCCTCGAGTTCGTTGCTGGCCGCGTCGACGAGGTCGAGATCGGTGATCGGTGACCACGTGTCCGTATCCTTGTCGTACTTGCCGTAGCCGTCCGGTCGCTCGTACAGGTGTGGCGAGCGCAGTACGTAGAAGCGATCGGAGATGGTCTCGTTGAGCGGGTGCGCGCGCCAGCCCGAGCCGATCGAGATCGACACGAAGCGCTGTCCGTCCCGCTCGATCAACGACGCATCGGGCTCGTAGTAGAAGCGGCGCTGACGGGTCGGATCGGTCTCCGAGCCCAGCTTGGCGAAGATCCCGCCGCGCACGAAGGTGTCCGACCGGTGGTAGGGCTCGATGTCGAAGCGCCAGACCTGGCCGCCGGTGTCCGAGGCGTAGATCTGATCGACCAGACCGTCCACGTTCACGTCGAGTACCTCGGCGCTGCCGGGCATGCTGTAGTCCATGCCCGGGAAGTTGCTGACCTTGCCGGCCGCGCCGGTCACACCCGCGTTCAGTGCCGACCAGACCAGTTCGCCGGTGGCGATGTCCACCATGAACACGCCGGCGCCGATGTCGTCGCTGGTCCGGGGCGGGGGCGCCCCGTTCACATAGGCGCCGGGGTCCTGGTTGGTGGAGTAGCCGCCGGTGAAGACGAGGACGTCGAGCTGCTCGCCGTCCTTCTGGACGCGCGCGGGCACCGGGCGAGCCCAGGTCTGGCCGAGCTGCTCGAAGCCTGCCGTGCCGCCGGGGCCGCCGGTGATGACCCAGGCGAGCGTCGGCGAATCGCGGTCCGAGACGTCGAGCGCGTAGTAGCTGTTGCCGCCGCGGCGCATGCCGACGAACAGGAAGGCCTTCTCTGACGGGTCGACCGTGAGATCACCGTCCTTGTCGTCGATCCAGATCGACATGGAGCCGTCGAGCCCGTAGTGGTGCTCGCGATCGATCCGGTTCTCCTGGTACTTGCCGAGGTTGCCGAGAAGCTCCTGCGGGATCCAGCTGAAGATCTCGCGGGCGTCGATGTCCGTCGCCTGCGCGTCCGGGCCCCCGTTCACTTCCGGGTCGAGCGCGTGCAGGAAGCCCTGGTTGGTCGAGACGAAGACCGTCGTCTCGTTGTCCGCAGGCGTGCTGCCGTAGTTCAGGATGACCGGCTGCGAGTGCATCGGGTCGCCGATCTCGAGACGGATGTCCTCGACGCTGCCGTCGCCGTCCCGGTCGTCGACGTCCACGCCGCGCCCCCAGGCAAGAAGGTTCCGGCGGTAGGCTTCCCGGTCCTTGACCTCCTCGGGAATGGCGAGCATGGCCGCCTCGACCGCCGGATTGTCCTCGTGCAGCTTGTGCACGGGGTCCGTCAGGTCGACGTTTCTCGGGGCGGGCAAGGGCCCGGTGTAGGTGTACACCTGTCGCGGCGTGGCACCGTTCACCAGCGCCAGTTCGCCGGCGAAGCCGCCGCGGCTGACGTCGATCCCGTCGGCCGCGTCGCTCCAGAAGCTGTGCGAGTCGGTGGCGAAGAAGCCGGCCGCCTCGTCGATGGCCGGATCGCCGTTGACGTCCTGGATGACGACCGCGCCGCTGTCGTCGGTGATGCGATAGCGCTTGAGGTTGCCCGGCCAGCGAACGCGGTCGGTCGGCTTGAAGAGCGAGAAGTAGATGTCGTTGCGGTGCGTGAGGCGGTTGAACTGGTTCACCGTCGCGCCCGGCGAGACGAAGGCCGTGTCGACGTCGGTGACCGAGGAGATGATGTCCTCGAAGGTGCGGACGAGCCCTTCGGTGTCCTTGGCACTGTAGTGACCGCCACCGCCCGCGGACTGGTCCGAGATGCCGCGGAGGTAGGAGCTCGCCTGCACGTTGTTCTCCAGATCGAAGCCGATCGTGTAGGTCGTGATGCCCTGGATGCCGTCGGCGCGGGAGTTGAAGTCGGTGTTCTTCATCCAGCGGGCGAGGTCGCTGCCGCACTGACGATCGAAGTCGCCGACATCGTCGCAGCTCTCGCCGATCAGGTTCTGGATGCGCGTGGTCGCCGCGTTGCCGGTCGGTTCGCCGTCCGACAGCAGGACCACGTGGTTCGTCTGGCAACTCTCGATGATCGGAGACGTGTAGACCGGTTTGCCGCCGATGGATTCGTTCTTGCACTCGGCACTGTTCGGATCGAGGTCCCGACATTCCGCGCTCAGCGCGCCTTGCGTCCAGGAGTCGGGGTGCGAGACACGATGCTTGCGCGAGCGCCGGTCGAAGTAGTATTCCTTCCAGCCGCTCTGACGGGGAAGGTCGCGCGACGCGAGGTGCCCGGTGGTGCCGTTGGGGCCTTCCTTGGTGAAGTACCAGGCCGGGCCGTCATACCCACGGCTCTTGCCGTAGTCCACCGGCTGCCCCCTCAGGTACTGCGTCGCCTCGTACAGCGCACCGGCGATGGGTGTGCCGCCCTGCGGCTCGAGATTCGACACGGCCAGCTTGAGCAGGTCGCGGGCCTTCCTCGGCGCCGAGCCGATCTGAGTGCGATAGCTCACGCTCAGGGTCGGGTAGCCGTCGCCGTCCCGCGTTCTGAATTCCTTGTAGCCCGAACCGCCGATCGCGGTGAGGAACAGCGAGACGGCGCTCGTGCTCGTCCATCCACCACGATCGACCAGTGCCTGGAGAACCGGTGCGAGGTTCGGGCTGGCGTATTCCTCGTCCGCGACGATGGCGGGGAAGTTCCAGTCGACCGCACCGGTACGCGGCAGGTTGGAGATCGAGAATCTCGACTTCGGGAACGCCTTGGCGTCGTCGGCGGCGAGTGCGCTGATCCGCGCCGAGACAGTGGTGGCGCCGGAACTCGCTCGGCCCTGAAGGTAGAGTCGCGCGTCCTCGATCACCGCGCCGGGTGGCAGGCCCAGCCCCCGGAACCGCAGACCGGAGATCATCTCGTAGCTGTTCGCGTAGTACCGCGGTACGCGAAGCCTCGGCAGGTTGTTGAATACCTGGCCGTTCTGGTTCTTGTTGTTGATGACCTGGGACGTGTCGTCCGTCGACGCGGAGACCGTCCCGGAGACGGTCTTTCGATGGCAGCCCTCGCCCGGCGGTATCTCGGTCGCGTCGTAGCGTACCTTCAGGGTCGGCGCGTTGTCCGGGTCCGATCCCGTGGACTTGGCGCTGCGCGAACCGCTGCCACGGACGACGACGTTGAGCGCGTTCTGCGCACACCAGCCCGCGCGGTCGGTCACGGCCTGGATCGCGCTCGAGATGTCCGGTGTCTCGTAGAAGCCGTTCATCTCCCAGGGACCCGGCGTCCACGCCACCGACGTGCCGGCCGGGCGCGCGCTGATGTCGTGAACGGCCGCCTCGTACGGGGTGGCGTCGTCGACCGGTTCAGCGGTGATCTCGAGGTTCGCCGTGTTGTCGTCGGCCCGCTGGGCATTGAACTCGATCGTCGCGCTCACGATCCGCGAACCCTGTGGAATGTCGAGACCGGCGAAGCTCAGTCCGACCGCCTGGGAAAAGGACGGCACCTCGTTGTCGCTGCCCAACGACAGGACGTCGCTCGTCAGGTCCACCATGCCCGTCGTCAGGTTCTCTGACGCGTCGGCTTCCTGGCCGACGACTTGCGAGCGGGTGTCCTCCTCCGCGCAGTAGTCGCCCGCGCAGATCTCCTTGTCGATGAAGGTGACCGGTTCGACGACGGAGCCACCACCCAGCGCGCCGTTGAAGCGCATCAGGCCGATGTTGACCTGCTTGGACGAATCGAGGATGCGATACATCGCGTCCTGAAGGCGCGTCATGCGGGTCACGCCCTCTGCGTTCTTTTCCAGCATCGAGCCGGACGTGTCGAGCACGAACAGCACGTTGGGTCGGTTGTCCGCGGTCAGGTCGACCTGTCCGAAGAACACCTCGGTGTCGTCGGCGTGCAGGGCGCCGGTGCCGGCCAGCAGCGCAAGCGCGAGGCCTCCCGTGACTGAGCGGCCGCGATGCGCGGTGGCGGTGAGATCCTTGTTCATGGACGACTCCCTGTGGGGGCGAGGGGCAGGTGGAAAACGGGTGAATTCGGGCAGGTGGCGGCCGGCGCCGTCATTACAGTGCAGGCACGACGCGCTTCGCGCCCTGTCGAACGACGCTTCGCGTCCGGGCGTTGTCGATGCGCGCTTCGGCCTGGGCGACGAGGCGCAGGGTCACGAATTCGGACGAGAAGCCGAAGGCCGGTCCGTCGCCGATGTAGACGATCTCGGCGTCGGTCTCGAGGCCGATGTCGTCGCGCACGCTGCTCGTCGGCACCGTGCGGACGACCCGTCGGTTCTGCCCGGCGTCGCGGAGCACCGCCGAGCTGTTCAGCATCTGTTCGGTGACCGACTCCGCGGCGTAGAGCGTGGTGGTCGACTGCGCCGCGTTGGTGGCCATGCGCTTCTCGATCGCGGAGCTGCGCATCACCGACACGCCCATGATCGAGAGCATGAAGATCAGGACCATGGCGACGAGCAGGGCCGCCCCGCCCTCCCTTCCCGCATGACGACGCATCATGAGCGGAACCTCCGGTTGCGGATCTTCACCGTGGTGTTGAAGACGAGTCGGTGCCGCCGATCGACCGGGTGCGTCGCGCCGGTGTTGTCCCCGGGACCCGCGGCGGGCGGCACCGCCTGCCCCGCGAGGATGTAGGTCTTCTGGTCGTCCATCGAGGCGACCTCGTCGCGCGAGACCATCAGCAGGCCGATCTTGATCGACTCGACCCGGGTGGCGTCGAAGGCCGCGTCGTCGGCCGCGACATAGCGGAGGCTGCCGTCGTTCAGGCGCATGCCGAAGGAGACACGGAGATTTTCCACCCCCGTGACCAGCTCGGTCGGCGGGTTGTCGTCCGGCTCGCCGAACGGCAGCGCTTGGCGGTAGAGGGCGCGGATATCACCCCCGGCATCGTTGTCTTGCTGCGTGTCACCCACGTAGTAGACGTTCGAGCGGAACAGCATGACCGCGGTCTGGCTGAGCGTGCGCTCGTTCCCGTAGGCGTTGCTGAGGCTCCCCGACGTGTTGTAGGGCGCCTTGTGCTGCAGGACCGTGCTGCCGGCCTTCAGTTGCGAGATGGCGAACAGATCGGCCTGCTCGCAGTTGGAGATCAGTGCGAGGTCGCCGACCGCCGCGGCGAGCATCGGCCGTCGGAGCGTGAGGTTCGCGTTCGGTGTCGGTCCTCCGCCGTCCGCCATTTCCTCGGCCAGCAGGTACACGTCCGACTCGCCGAACTGCAGGGAGATGGTGTGGGTCCCGGCGACGGCCGTGTGGTCGTCCTCGACGAAGGTCAAGGGCGGGGCGGGGGTCCAGTCGTCGTTCGCGTCGACCACGGAGCCGGTCGCGGCGCTCGCCATGAAGTCGCCCGTCGGCGCATCGGCCGCCTGGATCACGGTCTGACCGCTTTGCACGCCGATGCAGCCCTGGAAGCCCGCCGAGCGGGTGTCGGTCGCGATCGCGTCGAGCGCAAAACGGGCGCTCTCCTGCATGTTCGCGATGGCCGCGTTGAGTTCGCTGCTCGCGCGGTTCCCGGCGAAGACCGAGATCATGCCGCTGGTGAGCAGCAGACCGAGCGTCATCGCGACCAGCAGCTCGATGAGGGAGAAGCCGCCGAGTACCTGGCGCAGAGCCGTTTCCGGCGTTCTCGTCCGTGCGGATCTCATCGGTTGGTTTCCGCCACGAAGAAGATGCTGAGGCTCTGGGTCTCGTCGACACCGTCGACGATCTCGCCCCAGTTGACCGACACCTGGAAGCGTCCGTCACCGAGGTGCGTCACCGTGCCGAAGGCCGGGTCCTCGCCGGTGGCGGGCAGCAGCGGGTCGGCACCGGCGACGGTCGGCACGAAGTGGGCGCGCCAGTCGAAGGTGTCCTGCAACGCCCGTTGATCGGAGGCGCAGGCCTTGGCGGCGCAGTCGGGATCGGCGATGGCGATCGCGGTGCTCAGGGCATCGTAGGCGCCGCCGCTGACACCGTCGGTGTTGCTGCGGATGCGGTCGATCATGTCCATGGCGAGGAAGTTCGCCTGGGACTCGAAGTAGGCGCTCTGGCTGAAGCGCATGCTCTGCACCTGCATGCGGGCCGCCGCCAGGAAGCCGATCGAGATCAGGACGACGGCGATCAGGATCTCGACCAGACCGACGCCGCGTTGCGACCCCCGCGCGTCGATCACGCCGACACCTCGCAGTAGTCGATCGGCTTGTTGAAGGCGTCGAGCGGGATGCCGCCCTTGGTCGCCGGCCGCGCCGGCTGGATCGCACCGGTCAGCTTGACGTTGAGCGCGAGGGAGGATGCCGCCCCGCGCCGGGCATCGCAGACGACGAGGCTGCCGCCGGTCCAGTCGGCGTCGCCGCGGGGGTGATAGCGGATATGAGCGACGGCGGATGGCGCGGCGCCGTTCGAGCGCGACGCCATCGCGCGGACGGTGTTGCCGCCGGTGACGGCGGACTCGAGCGAGAGGATCGTGTCGCCGTCGCCGACGGTGGCGTTCGCCCCCTGGCTGCTGTCGACGTCGACGAACACGATCCAGCCGTTCGTCCAGTCGTCGTTTCCGCCGCACTGGCGACTGCTCTCGCTGGCACGCGCACAGACGACCACGAAGTCGCTCGACTTGACCGCTTCGGAGCGCGCGAGGTACAGCGAGCGCGCTGCCTGGTTGTACTGCGCACTGATGCGGCTGTTTTGCATCACGCTCATGAAGCTCGGCACGCCGATGCCGAGCAGGACCGCGGCCACGGCGAGCGCGACCACGAGCTCGATGAGCGTGAATCCGAGTTGTCGGGTGTCGTCCATGTGCCGGTTGTCGGCTGACGCCGCTCCGTGTTGAGAGGGCGTCGCCCCGGGATCTCGCCTCTGCGGGCTGGTCGCCGGAATCGTCGATCGACTCCGCGACCCGCTCACGTCAGTCCCGCCAACAGGCGCTGGGGGAACCGTCGCCGGGGGCCGGGCCCTGTGTGCCGAGGTGGTCGATCGTGATGGTCGGGCATTCCTCGTCGTTCGACTGCGCGCCGATGGCGGTGGCGGTGACGGTGAACGTGTTCGCCGTCTGCGTCGTCAGGGCGAGCGTGTAGTTGCCCTCCGAGGACTCGCTCGAGACCGTGCAACCGGCGTAGGTGTAACTCGTCGCGCGGCAGCGCTCCATGCGTTGGGAGGATTCGAGCAGGGAGAGGTGCGCGTCGCTTCTTCGCGTCTCCGTCACGTACTGCCCGTAGGAGGGGTAGGCGATCGCGCCGAGAATCCCGATGATCGCGACGACGATCAGCACCTCGATCATCGTGAAGCCGCGTGCGCGCGGAAGGCGGGGGCGGGGACAGTGGCGCCACTGGCGCGAGGGGTCGGTCATGACGGCGTTCTCCGAAGGCGTTGCCGTCCGTGTCGGCCGCGCGTGTCGAAACCGTGAACCGGGTCGGGCTGAACGTGAATCGCTTCACCTGGATCGCCCGTCTTGCACCGTACGGCGGTGCCGCCGATAGTGCGGGCTGGCGACGCGGGGGCAGGGCAGGGGTGGGATATCAGATCGGGCTCGACACGGGCGGAACCTTCACCGATGCCGTGCTGATCGACGATGCACGGAACGTGCTCGGCAAGGCGAAGGCGCTGACACGGCACGAGGCGCTTCTGACGGGACTCGGCGAGGCGCTGGACCGGGTGCTGGACGCGACGGGACCGAACGTCGCGGCCGGGGTCACGCTGGTCTCGCTCTCGACGACGCTCGCCACCAACGCCCTGGTCGAGGGTCGGGGCCGCGCGGTGGGGCTCGTGCTGATCGGGCTCGACGAGGAACGCCTGGGCCGGGCGAGGCTCGCGGACGCGCTCGGCGGTGATCCGGTCATCTGCCTCGCGGGCGGGCACGACGCCGGCGGCGCCGAGCGGATGGCGCTCGAGGAAGCCGCGCTCGGCGACTTCGTGCGCGAGCACGACGCGGCGGTCGAGGCCTGGGCGATCAGCGGGCTCTTCGCGACCCGCAATCCGGCGCATGAACGTCGTGCCCGTGACGTCATCGGCACCATCAGCGACAAGCCGACGAGTCTGGGCCACGTGCTGAGTGGCGGGCTCGATGCCCCGCGACGGGCCTTGACGGCGCTGTTGAACGCGCGGCTGGTGCCGTTGATCGGGGAACTCCTCGTCGCGGCGCGCGAGCTCCTTCGTACCCGCGCGCTCGACGCCCCGTTGATGGTCGTCAAGGGCGACGGGTCGCTGATCTCGGCGGAGGTCGCCGCGGCCTCACCGGTGGAGACCATCCTGAGCGGTCCGGCGGCGAGCCTGGTCGGTGCGCGGTTCCTGTGCGACGAGCCCGAGCTGCTGGTCGCGGACACCGGCGGCACCACGACCGACATCGCCCGTCTGGTCGAGGGGCGTCCGCGACTGGCGCCGGACGGGGCGACGGTGGGCGGCTGGCGCACGATGGTCAGGGCGGTCGACGTGCGCACCGTGGCGCTCGGCGGCGACGGCGAACTCAGGCTGGCGTCGGGCGAGCGCGGCGGTTTCGAGCTCGGCGCGACGCGCGTCGTGCCCCTCGCCTTGCTGACGCATCGCCATCCCGCCCTGCTCGCGGTGCTGCGCGCGCAGCTCGCGGCACCGCGGGCGTCGCCGCACGATGGGCGCTTCGCGCTGGCCTTCCGGGCCCCGACACCGGCCATGACCGCACGCCTCGGGTCGCCGGAGCGGGACCTGCTCGACCGGCTCGCGAACGGTCCGGTCAGCGTCGCCACCTTGTTTGCCGAGCGCTCCCGCGACCGGGCGCTCGAGCGGCTGGCGCGCACGGGTCTGGTGCAGCTCGCGGCCTTCACGCCGAGCGACGCCAGCCAGCTCGCCGGCAGTCACCCGGGCTGGACGCGCGAGGGTGCCGAGCTCGGCGCACGCTTGCTGATGCGACGCGCGGCCGGCGACTGGCGATCGATCGGTACGTCCGATGAGAATCCACTCGCCTCGCCCGAGGCCTTCGCGAAGACCGCCTGCCGGCATGTCGCCGAGCGGGTGGCCCTGGCGCTGGCGGACGCGGTCGTGATGGACGAGCAGCGGCACGGCAAGGTCGACCCCACGGGCCTCACGCCCTCGCAACGCGAGCTGGTCGAGCGGGGCTTCGCGGACGAGGGTGGCGACGGCGCTTCCGCGTTCGGTGTCAGCCTGTCGCTGCGTCTGCCGGTGGCCGGACTCGGGGCGCCGGCGGCGAGCTACCACGCACCGGCGGCCCGCCTGCTCAAGACCCGTGCCCTGCTGCCGCTGCACGGGGACGTCGCCAACGCGCTCGGCGCCGTGGTCGGCAGGATTCGGCAGGCAGTGTGCGTCACGATCGTTGCCGACGGCGGCACCCGGGTCCGGGTCTTGCTGGCGGCGGGACCGGAAAGCGTCGACACGCTGGAGGAGGGCGTCGCGATCGCCGAGGCGGAAGCGCGTTCGCGGGCCGTCGCACTCGCGCTCGCGGCCGGCGTGGGCGAGACCGCCGTCACGTTCTCGCGAGAGGACGATCGTGTCGATCGGGACGGACTGAGTGTCTTTCTCGAAAGCCGGGTCACGGCGGTTGCGAGCGGCAGGCCGGCCTGCGGGGCCGGCGCCCGCGACCACGGCGCCGGAGGCTGATCATTCGATCGCGGTGGCGTTCAGAGTTTTTCCACGGAACCCGTTGCGGCGGCCTCTTGTGTGACTACATTAGCCGCAATCGAGCCATGAGAAGGTCGATTACAGCAACTCATGTCACAAATAAGACACAATCAGGAATTGCACCACATGAATAACGTCACTGCCATCCGCCAGGAAACCTGGCCCGCCCTCTCCGAGATGGGCATCACCCGCTTCCACGAAATCGCTCACTACTCCCTTCGCCAGGACGGCGACGACCGCGACGTGCTGAAGATCAGCTACAAGCGCCAGAAGGGTTCGCTGCTGCCGGAAAGCCGCAAGTATCGCTTCGGTCGCTCCTTGAAGACGATCGTCGCCGACGGTGGAACCGCGCGCCTCGAGGACACCTACGAGATCTCGCCCTACTTGCTCAACGCCGTGGCCGAGCTCGATCGTCTGGTTACCGACAACGCGCTCGTCGACGCGGACTCGCGCGAGGCGAAGTCCGGCTTCGACCGCAAGGCAACCCTGCTGGTCGAGATCAATCACATCGAGCGTACCCTCGGCGAGCGACTGGGACCGGCCGATGCCGGCACCATCGCGGCGAAGTTCGCCGACGTGCGTCGTCAGATCGAAGCGCTCTGATCCGGTGAGCGTCTCTGACACCCGGACGGGAGGCGGCCTGCGCGACACGCTCGCCCCCGTCCGGTCGGCGCCTCGAGACGACGGGCGCCGTCGGCCGTTCGACTATCTCTTCTTCGGCATGTAGATGTCGGTGACCGTTCCCTCGGCCACCTCGGCGGCGAAGTTCAGGGTCTCCGAGAGCGTCGGGTGCGGGTGTACCGTCAGCGCCATGTCCTCGATGTCGGCGCCCAGTTCCAGCCCGAGCACCGCCTCGGCGATCAGCTCCCCGGCATTCGGACCGACGATGCCCGCGCCCAGGATCATCTTCGACTCGGGGTCGTAGAGCACCTTCGTCACGCCCTCGTTCCGCCCCATGCTCAGCGAGCGACCGCTCGCCGCCCACGGGAAGCTCGCCTTCTCGAACGGGGTGCCGTCCGCCTTGGCCTGCGTCTCGGTCAGTCCCATCCACGCGACTTCCGGATCGGTATACGCGACCGAGGGAATCGTCTTGGCGTCGAAGAACGACTTGCGTCCGGCCGCGACTTCCGCCGCCACCTTGCCCTCGTGCGTCGCCTTGTGAGCGAGCATCGGCTGCCCGACCAGGTCGCCGATGGCGAAGATGTGGGGGACATTGGTGCGCTGCTGCGAGTCCACATGGATGAAGCCGCGCTCGTCCACCTCGACCCCGGCGGCCTCGGCCCCGACCTTCTTGCCGTTCGGGCTGCGGCCCACGGCGAGCAACACGCGATCGAAGGTGTCCTCCGCCGGCGCCTTGCCGCCCTCGAAGGTGACCTTCAGGCCGGCGTCGGTCGTCGCCATGCCGGTGACCCTGGAGCCGGTGAAGATCGCCTCGAAGTCCTTCTTCAACCGTTTCTCGAGCGGCCGCACGAGATCACGGTCCGCGCCGGGCATCAGCCCGTCGGAGAGTTCCACCACGGTGACCTTCGAACCGAGGCCCGCGTACACGCAGCCCATCTCGAGTCCGATGATGCCGCCGCCGATGACCAGCATGCGCGCGGGGATGTCGCGAAGCTCCAGTGCGCCGGTCGAGTCGACCAGTCGCGGGTCGTCGTAGGGGAAGTCCGGGATACGGATGCTCTGCGAGCCCGCGGCGATGATCGCGTGGGTGAAGCCGACGGTGCGGGCATCGTCCGACGCACTCGCGTCACCGTCGTCCTCTCCGGGTGAGGACTCGATGACGATCGTGTTCGCGGAAGCGAAGCGAGCGCGACCGTGGGCGACGGTGACCTTGCGCTGCTTCGCCAGACCCGCCAGTCCGCCGGTGAGCTTGCCGATCACGTCTTCCTTGAAGCCGCGGAGCTTGTCGATGTCGATCCGGGGCTTGCCGAAGGTGACTCCGTGCGCCGCCATCTCCTCGGTCTCCTGGATGATCGCCGCGGTGTGCAGCAGCGCCTTCGAGGGGATGCAGCCGACGTTGAGACAGACGCCGCCGAGCGCTGCGTAGCGCTCGATCAACAGCACCTTCTGGCCGAGGTCCGCCGCCCGGAAGGCGGCCGTGTAGCCGCCGGGACCCGCACCGAGCACGACGAGGTCATAGCGCTCGGACGGCTCGCCGGCTTCGTGCGCCGCCGAGCCGGCGGCCACCGGATCGGCTGTCCTGCCACCGGCCTCCGCCGCCGCTGGACCGACGCTGCCCGAGTAGCCGGCCGCCGCGGCGTCCGAACTCGCGCTCTCGTGTCCGTCGGCGCGCGCGGTGTCGCCGCCGGCGGACTTGCCGCCGGCGCCGGCGGTGTTCGCGGCGGCCACGTCGATCACCATCAGGTCGGAGCCCTCGCGCACCTTGTCGCCCGCCTTGACGATCAGCGAGGTGATCGTGCCGCCGAGCGGCGCGGGAATCTCCATGCTCGCCTTGTCGCTCTCGACCGTGATCATCGAGGTCTCCTCGGCGATCGTGTCACCCTCGGCGACGAGTACCTCGATGACCTCGACCTCGTCGAAGTCGCCGATGTCGGGAAGCTTGACGGTCTGCAGTTCGCTCATGGGGTTCGGTCCGTTGTCGGTGTGTCGAACCGGGAGCAGGCGCGCTCTTTCACGGTCCGTAGGGTTCCAGTGGGCAGCGGCGGCTGCATGACCTCGTCCTGCCTGGCGACGCGGTGCCGCATCCGGACGATGTCCCGCGGCGGCGGCCGTCGGGCGATCGATGCTCGCGACGGCATCGATCCGGGTCGATCATCCGCGGCGAGGCGACGCCCGGCGCGTCGATCGGCTGAAGCGCGGCGTCATCGTCACTCATCACCGGTCTGATCGACGAACGTGCGTCACTCGATGTCGCTCCTCTCGCTCCTCTCGCTCCTCTCGCTCGCCTCGTTCGCGTCAGAGCAGCAACCGCCGGATGTCGCCGGCCGCCTGGACGTAGTGCGCCATGAAGCGCGCCGCCTCCGCCCCATCCACCACGCGATGGTCGTAGGAGAGATCGAGCGGGCACATCAGGCGCGGGATGAACTCCTTGCCGTTCCAGACCGGTTGCATGCGCGCCCGCGTGATGCCGAGGATCGCGACTTCGGGCGCGTTGACGATGGGCGTGAACGCCGTGCCGCCGATGCCGCCGAGACTGGAGATGGTCATGCTCGCGCCCTGCATCTCGTCCGGCTTGAGCTTCTTGGCGCGGGCGCGGGAGGACATGTCGGACATCTCGTCGGCGAGCTCGTTGATGCTCTTCCTGTCCACGTCGCGGAAGACCGGCACGACCAGGCCGTTCGGCGTGTCGACCGCGATGCCGATGTGACAGTACTTCTTCATGATCAGCGACTCGCCATCGGCGGCGAGCGACGCATTCAGGCGGGGAAAGGCCCGCAGCGTCGCCGCCAGCGCCTTCATGTGGAAGGCGAGGCCGGTGACCTTCGGGTCGCCTTCCTTCGCCGATGCCTTCAGCTCCTTGCGGAAGGCCTCCATCTCGGTCACGTCGACCTCGTCGTGATGGGTGACCATCGGGACGTTGAGCCAGGCGCGGTGCAGGTTCTTCGCCGACAGCTTGTTGATGCGCGAGAGTTCGACGCGCTCGGTCTCCCCGAACTTCGAGAAATCCACTTCGGGAACGGGGGGGATGCCCATGCCGCCGCCGGCGAAGGCCTGCTGGCCGCTGGCGCCGCCGCCGCCGTAGCTCGAGCCGATGCCCTCCATCGCCTGCTTGATGAAGGCGACGACGTCTTCCTTGAGAATGCGCCCCTTCGGACCGTTGCCCTTGATCTGCGACAGATCGGCGCCGTGTTCGCGCGCGTAGCGCCGGACCCCCGGGCTCGCATGGGCGAGGCGCATCTTCTCGTCGGAGATATGCGCGGTCGGCGAGGTCGGCCGCTCGCGCGGCTCCGGCGCGGCGCCGGCCGCGCTCGCGCGGGGGTCGGCCTGCGCGCTCGACGAGGTGGAGCCTTCGCCCGAGCCGGCCTCCGTGCCGCCTCCCGTTCCACCGTCCCGGCTGCCACCCGAACCCGGGGCACCGGCTGCCCCGCTCGATGCCGCGTCGTCATCGCCGTCGCCCGCGCCCGCCCCGTCGGCCCGCAGGACCAGCAGCGCGCTGCCTTCCGTGACCGAATCGCCGACCGTGATGTCGACCCGCTCGACCGTACCCGCCGCGGGGGACGGCACTTCCATGCTCGCCTTGTCGCTCTCGAGGGTGATCAGCGACTGCTCGACGGTGACCGTGTCGCCGACGGCGACCAGCACCTCGATGACCTCGACGTCGCCCGCGTCCCCGATGTCGGGCACGGTCACGTCGATCGTGCCGCCGCCCGCATTGCCGCTGCCCGCGCTGGCGGCTCCGTCGGCCGCGCCGCTGGTCGCGGCCACGCCGGCCGCATGGGCCGTGGTCGAGCGGGCACCGGTGGTGTCGCCGTGTGCCGGGTCGACCCCGGTCGTCGCTTGCTGCCCCTTGCCGCTGGCGGGTGTCGGCGAGGCATCGCCCGCCGCCCGACGCGCGGCGGCGTCGTCGGCGCCGTTACCGGCATCGCTGCCGCTCGGCTCACCGCTCCCGCCGGACGCCGCGTCCAGCGTGCCGATCACGTCTCCCGAGTTGGCCGTGTCGCCGACCGAGACGGTGAGCGAGACGATGGTGCCGGCTTCCGTCGCCGGCACCTCCATGCTCGCCTTGTCGCTCTCGAGCGTCAGCAGCGACTGCTCCAGCTCGACCGTGTCGCCGACGGCGACGAGAACCTCGATGATCTCGACGTTCTCGGCGTCCCCGATGTCGGGAATGCGGATGTCCGTGGTGTTCGCCATGTGCGTCGCCCCCTCAGACCGTTGCCGGATTCGGCTTGTCGGGATCGATGCCGTATTGCTGCACCGCCTTCGCCACCGTCACCGCGTCCAGCGCGCCGTCGTTCTGCAGCGCGTAGAGTGCCGCCACCGTCACGTAGTTGCGGTCGACTTCGAAGAACTCCCGAAGTTTCTCGCGCGTGTCCGAGCGGCCGAAGCCGTCGGTGCCGAGCGCGACGAAGGTGTCGTGAACGTATTCGCGCACCTGGTCGGAGTAGCTCTTCATGTAGTCGGTCGAGGAAATCACCGGACCCTCGCCCTGCGGCAGCACCTGACTGATGTAGGGCAGGCGCGGCTCGTCGTTCGGGTGCAGCATGTTCCAGCGTTCGACGTCGAGGCCGTCGCGGGCCAGCTCGTTGAAGCTCGTGATGCTGTAGACCTCGGCGCCGATGTTCCAGTCCTTCTCGAGCATCTCGGCGGCCGCGATCACCTCGCGGAGAATCGTGCCGCCGCCGAGCAGGCGTACCTTGTGCCCGGACTCGATGCCGGCCTCGCGGAAGCGGTAGATGCCGCGCTTGATGCCTTCCTCGACACCCTCCGGCATCGGCGGATGCACGTAGTTCTCGTTCATCGCCGTGATGTAGTAGTAGACGCTCTCGCGGTTCTCGATCATCCGGCGCATGCCGTCGTGGATGATGACCGCCATCTCGTAACCGAAGCAGGGGTCGTAGCTCACGCAGTTGGGGATCGTGCTCGAGAGCACCAGCGAGTGACCGTCCTCGTGCTGCAGACCCTCGCCGTTCAGCGTGGTGCGCCCCGCCGTGCCGCCGATCATGAATCCGCAGGCGCGCATGTCGCCCGCCAGCCAGGCCAGGTCGCCGATGCGCTGGAACCCGAACATCGAGTAGTAGATGTAGAACGGGATCATCTGCACGCCGTGCGTGGAGTAGGCGGTCGCCGCGGCCAGCCAGCTCGCCATGGCGCCCGCCTCGGTGATTCCCTCCTCGAGGATCTGACCGGACTTGTCCTCCTTGTAGTACATGATCTGGTCACGGTCCTGCGGCTCGTAGAGCTGCCCGACCGAGGAGTAGATACCGAGCTGGCGGAACATGCCTTCCATGCCGAAGGTGCGCGCCTCGTCCGGCACGATCGGGACGACGTTCTGTCCGATCTTCTTGTCGCGAGTGAGGATGGTCAGCGCACGCACGAAGGTCATGGTCGTCGACTGCTCACGATCGCCCGACCCGTCCAGCAGCGGCTGGAAGGCGTCGAGCCCGGGAATCTCGAGCGGCGCGGCGAACTTCTTGCGCTGCGGCAGGTAGCCCCCGAGCGCCTTGCGCCGTTCCTGCAGGTACTGCATCTCGGCGCTGTCGGCGCCGGGCTTGATGTATTCCAGATCCTCGACCTGCCTGTCGGTCAGAGGGAGGCCGAAGCGGTCGCGCATGCCGAGCAGCGACTCGAGGTCCATCTTCTTCTGCTGGTGGTTCGCGTTCGAGCCCTGACCGGTCTCGCCCATGCCGTAGCCCTTGACGGTCTTCGCGAGGATGACGGTCGGCTGACCCTTGTGCTCGACGGCCGCATGGTAGGCCGCGTACAGCTTGTGCGGATCGTGACCGCCGCGGTTGAGGCGCCAGATGTCCTCGTCGGTCATGTTGGCGACGAGGGCCTTGGTCTCGGGGTACTTGCCGAAGAAGTTCTCGCGGGTGTAGCCGCCGTTTCGCGCCTTGAAGTTCTGGTACTCGCCGTCGACGGTCTCCATCATCAGCTGCATCAGACGACCGCTCTGATCCTTTGCGAACAGCGGATCCCAGTAGCTGCCCCAGACCACCTTGATGACGTTCCAGCCCGCGCCGCGGAAGTGCGCTTCCAGCTCCTGGATGATCTTCTGGTTGCCGCGCACCGGCCCGTCGAGTCGCTGGAGGTTGCAGTTGATGACGAAGTTGAGGTTGTCAAGCTTCTCCCGACCGGCGAGCGAGATCGCGCCGAGGGATTCCGGCTCGTCCATCTCGCCATCGCCGAGGAAGGTCCAGATCTGGCGGTTGTCGGTGCGGGCCAGCCCCCGGTCCTGCAGGTACTTCATGAACTTCGCCTGGTAGATCGAGGTCAGCGAAGCCCAGCCCATCGAGACGGTCGGGAACTGCCAGTAGTCGGGCATCAGCCAGGGGTGCGGGTAGGAGCTGAGCCCCTTGCCGTCGACCTCGCGGCGAAAGTTGTCCAGATCCTCCTCGGTCAGGCGGCCCTCGAGGAAGGAGCGGGCGTAGACGCCCGGCGCCGAGTGCCCCTGGAACATGACGACGTCGCCACCGTGCTCGGGTGTCGGCGCGTGAAAGAAGTGATTGAAGCCGACGTCGTAGAGCGTCGCCGCCGAGGCGAAGCTCGCCAGGTGACCGCCGACGCCCGAGCCGTCGCGCTGGGCGCGCAGCACCATGACCGCCGCATTCCAGCGGATCATCGAGCGCAGCCGGTGTTCGAGTTCGTGGTCCCCGGGACTCTTCGCCTCCAGGTGCGGCGGGATGGAGTTGACGTAGGCCGTGGTGGAATCGTAGGGCAGGTTCGCACCCGAGCGCCGCGCCTTGTCGATCAGACGCTCGAGCAGGTAGTGCGCGCGCTCGGGCCCCTCGTGCTCGATCACCGCGTCGAGGGCATCGAGCCACTCCCGCGTCTCGAGTTCGTCGGTGTCGCTGCCGTCACCGGGAGCGACGAGCGGGTCGGACGGGGCGATCGGGTTCGTTGCCATGATTCCTGTCGCTGGTCGAGGTACGGGAATGGTACCCGCAACCCGCTTGCCGGCGGGCGCCGAAACGCGCTTTGCGCTGGCCCCGGGCCCGGCGCTCGCGAGGTCGGCGACGCGCCTGCCGTGTTGCGCTGCAAGAACGCGAGCCGACTCAGAGCGAGACGATCGGCGCCCCCGCATCGCGAGCCAGACGCGCGGCCACGTCGGCGACCGCCAGATCCTGCAGCCCGACACCGGTGCCGTCGAACAGCGTGATCTCGTCGCTGTCGCTGCGTCCGGGATGCGTGCCGTCGATCACCGCGCCGAGGGGCGTGATGTCCGTGGCGTCGATCAGGCCGGCGGCGATCGCGTGTTGCGCCTCGCCGAGGGTGGTCGACTGCGCGATCTCGTCGGTGAACACCGTGGCCGCGGCGAACAGCGCCGGATCCAGCTCCTGCTTGCCGACGGTGTCGGTCCCCATGCAGGCGATGTGCGTGCCGGGCTTCACCTGATCGGTCATCAGCAATGCCTCCTTCGCCGAGGTGATGCTGATGATCACGTCCGCCTGCGCGCCGAGCGCATCTCGGGAAACCGCTTCGAAGGGCAGGCCGATCTCCGCGGCGACCTCGCCCAGTGCGGGCAGCATGTCCGGGTGCGCGTTCCAGGCGAGCACCTGGGTGAACTCGCGCTGCTCGGCGGCTGCCCGGAGCTGGAACTGCGCCTGATGGCCGGCGCCGATCATGCCGAGCACTCTGGCATCCTTGCGCGCGAGGTGAGCGATGGACACCGAGGAGGCCGCCGCGGTCCTGACGGCCGTCAGGTAGTTCCCGCCGACCAGCGCCTTCAACTGCCCGGTGTCCGGATCGAACAGGAACACGGTCGACTGGTGGTTGGTCAGCCCGCGCTCCGTGTTGCCGGGCCAGTAGCCACCGGACTTCAGGCCGAGGGCCAGGCCTGCCCTGTCGAAACCCGACTTGAAGCCGTAGAGTGCGTCGGCGTGGCCGATCGCCTCGCGAATCACCGGAAAGTTGTAGGCGTCGCCGCGGGCCATGGCCGCGAACACCGCCTCGACCGCGACGAACGCGTCCTCGCGACTGATGTACTTTCGGCAGTCGTCCTCGGAGACGACGACGATGCCCGCGGCGCTGTTCGCGGCGCTGTTCGCGGTGCTGTTCGGGGCGCTGTCCGGGGCGCTGTCCGGGCCGGTCATCAGAATGCCCGCCCGCGTGCGCTGACCGGCCAGAGCGTCTCGACCTTGCCGTTCCGGACGCCGACGTACCAGTCGTGAACGTTGCAGGTGGGGTCGCAATGCCCCGGCACGAGCTTGAGCTTGTCGTTGACCTTCAGGACACCGTCCGGGTCGGCGACCACGCCGTGCTCGTCCGAGCACTTGACGTATTCCACGTCGTCGCGCCCGAAGATCGTCGGCAGGCCGCTGTCGACCGATTGCGCCTTCAGACCCGCGTCGACGATCGCCTTGTCCGCCTTGGCGTGACTCATGACCGAGGTCAGGATGAACAGCGCGTTCTCCCACTCGCCCTCGTCGATGCGGTTGCCGTCCTTGTCGAGGATGCGGCCGTAGTCCGCATCCATGAAGGCGTAGGAGCCGCACTGCAGTTCGTTGAACACGCCCGAGGCGCTCTCGAAGTAGTAGGAGCCGGTACCGCCGCCACCGACGATGTCGCACTCGAGTCCGACCTTCTTCAGCCCCTCGACCGCGTCGCGCACCATCTCGATCGCGACCTTCGTCTTCGCTTCCCGATCCGTGTACGAGTCCATGTGCTGCATGGCGCCCTGGTAGGCCTGCAGGCCGGCGAACTTCAGGTTTTCCGCGGCATCGATGGCGGTGGCGATCTCGAGCACCGCCTCGGTCGTGGTCACGCCGCATCGGCCGGCGCCGCAGTCGATCTCGACCAGGCACTCGATCTCGTTGCCGTGGCGGACCGCGGCGGCGGACAGCTCGGCGACGTTCGCCAGATCGTCCACGCAGCAGATGGCGCGTGCGCCGTGGTTCGGCAGGCGGGCGAGCCGGTCGATCTTCTCCGGCGCTCGCACCTGGTTGGACACCAGCACGTCGCGGATGCCGCCGCGGGCGAACACCTCGGCCTCGCTGACCTTCTGGCAACACACGCCGCAGCTACCGCCCAGGCGCTCCTGCAGCAGGGCCACGTCCACGGACTTGTGCATCTTGCCGTGCACGCGATGGCGCATGCCGGCCGCCTTGGCGAACGCGCCCATCTTCTCGATGTTGCGCTCCAGCGCATCGAGATCCAGCACCAGCGACGGCGTCTGGATGTCCGATTCGTCCATGCCGATCGAGGCCGGGATGTCGAAGCCGACCTCGAAGTCGTCCGGTGACGGGCCTGCATGCTTCTCGACTGCTACGTTCATGTCTCGAGTCCTCGGTTCAGAGAGTCCAGGGCAGCCGATCGAGATCGACGTTGCCCCCGGTGATGACGACGCCGATTCGCTTGCCCGCGAAGACGTCCCGGTTCTTGATGAGAATCGCCAGCGGCACGGCACAGCTGGGCTCGATGACGATCTTCATGCGCTGCCACGTGAGTTTCATGGCCGCGACGATCTCCTCCTCGCTGGCGGTCAGGATGTCGCTGACGTGGTTGGACACGAAGTGCCAGGTGAGGTCCTTCAACGGTACCTTCAGACCGTCCGCGATGGTGTCGGGCGCGTCGTCGGCGATGATGTGCCCGGCGCGGAGGGAGCGCGCCGCATCGTCCGCCTGCTCGGGCTCGGCGGCGATGATGTCGATATGCGGGTGCAGCGTCGACAACGTCAGGCAGGTGCCCGAGATCATGCCGCCACCGCCGATCGGCGCGACGACCGTGTCGAGCCCTTCGACCTGCTCGGTCAGTTCGAGCGAGCAGGTGGCCTGCCCGGCGATCACGCGCGGATCGTTGTAGGGGTGCACGAAGTCCGCGCCGCTCTCGCCGATGACCTCGGCGAAGGTCGCCTCGCGCGAGGTGGTCGACGGCTCGCACTCGACGATCTTCCCGCCGTAGCCCCGCACCGCCGCCTTCTTCGCCTCCGGCGCGGTCCGTGGCATGACGACGGTCACCGGAACGCCCCGGCGCCCCGCCGCATACGAGAGAGACAGCGCGTGATTGCCGGAGGAGTGCGTCGCCACCCCTTTCTTCGCCGTCTCGTCGTCGAGCCCGAACACGGCGTTGCAGGCGCCGCGCACCTTGAAGGCACCGGCCTTCTGGAAATTCTCGCACTTGAAGAACAGTTCGGCCCCGACCTGCTCGTTCATGAAGGTGGAGGTCAGCACCGGTGTCCGGTGGATGTGCGGTTCGATGCGTCGGTGCGCGGCGCGCACGTCGTCGAAGGTGGGGATGTTCACGGGCGCGCTCATGCCGCCTCCGCCCGCCGGCCGGCCTGCGTCGCCCGGAAGTGTTCCTGCGCCGCGGCCACGCCGCTGCCGAGCGTGATCGGGTAGTCGAGATCGGCCATCGCCATCTCGATGGTGGCCAGGCCGGCGAGCACCATGACCTCGGTGAGCGATCCGAGGTGACCGATGCGGAAGGCACGGCCGTCCATCTCGCCGAGCCCGATGCCGAAGGAGACGCCGTAGGCGGCGAAGGCATGCTCGACCAGCGCGTTGCTGTCGAACCCCTCCGGGACGAGAATCGCGCTGACGGTGTCCGAGTACAGCGCCGGCCGCTTCGCGCACAGCGAGAGCCCCCAGGCGTGCACGGCGTGGCGCACCCCGGTCGCGAGGCGTCGATGGCGTGCATGAACGGCATCCAGCCCTTCCTCCTCGATCATGTCCAGGCTCTCGGCCATGCCCATGATCAACGGCAGCGGCGGGGTGTAGGGAAATCCGCCCGAGGCGTTCGCGCGCACCATGTCGTCGAAGGCGAAGAAGGTGCGCGGCAGGGTCGCCTCCCCGGAGGCCTCGAGGGCCTTCGGACTGACGCCGAGGATGGCGAGCCCGGTGTGCAGCATGAAGCCCTTCTGCGACCCGGCCACCGCGATGTCCACGCCCCAGTCGTCCATGTGGAACGGGATCGAGCCGAGTGAACTCACGCAGTCGACGAACAGCATCGCCGGGTGCGCGGTGCCTCCGCCGGCCGCGTTCATCGCGTCGCGCACCGCGGCGATGTCGCTGACGACGCCGGTCGCGGTCTCGTTGTGCGTGACGAGCACCGCGCGGATCTCCTGCGCGGTGTCGGCGGCGAGGATCTCGCCGAAACGTTCGGCCGGCGCGCCCTCGCCCCACTCGCACTCGACGATGCGCACATCGAGCCCGTGCCGTTCGCAGAGGTCGATCCAGCGATGGGAGAACATGCCGTAGCGCGCGATCAGCACGGCGTCGCCTGGGGAGAGCGTGTTGGTGATCGACGCTTCCCAGCCTCCGGTGCCGCTCGCGGGAAACATGATGACGGTGCCCGCCTTCGTGCCGAATACCGACTTGGTGCGTTCGAGCACGGGGGCGAAGGTCTCGACGAAGTCCGGGGCGCGGTGATCGCGCGTCTGGACATGCATCGCGTTCAGCAGGCGGTCCGGAATGTTGGTCGGACCGGGGATGAAGACGGGGTTCTGGCTGGACATGGCGGACTCCGCGGACGGGGTGGAAAGATGATGCCTGTCACACTCCCCCGGTACAATTTTTCCGAAAATAGTTTCCGGGTTCCGGCGAAAAATAGTATCTAACTGATATGCAGAGACTTTCCCTTTTTCAGATCCTGCCTCGTCCGCGTCGTGAAATACTCGGCGCCGGCCGGGCCGGCGAGGTGGTGGCATGAACGAGGCTCCGTCCAGACCGCGACCGCGCGGTCGCCCGCGCACCGTCTCGACGGGCGAGACCGTCTCGGCACCCATCAAGGCGCTCGACCGGGGCATGGTGCTGCTCCGCAGCCTCGCCGACGAGGACCGCGCGACGCTGACCAACATCGCGCTGGAGACCGGCATGACGCCCTCGTCCGCGTACCGGATCCTGGTGACCCTGGAGCGCCACGGACTGGTCGAGTTCGACGAGGGCACGCAGGAGTGGAGCGTCGGCATCGAGGCCTTCCGGGTCGGGCGGAAGTATCTGGCCCGGACCGGTCTCGTCGAGATCGCGCGACCGTCCATGCGGGCGCTGATGCAGGTGACCGACGAGACCGCGAACCTCGCCATGGCCGATCGGGACGACGTCGTCTTCGTCGCTCAGGTCGAGTCGCGTCACCCGGTCCGTGCCTTCTTCGAGGCGGGTGCCCGCGGGCACATGCACGCGTCCGGCATCGGCAAGGCGCTCCTCGCCGCCTACGAACCGTCCGCGCTCGACGCCTTCGTCGAGACGAAGGGACTGCCGCGCTTCACCGAGCGGACACTCGTGTCGACGCCGGACTTGCAGGCGGACCTCGCGCGCGTTCGCGAACGCGGCTGGAGTCTCGACGACGAGGAGGGACATGCCGGCATGCGATGCCTCGCCGCCGCCATCCGAGACGATCAGGGTCGGGTGGTGGCCGGGGTGTCGATCTCGGGGCCGTCGGCGCGCTTTCCGGACACGGCACTGGATGCACTCGCGGCACACGTCGTCACGGCGGCCGCGGACATCACGCGTCGATACGGCGGCTGAGGCGACGTCGGCGCGCCGTGAGGAGCGGCTCGCGCCGGTGCGCGCACGGCCCGAGCTCGACCGGGTCGTTCCCTGACGGGGAAGGGGAGTCGGCGTCGGCGACGCGCGTGGAGCGGTTGCCAAGTGACGACACCGCTGCAAGACTCGCGGGATGAAATCAGGGGACGACGGCGCCGACTCGGGTCACCGCGCAGGGTTCGGATTCGAGATGCTGGCCGACGCGTCGGCGTTGACGGGCAGCGAGTTCGCCTACCGGCAGCTGTTCGACGCGATCCTCGCGCAGCGGCTGCTGCCCGGCGCGCGCCTGCGCGAGGTGACGCTGGCAGAGCTGTTCGGTGTCGGGCGATCGGCGGTGCGTGAGTCGCTGCAGCATCTGGAACGGGTGGGACTCGTGGAGTCGCGACCTCATCGCGGCGCACAGGTCGCCCGACCCGCCGCCGACGAAGTCGCCGGGATCATCGATGCGCGGCGCGTGATCGAGTGCGCGCTGCTGGAGCGGACGGTCGAGCGCCTCGGTAGCGGCGCCATCGACGCCGCCGCGCTCGACACGATCCGCGAGCTGGCGCACGAGGAGGGGGAGCATCTGCGCGCCGGGCGGCGAGGCGCGGCCCTGCGTCTCGGCTGCGAACAGCACCTCGCGCTCGCCGGGCTCGCCGACCATCGCTCGCTGTCGGCCTGTCTCGAGCGGCTCGTTCCCGAGACCGCGCTCGCGATCACGGCCTACGAGCACGCGGCGCACGAGCCGAACGGCTGGCGCGGCCGACTCGGCGTGCTGGACGCCGTCGCGAGCGGCGAGCCGCGAACGGCGGTCCGCGCCATGCGCGAGCACCTCGATGCCCTCGAGGCATCACTCGACACGCGCGTGAGACCTGCCGGCGATCCGCTCGACCACGCGTTCCCGGACCTGCCGACAAGAGCGGCGACGTAGCGCGACGGCCCGGTCCGTCAGGCGACCGGGTGTTCGCGCCTCCAGTGTCGCGCGATGTCGACGCGACGCGCGGTCCACACGCGCTCGTGCGCCGCGACGTGGTCGAGGAAGCGGATCAGCGCCATCGCCCGCCCCGGACGGCCCACCAGCCGCGAGTGCAGCCCGATCGACATCATCTTCGCCTGCCCGGCGAGGCCTTCCGCGTGAAGCAGGTCGAAGCTGTCGCGCAGGTAGGTGAAGAACTGGTCGCCGGCATTGAACCCCTGCGGGGTCGCGAAGCGCATGTCGTTGGCATCGAGCGTGTACGGCACCATGAGCTGCGGTCCGGAGGGTGACGTGCGCCAGTACGGCAGCTCGTCCGCGTAGCTGTCGGCCGAGTACTCGAAGTGACCCCGCTCGGCGCAGAGGTCCTGCGTGTGTTCGGAGGTGCGGCCGATGTACACCCCGGCCGGCCGCTCGCCGGTGAGCGCGCAGTGCCGTTCGATCGCCGCATCGAGATCGGCCGCCTCGGCCTCACGGGTGTGGTCCTTGTAGTCGATCCACTTCAGGCCATGGGTCGCGATTTCCCAGTCGGCCGCCTGCATGGCGGCGACGGCGTCGGGCACGCGCTCGAGCGCCGAGGCGACGCCGAACACGGTGACCGGGAGTGCGCGTTCGGTGAAGAGACGGTGCAGACGCCAGAATCCGGCCCGCGCGCCGAACTCGTAGATCGACTCCATGTTCATGTGCCGCTGCCCGGGCCAGGGGGCCGCACCGACGATCTCCGAGAGGAAGGCCTCGGAGCCTGCGTCGCCGTGCAGGATGTTGTTCTCGCCGCCTTCCTCGACGTTGATGACGAACTGCAGCGCGATCGCGGCGTCCCCCGGCCAACAAGGGTCGGGTGGCGTCGCGCCGTAGCCGACGAGGTCGCGCGGGTACGGGGTGTTCATGGTCGCTGCGCGCCCGGGACGATGCCGTGCGCGTCGACGATCCGGAACGGCGGCGCGAGCACGTGTTCCTCCAGATTCGAGCCACTGCCGCCGACGCGGTCCACGACGGTGAACAGGGCAGGGCGCGCGAGCGGGGTCAGCACGCCGTGCCAGGTGCCGCGCGCGTAGTTGACGCCCTGTCGCCCGTTCGTCAGCCAGGCGCGCGGCCGCACCGGCGTGCCGCCCGCGTCCTCGCAGCAGATCACGAGGAAGGGGTCGGTGGACATCGGCAGGAAGGCCTGGCTGCCGAGCGGGTGACGCTCGACGAGATCGAGGCGGTGCGGCAGGGCGTAGGGTGTTCCGTCGAAGAGACTGATGCCGGCGGTGCCGCCCTCGACGAAGTCGAGCGTCGCGAGGTCGTGGTGCCGACCGCACCGGCCGCGGTTGATGGTCACGCTCGGTTCGGGGCCGAGTTCGAGCACCTCCCCGAAAGGCGCGAACGCTGCCGCGTCGAGCGGTTCGATCGCGATCTCTCCGGCATGGCCGGTAGCGGCTGCCTTGCCTGCCATCAGTTCGCGGCCGCCGTGGTCTCGCGGTACCAGCGATCGAGCGTGGCGCGTTCCTCGTCGGTGATGGCCGTGAGATTGCCGAGCGGCATCGCCTTCGTCACCACCACCTGCTGATGGATCGTCTCGATCTGCGCGAGCGTCGCCGCCTCGCTCGCGAAGACGACGCCTTGCGGCGGCGCGGCGAAGCCCGGGTGGGCGGGCTCGTTCGCGTGGCAGGACGCGCAGCGTTCGACCACGATCGCGTGCGCATCGGCCAGTGCCACCGGTGGCAGGGCGGCGCCGTCCGTTCCCGTCACGGCGGGGTCGGCGCCGGGCGCCCGCGGCACCATCGCCGTGATCACGCCGGCGAGAAGCAGGGCGGCGACGCCCGCGGGCAGCGGCGAGGGCTTGCCGACGTGCCTCTGGACGAAGTGCACGCGGATCAGTGCACCGGCGAGGGACAGCGCGATCAGGATCAGCCAGTTGTACTCGTGTCCCCACGTCATCGCGTAGTGGTTGCTGATCATGACGAACAGCACCGGCAGGGTGAAGTAGGTGTTGTGGACCGAGCGCTGCTTGGCGCGGAGGCCGTGCGCCGGGTCCGGCTGCTCGCCGCGCTCGGTCGCGGCCACCATCGCGCGCTGTCCGGGCATGATCACGAAGAAGACGTTGGCGACCATGATGGTCCCGAGCATCCCGCCGAAGTGGATGTAGGCGCCACGTCCGCTGAAGACGGCGCAGAGTGCGTAGGCGATGACCGTCAGCGCGACGACGAGAATGCCCGCCATCGCGTTCTCGCGCTGACCGATCGTCGAGCGGCAGAGCGCATCGTAGCCGAGCCAGCCGCCGACGAGCGTCAGCACACCGAGACCGATGGCGACCGGCTTCGACAGCGCCATCACGTTCGGGTCGACCAGGTAGATTTCCGCCTGGTACCAGTAGATCAACGCGAGCAGGAACACCCCCGTGATCAGCGTGGTGTACGCCTCCCACTTGAACCAGTGCAGATGGCCGGGCATGGCGGGGACACCGTTGGTGTATTTCTGCGCGTTGTAGAACCCGCCGCCGTGTACCGCCCAGAGTTCGCCGCCGACGCCGCGCTCGCGTGCCGCCGCGTCGGCCGGCGTCTCGAGGTGGTTGTCGAGCCATACGAAGTAGAACGAGGCGCCGATCCAGGCGATGCCCGTGACGAGGTGCAGCCAGCGACCGAACAGGTTCAGCCAGTCGAGAATGTAGCCTTCCATGCGATCGGCCCCCGGGCCCAATTCGTTGCCTGCAATTATTGTCGACAATGATATTTACATATTGTCGACAATCGTGCAATATGCAGCACGAGCGACACGTGCGGCACACGGTCCGCATCAAGGACGAGACGGCGATGAACGATGGGATGACCACGCTCGTACGATCGGCATTCGTCGAACGGTACGGCAGCGTCTACGAACATTCACCCTGGGTCGCCGAGCGCGCCTTCGATGCCGGTGCCTTGCCCCCCTTCCTGTCCGAGCGCGGGCGGGACGAGGCAGGAGAGCTTCGATCCGTCTCTGACGCTCGCGCGCTTGCCCGCGTGCTGGCCGCGACACTGGCCGCCGCCGACGAGGGTGCCAGGCTTGCACTCGTCCGCGCACACCCCGATCTCGTCGGGGCGGCGGCACTCGACGGCTCGCTCACCGACGAGTCGACGACGGAACAGTCGAGCGCCGGCCTCGACCGCTGCACGCCCGACGAACTCCGGCGTTTCCAGGCGGCGAACGCGGCGTATCGCGATCGATTCGGTTTTCCGTTCGTCATGGCGGTACGGGGCGCGGATCGCCCGACCATACTCGCCGCCTTCGAGCGCCGGCTCGGCAACGATGCGCCGACGGAACTCGCGACCGCGCTCGCCGAGATCGATCGCATCGCGCAGCTGCGACTGGAGGCGCTGGTGCGCGTCGCCTGACGGACCACGGCGGGGTCCGGCGGACCCCGCGGATGCCGGGACAGGAACCACCTTCTACCTCTCGACTACTCCGCAAGACCACGACCTGACCATCAACTCGAGGACGATTTCATGGCCCGTAGCGAAGCTGGCATGACGCCGGCACAGATGCGCGACCCGAACCACTTTCCCGGCCTCGTGCGGGGGGTGCCGCTGGGCATCCAGCACGTGCTGGCGATGTTCGTGAGCAACGTCACCCCGGCGATCATCGTGGCGGGGGCGGCCGGCTTCGGCTTCGGCTCGGACGACATCTCGGACATGATCTACATGATCCAGATGTCGATGGTGTTCGCCGGCTTCGCCACGTTGCTGCAGACGATCTCGCTCGGCCCGATCGGGGCAAAGCTGCCGATCGTGCAGGGCACGAGCTTCGCCTTCATCCCGATCATGATCCCGATCGCGATCCAGTTCGGGATGGATGCGCTGATGGGCGGGATCATCGTGGGGGGCGTGTTCCACTTCTTCGTCGGCACGATCATCGGGCGCATCCGGCACTGGCTGCCGCCGCTGGTGACGGGGCTGATCGTGACGATGATCGGGCTGGCGCTGGTGAAGGTGGGGATCCAGTACGCCGCGGGCGGTGTCCCGCTGATCGGGAAGCCGGAGTACGGGACGCTGACGCACTGGGGGCTGGCGCTGGTGGTGATCGTGGTCACGCTGGGGCTGAAGTTCTTCACGCGCGGGATGCTGTCGGTGTCGGCGGTGCTGCTGGGACTCGTGGCGGGCTACGCGGTGGCGTTCGCGATGGGGATGGTGAGCTTCGAGAACGTGGCGCGGGCAGCGTGGTACGCGCCGCCCGAGCCGCTGCACTTCGGGATCGAGTTCAACGCGGCGGCGATCATCGGGATGTGCCTGATCTCGATCATCTCGGCGATCGAGACGGTGGGGGACGTCTCGGGGATCACGAAGGGGGGCGCGGGCCGGGAGGCGACGGATGCGGAGATCCGCGGGGGGACGCTGGCGGACGGTTTCGGGACGGCGATCTCGGGGGTGTTCGGGGCGTTGCCGAACACCTCGTTCAGTCAGAACGTGGGGCTGATCGCGATGACCGGGGTGATGAGCCGGCACGTGGTGACGATCGGTGGGTTGTTTCTGGTGGTGTGCGGGTTCGTGCCGAAGTTCGGCGCGGCGATCTCGAGCATGCCGATCGCGGTGCTCGGCGGTGGTGTGATCATCATGTTCGGGATGGTGATTGCCTCGGGGGTGAGCATGCTGTCGGACGTGGTGTGGAATCGTCGGAACATGATGATCTTCGCCGTGGCGCTGTCAGTGGGTCTGGGGCTGCAGCTGGAGCCGGGGGCGTTGCAGCATCTGCCGGCGACGGCGAAGGTGCTGATGACGTCGGGGCTGCTGCCGGCGGCGGTGATCGCGATCGTGCTCGACCGGGTCATTCCTCACGAAGACGACGAGGGCGACGGGCGTGCCACGGACCTCACGAAGGCGGCCACGACGGTCGCGGGGTCGGACGGCCGCGACGACGAGGGCCGGCGCGCACCGTCGCTCGCTCGCTGAGCCGGTATGGTCGGTGTCGCCGGGACCACCGACCGTTCGCCGGATCGGCGCCTCCGGGTGGTCCCGCCGACGGGGGTCTCGGTAGTCCGCCAGAGGATCGATCGATGAGCGAGTCAGTGCCCGCTTCGGGCTACCACGTTCCGAGCGGCGGACTGCCCGGGCAGCACGAGTTGCTGACCGGGCGGGCCGTGACGACGGAGAGTTACGCGGTGATCCCGCGGGGCGTACTGACCGACATCGTCACGAGCTTCCTGCCGCATTGGGAGGGCACCCGCCTGTGGGTGCTCGCCCGCCCCATGTCCGGCTTCTCGACGACGTTCTCCCACTACCTCATGGATGTCGAGCCGGGCGGCGGCAGCACGCGACCCGAGCCTGACGAGAGCGCCGAGGGCGTGCTGTTCGTGGTCGACGGGCGGGTGCGACTGACCATCGGCCGACGCGACGAGGCGAACCCGGGAGAGTCGTCGGCGGCAGGCGGGAGCGACGGTTCCGGCCGTGGAGCTACCCATGAACTGGACGCCGGGGGCTATGCCTGGCTCGCGCCGGGCGAGCGCTGGACCCTGGAGAACGCGAGTGACGCGCCGCTCCGGTTCCACTGGCTCAGGAAGCGCTACGAGCCCGTCGACGGTCTCGACGTGCCCGAGTCCTTCGTGACGCGCGAGGCGGACGCGGTCCCGAGCGACATGCCCGACACGGACGGTGGCTGGACGACCACCCGTTTCGTGGACCCCGCCGATCTCCGTCACGACATGCACGTCAACATCGTGAGCTTCGCGCCGGGGGCGACGATCCCCTTCGCCGAGACGCATGTCATGGAGCACGGGCTCTACATGCTCGAGGGCAAGGCGGTCTACCGCCTCAACCAGGACTGGGTCGAGGTCGAGGCGGGAGACTATCTCTGGCTACGCGCGTTCTGCCCACAGGCCTGCTACGCCGGCGGCCCCGGCCGGTTCCGCTACCTTCTCTACAAGGACGTCAACCGGCACATGAGCCTCGCCGCGCCCTGAGCTCGCCGCCGGTCAATCGAGGCGACGGAGCGTGACCTCGTCGTCCATCTCGAGCGCGATGTCGTTGTCGTAGTCGTAGTCGGGCATCGAATCGATCTGCTCCTCGGACAGGCCGCGCAGCACGACTTCGTCGCCGCGAATCGTGATGTCGCGGATGGGCAGGGCCACCTCCTTGTCGTTGAGGCCGAAGAACCAGCCGCCGTGGGCGAGCACCAGGTAGGTGTCGTTGCCGTTGCGGACGATTCGATCGATCTCGCCGAGCTGCTCGCCGCGAGCGTTGTTAACGTCCATGCCGTTCAGGTCGCCGACGGTGAATTCGCTGTCCGAGCCACCGTCGAGGGTGGTGTCGCCGCCGCGAGCGAAGGCTTCCTGCGGATCGAGCTGCTCGACGTCGGAATCCGATGCGAGGGCCGCCACGGCGGCCGGCGACTCCTCGTCGACCGCGGCGCTGTCCTCGTCACCGGACTGGCGGATCATGATCTTCGGCTCGCCGCCGTCGATCATCTCGATGACGGGTTCACCGTCCGACTCGATGCGAACATCGGGTTCGGCCGCGATGTAGTTCACCTGCGGTTCGGCGCCCTGCACCTCCACGGTCGCGGCTTCCTCCGATTCCGCGAACCGGATGACCGGTTCGGAGGCGGCACCGCTCACCCCGTCGGCACGGACCACCATGTTGCCGCCGTCGTCGCTGCGATCGAGCGAGGTATTGTTGTCGGCGTCGACCGTGGCGCCGACGTTCGTGTCGAGATCGACGGCCAGCTGCGGCTGTCCCTGGGTGACGGTGACGCGGGGCTCGGGGATGTTCACTTCGATGACCGGCTGCGCGGTGGTCACGTCCACGCCGGGTTCGGGCATGGTGACGGTGATCTCCGGCGCGGGCTGCTCGACGGTGATCGTCGGCCGCGTCATCTGCACGGTGATGATCGGCTGCGCCTGACGCACCTCGATCACCGGCTGACCCTGCGAGATGCTGACCGCGGGCGGGGAGGTGGTGACGTCGATCTCGGCCGGATCCTGTTCGACCCGGACATCCGGATCGGGAAGCGTCACCTGGACCTCGCCCTCGATCGTCGCTTCGCGTTCGATCTCGATCGTCTCGGTGCTCGTCTCCACGTCGGTGTCCGCGCTGCTCGTCGCGTCGGACACTCCGACCAGTCCGCCGGCTTCCGTCACGCGGGTGACGTACACGTCGCAGGCTTCGGCGTCGTCCGCCGCGCCGACGGAACCGGCATCGACGAACTCGTCGGACAGTCGGTCCCCGGCCTCGGCGACCATGGCGACGAGCCGGGCACAGCTCGGGCTCTGTTGGGCGAAGCTGGCCGCTGGCAAGGTCGCGGCGACGACGCTCGCCGCCAGCGTCAGTCTGAAGATGGGCGTTCTCATGGGGTGTGGACTCCGGTAGCTGAGGGGGCGCAGGCACCGATGTCGCGCAAGGGACGTCGGCCAGCACCACGCCGCCGAAGCTATCGATCCCACGCTCTGCCGAGGCGGTAAGATCGACACGCGTCGTTGCGTACATCCGGCTCGTCGCAGGGGAATGGCGCCGGCACCGGCGGCAGACGGCGCGTGCAGCGCCTGCACTTCTTTCACGATCGAGCGCTCGCGTCGCCGCGGGGGACGCCGGGAGAGTGCGTAAATTCCGCTGTCGTCCCGTGCCGACCGGCGATCTGCGTGGCCCGCGGGCGGGACGACGGCGCGAGACTCGCTCGCGGTCGGCCCGTCGCGCTCTCCCGGTCGAGTCCGTATCCTGTCCCCGGCGGATCCGATGAGACGAAAGCATGAGCACAGGTAGCGAAGGGTCCGAGGAGTCCTGTCACGAGGGCGACGGGCATGCGGCGCACGACATTCGGGCCGACACCGACAAGGTCCGGGCGGCCGAGGGGGCGACGCCCGGCGTTCCGGACCTGTTCGCGCAGGCGGCTCTCGACTATCACCGCTGGCCGACGCCCGGGAAGCTCGGGATCTCGGCGACCAAGCGCATGGTCAACCAGCGGGATCTCGCGCTCGCCTATTCGCCGGGCGTCGCGGTCGCCTGCGCGGCGATCGAGGAGGATCCGCTCGAGGCGGCCACGCTGACCGCCCGCAGCAACCTCGTCGCCGTCATCACCAACGGCACGGCCGTGCTCGGCCTCGGTGCCATCGGCCCGCTGGCGTCCAAGCCCGTCATGGAAGGCAAGGCGGTGTTGTTCAAGAAGTTCGCGAACATCGACTGCTTCGATCTCGAGCTCGATACCACCGACGTGGACCGCTTCTGCGATGCGGTCGCGCTGATGGAACCGACCTTCGGCGGCATCAACCTCGAGGACATCAAGGCGCCCGAATGCTTCGAGATCGAGAAACGCCTGCGCGAACGCATGAGCATCCCGGTCTTTCACGACGACCAGCACGGCACCGCCATCGTCGTGGCCGCGGCGATACGCAACGGCCTGCGCGTCGCGGAGAAGTCGCTGGAGGAGGTCAGGCTCGTCTGCTCGGGCGCGGGGGCCGCGGCGCTGGCCTGCCTCAACCTGCTCGTGTTCATGGGCCTGAAGAAGGAGAACGTGACGGTCTGCGATCTGCACGGCGTCGTCCACAAGGGGCGCGAGGTCCTGATGGATCCCTACAAGGACGTCTACGCCCGCGAGACCGACGCGCGCACGCTCGACGACGTCATCGAGGGCGCGGACATCTTCCTGGGGCTGTCCGCCCCGAACGTGCTGTCCGGGGAACAGGTGAAGCGCATGGCGCCGACGCCGTTCATCCTGGCGCTCGCCAACCCCGACCCCGAGATCCAGCCGGAGCTCGTGCACGCCGTGCGCGAGGACGCGCTGGTCGCGACCGGTCGCTCGGACCACCCGAACCAGGTCAACAACGTCCTCTGCTTCCCGTTCCTGTTCCGCGGCGCACTGGATGTCGGCGCGACCGTCATCAACGGCGAGATGCAGGCGGCGGCGGTCGAGGCGATAGCGGATCTCGCCACGCGCGAGGCGTCCGAGGTGGTCTCCGCCGCCTACGGTGGCAAGCCCTTTCGCTTCGGGCGCGACTATCTGATTCCCAAGCCCTTCGACCCTCGGCTCCTGACGGAGATTCCGCCGCGCGTGGCGCAGGCGGCCATGGACAGCGGCGTCGCGACGCGGCCGATCGCGGACTTCGGTGCCTATCGCCGGAAGCTCTCGAGCTACATCATCCGCTCGGGCTTCGTCATGAAGCCGGTGTTCGAGCGTGCTCAGGCGGACGTGCAACGGATCGCCTTCGCCGAGGGCGAGTCGGCACGGGTGCTCGCCGCGACCCAGATCCTCGTCGACGACGGCATCTGCCGCCCGCTTCTGATCGGTCGCGAGGCGGCGATCGTCGCGCATATCGATGAGCGCGGCCTGCGCCTGGTACCGGGGCAGGGCTTCGACGTGCTGGACCCGGCGAACAACCCCGGCGGCGCACGCCACGTGGATGTCTACCATCGACTGATGGAGCGGGCCGGTGTGTCCCCGGAGTACGCCGAGCGCGTCATGCAGAGCCGCCCGACCGCGCTCGGCGCGGTGCTGGTACGCGAGGGCATCGCGGACGCGCTCGTCTGCGGCACCCAGGGCGCGTACGCGCGTCACCTCCGTCACCTGCGCCAGATCATCGGCGTGCGCGACGACGTCAGCGACATCTCCGCGATGATCCTGATGATCCTCGACACCGCCACCGTGTTCCTGACCGACACCCATGTCACCGTCGACCCGAGCGCCGAGGAAGTGGCCGAGACCGCCGAGATGGCCGCCTCCCTCGTGCGTCGCTTCGGGCAGGTACCGAAGGTGGCGCTCCTGTCTCACTCGAACTTCGGCAGCCGCGACAACCTGTCGGCCCGAAAGATGCGAGAGGCGAGGGAGATCCTGTCCGACCGCTGCCCGACCCTGGCGGTGGAGGGCGAGATGCACGCCGATGCCGCCTTGTCCGAGGAGACGCGTGCACGTGTCTTTCCGCACGCGGCGTTCTCCGGCGCCGCCAACCTGATGGTGATGCCCAACCTCGATGCCGCCAACATCACCTACAACATGCTGAAGAGCCTCGGCGGTGGACTGCCGGTCGGACCGATCCTGATGGGGCTCCGGCGACCCGCGCACGTGGTCACCGAATCGACCACCGTGCGCGGCATCGTCAACCTCGCCGCCATCGCGGCGGTCGACGCGATCGACTGGAAGAACGACCGTGGTCTGCCGCCGAGCCATGCCCCCGTCGCGGCGACCGGTGCCGTGCCCGGTGCCGCCGCGGGTGTTGCATCGGGCGGTTGATTCGCCCTTGAACGGTGCGCCAGGAGCGCGTCGAACAGAGTACCGCGATTGTGGCCTCCCGGCCTTTTCGCTTAGGATGGAATGACCCTGGGAACCGGGGACTCGTCGTGCCGCCGGCCTCGTGAAGGCCACGTGGGAGTCCGTGCCCCGACCAGTCGTGCCGCTTGTACCGACCCTGCTGCCACCCCGGAACGCGTTCATGTTCAGAGACTTCGAGAAGGCCCCGAGCAAGTCCTCCTACCAGCTGAAGTTCGTGTTGGCGGGATTGGCTCTGCTGGCGCTGATGGCCGCCTGGATCGCGCGTTCGAACACCGGGCACGAGCTCAAGGGCGTCGAGATCGAGCGCGCCAGATTGCTCGCCGACTATCAGGGAACCTCCGACCAGCTGTCGGGCACCGTCGCGGATCTCGAGCGCACGCGCACCGCGCTCGAATCGCGCGAGGCCGAGCTGGCCGACGCGCGCGCGGCGCTCGCGGAGCGCGAGGCCGCGCTGACGGCCGAGGCCGACGAACTGCGCGCCTCGATCGAATCCCTCGAGGCCGAACGCGCGAAGCAGGGGGATGCCCTGGCGTCGCTGTCCGAGACGGGCGGGACGCTCGACGCCCGCGTCGGGGAGCTCGAGGGTCAGCTGGCGTCGGTCACCGCCGAACTGGAAGCCGTCAGCACCGATCGCGATACCCGCATCGCGGAACTCGAGGCCGAGCGCGACGAGACGGCGACCCGGCTCGGTACCGAGATCGAGCAGCTCAAGGGTCGACTGACCGCCCTCGACGACACGCGTCGCGAGCAGGCCGATCGTCTCGCGGCCAGTGTCGGTACGGCGGGTTCGCTGGACGTACGCGTCCAGCGATTGCAGGGCGAGCGCGACGCACTCTCGGCGGAGTTCGAGGCACTGTCCGCCGAGCGAGAGGCCGAAGTGGCCGCCCTCGAGGGCGAGATCGGGGCCCTCGAGACAGAGCTTGCCGCAATCGATCGGGAGCGCGGCACGCAGGCCACTCGCCTGTCGTTGACGGGTCAGCGGAACCAGTCGCTCGAGTTGCGCTCGAGCGAGCTGCGCGAGCAGCTCGCGCAGGCCACCGGCGCGCTCGAGAGCGTGACGGTCGAGCGCGACGCCCGGGTCGCCGACCTGGAGGGCCGGATAGCCGGTCTCGAGCGTGAGCTCGAGATCCGAGACGAGAGCGATGCCGAGCGCACCGCGCGTCTCTCCACCATCGACACCGAGATGCAGTCGCTGCTGCAGACCAACGAGGCGACCAGCGCGACGCTCGGCAACGCGCGCACGAGCTATGACACGCTGCTGTCGGTCTACACCGGCGACACCGCGACCCTGAATGCCGAGATCGGCGAGCTCGAGGCTCGTCGGGCCCTGCTCGAGGGAGAAGTCTACGACCTCGACAACCGGGTGCTGACGCTCGACACCGAGCTGGGGCTGGCCCGCGGCGAGCTGGCGGACACGCGCACCGAACTCGAGCGCACGCGCGACACGCTCGCCGAAGCCGACGAGGAACTCGGCGAGGCGCGGAACGCGCTCGAGGCGTCATCGAAGGAACTGGAAGTCGGGACGGCCGCCGCGGCCGACGCCGAGTCCGCACTGAGCGACACCCGCGCCGAGCTCGAGATGGCACAGCGCGATCTGGACGCCCTCGAGGCACGCCGCGCGGAGGCAGAAGCCGCCTTCGAGAGCGAGCGTGGCGCGCTCGAGGCGGAACTCGCGTCGGTGCAGGGCGAGCTCGAGACGTCCCGTGCCGAACTTGCCGCGGCGCAGATCGATCTGTCGGTCGCGAACGCGTCGCTCGACGAGCGCGACGGCACCCTCGGCGAGCTGAACGGCGAGATCCAGTCGCTGATGGGCACCACCGGTGCGCGCGAGGCCGAGGTGGCCGAGGCGCGGCGATCGCTGACGGATCTGCAGACGAGTTACGACAACGACGTGGTCGATCTCAATGCCGAGATCGGTGCGCTCGAGGCGCGACGTGACGCGCTGGAGGGCGAGAACGAGACGCTTCTTGCCGATGTGGACGCCCTTCGCGAGGAGAACGCCGGCCTCGGCGAGGCGAACGACGGGCTCGAGGCGCGCAAGCGAGAGCTCCAGCTGGCACTCGGCTCCCTGCAGGGACGGCTGGACGAGGTGCGGGCCGACGCACGCGACGCGGCGGACCCGGAGGACATGGCCGCGCTGGAAGAGAAGGTGTCGGCCATCGAAGGCGAGCGTGATGCACTGATGGCCGAGCGAGACAGCGCGCAGGCGGCGCTCGAGTCGTCCGAGTCCGAGATGGCCCGGCTGGAGGCGGAACGCACCGAGGCTGCCGAGGCGCTGATCGCGCTCGAACGGGATCGAGAAGCCCTGGCCGCCGAGCTCGAGTCGGCTCAGGCGAGCGCGCCCGATGACGGTGCCGAGATCGCGGCGCTGCAGGCGGAGATCGGTGAGCTCGAAGCGACCATCGACCTGCAGAGACCCACCATCGCGGAGTTGCGTTCGCGCAGCACCTCGGTCGAGGCGGAGTTGGTCGAGGCAAAGGACACGATCGAACTGCAGCGACCGGTGATCGCCCGCCTGCGCGACGCGAACGCGGCGCTGGACGACGAGCGGTCGGCGCTGAGCGCGCGGGTCGCTGACCTCGAGGCCAACCTGGAGGGGCAGGTGCCGGAGGCGCAGATGCAGGGTCTGCTGGGTGAGAAGGCGGCCTTGCAGGCGCGCATCGGCGGACTGCAGACCCAGCTGGAGAACGACCTGGGAGCAGCCGAGGCGGACGTCGCCGAGCTGAGCGACCGTAATTCGGCCCTGCGGGAGCGTGTCGCGACGCTCGAAAGCGAGCACGAAGGCCTGTCGGCCGAGCTCGCGGCGCTCGAAAGTGGAGAAAGCGAGCTGACCGCTCAGATCGAGGCGCTGGCGGGTGAGCGTGATGCACTTCAGGAGCGACTCGGTGCGGTCGAGGCCGAGCGCGACGAGTCGCGCGCTCGGCTCGAGACGGCCGAAGCCGAGCGCGCCGAGCTCGACACGCGTCTCGTCGAACTGCAGGCGGATCGAAACGCCCTGGCCGCGCGCAGCGACGAACTCGAGGCCGAGGTGGCTTCCCTGCGCAGTGAGCTCGTGACCTCCGAGGAGGCCATCGAGAATGCCGAGACCGAACTCGGCGAGCTGCGTACGTCGTCGACCGACCTCACCACGAGCCTGGAGAGCCAGCTCGCCGGTGTCGGCAGCGAGCGTGACGAGCTGCAGGGTCAGGTGGCCGACCTCGGCGTTCGCGTCGGTGAGCTCGAGGGCGAGCTGGCCGCGGCACGTGATGCCGCGACGGCATCGGACGCGCGCATCGCGGAACTCGAGCCGCTGTCGGCCGAGCTCGAGAATGCGAACGCGGCACTCGCCTCGGCGGAGGTCGAACTCGAGGAGACCGGCGGTCGGCTCGACGGCGTGCAGGCCGAATTGACGGCGGCTCAGGAGCGTGTCGCGAACCTGGAAGCTGCCCTGGCGGAAGCCGAGCAGCAGGCGGTCGATGTCGAGCAGCAGCTCGCGGCGGCGCAGGAACGGGTCGGCACGCTCGAGGCCGAGCTGGGCGATGCCCGGTCGGCGCTGGATGCGAGCGGCGGCGAGATCCAGACCCTGCAGGCCAACCTGGCCGAAGACGGTGCGCTCGAGGCGCAGCTGGCCGAGGCCGAGCAGGCACGCGACGCGCTGCAGGCCGAGTTGACGGCAGCGAACGAGGCCAGCGAGGCGCTCGAACGCGAGGCGGCCGAGCAGACCGCGCTCGCCGAGAACCTCGCCGCGAGACTCGCGCGGCTGGAGCAGGGAACGGCCGCCGAGCAGGCGTCGGCAACGGCGCTCCGCGACACCATCGAGGCATCGCTGCAGGAGGCAGGCGTCGAGGACACGACCGTCACGATGCGCGAGGACAACGCGATCGTCGTGAACCTTCGCAGCGAGGCGCTGTTCAACTCCGGACGCGGCCGCCTGAGTGCCGCCGGACGGAACGTGATGCGCGGCGTGGCCGAGGCGATGACCGATCTCGATCAGCAGATCGTCGTCGAGGGTCATACCGACAGCATTCCCGTTTCCGGTGATCTGACCGCGATCTTCCCGAGCAACTGGGAACTTTCGGTCGCGCGGGCGGCGAACACCGTCAACTACCTGCAGAACGAAGGCGGCATGGATCCGGAACGTCTGTCCGCGCTCGGTTACGGGGAGTTCCGACCGGTCGCGCCGAACGACACGCGGGAAGGTCGGGCGCTCAACCGGCGCGTCGAGATCGTCGTCCGTCCGTGACGCGCATGGCATGAGCGAGGGTGTGTCCGGCGTCCCGGAGGAGGCGCCGGACGGTGCTGCCGGCCGCCGGGCCGGCGCCGCGTTCAGGTGCACCGTGACGGTGGCCATGACCGGCGCGAGCGGGATCCAGTACGCGCTCCGCCTGATCGAATGCCTGATCCAGGCCGATTGTCGGGTCTGGGTGCTGATGTCCAAGCCCGCTCGCATCGTCATGGGCATGGACACCGAGTTGCCAGTGCCGTCCCGCACCGCGGATGTCCGCGCCCAGTTCTCCGAGCGCTACGGGGCTCGGGAGGGTCAGCTCGACGCCTTCGGTCAGGAGGAGTGGACGGCGCCGGTGGCGAGCGGCTCCGGCGTGCCGGACGCGATGGTGATCTGCCCCTGCACCACCGGCACGCTCGCCTCCGTGGCGGCAGGCACCTGCGACAACCTGCTCGAGCGCGCGGCCGATTGCGTGATCAAGGAAGGCAAGTTGCTCGTCGTGATGCCCAGGGAGATGCCGTTCTCCAGCATCCATCTCGAGAACATGCTTCGTCTGGCTCGAGCGGGCGTCGTGATCATGCCGCCCAACCCGGCCTTCTACAATTTGCCGAAGACGGTCGACGAGCTGATCGACTTCGTCGTCGCCCGCGTCCTCGACCGCCTCGGCATACCCCAGACGCTGATGCCGCGCTGGGGACTCGACGAGAGCTGATGTCTGCCATGGAACTGCCGCTCTTCCCGCTCTCCGGCATCGTGATGCCCGAGGGCATCATGCCGCTGAGGCTGTTCGAACGCCGCTACATCGACATGGTGACCGGCTGCATGCGCAACGGCACGGGGTTCGGGATCTGCCTGATCCAGGAGGGTCGTGAGGCGGGACAGCCTGCCGAGCCGTATCCCCTCGGAACCGAGGTCCGCATCGTCGACTTCGATCAGGGCGCCGACGGCCTGCTGCACATCACCGCGCGGGGCGAGCGGGAATTTCGACTGCTGAGCTATGCCGCCAACGACAGCCAGCTGTTGATCGGCGAAGTCGAACTCCGCGAACCGCCAGCGGTGACGGCGATGGCACCCGACTTCGAGTTGCTGGCGCAGAAGCTCGAGCTGATCCTGCGCTACGTCGAGGCCGACATCGTCTACCCGGACAAGCGGCTCGACGATGCCGACTGGGTCTGCCATCGTCTGCTCGAGCTGCTGCCGCTCACGCCGCCGGCCAGGTTCGAGCTTCTGCAGATGGACAGCAACCGGGAGCGACTCGAGACGCTTGCCGGACTGCAGATCGAGATCGCCGATCGTTGACGGCCGATCGCGGGCCGCTTGCCGGAGCGACTGCAGCCGGAGCGGCCTCCCCCTGGCGGACTTACCCCTTGCGGTTTTCCCGAAGCGGTCCTTCCCGGCGCGCTTCTTCTCAGAGCGGCTTCTCGTACACCCTGGAATTGCGCGCCGGGTTGTAGCTCGCGCGACGCGCTTCCGGCAAGGCGTCGAGCGTGGTCTCGAGATACCCACGCTCGACGAACCAGTGGCCGGCTCGCGTGCTGAGCAGCAGCACGCGCGTCGCGCCGCCGGCCTTCGCTCGGGCCTCCAGCAGTGCCAGCAGGGTGTCGGCCCAGCCCTGGTCACGGTAGGCCGGGTGCGTCGCGATGCAGGCGATCTCCGCGGCGTCCGCGTGCGGGTGCAGGGCGGCACAGGCGATCACCGTCCCGTCTCGCTCGGCCACGACGAAGCGATCGATGTCGAGCTCCAGCTGCTCGCGCGAACGATTCAGCAAGGCCCCGCTCTCCTGCTGCGGGGCGATCAGTGCCATCAGCCCACCGACGTCGTCGATGACCGCGTCGCGCACGTTGTCCCAGCGTTCGGCGGTGATCATCGTGCCGCGCCCGTCGCGGCTGAACAACTCGGCGATCAGTGCGTCCGGGTCGTGTTCGTCGAGCAGGTGAACCCGCCCGACGCCCACTCGTGCGGCGCGACACGCGCGTTCGAGAATGCGCGCCAGACGCGCCTCCCGCGACGGGCCGTCGGGGCCGGGGTTCATGCGGTCGGCGCTCGACTGGCGGACGATGTGTCCGCTCTCGTCACGCGGCAAGGCGTCGACGAACCACACCAGCTTGTCGGCACCGAGCGCGACGGCGACGCGTTCGGCCACTTCGCCGACCGGCAGGTTGAACACGTCACCGGTCAGCGAGTGCCCGAGCGGCGGCAGCAGCACGAGATGCCCCGCGTCGAGCAGCGTGCGGAGCGCGGTGACCCGAACGTCGCGGACCGTGCCGGTGTGCTGGAAGTCGATGCCGTCGTGAATGCCGAAGGGGCGAGCCGTGACGAAGTTGCCCGAGCCGACCGCGAGCGGGGAGCCCGCCATGGGCGTGTTGGGCAGCCCGCGCGAGAGGCGCGCCTCGAGGTCGGTACGCGCGCGGCCCGCGCCGGTGATGACCGCGTCGAGCGCGGCATCGTCGGTCACCCGGCGTCCGTCGACGATGCGGGCGCCGTCGGACCCGGCGGCCACGCTGTCGTCGAGCTGCGCGCGGAGCCCGAAGCAGAGCACGATTCGCAGGCCGAGCCGGCCGAGCAACGTGAGATCCTCGGTCAGACGCGGCAGCACGTCGCTGCGCAGCAGGCGTCCGGGCAGGGCGATCACGATCGTGCGTCCGCGGTGCGCCTCGATGTACGGGGAGGCGTCGCGGAACCAGGCGATCGAGGTGCCCGAGGGCTCGTCGTGTTCGTTCATGACTGAAAGGAGACCGCAGGTGCTCGACGCGAGCGTCTAGAGTATCGGTGCCGAACCGGCGACGGAAGGGCCACGGCCGACGGGCGCGACCGGGCCCGGCATCCGGCGTCGCGCCTGCCGTCGCGGCTGCTTTCGCGCTTGCCGTCGCGGTCGTCGGAACGGCCGTCGGGGCGGTCGTCGAGGCGGTCATCGGGGCGGTCGTCGAGGCAATCCTCGGGGCGGTCATCGAGACGGTCGTCGAGGCAATCCTCGGGGCGGTCATCGAGACGGTCGTCGTCGCGGGTGTCGGGGCGTTTCCGAGCCCCGTCGGCCGCAAGTCATCAAGCATCTCCCGTTACGCTTCGCCTCGTATCTCACGAGGCAGCGCGTCCGGCCCGAGGATCACGACCGAAGCCACGTGAACTGGAACGGTTGTTGCGCGTCCGATCTGTCCCCTTGCCCCCAGGAGTCGACCCTTCGTGCCGAATCCGTCGTCCGCGCCTCGTGCGTTCCGCCTGCCCTCGGCCCTGGCGGCGTTCGCGCTGCTCGGGACGGCGTTCCTGCCCGCGGCGGTGCGGGCCGCGGACGACGACCGCTGGGCGGCGACCGTCTCGCGCGTGGCCGACTCGGTGGTCTCGTTGAAGCTCGCCCAGCTGCGGAGTTTCGACGACGTCGATCAGGGCAACAGCAGCGCGACCGGCTTCGTCGTCGACGCCGAACGCGGCATCGTCCTGACCAACCGGCACGTGGTCGGCTCCGGTCCCATCCGGGTATCGGCGACCTTCCAGAATCAGGAGCGGGTGGACGCGGTGCCGCTCTACCGAGATCCGATCCACGACTTCGCCTTCGTGCGCTACGACCCGGCGACCCTCCGCTATGCCGAGCCCGACTCGCTCGCGCTGCGCCCGGACAAGGTCGCGACCGGCATGAACATCCGCGTCATCGGCAGCGACGGTGGCGAGCAGCTGTCGATCCTGCCGGGGACCATCGCGCGGCTCGATCGCGAAGTGCCCTCCTACGGGCGCTACGGCTACAACGACTTCAACACCTTCTACTACCAGGCCGCCAGTGGCACCTCGGGGGGGAGTTCGGGCTCTCCCGTGATCGACTTCGACGGCGACGTGGTCGCGCTGAACGCCGCGGCCAACACCCGCACGGCGAGCAGCTTCTTCCTGCCGCTGCCGCGCATCCTGCACGCGCTCGAGCGATTGCAGCGCGGCGAGCCCATCGACCGCGGCGGCCTCCAGACCCTGTTCGTCCATCAGCCCTTCCGCGAACTCGCCCGCCTCGGTCTGGCTGCGGACACCGAGACGCGGGTGCGTGCCGCCGACGGTGGCAACGGCCTGCTCGTCGCCCGCCAGATCATTCCGGGCGGCGTGGCCGACGGTCTGCTCGAGCCGGGCGACATCCTGATCTCGGTCGATGGCGAGGTCATCACCGGATTCGTCGATCTCGAGGCACTGCTCGACGACAAGGTCGATCGCACCGTGTCGCTCGACATCGCTCGCCAGGGCGAGGCGCTCACGCTGGAGCTTCGGGTCGCGGACCTGAACGCGCTCGCGCCGAGTCGCTTCGTCGAGCTCGGCGACGCGGTGGTGCAGGACATGTCCATCCAGCACGCGCGGGCCATGAACCGGGCCCAGGCCGGTGTCGTCGTGATGCGGCCGGGCTACTTCTTCTCGCGGGAGAACGTCCCGGCAGGCGCCGTCATCGTCGCCCTGGACGGGCAGCCGATCGATGGCCTGGACAGCTTCCTCGACGCGATCGCCGCGGCGGACGATCGGCGTCGCATGCGCATCCGCTACATCGTGCCCGGCAACGAGTTCAAGCCGGCCGTCGCCCGGTTCGGGGTGGACGAGCGCTGGTTCGGACACCGCGACTGCCTGCGCGTGGACGATGCGCGCTTCTGGCGTTGCGAGGAGGTCTCGCTGCCCGTTGCGGCGGAGGTCTCGCCGGTGCAGGGCCCGTCACGCGTGCCGGGCTATGGCGACGCCTTGCTCGATGCGGTCGCGCCGGCGATGGTGCATGTCGACTTCCACATCCCGTATCCGGCAGACAATGTGTACGCCCGTCACTTCACCGGTGTCGGGCTGATCGTCGATGCCGAACGCGGGCTCGTCGCGGTCGATCGCAACACCGTCCCCATCGGCCTCGGCGACGCGGAGCTGACCTTTCTCGGTGCGCATCTCCTGCCCGCGCGCGTGGTGTTCCTTCACCCGCGGCACAACGTCGCGCTGCTCGCCTACGACCCGACGGCGCTCGGCGACATCGCGCTCCCGGAACTCGCGCTGGCCGGACCCGACGACGAGATTCCGGACGCACTCACGATGGTCGGCCTGCGCGCTGACGGTACCTTCCGGCGCGCCCGGGTCGACGAACTCGGCCGCTTGACGGTCGGCTTTCCACCGCCCGGTCTGCCGCGCTTCCAGCAGAGCGCGCTGGACGTCTACGGCGTGTCCGAGCTGCCGCCCTCGCTCGGCGGGCCACTGGTCGACGAGCGGGGTGTCGCGCACGCGCTCTACGCGAGCTTCGCCTACGAGGAGGATCGCGAGATCCGTCAGGCGGAGTGGGCCATGCCGATCGCTCTGGTGCGCGAGGCCCTGGCGCTGCACACCTCGGGCGAGGCGCTGCGCTCGCTCGACGTGGCACTCGCCTACCGGCCGTTGGTCGAGGCGCGCCGCCTCGGACTGCCAGATACCTGGCTCGAGCGCTATGACGCCTTGCCGGCGGCCTCGCGCCGCGTGCTCTACGTGCAGGCGACGACGCCCGGCACCGACGCGGCCGAACGGTTCGCGGCGGGTGACATTCTCCTCGCGCTCGACGGGGTGCTGGTGGCCGACCTGCTCGAGGTCGAACGTCTCGCCCAGGCCGATCGGGTCGCGGCGACCGTACTTCGGGACGGCGCGGTTCGCGAGCTCGAGGTCGTGCCGAGCGCCAGCGACGCCCTCGGCACCGAGCGGATGGTCAGCTGGGCGGGCGCCTTGTTCCAGATGCCGCATGCGGCGATCGCCGAACAGAAGGGTGTCGACGTCGAAGGCGTCTACATCGCCTACACCGCGGACGGCTCGCCCGCGCTCTGGGATCGCCTCTGGCGCAACCGCTTCGTGGTGGCCGTCGACGGCGAAGCGGTCACCGATCTCGACCGGTTCCTCGCGCTGGTCAGGGACAGGCCCGAGGACGAGGTCACCCGCCTGACCGTGGTCTCGATGAGCGGTCGGCGCAACATCGTCACGGTCGAGCCCGAGTACCGGTTCTGGCCGACGTACGAGATCCGTCGTGGTGCGGACGGTTGGGAACGGCTGGACCATCCGGCACGGGCGGCGCTGAGCGAGTAGGCGGCTCCGCGACCGGTCCGTCTCCGTATAGTGGGAAGACGGAGCAGGAGTGACGCGGGATCGATGGGCGACGACGAGCGGTTCGATGTGGTGATCTCGGGGGGTGGCATGACCGGCGGCATGCTGGCCGCGGCGTTGGCCGCCCCGATCGCCGGCGCCGGCGGCGCCTCGACCGCCCCGGCGATGGACGCCCCTCCCGGCGCGACGACCGACGACCGGCGGCCTGTCGCGCCCTTGCGCGTCTGCGTACTCGAGGCGGCACGACCCGAGCCCTTCGCACCCGGCACCGATCCCGGGATCGACATCCGCGTCTCGGCGCTGAGCATCGCGACGGAGCGGATGTTTCGCCGGGTCGGCGCCTGGGACGGCGTCGTCTCGCGTCGCGCCTGCCCCTACCGCGAGATGGTCGTCTGGGACGGCGTGGCCGGTGGCGGTGACGATGCCTCGTCGGGGTTCGGTCCCGATCCCGAACGACTGCGGACCCGCTTCGATGCGGACGAGATCGATGCCGATGCGCTCGGTCACATCGTCGAGAACCGGGTCGTGCAACTCGCCTTGCTGGAGTGTCTGGAACGCGCGCCGAACGTCACGGTGAAGTGCCCCGAGCGGCTCGCCTCGTTCCGCGTGACCGACAAGGAGAGCGTCATCGAACTCGAGAGCGGCACGACGCTGCGAGCCCGTCTGCTGGTCGGTGCCGACGGCGCGGGCTCGACGGTGCGGACGATGGCGGGCATCGAGCACGATCGGTCCGCTTACGACCAGCATGCGCTCGTGGCCACCGTGCGCACGGCACTACCGCAGCAGAGCGTGACCTGGCAGCGCTTCGTGCCGAGTGGTCCGCAGGCCTTCCTGCCGCTGGCAGGCCCGCATGCCTCCATGGTCTGGTATCACGAGGCCGACGAGGTCGCGCGCCTGTCGGCGCTCGACGATGCCGCGTTCGCCAGAGAGATGGAGGCGGCGTTTCCCGCCGAGCTCGGTGGCATCGACGCGGTGCTGGCACGCGCGAGCTTTCCGATCGCCAAGGCGCACGCGAGCCGCTACATCGAGGAACGCGTTGCCCTGATCGGGGACGCCGCGCACACCGTGCACCCGCTCGCGGGGCAGGGGGTGAACCTCGGCATGCTCGATGCCGCCGCACTCGCCGAGGTACTGCTGGAGGCCGCCGGTGCGGGACGCGACATCGGTCGGCTTCGAACGCTGCGTCGGTACGAACGCTGGCGGCGCGGCGAGAACGCGATGATGATCGCCGCGCTTGACGGCTTCCACCACGCCTTCGGCCCGCAGCCCGCCCCGCTGCGCGTACTGCGCCGCCTCGCGCTCGGTGCGGCCGATCGCGCCGGTCCGCTCAAGCGCCTGGTCATGCGCCGCGCGATGGGCACCGTCGGCGACCTGCCGGCCCTGGCGCGCTGAGCCGCCGGCGGATCGCGTTTCGCGCGAGCTGCCGGACCGCGACGACGCGCTCGGCGGGCCCGCGAGGGTCGGCTCGGCAACCGCGCCGGACGGCTCATTCGTCCGGGATCAGTCGCTTCCCGAGGCCGACGACGTCGTCGACGGCGAAGCCGAGCCGGGCGTAGAAGGCGAGGGCGGCCGCATTGTCGCCGCGCACCTGCAGATTGAGCTTCGGACAGCCCGACGTCAGCAGGCGAGCCTCGAGTTCGGCCATCAGGACACGTCCGTGACCGGCGCCGCGGTGGTCGGGATGAACGGCCACGTAGTAGACCCACCCGCGATGGCCGTCGTAGCCGCCCATCGCCGAGGCGACGATATGCCCGGCTCCGGTCACCGCACCGGGCCCTGCTTCGGCACCGGCTTCGGTGTCGGCTTCTGTCTCGGCCATCGTCGGGAGCGCCGCGCCGCTCCGGCCGCCATTGCCCGGCCGATGAACCCCTACCAGGAACAGTCCGTCCTCGATCGCACGACGACGTTCGATGTCCCGCGCGGGGTCGTTCCAGGAGCGCGTCAGCTCGCAGGCGTGCCACAGCGAGATCAAGGCGTCGCGGTCGGCCGGTCGGTAGTCGCGCACGTGCAGCGGCGCTGCAGCGGGGAGGGTCCGGGTCGCCTCGGTCATGAGCAGTTCTCGCGCGGGGCCGTCCGATCATACGGCGTCCTCCCGGACGAGGGCACCGCCGCGCCACGCCGGACACAAGCCGCGCGCCTTACAGGAACGCTGCGCCGTACACTGGTGTCTCGAACGACGACCGACCCGCCTCCCATGACCGAGTACCGCTCCCGAACCACGACCCACGGCCGCACCCTGGCCGGCGCGCGCACCCCGTGGCGGGTCACCGCCATGTTCCGGCTGACGCGATGAGCGGCGGCGGCGCGGAGAGCGACGCCCGGGGTGGCGCTCCGGCCGGCTCTGTAGCCGGCTTGGAAGCCGGTTTGGAAGTCGGCTCGGAAGCCGGTTCTGAAGTCGGCCCGGGACCCGGTTTTGAAGTCGGCGCTGAAGTCGGCGCTGAAGTCGGCTCGGATGCCGACACTGAGTCCGGGCAGGACGCGACGACGCCGGAGGCGGCGCTGGCAGCGCTACGGGCGCGGATGAAGACGCTGCAGCTGGCGACCGTCGGCGATGACGGCACGCCGCACACCGGCTACACCCCGCACCTGTTCGACGGGCCGGACATCCTGATCTTCGTCAGCCAGCTCGCCGCCCACACCCGGGACCTGCTGGCGCGACCGCAGGCGGCCGTCATGCTGATCGCGGACGAGAGCGAGGCCAGACAGATCTTCGCGCGCACCCGCGTCAGCTATGCGTGCCGGGCGACGATCGTCGCCACCGATGACGACGCCTACGAGACGCTGCTCGACGCCTTTCAGGCTCGGCACGGCAAGATGATCGGCCTGCTCCGTCAGCTGCCGGACTTCGTGCTGTTCCGACTTCGACCGACGAGCGGCCAGTTCGTCATGGGCTTCGGCAAGGCCTACCGGCTGAGCGGCGACGCGCTCGACAGGTTCGAGCATGCCAGAAGCGGCTGAACCGACCGATCCGACCGATCCGACCGATCCTGTGGATCCGGCTGCTACTGCGGAACCGGCTGAATCGGCTGATGCTGCGGAACCGGCTGGTTCAGCGGAACCAGCGGAACCGGGGGTGGCGGACGACGGGTCGACGCGCGCCTTGCGCGCAGAAGGTATCCGCGCATTGAAAATCGTGCGTGCGAGTCAGCTCGAGCTGTTCGCCCGAGTGCCCCCGACGACCGCCGACCCGGCTCTTCTCGTGGAGGCCGCCGTGGCCCAGGGGGGGCGCGATCCCGCGGCTCGGATCGAGGCGGTGCGTGCCCTGCTGCGCGCCACGCTCACCCGCTATCGAGACCCCTACGCCGGCTATGTCGAACCGATCGCGCATGACGCCTACGCGCAGCGACGACGGGGCGATCTGGTGGGCATCGGGCTCAAGTTCCGCTCCCGCGACGGGGCGTATCCGCTCGCGCTGGGCGTGCTGCAGGGTGGGCCGCTCGATGGACTGCCGACGGCCGGGGACGTTCGCCCCGGAGACGTGCTCGAGCGCGTCGACGGCGTCGACCTGAAGGGACGCGGTGCCCGGGACACACGCGAGCGGCTGGCGGGTCCGGCGGGCTCTCGAGCGACGCTCGAGCTGCGTCGCGACGGCGGCGACGTCAGGCGGGTCCAGGTGGAACGCCGCACCGTGGTGCTGCACTACGCGCGCAGCGAACGGCTTCAGAACGATGTCGTGCACCTGCGCGTGAGCCGGTTCGGCACGACCACCCACGAGCGGGTCCGCACCCTGATCGAGACGGCGGAGCGCGAGGGCGCGACGGGCTACGTGCTCGACCTGCGCGACAACCCGGGCGGCTCGACCCGCGCGGCCCGCGCGATCGTGTCGCTGTTCGACGCCATGCCCGATATCTACTGCGAACGGCTCGCGGGCGAGCGGGTCCGTCGCTTGCCGCGGTTCGGCGAGGTGGTGACGCGTCGCCCGCTGGCGGTCCTCGTCAACGAGCGGAGCATGTCCTCGTCGGAGATCGCGGCCGGGGCACTGCAACTCGCCGGGCGCGCCCGGATCGTCGGAGCGCCGACCTGGGGCAAGGGGCTGATCCAGAAGGTGCACCCCCTGCAGACACCGCTCGGGGGCGCCGTGCGGCTGACGATCGCGACGTTCTCGACGCCCGACGGCATTCCCCTGCATGCGCGCGGCATCGTGCCGGATGTCTACGTGCCGAGCGCGCCGCACGGGCTGTTCGTCGAGACCGGCTCGCTCAACGTGTCGGCGGCGTCCCGCGCCTACCGGCGGGATCTGTTGCTCGACGGGCTGGCGGGCGAGCTCTCGTCACCGGACCTCGTGGCGTTCCGCGCGCTGCCGGACATCCAGCTCGCCACCGCGATCGCCTCGCTGCGCGGCTGAATCCCCTGCAGCGGGCACGCACGCCCGCCGTTCGTCGAGCGGGTCACGCCTCGCCTGTTGCCCCGGTCTCACCACCGGTGTCTCGGCTCAGGCCAGGGGGCGCGTGGCCGATCCGTCGGGCAAGTCCCTCGGAGTGCGTCCTCATGTCCACCGGTTTCATCCTGCTCGTCGTCGTGATCGCCCTGTTCGTCTTCGGCGTGGTGATCTTCAACCAGCTCGTCGCGCTGCGGGCGCGGCACGTGAACGCGTTCTCCCAGATCGACGTGCAGCTGCAGCGGCGTCACGAACTGATCCCGAACCTCGTCGAGATCGCGCGCACCTATCTCGAGCACGAGCGCGAGACCCTGGTCGCGGTCACCGAGGCGCGTGACACCGCCTCCGCCTGTCGGCGCGAGGCAGCCGCCTCGCCCTCGGATCCGGCACGCGTCGGCGCGCTGGCCTCCGCCGAGGGCGCACTCGGCTCGGCCATGGGCCGCCTCAACCTCGTGATGGAGGCCTATCCGGAACTGGTCGCGGACGAGCGCATGTCCGAGCTGCACGCTGAACTGGCCTCGACCGAGAATCGGGTCGGCTTCGCCCGACAGGCCTACTCGGATGCGGTCATGCGCTACAACACCGCCTGCGAGCAGTTCCCGGCGGTGGTGGTCGCCGCGCTGTGCCGCTTCCGTCCCGGCGTGTTCTTCGAGATCGACGATCTCGCTCACCGAGCCGCGGTGCGCGTCTCCTTCGCTTGACTCGGGCGTAGCAACCCGTGCCCTCGGACTTCTTCGGCCGACAGGACCGCGCGCGCGCCGGCTCCCGGATCCTGATCGCGGGCCTGGTGCTCGCCCTGATCGCCATGGCGGTTGCCGTGCACGTGGCCGTGACGGGGGTGTCGCTGCTCATGGGCGGCTCCGCGAGCCTGCTCGAGCCGAACCTGTCGGCCACGCTGGCGATCGGCCTCGTCTGGCTGACGGTCGCGTTCGGCGCGTTCTTTCGCTGGCTGGACGTGCGCGCCGGTGGCGCCGCGCTGGCTCGCGGCTTCGGCGCGGTCCCCGTGGTCGCCGGGACCGAAGACGCACGGCTTCGCACGCTCACCGCGGTCATCGCCGAGATGGCGGTCGCCGCGAGCTGCCCCGAGCCGGACGCCTTCTTCCTCGCCCGAGACAGCGGCATCAACGCCTTCGTCGTCGGCCATCCCGACCGGCCCGCGCTGGCGGTCAGTCGCGGCGCCGTCGAGCGGCTGGAGCGCGATGAACTCCGCGCGGTCGTCGCCCACGAGATCGCCCATGTGGTGCAGGGAGATCTCGCGCTCAACATGCGCATGCTCGTCGTGCTCGGCGGTCTGCTCGCCCTCGACGAGGTCGGGCGGACGGTCAACGGCCCCGGCTCCGCGCCCGGTGAGCCGATGCAGGTACACCCGGGGATGCTCGTCGGCTGGCCACTCCGGGCGCTGGGCGGCATCGGCTGGTTCGGCGCGAGCGTGATCCGTGCGGCGCTGTCCCGCCGTCGCGAGTTTCTCGCCGACGCCACGGCCGTGCAGTACTGCCGCCAGCCGTTCGCCCTGGCGACGGCGCTGGCTGCCATCCGCGACGCCGATCCGGCGCTCGCCACACCGCCCGGCCAGGTTCGCGAGATCGCGCACCTCTGCTTCAGCATCGCGCGCCCGTCGACATGGTACCGACGCATCCTCTCGAGTCACCCGCCGCTGCAGGCGCGCATCGATGCGCTCGACCCGCACATGGATCTCAAGCGACGCAAGCGCGCGTCGCCGGAACAGAAGTCCTCGCCCGAGAACGTGTCCGGCGGCATGATCGGCGCGTCGCCCGTAGCCCTGACGGTCGAGAATCCGGTGTCGACCTTCGTCGTTTCCGACCGCATCGTGCTGCTGGTACCGAAAGGGTCGGACTGCCTCGCCGCCCTCTGCGCCCTGTTCGCCGGCGACGAGGCCATCGAGCGTAGCGCGTACGTCGGCGCGTTGCGCTTCGCCTTCGACGAGCGCCTGGCCGATCGCGTCGAGATGCTGCTACCGCTCCTCAAGGGCGAACTCGACGGCGATCGTCTCGGCCTCGTCGAGCACGTCACGACCGTACTCCGCGAGACGGTGACCCACGAGAACCGTGGCCGCATCCTGCTCCGGATCGAGCGACTGCTCCTGGCGAGCGGCGCACTCGACATCTGCCGCTACTCGACCTTGCAGCTCCTGCGTCGCAAGCTCGACGTGGAGTTCCCGCTGCTCGAACAGATCGTCGGCGTGGACCGCGTGGACGACGAGCGTACCGACAGGCGCAAGACCCGAACCTTCGACGAGATGGCCGGGGAGTTCGCGCTGCTGCTGTCGCTGATGGTCGAGTCGTCCGGCGCGGCCGACGACATCCTCGACCGGGAATTCGCACAGCTGCTGCGCTGCTACACGACCACGATCCTGCCGCGCCGCCGGAAGAGCGAGCCCGGCATCGTCGTCGAGCTCGAACAGGCCTTCCAGACGCTCTATGTCCAGCCGGAGTCGGTCCGGCGTGCCTTCGTCCAGCACTGCGTCGAGATCATGCAGGCCGACGGGCACATCGCACGCGCGGAGCGCACCTTGCTCACCCTGTTCGCCGCGTCGCTCGACTGCGCGGATCTCGCCGTCGACGGCATCGCCAGGGCCGGGAGTCGACGTGGCGACGGGTTGCGTAACGCCGCTTGAGGTCCGCTACAGCTCGCCCCGGTCGCGCAGCGCACAGGCGAGATCCGGGCGATCGGTGACGATCGCGTGAGCGCCGCGCCGCACGAGTTCGCGCATCCGAACGGGATCGTCGATGGTCCAGTAGGCAACGCGGATGCCGCGGTCGCGGGCCGTGGCGATGAACGCCGGCGTGGCGAGCGGGATACCGCGCCAGGCGGGCGGGATCTGCAGCCAGGCGTAGGCCAGGGGCGCCGACGCCTTCGCGCCGGGGCGCCAGCGCCCGAAATACAAGTGTGCCACCTCCGCCCGGGTGGCCGCCGTCGCCACCCCGGGGGCTCGCTGGCGGAAGTGCGCGAGTGCGCCGGCGTGGAAGCTTCCGACCGTCACGCGCGACCCGGCGGCCTGTCGCTCCAGCACCTGCGCGACCGCCTCCGCCGCCTGCGTCGAGGGGTCCTTGATGTCGACGTTCACCAGCGTGTCCGGGTAGCGCTCCAGCAGGGCGTCGAGCGTCATCAACCGCACCCCCTCGCCGCGGGCCGGACGCCCCTCGGTCGAGACGAAGCGATAGCCCGCATCGAGACGCACCAGCGCCGTGGCGGTGTGGTCGCAGACCCGACCCCGCCCGTCGGTGGTGCGCTCCAGGCGCGCGTCGTGCGTGACCATCACCGCTCGGTCACGACTGAGCCGCACGTCCGTCTCGAGCACGTCCGCCCCGACGCCCAGCGCCAGGTCGAATGCCCGCCCCGTGTTCTCCGGCGCCAGCACCCGACTCCCCCGATGCGCAAACACCTGTGCGGGTCGAACACCTGCGCGGGTCGGACCCCGGCAACCGCTTGTTTCACAATGAAAAACCTCCGAATATCAGGCCCTGAAAGCGCTTGTATCGCCCATTCAGGGCTGGATATGGCCCCGACAAGCGCCCATGTTGCCAGTTCGGACGGCCCTTCACGCCGCCCGGCAGCGCCCGACAGGCGCCCGCTCACCCCCGATGCCTCGCCTCATGTCCGACACTCCCTCCGCCCCCTCCCTGCGCACCGTCGCCGCCGTCGCGCTACTCGGTGGCGCGATCGCGGGCGCAGGCACGTTCGCCGCGACGCGGTTGCTGGTCGCACCTGACAGGGAACCCGAGCCCGAGCCCCGCGAGATCGCCGAGGTACCGGCCGTCGCGCCCGCGACCGTGTCGGCGCCCGAGACGACCGAGGACACGCTCGCGTCATTGCGCGCGGCGCTGGTGGCCGCCGAGGCCGAGCGCTCACAGCTCGCAGGCTCCGTGCTCGCGCTCAACCGACGCGCCGAAACGCTGGAGAGCCGTCTGGCCGACGTCGCCGAGCGCGCGGCGGAGGCCCCGCCGATCGTCGATCCCGAAGGCGCGCTGCCGAGCGGCGAGACCGGCGAGTTCATCGTCGCGGGCGACGGCGCCGAGAAGGACGAGACCGAGCCGTCGCCGACCGCTTCGCTGATCGCCGCCGGCCTCGATCCGCAGAGCGCCGACGACATCCTCGCGCGCCGCGACGCGTTTCAGCTCGCGCGGCTGGAGCTCCTCGATCAGGCGGCCCGCGAGGGTTGGTCCGATTCCGAACAGCTCGACGAGCGACTGGCGTCGCTGGAGGAGACGCGGCCGGACCTGCGGGACGAGCTCGGCGACGATGCCTACGACCGCTACCTGTTCGAGGAAGGCGGCAACAACCGGGTGGGCGTCGCGTCGGTGATTCCGGGCTCCGCCGCGGCGATGGCGGGCATCGTGCCCGGCGACATCGTCCTGAGCTACGCCGGACAGCGCCTGTTCCGCCTCCGCGAACTGCAGGGCGCGACCCGAGAGGGCGCGCGCGGCGAGTACGTTCAGATGAGCGTGGTGCGGAACGGCGAACTGATCGCGGTCGACCTGCCGCGCGGACCGCTCGGCGTCACCCTCGACGGTCAGCGACGCGCGCCGGACTGAGCGGCTGCAGGCGAGTCGTCACGCGAGTTCGAGCCGCATTTCGGCCGTCAGACTCTCGCCCGGCGCGAGCTCGGCGCGACCGGCCGCGATGCCCGCCTCGGCGAGATTGAATGCGTCGTTGGCGTTGCTGACCGGTTCGACGGCGAAGTAGGGCGCGTCGGGGTTGTACAGCACGACGTGATCGCAGACCTCGCTCGCGCGAAGCCGCAGCGCGATGTCCGCCTTCGGCCAGGCGATGCGCGCTTCGCCGCCGAACCCCGCCAGACAGCAGTCGATCGACACCGCCGGATCGATCGGGCGTCCCACGGTGAAGTCCAGCTCGGGTGGCAGCGGAACCGGCGCACCGTCGGGCAGGCAATCGCCCGCCGCGTCGGGGTACACGCCGCTCGCGGGCAGCGTGAGTTCGGGCGAGGCGCCCTCGATCTCGCGCAGGAAGTACGGGTGCCAGCCGAGGCCGGCCGGCATGCGCCGATCGGACACGTTGGTTAGCGTGATCGTGCTCGAGAGCACCCGCCCGTCGAGATCGATCGCGATCGTCGCGACGATCGGCCAAGGCCAGTTCACGGCCGAATGTTCGCGCGAGTCGATGCGGCAGAGGAGGGCGGAGTCGCTGTTGCGGACCGTCTTCCAGGGCAATTGACGCAGCGCACCGTGGATCGCGTGTGCCTCGGGATGGGCGAGCTGCACCGTCTCGCCGTCGAACGTGAACCGACCGTCGCGGATGCGGTTGCTGTACGGGAGCATGTGAAAGTTCGCCGCGGACAGCGAATCGCCACCGCCCGCCGGGGCGGCATCCGCCCGGCAATCCGGAACCACGGCGCACCAGTCCCGGTCGCGACGCACGGAGGCTGCCATCCATTGCGCGCCGCGGTTCGGTTCGACCCAGAGGCGCCAGTGTTCCGATTCGAGTCTGATCATGACCGGAGAGCTTAGCAGCGGGTCATCGCCGGCATGTTGCGAGGGGTGTGGCACGTACCTACACTGAACCGGAACCCGCCCGCCGACCGAGCTCTCCCGTCCCGTGAATCCGCTTTCCCCTCTCTCCCCCGCTAACCAGACGCGCCGTCACGCGCGCCCCGATGCCGGAGCAGCCCTCGTTGTCCTGGCGGCACTTGCCGCCGTCGCGATGGCCTCCCCGGCCGCCGCCCAGTCCGGATCGGGCCTCAAGCTCGGCGAGGAGCCGCCCCCGCCGACGCTCGATCTCGGCGCCGGTCCGGCGGACGCGCCCGCTGCCGAGCCGCCGGGCTCCACCACGGGTCCGGCGGACGCACCCGCGGCCGAGCCGGCTGGCGAGACCCCTGCTCGTCGTCCGACCGTGGCTGGTGGACAGGCCGCCGGCGGTCCGATCGAGGACGCGGTCCGGACGACGCATGGCGACTGGGAAGTGGCCTGTGCACCGGGCAACGACAAGGGCGGCTGCGCGATGGCGCAGATCGGCAACGACGTGACCGGCACGCCGGTCCTCGAGATGGTCATCCGCAAGCTGGTGGAGCCGCTCGAGGTCGAAGAGCAGACGGCGGTGGCGGTGCTCGACGTGATTACCCCGCTCGGCGTCGTGCTGACCGAGGGTCTGACGATGAAGATCGACAGCGGGAACGACGAGGCGGCCGCCTTCCAGATCTGCACCGAGCAGGGCTGCCTCGTGCGAGAGCCGGTCGGCGAGGATCTCATCGCGCGGCTCCGTCGCGGGCGAACGGCGAAGTTGACGGTGTTCGCCGCCCAGCAGGGCGAGGTGACCAGCGACATCTCGCTGAAGGGCTTCACCGCCGCGTGGAACGCGACGCGCTGATCCGGTCGTGGCGAACACGCCTGCCGCGTCGCCGGCATCGACGACGAGCGCGCGATCGGTGAGCGAAGGACCCTCGAACGCGCTTCGCGTCGCGGTCATAGGCGCCAGTGGCGGCATCGGTGCGGCTCTCGTGGGCGCTCTGGCGAAACGGGACGACGTCGCGACGATCCATGCGACGCATCATCGCTCGCCGGCGGCGGGTTCGAAGGCGAGCGTCGGCGCCTACGCCGAGCACTGCGAGCTGCACCATCACGCGCTGGACGCGACCGACGCCGTGGCGGTCGAAGGCTTCATGGCGGCCGTCGGCGAGATCGACTGGCTGATCAACTGCGTCGGCATGCTGCACGACGGCGAGCACGGGCCCGAGAAGTCCATCGGACAGTTCGAGAGCGAACACTTCCTGCGGAGCATGGAGATCAACTGTCTGCCGACGCTGCTGCTCGGCAAGCACGTGGCCCGCGCGCTGGGCAAGAGCGAGCGCGGCGTGTTCGCCACGGTGTCGGCGCGGGTGGGTAGCATCACCGACAACGGACTCGGTGGCTGGTACAGCTATCGCGCCTCGAAGGCGGCGCTGAACATGTCGCTCAAGTGCCTGGCGATCGAGTGGAGTCGAACGCGCAAGCGTCTGCGCGTGGCGGCACTGCATCCGGGTACCACGGACACATCCCTGTCGGCGCCCTTTCAGGCGAACGTGCCGGCGGGGAAGCTGTTCAGTCCCTCGCAGACCGCAAGCTACCTGCTCGCGCGCATCGACGCGCTGCACGACGGGCCGAGCGGGCGCTTCCTCGCCTGGGACGGCGAGGAGATCCCCTGGTAGGGGAATTCAGCCGTCCGCGGGCGGCACGCCGATCCTGACGTTGCGCTCGAAATCGTAGAGGGTCGTGTCGTCCAGATGCGAGGCGGCGACGTTGCCGAGTGCGGTCAGCATGGACGCGATGCGACCCGGATCGTCGCGCTCCCAGCCGGCGAGCATCGCCTTCATGGCCTGACGCTGCAGGTTCGGCTGCGAACCGCAGAGGTCGCAGGGGATGATCGGATACCCCTTGTGACCCGCGTAGGCGGCGAGATCGCGTTCGCGGCAGTGAGCGAGGGGACGGATCACGACGTTGTTCCCGTCGTCCGCGTGCAACTTCGCCGGCATGCTCTTGATGAGCCCGCCGTGAAACAGGTTCAGGAGCAGAGTCTCTAGGCGATCGTCGGCGTGATGCCCGAGCGCGATGCGCGTCGCCCCGATCTCGCCTGCCACGCGGTAGAGGATGCCGCGGCGCAGGCGCGAGCACAGCCCGCAGGTCGTGCGCCCGAGCGGGATCTTGTCGCGCACCACCGAGTAGGTGTCCTCGGTCACGATGCGGTGCTCGACGCCGAGCCTCGACAGGTACGCCGGCAATACGTGAGCGGGGAAGCCGGGCTGCTTCTGATCGAGATTGACCGCGACCAGGTCGAAGTCGATCGGCGCGACGCGCTGCAGGTGCAGCAGCAGATCCAGCATCGCGTAGCTGTCCTTCCCGCCGGAGAGGCAGACCATCACCCGGTCCCCCTCGCCGATCAGGTCGAAGCCGGTGACCGTCTGGCCCAAGGACCGCCGCAGTCGCCTCTCGAGCCTTGCGAACGGCTCGTCGACGGTGTTCGTCCCGCTGCGCCGACCCATGGCCGGCGGCGCGACGACAGTCGTCGCGATCGCCGCGCCCGAGGCGATCGGCGCGGCCGGAGTCGTCGGCGCGGCACGCCCGCCGGCGTCGGGACTGTTCGACGGCGAAGGTGGCTGCGTCGCCGGCATCGGCGGCGTCAGCGGAGACGGTACGGTCGGTGTGTCCATGCGCCGAGGATACCGTGGTGCCGGGTGCCGGGTGACGCGTCGCTCGAAGGCCGGCCGCGCCAAATGCCCGCGCCGCCGCGCCGCCGCGCTGTCGCCGCTGTGGGTGAACCGTGCCGAAGCCACGCAGTGAACGAGCCTATGGCATGTCACCGCCACGCCGCCGCCGTGTCGACACCTTGCTGCCGCTGTCTCGAAGCCGTGCCGAAGCCTGCGCAGTCAAACGTCCGGGATGCGCACCCGCACGCCGCCTTCGTTCGCCCGGTAGATGGCCGCCTCGACCCGGAGGTTCGTGAGGTAGTCGGCCGCGCGGTTCTCGATGGCTGCGCCGTGCAGCAGGTGGTCGGCGACATGACGTGACGTCGCGAATACGCAATCACCGCCGAAGTCGACATCGTTCCAGACGTAGTCGTGCACCTGCTCCGCGCCGCTGCCGAATCTGCGCAGGGACAGTCGCCCGTCGCCGTCCAGCCGCAACGACGCCTCGCTGCCTTCGATCCGAAGTTCGCCCATCACGAGACGCGGGTTGGCCGCTGGATGCCCGACCAGACGATTGCCGTCCAACAGCCCCGTCACACCGGACGCGAATCCGAAGAGCACCAGGCCGGCATCCTCGCCGCGTATGGCCGGGTTGAGCCGGCGGAGCCGAGCGTCGACCGCCTCGATCTCGCCGACGAGGTAGCGAAAGACGTCGACGACATGCACACCGGTCTCGCGGATCAGGAACCGCGACTGCTCGCGGAAGTAGGGCTGACGCGCGAGATAGGCATCCACGCCGCGCCCGTCGCCGGGCCGGAGATCGAAGCGGATGTCCATGACGGTGCCCAGCACGTCCGCGTCGATCAGGCGGCGGATCTCCCGGTACCACGGCTGGAAGCGGAAGTTCTCGTGCACGACGACGAGCGTGTCGCCGGCCCGCGCTCGTGCCACGACCCGCCGGGCGGTCTCGAGATCGTTGCAGAAGGGCTTCTGGCACACGGCAGGAATGCCGCGCTCGATGCAGTGCCCGAGTAGCGTCTCGTGGGAGGCGGGCGGCGTGATGATGTCGATCAGATCGGGAGCGGCGACATCGAGCATTCGCTCGACATCGTCGAACACCGCCGACGCCCCGAACTCGTCGGCGAAGGCGCGGCCGATCTCGGCATCCGCCGCGTGCATCGCCACGAGATCCACGTCGCCCATGCGGGACCAGGCGTTCAGGTGAAAGCGCGCGAAGTAGCCGGTGCCGATCGTCGCGACGCGCAGCCGCTGTCCGCTCATGCCGCAGGTCGCTCGAGGCCGCGGCGCCCGAAGCTCACGCCCGGCCGCTCGCGACAGATGGCCGGGGAGATGGCCGGGGGACCTTCACCGGTGGCCTTCTGCCGTCGCGAAGGGAGGAGAAACTGCGCATCGCGTTCACGCGCGCTGGCCCGGGTCGGGCAGTCGCTCCAGCGCATCGTTGACCGCGCTCGTGACCGCGTCGAGTCCATCGGTGCCACCGAGCTCGACGGTACGCAGCGCGCCGCCGGCGAACGCTGCGTCGACCGCCTGCTCGATCAGCGTCGCCGCCCGGCAGGCCGCCTCGCAGCCGTGTCGCTCGCCGAGCCAGTCGAGCATCATCGCGCCGGACAGGAACATGGCCGTCGGATTCGCGAGGCCGCGGCCGGCGATGTCGGGCGCGCTGCCGTGACAGGGCTGGAACACGGCGTGATCGTCGCCGATATCGGCCGACGGTGCGTAGCCCATGCCCCCGACGAGCGACGCGGCGAGGTCCGAGAGGATGTCGCCGAACATGTTCTCGGTAACCATCACGTCGTAGTCCCAGGGCCGGGTGACGAGGTTGAGCGACATGATGTCGACGTAGGCATGGTCGCTCGGCAAGTCGTGTTTCGCCGCTTCCTCGTCGAACAGTCGACGAAAGAAGGCGAAGGCCTTGAAGACGTTCGCCTTGTCGATGCAGGTCACGCGCGACGCGCGGCCATCGCCGTCCGCTACCCGTCGTCTTGCCCGGCGGGCGGCCAGTGCGAAGGTCGCGCGGAACAGGCGCTCCGATCCCGCGCGCGTGATGACGAGGGTCTCGCGCGCCTCGTCCTCGGTGACCACGCCGCGGCCGTGCGAGGCGAACAGCCCTTCCACCGACTCGCGCACGAGCACGAAGTCGACGGCGTCCCCGCGGGGGTCGGCCAGCGGACCGGGCACGCCGGGGATGCTGCGGATGGGGCGCAGTCCGGCGTAGAGGTTCAGGGCAAAGCGAAGGTCGAGTTGGGGGGCGATCTCGGTGCCGTCGGGGTAGCGGATCGCGGGATCGCCCATGGCCGCGAGCAGGATCGCGTCCGCTGCCCGCGCCGCCTTCATGGACGCCGGTGGCAGCGCCTCGCCGTGCGTCTGCCACGCGCGTGCGCCGGCCGGCCAGTCGTGCGCGTCGAGCGCGACGCCGCCGACGCGTTCGCAGGCGCGATGCAGCAGCGCGACGCAGGGCGCCATGATCTCGTCGCCGATACCGTCTCCGGGGAAGACCGCGATGTCGAACGTGCGGACGCCGGCCGTGGTCGCTGAGCCGCTCATTTCAAGGCCTCCAGCGGCCCGAGTGGGACGCGGTAGTGTGTCATCTCCGCGCCCGCCACCGGAAGCCGCAGGCAGGGGATCGTCGTGCCGAGCAGGTTGCCGAGCCAGGCCGTGCGCAGGTCGGGCCCACCGAAGGCGAGGTTGGAGATGTTCTGCAAGCGTGTCCCCAGCGGGCGTTCGAGGTGCTCCCGCCCCAGCGCATGTCGCTCGTAGGCGGCCTCGGTCAGGGCAAGGTGCTCGGCATCGGCGTCCTCGAGCAGGATCTCGACCCCGCCGTCGGGGTCGACGCGCAGCAGCCGGTTGCTCACGATGCTGGTCACCAACAGGCTGCCTTCCACATCGAGGGCGAGCCCGTCGGGATAGGTGCCCGCGCCGAAGCTCGCGAGCACGCGACGCTCGGTGAGCGAACCGTCGGCCTCGAGCGTGAAGCTCGTCAGTCGGCGGCCGAAGGTCTCGTTGACGTGGACGGCGCCACGACCGATGTCGACGACGCACTCGTTCGCGTACCCCAGACCGTCGGCGACGATGCGGGCGTCGCTCTCCCCGGGCAGGGCGACCGCGATCAGGCCCGAGCAGGCATCTGCGCGGTAGTCGTCGGCGCGAGGCGACACGCGTGTGCTGACCGTTATCCAGAGCCTTCCCGCGCCGTCGGCGACGACGAAGTTCGTCGGCGGTAGCGGTTCGCCGTCCAGGGTACCGACGACGAGCTCGACCTCGCCGTCGGGCCGAAGGCGATACACGCCGCCTTCGCTGTCGCCGAGGTGCGCCAGCAGGAAGCTGCCGTTCGCCTCGAGCGCGATTCCGTTCGGGCGCAGTGGCGACGAAAGGCCTGTCGGCCGATCTGCCTCATCGCCTGCCGCATCGACCGCGCCCGTTCGTGCGTGCAGCCGACGGACCGACCCGTCGGGAAAGATGATCGCCACACCGCCGGTGCCGCGCCAGTCCGGCACGAACAGCCAGCCACTTTCGTGCGCCAGCACGCATTCCGGACGCGCGAGTCCGGTGCCGATTTCGCCGAGCGCCGCGAGTTCGAGGCCAGTGTCCATGCTGGCCAGTGTACCTACGCCGACGCTCATGACGACGATCTGGCACAAGGTCTGTGCAGGGCGTGGCCCTGTCTGACGCTCGGACCGCTGTCCCATAGTCCAGGCTCTGGTGAACCCTCTGGTGGAGTGTGACGGATGAACAAGCCTGCAGAAGACGAGATCGACATTGCCGCGCTCGTCGAACTCGACCGTGAACACCTGTGGCACCACCTGACCGCCCACAAGCCGATGCAGCACGGCAACGATCCGGTGCAACGCGGCAAGGATCCGCTCGTCATCGTGCGCGGCGACGGCATGACCGTCTGGGACCAGAACGGCAAGCCGCATCTCGACGCGGTGTCGGGTGCGGTGTGGACGGTCAACGTCGGCTACGGGCGGGAGTCGATCGCGAACGCGATCCGCGATCAGCTCGTCGAACTCTGCTACTTCGCGGGCTCCGCCGGCACCGTGCCCGGGATCCGCTACGCGGAGAAGCTGATCTCGAAGATGCCCGGGATGAGCCGCGTCTACTACTCGAACTCGGGCTCCGAGGCGAACGAGAAGGGATACAAGATGGTGCGCCAGCTCGCCGCGAGGAACGGCGGCAAGAAGCACAAGATCCTCTACCGCGAGCGTGACTATCACGGCACCACCATCACGGCGCTCTCGAGCGGCGGGCAGGACGAGCGCAAGGCGCAGTACGGACCCTTCACGCCGGGCTTCGTCCAGGTCCCGCACTGCTGCGAGTACCGGGCACAGTTCGAGCACGACGGCGACTACGGCGTCCGGATCGCGCGCGAGTACGAGAAGATCATCGAGCGCGAGGATCCGGACACGATCGGCTCCATCGTGCTGGAGCCCATGACCGCCGGCGGTGGCGTCATCACGCCCCCCGAGGGCTACTGGGAGACGGTGCAGGAGATCTGCAAGAAGCACGAGATCCTCCTTCACATCGACGAGGTCGTGTGTGGACTCGGGCGAACGGGCAAGTGGTTCGGTTACCAGCACTACGGCATCAAGCCCGACATCGTCACGATGGCGAAGGGCGTCGCCTCCGGCTATGCGGCGATCGCGTGCACGGTCACGACCGAGGCACTGTTCGAGCGCTTCCGCGACGTCGACGACGACACGATGGACTACTTCCGCGACATCAGCACCTTCGGCGGCTGCACCGCGGGGCCGGCGGCCGCTCTCGAGACGATGCGCATCATCGAGGACGAGAACCTGCTCGAGAACGTCACCGTGATGGGCGAGTACCTGATGGAGCGGCTGCGCGCGCTGCAGAACAAGTACCCCGTCATCGGCGACGTGCGCGGCAACGGCCTCTTCTGCGGGCTCGAACTCGTCAAGGATCGCGGCACCAGGGAGCCCGTTCACGAATCCATGCTGATGAAGCTCGCTGCCGACTGCATGGAGCAGGGCGTGATCGTCGGGCGCACCAATCGGAGCCTCGCCGGGTTCAACAACGTGCTGTGCCTCTCGCCGGCGCTGATCGCGAAGCAGGACGACATCGACCGCATCGTCGACACGATCGACGCGGCCATGGGGCGTCACGCCATCCTCTGATCGCCCGAGCGGCACGGCCAGACGACAGAAGGCCCGCCGACCCTGTCACGGGTCGGCGGGCCTTTGTCGTTTCGTCGCCCGAGATACGCCGGTGCGAGCGGCAGCCGAGTGGTGCGGCGGGCGGCTCTCCGGCAGGCGCGCCGGCGTGACGTGAACGACCGCCCGACCCGACCCGGGGCGTGGAGCCTCCGGTCAGGTCGAGGCGGTCGCGACCTTACTCGCCGAGGCCCTGCAGCGTCTCGAGCATCGGCTCGACGATCGGCGAGAGTACCGGGCCGACGCCATCCCGCGTCAGTACCGAATCTGCCAGCGGGCGAATGCGTGCCACGCCGCGATCGACCACACGCTGGAGCGCGCCCTTGGCGGACTCGGGCGCGTTGCCGTACATCGAGGCCACCTCGTCGAGCTGGCCGCTTGCCTCCTCGAGTCGCGGTGCCGCCTTCTCGGCAGACTCGGCGTCGGTGACGCTGTTGAGCAGCGCCGACGTGGTGCCGAAGACGCCGCCGAGCTGACGGCTGACGCTACCCAGGCTGAAGCCTGCTTCCGCGGCCGAGACCGAATCCATCGCAGGCGTCTCCTCGGAAGCCTCCGTCGTGTCGGCCTCGCCCTCTTCGGCCGACGTCTCTTCGGCCACGACTTCCTCCGTGACGACGTCTTCGGCTGCCGCATCTTCCCCGGTCGCCTCGTCGGCAGCTGCCGCGTCTTCCTCCGTCGCCTCGTCAGCAGTCGGCGCCTCCTCCTCGACGCCCACCTCGGCCGACGCCTCGGTCGCTTCGGCCGCACCTTCCGCGTCCGCGCTCGCCGCTTCGTCGTCCGCCGTCACGTCTTCCACCGCGTCAGTCGCCGCTTCGGTGGCGTCATCGGTGGCACCGCTCACAGCTTCGACCGCGTCGCCGGTGGCTTCAGAGATCGCCTCGCCCGCGTCACCGGCGAGTTCGCCCGCCTGGTCGGCAACGTTGCCCGCCGTCTCAGCGATGGCTTCACCGGCATCTCCGGCCGCGTCCGTCACGGCGTCGACCGCGTCGCCGGCAACTGCTGCCACGCCTGCGGCCACGGCGGCGACACCCGATTCGCCGTTCTCACCGGTCTCCTCCGTTGCGTCAGCCGCATCGGCTGCCGCGTCCTCGGTGGCATCAGCCGCCTCTCCGGTCGCGTCAGCCGCGTCGGCTGTCGCGTCTTCGGTGGCATCGGCCGCGTCGGCTGCCGCATCTTCCGTCGCGTCAACGGCGTCGGCTGCCGCGTCTTCGGTGACATCAGCCGCCTCCGCAGTCGTGTCAGCCGCATCGGCCGTCGCGTCTTCGGTGGCATCGGCCGCGTCGGCTGCCGCATCTTCCGTCGCGTCGGCGGCATCGGCTGCCGCGTCTTCGGTCGCATCGGCCGCCTCCGCAGTTGCGTCAGCCGCATCGGCCGTCGCGTCTTCGGTGGCATCGGCCGCGTCGGCTGCCGCATCTTCCGTCGCGTCGGCGGCATCGACTGCCGCGTCTTCGGTGGCATCGGCCGCCTCCGCCGTTGCGTCAGCCGCATCGGCCGTCGCGTCTTCGGTGGCATCGGCCGCGTCGGCTGCCGCATCTTCCGTCGCGTCGACGGCGTCGGCTGCCGCGTCTTCGGTGGCATCGGCCGCGTCCGCCGCCGCATCTTCTGTCGCGTCGGCGGCATCGACTGCCGCGTCCTCGGTAGCATCAGCCGCATCTTCGGTGGCATCGGCCGCATCGGCTGCCGCGTCCTCGGTCGCGTCAGCCGCATCGGCGGTGGCATCGGCTGCGTCGGCTGCCGCATCTTCCGTCGCGTCGGCCGCATCGACTGCCGCGTCCTCGGTCGCATCGGCCGCATCGGCGGTGGCATCGGCTGCGTCAGCTACCGCCCCTTCGGCCGCGTCGGCCGCATCGGCACCCGCGCCTTCCGCTGCATCCGCAGCGTCGGCAGCGGCATCGCCGGTCGCGTCGGCCGCGTCGGTAACGGCTCCTTCGACCGCGTCGACCGCGTCAGCGGCGGCGTCTCCGGTCGCGTCGGCGGCATCGGCCGCCGCGTCCGTCACGGCGTCGGCCGCGTCACCGGCTGCGTCGGCGGCATCGGCCGCCGCGTCCTCGGTCGCGTCGACGGCGTCGGCCGCGGCGTCTCCCGTTGCCGTCATGGCATCGCCGGCCGCCGACTGCGCATCCGTCAGGGCATCTTCGGCCATGTCACCCGCCACGTCGGCGGCATCTTCGGTCGATGCAGCCACGCCGGCAGCGGCGGTTGTCGCCGCGTCCGCGACGTCGGCCGAATCGCCTTCGCCTTCGGTCACGTTGGCGGCAGCGTCGTCGGCCGCGTCGGCGGCGTCTTCCGCCATGTCGTCCGCCGCATCGGCGACGTCCTCGGCACCGTCGACGGCGGCGTCAGCGGTCTCGTCCGCCGCTTCGCCCGTCGCGTCCGTATCGACCGCCGTGGCAACGTCCGGCGCCTCCGCTTCGGTCGTGGTGACGTCGGCGACGGTGTCGGGCTCGTCGCCGCGATTGAACAGGTTCAGCACGATCCAGCCGAGCAACAGGATGCCGACTATCGGCAATAGTTTCTTCCACATCGGGGACTCACTCCTTTCATTGGTATCGGATAAATCGGTGTCATCGCTCGCGATGCCGACAGGCGTCGCGCTCCGACCCGTCTCGGGTCGCGTTCCGGTCGTCGTCGTGGTCGACGTCGCCCGGAGATCATTCTGTCCATGCGGTGTCGCTGTCGCGCCCGCCGCGGGAGGGGCCGCCGTCCGGCGCACCGCCGGCGGCATCGCCAGACGGCTGAGAAAGCCGAATTTCTCGAGTTCGCCCCGGAGCCCGTTCGGCAGCGCCTCGTCGACCTGCGGCCCCTGCTCGCGCAGCATCGTCGCGAGTCCGGCGGCGTTCAGACCCTCGCTCACGGCGTGGCGCCTGATCGCGCCCACGGCGAGCGGCGAGAGAATGCCCAGCGCCGCCGCCGTCCGGTCCTGATCCACGCCGGTGAACCCGGCGACGCCCGCGCGAAGCGCGCCGACACCGTCCGCACCAAACAGGGCGTCGAGCTGCCCCTCGCCATCGGCATCGTCACCGTCGTCTGCCGCTCGCTCGTCGTGCGCCGCCTTGTCCGCCGTCTTGCCCGCCGCTTTGCCCGCCGCCTTGTCCTCCACTTGCACGATGGCGTACAGCGCATCGGCACCGCCGGGAGTCTCCGCCAGCCGACGCATCCCTTCGAGGAGCGCGGGCACGCCGGCAGCCGCGAGCGATGCCGCGTCGGACGCACGATCGCCGAGCGCCCGCTCCAGGCGGGCGCTGGCAGTACCGTCGAGTCGGTCGCCGATCAGTTCGGCGAGATTGAACGACATGCGCTGATCCGGCTGATGAAAAAGGGGCCGACGCAAGAAGCGACGGAAGCGTGACGCGAACAAGCTTCGCACCCGGGTCCCGGGCGGCCCGCGAGCTTGTAAAAGTCGCTGCAAGGCGCGCGTGGTCACCTGGAATGACGCGGTGGCCGAGGAGTCTACACGGCCCGTCGATCACGTCGAGAGGGGGCCTGCAGGATCCTGCCGAGCCGCGGTCGCGGGTTCCGGCACGAGGGATCAACCTTGCATTGCGAGGACATCGTCACGTTGCTAGGCTCGGCGAGCCCGGCCGGCCGCACGACGCTTCAAGGAGAATCCCGAAAACCGATGAGCATTCGCGAGCGTTTCACCGACGACGACTGGTTCCTGCTCGGATCCACCCCGGCGATGATCGCTGCCGCCATGAGCACCGCCTCGCCGGGCGGTGCGATCCGGGAGATGGTGGGCGGCATGCGCAGTACGGTCGAGGGGCGGAAGACCCACGCGGACAGCCCTCTGATCAGCGAATTGCTGGCGCGGGTCGAGAACTGGGACGCGGCCAGAGAGAAGGCGAGGGACTACCGGGAGCGCACCAGGTCGCGTATCGAATCGGCCGGCATCGACTCCCGCGAGGCGCTGCTCGATCAGGTCGTCAACGATTGTGAAACGGTTGCCGACCTGCTCGCGGAGCACGCCACGGATGCGGATGCCGACGCCTATCGCCTCTGGTGTCTCGACATCGCGCGCGAGGTGGCGAACGCGGCCAAGGAAGGCGGTTTTCTCGGCTTCGGCGGCCAACGGGTCAGCGAGGAGGAGCAGGCCATGATGGGCCGCGTCGAGTCGGCGCTCGGTCTCGCCCGCGGCGCGCTGCCGGCCTGAACGACGCGCCGCGAAAGACGGATTTCAGGGCGATCGAAGCGCCGGCGGACCGTCACGTTCTTTTGCGATTCGTCGTCAAATTGACGCCGAGCGCGGCCGTCACTACTCTGGCGCTCTCCGCCCGTTCCCTTAGCACGCGCCATGGATGAGCTCATCTACCAATTCCTGCTGCAAGCGGGTTTTCCCCGCGCGGCGATCGTCTCGGACTCGACCCTGCTCGAGTCCGGCACCGGCGCGCCGCCGGACGACGCGTCCACCTACGTCATCGTTGATCCGGAAACGGCCGACCGCCTCGCGGTGGTGGACGTCGTCGGCGCGATCGATGGCGACGCCCTGGAGGCCGCGGCCGGGCGAGCCGGTCGTTACGCACGGCGCATCGGCGGGCGTGAGATCCAGGGCTTCGTCATCCGGGTCGACACCCGAGGACGGACCGAGGCGGAGCAGGTGCAGTTCTACCGAGTCTGGCCGAACCCCGACGTTCAGCAGCTGACCGCGAAGACCTTCCCCGACCTCGACGCTCTGCGGGTGACCGGCCTGCTCGCGCTCGAACGGGCCACCCCGTCCGCGCCCGAGATCGTGGACTTCGGCGACGAGACGGACGCAGCGGAGGAGTCGCCCGCGGGCCGCGGCGCTGCCGGCCGCTACGTGCCCGCCATCGTCCTGATCCTGCTCGCGACCGTGGACTGGTTCGTCGGGCAGACGCGCGGCACCGGCCTGCTGACGATCGTCCAGGCGCTTCTCGCGGTCGGCGCGGCCTCGCTGCTCACCCTGGTCGCGGTCCATCGGCGTCGCGATTGAGCGACGCGAGCGACGCCACTTGCAGCCGGCGACGCGCTGGGGCAGACTCGACATCAAGATATAAAGATGTCGTTATGTCATGGAACCCTTGCTGTCGGGTCTGAGAGCGGCCGGTGAACCCACCCGTCTGAGGTTGCTTGCGCTGTGTGCACACGGCGAACTCAGCGTCAGCGAACTCACCCGCATCCTCGGTCAGAGCCAGCCGCGGGTGTCGCGGCACCTGAAGCTGCTGGTCGAGGCCGGACTGCTGGAGCGGCATCGAGAGGGCTCGCTGGTCTACTACCGCCTCGCAGGGCGTGGCCCCTCGTCGGAACTCGCCCGTTCGCTGGTGGATCTGCTTCCCGGTGAGGATGCGGACCTGAACCGGGATCTCGCGCGGCTCGAGGAGGCGCGCGAGCGGCGGGTCGTCGCCGCCGAGGTGTATTTTCGGGAGAACGCGGCGAACTGGGACCAGATTCGGGCGCTGCACGTGCCGGAGGCGGAGGTCGAGGCGCGGCTGCGCGAGATCGTCGGCGCCGGCAGGGTCGACACCTTCCTCGACATCGGCACCGGGACCGGCCGCATCCTGCAGCTGTTCGCGGGGCAGGCGGGCGAGGGCGTCGGCCTCGACAACAGCGCGGAGATGCTGTCCATCGCGCGCACCCGACTCGAGCGCGACGGCCATCATCACGTTCGCCTGCGAAAGGGCGACATGTACGACATGCCGCTGAGCGACGCCTCGGTCGATCTGGCGACGCTGCATCTCGTGCTCCACTACAGCGTCGAGCCCGAGCTGGTGCTTGCCGAGGCGGCACGCACGCTGCGCCCCGGCGGTCGTCTGGTCATCGTCGACTTCGCCCGGCACGCCGAGGAGCACCTGCGCACCGAGTACGAGCATCGCCGACTGGGTTTCGCGGACGACGAGCTCCGCGACGCGATGGTGAGCGCGGGGCTGGCGCCGGGCCCCGTCGCCTCGCTCGCGGGTGATCCGCTGACCGTGAACATCTGGCAGGGCAGGCGCCCGGCCGTCCATTGACCGCTCCGGAAACCGCACCCCGATGAGTCAGCCCTCACTGTTGTCGTTCGAGTTCTTCCCGCCGCGCAGCGAGGCGCAGTCGCGACGCTTCTGGCGCACGCTCGGCGCCCTCGAGCCGCTCGCACCCGACTACATCTCGCTCACCTGGGGTGCGCTCGGCTCGGACAGTCTTGCCAGTCTCGAGACGCTGGCGCTGCTCGCCCGCGACACTACCCTTGACGTCGCCGCTCACCTGTCCTGCATCGGACAGACCCGCACCGACCTTCGCACGACCCTCGACACGCTCGAGTCCTTCGGCATCCGTCGCATCGTCGCGCTACGCGGTGACGTTGCCGCGGGCAACACGCTCGTTCCGGCGACCTGCAGGCACGCGTCGGACCTCGTCGAGCTGATCGCCGCCGAGCGTCCGCACCTCGACGTCAGCGTCGCGGCGTACCCGGAGGTTCACCCCGAAGCCCGTGACGAGGGGACGGACTTGCAGTGGCTCGAGCGTAAGCTGGAAGCCGGTGCGGCCCGCGCGATCACCCAGTTCTTCTTCGAGCCGGGCACCTACCTGCGCTGGCGCGACCGGGCGGTTCGCACCGGTATCGAGAAGCCCCTGGTGCCGGGCATCCTGCCGATCCACGACATCGACAAGGTCTGCTCGTTCGCGACGAAATGCGGAGCGGCGGTGCCCGACACGCTGCGCGAGCGCTTCGACCGTCGGCACGACGAGGCGAGCCGTCGGGCGATGGCGATCGAACACGCGGTCGAACTCTGCCGCGCGCTGGAATGCGAAGGGGTGGAGGCCTTCCATCTGTACACGCTGAATCAGTCGACCCTCGCCCACCCGATCGCCTGTGAATTGATGGGTATCGACGGCGTGCGGGCGGCGGCGTGAGCGCAGGACGTCCCGTCCGGGACCGGGGGTTCTGCCGGTACCGGGCCGTGCGTCCGGGAACAGGCCATCAGTGCGGGAACGAGCCATGCGCCAGGGTCGAGGGCGTCCGCCGGGTACAGCGCCATGCGTGCGGGAACGAGCCATGCGCCAGGGTCGAGGGCGTCCGCCAGGTACAGCGCCATGCGTGCGGGAACGAGCCATCCGCCAGGTACTGGGCCTGTACTTTGGTATGAGGGTGGCAGCCCGCAGGCGCTTGTCGCGCGGACCGCGGCCCACGTCGCGTGCCGGTCGCGAACCGGGTGCATCGTCAGCGGCTATATTGGCCGGGTCGGCCGACCGAGGAAGCCCGCCCCGTGGACACGAGAACGCTCGCCCCCGGTCACGAGATTCACTGGTACCGCATCGAGTCGGTGCTCGGTCAGGGCGGTTTCGGCATCACCTACCTCGCGCACGACACGAACCTCGATCGTCCGGTGGCGATCAAGGAGTATCTGCCGGCATCCATGGCGGCACGGCACCCCGACGACAGTGTCCGACCGCTGACGGAAGGCAAGCGTGAAGACTTCGACTGGGGTCTGAACAGCTTCCTCGCCGAAGCTCGCACCCTCGCCCGATTCCGCCACCAGAACATCGTCGGTGTGCATTCGGTGTTCGAGGAGAACAACACGGCCTACATGGTCATGGCCTACGAGCAGGGCGACAGCCTGGCGACCCTCTTCCGGCAGGGGCGATGCCGCGACCAGAAGTCCCTCGAACGCATCTTCTTCCCTATCTTCGACGGGCTTGCCGAGATTCATCGGCTCGGCTTCCTGCACCGCGACATCAAGCCCGGCAACGTCTACATCCGGGAGGACGGCACGGCCGTGCTGATCGACTTCGGCTCGGCGCGCCGCATCGGCCAGCAGGAAACCGGCGAGATGACCGCGCTGGTAAGCCAGGGCTACACGCCGCTCGAGCAGTACAGCCCCAACTACGGTGCGCAGGGCCCCTGGACCGACGTGTACGCGCTCGCCGCGACCCTGTTCGAAGGCATCACGGGCGCGAAGCCCGAGGAGGCGCTGAGCCGATCGGCCTGTCTGCTTCGGCGTCGACCCGATCCGATGGCGCCACTCGATCCGGCGGTGTACGCGGAGGTCGACCCCGTCTTCCTGGCGGCGGTCTCTGCCGGTCTCGCGCTGCAGCCGGAGGAGCGGCCGGAGGATCTCGAACGGTGGCGCGCGGTGTTCGACGGCACGGCGCCGCTGCCCTCGCGCGAGGCGTCGGAGGACGATGACGCGACGCGGCTGCGCGTCGAACCCGACGAGGCGACGCGGCTGCGGACGGCGTCGGCTGCCGCGCCGCACGAGTCGGAAGCGCCCGCGGCACAGGGTGTCACTCCGCGAGCGGAGACGCCGCGCCCGTTGCCGGCGCGCGGTGACTCGCCCGTCGGCTCGGCCGCACAGGAACTCTTCGGGTCCGACGATCTCGATCCGCCGACCTATCGGGCGCCGGCGGCGTCCGTTCGCGGTCTTCGAGGCTCGAAAGCCGGTGGGACGAAGGGCGCGGGTGGCAAGGGTGGAAGGACATCGGCGGGTGCCGCCCCTTCGGCCGCCCCTTCAACCGCCCTAGGGGCCGTGCTTGCCGTCGGGCTGGTCGCCGCGCTCGGCGCCGGTGCCTGGTGGTGGTTCACCGGCGGGCCCTCGGACGGCTCGCGCGATGCCCGGTCCGACAGCGTCGCCGATGCGTCGGGACGTGCCGCCGACTCGAGCGCCGCCGGGGCCGGGTCGCTCGATCCGACGCTCATCGACACTCTGCCGACGCCGCCGACGGCGCGCGATGTCGGCGCGCGCGGGACGGACGTCGAGCGCCGAGTTCAGGAACTCGGCACGTTGGCCGCCGCCTACCGGGAGGCGGGCGCCGCAGGGGCGAGCGGCGAGGTCTTCGACAGCGGCGCGCGTGCCGTGCGGGCCGAGCTCGGCGCTCACGCGGTGGACTGGCATCCGGCCCGCCACGCGACGATCGTCGGCCACATCGAACGCGCCGCCGCGCAACTCCCGGACGGCGTCGCCGACCGCGCGGCGCTGCAGGCCACGATCGAGACGGCCGACACGCGCTCCGATCTCGCCGCTGCGCGGCAACTGCTCGAGCAGAGCGCGATCGTGACGCCCGTCGGCGAGGCGCTGATCGACAAAGTGGGCCGGCTGAACGAAGCCGACTACCGGGCGCTGGTCGCGCTGCCGGCCTGGTCCAGCATGATGCGCACGCTCGGCCACGGTGCGATGGAGCGCGTCCGCGACGCGGACTTCGACGGTGCGTCGCTGCTCCTCCGTGCCGCGTTGAGTCTCCAGCCGGACGAGCCCTTCATGCGCCGCCTCAGCGACCACCTCGAGGGGCGCGCGGGCTCCTGAGTCGAACGCGCGCGCCGGATGGCCGCGCCGGAGGGTCGTGCCGGGTGCCCGCCCCGGGTACGCGCTCCTGGCTCGCCTGGGGGTGCTGCCAAGCGTTTCCCGAACGGACGGCGGCGTGTGGCAGCCGCCTCGCTCAACGCGTCGAGTCCGCCGCGAGTGTGCGCTCGACGAGTGCCCTCAGCCGCGCGTCGATGCGCGCGAGCGCGGCCGAGTCGTCCGCCAGTCGTCGCTCCAGCGTTCCGATGCGCGTCATCAGCGACGCCGCGTCGTTCGCGACCACCGGCTCGGTCGCCGTCGTCGCGGAGCCCGCGGCGAGCGCGTCGTCGCGCTCGGCGTCCCCGGCGAGGCTGCGCGCCTCGGCGTCCCCGGCGATGCGGCGTGCCTCGGCGTCCTCGGCGATGCGGCGTGCCTCGGCGTCCCCGGCGATGCGGCGTGCCTCGGCGTCCTCGGCGATGCGGCGTGCCTCGGCGTCCCCGGCGATGCGGCGCGCCTCGGCTCGGGCCGCCTCGCCGGCCTCCTCTGCCTGCGCACGCGCCAGCGCCTCCGCGCGGGCCTCGTCGAGCCGTGCGAGCGTCTGCTCGTCGAAGGAGAGGACGTCGTCGATGCCGCGCTGCGCCGCAAAGTTCGCGAGCGCCTCGCGCGTCCGTCGGCCGGGGATGCCGTCGGCGCGCCCGACGTCGAACCCCATCGCGTTCAGCGCGCGCTGGATGTCGGCGACCCGTGCCCGACGGGCGACATCGGCAGCACGGGGCGGCGCGGCGTTCTCGACCTGTTCGGAGGGCGTGAACGGTTGCACAGGGGTCGGATCGCCGTCGCTCTCGTCGACCGCGGACGGCGGCGGTGCGGCGGCCGGTGGTGACGACGAATCACTGCCGGCCGGCGGCGTCACCGGCGTGCGGGCGCTCGCGACCTCCGTCGAGGGGTCAGATGCGGCGAGCTCGCGCTCGATTCCGGCCAAGCGCTCGCGGAGGCGTTCACCGTCCTTGTCGGTCGACGACAGGTGTTCGCGACAGGCATCGGCGCCGGTCGTGTCGTTTCTGGTCAGGCAGAGCAGTCGCAGCCGTCCCTGCGACAGCGCGGACGCGTTCCGTTCGCCCGCCTGTTCGAGCTGCTCGCGTTCGCTCGTGCTCGCCGTTAAACGTTCGCGGAGGTCGAGGAGGTCCCGATCGCTCGACCAGGCGCCGAGTCCACGGTCCAGCGCTTGTCGCGCGTCCGCCGTCCGGCCCGTCTTGTCGAGGCTGAGGACGAGCTGCACGTGCACGGCGGCGGTCGCCTCGCCCGCCGCGATGAGCGCCTCGCACAGCGGGATCGCGGCGGCCGGCTCGGCGCGCATGCACGTGTCGATGGACTGCGCCCGCGCGATGCCGCCCGACCCGAAGGCGGCGATAATCAACCCGAGGGCGACGAGGCGTCGCATCAGTAGCCCGCCCCGGCGACGCCCCGACTGCGCCGGCTCGCGAATCCCCATTCGCCGTCGGGCAATTTCACGAGGTTGAACAGGAACCATTCGTCGACCACCTGATAGGCCGGGTCCTCGCGTTCGACCATGGCTTCTATGTCTTCGCGGAACTCGAACAGGCCGTAGGCATTGGCGAGTTCCGGGCCCCCGGCGATCTGCCTCAGCACCAGTGCGATCTCCTCGGCGATCACTTCCATCTCGCCGATGTCTTCCGTGCGCAGACCGGCGTCCATGAACGCCACCAACTCGTCCGCCCGGTCGACGATGCGGGCGGCGCGGACGTTGCCACGAGCGACCGTGCGGCGGACGTTGGCGCTGGCATCCGGCACTTCGCTCGCGAGCTTGAGGTGGGTGACCGCCTCGGCGGTCGCGCGCCGCAGTCCGTAGCCGCCGACGTCGTCGGCGTCCAGCAAGGTCGGATCGACCGCGGCGACCACGGCGCGAAGGGCGCGGCGCGCGCCGCCGAGGTCGCCCGCCCGCGCCGACTCCAGCATCAGGTCGGCGTTGGTCGAGGCGACCACGCTCGCGACTTCGGCGGCGACCAGCAGCCCTTGCTTGCCAGGGGCGAGCGGCCAGCCGGTGATGGCGTGGCCGATGTGCACGTGAGCGATGCTGGGCGTGTCGCGCCGCACGAGCGAGGTGCAGGCCGCGAGCGTCAACGGGCCGAGCAGGGCGATGGCGAGCGCGCGCCCGGCGCGTCCGACGAAGACTGAAGGGCGTGGGGTCGGACGGTTCATGTCAGGGGATTCCGGTGGAGGCGTCGAGCGAGGCGGACGGTCCGACGATCACGAGCCCGACGTTGTCGCGCGCACCGCGTTCGCGGTACAGCGCGAACAGAGAGGCGACGATGTCGCCGAGGGCCGGGCCCGACTGCGCGTGCGACAGGATCTCGGCATCGTCGAGTTCCTTGTTCAGCCCGTCGGTGCACAGCACGAAGCGATCGTGCGGTGCGAGGTCGAAGCAGGCGTGTTCGAGGCGCGGCGTCCGACCGCCTCCGATCGCGGTCGTGAGCGCCGATCGGCCGATGGACATCGCGTCGGGCGATCGGTGTCGGTCGCGATCGTCGGACTCCGCGCCGACGCTGTGGTCGCGCGTCATCGACAACAGCCGGCCCCGGCGTACCCGATACACGCGCGCGTCACCGCACCAGCTCGCGACCGCCGAGCAGCCGTGCAGGGTGAGAACGGCGAGCGTGCAACCGATCACGTCCACGTTCCGCTCGCGCGCATGGCCGAGCAGCTCGTCGTGACAGCCGATCATCAGCGCCTCGAGGCGCGCCAGGGCGGTCCCCCGGAATCGTGACGTCCGGTAGCGGGCCAGGGTCCCGACGGCGAGTCCACTCGCGTACGCGCCGTGATGATGCCCACCCATGCCGTCGGCCACGCACCAGAGCTGCTCGGCGTCCAACTCGAGGACGGCATCCTCGTTGTGCGCGCGCACCCGGCCGGCATCGGTGCAGGCATGGCTCGTTCGGGGCCGTGTCACGGCGGGTCCCACGGGGCGTCCCCGTTCTCGTCCTCGTCGATGCCGAACGCCTCGGCGATCTCCCGTCCCGCCGCCACCGGGTCAGGCAGCGATGGACTCGCCGCCGCCTCGACCGCGCCGGCGCCGAGCGCCCGCGCCGCGGCCGTCGCGTCCTGTCGGCGCCGGGTCGGTGTCGCGTCCGGGGCCGGTGGAACGTCCGTGGCTGCCTCGTCCGCGAGAACCGCCGGCGAACGCGCGGTGGGCGTGTCGTCGGGGGGGCGTGGCGTCGTCGGTGTCTCGTCCGTCGAGGGCGCGCCCGGACGGCGCGTGTCCGACCGTCCGCGGCCCTCCAGGCGTCCGCCGGCGCTCGACGACCAGTCGGCACCGAACAACGCAAGTGCGGCCCCGCCCTGCGGCAGGCCGCCCGTGACGATCAGGCGGCCGTCGGTCGTCGGCGTGTCGTCACGCCGCCAGACGCTGTAGGGACCAGTGCCCTGACGCAGCACCGCGTCGAGCAGGCGGCGTGTGCCGGCGCGGTCCTGAAGCAGGCACGCGTCTTCACAGTAGACGGCCGGCTCGTCGACGTGCGTGGCCGCCCCCGCGTGGAACGGCAGACCCTGCCCGCCGCCCGCCGGAGGCGGCATCGCGTGTTGAAGCGTGTCCAGCGCCGCCTTCAGGGCGTCGTAGCGTTCGGCGTCGGCGAGCGCCTCGCGCGCCAACGACTCGAGCGAGCCGAGCAGCGCATCGTCGGCCAGCGCGTCGAGTGGCGTCGTGCCGACGTCGAGCGTCGCGAACACGGTGAACGGGTAGCGTCGGCCGACGCTGTCGCGCGTGGCGATCAGGACGCCGGCGCGGGCATCCTCGCCCGCGATGTCGGCGGAGAACGCGAAGCGCCAGACCGGCGCGGCGTCATAGCTTGCCGGCCAGTCCGCGATCGTCCGTCCCGCCTCCAGCAGGGTCTCGCTCAGCCAGTCGTCCCAGCGGTCGTGCAGGAGCACCGGTACGTTGTGACGAACGAAGTCGCCGCGGTGCGGAGTCTTCCCGGTGTAGCCGAGTTGCCTCATCGTCCGCCCGTCCCTGTCCCGCCGCTCACAGGCTGTCCGGCGCGCGGAAGTTGCGCAGCGCCACCGAGTCGAGCGGGTTGAAGCTGCTGGTCGCGAAACTCAGCGAGACCGCGCGGCCGGAGAAGCTGTAGTCGACGCCGAGTCCGCCGTCGCGTCGCGAACGGGCGCCTTGTTCGAACAGTCGGAGCACGGCCCAGGGGCCGCTCGTCGCGATCCCTGACGAGCCGCCCGGCACGACGGGTTCGACCCGAAGCGAGGCCTGCAGCGCACCGGCCGGGTCGGGCCAGACGAAGGACGAGGTGCCCGACAGCGGCCCGTGGAAATAGTCCATGCGCGCGGCCCCGATCTGCAACTGGACGAGGCTGATCGCGGGGTCGACGCCGAGCGTCGAGGGCACCAGGTCGAAGGCGAACGACGGGACGGCTCCACCGGCGGCGAAGAAGGTGTCGCGGATGTCGTCGCCGAGCGCCAGCTGGCGCAGCGACTCGTCCGCCAGGCAGCTCTCGCCGGCGCCGTTCCATGTCCAGCGCGCCGGCGATCGCGTGACGAGGGAGGCGAGGCGCGTGTTCGCGAAGGTCTGCAGCCGCCCGGACGGGCCGAAGAACGCGGCGAAGTCGGCGAGGGCGATGTCCGCGAGCGCGCCCCGGTATACCGGATAGCGACCGCGGATGGCACGCGTCCAGAACGGCAGCACCTCGCTCTTCCAGGCGTTCTCGAGTTCACGGCAGAGTCCGCTGCCCGCCGCATCCCGGATATCGCCGGCGAGTTCACCGACCAGGGAGGGGAGCGGTTCGGCGAGGCGCTCGGTGCGGAAGCCGAGTGCCTGCAGTCCGGCGCCGAGTTCGCGCGCGAGTGCGGGATCGCCCGCCGCCGCACCGTTCGCCATCGCCAGCAGCTGCGTGTTGAGCCCGGCGAGTTCGGCGAGTGCGCCGTCGAGCGGCGATTCGCCCCCCGCGGTCGAGGCCACCAGCGCGTGCAGCGCGTCGAAGCGCGCGGCCACGCGATCCTCGGGGGTCGAACCGGCGGCGATCGGCGGGGTGTCGCGCGGTCCGAGCAGGGCGGCGAGCTCGGCGGCGCGGCGGGCCGCGGCGACCGCACCGTCGTCCGCGGCATCGGAGGCCTCGCCGGACGCCGCCGCACCGCGCCCTTCCTCGTCGGCGCCGCCGAGACTCCGCTGGAGCGCCGCCAGCGGTGCGGTCTGCCGGGCCGCTTCGCGCAGGAAGAGCGCGAGCGGGGAATCGGCCGCCGTCAACTGACTGATCGTGCGCGCCGCCCCGTCGAGCCCGTCGACCGGGCGCAGCCGCACGGTGTCGAGCAGGCTCCGCCACGTCGTCACGTACGCTGCCTCGTACTGGCGACGGACCGCGGTATCCAGCGTCGATGCGTCGACGTCCGGCGCGACGAAGCGGTCGCCGAGCACCCACCGATCGTCCGCGAGGCGCTCGGCGATGCCGTCGACGAGCGGCAGGAAGTCGTCGCGGTAGCCCTCGACCGTGTACAGGCGGGGCACCGCCTCGTCGAGCGATCCGCCGCGTTCCCGGGTGAACAGGCGCGGCAGTTCCGGCGAGAGGCCGACGAGCGACAGGTGTTCGCCGAGCGCCTCGCGCGCGCTGCCCTTCAGCCGCGCCCAGGCACGCTGCTCGAGCGGAAGCCGGGCCGCGATCTCCCGCAGTCGCTCGATCAGGGCCGCATCCAGCGGACGCGGCAGCGGTGAGGGCGCCTGCGCGAACAGGCGCTCGATGTGACCGACCAGCGCCTCGCGCGTCGGTCGCGAGGTCGAGGCCGGCAGGTTCGCCACCAGGTCGTAGCGGAACCAGCCGATGACCGCGGCGGGGTCGAAACGCGCCGGATCGCCGATCATCAAATACGTCTTCAGACCTTCGAACAGGAAGTCGTCGTCCTCCGCCTCGGCGCTCAGGCGGTGTTCGAGGCGCGTCATCAACCGAGGCAGCAGGACCGACGTCAACAGCGCCGCGTACTTGTCGTCCGCCAGCGGTGCCACCGAGGCGCTGGCACCGAAGCCGCCGAGCAGCAGTGGCCGACCCGCTTCGCCGTCGCGCTCGTCCAGCGTGCGCGCGAGTTCGAGCACCCGCGTCGTCTCGACCAGGTCCAGACTGTCGGGCGAGAGCGTCGCGAGGGCGCGCTGGAGGGTGTCGGCGCGGGTCGCCACGCCCTCGAGCCGCGAACGTTCGGTCAGCCAGTCGCTCCACCACAGCCCAAGCACCGCCACCAGGGCCAGCACGGTCGCCACGATCGCCCCGCCTTGCAGTCGCGCCAGTCGACGTTCCGTGCGCCGATCCGTGCCGACGAGTCCGGCCTCCGGGAACACGACGCGCTCGAGCAGCCCGCGGATGAAGTAGCTCCGACCCGCCGACGCCGGGGCGCCGCTGACCGCCGGCGGCAGGCCCACCCCGGCGGCGACCCGTGCGATCACCTCGTCGAGCACGCCGCCGGTCTGCGTCGCGCTGGTGAAGTAGAGGCCGCGCAGGCGCACGTCGTCGACCAGCCGAGAACGTGCCGCGAACCGCTCGCCGAGCACACGACTGGCTCGGGCGAGGGCGGCGAACTGCAGCGGGAAGGTGTAGATCGCCTCGCGACGTTCCGTGCCGCGCTCGTCGTGCAGGCGCCCGAGGGTCTGGTCGTGCAGGCGCGTCACGAGCGCCTCGAGCTCCCCGGCAATGGTCGGCGCGGTTTCCCCGTCCTCGCGTCGCTCCCCCGGCAACGGCAGCGTGAAGCCCCACACCTGCTCGCGCGCCGCGGCGTCGCTGTCGGCGAAGAACGCGTCGAAGCCTGCCAGCAAGTCGCACTTGGTGAGCAGCAGGTAGACCGGCAGGGTAACGCCCAGCGCCTGCTGCAGTTCGTCCACGCGGGTACGCAGGCGCTGCGCGGTATCGGCAAGGGTGTCCCCGTCGGCACCGAGCACGTCCTGCACGCTGAGGGCGAGCAGCAGCCCGTTTAGCGGCCGCCGGGGCCGTGCCTCCTTGAGGAGCGCGAGAAAGGCGGTCCACCCGGCGCTGTCCACGCTCGCGTCGCTGTCCTGGGTGGCGTAGCGCCCGGCGGTATCGAGCAGCACGGCGTCGTCGGTGAACCACCAGTCGCAATCGCGGGTACCGCCGACGCCCTTGATCGAATGGCGACCGTGCGTCTCCTCGAGCGGAAACTCCAGGCCCGAGTTGGCGAGCAACGTCGTCTTGCCGGCGCCCGGCGGGCCGATGATCGCGTACCACGGAAGCTCGTACACGAAGCGACCGTCGCGCCCGCGCGCGGCGCTTCGGCTGCGGAGCGTCGCGACCGCCGACTGCATCTTCTCCTGCAGCACGGCGCGTTCCCCGGCGATGGCGGGATCCTCGGCGGGCGCGGCGTTCTCGGCCGCTAGGGCGGCCAGCAATCGGGCCTCGCGGCGACGGACGAGGACGACGCGGCTGCCGATCGCCAGCGCGGCGACGAGCGTCATCGCGGCGATCGTCCAGAGTCGGGCCTCGACCCCGATCAACGGCGCCCGGCCGGCCACGCTCACGAGGGGCCCGGCGAACCAGACCAGCATGGACAGGGCGAGGAGCGCGAGGAGCGCGAGGAACGCGCGCCCCCCGAACAGGGTGGCGAGCCACCCGGGGCGGGACGGTGGGGCGAGGGCGGCGGCGGCCTTCATCGGAAGGCGATCGTCACGTCGACCCGACGGTTCTGTCGGCGCAGTTCGGGCGTCGAATCGTCGTTCAGGCGCTCCAGACTGCCGCGTCCCTCAGCCCGCACCGCCCGCACCGCCCGGGCGGTGGGGAGCGAGCGCACGAGCTCGTCGCGGACGGACTCGGCCCGGGCCAGCGAGAGCGCGAGGTTCGAGGCCCAGCGTCCGGCGCGCACGGGAATGCCGTCGGTGTGGCCGGTGACCACGATGTCTCCGTCGAACGAGCCCAGGGCACGCGCCACGCGACCGAGCAGCGGACCGACGCTCGGGTCCACGTCCGCCTGTCCGGAGCCGAACAGGGCATCGCCGACGATACGCACGCGGCCGAGCTGCGCGGTCTCCGTCACGACGACCGACCCGGCGTCCGCGTCCGGCGCCAGCAGCCGTTCGAGCGACGGGCGCGAGACCTCGGCCGCCGGGTCGGCGCGCGGGGCGGCCACGGGTGCGACGACGCGGTTCGCCGCGAAGGGCGGCGCCTCCAGGTCCCAGAAGCGGGCGATGGTGCGTTCGGCATCGCGCCCGGCGTCCAGCCGCAGGGTCACCCAGGCGGCGGTACCGATCGCCAGCGCGAGCAGGGCGGCGAGGCCGGCACCGGCGAAGCGCGGCAGCCGCCGTTCGGCCACCGGGCTGCCGGTCCAGTGCGGGGAGAGCGCAGCCGGTATCGGTTCGCTCGCGACGCTCGCGAGGGTCGTGCGCAACCAGTCGCGGACCCGTCCGAGCGTCGCCTGCCCGTCGCGCGCGATGCGGTAGGAACCCTCGTAGCCCAGCGCGAGCAGCACGTACATCAGTTCGAGCACCGCGCGGTTCGCGGCCGGGTCGCGACCGAGTTTCTTCAGCAGCGCGAAGAAGCGCTCGCCGCCGGTCACCTCGCGGTGAAAGCGTTCGAGGAGACTGTGCTGCGCCCAGTTCGCCCGATGCCCCCACGGGGTGTTCATCGCCGCCTCGTCCAGCGCCGTACACAGGACGTAGCTCGCCTGCGTCACCTGCTCGGGCGCGTCCAGCACCTCGCGCGCCCGGGCCTTGAAGGCCTCGAGTTCCTCGATCAGACGCTGGCGAAGGCGGGCCACGTCCGGCTCGGCGGTGCTACGGCGGATCGAGACGAGCAGGGGCAGAAGGTGCGAAGCGGCGTGTTCGAGGGGGTTGATGCCGCCGAGCAGCGGTGCGTCGTGCGGCCCGCCGGACGCTGCCCGGGACGGTGCGTCACGAACCGCGGAGGACGACGCGAAGGACGGTGCCAGCGACGGGGGGTGCAGGGCGCCTGCCGCCACCTGACCGTCCCGACGCGCACCACCGGCCCGCCCGCTCGGGTGCAGGACCGTCCGGTCGTCCTCATCGTCGACGCTGAACGGATCGTCGTTCACCGGACCAGCGTCCACAGCTGCATGTCGAGGTCGGGCACGGTCCCCGCGACGTGCAGCGCGATGACGCCGCCGGTGGCGATCTCGGGCCACAGCGCACTGTCCTTGCCGAGCTCGAAGTACACACGGTCCTCGTAGGTCGGCAGGCTGCTGGGCACGGTCGTCAGCGGCCGCAGCTCGACCCCGCGACTCTGCGCCTCGACGAGATCGCGAAGGCGCGTCTTCGAGGCGATCGTGGTCTGTCGCGGGAGCTGTCGGGAGAGTTCGGCGGGCGTCATCGAGCCGCGGGCGGCGAGGATGAAACGGGCGGTCGCGAACCGCTCCGGATCGCGGACGGTGGCGGTGTAGATGCCCGCGCGGATGTGCTGGACCGGAATGGCCTCCGCGCTCGAGTCGGGAATCCAGTTGAGGCTCTCGCGCAACGCCGCGACCACGTGCTCGAAGGCGGGCAGCTGGTCGCGGTGCTCGTAGGCGGCGTACTCGCCGCCCAGCCGTTCCGGCGTGGTCAACGTCGCGAGTTCGCCCGCCAGCTGCACGAGCTCGCGATACAGGCCTTCGGGATGCAGACCGCCGACGCTCAGGAGGTGTTGCAGCAGCGCCCGCGCGCGATTGATCGACTGCAGCAGCAGGAACAGCGAGACCTGCGTGCCGTCCGCCGCGTCCGGGCGGCCCACGCGCGCGGCGATCTCGGCGGCGCGCTGACCGAGCAGACTCGTGATGTCCGCGCCCAGACGGTGCACGGGCGCCGTGCCCGAGAGCGCGGCGGCGCAGCAGGAGAAGCCGGGGTCGAGTCGCACGGTGCCGTCGTCGCGTCGCTCGAGCACGCGGGCGACCGGCACGGTGTGAAAGGCCGCCTCACCGGGCCCCTCGAGGATCAGCCGCGTCCACAGTCGACCCACGAACAGCGTCTCCTGGCTGTCGAGCGCGGGGGTGTGCCGGTCGTCCACCGCGAGATCGTCGATCACGTAGCGCGCGAAGGCATTCTCCGCACGGTTTTCGGCGAAATCCTTGGCGTCGCCATCGAGCCGCGGCAAGGCGAGCGAGACGAGCAGGCCGCGAGCGTCCGGCGAAATCGCGAGCGGCTCGGGCAACGGCGCGTCCGCCGGCAGCACGAAGGGCGTGCCGTCGGAGAAGAGGCCGGCGGCGGCCACGAGACGAACCACGCCCTCGGCCAGGCCGGCCTCGTCGATCTCGAGCGTGGTGAACCCGAAGGGGTAGGGACCGTTCCGGCGCGCCGCGGCCTCGTTCGCCGCGAGCAGGAAGCGCTCCTGCTGCTGGAAGTGGTGTGGGCCGAGCAACAGTCCCTCGGCCCAGAGCGGGCGATCGGCACGGCTCATGGGTCACGTTCCGGTTCGAGGGACAGGGCGGTTCGCCCGACGCGCGCGACGAGCCGGACGGGTCCCGTGGCGGCGACCTCGACCGTCGCCGTCCAGACCGCGGACCACGGCTCGCGGTAGGCGCCGCTGACCGTCACCCACCGAGCGGACGCGGGTCTCGATCGGGCGAGGCGTTCGGTCTGGCCCGGGGCGATCACCAGGGCGGTCATCGGGGGCGGGACGTCTTGCGTGCCGGCGCTAGCCGTCGCGCCGGGCCCTGCGCCGAACACGTCCGCGAAGCTGCGACGCGCCACCCGGGGATCCTGCTCGTCCGCGTGCACGAGGAGGCGCAGCGGCGAGGGGCGACCGCTGGGGTCAGGGTTGATGTCCGCGTCGGCCACCACGCGCACCGCGAGCGGGTAGACCGCCGGCGGTGGCGGGGCAGGGGGTGGCGGTGCGGGGGCGTCCGGTAGCAGGCCCACCGAGCGGAGCACGCCGCAGCCACCGGGCAGGGCGGCGAGCGCAAGAGCGACGACGGTCCGCCGACGGTAGGGTGCGTTCACCATAGCTCCGGCTCCCGCCCGAGTTCCCCCACTCTCGCCTCGTAGGCCTTTCTGAACTCGCGCCCGAACACCGCGCTGAAGTCTCCCCGGGCGCTTTCGGTGAGCGTTCGGTACTGCTCGTTGAATCGCTCCCACAGCTTCGCGTCGCGCGCCACGGGCAAGGTCGAGCGAATGGGATGATCGGCGGTCAGCGTCTCGGCGAGCCGATCCGGATCGAAGCGCTCGAGCAGCGCGTCGACCGCCCCCTTCATCCCGTCCAGCATCGCCACCTGATGCAGCGCGAGATCGTCGATCGCCTGGCCGAGTGCCGCTTCGGGGGCGAGATAGCCGCCGGCCGGATCGGTGTCGAGCAGACGGGCGAGGGCGTCGCGCCCGTCGCGCGAGAACTTGAGGGGGTTGTTGTCGGTGCCGGCCAGCGACGTGACATCGGTGCGCATGGCCTGCTTGACCTCCGAGCGCGCCCGCAGCAAGCCCATCAGACCCTCCACGCACTGCAGCAAGAGTGCTTCCACGAGCGCGTCGTCGGCGCGCGAGCCGACGCTCGGTCGAGCCACCGCGGGCGGGGGCGCGCCGCGCGCCGGCGCGTGCCCGCCGCGGCCTGCCGCGTGCCCGTCGCGAGCGGAGCCCTCGTCGGCAGCGAGTGCGTCCCCGGAGCCGCCGGGCCAGTCCGCCCAGTCCGGCTCGATGTCCCCGCCCCGAGCCGACGGCTCATCGGGCGTCGGCCAGTCCGGCTCGCCGCCACGAAACGGGTCGAAGGGATCATCGCCGAAGCCGGCCGACGCGACCGGGCCGCATGCACCGGGTGGCGAAGGTGCGTGCTGCCCCTCGTCGAGCAGGGCGGCGAAGGGGTCGTCGTCGTGGTGGGCGTCGCCATCCGGACAGGCGGCCGGGGCATCACCCAACGAGACGAGCAGGACGTAGTCGCCGACGCCGAGCTCGTCCCGATGCCCGAGCGGCGCGCTGTTGCCCCGGCCGAGTGGCGTGACGGCGCCGTTGACGAAGACGCCGTTCGAACTCGTGTCGCGAACGCAGGGCAGACCATCCACCAGAGAGATCACCGCGTGGTTGGACGAGATGAAGCGGCTCTCGTCGTGAAGGACAAGGTCGCAGGCGGGGGCGCGACCGATGATCACGGGCAGCCGGTCGAACCGTCGGATCTGCTCGCGAGCGCCGGGCTCGGGGTCTGTCTGCCGCACTGTCAGCTGCAATCGCATCATCGGGACACGGTGTCGTCCACCGGGGCGGGCGCGCGCCGGCCGGGAGCGTCGCGACCCGAGGCCCGATCGTCGCACGTCGCGATGTCGCCGCGGACAGACCTGTACTTAGGCATAGGTCGGTATGCGGAAGAGGCTCGAGTGGTCCCTTCTCGAGGCTGCGCGGCGTCAGTTTTCGGGCAGGTCTGTCTTTCGGATAGTGCAAGCGCGTACCCCGTCCCGACGGGTTACCGTCCGGACTCCTCGCTCGGCGACCGCCGCGCGACATGCCTGTCGGTGAGAGGGACGTGACGCTGGAAACCCATCCCCTGGACGTGGCGGAAAACCCGGAGACGCTGCCGGCGTTCCAGGCGCTGCGCGTCGCGGCGGTCGGGCGGCCCGAACGCAGCATGGGTGAATCGGTGATCGCGGCCGAACCGCCTCGCTGGTCGGAGGTTCGCGAGCATGCGCGGGCGCTCGAGTCGGCGCCGCCGCATGTCGAAGTCCTCGCCACGCTCGTCCGTGCCGGACTTGCAGTAAAAGGGATCAGCGGTCTGGCGTCGTCGCTGGAGGCGCTTGCCGAGACGCTCGACACGTCATGGCCGAGCCTGTTTCCCGCCGGCGACGAGGACGATCCGGACGAGCCGTGGTACGAACGCTCGAACCTGCTCGCCGACCTCGCGGCGGACCCTGACTTCGCCGAGGCGCTGCTGCGGACGCCGCTGGTCGACGTGCGCGGTATCGGCGCGTTCTCGGCGCGGGACATCGACATCGCCGAGGGGTCGGTGATCGGCTCCGAGGAGGAGCGTGCTCGCTGTCAATCGGGTCCGATCGATGCCGCCTTCGCCGAGGTCGACCTGGCGGCGCTGGGCCAGACCCGCGACGCGCTCGCCCGGGCGCGCGCCGCGGCCGAGAAGGCCGGCGCGACACTCGAGCGCGAGGTCGGCGCGGGTGGCGGTCGCGCGATGACCGAGATCGCCGACCGCGTGGGCCTGCTGCTCGCCCATGTCGAGCGGCGCGCGGCCGGGCGGCTCGACGCGGGTGCGGTCGAAGGGCCCGCCGCCAATGATCCCGCCGGCGATCCGACCACGGGGCCGGATGTCGCGGGCGCGACCGCTCTGTCGCCCGGTGCCGCGACGGTCCGCCGCACTGCGTCGGTCGTTACCGTCCTGCCCGATCACGAGGCGGTTCGCGCGGCGCTCGACGCGGTGGCGGCGTACTACGCGCGGCGCGAGCCCGGCAGTCCGGTCGCGGTGCTCGTCGCCCGCGCCAGAGCGCTGGTCGGGCGCGGTTTCTTCGAACTGCTCGGCGAACTCTGTCCGGCGACGGCGGCCGGCGACGACTTTCGCGCGCGTCTGTCGGCTTCACCGCGCGACCCGCTCCTGACGCTGCTGAGCGAGGGATTCGGTCGTCATCTCGCGGGCGATTCCCCGAGCGGCGATGGCGCCGGCGGCGATGGCGCGAGCGGCGATGGCGCGAGCAGCGATGGCGCGAGCGGCGCTGTCGACGTCGCGTCGACGACGTCCGTCGACTCCCGGGACGCGGTGCTCGACACCCTCGACGACGTGCTCGCCTTCTACCGCGAGAACGAACCGTCGAGTCCGCTGCCGACGATTCTCGGCAAGGTCCGCGTGCTGGTGCCGCTCGAGCACGGCGCACTGCTCGACACCCTGCGTCGGGCACTCGCCGACGACGCCGCCGCGGTCGCGGCACTCGCCTCCACCGAAGACGCCTGAGGCGTCCCGCCCCTCAACAGCTCCAGGAGTGTGCCCCATGGCCAGTGGTCAGAAGTTCGTCGCGAGGAACCGCGCCCCCCGCGTGCAGATCGAGTACGACGTCGAGCTCTACGGCTCCGAGAAGAAGGTCCAGCTGCCCTTCGTCATGGGGGTGATGTCGGATCTTTCCGGCAACGCGGGCGAGGCCAAGGCGCGCATGGAGGACCGGAAGTTCAGTGAGGTCGATGTCGACAATTTCGACGACTACCTGAAGTCGACGAAGCCCAAGGTGCAGCTGAACGTGCCCAACGCCCTGACCGGCGAGGGCGAGATGAACGTCGAGCTCGCCTTCGAGAGCATGGACGACTTCTCCCCGGCGGCGATCGCGGCGAAGGTCGAGCCGCTGGCGAAGCTGCTCGAGGCGCGCACCGAACTCTCCAATCTGCGCACCTACATGGACGGCAAGGCCGGTGCCGAGGAGCTTCTGCAGAAGGTCCTCGAGGATCCGGCGCTGATGAAGACCCTGTCGGCGGCCCCCGCGCCGACCGCAGACGACAAGGAGGGCTGAGCGGATGGCTGCCAAGAAGGAAGCAGCGGTCGCGGCGACGGAGGAGGTCCTCGCGGAGGACGATTTCTCGGCGCTGCTCGAGAAGGAGTTCCGGCCGAAGTCGGACGAATCGCGCGACGCGGTCGCCCGTGCCGTGCAGACGCTGGCCGCGCAGGCGCTCGAGGACACCGCGGTCATCGGCGCCGATGTTGGCGACACCATCGCCGGGATCATCCAGGGGATCGACGAGAAGCTGTCCGCGCAGGTCAATCTCATCCTGCATCACGCCGAGTACACGAAGCTCGAGGGCGCGTGGCGCGGTCTCCACCACCTGGTCAACAACACCGAGACCGACGAGCTTCTGAAGATCCGCGTCATGAACGTCGAGAAGAAGGAACTCGGCAAGACCTTCAAGAAGTTCAAGGGCACCAGCTGGGACCAGAGCCCGCTGTTCAAGAAGATCTACGGCGCGGAGTACGACCAGCTCGGCGGCGAGCCCTACGGCTGCCTGGTCGGCGACTACCACTTCGATCACCGTGCGCCCGATCTCGAGATCCTGAACGGCATGAAGCAGGTCGCGGCCGCGGCCCACGCGCCGTTCATCACCGGGGCCTCTCCCGAGACCCTGCAGATGGACTCCTGGGACGAGCTGGCGAACCCGCGCGACCTGACCAAGATCCTGTCCACCCCCGAGTACGCCGGCTGGAACTCGCTCCGGGAGTCCGAGGACGCGAGGTACCTGGGACTCGCCATGCCGCGTTTCCTCGCACGCGTGCCGTACGGCGCCGATACCGATCCGGTCGACGAGTTCGACTTCGAGGAGAACGTGCGCGAAGGCGACGAAGGGTATGTGTGGGCGAACTCGGCCTACGCCATGGCCGTCAACATCAACCGCTCGTTCAAGGAGTACGGCTGGTGCTCGCGCATTCGCGGGGTCGAGTCCGGCGGAGCGGTGGAGGGCCTGCCGGTGCACACCTTCCCCTCCGACGACGGTGGCGTGGACATGCAGTGCCCGGTCGAGGTCTCGATCGGTGACCGTCGCGAGGCGGAACTCGCCAAGAACGGCTTCATGCCGCTCCTGCACCGGAAGAACACCGACACGGCCGCCTTCATCGGCGCGCAGTCCCTGCAGAAGCCGGCGGAGTACGAGAACCCGGACGCCACGGCCAACGCGCAACTCGCCGCGCGACTGCCCTACCTCTTCGCCACCTGCCGCTTCGCGCACTACCTCAAGTGCATGGTCCGCGACAAGGTCGGCTCCTTCAAGGAGCGCGAGGACATGCAGCGCTACCTGCAGGACTGGATCACCCAGTACGTGGACGGGGATCCGGCGAACTCCGGCGAACTGATCAAGGCGCGCAAGCCGCTGGCGGCCGCCGAAGTGGTGGTCGAGGAGGTCGAGGGCAACCCCGGCTACTACGCCTCCAAGTTCTTCCTCCGCCCTCACTACCAGCTCGAAGGCCTGTCCGTCTCGCTACGGCTCGTCTCGAAGCTGCCGAGTGCGGGCGGCTGACGACAGGCCGAGAGAACGACGGCGATCGCGCGCGTCCGAGTGCGCGCTCGTCTGACCCCACCGACCCGAATCGACGACATCAACCAGGAGAAGCACCATGGCCGTAGACATGTTCCTCAAGCTCGAGGGTATCGACGGCGAGGCGCAGGACGCCGAGCACAAGGACGAGATCGACGTTCTGGCCTGGAGCTGGGGTGCCAGCCAGAGCGGCACGACCCACATGGGCAAGGGCGGCGGTGGCGGCAAGGCCAACATCCAGGATCTCTCCTTCACACACTACGTCGACTCGGCGACGAACAACCTGCTGCAGCGCGTGTTCGACGGCAAGCACATCAAGGAGGGCACGCTGGTCGTCCGCAAGGCCGGTGGCTCGCCGCTCGAGTACCTCACCATCAAGATGACGGACATCATGGTGGCGTCGGTCGACACGGGTGGGTCCGGTGGCGAGGATCGTCTGACCGAGAACGTCACGCTCAACTTCTCGGTCGTCGACCTGACCTACAAGCCCCAGAAGGAGGATGGCTCGGCCGACGCGGACAGGAAGGCCGGCTGGGACATCGCCGAGAACAAGACCACCGTCTGACGCGCGCGGTCGACGGAGTCGACGGACATGGACGACACGGCCGAGGCGCGGCTCGCCGCGGGCGACCCTCACGGTGCGCTCGCGGCCTTGCAGGCACGGGTGCGCGAGCGCCCGGCCGATCCGGCAGCCCGCGTGTTCCTGTTCCAGCTGTTGTGTGTGCTCGGGCAGTGGTCGCGCGCCGGAAATCAGCTCGAGGTGGCCGCCGAGATGGATCCGGCGGCCTTGCTGATGGCGCAGACGTATCGGGAGCTGCTGCGCTGTGAAGTGATGCGCGAGGCGGTGTTCGACGGACGTCGCGCGCCGATGGTGATGGGCGAGCCTCCCGCCTGGATGGCGCCGCTCGTGCAGGCATTGCCGTTCGCGGCCGCCGGTGATGGCGAGAGGGCGGCGGCGCTCGCCGCGGAAGCCTTCGAGCTCGCGCCCGGTTCGACGGGCTCCCTCGAGGTCCGGCGGGCGCACACATCCGACGCTGCCGGCAGCGCCGACGCCGACAACGCCGGCCACGCCGTCGCGGGCGCTGGAGAGTCCGGCGCATCGGACGGGGCCTCGTCGGCGCGCCTCGCCGCGCGGCCCGACGCGATCCCCTTCGACTGGATCGGGGACGCCGACATGCGGCTCGGCCCGGTGCTCGAGGCGATGATTGACGGCAAGTACTACTGGGTCCCCTTCGAGCGACTCGACAGCCTCGTCATCGACGCCCCCGACGACTTGCGTGACCTCGTCTGGACGTCAGCGACATTCACCTGGCAAGGCGGCGGCGAGAGCGTGGGCTTCGTGCCGACCCGCTACCCGAGGCGAAGCAGGACACCTGCCGGCGGCGAGAGTGCCCGCGACGACGAAAACGGTCGTGACGCGGACCGGGAAGCCGGGTCGCTGGCCGACGAACCGGCGTGCCTGATGTCGCGTCGCACCGAATGGCAGGCGCTCGAGAACGACTACTTCATCGGCCATGGGCAGCGCCTGTTCGCGAGTTCCGCCGGCGATCATGCGCTGCTCGAGTGCGGGGCGCTGCGCTTCGACGCGGTAGCGGCCGACTGATGGTCGCCGCGCCGCGTGAACGACTGCTGCCGTCGCTGCTGGATCGACTGCGGGACGAGGCCCCGGAGCAGCGCGCCGAGGGACGGGAGCGGCGTGTGTTCACGATGGCCGATCTGCGACGCGCGGTACGACGCGATCTCGAATGGCTGCTGAACACCGTCAACCTGGAAGCCGTCTCCAGCCTCGATGCCGAGCCCGAGGTACGCGACTCGGTCATCAACTTCGGCATGCCCGCCCTGTCCGGCGTGACCCCGAACCAGGCCGGCAGAGCGCATCTGCAGAAGCGGCTGCACGAGGCGATCCTCGCCTTCGAACCTCGCATCCTGGCCGACTCGCTGCGTGTCGTGCTCGAGACCGGGGACGGTGCCGAACTCGACGGCGGTGCGCTGGTGTTCCGCATCGAGGGCATGCTCTGGGGACAACCCTTGCCCGAAGCGCTGTTCCTGCGCACCGAGATCGACCTCGATCGCGGCGACGCGACGGTGATCGAAGCCTGATGGACCCGCGGCTCCTGCATCACTACCGGCGCGAGCTTCAGCACGTGCGGGAGTCGGGCGGCGAGTTCGCTCGCGAGTTCCCCAAGATCGCCGGCCGGCTCGGACTCGAGAGTCTCGAGTGCGCCGACCCCTACGTGGAGCGTCTGCTCGAGGGCTTCGCCTTCGTCGCCGCCCGCACGCAGCTCAAGATCGAGAGCAGTCGCGGTGCGCTGGCCCGTCACCTCCTCGAGACGGTTCACCCCTCGGCGCTCGCGCCGCTGCCCTCGATGCTCATCGCCGAGTTCGCGCCGTCGCTCGAGGAAGGCTCCCTGGCCGAGGGTTTCACCCTCGCGCGCGGCACGCAGCTGCGCGGACCACGCATCGACGGGCAGGCGGACTGCGTGTTCCTGACCGCCTCCCCGGTGACGCTCTGGCCCTTGCGCGTCGCGGCGGTCACGCCGCTCGCCTCGGCCGCCGCCATCGAGGCCCGTGGTGTGCGGGTCGCGCGCGATATCCGTGCCGGTCTCGCGATCGAACTCGAGACGAGTGGCGGTCATCGCCTCGCCGAGTTGCCGCTGGACGATCTGCTCCTGCACCTGCACGGCAGCGACGGGGTCGGCGCGACGCTGTACGAGCAGGTGTTCGCGCACACGCGCCAGATCGGTCTCGCGGCCGACGGCGAGGAACTCCGATCGGCACGCGGGCCGGTCCGGCTGGAACGACACGGCTTCGACGACGAGGACGCGCTGCTGCCGGTCGACGATCGGCAGTTCCAGGGTGAGCGACTGCTGCAGGAGTACTTCGCGCTGCCGGCACGCTTTCGCTTCGCGCGCCTCCGCGGGCTCGGCGGCCCGCTTGCCGCCTGCCCGGCGGAGCGGGTGACGGTCGTGCTCCAGTTCGATGCCCCTCTCGGGGAACTCGGCGACAGCCTGAGCGAAGGCAACGTGCGGCTCGGCTGCGTGCCGGCCATCAACCTCTTTCCGAAGACGGCCGACAGGGTGCGACTCGACGGGGGCGCCCTGCATCGGCACGTCGTGCCCGATCGCACGCGACCCCTTGACTACGAGGTCCATTCGATCGAGAAGGTCAGCGGGATCGCCGCGACGGCCGCCGGCAACCGCCGCTTCGCGCCGCTCTTCGGCGTACCGGACGCGGCCACGCTCGGCGAGGGCGAGCACGGTCGCGGGCACGACGCGAGCGATGAGGCGGGTGACGGGCACGGCGCCGGTCGAGGCGGCGCTCGAGGTGGCCCTCGGGCGGGCACCGGCGCCGGCCGTCGAGCGGCGGGCGGCGCCGACGGCACGAGCGCGTACTACACGCTCGAACGCCAGCATCGGCTGCCGTCCACGCGCCGGCGACGCGCGGGCGGTCGCTCGAGCTATATCGGCAGCGAGATGTTCGTGTCGATCGTGGACGGCGCCAATGCCCCCTACGATCCCGCGCTGCGACAGCTCGCGATCGAGCTCATGTGCACCAACCGCGACCTGCCCCTGCATCTGCCGCTCGGCACCGGTCGCTCGGACTTCACCCTGGACGTCGGTGCACCGGTGGACGGCGTCCGCTGCCTCGTCGGCCCGACCCCGCCGCGCGCGTCGCGAACCGACAGCGACGAGGCCTGGCGCCTGGTCAGTGCGCTGAGCCTGAACCATCTGTCGATCGACGACGACGGTTCCGGGCAGGGCGCGGCGCTGCTGCGGCGCATGCTGGAACTCCGCACCGCGTCCGGCGACGCCAGTGCACGACGCCAACTCGAGGGCATCGTCACGGTGTCGAGCGAACGGGTCGTGCGCCAGCGTCGGCATGCCGGGCGCATCGATCTCGCGCACGGACTCGAGATCACGCTCGAGACCGACGAGAGCGCCTTCGAAGGGGGCGGTGTCTACCTGCTCGGCGCGGTGCTGGAGCGGTATTTCGCCCGTCACGCGAGCATCAACTCGTTCACCGAGACGGTGCTTCGCAGTCTTCAGCGCCAGGAGATCGCGCGCTGGCCGGTACGCCTCGGCGGGCGTTCGCTCGCATGAACGACGCGGGCGCAGACGGCCGCGGCGTGTCGCCCGAGGACGAGCGGGGCGTGGCGTTCGAAGACGGGCGGCCGGACGATGATCCGCTCGACGGCGACCTGCGGTCCGCACTTCGTCGCCTCGAGTGCAGCGATCCGTCGCGCCCGCGCCTCGGGCGGGCGGTGCGTCTGTCGGAGGAGGTCGTGCGCTTGTCGCAGACCGTGTCGCTCGGTTTCGGTGGCCAGTCCCTGGTCCGTCTCGAGCGCGTAAAGGGGCCGCGTCCCTGGCGCCTGCACTGTCGCTACCCGGGCCTGTTCGGCTCGAGCGGACCGTTGCCGCTGCACCTGACGGAGGAGGCGGACCGGCGCGCGCGGCACGACCGGGACGCGAGCACGCGCGAGTTCATCGACCTTTTCAACCATCGCCTGATCGCGCTGTTCTATCGCGCCTGGGCGGACGCCGAGCCGGCGATCGCCGGTGACCGCCCGGACGAGAACCCCTTCGCCGACATGCTCGGCGCGCTCGGCGGCTTCATCGAGCCGGCAAGTCGAGGGCGCGACGCCGTGCCGGACGCGCTGCGTCAGGGCAGCGCGATGTGGTTCGGCCCGAGCGCGCGCTCGCCGGACGGTCTGCGCGCCCTGTTGCGTCGCCACCTCGGCATCGACGCCCGCGTCGTCGAATCGAGCGGCGGCTGGACACCGCTTCCCGAGGGGGCTCGCTGCGCCCTCGGGGGTGGCGGGCGTCGGGATCGCCACCGTCTGGGCGAGCATCTGCTCGGGCGACGCGGCTGGTGCGCGAACGGCACCTTCCGCCTCGTGGTGCGCGTTCCCGACCGGGAGGCCTTCGAGTGCCTGAGCCGCGCCGGTCGCTCGCTCGACGTGCTCGGCGACCTGGTCCGCACCTACGTCGGTGACGAACTCGCCTGGGAGCTGGAGCTTGCCTTGCCCGCGACCGCTGCCCGGCCGGTCACGCTCGGGTCGCGTGGCGCACGACTCGGGCGCGACGCCTGGCTCGCGCCGGGGGGCGCGCCGCGCTGTCGCCTGCGCCTCGACGAGGCGCGCCGCCGCCGCATCCGTGGCGAGAAGGAGCAGGGGCCACATCCTGCGGACGAGGAAGCGCCGTCTCCGGTCGACGAGATCGATGCCGCGACGACGTCGGTGGACGACACGACGCGCATCCCGCCTCCCGATGAAACCCCGACCGTCGTCAACCGCGAGCCTCGCCCATGAGCACCGACATCAGCCGCGCCAACCTGTTCGGCAAGCTCAACGACATCGGCTACGGCTCGATCGAGAGCGCGACGAAGGTGGCGCGCCTGCGCGCCAACGCCTACGTGGAACTCGCGCACTGGATCGACCAGATCGTCAACCAGCAGGACAGCGACCTGCACCGCATCGTCCGGCATTTCGAGCTCGACGGCTCGCGACTCGCGAGCGACATCACCGCCTCCCTCGATCGACTGCCGACGGGCGCGACCGCGATCTCGGACTTCAGCGACGATGTCTCGTCGACGGTCGAACGGGGCTGGGTCTACTCGACGCTGCTGTTCGGCGACGCGAGCATCCGGACCGGGCATCTGATCGTCGGCGCGTTGAAGACCCCGAACCTGGCGCGCCGTCTCGAGAGCATCTCGCCGCTCTTCGGCAAGCTCTCCCTCGAGCGTCTGTGCGAGGACTTCGACGACATCGTCGGCGGCTCCCCGGAGGATCGCCTCGATGCCCGGGACGGCTTCCGTCTGGGCACCGGTGACGCCTCCGGCGTCGAGGGCGGCGAGGGCGACGGCATGGCGCCCGCCGCGATGGGCAAGCGCGAGGCGCTCGAGCGCTACACGACGAGCCTCACGGACGCCGCGCGCCGCGGCAAGGGGGATCCGATCGTCGGCCGCGACACCGAGATCCGCCAGATGATCGACGTGCTGATGCGACGTCGTCAGAACAACCCCATCCTCACCGGCGAGGCGGGCGTCGGCAAGACCGCCGTGGTCGAGGGCTTCGCGCAACGCATCGCCCGCGGGGACGTGCCGCCGGCGCTCGTCGGGGTGGATCTGCGCGCGCTCGACATCGGTCTCCTTCAGGCGGGCGCCAGCATGAAGGGCGAGTTCGAGAAGCGACTCCGCCAGGTGATCGAGGAGGTGCAGGCGTCCGCCACGCCGATCATCCTGTTCATCGACGAGGCGCACACCCTGATCGGTGCCGGCGGGGCGGCCGGCACCGGCGACGCCGCCAACCTGCTCAAGCCCGCACTGGCTCGCGGCGAACTGCGGACCGTGGCGGCGACCACCTGGGCCGAGTACAAGCAGCACATCGAGAAGGACCCGGCACTCACCCGGCGCTTCGAGGTGGTCAAGGTCGAGGAGCCCGTCGAGCCGCAGGCGGTGCTGATGCTGCGGGGCATCGTCGGCACGATGGAGGCCCACCACCAGCTCGAGATCCTCGACGAGGCGCTCGAGTCCGCCGTGCGCCTCTCGAGCCGCTACATCCCCGCGCGGCAGCTGCCCGACAAGGCGGTGAGCCTGCTCGACACGGCCGCCGCCCGCGTCTCCATCAGTCGCCACGCCGTCCCGCCCGCGCTCGACGACGCGAGAAAGCGCATCGAGGCGCTCGAGCGCGAGCAGGGCATCGTCGAACGCGAGGGCGCCGTCGGCATGGACACGAGCGAGCGGCTGGAGCGTGTCACCGGCGCGCTCGCCGAGGAGCGCGAGCGCGAGCGCGAGCTGACCGGTCGGTGGGACGCGGAACGCGCCTTGATGACCCGCATCCTCAACGCCCGTGCGTCGCTGCGCGGCGATGCCGAAGCGCCGGAGACGCCGGCCGCGAGCACCGCCGACGGCGTGGCCGGTGACGCGGTGGCGAACGACGTCGTGGACGGCGGCGGATCGGCAGACGATGAGGACTCCGTCGGCTCGGAGAACGAGAGCACGTCGCCCGCGACCGGGTCGGCCGGCCGGAGCGCCGAACCGCCGAGCGGGGCCGAGCGCGAGTCGCTGCTCGCCGAGCTCACGGCCGCACGTGGCGAGCTCGCGGCAATACAAGGCGACGCGCCGCTGATCCTCGCCGACGTCGACGCCCAGGCGGTCGCCGCCGTCGTGCAGGACTGGACGGGCGTTCCGGTCGGGCGGATGGTCAAGAACGAGATCGAGACGGTACTCAACCTCGTCGAGCTGATGAACCGCCGCATCATCGGTCAGCGCCACGCGCTCGAGATGATCGCCAAGCGCATCCAGACCTCCCGTGCCCACCTCGACAACCCCGACAAGCCCATCGGGGTGTTCATGCTCGCCGGCTCCTCCGGCGTCGGCAAGACCGAGACCGCGCTCGCCCTCGCCGACACGCTCTACGGTGGCGAGCAGAACATCATCACGATCAACATGAGCGAGTTTCAGGAGGCGCACACGGTCTCGACGCTCAAGGGCGCGCCGCCCGGCTACGTCGGCTACGGCGAGGGCGGGGTGCTGACCGAGGCGGTACGGCGGCGACCCTACAGCGTGGTGCTCCTCGACGAAGTGGAGAAGGCGCACTCCGACGTGCACGAGATCTTCTTCCAGGTCTTCGACAAGGGCTGGATGGAGGACGGGGAAGGGCGTGTCATCGACTTTCGCAACACGCTGATCCTGCTGACCACGAACGCCGGCACCGATCTCATCATGGGTCTCTGCAAGGATCCGGAGCTGATGCCGAGCGCCGAGGGCATGGCGACCGCCCTGCGCGAGCCGTTGCTCAAGGTGTTCCCGCCCGCGCTGCTCGGACGCCTCGTGACGATTCCCTACTACCCGCTCGACGACGCGATGATCGGGCGGATCGCCGCCTTGCAACTCGGCCGCATCCAGCGCCGCGTGCGCGAGCAACACGCGATCGACTTCGACTGGGACGAGGACGTCGTCGCGCTGATCACCCGCCGCTGCAACGAACTCGACAGCGGCGGGCGAATGATCGACGCGATCCTGACCAACACGATGCTGCCGGCGGTGAGTCGCGAGCTCCTGGAGCGGCAGTTCAGCGACGGTGATCGCGTCGCGCGCATCCGGGTGTCCGTCGCGGACGACGGTTTCGCGTACGAGATGAGCTGACGGAGACGGACCGATGGCCGACATGTTCAAGCGGACGATCACCGCGCACGATTGCACGAACCTCGTCGGGGTGATGCCCGGGCGGCCGATATTTCAGCTCGACTACCCGGACGGCAGCGTGGTGGTCAAGCCGGAGTCGGGCGGAACCCCGATAGACTTCCGGCACGTGTCCCGCGTGATGCGCATCGCCGATCCCGAGTCGGCGGCCGTCGCGCTGACCAATCGTGAGCGCGCGTCGCTCGCGCTGCTCGCCGTGCGGTTCTGGTGCAACGAGCTGGCGGCCGTCATGGAGAGCGCGCCCGTCTGGCAGAAGATGAACCTGCAGACGCACATGTGCGATCTCCGGGAGGCGGCGGAGAAGCGGGCCGGAAAGGACGACGGAGTGGTCAACAAGACCGATGTCCGACGCTTCGCCACGGCGCTGAATCGCGAGGGCGGACTCGAGCAGCTGGGCCGCATCTGTGCCGCCGACGCCTTCTCGGCGAACAACGATCGCTTTTGCTTCGACGAGTGGTACGGGATGAACCCGGGGGGTGGCGCGAACGGCGAGAATCACGAAGGGGCAGCGCTCCGATGCCTGCGCAACGTCGGCAACGTGTTCATCGTCACGGCGGACGATGGTCTCGATCACCTGTCCGGACTCGACATGTTCGATCCCAATACCCGGTTCCGAAGCTGGGACGAGTCGATCGCGACCGTCGAGAACACCTTCAACGAACGGTGGCCCGGCCGCCTGCTCTCGCCCTGGGGCAGCGACGTGCGGGAAGCGTTCTCGCAGGCCGTGGTCGAGGACCTCGAGACGGTACTCGGCGAGCGCAACCGGCGGTTCTGCTTCGCGCGCAAGAAGCGGCTCGTGAAAGGCGCCGAGCAGCGAGTGCTGGCGGGCATAGAGGCCGGCGCGGCCAGTCTGCGCAGCCGTTTCGTCGGCCCCGGCCGGACGCCGAAGGACCCCAGGGCCCGGGACGGCCTGAAGGAACGCTTCCGTCTGCTCGGCTGGATCGACTGAGGACTGACGCGCGGTGCCTACAGCAACCCAGCAACATCGTCCGGTCAAGGTCTTCACCGCGCTGGACGACGACGTCCTGCTGTTCGGCTCGATGAGCGGTACCGAACGCCTGAGCACGCTGTTCGACTACACGCTCACGCTCGTCTCCGAGCGCGACGACATCGACCCCGCCAGCCTGCTCGGCACCGACCTGACGGTCGAGCTGGAACTCGCGGCGGGCGGCGTGCGTCACTTCCACGGCCACGTGGCCGACTTCGGCGATGCACCGCGCGAGGAGGGCGACCTGTACGCCTACACGCTGTCGTTGCGCCCGTGGATGTGGTTCCTGACACGCACCGCCGACTGCCGCATCTTCCAGGACATGAGCGTGCCGGACATCGTGCGAGAGATCACGGGCGACGCGGGCTTCACCGACATCGACGACGAGCTCACCGAGAGCTTCCCTCCCTGGAACTATTGCGTGCAGTACCGCGAGACCGACTACGCGTTCGTCGCGCGTCTGCTCGAGCAGGAGGGCATCCACTACTACTTCCGGCACGAGCGTGGTCGGCATGCGCTGGTACTCGCGGACGGCGGCTCGGGCCACGAGACCGTGCCGAACTACGCGGACGTCCCTCTGCTCCCACCGGATTCCATCGAACGTCGAGAACGCGATCATCTCGTCGAGTGGCGGGTCGGCCGATACTTCCACACCGGAAGATTCGCCGTCGGCGACTTCAACTTCGAGACGCCGTCGGCGAACCTCGTGGCCGAGCGGTGGGGCTCGGTCGAGCATGTGCGCGCCGACTTCGAGGTGTTCGACTACCCCGGCGAGCACACGGACAAGGCGCAGGGGGACACGCGAGCGAAGGTCTTGCTCGACGCGGCGGATTCGCGGCGTGAGATCGCCCGGGGCCACGGGACCGCTCGCGGCCTGCAGGCTGGCAGCCGTTTCGCCTTGAGCGGCTCCCCCCGGGCCAGCGATAACGACGAGTACCTGGTCGTCGCCTCCACCTGCACGTTCGCGTTCGACAACTTCAGAAGCAGCGGCGGCGATGGCGGCATGACCTTCGGATGTGACGTCGAGGCGACCGCTGCCCACGCCCCCTGGCGCCCGGCCCGGACGACACCGAGGCCGATCGTGCGCGGCCCGCAGACCGCGATCGTGGTCGGCCCGAGTGGCGAGGAGATCTGGACCGATCGCTTCGGCCGCGTGAAGCTCCAGTTTCACTGGGATCGCTACGGCGGCGCCGACGAGAACAGCTCCTGCTGGGTGCGCGTCTCCCAGCTCTGGGCCGGCAAGGGCTGGGGCGCGATGCACGTCCCCCGCATCGGCCACGAGGTCATCGTCGAGTTCCTCGAGGGCGACCCCGACCGCCCCATCGTCACCGGCCGCGTCTACAACGGCGAGAACGCGGTGCCGCACCCGCTCCCCGCGAGTGCCACGCAGAGCGGCATCAAGAGTCGAAGCTCCAAGGGCGGCTCCGCGGCGAACTTCAACGAGATCCGCATGGAGGACAAGAAGGGCGCCGAGCAGCTCTACGTCCACGCGGAGAAGGATCAGGTCAACGTCGTCGAGAACGACGAGAGCACGGCCGTCGGGCACGACCGGTCCGTCACGGTGACGAACCACTTGAAGACCACGGTCAGCGAGGGGGACGAGGAACACAAGGTCGAGACCGGCACCTCGTTGCACGAAGTCAAGGGTGCGGTGACCGAAACGTACGAAGCGACGCAGTCGACCACTGTGTCCAGCGACCTGACCATCCGCTCGACAGGGGGCGTGTTCGAGCTTCACGCGGATTCCGCGAACGTGCTTGTCAAGGCGGCAACGAACATCAAGCTCGAGACTGGCGCGAGCACGATCGAGATGGACGCGGGCGGGAACATCACGATCCAGGGCGTCAACGTGGCGATCGAGGGAACGGCGACAGTCTCGATTGCCGGGGCCATCATCACCAGCGAAGCCTCGGTCAAGCACGACACGAAAGGGGTGCTCGTGATGTCGGAGGGAAGCGCCACGAACACCGTCAAGGGTGGCGTCGTGCTTCTCAACCCGTGAGCGCGACGGCCGTGGGCGACGACACATTTCCGGCTGCAGCGATGGCGGGCACGGCAGCCGCACCGATTGCTGCGGGCGCCGTCGAGACCGTCATCGGTACGAACGATCGCGGCGAGCCCGTGATATCGGTCGTCGTCAAGCGAAGCTACCGCTTGCGATCGGACGGCGCGCTCGAGCGTGCCGGGCACGACGAGCCGCTCCATCGCATCGACGAATACCATGATCACGGGGATCCGCTTTGGGCGACGGTTCGCCATGAGGCCGAACTGGTCGCGATGAAGGCTGCCGTCGATGTGGTCGTCATCGGCCGCGCGCATGCCCCGCGCGGCGAGCTCGTCGCCGAGATGGGCGTCGCGGTCCGAGTCGGCGATCGCGTGCGCCGTCTTCGGGTGATCGGAGAGCGGCAGGCGTTTCACCGGGCCAACGGGCACCCCGGTTTCACCGAGCCCACACCGTTCCGGACGATGGACATCCGCTACGAACACGCCTACGGCGGTGTCGACGAGCAATCGATTCCGGAGCGTCCCTTTCACTACCCTCGCAATACCCACGGCTGCGGCGTGGTGACGGCGAACTCGTCTGAAGCGCTCGACGGTCTGCCTTTGCCCACCGTCGAGGATCCGGCCGACCTGCTCGTGCCCGAACGTCTCGTGCTCGACGACCCGGCCGACTGGCCCGAACTGCCCCGTCCCGCCGGATTCGGCTGGCTGCATCGGACGTGGTATCCCCGATGCGCACTGCTCGGCGCCTTCCCGGCGTGGCTCGCGCCCGGTCGGCAAACGGCCGAGGAGCGCGAAGGGCTGCTGCCTGCCGATCACGTCGCGCTGGCGATGCAGTACCGCCTGCCGACCTACCGGAGTCGCTTCGCGAACGGCGCGTCGCGTGGACTCGTGTTCGATCGTCTCGCCGACGACGCGACGATTCGGCTCGAGGGCCTGCACCGCGACGGCACGCTCGCGTTCGCGTTGCCGGGGGAGCGACCGCGCGTGTCGCTGGACATCGGCGGTGGCGCGCGCGAACTCCTGCCCAAGCTGGATACCGTCGTCGTCCGGCCCGACGAGCTCGCCGTCGAACTGATCTGGCGAGCGCCGTTCGAGATCGGCGACTACGGCGAACTGTCCCGTCTGAGCAGACTTCGCGCCGAGGTCGACGCGTGAGCGGCGGCGGCCACACCGCGCTCGTGCCCGGTCAGCGACCCGACGGACAGCCGATACTCGCGGTGCTGCTCAAGCGCACCTTCGAGATCGTGCCCGATGGCGACTGCCGCCGTGCCGGGGAGGACGCACCGCTGTTCGGCGGCGACGTGCACTGGGGAGATACACTGAACTCGACCGTCCGTCACGAGTGCGATCTCGTGCCGTTTCGGCTCGCGACGGACGTCTACGTCGATGGGGCGGTGTACGCACCCGGCGGGCGGGCGGTCCGTCGTTGCGAGGCGATGCTTCGGGTCGGAGGCCACGAGCGACTGCTCTCGGTCAGCGGCGAGCGAAGCGTCGCGCTCGCGGGCACGCGCCCGGTGTTCTCCGAGCCCGAGCCGTTCGAACGCATGCCGCTTCGCTACGAGCGTGCCTACGGCGGCATCGACGTCCGCTCGCAACCGGGCGCAAGCTGGCCCTATCCACCCAACCCCCTCGGACGAGGCTTCGTCATCGGCGCCGACGCGGCGGCGCTCGACGGGCTCGCGCTGCCGAACCTCGAGGACCCGGCGCGACCGCTGAGTCCGGACAACCTCGCCGTCGGGCGGCATGATGCATGGGAACGCCAGCCAGAGCCCGCGAACTTCGGCTGCTACCCGAGGACCGCCTGGTATCGCGCACGTTTCGCGGGCGTGATGCCTGCCGACAGGGCCTTCGAGCGCGCGACGCGGGCTCACTACGCGAAGCTCGTTCCGCCGGAGGCGCGCGACGCCTACGTCGACAACGGCTTCGCGGACATGGACTTCCGCTTCTTCAGTGCCGCATCGGCTGGGCTTGCGATCCCGTACCTCGAACCGGGCGAGCCGATCGTGACACGCAGTCTCGTGCCCGAGGGCGAACTGGCCTTCGCGCTGCCGGCCGATCGACCGCGGCTCCGCATCGACATCGGTGAGGGCGGCGTGGAGCCGACGGTCGTCGTGCACACCGTGTTGCTTCGTCTTGACGAGCGTCGGGTCGATGTCACCTGGCGTGCGGCGGTCGATTACCCTGGTCCGGAATGGCTACCCTCGATGGAGCGTCTGGAAATCGAGCTGCGATGAGCGGTGTGAGCGCGAGCACGTGGTTGGTGCCCGGCCTGGCCGTGCCGGCGGCGATCGGGCTCGGTGTGGGGCTGTATTTCGCTGTCGACCGGTTCGCCGTGCCGATTCGATCGTCGTCTGCGATCGTGACCGACAAGCGCCACACGCCACCCGGCGAGACCTACCGCTCGGTCATCGTCGGCGATCAGACGTTCGTGCAGACAGCGGGAACAGGCCCGACCTACGCCGTGGTCTACGAGCGCGACGGCGAAAGCGTCCTGGGGCTACACCCGAAGTCCGAGTACGAGGCGCTCTCGATCGGTCAACGTGTCGAGCTCGACACCCGGCTAACCCGTCTGACGCGGCGCACAGTCGTCGTCGCGGTCAACCCGTGAACGCATCGGGGAGTCGGTGACCATGCTCTGGCCTGCCGCAAAGATGGGTGACCTCGTCATCGGCGTCGATCTGCACACGGTGATCATTCCGCCCGCGCCCGCGCCGGTTCCGATGACGCCGCATGCCTACTTCGGATCGGTGTTCCTGTGGATGACACCGACGTTTCCAACCGTCAACGTGCTGATCAACGGCCGCCCCGCGGCGGCAGCGGGTGCGATGGGATTCGGCGCGCACCTTCCGGTGTACGTTCCGGTACCGCCCACGATGCTGAACCTCGGCTACTGGAAACGCTACCTGCAGAACGTTCCCATGTCGCTGATGCTGGTCGCGCTGACGCTGATGGCGAACCTCGCCATCGCGGGCATCTCGGCGCTGCTCATGCCGCCCGATTCGGACGCCTCGACGTTCGTCAAGGACGTCACCGGCATCGACACCACCAACGGCGCCAAAGCCTGGACCTCCGTGACCAAGAACCTCGCGGCCTACACACAGTGGGCGACCTGGATCAAGCTGCTGATGCCGCCGGTGCCCTACCCGGCCGGGCAGGGTTCGACCGCGATCGGCAGTCCCAACGTCCTCGTCAATGGGGGGCCGCTGGCCTTTTGCGCGCCGCTGATGGGCACATCTTGCAGCGATCTGCCGATCGTGCCGAACGCCTGCGTACTCGGCTTCTCCAACGTCATGGTCGGCATGACGCCTGCCGCGATGGCCCGGGCGCTGGCAGTCAGCATGAGCAAGGCGGCGGTGAGCGCAGGCGTCAAGCAGGGTGTCAAGAAGGTGGGCGCTGCGCGTGCGGCGCGCAGGAAGGCGCGCGAGGAAGCAGCCAAGGCCGAGCAGGGCCGCGAGAGCAGCGGCTGCTGACATGTCTGTCGATGTCGCCAGCGGGACTCTGTTTCACGCACTGACCGACTTCGTCATGCCGGGGCGATACGCGCTGCGGATGGAGAGACGCTACAGCACGGCCCTACCGGTGAACGAACCGGGCGGGCTATTCGGCCCCGGCTGGCGCTGCCCCTTCGAAGTCACGTTGCAGCGGACGGGAGACGGCTACGACTACGTGGGCGAGACGGGCGAGAGCATCGTGAGCTTCGCGTGCGAGGCGGACGGCTCGTTACCGGTGGCGGGCGTCGTCGATCACGGAGCCTGCCACGAGCTGCATCGAGTCGGCGACGAGTTGGTCGTCACCCGCTGGAACACCGACACCGGCGAGGTGCTGCGTGACGTGTTCGGTGTGGTGGAGGCGAGCGACGTCGCCATCCGACCGCTCCGCCGCGAGCGGCCGGACGGCGAGGGGCTCGCGTTTTCCTACACTGCAGACACAGGCCTCCTGAAGCACGTGGTCCAGCTTCGCGAACGCCGGGGGTTCACGTTCGAGCACGACGCCCGAGGACGTCTGATTCGCCTCGTTCGCCGCGCGAGTCCGTGGCGGACGCGCGCCGGAACGTCGTCCGGAACCTGCGCGGAGACCGTGTTCCGATACGGCTACGATGCACGAGGACGACTTGTGGAGATCGTCGATCCGGACGGCAACACGGCGCACTACGCCTACGATGCCGCGGGCCGCATGGTCGAGGAATCCACGCTGGCCGGTAAGCGGCATCGCTTCGCGTACGACGAACTCGGTCGCTGCGTGCTGACGACCGCTCCCCAGCACTTCGATCACCACCGACTCGAGTACGGCCGGGCGGGAATGCCCCGGACATCGGTCACGGGCCCCGACGGTGGAGTCACGCGGTACCAGTTCAACGCGGTCGGTCAGGTGGTGCGCCGCACGAGTCCGCTCGACCGCGTCGAGCGCAACGTGTTCGATTTGCTGGGGCGCCGGGTGCAGAGCGTCTCGGCGGAGGGTGCCGTCAATAGTCGCGCCTACGACGATGCGGGCAACCTCGCCTCGCTGACGCAGCCGGATGGAAACGAGATGACGTTCGCCTACGGCCGGGATCGACAGCTCGAGGCTGTCGTGGACGTGGCGGGTGGGCGGTGGACCTTCGAGCGCGATGCCTGCGGTCGACTCTTGCGAGAGGTGGACCCGCTCGGCACGGAGCGTCATCTGGTCCGAGATCAACGGGGTGATCTGACAGAGGTTCGCGTCGACGGAGCGGTTGTCGAGCGGCTCGAGCGCGACCGGGCCGGCGAGGTCGTGGCGCGTGAGGATGCCGACGGCCGTCGCGAGCACTTCGTTCGTGATGCCTTTGGCAGGGTGCTCGAGTACCACCGGCCCGGCGCCGCGCTCACCCGGGTGGAACGCGACGTCCACGGGCGAGTACGCCGGGTCACCTTGCCGGGCGGCGGCGTGCGGCGCTACGACTGGGATGTCTTTGATCACGTCACGCGCGAGATCGACGAGATGGGTGCGGAGACCCTCCATCGTTTTTGCCCGTGCGGCAATCTCGAGGAAATCGTGCGGCCGGACGGCAGCCGGGCCACGTTCGGCTGGAACGCCGTGCCAGGGCAGCTGAGCACCGTCACGAACGAGATCGGTGAGGTCTGGCACTTCGACCATGACGCCGACGGGCGACTGGTGGGCGAGCGCGACTTCGCCGGTCGCGAGACGCGGTACGCCTACGATCAGGAGCGTCGGGCTCTGCGCGTGAGGAAGGCGTCGGGACGGATCATCGACATCGTGCACGGCGTCGACGGGCGCCCGACGTCGATAAGCGATGGCAGCGGAAACGAGTTGCGGAGCTATGTCTGGGACGCACGCGGCTTGCTCATCGGCGCGACGAACGGCGAAGAGCGCCTGACATTCGAGTACGACGCGATCGGCCGGCTCGTCGAAGAGTTCGCCGGGGACCGTGCGCTACGGCACGCATACGATGCGCTCGATCGTCGTGTCGCGCGTCGCGCGACCGTCGGCGACGAGGACGAGTCGAGTTCCACTACTCGCTACACGTGGTCGCCCGCCGGACTGCTGCGCCGCGTCGACGCGGCGTGCGGGTCGGGCCTGTCCTTCGAGTACGGCGCGCGAGGGTACGAGGCGCGTCGTCGGAGTGCCGATGGCCTCGAGATCCACACCACACACGACGCCGATGGCCGGCTCTCCACGCAGCGCCTGTCCTCGGGTACGGGCACGTCGCACCGGACGTTCGAGCATGATGTCCGCGGTGAGCTCGTACGGCGAACCTGGACGGACGAGGCGGCGGTGCGCACCGGCGAAACCCGCTACGACGTCGACTCGCGCTCACGGGTCAACCGTGCGGTCCACTCCGACGGCGCCGAGGAAACGCTGCTGCGCGACGCGGTCGGCAACCTCGTCGCGCGCGACGGCGTCGCGTTCTCGCACGAACGCGGTTCGCTCGTCCGGCGAGCGGGGGATGTCTCGTTCGAGCATGATGCGGATGGTCGGGTGACAGCCCGCACCGACGATCGCGGCACGACGCTTCTACGCTGGAATTCTATCGACGAGCTAGTCGGCGTGACTGATCCGGAAGGCGAGGAGTGGGCCTATGCCTACGACCCGCTCGGGCGTCGAATCTTCAAGGGCGGGCCGAATGCCGTGCACCGGTTCGAGTGGGACGGCGACGACATGCTGGCCGAGACGTGCGTGCGTGACGGAACGGCGCGGCGCACCGAATGGGAACACCATCCGTTCGCGCACGCCGTGCTGTTCGGCGTCCGGAATGGCGCGATGCACCTTGCGCTGACCGACGAGGCCGGTACGCCGGAGGCGTTCGTCGGACCGGATGGACGCCGCTCCTGGTCGCACGCCACGACGCTCTACGGAATCACCCGCCACCTCGATGCCGAGCGGTTCGAGTGCAACCTTCGCTTCCCCGGCCAGTACCACGATGCGGAGAGCGGCTTCGCCTACAGCCGATACCGCTACTACTCGCCCGAGATCGGCGCTTTCATCAGCGACGACCCGATCGGGCTCGACGGTGGCATGGCCCTGCGCGCGTACGTGCCGAATCCGCTGGCCTGGATCGATCCGCTCGGGTTGTCCGGTCAACGTGCATGCAGCATCGACGACGGTGGGTTGTCGGGGCCCGCGGCGGCACGCTCGCGCACGCGGATGCAGATCTACTTCCTGTTGTTTCGGGTATTTCTCGTCGTCGGCAGCCAAGACACGGAGACGCCGGGCATCGAATTCGATTCGATGGAGTCGGCGTGGGAAGTGAACGAGAACCGGCGTCGCCTGCGAGAGGGGATCGTGCCCATTTCGCCTCCCGAGCCCGTCTCGCCTGTCGAACCGCCGTTCAGTCGTGCCCGCTGGCCGCGGGCGAGGAACAGCCCACGACCGAAAGAGCCGCACGTCAGCTCGTTTGCGTCGAACAAGGGGTCGCAGCGGGCTAACAAATGGCGATGAGCCCCAAGGCGACCCCTGCGGACGCGGCGATGCGCTCGACCGTTGTGCCGACGACGCCGGTGAACGAGGAAGTGGCCGTGCCGTCGGCCTACGGGCGTTCGCTCGCAGCGCTCGAATCGACGATGGCGCGGCGCACCCGCCGCTATCGCAATCTCGTCGTCTGCATCGTCGGGCTGATTCCGCTCGCGATCGCCGTATCGATGTTTTCCGCGGCGAGCGGCGCGCTCGTCGCGGCCGTCCTCGCGGTCTCCGCCTGCTCGTTGTTCGCGATGCTGGACGGGCGTGGCGTCGAACGTTGGCGGCGCGGCATTCTCGATGACTGGGTAGCGGGAGCGCTCGATCTGCCGGCATTCGCGAGCATGGTACGCGCGCTGGACACGTTGCCGTCGACGACGACGGAGACGATGCTCGCGACCCTGCCCTCCATCGACGACGGCCTCGGTAGGGGAGCGCTTTCGACGGCGACGCGGCAGATGGTCTTCCTCGTCTCCAGGCGACTCGACGCGCTGGAGCGTCGGTCTCTGGCATGTCGAGTCATGTCCATTACTACGGCGACGCTCTCGCTAGCCGTCGCCGCGTCGCTTCTTCTCGCGGGCACGACCGGGCGCGTCCCGGCGGTGTTGATCCTCGGAGCATCGGCGGCGGCAGGTTGCGCGGCCCTCTCACGGCTTGACGCGTCTCTGGCCCGTCTTCATGTCATGCGCGCCCTCGAGGCGGGGCGGCACGATACCGACTTCGAGCGTGGGCGGTTCGTTGCCATCTGGAGCACCGCGTCACGTCGATCGTTTCGTGCCAGGACGGGAGCGCGCTTGCGCGACTTGCTGACCGACGAATCGACGTAGAGCCCCTTGCCACCGACGAACGGATCGTGTCCGCTGACTTCACGGAAGCATCGCTCGGCATGGTCCGCGAGCGAGATACCGGTGTTGCCGGCCCCCGTGACGTATTTCCGGCACCGGATGGTCGGCGAGGCCGCAGAGACCGGTATCGACGGGCAACAGGCGGTTATCGCGCCCGAACTTTCCGGCCGAGCCCGCCTTACTTCCACGCTAGCAGCGTCACTGGTTCGCGGACCGGCGCGAGAAAATTGGCGAAGGCCGGGCATGCCTCGCCGCGGCCCCGAGCGACCATATCGGGTATTCTCAGACCTCGTTTCGAGAACAAGCAGCGGCGGTGCTAATGCCGGCCGACGACCGATGGAGAACGACGTGAGAATCACCGACGTTTCCGCCGCACTCGCGCTGTGCTCGCTGATGATCGCGATGCTCGGCTGCACCGGCGACCCCTTCGCCCTCGAGCCGGAGGCCGATGACGAGCGGGTTGCCCCTACCTTGCGCATCGCCCCGCCCGAGCTACCGCTCGACCGGTTCGCGTCCCACGAGGACGGGGAGCCCTATCGTATCCTCGATCACGCCGAGCTGAGCGTGGCCGTGGACGGGGTGCCGCTCGAGCTCGACGAGCCCGACGCCGCCGGTCGCTCCGTCGTGCGCTGGAGCCGGCCGCCGGGGTCGAGAGTCGAGCTTCGGGTGGAATGGGCGGAGAGTGTGCCCAGGGGCGACGGCACGTCGATCGCGATGCCGCTGGCGACGCACGAGCGCTCGTTCACGGTCGAGCAGAGCATGGTCATCGAGATCGGCCCGACCGACTACGCCGTGGACGCCGGACCGAACGCGGAGCGCGATCGGGACCGCGACGGGGACGGCAATCTTCTGGAGCGGCGAGCGGGCACCGATCCGTTCAACGGCAGCGTCTGCCCGAACAACTGCGACCCCGCGGTATCGCTGTACATCAAGCGAGTCGATCGGCAACTGACCAACAACATCGAGATCGACAGTCGGTATGACGACGAGTGGCGACAAGCCGAGGCCTTCGCGACTGACGGACCGCTCTTCATCGACGAGCCCGGGTTCAGTTCAGAACCGGGCGGTGGGAACGGGGGGCCGACCCGTTTTATCGATGCTGACGGCGATCCGTTCGAGTTCGGCATCATGCACGACGGTGAAAGCCTTTTTCTGGTGGCCTACGGTGGCGAGGATTTCGATCGCAACACAGAGTTCGGCGATTCGGAGAATTCGGCGAACGACGATGCGGTGACCATCTACGTCGACACCGACGACGATCCGACCCGCGGCGGCCCGACGAGCGCGCTGGTCATCCCGCTGATGGGACTTGACGGGATGAATGACAGCTCCTTCGCGACGTCTCCGCGGGCGCGTCGCACGGATCGGGATTCGCCGACCCCGTATCTGCCGGACGACCTGGTCTACGCGACCTGCGTCTGTGACGGCGCCCGACAGTACTGGGAGATGATGATTCCGCTTGCAAGTCTCGGCATCGTTCGCGGCCAGCCGTTCGGCCTCGAGGTCACGATGACCGACGACAGCGACGGCGGGGAAACCGTCACGCAGTGGTTGTGGCTGGCCTCGCCGGACGGAGCTGGCGGCGTCGACTCCCTCGCGCAGGTCATCGCTCGCTGAACGGTCGGCGCGTCTTCGTGCAGTCGGGTCGTGATCGTCGGGTGACAGGCCGGCCGTCCGGACGACGGCGTGTCCGGACGAGGCCGACATCCAGCCACGCAGGTGATTGAACGTCAGGACATGCTCGCCCCGGGCGCGACGCTCGGGTGCTACCGGATCGACGGCCTGCTGGGCGAGGGTGGGTTCGGCCTGACCTATCTGGCGTTCGACACCTCGCTCGAGATGTCGGTCGCCATCAAGGAGTACATGCCGCAGCAGTTCGCCTCGCGAGCGTCCGACCTGTCGGTACGACCGACATCCTCCGATCAGACGGACATCTTCGGCTGGGGATTGACCCGCTTCATCAGCGAGGCGCGCACGCTCGCGAAGTTCAGGCATCCGAACATCGTCAGAGTGCTCGGCGTGTTCGAGCAGAACGACACCGCGTACATGGTCATGGAACATGAGCGCGGAGCGCAGCTGAAGCATGCGCTGGCGCGGCCGGACTTTCGGTCCGAAGCGATGTTGAAGGAGATCGCCGGTCCGATCATGGATGGGCTCGCCGAGGTCCACCGTCACGACTACATCCACCGGGACATAAAGCCCGCCAACATCCTGATCCGTGAGGACGGCTCACCCGTGCTGCTCGACTTCGGTTCGGCGAGGCTCTCCACGGGGACGCAGACCCATGGTCTGACCAGCCTGGTATCCGGTGGCTACGCACCGCTGGAGCAGTACGACGAGCGGGGCTCCAGTGAGCAGGGACCCTGGACGGACATCTATGCCCTGGGGGCGGTGTTGTACTTCTGCGTCAACGGCGAAGCGCCGGCCGACTCGACGATGCGCGGTTGGGATCTGCTCAAGGGTCGTCCTGATCCGCTCGTGGCCTTGACCGCCCGCTCGCCGACGGGCTACAGCCATGGATTCTGCGAGGCGATCGACTGGGCCCTGCAGCTCGAAGCCGAAGATCGACCGCAATCGATCGAGGCATGGCGTCGTCGTCTGTTGCCTGACGTCGAAGAGGCCGCCACCGTCGAGTCGGCCCCCCGATCCGCACAGTCGAACGCGACCGTCCTGTCGCCGGCAACGATCGATCGTCAGGCCAGGGCCGCTGGCGGCACGTCGCGCCGAACGGGAGCCCCACGGCGTACCGCTACGGCGCCGGTGCGCACGGCATCGTCTCGCGTCGCCACGCAGGGACGAAGGACGATCGGAACGCGGCCGGCGCCCGTCAGCGACAGCGGCCACGCGTCTAGCCGCTGGTTGACTGGCGGCGTCGCGGCGTGCGTAATGATGGCGGCACTGGCAGGCTTCGTCACGCGTGAGCACTGGCTGCCCTCGGCTGCCCGACCGGTGTCGTCCGGCGACTCGTCGCAGGGCGTTTTGTCCGTCGATGCCACAGCCGTCGCGCCACCGTCGACCTCGCCTCCGCCCGACCCACGTGGTGTGGGCGCAGACGACCCGCAGGCGGCCGAGCAGATCGCAGAGGGCATGAGAGTCAGAGCGGCCGAGGAGAAACAGGTCGCCGAGGCGCAGGCGAGGAAGCAGGCAGAAGCCGACAGGCAGGCCAGGGCCGAGGGAAAAGCCGAGGCGGACAGGGAAGCCAGAGCAGAGCGGCTGGCCGAAGCGGACAGGCAAGCCGAAGCGGACAGGCGAGCCGAAGCGGACAGGCAAGCCGAAGCGGACAGGCAAGCCGAAGCGGACAGGCAGGCCAAGGCAGAGCAACGGGCCGAGGCGGACAGGGAGGCCTCGGCAGAGAGGCTGGCCGAGGCAGAGCGGCAGGCAGAGGCAGAGCGGCAGGCAGAAGCAGAGCGGCAGGCAGAGGCAGACAGGCTGGCCGAGGCAGAGCGGCAGGCAGAGGCAGAGCGGCAGGCAGAGGCAGAGCGGCAGGCCGAAGCGGACAGGCAGGCCGAGGCGGACAGGCAGGCCGAAGCGGATAGGCAGGCCGAGGCAGAGCGGCAGGCCGAGGCAGAGCGGCAGGCCGAAGCGGAGCGACAGGCTGAAGCCGATCGACAGGCGGTGCTGGAGCGCCGCGAGGCGGCCGCTGTGCGGCAGCTCGAGGAAGAACGCGAAGCGGCGCAACAGGCGGAAGTAGCGCGTCGCGAGGCCGCCGCCGCCAGGCGGGCAGAGGCGCAGCGAAAGGCCGACGAGGCCCAGCGGGCCGAGGAAGCGCGCCTGAAGGACGCAGCCGAGGCCGCCATTCGAGCGGAGGCGGCGCTGGAGGCTGACGTCGCGCGGCAGAATGCTGCCGCATCGGCGCTTGCCGACGAACGTGTGGCCCGGCTTGACGAGCAGAGCGCGGAATCCACCATCGACCCGACGCTCGCGATCACCGATGCAGACATGTACGCCGTGGGTGTACGGTTCGACCAGTTAAAACGGGCGGTACAGAACCGCGACATGGCGGCCGTCCGCCAGCTGACCGAAGGCTCGGAGCGCACGTATGCTTACTTCGACTACGTGTTCGACACCTTCGAGACCATCGAGGTCTCGATCTCCGGTGTTCAGGCGAGCCGTCGCGACCAGACCGTGCGCGCCGTGCTCGACGTGAAGCGCATGATCCGGGGAAACGGAAACATCGCGTTTCCCCCGAAGGACTTTCAGAAGATCCCCATGCAATCGACGAGGCAAGGTGAATGGTCGACTATTCGATGGTAGCCGTCAGCGTGGGTGACACCCGCGCTCGCGCTCGCGCCAACCCCTGCGCCAGCCGCGCACGCGCGAGACGTCGCCTGCGGCAAGCCTCGACGCTCGCGCTGTGTGTGTGGTTCGCCTTGGCGAACACCGTGTTCCCGGTGGTGCGCGCGCAGTCCGGTGGCGATGATTTTCAAGCGCCCGTGATCGAACACGAGCCCGAGCCCGGTGGCCTCGTCGGCGAGATCGAGAGCTTCGTCGCGAACGTGGTCGACAACGATCGTCTCGACAGCGTCACGCTGTTTCATCGGTATGCCGGGGAGGCCGAATTCGAGGAACAGGCCATGCGCTCGACGTCGACGTCCTCGTTCTACAGCGCCCGGATCGACACGACCGGCACGGAGGGTCTGGTCATCGAGTACTACATCCGCGCGAAGGACGCCTCGGGAAACATCGCGCTCAGCGGCTTCGCCTTCGAACCCCTGGAGCGGACGCTGATGCCGGTGCAGGGAGCGGAGTCGGCGGGCGCTTCGGACGTCACGATCGAGCCTGCGCGCAAGGTCAACTGGCTCTACGTCGGACTCGGCGTGCTCGTGCTCGGTGGCGTGGCCGCCAGTCTGTCCGGCGGCGGTGGCGACGACGACGGCGGCAGCGCGTCGCAACCCGGCGCGGGATGTAACCCGGACTGCGAAGTCACCTTGACGGTCCTGGTGCCCTGACAGCTACGCTGCTGCTCAATCGGCAGCGGGGAACTCTGTGGCGCTCGAATCGCAACGAACGAGTTCCTCGAGCATCGGGCCGAGACCCTCGAGCAGCAGCAGGCGCTCGGTCCCGGTCGGCCCGTCGGCTAGCCCGTCGCCCACGCTCATCGCGATGCTCGCGACCGTGCCGTTGCCCAGCATCGGGTACCAGTCTCCCGGCTCGATCTGCCCGACGGCGATGCGATCGTCCTCGGCGTGAATCAGGAAAGGGATCGGTAGCCCGGCATCGACGCGCACCGTCAGGTCCGTGAGTTCACCGTTCAGTGCTCGATCGCCTTCGACTAGGGAAGCTCTGCAAAACTCGGCGAAAATCGACGAGAATGCGGCGAGAGCGGAATCGAGGAACTGACGCGATGAAACAGACCACCTTTGCCAGCGCGGCGTTCGACAGCAAGGGGAAGGTGACGCG
>Ga0209303_1000028_pt1 | contig 198339 bp, 152 predicted proteins | sample SidtaG_3_FD_187449 | JGI IMG/M metagenome (GOLD analysis project Ga0209303, IMG submission 187449) | Marine algal microbial communities from Sidmouth, United Kingdom - Sidmouth_Asex1 metaG (SPAdes) (version 2) | ecosystem: Host-associated > Algae > Red algae > Unclassified | place: Sidmouth...
GGCGAGGCGGTCGAGGCGGCAGAGGCGGCAGAGGCGGCAGAGGCGGTCGAGGCGGCAGAGGCGGCAGAGGCGGCAGAGGCGGCAGAGGCGGTCGAGGCGGTCGAGGCGGTCGAGGCGGTCGAGGCGGTCGAGGCGGCAGAGGCGGCCAATGCCGCCGAGGCGGCCAATGCCGCGAGTGCCGGCGCGAACGCTGCCGCGGAGGCCGGCACGAACATCCCCCCGGAAGCCACTGCGGAAGGCGCCGACCCCGCGGCGGGCATCGCGACCCCGGATGCCGTGGTCGAGTCCGCGCCGGACGAGTTCCGGCCGATCATGGAGCGGGTCGCCCGGACGCTCCCCGGCCTGACGCCGACCAGCATCACCAGGACGCCGGTACCGGGTCTGTTCGAGCTCGTGGTGGACGGTCAGATCTACTACGTGAACGAGTCGGTGGACTACCTGCTCGACGGCAGCCTGATCGACCTCGGCTCGCGCACCAACCTGACCGAAAATCGGCTCGGCGGCATCCAGACCTCGATGATCGAGGAGATCGGCGAGGAGAACATGCTGATCTACGAGCCCGAGGAGACGTCCGAGCGCTCGATCACCATCTTCACCGACATCAGCTGCGGCTATTGTCGGCGCCTGCACGAAGATCTCGACGTGCTGCTCGACGCCGGCGTCCGTGTGCGATACCTGCTGTTTCCGCGAGCGGGCATCGGCTCGCCCGGCCACCAGGCGCTGGAGAGCGTGTGGTGCGCGGACGATCCGCAGGCGGCGATGACCACGGCCAAGGCCGGTGGCCGGGTCGCGCGCGCCAACTGTCCCAACCCGATAGAGCTGCACGTCGCACTGGCCGAACGAATCGGACTGCGCGGCACGCCATTGATCTATCTCGACACGGGTCAGAGCATCCCGGGCTACCGTGAGCCCGCGGCGCTGGCAAGCATGGTCGTCGACTCTCGGCCGTTGCGGAACTGACACGCGCCCGCGGTCCCGCTCGAGAGCCTGGCCCGGTCGGGGCGGTTATGATCGGTCGATCGTTCGCCGAACTCACGCCGTCATGAATGAGCCCAGCTTGCGTGGCGCGCTGCTTCGCGCCGTCGTCCTGTCATGTATCTTCCTCGCCCCCCTGTCGGGCCGGGCGCTCGCCGACCAATTTTCAGAGGCGCTGCCGGGCTTGTTCGACGACCTTCGCGACGCTGACGACGCGGCCATCGCGCAACGGCTCGAGGCGCGTATCTGGCAGGAGTGGTTCGAGGCCCCGGACGATGACGCTCGCCTGCTCATGCGCCAGTTGTCGGCCGCGATGCAGTCGCAGGATACCGATCGGGCGCTCGAGCTTGCCGATCGACTCGTGGATGCAGCGCCGAGCTATGCAGAAGGGTGGAACCGTCGCGCGACGATCCACTACCTGCGCGGCGACGACGATCTCTCCGTGGCCGATATCCGGGAGACCCTCGTGCTCGAGCCGCGGCATTTCGGGGCGATTTCCGGGCTCGGGTTGATCTTCCTTCGTCAGGGCGATCTCGACGCGGCGCTCGAGGCCTTCGAGCAGGTTCTGGTCATCAGTCCCGCCTCGGAAAATGCGCGTCGCAGCGTCGAGCGCGTGCGCGGTGAACTCGGTCGCGAGATCTGACGCGAGCCGTGTCGACCGTTCCTGCCGTCGTTCTGTCGTGTGCGTTCGCCTGCGCGACGATCCCGACCGCCCCCGCGGCCGAGAACGCGGGCGGGGCGCTGATGCAGCAGCGCGGCCAGCATGCCCTGAGGGCGATCTTCGGCCTGCCCGCCGTGGCCGAGCGACCGGTGGCGCACAGCGAGTGGCAAGTCTCGCTCGAACACGCCAACACCTTCGCGGGCGGCATCCGGGGGGAGGAATTCCTGGTGCTGGACGGAGAGAGCTCCGAGCTGTCGATCCGTCATCGTCGGCGTGTCGGGCGTTGCTGGCAGGGGGAGGCCGTGCTGCCCTTCATCGCGCATTCGGCGGGGTTCGGGGACCGCGCGATCGACGACTGGCATCAGGCGCTTGGACTGCCGGACGCCGACCGTGGCCTGTTCACGATGTTCGACCTCCGCTACGTCTGGCTGGATGCCGACGGCAATCGCCGGGTCCTGGAGGAGGCGGCCGGAGGACTGGGGGATGTGCGTATCGCCCTGCAGCGGACCCTCGGCTGCGAGGACGGTCGCGGGGCTGCAGCAGCAGGCACCCTGAGGGCCGGCGGTGCCCCGCTCGCGAGGATCGGTCTCAAGTTGCCGACCGGTGATCCCCATGCCCTGCTCGGCAGTGGCGCGGTCGACGCCTACGCCGATCTGCAATCACCGGTCTGGTCCGTCGGCGACCGCTGGCGCTTCGGCGCCTCGATCGGTGCGCTGGTGCCGGGTCGAACGGCGCTTGTCGACGATCAGCGCTCCCTCGTCGGCTACGGCGCGCTCGGATCGGAGTTGCGCCTGCATCCCCGCTGGCGCGTGCTGGTGCAGCTCGACTGGCACACGCCGTTCCAGGACAGTGCGCTGCGTGAGGTCGGCGAGCCGGCCGCCAGCCTCGGGGTCGGCCTGCGGTACCTGACGAACGCCGGCCGCATCGAATTCTCGATCGGCGAGGACGCCCTGATCGATGCCACGCCCGACATCGTCGCGCGCCTGGCCTGGACCTGGCGCCCGCGGGCCAGACTGCCGTGGGCGCCGTCATGACCGCGGCGGCTCGCTCCCGGCCGGGAGCGGCTCGGTCAGCCTTTCGCGGCCGGCGTCCGGCGCGAGCGACGCGGCGCCTTCTTCGCGCCTGACGTTCCGGTGCGTCTCTTCGACGTCGCCTTCGGCGCCTTGGCCGGGAACAGATGCTCGAACACGTCGTCGTAGCGACTGGCGTAGTGAATGCCGAGTCCCTCGACGATGTGCTTGGGCAGCTCGCCGATGTCGCGACGGCACCCTTCGGGCAAGATCACGTCGCGGACACCGACCCGACGGGCGGCGATCAGCTTCTCGCGAACGCCTCCGACCGGCAGCACCTCACCGGTGAGGGTGATCTCGCCGGTCATCGCGTAGGTCTTCGGCACCGGCCGTTCGAGCGCGAGCGAGAGCAGGGCAGTGGTCATGCTGATACCGGCGCTCGGGCCGTCCTTGGGCGTCGCGCCTTCCGGCACGTGCAGGTGCAGCGCGTGCTTCATGAACCAGTCCTCGTCGACACCGAAGCGCGCGGCGTTGGTCGTCACGTAGCTGTGCGCGATCTGTGCCGACTCGAGCATGACCTTGCCCAGCTGCCCCGTCAGCTTCAGGTTACGTTCGCGACCGTGCACGACGGCGGCCTCGATGGGCAGCGTCGCCCCGCCCATGGAAGTCCAGGCGAGCCCGGTGACCACGCCCACGCCACCGAGACGCTTCTCGAGGCGGAACGGCGGCTCGCCGACGAAGTCCACGAGATTCCTGCCGGTGACGCTGACCGACGTCGCCTTGCCGAGCAGCTTCACGACGCTCTTGCGGAGCACCCGGTGCAGCAGCTTCTCGAGGCTGCGAACGCCTGCCTCGCGCGCGTAGCCCTCGATCAACGTGCGGATCGCGGAGTCCGAGATCCTTACCTGCGACGTCCTGACGCCGTTGCGTTCGAGCAGCCGCGGCCACAGGTGCTTGCGGGCGATGTCGAGCTTCTCGGCGCCGATGTAGCCCCCGAGACGGATGATGTCCATGCGATCCAGCAGCGGGCGCGGAATCGAGTCGAGCTGGTTGGCGGTACAGACGAACAGCACCTTCGACAGGTCGACGCGCACGTCGAGGTAGTGATCGAGGAACTCGCTGTTCTGCTCGGGATCGAGCACCTCGAGGAGCGCCGATGCCGGGTCGCCCTGGTAGGAGTTGCCCATCTTGTCGATCTCGTCGAGCATGATCACGGGATTCTCGACCTTGACATCCTTCAAGGCCTGCACGAGCTTGCCCGGCATCGCGCCGATGTAGGTGCGACGATGACCCTTGATCTCGGCCTCGTCGCGCATGCCGCCGACGCTGAAGCGGTAGAACTCGCGCCCGAGGCATTCGGCGATGGACTTGCCGATCGAGGTCTTGCCGACGCCGGGCGGACCGACGAACAGCAATATAGACCCCTTCACCTCGCCGTTGAACGCGCCCATGGCGAGGAACTCGAGGATGCGATCCTTGACGTCATCGAGGCTGGCGTGGTCGCGATTGAGGATGCGCTTGGCGCGACGAAGGTCGAGGCGATCCTTCGAGTGCAGTCCCCAGGGCAGTGCACTCAGCCAGTCGACGTAATTGCGCGTCACCCCGTACTCCGGTGAGCCCGTCTCGAGCACGGTCAGCTTGTCGAGTTCCTCCTCGAAGCGCTTCATGACATGCTCGGGCGGCTGACGCTCGCCCATGCGCTCGCGAAACTGATCGACGTCGCTGGTCTTGTCGTCCTTGGAGATGCCGAGCTCGCGCTGAATGACCTTCAGTTCCTCGCGCAGGAAGAACTCGCGCTGGTGCTTGGACATCTTCTGCTCCACCTCGGAGCGGATCTCGGCCTGCAGTCGAGCCACTTCGAGCTCCTTGCGGAGCAGCAGGAGCACACGTTCCATGCGCCGCTGCAGCGGCACGGTGTCGAGAATCTGCTGGAGGTCCGGGCCGGGCGCGGTCGTGATGGCCGCGGCGAAGTCGGCCAGCGGGCTCGGATCGTTGAGGTTGAAGTGATTGAGGAAGTTCTTGAGTTCCTCGTTGTACAGCGGGTTGAGCGGAATCAGCTCCTTGATCGCCTGGATCAACGCCATCGCGTATGCCTTGATCTCCCGCGTGCTGCCGCTGGTTTCGGCGGGGTACGACACCCGCGCGGCGAACGGCGCCTTCTTCGAGAGCCAGCGATCGATCGTGAAGCGCTGCATGCCCTGGGCGATGAACTGGATCTTGTCGTTCTGCCCGACGACGTTGTGCAGCCGGACCACGCAGCCCGTCCCGGCGAAGTCCGCCGGGGTCGCCTCGGCGCCTTCCTCGTGCTCGCCCGCGTACACCAGACCGAGCATGTGCTGCTTCATCCTGGCCAGCCGCTCGAACGTGGCCTGCCACGGCGCCTCGTCGATGACGAGGGGTTGCACCTGCGCCGGGAAGAACGGGCGCTCGAAGATCGGCAGCAGCAGCAGTTTCTCGGGAAGGTTCTGGTCGGGCAGCACCAGGCTGGTCCCGCCGGACTCTCGCCGCTCGAACGACCCCTCGTCGCCGCCGTCGTCATCGAGACCGTCCTCGCCGTCATCGGCAGGCGGTTCGATGACGAGGTCGTCGTCGTTGCCGTCGTTTTCCATGCGCAGCTGGTGCCTTGTCGATGCCCGAAGGTACGGAACGTGGCTCGTCGATCGCCGTTTTTCAAGTGACGGGGCCCGATCGTCGGTCTCAGTCCGCCAACAGGTCCATCAGGCCCTTGAGCGCGGCCTTGCCACTCTCGCGCCGCTGTTCTTCCGCCCCGGGTGAACCCAGCTCGCCAAGGATGACGACATCCTCGGCCGGCAGGTCGTCGAGGAAGCGGCTGGCCTCGCAGCTGGATGTCTCACCGTACTGCTGCCGGGAGCGAGAACGGGTGAACGTCAGCGTGTGTCGTGCACGCGTCATGCCGACGTAGGCGAGACGGCGCTCCTCCTCGAGCCCATGCTCCGCATCCTCGCCGCTCAAGCTGTTGCGGTGCGGCAGGAGCTCCTCCTCCATGCCGACCATGAACACGTGCGGGAACTCGAGACCCTTGGCCGAGTGCAGCGTCATCATCTGCACGCGATTGTCCGCCTCGTCATCGTCCTGGCGCGAGAGCATGTCGTGCAGACAGAGGCTGCGGACGACGTCGGCCAGCCCGACAGCCTTCTGATCGTCATCGATCGACAGTCGTTCGACCGAGGCGAGCAGTTCCTCGACGTTCGCCTTCGCCTTCTCCAGCTTCTTCGGCGTGTCCGACTGCACGTCGAGCCAGTCGTCGTAGTCGATGTCGGTAAGCAGACCGCGGACGACGTCCATGGTCTCGCCGCGCTCGACGTTGTCCGCCGTCAGCGTCAGCCAGCCGGCGAATCGCTGCACGCGGGCGAGGGCCGCACCCGACAGACGCTCCTCGAGCCCGAAGTCGTGGCAGGCGGCGAACAGGCTGCTGCCGCGGGAGCGGGCGTGCTCGCCGAGCCTGGCCAGCGTGCTCGGACCGATCTCGCGTCGCGGCGTGTTGATACAGCGGAGGAAGGCGGTATCGTCGTCGGGGTTCACCAGCAGCTTGAGGTAGGCGAGGGCATCCTTCACCTCGACCTTGTCGAAGAAGGAACCGCCGCCGCTGATCGCGTACGGAATCTGCTTCTCGCGCAGCGCCTGCTCGAAGGCGCGCGCCTGGAAGTTGCTCCGGTAGAGGATCGCGAAGTCGCCCCAGCGCGTGCCCTTCTGGAAGTGGCGCGTCATGATCTCGGCCGACACCCAGCCCGCCTCGTCGAGGCTGTGCTTGCAGACAGAGATGCGCAGCGGATCGCCGATGCCGAGGTCCGACCACAACTTCTTCTCGAACACGTGCGGGTTGTGGCTGATCACCGCGTTCGCGCAGCGCAGGATGCGCTGGCTGGAGCGGTAGTTCTGTTCGAGCTTGATGACTCGGAGGTTCGGGTAGTCCTCCTTCAGCGCCAGCAGGTTCTCCGGCCGCGCCCCGCGCCAGGAGTAGATCGACTGGTCGTCGTCGCCGACCGCGGTCAGTGCGCCGAACCTGTCGACGAGCAACCGCACGAGGGCGTACTGCGCGGCGTTGGTGTCCTGGTACTCGTCCACCAGCAGATGCCGCACCCGGCCGCGCCAGCGCGCGCGGACCGCCTCGTGGTCCCGAAGCAGGGTAACGGGCAGCCCGATCAGGTCGTCGAAGTCGCATGAGTTGCAGGCGCGTAGCAGCTTCTGATAGCGCAGGAAGAGATCCGCGGTCGCCCGTTGCCGGTCGTCGACCGCGAGATCGAGGGCGCGCGCGGGATCGACGAAGTCGTTCTTCCAGGTGGAGATCAGGGTCTGCGCGGCCCGTTCCTCGAGCGCGGAATTCGCCTCGCGGAGGATCTCGCGAAGCGCCGACAGCGAGTCGCCCTGGTCGAGGATCGTGAAACCCCGGCGTACGCCGATCGCCTCGCCGTCCCGGTGCAGCATGTCCATGCCGAGGCGGTGGAACGTCGATATCGACAGGCCGCGAACCTGCTTCGCGTCGAGCAACTTCTTCAGTCGCTCGCGCATCTCGGCGGCTGCCTTGTTGGTGAAGGTCACCGCGACGATCGAGCGCGGATCGTAGGCTTGCCGGTCGATCAGCCAGGCGATCTTCCGGGTGATGACGCCGGTCTTGCCCGAGCCCGCGCCCGCGAGCACGAGCAGCGGCGTGTCGACGTGCGTGACGGCCGCCTGCTGCTGGGCGTTCAGGGCGGGAGGGCGGGACGGGAACTCGGCCATGCGGCAGATCGGGGCTCGGTCGACAGGGGGCGAGGCCGGCGTCGGGGGTATCCCGCATCGGCCCGCGAAACGGCCGGCGAAGTCTAGCGGGTCGGCACGGGCCGCGCGGGCCGCCCTGCGCGGGCCGCTCTGCGCGGGCCGCCCTATACTCGGGCGTTGGACAACCGGGCGACCCCATGACGACCAACTCTCTCGACGCGCTCCTGGCGATCGCCGTGCGCGCGGCGACCGCGGCGGAGGATGTCATCGCCGAAGCGCTGGCCGCCGGCGACTGGGCCGTGCGGGTCAAGGCGGACGACTCGCCGGTGACCGACGTCGACGTCGCCGCCGAGCGCGCGATCCGGGCCGTGCTGGAGGCGGAGACGCCCGCGGCCGCCTTCTACGGCGAGGAGACCGGGCGGAGCGCCGGGCGCGAAGCGGACGGAGAGACCGCCTCGGGCGCGGGCGGCCGGGCGCTGCGCTGGCTGGTGGATCCGATCGACGGCACCAAGAGCTTCGTCCGCGGCCTGCCGTTCTACTCGACTCAGATCGCGCTGGAGATCGATGGCGATCTCGCCGTCGGCGTCTCGAACGCGCCCGCTTTCGGGGAGCGGCTCGTGGCCGTCGCGGGCGGCGAGGCCAGGCTGGAAGGTCAGCGCGTTCGCGCGTCCGACGTCGATCGTCTCGAGGACGCCTTCCTGTCCTCGGGCAACCTCGCGACCCTCGCGGCGGATCCGGCGGCCTGGGCGCGTTACGGGTCCCTCGTCGCCCGCGTGCGCCGAACACGTGGGTACGGAGATTTCTGTCACTACCACCAGCTCGCGAGCGGTGGCTGCGATCTAGTCATCGAGTCCGACGTGAACATCCTGGATATCGCCGCGCTGACGGTCGGCGTGCGCGCGGCCGGGGGCGTGATCACCGATCTGCAGGGCGCCGCGGTCGACGAGCGGACGACCTCGGTGCTGGCGGCCGCGACACCCGAACTGCACGGCGCCGCGTCGTCGCTGCTCGCGGCTTGATCAGGTCGCGGCCGGGTAGGGCGACGTCTCCGGGCCGTACGGCTGACTCCTGAGGCTGCCGTGATCCTCCATCCGGTAACGCACGAAGGCGTCCACGTCGTCGAACATCAGGAAGGGATTGCCCTCGACCTGCGCGCGCATCGTGCTCGTCGCACTCACGCCGTAGTCGTGCCCGGGGTGCACGATGGCGTCGCCGGGCACGCGCTCGACCAGGCGGGCCAGCGAAGCATGCATGGCACGTGGATCGCTCTCCGGAAGGTCGCATCGACCGCAGCCGTAGACGAACAGCGTGTCCGCCGAGATCAGGTCGTGCTCGAGCAGCAGGCAGGCCGAACCCGGGGTGTGCCCGGGCGTCACCAGCCAGGTCAGGGTGGTCTCGCCAAGCATCGAGGTCTCGCCGTCGGCCATTCGGATCGTGCCGTTCGGCACGTCGTGCCAGTCGTCGGCCTCGGCCCTGGACAGGCGGATCGGCAGCGTCGGCGAGAGGAAGGCGGCGAGCGCGTTGACGTGATCGTCGTGCGAGTGGGTCAGGATGACCTGGGTGATGCGCGCCCCTTCAGCCGAGGCGCGTGCGCGGTAGGCCTCGGCATCCCAGGCGGGATCGATCACCGCCGCCTCGCCGCTCTCCCGATCGATGAGCAGATAGGCGAAGTTGTCCATCGGGCCGAGCGGAAACTGCTCGATCGCATAGCCGGAACCGGGCATGACTCGTGCTCTCTCTGTACGGGAAGCCGGGCGACGATAGCATGCAGCCCGGCACCGTCGAGCCCCTCGACCGGCGTTCCGTCCAGCGCAGGCTCGGCCGCGTCGTCCCGCGAGTCGGCCATGCAGGAGTGGCCAGCTCGCGACCCCTCTTCGAGCATCCGCCAGCCCACGCCCGCCGACGCCTCTTGAAACCCGCCCGCCACAAGCCGAGTCGACGCCGGATGCTGTCAGCCGGCGTGTTGCTGTCCGCGCTGCTCCTGCTCGTGCTCACCGGTCTCGGGGTTTTCCGGCTCTATTTCGGCTTCGACTGGACCGCCGGGGACGACGCATCGGGGCGCCTCTTCACCCTGAAGATCCTCGGCGGAAATTCCTTCGACCCCTTCGCGGCGGAGCCCTTCGGGGCCGTGTTCTGGGGGACGATGGCAATCCTGCTCGCCCTGGCGCTGGCCTTGCCGTTCGTGCGCTTCGTCGCCGCCTCGGTGCTGGCGGTCGTCGCGGCGCTCGGCATCGGCGTGCTGCACTGGCGTTACGCGTCGCCCGAGCCGCGCGTTCCCGTCGAATTCCAGCTGCTGATCGTGCTGGTGCTCTACGCGATCCACGTCGCGCTGTGCCTTATCGCCGAGATCCGGGCAGGGAAGCGCTTCGAGACCCTTCTGAGCCAGTACGTGCCGCCGGAACTCGCGGCGGCCTACATCCGGGACCCGGCGAGCATGGGACTGGCCGGGGAGGTTCGCGAGGTGAGCGTGCTGTTCTGCGACGTCGTGGGATTTTCGTCGGTCGTCGCCACGCTGCCACCGCCGCAGGTCGCCGAATGGCTCAACGGCTTCTTTTCGCTCACCAGTCGGATCGTGGTGCGACACCGGGGCACGATCGACAAGTACATGGGCGACAGCGTCATGGCCGTTTGGGGTGCGCCCGCGCCCAGCGACACCCATGCCTTCGATGCGCTGGGCGCGGCGGTCGACATCGAGGCCGAGCTCCAGTCGCTGAACGACCGGCACCGCGAGCGCGGACTGCCGGACGTGCGGGTGGGGCTGGGGGTGAGCACCGGTCGGGCGAACGTCGGCCCGCTCGGCTCCGAATATCGCATGGACTACACCGTGGTCGGCGATACGGTGAACGTCGCGCAGCGACTCGAGGCGCAGACGCGCGCCTACCGCGTGCCGATCATCGTCTCGGGTTCGACGGCGGCGGCCTTGCCGGACATGCTGTTCCGGGTGCTCGACACCGTGCTGGTCAAGGGTCGGGAGGCGCCGGTGACGATGCTGCAGCCGCTCGGCGCGCGCGCCGCGGCCGACGAGAAGTTGCTTGCCGATCTCGAGCGGCATCGGGCGGCGATGAGCGCCTGCGAAAGCGGCGAATGGGCCCGTGCCGAAGCGCTGTTCGTCCGGCTGCGCGACGAGTGGGGTCCGTCCGATCTGTACGAGTCGTACCTGCGGGGCATCGAGATCGCTCGCGCGAGCGACGGGTAGCCTCGCGCCGAATCCGTCCTGCTCGCCCTCAGCTCCGGGAGGCCGTCAGCCGCTCGGACAGGGTGGAAGCGACGGCCGTCGACGGCGTCTCGTCCGTCTCCTTCGGGCCGGCCGCACCGGGGGACGCGGCCTCCGGGCTCTCCGATCCGGCGGGCGCGTCGACGGCGCGGTCACGCACGTCCGTCTCGTGCCAGGCGTGGCCGTCGAAATGTTCCTGGGGGCGAAAGTCGGTCTTGTACTGCATCTTCCTGCAACCATCGACCCAGTAGCCCAGGTAGAGGTAGGGGTACGTCAGCGTACGGCACAGCTCTATCTGGGCCAGCAGGGCGAACCGTCCGAGCGCTCGGGCCGAACGGTCCGGATCGAAGAAGGTGTAGACCGCGGACAGCCCGTCGCTCGCCACGTCGGTGACCGCGACACCGATCACACGGCCGGCCTCGCGGATTTCCACGAACACGGTCTCGCCCCAGGGGTTGAGCAGGAAGCGCTCGAAATCTTCCGGGGCCGGATCGTCCATCCCCCCGCCCGGGTGCCGGGCAGCGAGGTAGCGGCGGTACAGCGCGAAATACTCGTCGGTGAAGCGGGCCGGGCGATAGGCGACGGCGAGGTCGGCATTGCGGGCGATGTTCCGCCGATCGGTGCGACGCGGTTCGAAATCCGAACAGCGCACGCGCACCGGCACGCAGGCCCGGCAGCTCTCGCAGCCCGGGCGGTACACGTATTCTCCGGAGCGTCTGAAGCCACGCTGGATGAGCTGGTTGTAGACGGCGCCCGGGCGCGGGTGGTGGGGATCGGCGTAGATATTGACCGCCTCGCGACCCTCCAAGTAGCTGCAGTGGTTCGCCGACCCCTGATACAGCTTGATGCGTTCCCGGGACACGCTTTCGATGGTAGCAGAGCACATCCCGGGCACGACTCCGGGGCGGCACCGGGGGGGAATTCACACAAACGGTGAACAGTCGTCAACGGTTTTCGGACGGCCGAATTCGCGGTGCTAGACTCCGCGCCCTGTACCTCCCCGTCACCGTGTTCGGTCGTGGCGGGTCGATCGCCCGGGAGGCTTTCATGGACATCAATTCGGGTGCCGCCGGTTCCACACGCTACATGGCGCGCACGGTCTTTCGCCAGGTGCGGTTTCCGTCCCTGTCGCGCTGCATCGTCGAGGCGCTGATGTTCGCCTCGGTGTTTTTCGCCGCGGGCTACGTGAGCCTCGGGCACGGTCTGACCGAGATGCTGGCACCGATGGTGCCGGTGGTGCTGACCGTCATGTTGTGTTCGGTCGTCAGCGGCGTGTACCGGTCCGAGATCACCAACTCGATCGTCAACATCTACGTGCATTCGGCCTACGGCTTCGCGCTTGCCAGCGTCGCCTTTCCGCTGGTCGCCCTGTGGCTGGCACCGGCCTACACCGACGGCCATTTCGTCTTCCTGTTCCTGTTCGCGACCTTCTTCGTCACGAACACCATCCGCCCGCTGATCAGCGGGACGGACTTCATGGACGGGGGCGGTCGCCGGGGCAACTGAGCGACTCCGCGTAGCGCGACAAGGCGTCACGCATCCCGGTCTCGTCCTCCCGCCAGTCCTGCTCGTGCATGGCACGCTCGAAGCCGGCGAGGCTCAGCCACGGGACGTCCTCTCCCGCGCCCAGCCGCGTCTCGACATGCTGCCGCCATCGTTTCCGTTCGACCGTGTCGAGCGTGTCCGGGTAGTTGCGTGCCCGGTAGCGGAAGACCATCTCGACCAGTCGGGCGTCGTCGAAACCGTCATTCGGGATTTCCGAGGTCGCAGCCTTCATGGCGCGTACCCGATCGAGACGGGCGCGATCGGCGCCTGAGAGAAACCCGCCCGCGTACAGGCTGGCGTCGACGTCCACGGGTGCATCGTCCGTGAACGGACGCGCCATGGCGGCCTGAATCGTCGCGGGCAGGTCGGCCGACGTCACCTGACCGCCCGGCGCCCTGGCCGGCGCGCGAGCGAGGTTCTGACCGGCATCGCCCTTCCCGCGTCCGAGCAGGTCGAGCAGCACCTCGCGATGCCGCTCGTGTGCCGCGAGGTCGATGCCGAGGCGCTCGGCATCGCTGGCTCGCAGTACCGTCTCCGGAGCGACGACCGGACACTTGTTCGTTGCCACCACGTGCAGTCCCGGCCGCCCGGGATCGTCCGACCGCATCCCGCGCGCGAAGACGCGCTCGGCGATCGACGCACTGTCGAGGCCGGCGAGCATCGCGGGATCGCGCGCGAGATCGAGCACGATGACCGCGTTGGCCTTGTCCGGGTGGCGGACGAGGGGCAGGACCAGCGCGAGGTGGTGGCGGGTTGCCGGAACCCCCGGGGAGACCAGCACCACCGGCCGGCGCTCGGCGATGTCGATGGAGACGTCGAGCAGCCGAGCGACGGCGGCCTTGCCGCGATGCGCCAGCGCGAAGTCGAACAGTCTCGGTTGCCGCGCGCGGATCAGGCGGGCGAGGGCGATCGTCGCCCGCACGTCCACCAATGCATCGTGCGCGCGGCCATCTGCCAGTCCGTTCGCTGCAGACAGGTCCTCGAGGCGGTTGCTGGGACGCCCGTCGTCGGCCTGCGGCCAGACGATGCCGTCGGGACGCAGCGCACGCACCAGGCGCACGACGTCGAGGAGGTCCCAGCGTGAGGCACCGTCCTTGTATTCGTGTGCATAGGGATCGTGCAGGTTGCGGAACAGCGTGTGCCGGGTGAACTCGTCGTCGAAGCGAACGCTGTTGTAGCCGACCGAACAGGTCCCCGGGGCGCCGAGCAGACGGCGTACGCGCTCGATGAAGCGATGCTCCGGCACGCCTCGCCGGTTCGCCTCCTCCGGCGTGATGCCCGTGACACGACAGGCGCCCGGGTGCGGCAGGTAGTCGTCGCTCTGGCGGCACCAGATCACCTCGGGCTCGCCCAGGGGTTCGAGGGACGCGTCGGTTCGGATCGCGGCGAACTGGGACGGGCGATCCCAGACCGGCGAGGTGCCGAAGGTCTCGTAGTCGAACCAGCAGAAGCTCGCCGGCACGGTGCCGCTCATGAAGCGTGCGCGGGCCCGCTGCCGGAGGCCGAGACGAAGTCGAGGCAGACTCGGGTGAACAGCGCCGGCTTCTCCGCGTGCAACCAGTGCCCGGCACCGGCGATCTCGCGCAGGGTGGGGTGGCGGCAGATGCCGCGGATCGGTGTCTCGTCGTCCGTTCCGAGATAGTCGCTCTCGCCGCCCTTGATGAACAGCGTGGGCACCTCGATGGTGCGCGCGACGCGCGGCGCCTCGCACAGCAGCGGGTAGTCACGAGCGATGCCGTCTAGATCGAATTTCCAGGCGAAGCGACCGTCGGTGCCCCGCGCGAGACTCTTCAACAGGAAGGCGCGCACGCCCGCGTCCGGGACACCGTCGCGCAGACGTCGGTCCGCCTCGCGACGCTCGTCCAGCGTGTCGAGATCGATGGCCTGCATCGCGGCGATGATCGGCGCATGGTGCGGCGGGTAGTGCCGCGGCGCGATGTCGACCACGACGAGGCTCGACAGGTCGGGCCCGTCCTCGGTGCCGGCCAGCGCCATCGCGACCTTGCCGCCGAGCGAGTGGCCGAGCAGGTGGCAGCGCTCGATGCCTTCGGCGGCCAGCCAGTCGCGCACGTGCGCCGCCATGTCCTCGATGCCGAGGCGGGGGAGGGTCGGCGAGCGGCCGTGGCCGGGGAGGTCGACTCGCACGACCTCGAGGTGACGCCCGAGATGCAGCGACACGGAATGGAAGTTGTCACCGTCACCGAACAGGCCGTGCAGCACCACGAGGCAGGGACCGCGGCCGTTGCGACGGGCGTGCAGCGATCCTTCGGTTACACTCGCGGGCCTCTCCAGCGGGTGTGACATGCGACGTGTACTCCGAGGTTGAACGGCGCCTTGCCAAGCTGCTTCGCACGAGCGACGGTGATCGATCGAGCGCGATGTCGGGGGCGGGACTGTTCGCCGGACGGCGTGTCGGGCTCGAGAAGGAATCGTTGCGGGTCCGACCGAACGGGGCGATGTCGCGCCACGATCATCCGCCGATTCTCGGCGCCGCGCTGACCAATCCGGCAATCACGACCGACTTCTCCGAAGCGCTTCTCGAGATGGTAACACCGCCCTGCGCGTCGTCGCGCGAGGCACTCCGGCACCTCGCCGCCATCCATCGCTACATCCTGCCGCGCCTGCCCGAGGGCGAGCACCTGTGGAACACGAGCATGCCGTGCATCCTGCACGGCAGCGAGGCGATCCGCATCGGCGAGTACGGCTCCTCCCATCAGGGTCGCATGAAGCATGTCTACCGCCGCGGTCTCGGTGCTCGCTACGGGCGCCGCATGCAGGCGATAGCGGGCATCCACTTCAACTTCTCCCTGCCGGACGAGGCCTGGGAGGCGTGGCGCGACGTCAACGGCGAGCGCGCGGAGGCCGTCATCGCCGACGTGGCGATCGATGACGAGGCGGCGCGGACGCGGACCGCCGGCAACTTCTCGATGATGCAGAACCTTTCCCGCGTCGGCTGGCTCGTCCCGTACCTGTTCGGGGCCTCGCCGGCCATCTGCCAGAGCTTTCTCGAGCCGGGCGAGGCACCCGAACTCGAGACGCTGAACGGCACGACACGGTTCGCGCCGCACGGCACGTCGCTGCGCATGGGGAACATCGGCTATCGCTATCGCGACGACCAGCCCATCGATCTGTCGGTGCGGCACACGCGCTTCGACGCCTATGTCGCGGACATCGTCGGGCACGTCACCACCACCCACCCTCCGTATGCGGCAGAAGGGGTGCGCGACGCGGACGGGCAGTACCGGCAGCTGAACGCCTGCCGACTGCAGATCGAGAACGAGTTCTACTCCACGGTGCGGCCGAAACAGATTCCGGAGCGCGGGGAGATGCCGATCCTCGCGCTCGAGCGCCGCGGTATCCGCTACCTCGAGCTCCGCTCGGTGGACATCTCCATCGAACACCCGCACGGCCTCGACGAGGCGCAGTGCGCGATGCTGGAACTGCTGATGCTCTTCGCCTGGCTAGGCGACATCGAGCCGCTCGACGCGGGGGGCGTCGCCGACGCGACGCACAACCTGCGGACCGTCGCTCACCGGGGCCGTGAGCCGAACCTCGAGCTGCGCGGACCGGACGGCCCGGTCGCGCTCATGGACTGGGGACGCCAGGTCGTCGAGCGTCTCGAGCCACTCGCCGCCGCGCTGGACGCTCGGGCGGGGCCGGGCGAGGAGGCGGTCTACGGTCCCGCGCTCGCGGCCCAGCTCGCGAAACTCGATGACGCAAGCCTGACCCCTTCCGCACGAGTTCTCGCGGGCATCCGCGATAGCGGTTCCTACTTCGAGTACACGATGGACCGCTCTCGCGAGCAGCACGCGGCCATCCTCGCCGCCGAAGCGGATGCCGACCTCGAGACGCTGTTGGCGTCGGGCGTCGCGGGCTCCCTCGAAGCCCGGGCGCGACTCGAGGCGGACAGCGAGGGCAGCTTCGAGGACTTCCTCGTCGACTATTTCGCGCAGCTGCCACCGCGGGCCGCCGCGGAGGATTCGGGCGAGGCTCGGGTCGCCACCGGACCAGGCGTCCTGCTCGGTACCGCGTCCGGCGCTGACGCAGGGGTCGAAGACCGGGTCGAAGGCCGGGTCAAGGGCCGGGTCGACGCTTGAGCGACCCGTCGCCGTCCGGCCCGCCAGGCAACGCCGACACGCTCGGCGCGGTGCTGCTGGCGGGCGGGCTTGCGCGGCGCATGGGCGGTGTCGACAAGGGGCTGGTGCCGCTCGGTGATCGCGCCATGATCGAACACGTGCTCGCGGCCGTGCGCCCGGAAGTCGATGCGCTCGTCGTCAACGCGAACCGCAACGCGGAGGCCTACGCGCGCATCGCTGCCGGGCACGGGGGCACCGTCATCGCCGATCGGCACGAGGGGCATCTCGGTCCGCTTGCCGGCCTGGCTGCCGGCATGGACGCCCTCGACACCGACCGCGTGTTCCTCTGTCCCTGCGACTCGCCGTTCGTCGCCTCGGCGCTTGTCGCGCGCCTGGCCGCTGCCTGTGCCGTGCCGGCGGTGGACATCGCCGTCGCGCACGACGGTGACCGTCTGCAGCCGGTGTTCTGCGTCGTCGAACGACGTCTGCTCGCGTCGCTGGAGGCCTTTCTCGCCGCGGGCGAGCGGAAGATCGACCGATGGTACGCCGGCGAGGCGATGCAAGCGGTGCCGTGCGCTGATCTGGTCGATTCGTTCCGCAACATCAACACCGAAGCGGAGCGCCTGGCCGCGGAGGCTGCGCTGAATGAGGCGACCAGCCTCCCGGCAAGCGCGCCGGAGGAGGCATCGTGAGCGAGGAGCGTCCGTCGTCGATCGAGCGCGAGCCGTCCTGCGAGGATGTCGTCGAGCCCGCCCTGCTGCCCGTGATCGAGGCGCGTCGCCGCATCGCCGCGAGGCTCGTGCCGCTCGCGGAGCGCGAGACCCTCGCCCTCGCCGATGCCGCCGCTCGCGTGTTGGCGGAAGACGTGAACGCACCCTTCGATGTGCCGGCGCGCGCGAACTCGGCGATGGACGGCTACGCCATCGACAGGGTGAGCATCCCGGCTACCGGCGAGGCGACGCTCGCGCTCGTCGGCACGGCCTGGGCCGGTCGACCGTTCGCCGGGCGGCTCGCGGCCGGGCAGGCGGTACGGATCTTCACCGGTGGCGTCATGCCGGACGGCGCCGATACCGTCGTCATTCAGGAGCACGTCGCCGCCGACGAGGCCTCGGTACGCATCGATGCGGACGTCACGCCCGGTCGCAACGTGCGTGCCGCGGGCGAGGACGTCGCCGCCGGGCAACGGGTCTTCACCGCCGGTCATCGTCTGGGGGCGGCCGAACTCGGTGTGCTCGCCTCCCTCGGCATCGGGCGTGTGACGGTGCTCAGGCGCGTCCGCGTGGCCTGCTTCACCACCGGCGACGAACTGAGGTCGCTGGCGACGGACACCGACGGAGCACCGCCGCCCGACGGCTGTCTCTACGACAGCAACCGCTACACGCTCGCGGCCTTGCTCGCGGGGCTCGGGGTCGAGACGATCGATCTCGGCATCGTGCCCGACGAGCCCGCGGCGACGCGGCAGGCATTGCGGGAGGGCGCGCGGCGAGCGGATCTGGTTATCACGTCGGGCGGCATATCGGCCGGCGATGCGGACTTCGTCACGCGCGCCTTTCACGAGGTCGGCGACGTGGCGTTCTGGAAGATCGCCATGCGCCCGGGACGGCCGCTCGCCTTCGGCTTCATCGGCAAGGATGACGACGCCGCGCCGAGCGCCGCCTTCTTCGGCCTGCCCGGCAATCCCGTGGCGGTGATGGTCACCTTCCTGCAGTTCGTGCAGCCGGCGATCCGGCGGCTGTCGGGTCGCCCCGACCGGGAGCCGCTCGTGCTGCCGGCCCGTTCCCTGTCGACGCTCCGGAAATCGCCCGGTCGCGTGGAGTACCAGCGCGGCGTCATGCGCGTCGAGGAAGGCGAACTGGTCGTCGCCTCCACCGGCAAGCAGGGCGCGGGGCGCCTCAGCTCGATGAGCGCCGCGAACTGCCTGATCGTCATCGACACGGACGTCGACGGCGTCGCGCCCGGTGATCGCGTCGGCGTTCAGCCGTTCGAGGGTCTGCTGCCCGGCTGAGCGCCAACCGCCGCCACCAACCCGCCACGGCGGCTGCGGCCGGCTCAGCAGCGGACGTCGAGCGCCTCGAGGCCGTGGAAGTGGTAGCTGTCACGGCAGCGCGGTTCGCCGTCGAGGGACAGCGTCGGCAGGCGCTCGAACAGGGCGCCGAGGGCGATGCCGATCTCGAGTTTCGCCAGCTGCGCGCCCACGCAGTAGTGGATGCCGCCGCCGAGGGTGACGTGGCCGGCATCCTCGCGCCCGGCGTCGAAGGTGTCCGGCCGGGCGAAGCGTCGCGGGTCGCGGTTCGCCGCACCGAGCAGCAAGGCCACCGAGTCGCCACGTGCGAGGGTGACGCCGTGTCCGAGCGGAACGTCCTCCTGCGCATAGCGGATGAAGAGGTGCAGCGGCGCGTCATGTCGAAGCACTTCGGCGACCGTCCCGTCGCTGCGTTCCCGCGTGGCGAACAAGGCGCCGGGCGGGGGCGCGCCGGACGGACGCGACAGCAGGCTGCGGACCGCATTGCCGAGCTGATGCACCGTCGCCTCGTGACCCGCGTTCAGGAGGAGGATCGCGACCGAGACGATTTCCTCGTCGGCGAGTGGCGTCTCGAGAGGCTTCAGCGCGAGCAGATGCGAGATCAGGTCGTCGCCCGGACGCCGCCGCTTCTCGCCGATCAGCGCGACGAGGCGGTCGGTGAACGCGCGGGCCGCAGCGTTGGCCGCGACTTCCTCCTCGCGGGTCTGGGTCATCGTGTAGACGCGGACCATGGCGTGCGACCAAGCGAGCAGGTCGTCGGATTCCTCTTCCGGGACGCCGATCAGCCGGGCGATGACCGTGACCGGAATCGGCGTCGCCCAGGCCTCGATGAGTTCGGCGCCACCGTCGCGCTCGACCCGGTCGAGGCAGGCATCGGCCAGCGCCCGGATGCCAGGCGCCATCCGGTTTACCTGACGCGAGACGAAGGCACGGTTCACGAGCTTCCGGAGTCGGGTGTGGTCGGGGGGCTCGAGGGCGAGCAGCGAATGCGCCTCGCTGGCCGCGAAGTCGGCAAGGTGCGGCGGATACGGCGCTTGCTCATGGCCCGGGGGGGGCACCCGGCGGAAGCGACGGTCCCGAAGCACGCCGTCGACGGCGGCGTACTCCATCAGGCACCAGCGGTCGTAGTCCTCCCAGTACACCGGTCCGCCGATTCGGTGCAGGTGCGCATAGAGACGCCAGGGGTCATCGAAGAAGGCGCGCTCGCGGGGATCCTGGCGGAAGCGGCGGCGCTCCGGATCGATGTGGGGCAGTGCGCTCGCGGAGTGTTCGCTGGCCGGCATCCCGGCATGATAGGCGACTTGGCGTGACGACTGTCACGCGGGCAGCGACCGTCGGCGCTAACCTCGGTACCCTAGTGCGCATCTTGCAGGGACCGTCCGACGGTCGTCGCCTGCCCGTCATTCCGTCGTGCCATCGTCACGCGCGGGCCCGCTCGATCACGTCCAGAACCTGCACTGCACCGATGACCCGGTCATGACTCGCCGACTGCTGCTGGTGGAACCCTCCGACACGATGCGCCACGTGCTCGAGAAGCACGCGCGCGCGCTCGGCCACGAGATCGTCTCGACCGGGTCCTATCGCGAGGCTTCCGGCGTGCTGGACCGCCAGTTCCGAGCCTTCGAGACCGACATCGCAGGCGTCATCCACGGCTGGCCGTCACTCGCCGACGCCGATGCCGCGGCCTTCGCGGAGCGACTGGGCTCCGTCGAGCTGGCCGACCTGCCGGTCGTCGTCATGTCGACCGACATGCGTGCCGAGACGCGCGCCTGGGTGGCCGGGAGAGACCGGACCGCCGTGCTGGCCTGGAGGGACTACCTGGGCATCGACGCGTTGCTCGAGCGATTGCTGGACGACGGCGCGGAGCGGGCCGGCGCGCTCCGCGTGACGAGACAGGACAACGCCGACTTCCACATTCTGATCGTCGACGATTCGCTCGCCATCCGCTATGCGCTCCGTGACCTGTTCGACGGCCAGGGCTATCGGGTAGGCCTGGCGGCGACGGCAAACGAGGCGCTGGCGGCGGCGCGGTCCACGCGCTTCGATCTGGCCGTGCTCGACTTCTACCTCGAGGAGACGACCGGGGACGCGCTCTGCCGCGACCTGGTCACCGACCCCCGATGCGGCGACGTCGTCTGCACGATCCTGACGGGAACCTACGCCGATCACGTGATCAAGCGTGGTCTGCGGGCAGGCGCGGTCGAGTGCATGTTCAAGCACGAATCGAGCGAACTCCTGCTGACGCGCATCGAGGCGATCGCGCGGCTCGTGCGACAACGACGCCAGCTCGCGAGCCAGACACTCGCCCTGTCGCGCGCGATCGAGACGCTGACCGGGGCGGCGCTGATCGTCGACGAGCGCGAGCGGCTGCAACATGCCACGGGCGCGGCCCTGTCCGAACTCGGCCTGGTGTCGGTCGCGACCGCCCTGGGACGGCCGGTGTGTGAACTGCTGGGGGTCTCCGCCCTGCCGACCGACGATTCGCCCCATCCGATGAACTGGCGAGACGCGACCGGCGGTACGTTCGCCGTCAGCGTGACGCGACGCGAACTGCCCGGAGCGGGCGGGACGCTGATCCGTTTCGAGCGCATGACGCGAGGGGAAGCCTTGCCTGGCCCGTCGAGCGACCCGTCGAGCGACGCCGGCCGTCCATCCTCGCCGCCCATATTGCGAGCGGTGAGCGCCGCGCCCGTCGGCGTCGGCGGAGCGACGCGTCGGCCAGCGCCGTCGATCGTCGAACGATTCGGACTACCGGCGTCCGCGGGTCCCTTCGTCGATCGTCTGTCACGGTACGTCGACGCGGCCGACACGCGGGCCGAGCCGGTCAGTCTGCTCGTTCTCGGCTTGTTCGAGCGCGGCGGCGACGGGCGTTTCCTGCCGATCGAGTCGAGCCATGAGCACGGCGCTCAGGTCGCCTCCGGCATCCGCAAGCTGTACCGTCGCGAGCATCACGTCGCGGCGCTCGGTGCGCATCGGCACGCGATGCTCATCCGTCATGTGGACGAGCCGCAGTCCTTTCTGCTGACCCGGCGGCTGATGCAGCTCTGCAACGAGCTGCTGGTTGCCGATGGCGGGCCGACGCTCGCGAGTACGGGTTGCCTGGTGCGGGTCGTGGCCCACGACGCCCGTGGCCCGGCGCGCATACTCGAACATGCGCTGCAGGGGCTCGACATCGTCGACGCGCGCGGCAAGGACCAGGCCTTGCTGCTCGACCTCCGCCGCATGCTGACGGTCTACCCGGCAACCTCGGCGCCCGCCTCGGTCAGGGACTGATCGTCGCGCGCATCATCCAGACACGACCCGCCGCCTGGACGGTGCCCGGTGCGGCCGTCAGGTCCGGCAGTCGTGGCGAGCCGACCGTCAGCGTGTCGCCTGCCGCATCCACCGCGAGTGCCTGGCCGAAGGTCTGCCTGGCCAGCGTCGCGGCGTCTGCCGGCAACGTGAGGGCCGGACGCCAGCGGCCGGCGGTGGTCACGAAGGTGGTGAGCGCGGATCCGCCGTCCGCGGCATGCCGGGCGAAGGCGACCGTGTCGAGGGCGCCGTCGGCCGCCAGCGTGAGCGAGGCGGCACGCCCGGCCGGTGCGAACAGTCTCACCGAGTCCTCCAGCTGCAGCGCGATCCCGGCATCGTCGACGCCGAGTCGGTAGCGCCAGAGCACGGCGGCCGGGGAGGGTGAGCGCGAAGCTTCCAGTCCGCCGACGACCAGGCCCGATCCCCGCTCGTCGAGTGCCGCGACCAGCGGCGCGTCGGCTGCGAGAAAGGGCAGGGCGAGCGGCGCCGGCGAGCGCCAGTCACGCGCCGCCTCGTACACGCGAAGTGCGGGGGCTGCACCGTCGACCGCGCGCAGCGTCGCCACGCGCGCGAGCGAGCGGGACGCGGTCACGGCCATCACCGTCGAACCGTCGTCGATCGGCGGCAGCGCGACCGAGGGGTGCCAGCCCGTCGCGTCCGAGGCGTGCAGGGCGACCGGACAGTCCGGCGCGCCGGTGCAGGTGACGAGCAGTCGCGAGCCGTCGGCGGCCAAGGCGATATGTGGCCGTGCTTTACCGTCGCCGATGGACGTCGGTGAGGCAAAGGCGCCGAAGCGCGCCGTCTCGATCCAGTTCTCGCCGAGTCGTTCGAACACGATCGCCTCGGCGTCGGCCCCCGTCGCGACGTCTCCACTCAATACCGCAAGGGTGTCTCCGCTTGCGGAGGCGGCGACGGCGAGTGCCCGACTCGTGGAAGGCATGTCGTGCAGGCGGGCCAATGGTGTTCCGAAAGCCGGGGTGTCGCCACCGCTCAGGATCACCGACAGGCGACCCTCGACCGGGGCGGCGATCGCCTGGACGGTGCCGTTCGCGTTCGACGCGACGCTCGTGCCGAAACGTTCGCCGACGACCGCCACCGGCGGCGTCAAGGTATGAACGGTGTCCAGCACGCCACCGTCCGGGCGGGTGCGCCGGGAGGCGAGGCAGTCGTCGGCGTCGCACCGCTCGAGTCGCCAGGATCGTTCGGTCCAGGGGTGCCGATGCGTCGCCCGGAACAACGTGACCCCGCTCGATGGCGGCCGTGGCCCGGTCGTCGGTACCGGCGCGAGATCGATCTCGACCTCGACGGCGGTCGCGGCATCGTGTTCGAACAGGCGCAACGAGGTCGTGTCGGGCGGTGGCGTCTCCCAGCGCAGGTGCAGGGCACCGGGGACCGGCTCGACCTGGAGGTCGAGCGACGGCGGTGCCGTCAGCGTGTCGCTCGAGAGGTCGGCGAACGGCGCATCGGGGAGCGCGCCCTGCGGCGAGGGGGGCAGCGCTACGCCCGGTGCGCGAGCGTCGGGTGGCGGCGCGCTCGATCGCGCGGCGTCGCAGGCGGGCAATCCGAGGACGGCGACCCAGGCGAGCGCGAGGCCGGCGGCGCGGCTTGCCCGGGGCGTGAAGCGTGAGGACACGGTCGACTCGGCGCGGCGAAGGGAGAGTGGCGGCGCCCGTGGCTTCGGCGGGAGCAAGGTATTCGGCTCTAGCCGTCTGTGCGAGTTGTCCGAGGCGCTGTCGGCGCCGCCGCCGATGAGCTCGCAAGTTACGGGCCGGTGGAGTGTCGATGGATCGGTCGTTTCAGGGTCTCGACCGCCTCGCCGATGCCGCCGACCGACAAGCCGTGCATCCGCCCCTGGAGGATCTCCCGGACCATGCGCACCGAGGCCGTGCGCGACCACCATTCCTTCGGTTCGGGATTGAGCCAGACAGCGTGAGGGAAGGCGTTCAGCAGCCGTTGCAGCCAGACGCCACCGGCCTCCTCGTTCCAGTGTTCCACACTGCCACCGGGCACTGCGATCTCGTACGGGCTCATCGTCGCGTCACCGACGATCACCAGACGGTGCTCGCGCCCGAGGGTTCGCACGAGCTCGGTGGTGGAGACGCTCGAGCCCTGCCGTCGCGCGTTGTCGCGCCACAGGGACTCGTAGGGACAGTTGTGGAAGTACAGCACGTCGAGGCTCCGGAACTCGGAGCGCGCCGCCGAGAACAGCGTTTCCGACAGGGCTGCATGAAGGTCCATCGACCCACCGACATCGAGCAGCAACAGGAGCTTGATCGCGTTGCGCCGTTCGCTCTTCATGCGAATGTCGAGCAGACCCGCACGTCGTGCCGTGGAGCGGATCGTGTCGTCCAGGTCCAGAGAATCGGGACGGCCGTCACGGGCGAGGCGACGCAGCTTTCGGAGCGCCATGCGAAACGTCCGGGTTCCGAGTTCCCGGCCATCGTCGAGATCGCGATAGACCCGTCGCTCCCAGACCTTGGTGGCACGGCCCTGTCGTCCCGGTCCATCGCCGATGCGGACGCCCTCGGGGTGGTAGCCGCCGTGCCCGAACGGCGAGGTGCCACCGGTGCCGATCCACTTCGAGCCGCCGTGATGCGCCTCGGTCTGCTCCTCGAGCCGCTGCCGCAGCGTCTCCATCAGCTCGTCCCAGCCCCCCAGGGCTTCCACCTGTCGCTTCTGCGCCTCGGTCAGGGCGTCCCGGTCCGTGAGCGCCAGCCAGTCGTCCGGGATGGTCGCGCCGAGCGCGTCGGCCAGGGTGTCGAAGGCGCTCTCGCGCCCGGCCCACCAGTCTCCGAACAACTGGTCGAAGCGATCGTAGCGGGTCTCGTCCTTGACCAGGCACAGCCGTGCGAATCGGTGGAAGCGCGTGACGTCGAGGGTACCGAGATCACGGCTCAGACCCTCGATCAAGGTCAGCCACTCGGTCGTCGAGACGCGGATGCCACCGGCCCGAAGCCGCTCCTGCAGATCGAGCAGCATTCAGCGATCGCCGCCCGTCACCGTCGCCGCCCGTCCTTGTCCTGACGGCGATGCAGGAAGATCAGGCGTTCGAACAGGTGCACGTCCTGCTCGTTCTTCAGCAGCGCGCCGTGCATCCGTGGCAGTACCGTGCGGAGATCCCCGGCGCCGAGCGCCTCGGCCGGCAGGTCGTCCGAGATCAGCAGCTTGAGCCAGTCGAGAAGCTCCGATGTCGAGGGCTTCTTCTTCAAGCCCGGCACCTCGCGCAGGTCGAAGAAGACCTCCAGCGCCGAGGACAGGAGCTCGGGCTTCACCCGCGGGTGATGGGTCGCGACGATACGCTCCATCGTCGCACGGTCCGGGAAGTCGATGTAGTGGAAGAAGCACCGTCTCAGGAACGCGTCGGGCAGTTCCTTCTCGTCGTTGCTGGTGATGATGACGAGCGGGCGATGCCGCGCGTTCACCGTCTCGCGTGTCTCGTGCACGTCGAAGCTCATCCGATCGAGTTCCTGCAACAGATCGTTCGGGAACTCGATGTCCGCCTTGTCGATCTCGTCGATCAGCACCACCGCGCGTTCCTCGCTCTCGAACGCCTCCCACAGCACGCCGGGCAGGATGTAGTTGCCGATATCGGCCACCTTGGCTTCGCCCAGCTGCGAGTCGCGCAGTCGCGAGACCGCGTCGTACTCGTAGAGCCCGTGCTGGGCGCGGGTCGTGGACTTCACGTGCCAGCGAAAGAGCGGCATGCCGAGACGCCGCGCGACGTCGAAGGCGAGTTCGGTCTTGCCGGTGCCGGGCTCGCCCTTCACCAGCAGCGGGCGCTCGAGGATCAGCGCCGCCTCGATCGCCTCCTGGAGGTCCTCGGTCGTGATGTAGCGACCGATCGTGCGGTCGGTGTCGCGCACGTCGACTTCATCGCTCGCGTCGCTCGCGTCACTCATGTGGCGCGCGAGAGCATCGGGCCCACATCGGCGCCGCCGAGCAGGTGCATGTGCAGGTGCGGCACTTCCTGGCGCCCGTGGTCCCCGCAGTTGACGATGAGGCGATATCCGTCGTCGGCGATGCCCTGTTCGCGGGCGATTCGTCGGGCGACCGTGAACAGGCGCCCGAGCGTCGCCTCGTCCGCCTCGGTCACGTCGTCGACGGTGGGGATGACCCGGTTGGGGACGATCAGCACATGCGTCGGTCGGCGCGGATCGATGTCGCGGAAGGCGGTGACCAGGTCATCCTGGTAGAGCGTGTCGGAGGGGATCTCGCCCCGGATGATCTTGCTGAAGATCGTCTCGTCGGTCATCGGGTTGGACTCGGCCAGTGGGTGGGTCGGGGACCGCAGGAGAGACGCTTTGCGGGCCGCTTCGCGGGCAGCTATGGAGCGCAACTTCGGTGGCAGCCAACGGCAGCCGGTTGCAGGCTGCGGCAGCCTGCGGGTGTGCCGGTGGCGGCTCGGTGGCGATCGGGGACGGCGCAGGGGCGTCCGGACGCTGCCGGCCGGACGGTCCACCAGTATACGAAAGGGCGCCGTGCGTGCCTGCCTCCGCTGGAGGCCTCCGAGAGGTTTCGGGCCGCGGCAGACCGCGCTCGGCATGCACGCGTCGCCCGAGGCGACCCCGGGCGTGTTGCCGGCGGGGTTCGCGGCGATTCTTGCCGGGGAGGTGACCGGACGCTTCGTCGTCGACGTACAGTCCGCCTGAGCCGGCATGCGCCGGCATCTCGACTTCCTCTACCTGCGAACACGTAATTCATGGGCAACCGACTCTCGAAGATCTACACCCGCACGGGTGACGACGGCACCACCGGTCTCGGCGACGGCGCGCGGGTGTCGAAGGACGGCTCGCGCGTCACGGCCTACGGCACGACGGACGAGCTGAATTCCGTGCTCGGCATGCTGCTTGCCGAGACGCTGCCCGATGGCGTGCGGTCGGTACTCGACGAGGTTCAGCATCACCTCTTCGATCTGGGGGGGGAGCTCTGCATCCCGGGTCATCAGGCGATCGAGGCGAGCCACATAGAGTGGCTCGAGCGCACGCTCGATCATTTCAACGACGATCTGCCGGCCTTGAAGGACTTCATCCTTCCCGGCGGGAGCCGGGCGGCCGCCACCTGCCATCTGGCGCGTACCGTCTGCCGACGCGCCGAGCGGCTGGTCGTCGCGCTGATGCACGAGGAAAGCGAGGTGCCGCCGTTCAGCATGCGCTACCTCAACCGCCTGTCCGATCTCCTGTTCGTGCTGGCGCGTGTTCTGTCGCGTGCGGACGGCGGCAGCGAGGTGCTCTGGCAGAAGTCTCGCCCGGTGGTCGACCCCGGCGCGACGTGATGGGGTGCGCGCAACGGAAGATCGTCATCGTGTTCCCCTGCAAGGGTCGGCCGGTCCGTCGATAGACGAACAGGTCCGTCCACGTCGCGACGGGCGACAGCTCACGACGGAGCAGGGTGTCCGGATCGACAGGCAGAAACCGCGCGATCGAGTCGGTGCGACGATGGCTCGCGGGCGTGGCCATCGTGCTGACCTGCGATCTGGCACTGCCGCCTCTCGCCACCCCGCCGGCGGCGACGGAACGGCCGACGCTCTCGCCGGCCGTGGGTCGCGCACACCCGGACGAGCGCCCTGTGCCGAGACAGGCGCGCGGGACGAGCCCGGCTGACGAGAACGACGCCGCGACCGAAGACGCGCTCGATGCGCCGGCGGGGGTCGCGGCGCTGGTGTCGCGGGCGCAGCCACCCCGCGCCTACCGGGTTGGCGGGGGCGAGTTCGCCTGGCGTGCCGTACACGGGCTCGTCGACGGGCGGCGCTGGCGCGCCGGTGCGCCGGCGAAGAGTCCGGTGCACGGTCGGCGTCTGCACGGCATCGGCTTTCCGGCCGTCACCACCCGCGGTGGCAAGCGGGTCTACCGGCCACTCGTGGCCTGGCGCGAGGCGGCCGATGCCCCCGCGGGTCGATTGCCCATTCCTCACCTCCGCTGCATGGGACTCTCGCCTGCGGCCGTCGCGCGGCGCGCCAGTCGCTACGAGGAGCGCATCCTGGCACTCTCGATGCGGCACGACGTGAGTGCCGCGCTGGTCAAGGCGGTGATCACCGCCGAATCCTGCTTCGACCCGAACGCGAGTTCGCCGGTCGGTGCGCTCGGACTGATGCAGCTCATGCCGCGGACGGCGAAGTGGCTCCAGACAGGAGACCCACGCAAGCCGGACGCGAACCTGAACGGTGGCATCCGTTACCTGTCGATGCTGCTCGCGCGTTACGACGGCGACAGGACGCTCGCGCTGGCGGCCTACAACGCGGGGCCCGGGAACGTCACTCGCTACGGCGGAGTGCCGCCCTTCACCGAGACGCGCCACTACGTGAAGCTCGTCCTGGCGCATGCCCGACGCTACGTCGCCGCGACGGCGCTCGCCGCTCGCTGACGGCGTCGTGCGCCTCTCGCCGGCCGTCGCGCCCGATGCGCGTCGCCTGCGGGCCGAGGCGCATGCTGCAAGGGTCGAACGGGCGCCGGAGTCCAGCTGCTAGACTCCGCGCCGGGCCGCGCTGGCCGCTCGCCACCGACCCCCTCCTGCATGAATGCGCTGACGATCGAGAACCTCGTCAAGACCTACGGAAACGGTTTCCAGGCCTTGAAGGGCATCGACCTCGAGGTGCCTGCGGGAGACTTCTTCGCCTTGCTCGGACCGAACGGGGCGGGAAAGTCGACAGCCATCGGCATCATCAGCTCGCTGGTGAACAAGAGCTCGGGAACGGTGCGGGTGTTCGAGCACGACGTCGATACCGAACGGGAGGCGGCCAAGGCCGCCATCGGTCTGGTGCCGCAGGAGTTCAACTTCAACGTCTTCGAGCCGATCCTGGATACCGTGTCGAACGTGGCGGGGTACAACGGCTTGTCGAGGCGCGTCGCTCTCGAGCGTGCCGAACGCTACCTGCGCAAGCTCGATCTCTGGGACAAGCGAAAGGGGTCGGGGCGCGAGCTGTCCGGCGGCATGAAGCGCCGGCTGATGATCGCCCGGGCGCTGGTGCACGAGCCGAAGCTTCTGATACTCGACGAGCCGACGGCCGGCGTCGATATCGAGATACGCCGCTCGATGTGGAAGTTCCTGACCGAACTGAACGAGGAGCAGGGCACGACCATCATCCTCACGACCCACTACCTGGAGGAGGCGGAGGCGCTCTGTCGCAACGTGGCGATCATCGACCGGGGTCGAATCGTCGAACGCGGCACGGTCGCCGAACTCCTGAGTCATTCCATGCTCGAGACCTTCGTGCTGGACCTCCGTGACGAGGCCCCGGAAACGCTGCCGGACGTCTCGCCGTTCGTGCTCCGGCAACGACCCGACGGCCGGCTCGAGGTCGACGTGCCGCAAGGGACGGGCATCAACGGCCTCTTCGAGCGACTGGGACCGAGCGGCATCGAAGTGACGAGTCTCAGGAACAAGTCCAACCGGCTGGAGGAATTCTTCCTGCGGCTGGTCGAGGGGCGCGACGAGGACGAGCAGGAGACGGGCACATGAGCGATTCGGCCAAGTCGCGCGCCGCGCGAACCGCGGCGGCGCCGGCTGGCGTCATCGAAGCGCACGAGACCGATGGCGCCGACGTCGAGTTCGATGCCGTTGCCGTCAACCGCGTGGCCTACCAGACGATCCTGAGGAAGGAGATTCGCCGCTTCGCCCGCATCTGGGTGCAGACGATCGTGCCGCCGGCGGTCAACGCCGTGCTGTACATGCTGATCTTCGGTGGGCTGATCGGCTCGCGCATCAGCGACATGGACGGCTTCGACTACATGGACTACATCGTTCCCGGCATCATCATGATGGCGATCATCATCAACTCGTACTCGAACGTCGTCTCCTCCTTCTTCGGCTCGAAGTTCCAGAAGGTTATCGAGGAGATGCTGGTGTCTCCGATCTCCAACCTCACCATCCTCGCGGGGTTCGTGTCCGGTGGGGTCGCGCGCGGCATGGCGGTCGGCCTGCTGGTCTCCGGCGTCGCGCTGTTCTTCAGCGACATCCGGCCCATGCACCCGCTGATCACGATCGCGGTGGCGGTGCTCACCTCGGTCATGTTCGCGCTGGGCGGCCTGATCAATGCAGTGTTCGCCAAGTCCTTCGACGACATCTCCATCGTGCCCAACTTCGTGCTGACGCCGCTGGTCTATCTGGGCGGCGTCTTCTACTCGATCCGGATGCTCCCCGAATTCTGGCAGACGGTCTCCCTGTTCAATCCCGTGCTCTACATGGTCAACGGTTTCCGCTACGGCATACTCGGGACCAGCGATATTCCCCTCTGGCACAGTTTCGTGGTGATCCTGCTGTTCATCGCGGCGCTCGGCAGCGTCGCGATGCTGCTGCTGAATCGGGGTGTCGGCATCAAGCAGTGACGTCCCCTTTTCCCCTCCGATTCCCGAGCGACCCCTATGGCCACCGCCAAGAAGCGCAAGCCCGAACCCACGATGGCCGAGACGGCCGATCGTCATCGTCTCTATCAGGACTCGGTGCAGAACCCCGAGTTCGAGCTCGACTTCATCGACGACACCTTCGAGTCGCTGCGCGGGCGCAAGCCCGAGACCATGCGCGAGGACTTCTGCGGCACGGCCCTGTCATCGGTCGAGTTCGTCCGACGTCGGCCCGGCAACCGCGCGTGGGCGCTCGACATCGACCCGGAAGTGCTGGACTGGGGCCGCAGGCACAACGTCTCGCGTCTCGGCAAGGCCGAGCGGAAGCGTCTGGAGATCGTCGAGGGTGACGTGCGCGACACGAAGACGCCTCGCGTGGACGTGCTGCAAGCCTACAACTTCAGCTACTGGTTCTTTCAGGAACGGGCAACGATGCTCGCCTACTTCCGCCATGCCCGCACCATGCTGGCGGACGATGGCCTTCTGTTCCTCGACGTGTTCGGCGGCTCGGAGTGCTATCAGACGCAGAAGGAGAAGCGCAAGCTCGACGGCTTCCGTTACGTCTGGGAGCAGGCCGCGTTCAACGCGATCACCAACGAGCTGAAATGTCACATCCACTTTCACTTCCCCGACAAGTCGAAGCTGAAGAAGGCGTTCAGCTACACCTGGCGGGTCTGGGGCACACGCGAGTTGCGCGAGATCCTGGAAGAGGCCGGCTTCTCCAGCGCCACCGTGTATCGTCAGGAGTTCGACCCGAAGACCGACGAAGCCCTGGACGAGTACGTGGCGACCGACGAAGCCGAGGACTACGCCTGCTGGCTCGGCTACATCATCGCGGAGCGCTGACGGCCGACGCTCGGGGAAAGCGCAGGACGACGCGTGCGCCGCCCCGGGGCGATGCGGCGAGCGCGAGTTCGCCGCCGTGCGCGCGCATGAGCTCGCGGCTCGCGGCCAGGCCGAGCCCCTGACCCGCGACCCGCGTGTCCGCGCGCTCGCCGCGTTCCAGCAGCCGCTCCCGGTCGGCGGGAAAGCCCGGACCGTCGTCGTCGACGAAGACCGAACCGTCGTCGCCGTCGGTCCATACCCGCACGCGGGCCGCCCCGTACTTGCAGGCGTTCTCCAGCACGTTGCCGAGAATCTCGTGCAGGTCGACGTCGGCGACGCGGACCGTCACTGACGGATCGACGGCAACATCGAAGCGGACGCCGGCGAACGGCTCGACCTTGCCCAGCGAGCGGGCCAGCCGCTCGAGCACCGGTCGCAGCGGCAAGGGCGGTGCGAGCACGGAGGCGCTGTGCCGCGTGGCGCGCTCCAGCGAGCGTTCGATCGAGGCGCGCATGCGGGCGGCCTGATCGTGCACCGTCTCCACCATCTCGTCGGCCGAGCCCGACCGCTCTGCGGATCGCGATGCGCCGGACGCCTGATCCGGTGCCCGAGAGGGCTGTCTTCCGCACGCGCCGTCGGGTGCCTCCAGATTCCCGAGGATGGTGAGCGGGGTCTTCAGGGTGTGCGCCAGATCGTCGAGGAGGTGACGGTAACGGGCGCGGCGCCCGCGCTCGCTCGCCAGCAGGGCGTTCAGCCCACCGGCGAGCGGCACGAGCTCGCGCGGTACGTCGGGGTCGAGCCCATCGCGCTCGCCACGCTCGATCGCGCGCACGTCGGCACCGAGGCGTTCGAGCGGTGCGAGTCCGCGACGGAGCACGAGCGCCTGCACCGCGAGCAGCAGCAGTGCGACGCCGAGCAGGGTGGCCCAGAGCGTCCGCTCGAAGCGGCTGAGTTCCGCGCCGAGCGAGCCGGTCTCGTCCGCGACGTGCGCGATGAAGGGAAGCTCCTCGCCACCCTCGAGCACCCACACGCTCTGCAGCTGCAGGTGATCGACCGCCGGCATCGCGCCGTCTCTCGGCAGGCGATCGAACGTCCACTCGCCCACCGGCGTCACCTGGACCGCCGGCGTTCGGCCGATACTGGAGCGCGACTGCCACAGACGCTCGCCGTCGTTACCGACGAGTTCGGCGTACAGGCCGGCGACCGGTCGCGCGAGCCGGCGTTCGGGCAGGGCGCTCTCGTCGACGACCAGCCGCGCGTCGGGCGTGATCTCGGTCGCCCCGAGCAGGCCGTAGACCAGACCCTGCAGGCGCTCGAAGCGGGCGGTCTCCGCCTGGCGATGTACCGACCAGGACACGGCAAGGCCGGTCAGCACGACGAACACGGCGAGCACGACGGCGTTGCCGACGAGCAGACGTCTGGCGATGGATCCCACGTTCGGTGCCGTCAGCCGCTGGCGCGCGCGAGCGCCAGACGGTAGCCGCGGCCGCGCAGGGTCTCGATCGGCTCGAGGGTGCCTGTCGGGTCGAGCTTCTTGCGAAGACGCCGAACGAACACTTCCAGGACGTTCGGATCGCGATCGGTGTCCTCGTCGTACAGATGATCGAGCAGGGTTGCCTTGGTGATCGGGCTGCCAGCGTTGAGCGCGAGGTAGGCGAGCACGCGGTACTCGTAGGCGGTCAACGCGACCACGTCGCCGTCGACGCTGACCTGTTGTTCTCGCGTGTCGACCACCAGCCGTCCGGTCGCCTCGTCGCCGAAGGCGAGGCGGGAATCGCCCCACCCGCCGCTGCGCCGCAGCAGGGCGCGGAGGCGTGCCAGCAGCTCCTCCATGTGAAAGGGCTTGGCGAGGTAGTCGTCCGCACCGGCCTCGAGACCGTCGACCTTGTCCCGCCATGTGTCACGCGCGGTCAGCACGAGGATCGGATACACGTGCGCCCCGGCCCGCACCGCCGATATCAGCGAGAGCCCGTCGAGCGTCGGGAGCCCGAGATCGACGATGGCGACGTCGATCGGCATGCTGGTGGCGAGGTAGAGGCCCTCCTCGCCGTCGCCGCTCTCGTCGATCGCGTAGCCCGCCGCGCGCAGCGCCTCGACGATCTGCGCCCTGAGCGTGGGCTCGTCCTCGACGACCAGCGCTCGCATCAGCGGCCGCGGACGCGCACGATACGCACACGGCCGTCGGTCAGCACCTTGACCGCATACTCGCGCCGCCCGTCGGAACCGGTGGTCTCCTTCACGCCGAGCACCTTGCCGCCGCCGCTCCTCGACAGTGCCTCGGCGATCGCCTCGCTGCGCGAGCCTGCGTCGGCCGCGGCATCGGAGACGGCGCCCGGCGAGGCGAGCAGCGCGACGGCGAGCAGGGGCGCCGCGATGGAGGCGGCTGCGCGGCGGATGATCGGACGACGTCGAGCCGAGGTGGGCATCACGGGCGAGGGCGTCCTTGCAAGCGGTCCGCGCGGACGCTCAGCGACGCGCCGGGGTCAGCGCGAGGTTCAGCTCGAGCCGCGGACCGGGATCGCGCGGCAGTCGCGTCTTGAACTCGCGCCCTTCGTAGAGATAGGTCACGTCGTAGTGCTGGAGACGCTGCGCCTGACGCGACGTGTCGACCGTGCGGCAGCGCTCGACCGGACGCGTCTCGTAGACGGTACGCGGCGCCCATTGCTCGACGCGCCGCTCGACGCGTCGCTCGGTGCGGACCTCGTGGCGCCGGTGGCGAGCGTAGGCGCCGCTCGCCTCGTTCGCGATGGCGGAGCCGACGATGGCGCCCGCGATGGTGGCGCCGGCGCGGCCGCTGCGGCTCGCGTCGCGCCCGAGCCGGTTGCCGACGACGCCACCGATCAGCCCGCCGACGATCTTGTCCCCGTGGCCGCCACGCACCTCGTGGCGAGTGTCGTGGCGCGTTCCGTAGCGCGGGTCCCGGTGCCGGTCGTGCCGCCGGTACTGTCGATAGGCTCGGTCGCCGTGCGCCACCCCGCCCTCGCGGATCACGGTTCGGGTCTCCTCGATCCAGCACTCGCGCCTCGGTACCGAGGTGCGTCTTTCGCGGTAGACCGGCTGGACGTCGATGACGTCGGCGTAGACCGTGAAGCGCTCCGGTCGAACCCGATCGGCGGCCCCCGCGGCGGAGGCGAGGAACAGCGTCGACGCGGCGACCAGGGCGCACATCAGGGTGCCGGCCAGCGTGCAGCCCGGGGTGGATGCGCGGCGCGCATCGGGCCTCGCATCGGGCCGCGCATCGGCCAGCGCCACAGGGCGTGCGACCGAGATCGCCCTCGGGGTGGTCGATGTCCCGGCGATCTGCCGGCGGCGGGAGCGTTGTCTCATCGGGTCGACTCCGGGTTCGGGAAAACGTGCACGCAGGGGCGTCACGACGACGCCATCCTGTTGCGCGGGGACTGAACCCGTCCTGAACATCGGCCGCGCCGGCCGATCGTCGCAGGTCGCCGTCGTGAGCCGCGTCAGCTTTCCGGTTCCTCGATCGGCAGGATTCGGGTGAGGATACCGAAGCGCGGGTTGTCGATGAAATGCAGCTCGGTGCTCCGCATCTTGCGGCTCTCGGCGAGGCGGTAGCTGCGGCCTTCCTCCTGGTCGGTGAACACGAGCAGGGCCTCCATGTGCAGGAAACGGCCCAGACGGACCTTCAGCGTGCCCGCGACCGTGGTCGAGCGTACCGCGCGTTCGCGATCCGGTCGGGCCGCGGCGCTGGCGGGTATGAATTCTTCGTAGGGCTCGATGTCGTCCGGCAGGTACAGGTCGAAGGCCTCGCCCACGTTGACCCGGATCGCCTGCGCATCGGCCGCCGCGAGTCCCGGTTGCCGCCAGGCGAAATGCCGCAGCAGGCGGTAGTTCCGCGAGCCGGCGATGCGTCGGGCGTTGTCGTCCAGGGAAAGGTCCGAATCGATGACCTCGAAGTTCGCCGCGCGTGCCGCGTCGCGACCGAGAACCATGGCCGGCCCGGTCTTCGGGAACCAGAGCGCGCCGTCGAGTTCCGGCGTGGCGCCGAGCTGCTCGAACAGCACGACCTCGACGAGGTAGTCGATCGCGTTCGCCGAGCCGGCGCCCAGCAGCGCGACGGCGGCGAGCGCCCACGTCGCGAGCGGGCGCGCCGAACCGCGGCCCCGGAGGGAACGTCCGGGCCGGTTCGTCGTCCGGCGGTCAGCGCGCTGCGGCATGTGGGAAGTCCCTGTTCGAGCGGTGAGGATAGGGGGGTGCAGGCGAGGCATGTCAGGCGACCTCGGCGACCGGTAGCGTGAGTTCGTCGAAGAGCGCATCGAGGAAGGTCCGCGCCTCGGCGGGTTCGGCGAACGCCTTCGTCAGCCGAAGCGTCTGCCTGCCGTCGAAGCGATACACCGCGGGCTCCCGCTGGATCAGGCGAATCAGGGCACCCGGATCGATCGCGGGCTCGGTGCTGAACAGCACCCGTCCGCCACCCGCGTTCAGCTCGAGCCGCTCGACCCCGAGCGCTTCCGCGCGCCGGCGAACCTCGGCCGTGTCGAACAGCGCGAGTGCCTGCGGCGGCAGCAGCCCGAAGCGATCGATCAGCTCGACCTTCAGCTCTCGCAACGCCTCGTCGTCGGCGGCGTTGGCGATGCGCTTGTACAGGATGAGCCGCTGGTGAACATCCGGCACGTAGTCCTCCGGCAGCAGCGCCGGCCTGCCGAGGTCGACCTCGGTGCCCTGCGCGAGCGGACGGTCGTGATCGGGCAGCTTGCCCGCCTTCAAGGCCTTCACGGCCCGGTCAAGCAGCTCGGTGTAGAGCGTGAAGCCGATGGCCTGTATCTGGCCGCTCTGCCCCTCGCCGAGCAGTTCGCCCGCCCCGCGGATCTCGAGGTCATGGGTGGCGAGGGTGAAGCCGACGCCGAGATCCTCGAGCGCCTCCAGCGCGTCGAGTCGCTTGACCGCGTCCGCCGTCATGGATCGCCTGGGCGGCGTGATCAGGTAGGCGTAGGCCCGGTGATGCGAGCGCCCGACACGGCCGCGGAGCTGGTGGAGCTGGGCCAGCCCGAGCTTGTCGGCGCGATTGATCAGGATCGTGTTGGCCGACGGGATGTCGATGCCGCTCTCGATGATCGTGGTGGCCACCAGGATATCGAAGCGCTGGCGATGGAAGTCGGCCATGGTCTGCTCGAGCTCGCTCTCGGGCATCTGCCCGTGGGCGACGTGCACACGCGCGTTCGGCACGATGCGCCGCAGGTCCTCGGCGATGCGCTCGATCGTCTGCACCTCGTTGTGCAGGAAGTAGATCTGCCCGCCACGCGCGAGCTCGCGCTCGCAGGCCTCGCGGATCTGCGCCTCGTCCCACTCGCCCGCGAAGGTCTTGATCGCGTGACGGTGCTGCGGAGGGGTGGCGATGATCGACAGGTCCCGCATGCCGGCAAGCCCCATCGAGAGGGTGCGCGGGATCGGTGTCGCGGTCAGCGTGAGGATGTCGATCTCGCTGCGCAGCGCCTTCATGTGCTCCTTGTGCCGGACCCCGAAGCGGTGCTCCTCGTCGATGATGACGAGCCCGAGGTTGTCGTAGCGAATGTCCCGCCCGAGCAGCTTGTGCGTACCGATGACGATGTCGAGTCCGCCGGAGGCGAGCTTGCCGAGCAGCGCCTTCTGCTCCTTGGCCGAATCGAAGCGCGAGATCGAATCGATCTGCACGGGCCAGTCGGCGAACCGATCGAGAAAGTTTCGGTAGTGCTGGCGGGCGAGCAGGGTGGTCGGCACCAGCACCGCCACCTGCTTGCCTGCGTCGACCGCGACGAAGGCGGCACGCATGGCCACCTCGGTCTTGCCGAAGCCGACGTCGCCACAGACCACCCGATCCATCGGCCGTGGCGTGCGAAGGTCCTCGACCACCGCGTCGATCGCGCGCTGTTGATCCGGGGTTTCCTCGAACGGAAAGGCGGCGGCGAAGGCCTCGTAGTTTCCCGAGCTGCCCGGGAAGGCGAAACCCTTCTTCGCCGCGCGCCGCGCGTGAATCTCGAGCAGTTCGGCCGCGATGTCGTAGGCCTTCTCTGCAGCCTTTCGTCGCGCCTTCTGCCAGGTCTCGCTGCCGAGCTTGTGGAGCGGGGCGGCGTCCGGGCTCGCGCCGGTGTATCGACTGATGAGATGGAGAGAGGAGACCGGCACGTACAGCTTGTCGTCGCCGGCGTAGCGCAGCGTCAGGTACTCGTTCGCCACGTCGCCGACGGCGAGGCTGGTCAGGCCCTCGTAGCGACCGACGCCGTGATCGATGTGGACCACGGGATCGCCGATCGCGAGATCGGTGAGGTTGGCGAGAATCGCGTCCGAGTCGCGCGTCGGGCGGCGACGTTCACGACGCTTGACGCGACCCGCGCCGAGCTGCGCCTCGGTAACGAGGGCCAGGCCTGCCGTCGCGAGGTCCAGCCCGCGATCGACCGGCGCGGCCGTCAGGCAGAGCGGCCGCTCGCTCCGGAGAAAGGCCTGCCAGCCGTCGACGGTCTCGGGTGTGAAGCGATTGCCCACGAGCTGATCGAGCAGGGCCTCGCGCCGGCCGGTCGACTCGGCGACGACCAGCACGCGACCCTCGTAGCGATCGACGAAATCGCGGAACTGACCCATGGGTCGTTCGCCGCGTGGCTCGATCGGGTACAGGCCCGGCGCCACGGTCGGCAGATTGACGACGTGACCGGCGTCGCTCCATGCGCCTCCCTGCCGGCCCTCCTTCTCGACCTCGTGGCGCCGCGTGCGGATCACGGTCAGCGAATCGAGCCGCTCCATCGTCTGCTCGGGTGAGAGGTAGAGCGCCTCGGGATCGAGCACCGGTCGCTCGACGTCGTGACGGCGCTGCTCGTGGCGCTCGGTGGTGTCGGCGATGAACTCCGCCATGCTGTCGAAGGCGCCCTCGATGCCGACCACGCTCGCGGTGTCGGGGAGGTAGTCGAACAGGGTGGCGGTCTCGTCGAAGAACAGCGGCAGGTAGTACTCGATGCCCGCCGGCGCCCGACCCTCGCTCACGTCGCGGTAGAGCGGCGCGTTGCGGCTGCCGGCATCGAAGGTGTTCCGCCAGCGCCGGCGGAAGGTCGCGATGCCTTCCTCGTTGAGCGGGAACTCGTGGGCGGGGACGAGCTCGATGCGGTCGCGCTTCTCCAGACCCCGCTGGGAGTCGGGATCGAAGGTCCGGATGGTCTCGATCTCGTCGTCGAAGAACTCGATGCGGAACGGGCGAGCGCTGCTCATCGGAAAGAGATCGAGGATCGCGCCGCGCACCGCGAACTCGCCGTGTTCCTCGACCTGGCTGACGAGCCGGTAGCCCGCCTCGATCAGTCTCGGGCGGAACGATTCCGGGTCGAGCGTGGTGCCGCGTTCGATGACCAGCGAGTGCTGCGCCAGGAAGCTGCGGGGGGCGAGCCGCTGCATCAGCGCCGGTGCGGTCAGGAGCAGGATGCCGCGATCGACCGAGGGCAGCGCATGCAGCGTGCGGATTCGCTGCGAGACGATGTCCTGGTGCGGCGACACGCGGTCGTAGACCAGCGTCTCCCAGTCGGCCAGCGTAAGCAGCGGCAAGGCGTCGTCGCGAAAGAATTCGAGCTCGGACTCCAGATGCAGGAGCTCGGCCGTGGTCGCGACCACCACCACCACGAGGTGGTCCGCACCGGCCGCGTACTCGGCGACCGCGAGAGATTCGCTCGCCCCGCGCAGCCGGGCCCACCCACCGGCCTCGCGCGCGGCGTCGCTCAGCAGGGTCGCCGTCGGAGGGGTATCGGGCATGCAGGGCTTCGGGGAAGGAGGGCGGGCGCGCGTGGCGGGATGCTTGCAGGCGAGTGCCTGCGGCGGCGCCCGATTCTCCCACATTTCCTATACTTGCCCGGGTCGCCGGTGGCGTTCGAGGGCCGCCGCGTCAATTCTTCCGCCCGGCGACACTCGGGCCGGGCGAACCTCGTGCGCCGCGCGTTGTCTGCCATGCTCCGCCGCCTTCCGTTCCCGAGAGCACAGCCGTCGCATGTTCCAACCGTTCGAGCTGTTCGTCGGGCTGCGCTATACCCGGGCGAAGCGTCGCAACCACTTCATCTCGTTCATCTCGCTGATATCGATCGTCGGGATCTTCCTCGGCGTGACCGCGCTGATCACCGTCACCTCCGTCATGAACGGCTTCGAGCAGGAGATGACGGAGCGCATCGTCGGCGCCTCCTCGCACGCCACGGTGACCGCGCTGGGCGAGCCGCTCGCGGACTGGGAACCGGTGGCCGCGACCGCCTCGGAGAACCCGGGGGTCATCGGCGCCGCGCCGTACGTCGAGGGGCAGGCGATGCTCGTGCTGGGCGGGCGCTCGAGCGGCGCACTGATCCGTGGCGTGCTGCCTGCGACCGAAGGGCGAGTCTCGGAGCTCGACATCAAGCTCGAGAGCGACCTGTCGCTCGACGAGGCCCTGGTGCCTGGCGAGTACGGCGTGCTGCTCGGGGCCGATCTTGCCGCCCATCTGGGTGCGGTGACCGGCGACAAGGTCATGCTCATCACGCCGGAGGCGAGCGTGACGCCGCTCGGCTTCGCGCCGCGGGTGAAGCGCTTCCTCGTGAGCGGCGTCTTCCGCTTCGGCATGTACCAGTTCGACCGCAACCTGGCCGTCATCCATGCCGACGACGCGGCGGCGCTGTTCCGACTGGGCAAGGGCGGCTTCACCGGTCTGCGCCTCAAGCTCGACGACACCACCCGTGCCCCGATCGTCGCGCGCGAGATCGGTCAGTCGCTCGGCTTCGACTACTACGTGAGCGACTGGACGCGGCAGAACGCCAACTACTTCGCCGCGGTCAGGATGGAGAAGACGATGATGTTCATCATTCTCTCGATGATCGTCGCGGTCGCCGCCTTCAACATCGTCTCGACGCTCGTCATGCTCGTTCAGGACAAGCAGGGCGACATCGCGATCCTCCGCACGCAGGGCGCGTCACCGGCCAGCGTGCTCGGCATCTTCGTCGTGCAGGGCACGTTGATCGGCGTGCTCGGCACCGTCGCCGGCCTGCTCGGCGGAATCGCGCTCGCGAGCAACATCGACGTGGTCGTGCCGTTCGTGGAACGCTTTACCGGACCGGTGCTGAACCCGGAGGTCTACTACATCGACGAGATGCCCTCGGACTTGCGCTGGCCCGACGTGATCAAGGTCGGCATCATGTCCCTCGTCCTGTCACTGCTCGCGACCCTCTACCCCGCCTGGCGCGCCTCGCGCACCGATCCGGCCGCCGCCCTGGCCTACGAGTAGCGCGACGATGAGCGACACCCAGAGCGACGTTGCCGCGGCGGCGACGGACGCCGCGCCGGTACTCGAGGCGATCGGACTCGGTCGCCGCTACGAACAGGGAAATCTGTCGGTCGACGTGCTCGACGACGTCTCCCTGCGCATCGCGCCGGGCGAGCGCGTGGCGATCGTCGGGCAGTCGGGCAGCGGCAAGAGCACGCTGCTGCACGTGCTCGGCGGCCTCGACACGCCGACGGCCGGTACCGTTCGTCTGGCGGGGCAGGACCTCGGCACGCTCGGGCAGGCGGAACGCGGCCGGCTGCGGAACGCGTCCGTCGGCGTCGTCTACCAGTTCCATCATCTGCTGATGGAGTTCACCGCGCTCGAGAACGTGGCCATGCCCTTGCTCATCGCCGGACGCGGCGCGACCGAGGCGCGAGAGCGGGCCGCCGCCCTGCTCGCGCGGGTCGGGCTCGGCGAGCGCCTGCGGCACAAGCCCGGCGAACTGTCGGGCGGGGAGCGTCAGCGGGCGGCGATCGCGCGCGCCTTGATCAACGAGCCGCGCATCGTGCTCGCCGACGAACCCACCGGCAACCTCGACGAGGCGACCGCGGGTCGCGTCTACGATCTCATGCTCGAGCTGAACCGCGAGCGCGGCACCAGCCTCCTGCTGGTCACGCACGACCTGCGACTGGCGGCACGCACCGACCGGGTGCTCAGGCTGACGCGCGGCGGACTCAGCGAAGCGAGCGGTGACCTCTCCGGATGATCGGGGCACGGCTCCGGGCTCGCGCGATGCGGCGTCGCCACCGCCTGACGGCCAGCACTCGCCACAGCAGCCGGGTCAGCAGGAAGCCTGCGACCGAGGAGCAGAGGGCGAGGAAGAGGCAGCCCGCCAGCACCGTGGGCCAGGCATGGCCGAGGCTTGCGAACAAGGCGTCGATCCCTGCACCGCGGGGCGCCGCATGGCTCGGCTCCCCGAACAGCATTGCTCCGGTTCGCCACGCCGCATAGAGTAGCGGTGCAACGGTCAGCGGGTTGCTGAACCAGACCATCACGACGGAGACCGGCACATGGACGTGCAACAGGCTCGCGAGCACGGCGGCGAGCGCCATCTGCAGCGGTATCGGCAGCCAGCCGACGAAGAGACCGACCGCCACGCCGCCCGCCACCGAGTGCCGCGTGATACACCACAGCGCCGGTTCGCGCAGCCGAACCGCCAGACGGCCCCGCCAGCCGCGGTCGCCTCCCACAAGACCGAGGCGATGGCGGATCTCGGCGGGATCGGGCAGGCGGCCTGCGAGCCAGCGGCGGTTCATCGGGTACGCGCGATCAGGGTTGGAGTGCGTTCGCGCCTGCTCGTGAGCGAGATGCGCAGGCAGGCTAGCGGCTCTGCCGACGGCATCCTGAGCGATGGGCGGGATCCACCTGGTCAAAGGGCCGACCGGTAGTCGGCCGCCGGCGTGCGCGGGTTCGCGATCGGGCTCGTTGCCGGTTCGCTCGGCCTGCTGCGGCTGACGCTGTCGCCTGACGCGGTGTTCGCTCTGGTGTATCCGCTGGCAGCGTTGCTGGTGCTCGGGTCGACGGCGTGTGTCGTGCGCCGTCGTTGCCCGGTCGGCGGCACGCTCGTGCTCGGCGCGCTCGCGGGTGCCCTGTGGTCCTTGCTCGCCTGCCAGGGCGCCGCGTCGCGCGTGATCGACGCGCGGCTGATCGGGGTCGACGTCACGGTCGAGGGCCAGGTGCTCGGCGTGCCTCGGCGCGACGGTCGGCGGCTTGCCTTCGAGTTTCGGGTCGACGCGGCGGATACCGTCACGCCGTTCGCGCCCGAGCGGCTCAGGCTGAGTCGCTACGGTGCCGGTCCCGGGATGCGGGCCGGCGAACGCTGGCGACTGACGATTCGTCCGCGGCCGCTCTCGACGCTCCGCAACGCGGGCGGCTTCGATCGAGTGCGCTACCTGCTCGGTCGTGGCATCGACGCCAGCGGCACTGTCCGGCGCGACCCGTCGTCGGTCCGGCTGGCCGAGGGGCGCGGGCTCGATGCCCGGAGAGAGCGCCTGGGCGAGCGCCTCGCGACACTCGGTGACGGCTCGCGTGCCGAGTCGGCGGCAGCGCTCGCTCGCGCGCTGGTGCTCGGCTTGCCGGACGATGTGCCCGATGCGACACGCGAGCTGCTGCGCGATACCGGCACCGCCCACCTGCTGGCGATCTCCGGCCTCCACGTGACCCTGGTGGCGGGCTGGGGGATCTGGCTCGGACGACGGCTCGCGCGAAGTGCGGGCGTGGGGCGCGACCGCGCCGCACTTCTCGGCTTGTTGACCGGACTCGCGCTGGCGGCGGGCTACGCACTGCTGGCCGGTGCCGAGCTGCCGGTCAGGCGGGCGCTCGCCATGCTCGCGGTCTGTGCGGTCGCGGCCTTCCGGCTGCGCGCCCTGCCGCCGGCGACCGCGTTGGCAGCGGCGCTCGTGGCCGGCCTTGCGGTGGATCCTCTCGCCGTGCTTTCCGTGGGCTTCTGGCTGTCCTTCGGCACGGTGGCGGCGCTGGTGTGGTTGCACGCCGGGCGCCTGCAGGCCATGGGTGACGGGCTTGTATATCGTCTGAGAAGCGTCGTCGCCCTCGGGCGGACCCACTTGCTGCTCGGCGTGCTGCTGCTGCCGGTCACCGCATGGTTCTTCCAGAGCGGTGCATCGGTCGCGCCGCTGGCCAACCTTCTCGCCGTGCCTGTGGTCGCGCTCCTGATCGTGCCGCTCGCCTTCGCCGCCCTCGCGCTCGCGCTCGTCTGGCCGTTTGCCGCCTCGCTCGCGCTGTCGGCGCTCGAGCGGACGTCCACGTGGTTATTCGGCGGCTTGAGCGTCCTGCTCGAGCAAGGGGGTGGCGCCTGGACGCTCGCGCTGCCATCCCTCGAATCGCTCGTGCTCGCGGTCGCGGGGCTCGGCCTGCTGTTCGCCCCTCGCGGGTTCGTGCCGCGGCCGCTCGCCCTGCTGCTGCTGCTGCCGGCATTGCTCGCGAATGCGCGCGGCTCGCGCGTCGACGGCTTCGAGCTGCACGTGCTCGACGTGGGGCAGGGACTCGCGGCACTCGTGCTGACCGAGGAGCAGACGTGGCTCTACGACACCGGCGGGCGTCTCGCGCCGGGGCTCTCAATGCTCGAGGTCGCGGTGGTGCCGTACCTGCACACCCTCGGTCGACGGCGTATCGACGGGGTGATCGTCTCTCACCCGGACAGCGACCACGCGGCCGGGCTGGACGACGCGCGTGCGCGCTGGCCGGCGGCCCGCGTCATCGTCGGCGTGCCGGCAGGCAAGAACATGCCGCCGGACGCCGAGGCCTGTCGCGCAGGGAAGAGCGAGACGCACGACGGCGTGACGTTCTCCTTCCTGCATCCCGCCGCGGACGACGCGGGTTCCGAGAACGACCTCTCGTGCGTGCTGCTCGTGCACACGGGCGCGGGGCGTGCGCTGCTCACCGGGGACATCGAGCGGCTCGGGGAGCGGCGCCTGGTCGAGCGAGTCGGCAATCTGTCGATCGATGTCATGACCGCACCGCATCACGGCAGTCGCACGTCCTCGAGCGCCGCCTTGCTGCGGACGTTCACGCCCGCGCACGTCGTCTTCCCTGCGGGACATCGGAACGCCTTCGGATTTCCTCACGCGGACGTCCGGATGCGCTATAACGAGTCGGGTGCCGTGTCGCACGTGACCGCTCGCGACGGCGCCCTGCGCTTCGCGTTCGGACCTGCCGGACTTCTGGCGCCGCCGTCCTCCTGGCACGGTACGCGCCTGCGCTTCTGGCACGACATGGTCGAACCGCCGTGCCCTTCCGCGGGCACGACCACAGGAGAGCACGCGCCGCCCGAGGGGTCGGCGCCGATACCGGGACAATCATCGTGTGGGAAATCGTGACCGCGGGCGGCTGGCTGATGCTGCCCATCATCATTTGTTCCGTCGTGGCGCTCGCCATCGTCATCGAGCGCTTCCTGACGCTGCGTGAAGGTCGCGTGTTGCCTGCCAACCTCGTGGCCGACGTCTGGCGCATGGCCAGCAACCGGCAGCTGAACGACGAGAAGGTGCGCGAGATCAAGCAGGGTTCGCCGCTCGGTCGCGTGCTCGCCGCCGGTCTGCTCGACCGCACGCAGGAACGCGAGACGATGAAGGCCTCGATCGAGGAGGTCGGCGGACATGTCGCCCACGAACTCGGACGCTACCTCAACGCCCTCGGCACCATCGCGGCCGTCACACCGCTGCTCGGTCTGCTCGGCACCGTCGTCGGCATGATCAGCGTCTTCACGAACATCACCACGGTCGGCGTCGGCAACCCGGCGCAGCTCGCGGGCGGCATCTCGCAGGCGCTGATCACGACGGCCGGCGGGCTGACGGTCGCGATTCCCTCGCTGATGTTCCACCGCTACTTCAGGGCGCGCGTGGACGGTCTGGTCGTCGACATGGAGAAGGAGTCGCTCAAGCTCGTCGACGTGCTGCAGAAGCGTCAGTCGCAGCAGCGCGTGACCGGCGTGCCCGCCCCGAGCGCCGCGCGTCCCGGCGGCCAGGGTAAGGGCCCCGCTGCCGGGCCGGCCGGAGCGCCGGCGTGAAGTTCCGACAGGCTCCGCGCGAGGAACTGGAACTCAATCTGACGCCGCTGATCGACGTCGTGTTCCTGCTGTTGATCTTCTTCATGGTCTCCACCACCTTCCAGAAGGAGTCGGAGATATCGCTGCAGCTTCCGCGCGCCTCGCAGGACCCACCGTCGGTGGCGACCGATCGCATCGAGGTCGTGATCAACGCGGCCGGTACCGTGTACGTCAACGATCAGGAACTCGTCCAGTCGGACGTCGAGGCGTTGCAGAACGCGCTGTTCCAGGTGTCGGACGGGCAGAGCGACGTGCCGATCACGATTCGCGCGGACGCGCAGACCACGCACCAGAGCTTCGTCACCGCGCTCGATGCCGCCGCCAAGCTCGGCATGCGCCGGGTCACCATCGCGACCACTCGCAGCGGCGAGTGAGCGAAGGGGCGTCGGACCAGGGACGCGTTGCCGGCCGGCGAACGACGCCGGCCGATGCGGCCGAGTCGGAGCTCGCCGTCGCCGGCATGGACACCTACCGTCGTCTGCTCGGCTACGTCCGGCCTTACAAGCGGGAGTTCGCGTTCGCGGTGCTCGGCATGATCGGCTACGCGCTGACCGACACGGCCTTCGCCGCCCTGATGAAGCCGATGCTCGACGGAAGTTTCGTGGAGGGCGACGAGCGCGCGATCTTCCTCGTCCCGATCGCCATCCTGGGCATCTTCGTGGTCCGGGGTGCGGCGGGCTTCGCCTCCACCTACTACATGGCGTGGATCGGCTGGAAGGTGATCTCGAGTCTGCGTTCGGAGATCTTCCAGAAATACCTGTCACTGCCGACGCGCTTCTACGACAACGCCTCCTCCGGCGAGCTGATCTCGCGCATCACCTACAACAGCCAGCAGGTGGCGAACGCGGCCAGCGACTCGCTCACCGTGATGGTGCGCGACACGTTGACCGCCATCGGCCTGTTGAGCCTGATGTTCTGGACCAGCTGGAAGCTCTCGCTGTGCTTTCTGGTGATCGGCCCGCTGATCGGCATCATCGTCGGACGGGTCAGCCGGAAGTTCCGCGCGATCAGCCGCAGCATCCAGGGCTCGATGGGCGAGGTCAGTCACGTCATCCAGGAGGTCGTGGACGGCAGTCGCGTCATCAAGATATTCGGCGGGCAGGGCCCCGAGACCGAACGGTTCGAGCGGGTCAACGAGCGCAACCGGGCGTTCAACATGAAGGAGACGGTGATCCGGGCGCTGAACGTGCCGATCATCCAGTTCCTCGTGGCAATCGCTCTCGCGGTGATCGTGTACGTCGCCTCGAGCGGACCGGCCGAGTCGCGCATCAGCGTCGGCAGTTTCATGACCTTCGTCACCGCCATGCTGATGCTGTTCGCGCCGCTCCGGCGCCTGACCAGCCTGAACAATCAGGTGCAACGCGGCATCGCCGCGGGCGAGAGTCTGTTCGCCACACTCGACCTGGAATCGGAACGGGACCACGGCACGCGCCTGCTCGGACGCGACATCGGCGAGATCGAGTACCGCGACGTGGCACTTCGCTACGACCCGGCGAAGCCCGCCGTGCTGAACGGCGTGAGCCTGACCATCGCCGCGGGCGAGACCGTCGCCCTGGTGGGAGAGTCGGGCAGCGGCAAGACCTCCCTCGTGAATCTGCTGGCCCGGCTCTACGACACCGACGGGGGCGGCATCCTGCTCGACGGCCTGCCGCTCGACACCTTCACGCTCGCCTCCCTGCGCAGTCGCATCGCCTACGTCAGCCAGGACGTGATGCTGTTCAACGACACCATCGCGGCCAACATCGCCTACGGCAGTGCGGATCCGGTCGCGCGCGAAGCGCTCGAGAGCGCCTGCCGCGCCGCGCATGCCCATGACTTCATCACCAGGCTCCCCGATGGCTACGAGACGACGGTCGGCGAGAACGGCGTGATGCTCTCGGGCGGGCAGCGGCAGCGCGTGGCGATCGCGCGGGCGCTGCTGAAGGACGTGCCGGTGCTGATTCTCGACGAAGCCACCAGCGCGCTCGACAGCGAGTCCGAGCGCAAGGTGCAGCAGGGGCTCGAAACGCTGATGGTCGGTCGCACCACGCTGGTCGTCGCCCACCGCCTGTCGACCATCGAACGCGCCGATCGCATCGTCGTGATGGAGCGCGGGCGGATCGTGGAAATCGGTACGCACACGGAGCTGCTCGGTCGGGAGACTCACTACGCTCACCTGCACGCCCTGCAGTTCCGGTGAGCGGCGCGATCGAGCGGGCCTGGCGCGACGGCGGTGCCCTCGCGCACGTGCTCAGGCCGGTCGGTGCGCTCAACGGCGCGCTGGTCGCGCTGCGCCGGTCGCTCTACCGGCGGGGCCTCTTGCGCGTCGAGCCGTCGGCGCTGCCGGTGATCGTGGTCGGCAACCTCTCGGTCGGCGGAACCGGCAAGACGCCGCTCACCGGTCATCTCGTCGCCGAGTTCCGGGCGCGCGGCTGGTCCCCGGGCATCGTCAGCCGGGGACACGGCGGCGAGCGCCATGCGCGTCCGCGTCCCGTTCGGGCGGACGATGACGCCGCGGTCGTTGGCGACGAGCCGCTGATGTTGCACCGCCAGACCGGCGCCCCGGTCTGTGTGTGCCTGCGACGGGCCGCCGCCGTCGCGGCCCTGGCCCGCGAAGGAGACTGCGACATCGTCTTCTCCGACGACGGGCTGCAGCACCTGGCCATGGCGCGGCACGCGGAGATCGTGGTGGTGGATGGAGACGCCGGATTCGGCAACGGGCGACTGCTGCCCGCCGGCCCCTTGCGCGAGTTGCCGGCGCGGGCCGATTCGGCTGACCTGATCGCCTTGCGGGTCGCCGACCTGCACACGGTGTCGCCGGCTCTCGCTGAGCTGCCCGGCGCCGGAAGATCGGGCGTCGGTGCAGCCACTTCCGATCGGACGCCTCCGGTGTTTCGATTCGCCACCATCCGCCCGCGGCTGCGACACCTGCCGGACGGCGACTGGCAGGCGCTCGACACCTTCGCCGGCCGGCGAGTGCATGCCGTGGCGGGGATCGGCCGACCGCAGCGCTTCTTCGATACCCTGCGCGCGCACGCGCTCGTCGTCGACCCGCGGCCGCTGGCGGACCATCATGTCCCGACGGCGGCCGACCTCACCTTCGACGACGCCGATCCGGTGCTGGTCACGGCCAAGGACGCGGTCAAGCTGGGACGGGTGCGCGACCGTCCGACAGCCCTCTACGAAGTCGCGGTCGACGTCGAGACCGACGCCTCGGCCGCCGGGCTGCTGGACGCACTGAGCGCGCGACTGCGGGCGAGCGCACCATCCCGGGCCAGTACCGGGCGAACGAGCGGGACAGACGGATGATCGAAGAGACGTCAGGATCCGGTACGTCGCGGGCGACCTCGCCCGGCGACGATCGCTACACGATCGTCATCCCGGCACGGCATGGTTCCAGCCGGTTTCCCGGCAAGCCGCTGCAACGGTTGAACGGGCGACCGATGATCCTGCATGCGCTCGATCGGGCACGCGAGTCGGCGGCGTCGTGCGTCGTCGTCGCGACCGACGACGACCGCATCGGCGCGGTCTGCCGAGCGGCGGGTGCGGACGTCGAACTCACGCGTGCCGACCATCCGAGCGGTACCGATCGCATCGCCGAGGTGGCCGAGCGACGCGGCTGGGACGACGCCACGATGATCGTCGGCCTGCAGGGCGACGAGCCCGCCACCCCGCCCGAGCGACTCGACGCGCTCGCGGCCAATCTCGCCGGACGACCCGACGCGGACATGGCGACCTTCTGCCTGCCGATCGCGCGCGCGGAGGACTGGCGAGATCCGATGCGCGTCAAGGTCGTGCGCGACGCGCGAAACATGGCGCTGTACTTCAGTCGCGCCCCGATTCCCTGGCGTCGCGACGACCCGGCGGACGGCAGTTTTCCGGCCGCGTTCGTGCACGTCGGCCTGTACGCCTACCGCTGCGGCTACCTGCGTCGGTACTCGGCCCTGACGCCGTCCGACGCCGAGCGGGAAGAGCAGCTCGAACAGCTTCGCGTGTTGCATCACGGCGGCCGCATCCACGTCGCGACCGTCGACGGTGGCGGGGCACACGGCGTCGACGTGCCGGAGGATGTCGCGGCGGCCGAGCACGCGCTGGCCGCCATGACCGCAAGCTGACGGGCGGGCGTTCGCGGCCCGCGGTCCGTGACCGACCGGACTCAGCCTACCGGCTCGCCCGGAAACAGCACCTTCCAGAGCATCCGTAGCGCGAGCGCCGTCATGACGACGCGAAAGCCGTGACGGAACATGGCCTCCGGCATGCGCCGCAGCAGGCTGCGACCGAGCACGCTGCCGAGCACGCCTGATGCCAGCATGGCCCCCACCTGGGCAGCCCAGTCGGCGATCGAGAACCCGAGCAGCGTGAAGGCCACGACCTTCATCAGGTGCTGCACCAGCATGCAGGCCCCGTGCGTCGCCACGGTCGCGTGCCGGCCGTAGCGTTCCGGCGAGAGAAAGGTGGCGAGCACCGGTCCGGTCGCCCCGAGAAACATCGTCAGAAAGGCGACGAGGGTACCGACCAGTACGAAACGTCGCGGCACGAGGGCGCGCGGCGACGGGCGGCCCCCCCAGACGCTCCAGAGGATGAACGCCGCGAGTGCGAGCGTCAGCCAGCGCGCCGGCAGTTCGACCACGACGACGCTGGCCAGCGCGACGCCCACCAGGCTACCGGGCAGGAACCACAGGAAGACGTCGCGCAGCACGTCGCGGCGCATCAACCAGGCGCGCGCCGCGTTCGCGCCGGCTTGCAGCACGCCGTGCACCGGAATCGCCATGGCCGGATTCATGAACGCGAGCAGAACGGCGAGCAGGATCATGCCGCCGCCGAGACCGAAGGTCGCGGTGATCGCCGCCGTCAGGAAGCTCGTCGCGACGAGCAGCCCCGAGACGAGCGGGGAGATGCCGACGGGCAGCAGCGGAAGGAAGTCCATGTCGGGCATGTCGTCAAGAGAGAGGGGCGGCCGAGGGCGGCCGGTCGAGCCGACAACCTACCCGAGAGTCGCGCGCTCGCGCTCCGGCACGTCGCCGACGCGACGGACCGATCGACATTCCCGGTGATCGGATCCGACTGAGCATGGTTTTTGCTGCCGATCCCTGACGGCGCGTTCGTTGGCCCGCCCGAACGGCCGACGGAGCGGCACCAGAGCCGCCCGACCCCGAGCCTGACGGGGACGCCATCCTTTCGGAAATCCGCTGGAAAACCCGCTCAATGTCGATCTCCTCGCGCGCGTCGCTCGCCCTCTCCCCCGCCGGTTCACGCCTGACGCTCTGTGCCCTGGCCGTGGCGCTGGCCTGCGCCGGCGGACGCGCGCAGGCGGAGGGCTCCGCGCAATTCGGGCTGAACCAGCCCATGCTCGATGCCGAGGGCAGCATCGGCTTCGGCTACGCGACCGATGACGCCTCATCGTCGCTGTTCGTGGACATCCTCGCGGTCGGAGAGACCATCAACATCGCTCTCTGCGGCAGCGTCGCGGCAGACGCCTCGGAGGTCCAGGTGTTCGCCCCGTCCGACGACCGGCTGCTCGACACCCTCACGCTGACGGCGGCCAACATCGCCTGTGACGACCCGATGGACGGCCCGATCGCGACGCCCCTGCAATTCGACACGAGCGGGCCGGGCGAGCTCGGTGCCTACCGCCTTCGATTGCTGAACACGTCGCAGGGCGGCAACGCGGGCGTGTTCGAGCGCTACGACATCAGCGTGACCAGAAACAGCGCGACGCTACCCGACCTGAGCGCGAACGCGGACCCCGCCGACACCCTCCCGGGTCGTCTCTGGGCCTACAACTACGCCTTCTACACGCGCTCCTTCGCGGAAAGCCGTTCGACGGACGTGAATCTCTTCACCCTGGTGCCGGGTGGCCGACCGGACACGAGCTACATCTGGGAGCTCGACCTCAACAATTTTGCCGGCAACGCCTTCAACCTCGTGGCCAACTCGATCGGTGCGGACGCGCCGGACTCCGGTTACAGCGTCAACATTGACGAGGACGGCGTTCGGAAGAACGTCGACTACCAATGGCCGATCTATACCTCGATCCCGGCCATCGCCGATCCGCGTCCGGTGTCCGAACCCAGCCTCGATAACGTCGTGTTCCGCGACGTCGAGGGCAACGACTACACGATCTCCCCCGGCGGCACGGCGGGCGTGAGCGATTCGGGTCAGTTCCGGTTCGACACCGACGTCGAGGGCACCTACGGCATCCTGATCGACCTGAACCAGAACGGGGTCTACGGCGACGCCGGCGATCGCCAGTTGATCGGCCCGGCCGTCATCGGTTCGAACGTCGTCGACTTCGACGCGCTGGACGCCAACGGGGAGCCGATCGGCGACGGCACCTACTTCGCGCAGGTCACGGTGCGCATGGGCGAGTACCACTTCATCGGCAACGACGTCGAGACCAGCGGTGGGCCCGCCGAGCCCGGCCTGACCGTCTACGGGGTCACCAAGGCGGGTGTGCGCAGCGACACCCAGGTCTACTGGGACGACATCACGCGACTCGACGGGACCGTACTCGAGCGAAGCAGCAACACGCCCGAAGGTGGCCGCTCCGGAACACCCGAGGGCAGTCACACCTGGGGCGATTTCTCGGGGAATGCGAACGGCCTCGGCGAGGGGCGCTTCATCGACACCTACGTCTACGGCCTGGCGTCGACCGCCTACGCGCCGCTGGGCATCACCGACGACGACACGCCACCGGTGAACTTCGACGGCTCGCTCGACGCGGACCGCGACAGCCTGCCCGGCGACGACATCGCGATCACCGTGGAAGACGTCGACCTGGATCTGAATCCCGGCGTCGCCGACACGGCGAGGGTCACCGTCGTCAACGACGCGACGGGCCAGACCGAGACGGTGACCCTGAACGAGACCACCCCGGACAGCGCCGTTTTCACCGGCACGCTGTCGACGTCGGCCGGTCTCGTGGCCGAAGCCGACGACGACGGCTCGATGGTGACCCGGGCAGACGACACCCTCACCATCACCTATATCGACCTGATCAACGCCGCCGGCGATTCGGTCACGCTCGAGCAGCAGCACGACGTCGCCCTCGACACCGACGGTGACGGGACGCCGAACGCGATCGATCCGGACGACGACAACGACGGCATTCTCGATGTCGAGGAAGGGACGGGGGATGCCGACGGTGACGGTGTGCCGAACAACCGTGACAGCGATTCGGATGGCGACGGCATTCCGGACGGCACCGAGAACGTCTCCGATCCCGATGGCGACGGCGCGCCGAACTATCTCGACACCGATTCCGACGGCGACGGCATTCCCGACGAGACGGAGGCGGGTGCGGATCCGACCGATCCGACGGACACCGACGGCAACGGCGTCGACGACTACCGCGAGACGGACTCGGACAAGGACGGCTTGCTCGACGCGCTCGAGGCGGGTGCCGATCCCTCGGCACCGACCGACTCCGACGGCGACGGGGAGGCAGACTATCGGGAGACCGATTCCGACGACGACGGACTGAGCGACGCGCTGGAAGCGGGCGCCGATCCGGCCGCGCCGATCGACTCGGACGGTGACGGCGTCGCCGATTTTCGCGAGACCGATTCGGACGACGACGGTCTGAGCGATGCGTTCGAGGCCGGCGACGACCCGGGCGCGCCGAGAGACACCGACGGTGACGACACGCCCGACTACCGCGACACCGATTCGGATGGCGACGGTCTGAGCGACGCCCTGGAGGCGGGTGACGATCCGGCCGAACCGACGGACACGGATGCGGACGGCGCGCCGGACTACCGCGAGACCGATTCCGACGGCGACGGCCTGAGCGACGCGCTCGAGGCGGGCGCCGACCCCAGCGCGCCGACCGACACCGACGGCGACGGCACGCCGGACTACCGAGAGACCGATTCCGACGGCGACGGGATAGGTGACGCGGCCGAAGCCGGCGACGATCCGGCGAACCCGAGGGACACGGACGGCGACGGCATTCCGGACTACCGCGAGACCGATTCCGATGGCGACGGCCTGAGCGATGCGCTCGAGATCGGTCCCGACGCGGCGAACCCGATCGATACCGACGGCGACGGCACGCCCGACTACCGTGAGACCGACTCCGACGACGACGGCTTGTCCGACGCGCTCGAGGCGGGCGCCGATCCCACCGCGCCGCTCGACACCGACGGCGACGGCGTCGCCGACTACCGCGAGACGGACTCCGACGCCGACGGCCTGAGCGACGCGCTCGAGGCCGGTGCGGACCCGACCACGCCGATCGACAGCGACAACGACGGCGTGGCCGACTTCCGCGAGACGGATGCGGACGATGACGGCCTGCTCGACACGCTCGAGGCCGGTGCCGATCCGTCGGCGCCGATCGATACCGACGGTGACGGCGTGTCCGACTACCGCGAGACCGATTCGGACGACGATGGCCTGCTCGACACGCTAGAGGCCGGCGCAGACCCGACGGCACCGATCGACACCGACGACGACGGGGTAGCGGACTTCCGCGAGACCGACTCCGACAAGGACGGCCTGCTCGACACGCTCGAGGCCGGTGCGGACCCGACGGCACCGATCGACACCGACGATGACGGCGTCGCGGACTTCCGCGAGACCGACTCGGACAACGATGGCCTGCTCGACACGCTCGAGGCCGGCGCAGATCTGACCGCACCGATCGACACCGACGAGGATGGCGTCGCCGACTTCCGCGAGACGGATTCGGACGACGACGGCCTGACAGACACCCTCGAGGCCGGCGACGATCCGACCGATCCGACCGACATGGACGGCGACGGCACGCCGGACTTCCGCGAGACGGACTCGGACGACGATGGCCTGAGCGATACCCTCGAAGCGGGCGACGATCCCGCTGCGCCGACCGACAGCGATACTGACGGCACGCCGGACTACCGCGAGACGGATTCCGACGGCGACGGCATCGGTGATGCGGCAGAGGCCGGCGACGATCCGACCGATCCGACCGACACGGACGGAGACGGCAAGCCCGACTTTCAGGATGCCGATTCGGACGACGACGGGCTGAGCGACGTGCTCGAGATCGGTCCGGACAGCGCGAACCCGCTCGACAGCAATGCCGACGGCACGCCCGACTTCCGCGAGACCGATTCGGACAAGGACGGCCTGCTCGACACGCTGGAGGCGGGCGCCGACCCGGCGAACCCGCTCGACACCGACGGGGATGGCGTCGCGGACTACCGCGAAATCGATGCCGACGACGACGGTCTGCGCGATACGCTCGAAGCAGGCGCCGATCCGGGGAACCCGCTCGACACCGATGGCGATGGCGTCGCGGATTTCCGCGAAACGGACTCTGACGATGACGGTCTGCGCGATACCCTCGAGGCCGGTGCGGATACGACCGCACCGATCGACACCGACGGTGACGGCATTGCCGACTACCGCGAGACGGATTCCGACGCCGACGGTCTGAGCGATACCCTCGAGGCAGGTGCAGATCCGACCGCACCGATCGACACCGACGGTGATGGCGTGGCCGACTTCCGCGAGACGGATGCGGACGACGATGGCCTGCTCGACACGCTCGAGGCGGGTGCGGACCCCACGGCACCGCTCGACACCGACGCGGACGGCGTGGCGGACTTCCGCGAGATCGATGCGGACGGCGACGGCCTGCTCGACACGCTCGAGGCGGGTGCCGACCCGGCAGCACCGATCGACACCGACGCGGATGGCGTCGCGGACTTCCGCGAGATCGACTCGGACGGCGACGGCCTGCTCGATACGCTCGAGGCGGGTGCCGACCTGGCCGACCCGATCGACACCGACGAGGATGGCGTGGCGGACTTCCGCGAGATCGACGCGGACGACGACGGCCTGCTCGACACGCTGGAGGCGGGCGCCGACCTGGCGAACCCGCTCGACACCGACGGGGATGGCGTCGCGGACTTCCGGGAAATCGACGCCGACGACGATGGTCTGAGCGACACGCTCGAAGCGGGTACCGACCCTGCGGCACCGACCGACACCGACGAGGACGGCATTCCCGACTACCGGGAAACCGATTCGGACGGTGACGGTGTGAGTGATGCGGTCGAGACGGGCGGCGACCCGAGCCAGCCGAGAGACACCGACGCCGACGGCATCCCGGACTACCGCGAGACGGACGCCGACGGCGACGGCATCGGTGATTCGGACGAGGCCGGTGACGACGCCGACGCCCCGACCGACACGGACGGCGACGGCATCCCCGACTTCCAGGAGATCGACTCCGACGACGACGGACTGAGCGACGAGCTCGAGATCGGCCCCGATCCCGAGAACCCGATCGACACCGACGGGGACGGCACGCCGGACTTCCGCGAAACGGACGCGGACGACGACGGTCTGCTCGATACGCTCGAGGCCGGTGACGACGCGACGAACCCGGCCGACAGCGACGCCGACGGCACGCCGGACTATCGGGAGACGGATGCGGACGACGATGGCCTGCTCGACACGCTCGAGGCCGGCGCCGACCCGGCGAACCCGCTCGACAGCGACGACGATGGTGTCGCGGACTTCCGCGAAACCGATGCCGACGACGACGGTCTGCTCGACGCGCTCGAGGCCGGCGCCGATCCGTCGGCCCCGGTCGACACCGACGAGGACGGCATCGCTGACTTCCGCGAGACGGATTCGGACGGCGATGGCCTGCTCGACACGCTCGAGGCCGGTGCGGACCTGACGGCACCGATCGATACCGACGGTGACGGCGTGGCGGACTTCCGCGAGACCGATTCGGACAAGGACGGGCTGCTCGACACGCTCGAGGCCGGCGACGACGCGTCGAACCCGACCGACACCGACAGCGACGGGTTTCCCGACTATCGGGAGAGCGATTCCGACGGCGACGGGGTAAGTGACGCGGTCGAGACGGGCGGCGACCCGAGCCAGCCGAGGGACACCGACGCCGACGGCACGCCGGACTACCGCGAGACGGACGCCGACGGCGACGGCATCGGCGACTCGGAGGAGGCCGGTGACGACGCCGACGCTCCGATCGACACGGACGGTGACGGCATCCCCGACTTCCAGGAGATCGATTCCGACGACGATGGACTCCGCGACGAGCTCGAGATCGGCCCCGATCCCGAGAGCCCGATCGACACCGACGGAGACGGCACGCCGGACTTCCGCGAGACCGATTCGGACAAGGACGGTCTGAGCGACACGCTCGAGGCCGGCGACGATCCGGAGGGCCCGACCGACACCGATGCCGACGGCACGCCGGACTACCGCGAGACGGACTCCGACGGTGACGGGCTGTCCGACGCGCTCGAGGCCGGCGACGACACCGCTGACCCGCTCGACAGCGATGCCGACGGCATACCGGACTACCGCGAGACGGATGCCGACGGCGACGGCATCGCCGATGCGCTCGAGGCCGGCGACGACCCGTCGACGCCGCGCGATTCGGATGTCGATGGCATCCCCGACTTCCGCGAGACCGATGCGGACGGCGACGGTATCGACGACGCGGACGAGGCCGGCGACGATCCGGCGAATCCCACGGACTCGGACGCCGACGGCGTACCGGACTACCGCGACAACGACACCGACAACGACGGCATCCCCGACAGCGTCGAAGGCTCGGGTGACACCGACGGTGACGGCGTCATCGATTCGCTGGACCTGGACTCGGACGGCGATGGCATCGGCGACGCGATCGAAGCGGGCGACTTCCCCTTCACGCCGCGCGACGGCGACGGCGACGGCGTGCCTGACTATCTGGACACCGACAGCGATCAGGACGGCCTCGACGATGCCCTCGAAGCGAGCGTCGGCGGGTCCATCCCGGACAGCGGCCCCGTCGACAGCGACGGCGACGGCGTCATCGACGCGCTCGACGTGGACAGCGACAACGACGGCATCCTCGACAGCGACGAAGGTGTCGTGGACAGCGACGACGACGGCGTTCCCGATCGGCTAGACCTCGACAGCGACAACGACGGTGTGACCGATGCGACGGAGAACGGCGCGGGCGCATCCCTCGACGCGGATGGTGATGGCCGCCTCGACGGCGACGTGGGCGAGAACGGTCTGGTCGACGCGATCGAGACGGCGCCGGACAGCGGACAGACCGATATCGATGCCGACGGCACGGGCGACGCCCCGCGTGACAGCGACGGTGACGGCCTGCCCGACGTGCTCGATATCGACTCGGACGGGGACGGCATCTCCGATGCGGCCGAGGCCGGCACCCCGGACGTCGACGGAGACGGCACGGTGGACGACTTCGGCGACGTCGACGCGGACGGCCTGGACGATCGGATCTCGGTGCTGGGTTCCGAGGACAGGGACACGGACGGCGATGGCATCCCGGACCGGCTCGATCCCGATTCGGACGGCGACGGCATTGCCGACGCGACCGAGGCAGGCCTGGTCGACGGCGTGCCGCGCGACTCCGACGGCGACGGAACGCCAGACCTGCGCGACACCGATTCGGACAACGACGGCGTGAGCGACAGCGTGGAGTTCGGCCTGGCGGCCGATGGCGGCGGTCAAGGTGGCGGACAGGGCGCCGGACAGGGCGCCGGACAGGGCGCCGGACAGGATGGCGAGCCGGTCATCGGCGCCGCACAGGCCGAGCCTGCGGACTCCGACGGCGACGGAACCCCGGACTACCTCGACAGCGACTCCGACGGCGACGGTATCCCCGATGCGGACGAGGATGCGAACGCCGACACCGATGGCGACGGCGTGCCGGACAACCGGGACAGCGATGGTGACGACGACGGCGTGCCGGACGCGCTCGAGGCGAGCCCAAGGGGCGGTCTGCGCGATTCCGACGGTGACGCCGTGCCCGATCAGGTGGACATCGACAGCGACAACGACGGCCTGTCGGACGCGCAGGAGGCGGGGTACATCGCGTTCGGCGAGACCCGTGCCGGCGCGAACGGCGAGCGCTGCGAGGTCAGGCCGGGCTGCCTGCTCGACACCGACGGGGACGGGGTGCCGGATCTGCGTGACCGCGACAGCGACAACGACGGGCTCACCGACACGCTCGAGAGTCAGGGTCTCGAGTTCGATGCCGACCGGAACGGCCAGATCGACGACTTCGTCGACGCGGACGGCAACGGTCGAGCGGACTCGGTCGACATGATCGTGGCCATGACGGGTCGGGACATCGAGCCGGAAGACATCGACGGTGATGGCATGCCGGACCACCAAGACACCGATTCCGACAACGACGGTCTGGCCGACGTCGTCGAGGGCGGTTCGACCGACAGCGACGAGGACGATATCGTGGACACCTTGCGCGACGAGAACCGGAACGGCATACCCGACAGTGTCGACGTCGCCTTTACCGGCGGCCGGGACGCGGACGGTGACGGCATCGACGACACCGCGGACAGCGACGTGGCTGGTGGTCCTGTCGACGGCGGTCCCGATCGCGACTTCGACGGCATCGCCGACGCCTTCGATCCGGATGCGGATGGCGACGGCTACGCCGACGTGCTGCTCGGCGACGGTTCGCCTCGCGCGCCGCTTCCCGATGCCGACGGCGACGGCACTCCGGACGTCGAGGAATTCCGACCGGCGGCCGCAGCCCCGATCGGGCGCATTCACACCGGACTGGCCGGTGGCGGTTGCTCGATCGCGCGTCCCGTGACGGACGGCGAGCCGCGTGGGCCGCTCGACCCGAGCCTGCCGCTGTTCGCCGGCTTGGCCTCGCTCTGGCTGATCGGACGACGGTCGGTGTCCCGCAGGGCAAGGGCGTCGGATGCCGGCCCGACAACCGGCCCGACAACCGGCCCGACAACCAGCCCGACAACCAGCCCGGGACCGGGCTCGGCAACTGTCTCGGCAACCGGCACGATGTCGCCTGACCGCGCCGGTCGGCCGTGGCGCGATCGCGGGTTCGTTCGCCAATCCGGCAGGGGCTCGCTCGTGGTCGCGCTCGCGCTTTCCGCGACCGCGCTGACGACGGTCTCGCCGGACGCGAGCGCGAGCGAGGAAGACGCGCCGGACATCGGACGACCGGCTGCCGCCTTTCCGCCGGCGGTCGTGGGTGTGGACATCTTCGACGACGACCGCTTTCGTCGGCGCACGTATGTCGGATTCGGGCTCGGCCGCAGCTGGCTCGAGCCCGACACCGACGAGATTCCCGGGGTCGATCCCGACGATCGCGTGAACCTCGGCGGGCAGTTGACCATCGGTACCGATCTGAAGAAGTGGGTCTCGCTCGAAGGGCACATCGCCTCGCTCGGCGAGGCCGGTCTCTCCGGCGGCGGTGGCGGCGTGGACTACACGCAGCTCGGCGCCAGCGCGCTGTTCTATGCCGGCAAGTCTCGTCATCGCTTCAACCGGCGCGGTTTCAGCGGCTATGGCCGGATCGGGCTGGGTTTCCTGCAGACCGAGGGCAGCGGCGACATCGAAGTGGTCGCGGACAATGCGGTACATCTGCTCGCCGGCGTCGGGCTCGAGTACGCGACGCGCCGAGGTCTCGGGCTACGCGCCGAGGGCATCGCCTTCGACGCGGATGCCAACTACCTGCAGCTCGGTGCGATCTATCGCTTCGGCAAGCGACGGGAGCGGCGACGTGAGGTCCTCGTCTCGCGGGAGGTTCCGGTCGTCGCGGCGGCCGAGCCGATCGCCGTGCCGGCGCCTGTCGCCGCACCGGCCGCCGCCATGCCGCGGCCCGACGGCGACCGCGACGGCGTCGACGACCTGAGTGACGAGTGCCCGACGACAGCGGCGAGTGTCGCGGTGGACGAGCGCGGCTGCGCGCTGTTGAGCGGTGTCATCGAAGGACTGAACTTTGCCAGCAACTCCGCCGAGTTGACCGACGAGGCCATCGCCATCCTCTCCGACGTGATCGAGACGCTGCGGCAGTTTCCGTCGCAGCGCTTCGAGGTGGCGGCGCACACCGATTCGAACGGACCGGAGACGGCGAATCTGGCATTGTCGCGACGCCGCGCGGCAGCCGTCGCCGAGTGGTTCATCGCGTCCGGCATCGGTGCAGACCGTTTCGACACCCGCGCCTACGGCGAGACTCGGCCGGTCACCGGGAACGACACGGCGGTCGGCCGTTTCGAGAACCGCCGCGTCGAGCTCACCGCCATCCGCTGACAGGCCAACGGCGCGACCGAGACCGCCTCGACCACGGAAGGTCGGCGGTCAGCATCGGTAGAGTCAGTACCGCTAGCGAATGTCCAGCACCGCGTGGTTCAGCGAAGATCGTGGCGCTCGGCCGAAGGCCCCGGGGTCGTCTCCGATCAGATCGTTCATGTCGAAGCGCGTACCCGTGTCGCCCGCCACGCGCACGTCGTTCCTGGCGATCTGTACCGCACCCGTCTCGATACCGACGCCGAGTCGCGAGTCGACGAGCTCGACCGCGTTCACCGATTGCGCCGACGTCCACAGGGATGCCGCGACGAATCGCCATCGTGCATCGGCGCACGCGGTGCGTCACGCGCCCGAGGGGAGGTGCGAAAGAGGCGAACGGTACATCGAGGAACTCGGCGGCGGACGACGTCGGGGACGAAGTCGAGGGCGACTGTGCTCGCAGGCGCGTCTGCGCTTGCGGGTCGTCCGGGCGAGATCTGCGCTTCGCTGCCGATCCTCGTCGCTCAGCGCCGCACGAGCACTCCTCGATCGAGCAGGGCATCAAGTACCGCACCGTCGTCGAAGAGACCGTCGGCGCGACGCCCTGCGGTGGGTTCGCCACCGTCGCCGGTCGCCTCGTCATCGCCGAAAGCGTCCGGAGGCTCGACCGATCCGGCGAAGAGGCGCTCGGCCAGCGCGCGCGAACATCGGAACGATTCGCCGTTGGCGAACAGCGTGACGGAATCGCCGCGACCGACACGGGCAAGTCGCGCGAACGGGGCGACCGCGAGCGCGTCGAGATCGACGATGTCGGCTGTCCCGTCGGCGGTCGAATCGTCGGCTCCCCATTCGTCGTCAGGCGTCATGCCCGTGCCGGACAGGGTCAGCAACTCGCCGGTCAACTCGACGAGTGTGTCCCGGTCGAGATCGGTGGCCGCGCGCCAGACTCGTTCGACCGCGTCGACCGTCGCGGCGTCGATTTCCCCGGGAGCACCCCGACCGACGCCCGCATCGCTCAGACGCGCCTGCGGCAGCGCGCCGGCGAGCCGCTCCGCCAGGCGCTGCGCGAAGTGGGCGACCACGTCGGCCGCGCTCGGCGCGCGGAAGCCGATCGACCACGTCGTACAGTCGTCGCCGACGGCCACCCCGTGATGAGGAACACCGGGCGGCAGGTAGAGGAGATCACCGGGCGCAAGGTCCCAGGTGTCCGTTGCGTGAAAATCCGCGACCAGCCTGAGGTCGCCGTCGACGACGCTCCGGTATTCGACGCCCGCGCGCGCGTCGATCGACCAGCGTCGCGTGCCGCTTGCCTGCAGCAGGAAGACGTCGTATTCGTCCACGTGCGCGCCGACCGAGGCGCCGTCGGGTGCGAAGCTGACCATCAGGTCGTCGAGGCGCCAGTCCGGGGCCAGGCGGAACGGCTGAAGCCAGTCGACCAGTTCGGGCAGGTGCTTCTCGACGTCGGTGACGAGCAGGGACCAGTCGCGCGTGCCGAGGGTCTCGAAGACGTCCGCGTCGAACGGACCATGCTCGAGCGCGTACCGCCCGTCGGGGGCCTTGCGGATCAGTCGCGGCGTGGTGTCGGGCTCGAGCGCCAGGCCGGCGAGTTCGTCGGGCGGCAGCGGGGTCTCGAAGTCGGGCACTGCCTGGCGGAGGAGGAGCGGCGCCCGCTGCCAGTACCGCGCGAGGAAACTCGCCTCGTCGAGCCCGTCGGGCCAAGCGAGACGAACGACCGGGTTCACGCCGCTCAGACCTCCCGCGCCAGTCGCGCGGCGAGGCCGGTGTAGGTGGCGGGTGTCAGAGCGGACAGTCGGTCTCGATCGGCCTGCGGCAGATCGAGCGTCGCGACGAAGTCGCGCATCGCTGCCGCGTCGATCGTCTGCCCGCGCGTCAGCGCCTTGAGCTTCTCGTAGGCCCCTGCCATGCCGGCCCGGCGCATCACCGTCTGGACCGGTTCTGCCAGCACTTCCCAGGCGGCGTCGAGATCCGCCGCCATCGCCCGCTCGTCGACACCGAGCTTGCCGAGACCCTTCAACAGGGACGCGAGCGCGATCTCGAGATAGCCCGCGCCGACGCCGAGGTTCCGGAGCACGGTCGAGTCGGTCAGGTCCCGTTGCCAGCGCGAGATCGGCAGTTTGGCCGCCAGATGACCGAACACGGCATTGGCGAGGCCGAGGTTGCCCTCGGCGTTCTCGAAGTCGATAGGGTTGACCTTGTGCGGCATGGTCGACGAACCGATCTCGCCCGCGACCGGCCGCTGGGTCAGATAGCCGAGCGAGATGTAGCCCCAGACGTCGCGACACAGGTCGATCAGGATGGTGTCGATGCGGGCGCAGGCGTCGAAGAGTTCCGCCACGCAGTCGTGGGGTTCGATCTGCGTGGTGTGCGGGTTGAAGACGAGTCCGAGCGAGGCGACGAAGCGTGCCGCGACGTCGGGCCAGTCCACGTCGGGGTACGCCATGACATGCGCGTTGTAGTTGCCGACCGCGCCGTTGATCTTGCCCAGCAGTTCGACGTCCGCTACGGCTCGTCGCTGACGACGGAGCCGATGAACGACGTTCGCGAACTCCTTCCCGAGCGTCGTCGGACTCGCGGTCTGGCCGTGGGTTCTCGACAGCAGCGGCACGTCGGCGGCGTCGCGCGCAAGACCGGTCAGGGACGCATCGAGTGCCTCCACCCGCCGGAGCAGAACGTCGTCGCGCCAGCGCGAGAGCAAGCGCCCCCAGGCCAGGTTGTTGATGTCCTCCGAGGTGCAGGCGAAGTGCACGAATTCGCCACGGGACGCCAGGGCAGGCTCGTCCGCGATGGCGGGCAGCGCGTCGAGCCGTTCCTTGATGAAGTACTCGACGGCCTTCACGTCGTGGTTCGTCGTGCGTTCGATCGTCTTGACGCGCGCCGCGTCCTCGGCCGAGAAGGCGTCACCGATCTCGAGGAGGGCGGTGCGCGCCGCGTCGCCGATCGGCGGCAGGTCGGTGACGCCCGGCTCGGCCGCGAGGTGCAGGAACCAGCGAATCTCGACGCGCACGCGCTCGCGAATCAGCGCGAACTCGCTGAACAGTTCGCGGAGCGTTGCGGTCCGCGCGGCGTAGCGGCCATCGATCGGCGAGACGGCCGTCAGTTCGTCGAGCGCGAGCGGGCTCGACGCGACGAACGGGTCGGTGGACGCGGCGGCGGGGACTGATGCAGGCATGGCGACGGAGAGGCTCGCGGAGGATTGAGAGGCCGCGGCGATACCGTGCAGGGGCACGACGAAGGCCGCGACGCGGCGTCCGCCGGCTCGAGAACGCCGTGGCGTTCCGGGCTCGTGCAAAGCGTGAGGAGCCGCCCGGGAAGGCGAGCGAGGGAAGATGGTAGGCGCGATTGGATTCGAACCAACGACCCCCACCATGTCAAGGTGATGCTCTAACCAACTGAGCTACGCGCCTGCCGTCGGCGCGAAGTATAGGCACGCCGTTCCGGAGCGTCAACCGGTCGAGGATGACGATCCTCGCGCACCGCGCCTGTCGACCCTGTCCGCCGGCGGCGCGCATTGGTACACGTTCGGCGCTCGTCATCGACGACGTGCTTCACGCCCTCGACCATGAGTTCCCCGACCCGAGCACCTGACACAGAACGACACATGACGATGCAGTAGCCTCTCGGTTCGGTGCCGTCGTTGCATTATTCCCCGACGTCGTCGCCGGACCCTTCACACAGAGAGCAATCGCATGTACGGGAAAGCGTTGATGGCAGAGGTCTTCGGGACCTTCTGGTTGGTTTTGGGTGGCTGCGGCGCGGCAGTGCTGGCCGCCGGTTATGGTGTCGGTCCGAACGGCACTAGTCTCGGCCTCGGCTTCGTCGGCGTCAGTCTCGCCTTCGGCCTCACGGTATTGACCGCGGCGTACGCGGTCGGCCATGTCTCCGGCGGACACTTCAATCCGGCGGTCACGCTCGGACTGGTCGCCGGCGGACGATTCCCCTTCGCCAAGGCGCCCGGCTACATCGTTGCGCAGGTCGTCGGTGGCCTCATCGGCGGCTACGTCGTCTACCTGATCGCATCCGGTCAGCCGGGATTCTCGATCATGCCCGGCGCCGGTACCTTCGCGACCAACGGCTTCGGCCCTGACGGTTCGCCGGGCGGCTTCAGCTTCGAGGCCGCCGTGATCACCGAAGTGGTCCTGACCGCCGTCTTTCTCGTCGTGATCATGGGTGCGACGTCCAAGCAGGCCGCCGCACAGATGGGCGGGCTCGGCATCGGACTGGCGCTCGCGCTGATCCACTTCATCAGCATCCCGGTCACGAACACCAGCGTGAACCCGGCGCGCTCGACCTCTCAGGCACTCATCGCCAACGTCTTCGGCGAGGGCGTGACCCTGCCGATGCAGCAACTCTGGGTGTTCTGGGCTGCGCCGATCGTCGGTGCCGTCATCGGCGCGATCATCTACCGGTTGCTCATCGACGTGCGGATCGACGTGCAGGAAGCCGATCCGGAAGTCGTGCGAACGGACGCGGCCACGGCAGCGAGTCGCGCCGCCCAGGCCGACTTGGATCGAACGCGTTCGGAGCGCGCGGTCAGGCTGGCCGAGCGTGAGGGTGTCATCGACCCGCGTAACTGAGGCGGCGTCGCGGGCAGCCCGTAGACGGGTTGCCCCATCCCCGGTCGCCCCGCTCGCCGACACGGCGGGCGGGGCGTCCTCGGTTCTAGCGCCGCGACGGCGGCACGACGGCGCCGCGAAGGCGCCGCGACGGCGGCTCGACGATGTGGCCCGGCGATGGCGACCGGACGCGTGTCCGATCGTCTACACTCGCTGCCCGTCCCGCGGACACCAACACGTTCGTCGATCGTCACGCGGCCTTTCGTGGGGGCCGCCACTGAACCCGGATTCGCCCGCTCGCCATGCCTCGCATCACCCTCCCCGACGACAGCGTCCGGGACTATCCCGCGCCCCTTTCCGTCATGGACGTCGCGGCCGACATCGGCCCGGGTCTCGCCAAGGCCACGCTCGCGGGCGTCGTCGACGGCGAACTCGTCGACGCGAGCCATGTTCTCGAGGCCGACGCGCGTCTCGCGATCGTCACGACGAGGAGCGAGGAGGCCTTGCCGCTGATCCGCCACTCCACCGCGCATCTCATGGCGCAGGCGATCAAGCAGCTGTTCCCCGAGACTCAGGTCACCATCGGCCCCGTCATCGAGGGCGGCTTCTACTACGACCTCGCCCGCGAGGCGAGCTTCACGCCGGAGGATCTCGAGGCGATCGAGCAGCGCATGACCGAGCTTGCCGCTCAGAGCATCCCGATCGAGCGATCGAGCATGGATCTCGACGAGGTGATCGGGTATTTCTCGGACATCGGCGAGGACTACAAGGTCGAGATCGCCCGGGACATTCCCGCCGGCGAGGCGCTATCGCTGTACACGCAGGGAGACTTCACCGACCTCTGCCGCGGCCCGCATGTGCCGAACACCGGACACTTGAAGGCTTTCAAGTTGACCAAGCTGGCCGGCGCCTACTGGCGCGGGGACTCGGACAACGCGATGCTGCAGCGCATCTACGGGACGGCCTTCGCGACCCCGAAGGAACTGAAGGCGCACCTGCGCGCGATCGAGGAGGCGGAGAAGCGCGATCACCGCCGGATCGGGCGTCAGCAGGATCTCTTCCACCTGCAGGAGGAGGCGCCGGGCATGGTGTTCTGGCACCCCAAGGGCTGGGCCATCTGGCAGGCGATCGAGAGCTACATGCGCGCGGCCCAGATCCGGCACGGCTACCGGGAGATCCGCACGCCGCAGGTCGTCGACTACTCCCTGTGGGAGAAGAGCGGCCACGCCGACAAGTTCGGCGACGGCATGTTTCGGGTCCGGACCGAGGACCGCGACTACGCGCTGAAGCCGATGAACTGCCCCTGTCACGTCCAGGTGTTCAATCAGGGGCTCAAGAGCTACCGGGACCTGCCGCTGCGTCTGGCCGAGTTCGGTTCTTGTCACCGCAACGAGATGTCCGGCTCCTTGCACGGCATCATGCGGGTGCGCGGGTTCACTCAGGACGATGCGCATGTCTTCTGCGCGGAGGCGGACATCCAGTCGGAAGTCGCGTCGTTCATCGACTTCCTGCACGAGGTCTACCGCGACTTCGGCTTCGACGAGGTGATCTATCGCCTCTCGACGCGCCCGCCGGAGCGCGTCGGGTCGGACGAGGACTGGGACCGCGCGGAGAAGGCACTGGCGGATGCGCTGGACGCCAAGGAGCTGGCCTGGAGCGAGCTGCCCGGGGAGGGCGCGTTCTACGGCCCGAAGATCGAGTTCTCCCTGAAGGACTGCATCGGCCGGGTCTGGCAGTGCGGGACCATGCAGGTCGATTTCTCCATGCCGGGGCGACTCGGGGCGAGCTACATCGACGAGAACGGCGAGAAGCAGGTGCCGGTGATGCTCCACCGGGCGATTCTCGGGAGTTTCGAGCGCTTCATCGGGATCCTGATCGAGAACACGGAAGGCCGCCTGCCGCCGTGGCTCGCCCCGGTGCAGGCATCGCTCATGACGATCACCGATCGCTCGAAGGCCTTCGTTGAAGAAGCGGCCGTGATGTTGCAGAATAGCGGGTTCCGCGTCGAGACCGACTTGAGAAACGAGAAGATCGGGCTCAAGATCAGGGAGGCGACGCTGGCGCGGGTGCCGTATCTGCTCGTCGCCGGAGATCGCGAGATCGAGGAGCGCACGCTTGCCGTGCGAACCCGTGACGGCAAGGATCTCGGTACGCTGTCGCTCGATGCGGTGGTCGAGATGCTCGATGCGGAGAGTGCCGCCGGTCGACGCGTCATCGTCGACTGACGTCGGCCCGCTTCGCATGACACTCGGCTCGTTGCCGATGCATCCGCCCCGTATACGGGGTCGGGCAGAGGACGGTGCAGTACACACAGGGGGTGGCGTCGATGACCACCCGCATGGCCCCGTCGGGGCGCTTTGGAGGACGGACGTATTTCCGCGAAAAAGGTAAACCGCAAGAACGACGAGATCGACGTGCCGGAAGTGCGGCTGATCTCGGCCGAAGGCGAGCAGATCGGGGTCGTGACGCTGGAAAGGGCGATGGCGACGGCCAGGGAGTCGGGACTCGATCTGGTCGAGATTTCGCCGAACGTGTCTCCGCCGGTCTGCAAGATCATGGACCACGGCCGTTTCAAGTTCGAGGCGAACAAGAAGCAGCACGCCGGTCGCAAGAAGCAGAAGACGGCGCAGCTCAAGGAGATCAAGTTCCGGCCGGGGACCGAGGAGGGCGACTATGCGGTCAAGCTCCGCAACCTCGTCCGGTTCCTTGAGAACGGCGACAAGACCAAGATCACGCTGCGATTTCGCGGCCGCGAGATGGCGCACCGCGAACTCGGCGCCAAGCTCCTCAAGCGCGTCGAGGCCGACCTCACCGAACTGGCCACCGTGGAGCAGTTCCCCAAGCTCGAAGGCCGCCAGATGATCATGGTCATGGCCCCCCGCAAGAACTGAAGGGTCGGACCCCCCGGGGTCCGACCCTCCCGTCTCCCGTTCAGCAGAATCGAGCAGAAGGCCCGGTCCTCGGAACACGAGCAAGGGGTCGGACCCCCAGGGTCCGACCCCCGCGTTTCCCTCCAGGCAGAATCGAGCAACAAGGCCCACGCCTCCACGGCACGAGCCCGCTATAATCCAGGACAGGCCGACGCGTCACCCGCGCCTGCCCGTCAACGAGGGTCGGACCCCACGAGGTCCGACCCGAGGACCGTCCGGCGTACCGACACTAAGACGCTCTCGGTCCTTCCACTCCGGGTCCTTCGCGGACCCGAAACACAGCAGGGAGTCCAACAGTGTCCAACAAGCAGAAATCCGTGAGCGGGGCCGCCAAGCGGTTCAAGCGGACAGGATCCGGCGGCTACAAGCGCAAGAGTTCCCATCTCCGCCATATCCTCACCAAGAAGAGCACCAAGCGGAAGCGTCACCTGCGCGGCAACGACATGGTCCACGAGAACGATGTCGTGCTGATCCGTCGCATGCTGCCCAACAACCGCTAGGAGACTCGCCATGCCGAGAGTGAAGAGAGGCGTCACCGCGCGTGCCGCTCACAAGAAGGTTCTCAAGCAGGCGAAGGGCTACCGGGGTGCGCGCAGTCGCGTCTTCCGCGTCGCCAAGCAGGCCGTCACCAAGGCCGGTCAGTACGCCTACCGGGACCGCAAGGCAAAGAAGCGCACCTTCCGTCGTCTCTGGATCGCCCGTATCAATGCCGGCGCCCGCGAGCACGGGCTGTCCTACAGCCGCATGATGCAGGGGCTCAAGATCGCGGGCATCGACGTCGACCGGAAGATGCTGGCCGATCTCGCCATCGCCGATCCGGCCGCCTTCGGCGCGATCGTCGCACAGGCGCGGGACAGCCTCCCCGACACGGCCGTGCTGGCCGGCGGCGGATCGACGCAAGCCGCTTCCGCCTGACGCGGACCGCACGCCGCACGGCCGGCGCCCCACCGGGGCAGGGCGTGCGGGTCGACTGAAGAGGGGGAAGGCCGTTCGACCGCACCGGCGGCCGTTCGGCCTTTCCCCTTTTTCGCGTTCGTCCCCGACGTCTTCCTCACCGACCCCGCCGCAGGACCCCCCGCATGTCGCTCGATCTCGAAGCCCTGACCTCGGACGCCCGCGAGCGGGTCCGCTCGGCCGGCTCCCTCGAGGACCTCGAGGACGCCCGCGTCTCGCTGCTCGGCAAGAAGGGCACGCTGACCGCGGCGCTGAAGTCCCTGGGCGATCTTCCTGCCGAGGAGAGGCCGGCGGCCGGGCAGGCGGTCAACCGGGCCAAGCAAGCCGTTCAGGCCCTGCTGGACGAGCGGCGCTCCGAGCTCGAGAACGCGCGTCTGGCCGAGCGCCTGTCGAGCGACGCACTCGACGTGACCTTGCCCGGCGCACCTGCAACGAGCGGTGGCCTGCATCCCATCACCCTGACGATCGCCCGCATCACGGCCCTGTTCGAACAACTCGGCTTCGAGGTCGCGACCGGCCCGGAGATCGAGGATGACTGGCACAACTTCGAGGCCCTGAACTTCCCGCCGAACCACCCGGCGCGCGAGATGCACGACACGTTCTGGTTCGACCCGAACCTGCTGCTGCGCACGCACACGTCTCCGGTGCAGATCCGTCACCTGCGCGACAACCCGCCGCCGTTGCGCGTCATCGCGCCCGGGCGGGTCTACCGCTGCGACTCCGATCAGACGCATTCGCCGATGTTCCATCAGGTCGAGGGACTGCTCGTCGACGAGAACGTCGGCATGTCCGATCTGATGGGGCACCTCGAGGGTTTCCTGAAGGCCTTCTTCGATCAGGACGATTGCGAGATCCGCTTTCGCCCGCACTACTTCCCGTTCACCGAGCCGTCCGCCGAAGTCGACATCCGCATCGGCGGTGGCCCGTGGCTGGAAGTGCTGGGCGCGGGCATCGTGCACCCCAACGTGTTTCGCGCGGCCGGCGTCGACACGGAAGCCTGGACGGGATACGCCTTCGGCATGGGCGTCGAGCGACTCGCCATGTTGCGCTACGGCGTGACCGACCTGCGCCTGTTCTTCGAGAACGACCTGCGCTTCCTCGGGCAGTTTCACGCAAGCGGAGCGGGCGCATGAAGTTCGACGAAGCCTGGCTGCGTGCGTGGATCGACCCGCCCGTCGACACCGACGCATTGGCCGAACAACTGACCTCACTCGGGCTGGAGGTCGGCGGGCTCGAGTCGGCGCGCCCCGCCTTCGAGAAGGTCGTCGTCGGTCGCATCGTCGCCGCCGAGCCGCATCCGGATGCCGACCGTCTGCGGGTCTGCACGGTGGATGCGGGCGAGGACGAGCCTGTCCAGGTGGTCTGCGGCGCCCCCAACGCGCGGGTCGGTCTCGCCACCGCCTTCGCGCGCGTCGGCGGGCGGCTCCCGGACGGCACGAAGCTCAAGAAGGCGAAGCTGCGCGGTGTCGTCTCCCACGGCATGCTCTGCTCGGCGGTCGAGCTCGGGCTCGGCGAGGACGGCGCCGGGATCATGGAACTGGCCGAGGCGGCGACGCCGGGTTCGGATCTGGCGGCCTCGCTCGGTCTGGAGGGCACGATCGTGGAGGTCGAGCTCACCCCCGATCGCGGGGACTGCCTTTCGATCAGGGGGCTGGCGCGGGAGCTGTCCGCGAAGAACGATCTGCCGATGACCGGGCCCTCGATCGCCGCGGTCGTGCCGACCCTCGAGGACAGCCTGCCGGTCGCCGTCGACGAGGCCTCTGCCTGCGCCCGGTTCACCGGTCGCGTCGTGCGCGGCATCGACATGGGTGCGCCGGTGCCCGATGTCGTCGTCGAGCGCCTGCGCCGCTCCGGCATCCGCTCGATCGACGCCGCGGTCGACGTCACCGCCCACGTCATGCTCGAACTCGGGCAGCCGATGCACGCCTTCGATCTCGACAAGCTCTCGGGTGGTCTTCACGTCCGGCTCGCCAGGGCCGACGAGTCGATCGTGCTGCTCGACGGGCGCGAGGTGACGCTCGACGCCGAGACCACCGTCATCGCCGACGACGCCGGAGCGATCGCGATCGCGGGCGTGATGGGCGGGCGCTCGACGATGGTCGACGCGAGCACGCGGAACGTCTATCTGGAGAGCGCGCTGTTCCTTCCGGGCGACCTGATCGGGAAGGCGCGTCGCTACGGACTGCACACCGATGCCTCTCACCGCTTCGAGCGTGGGGTGGATCCGGAGGGTCAGCGCGAGGCCCTCGAGGCCGCGACCGCGCTGTTGCTCTCGATCGCCGGCGGAGAGGCCGGTCCGGTCGGCGAGGTCATCCAGGCGTCCCGGCTGCCCGCACGCGAACCGGTGACCTTGCGCGCATCCCGCCTGGCGCGCTTGCTGGGCGTGGCTGTCGCGCCCGACGAGACGACGCGCATCCTCGAGCGGCTCGGTGTCCGCTGCGAGGCGGCGGACGTCGCCGACGCGCCGGCCGTCTGGCAGGTCAGGGCACCGAGTCATCGCTGGGATCTCGAGATCGAGGAAGACTTCATCGAGGAAGTCGCCCGGGTCAGGGGCTACGACGCCCTGCCGCGGACCTTGCCCATGCAGCGTCCGACGTTTCGTGCCGCGCCCGAGAACCTTGCCTCGCCGCTCGCCGCCAAACGCCTGCTCGCTCACCGCGGCTACCAGGAGGTGGTGACCTTGAGCTTCGTGGACGGCGAGCGCCAGGCTCGGCTTCGCCCGGACCTCGAGGCCATCGTGCTGCCCGCGCCGATCTCCTCGGAACTCGCGGCGATGCGCACGACCCTCGTCACCGGCCTGCTCGACGTCTACCGTCGGAATGCGAGTCGGCAGGTCAGCACGATGCGCCTGTTCGAGACCGGACTGCGTTTCCTCCCCGACGCCCGTGACGCGCACATCGCGCCGACGCACGGCGAAGATCGGCAGATCGAGGGCGCGCTTCGTCAACAGGACATGCTGGCCGGTCTCGCCATCGGTCGCCGCGCGGCCGACGCATGGAATACCGACAGCGATCCGATCGACTTCTTCGCCGTCAAGGCGGACGTCGAGGCCCTGCTGGCGCGCGCCGGTTCGGCCGTGAGCTTCGGGCCGTCCGATCTCGAGATGCTGCATCCGGGACAGCGGGCGTCCATCATCGTGGAGGGGGAGGCGCTCGGCCATGTCGGGGGCTTGAACCCCGCGCTCGTCGGGCCGCTGGATCTGCCGGGCGCGCCGTTCCTGTTCGAGATGTCCGGCGCCTTGCCGACGCGTGCGGCGGTGCCGGCGGCTTCTCCGATCTCGCGATTCCCGAGCGTGCGGCGCGATCTCGCCGTGCTGGTCGACGAGGCGTTGACGCACGACGCGATGCTGCACTCGGTACGGGTCGCGGGTCCGGCCACGCTGCGCGAGGCGAGAGTGTTCGACGTATACCGGGGGAAGGGGCTGGAATCGGGACGCAAGAGTGTCGGTTTGAGCTTGATTATGCAGGACTTTTCCCGCACTCTCGAAGACCGTGACGTCGACAGGGCCGTTGCTCGCATCGTGGCCGCGCTGGAGCGGGATCTCGGCGCGGAGCTGCGAGACTAGGCGCGGGCGAGAAGGCTCGGACGGAGACGTCGCGGAACAGCGGGCAGAGAGACGGGCGGCACGACGGAAGATGGCACTGACGAAGGCTGCGATGGCCGAGATGCTGTTCGAGGAGATCGGGCTCAACAAGCGCGAGGCGAAGGAGTTCGTCGAGCAGTTCTTCGAGGAAGTGCGCGTGGCACTCGAGTCCGGTCGCGACGTCAAGCTGTCGGGCTTCGGCAATTTCGTGCTCAGGAACAAGAATCAGCGTCCGGGGCGCAACCCCAAGACCGGTGAGGAGATACCGATCTCCGCCCGCCGGGTCGTCACGTTTCGGCCCGGCCAGAAATTGAAGTCTCGAGTGGAAGCCTATGCTGGAACTCAGCAATAACGACGAACTGCCGACGATCCCGAGCAAGCGGTATTTCACCATCGGGGAAGTCAGCGAGTTGTGCGCGGTCAAACCGCACGTGCTCCGCTATTGGGAGCAGGAATTTCCCGATCTGGCCCCGGTCAAGCGCCGCGGCAATCGCCGCTACTACCAGCGGCACGACGTGATGCTGATCCGCCAGATTCGCAGCCTTCTCTACCAGGAGGGGTACACGATCGGAGGGGCGCGGCAGCACCTGGCCGGAGACGCCGTGAAGGATGACAACGCGCAGTCCCAGCAACTGATCCGTCAGCTTCGCAGCGAGCTCGAGGACCTGCTCGGGATCCTGCGCGCCGTCTGATTCGTCTCCCTTATCCGTGCGGCTTCCGGTATCATCCGACGCTCTGGCGGGGCGTGGCGCAGGCTGGTAGCGCACCACAATGGGGTTGTGGGGGTCGGAGGTTCGAATCCTCTCGCCCCGACCAGTTGAACGAATGGATCATGGTCGGACAAGTGTCCGATCCAGCAGGCAGGTCGTCGCGGCTGATGTGTTGCTCAGCGCCCGGCGAGCGAACCGGATGCACCAGGGATTGGTGATGGAGTGGCTCTGGCCACCCCCCCTCGACGACCCGCGTGCTTCCGACCTCCGTCGGCGATCGGCTCAATGAAATGCCGCATCGGCCGATCCTGTCTTCACAGCAGGACGAAACGGGGAAGGACCGCATGCACGCAGACGAGCTTCGCCAAGCCGTCACGAAGATCGTCGATCTCCTGAAGCGCTCGGATATCCGGGCGGTGCTCGATCGATATCGTGCGTCCCGTGGAGACGATCGCACCGTGGCGGCAGCCCGTCTGGGGCATGCCGGCGCGATGATCATGGATCGGCTCCAGAGTCTTTCCCCGGCCGAGCGGCGGGTCGCCCGGCTCATGCGTCTCGAGGAACTCGGCACCACCGAGTACTGGGATGCCCTGCTCGGCGGTGCGTCCGACCCCGGTGCGCACCAGGGCGAGATCGTGCGGCTCGCCAGTCGAGTCATGTTCGCCAGCGGACAACTGCCCGCCCTGGTCGGGTTGCTCGAGGAGGTGCGTGCGCCGACGCCAGCCGAGCGCTACCCGATCGCGAACGGTGAGGGGCGTCTCGTCATCCGCCTCGCCGACGCCGGCGAGCGAGCGTCGAACCCGGACCGCATCGCACGCTCGATCGACGGGGTCGACATGCTCTATTCGGCCTGTGCAAGCATCGCCAAGAAGCCCGCCATGGACCTCCGTCTCGACGGTATCGACGGCGCCCTTCAGCGCGACCTGCATTTCACGGGTGAGCGCGACAGTCTGTCTGCGGTCATCGCGGTGATCGAGTCGATTCCCGGGGCGCTGGCCGACGTCGATCCGGAGGGGGACATCGACCTCGAGGCGGTCATCGGTACGTTGCCGGTATTCGACGATCTGGAAAAGCTCGCCTCGCTCGGTTCCTTCTCCACGCGGGACCTCAAGGACATTGCCGAGACGATGCACCAGGGCGCCTTGCTCGTGCTCGAGAGCGGTGTCGTGTTGGTCGACGAGCCGTCCCCCGGTGCCGCGGGAGCGTCGACGGGACGCGCGGCGCGGCCGGTTGCCGACTCGGGAACGGCGGGCGACGCCGCGGGCGAGTCGGCCGACGGTGACGAACATTACGAGCGCTATCTGCGCGAGCGCGAGGCCATGCAGCATCCGGCCACCAACGGCGCGGAAGACAAGACCGCCGAGCAGCGTCGTGACGCGGTCGACGAACTGCTGCGGTCGCTCGACCAGTCCCGCAACGGCGGCTGAGCGCACCCGTTCATCGTCGCCTTCGCGCGTGAACGGATGCCCGGAACCGGTGTGCGAAGGCGGTGCGCCGGAATCGATTCGGGCTCGATCGACCAAAGTCGGTCGCGCGCCGCGTTCCAACGAAAAAAGGCCTGAAGAATCAGGCCTCGAAGTAATTGGCTCCTCGAGCAGGACTCGAACCTGCGACCCAATGATTAACAGTCATTTGCTCTACCAACTGAGCTATCGAGGAACAGCGCGACGAGTGTAAGGTCCTCGCCTGCGGCCGTCAACGACACGCCTTGAAAATCTTCGGGGCGACGATACCTTCGACGCCGGAACGGTAGGCGTATGCTTTCGCGAACGCGCACCGCCCGCCTGCCGGAGAACTTCGCCCGCGATGACGCAAGCCTTCGATCTGGTGACCGACTACGCCCCCGCCGGGCATCAGCCGGCTGCCATCGCGGCGCTCGCGGAAGGCCTCTCCGACGGCCTCGCCTCGCAGACGCTCCTCGGCGTGACGGGTTCCGGCAAGACCTTCACCATCGCCAACATCGTCGCGCAGGTCCAGCGACCGGCGATCGTGCTCGCGCCCAACAAGACGCTGGCGGCCCAGCTCTACGGCGAGTTCCGCGAGTTCTTCCCGAACAATGCGGTCGAGTACTTCGTCTCCTATTACGACTACTACCAGCCCGAGGCCTACGTGCCGTCGTCGGATCTGTTCATCGAGAAGGACGCTCAGATCAACGAACACATCGAGCAGATGCGCCTGTCGGCCACGAAGGCGCTGTTCGAACGTCGCGACACGATCATCGTCGCCACCGTGTCCTCGATCTACGGGCTCGGCGATCCGCAGCAGTACCACAAGATGGTGCTGCATCTGAAGAAGGGCGAACGGATCGATCAGCGCGATCTGCTGCGGCGCCTGGCGGAGCTGCAGTACTCGCGCAACGACATGGAACTCAAGCGTGGCACCTATCGCGTGCGCGGGGAGATCATCGACATCTACCCGGCGGACTCCGATCGGGAAGCGGTCCGGGTCGAGCTGTTCGACGACGAGATCGAGACCCTGGCGCACTTCGATCCGCTGACCGGTGAGGTGTCGAGGAAGGTGCCACGGCTGACGGTCTATCCGAAGACGCACTACGTCACGCCGCGAGAGCGACTGCTCGGGGCGACCGACTTCATCAAGGAGGAGCTTCGCTTGCGGGTAAACCAGCTGACCGAGGCGGGGAAGCTCGTCGAGGCGCAGCGCCTGCAGCAACGCACCCAGTTCGATCTGGAGATGATCTACGAACTCGGGTACTGCTCGGGCATCGAGAACTACTCGCGCTATCTTTCGGGGCGCGCGCCGGGCGAGCCGCCGCCGTGTCTGTTCGACTACCTGCCCAAGGACAGCCTGCTGTTCATCGACGAGAGTCACCAGACAATCCCGCAGCTCGGCGCCATGTACAAGGGCGACCGGTCGCGCAAGGAGAACCTCGTGAATTTCGGATTCCGGCTACCGTCCGCGCTCGACAACCGACCGCTGAAGTTCGAGGAATGGCAGCTGCTCTCCCCGCAGACCGTGTTCGTCTCGGCGACCCCGGGCGATTTCGAGAAGGCGCACGGCGAACAGGTCGTCGAACAGGTGGTTCGTCCGACCGGCCTGGTCGATCCGGAGGTCGAGGTCCGACCGGCGAGAAGTCAGGTGGACGACGTCCTGTCCGAGATCTCGATTCGCGTGGCCAAGAACGAACGCGTCCTGATCACGACGCTGACCAAGCGCATGTCCGAGGATCTGACCGACTACCTCGCCGAGCACGACGTGCGCGTGCGTTACCTGCACTCCGACATCGACACGGTCGAGCGCAGCGAGATCATCCGTGACCTTCGACTGGGCGTCTTCGACGTGCTCGTCGGCATCAACCTCCTGCGCGAGGGACTCGACATGCCGGAGGTATCGCTGGTGGCGATTCTCGATGCGGACAAGGAGGGCTTTCTTCGCTCCGACCGATCGCTCATCCAGACCATCGGGCGAGCGGCGAGGAACCTCGGGGGCAGGGCGATACTCTATGCGGACACCATGACAGGCTCGATGCAGCGAGCGATCGAGGAAACCGATCGACGGCGTGAGCTGCAGGTCGCCTACAACCTCGAGCACGGCATCGTGCCGCGCGGTATCCGCAAGGCCGTGGCCGATGTCATGGAAGCCGGCGGTTCGAAGGAGAAGCGCGGGCGGGGACGTCGCGGTCGGGAGGAGAAGAAGGCCGACGCGGCGCCGTCCGGCAAGGCGCTCACACCGGCGGCCGCGGCGAAACGGATCAAGACGCTCGAGAAGCAGATGTTCGAGAGCGCGCGCAATCTCGAGTTCGAACGTGCCGCCTCGCTGCGCGACGAACTGGAGCGTCTGCGCGCCGACGTGTTCGGTGGCGGCGTGCCGGGCGGCGCCAGCGCCGAGCCCGTCGAGGGGACGCCGCCCGCACCGAAACCGGGTGCGCCGATGAAGCCGGGCGCGCGGAGCCGGCGCACGGCGAAGATCGATAGTTGACACGACGGGCGGGCAAGCTTCGGCAACCGACGCTTGCGTTACCATGAATCTTTCGCGGTGCGTGCCGATGTCGTCGTGACGGCGGCGGGTCGCGCCGCTCAGTCGAAGAGGACACCATCGATGCTCGAAGCCTACCGCCAGCACGTCGCCGAACGCGAAGCCCTCGGCACCGTGCCCAAGCCTCTGGACGCGAGCCAGGTCTCCGAACTGGTGGTCCTGCTGAAGGATCCGCCGAAGGGGGAGGAGGCCTTTCTGATGGACCTCCTCACCGAGCGTGTTCCGCCGGGGGTGGACGACGCGGCGTACGTGAAGGCCGCCTTCCTGGCCGCCGTCACCAAGGGTGAGGCCAGCAGCCCGCTGATCGACCCGGTACGTGCCGTCGAGATCCTCGGCACGATGCTCGGGGGACACAACCTCGTGCCGCTCATCGAGGCGCTCGATGACGACAAGCTCGCCGACGCCGCGGCGACGGCCCTGTCTCACACACTGTTGATCTACGACGCGTTCAACGACGTCAAGGAGAAGGCGGACGCCGGCAGCGACGCTGCCGCACGCGTGATGCAGTCCTGGGCAGATGCCGAGTGGTTCTTGGCGAAGGACACGCTGCCGGACGTCGTGACACTGACCGTGTTCAAGGTGCCGGGAGAGACCAATACCGACGACCTGTCGCCGGCCACGGCTGCCTGGTCACGCCCCGACATTCCCCTGCACGCGCTCGCGATGCTCGAGAACGAGCGCGAGGGCGTCGATCCGAAGCCGCTCGAGAAGATCGCCGCCCTGAAGGAACTGGGTCACCCGGTGGCCTACGTCGGCGACGTCGTCGGCACGGGTTCCTCCCGCAAGTCGGCGACAAACTCGGTGCTCTGGTTCATGGGGGACGACATCCCGGGCATCCCGAACCGCCGCGACGGCGGCTTCGTCCTCGGGTCCAAGATCGCGCCGATCTTCTACAACACGCTCGAGGACGCGGGCGCGCTCCCGATCGAGTGCGACGTGGACGGCATGGAGACAGGCGACGTCATCGACGTTCACCCGTTCGCGGGCAAGGTCACGAAGCACGGCAGCGACGAGATCATCGCGACGTTCGAGCACGCCAGCGACGTGCTGCTGGACGAGGTCCGCGCCGGTGGCCGCATCCCGCTCATCATCGGACGGGGCCTCACCGACCGGACGCGCGACGCGATGGGCCTGCCGGTCAGCGACGTGTTCCGACGACCCGGCGAGAACGACCCGTCGGACAAGGGCTACACGCTGGCCCAGAAGATCGTCGGACGCGCCTGCGGGGTCGACGGCGTGCGCCCCGGTCAGTACTGCGAGCCGCGCATGACCACGGTCGGCAGTCAGGACACGACCGGTCCGATGACGCGCGACGAACTCAAGGATCTGGCGAACCTCGGCTTCACCGCCGATCTGGTCATGCAGTCGTTCTGCCACACGGCCGCCTATCCGAAGCCGGTCGACGTGGACACGCATCACACGCTGCCCGACTTCATCACCAATCGTGGAGGCGTGTCGCTGCGCCCGGGTGACGGCATCATCCATTCGTGGCTGAATCGCATGCTGCTGCCCGACACCGTCGGAACCGGTGGCGACTCGCACACGCGGTTCCCGATGGGCATCAGCTTCCCGGCGGGTTCGGGCCTGGTCGCCTTCGCGGCGGCGACCGGTGCGATGCCGCTGTCGATGCCGGAATCCGTGCTCGTGCGGTTCAAGGGCGAGATGCAGCCCGGCATCACGCTGCGCGATCTCGTCAACGCCATCCCCTATGCCGCGATCCGCGACGGCCTTCTGACCGTCGAGAAGAAGGGCAAGAAGAACGTGTTCTCCGGACGTTGTGTCGAGATCGAGGGGCTGAGGGATCTCAAGCTCGAGCAGGCCTTCGAGCTGGCCGACGCGACCGCCGAGCGTTCGGCGGGGGGCTGCACGATCAAGCTCGATCTGGAGCCGCTGAAGGAGTACATCACGTCCAACATCACGCTGCTCCGCTGGATGATCGATCAGGGCTACGAGGATGCCCGCACCCTTGAACGCCGGGCGCGCGCGATGGAGGACTGGCTGGCCGACCCGACCTTGCTGGAACGCGATGCGGACGCCGAGTACGTCGAGACGATCGAGATCGATCTGGCCGACATCACCGAGCCGCTGCTGGCTTGCCCGAACGATCCGGACGACGTGAAGCCGCTGTCCGAGGTGCAGAACACCGACATCGACGAGGTGTTCATCGGTTCCTGCATGACCAACATCGGGCACTACCGTGCGGCCGGCAAGCTCCTGCAGCAGTCCGGGGAGTACATCGACACGGTGCTCTGGATCGCGCCCCCGACCCGCATGGACGAGCACCAGCTCAAGGAGGAGGGGTACTACAACATCTTCGGCGCCGCCGGCGCCCGGCTGGAGATCCCGGGTTGCTCGCTCTGCATGGGCAACCAGGCTCGGGTCAAGCCCGGTGCGACGGTGGTCTCCACCTCGACGAGAAACTTCCCGAACCGACTCGGAAAGGGCGCCTTCGTCTACCTGTCGTCGGCCGAACTCGCCGCGGTCGCCGCTCTGCTCGGGCGCCTCCCGACGGTGCCCGAGTACATGGAGTACGTGAAGGATCTGGACGCGATGAGCGGCGAGATCTACCGCTACCTCAATTTCGACGAGATCGCGGAATTCCAGGATTCGGCCGACGAGGCGAAGGTGAAGTTCAAGGACATTCCCGTCTCGATCCAGATGGCCAGCTGAGGAAGGACGCCGGTCTGGCCGTTTCCGGCGAGCCCGACCGGCGCACCCGGCGCACCTTGCGTGCCCGGCGTGCCCGGCCGTCTAGCCGCTGAGCAATCGCTCCGCCTCTCGCAGGTAGCTGCCGCGTTGCAGGATGAGCGTGGGGCGCGTGCCGCCGCACTGACGCCAGAGGACGACCGATCGCAGACCACCGAGCAGGGCGGCCCGGATCATCGAGGCGGTCGTGTTGTCGTTCAGGTGATCGGGGTCGCCGCTGACCATGATGCGCGGGCTCAGATGGCTGATCGAGCTCCGGTACAGGTTCGCGAAGTTGCTGATCATCGTCGGGTCGGTGACGTCGAACTCGAGCGACTGGGCCCGCGAGATTCCGATCCGCAACTGCTCCACGGTGTTGTCGTCGCCAAGGATGTTGGTGCCCAACTGGATCAGCGAGAGACCGTAGCGGGAGATGTCGAGGTCGCGTGACTGCTCGTTGCCGCCGAGCTGATTCTTCAGCACGCGAAGTCCCTGGCGCAAGCCGCGCGCCGATCCGCCGTAGGCGTCGACGACCCGATCGGTGTTGATCGTCAGGATGGAGCGCAAGGTGGCGGCGAGATCCTCCTCGTCGCACCGGCCGGTCGTCGCGAGAGCCTTGCACAGATGCACCGATTGAAAGATGCCGGCGAGGGCAAGTGTCCGGTTTTCGGGGGTGGCGATGGTCATGCCGGAAGTATAGGAGGCGTGTGCGTCGCCGCATGGCCGATCGCGGCGTCGGCCGGACGTGCACTGGGCTGATCACCGATCACGCCGCCGCCCAGGCAACGCTCGCCGTCGTACAGGACGACCGACTGTCCGGGCGTGATCGCGCGGACGGGTGTGTCGAAGCGTACGCGGATCTCGCCCGTGTCGGCGTCGACGACGTGCGTCTCGCAGGGGATGTCCTCCTGGCGGTAACGCACCTTGGCCGTGCACGGAAAGGTCGCGGCCGGCGGCTGTCCCGCCACCCAGCCCACCGCGTGCGCGACCAGCGTCGAGCGGAACAGCCAGTCGTGATCATGACCTTGACCGACGATCAGCCGGTTGTTCGCGAGATCCTTCTCGAGCACGTACCAGGGTGCGTCCGTGCCGTCAGAGCGCCCGCCGATGCCGAGACCTTGTCGCTGGCCGAGGGTGTGGAACATCAGGCCGGTGTGGCGTCCGAGCACCGCGCCGTGTTCGTCGACGATCTCGCCCGGCTGTGCAGGCAGGTATTCGGCGAGAAAGTCTCGAAACTTGCGCTCTCCGATGAAGCAGATGCCGGTGCTGTCCTTCTTGGCGGCGACGGCGAATCCTGCCTGCCGCGCCAACTCGCGCACGCGCGGCTTGTCGAGATCGCCGACCGGAAACAGCGCTGGGGCGAGCTGCGACTGATCGAGCGTGTGCAGGAAGTAGCTCTGGTCCTTGCTCGCGTCCAGCCCGCGCAGGAGCGTCGCCGGCGCCGGAGCGGCCGACCGATCGGCAACGTCGGACCCGCTGGCCCCCCGGACGTCGTCCGTGCCGCGACGCACGTAGTGGCCGGTCGCGATGCGGTCCGCTCCGAGGGCGCGTGCGTGATCGAGAAAGGCGCGGAACTTGATCTCGCGGTTGCACAGGATGTCCGGGTTGGGCGTGCGGCCGGCGCCGTACTCGGCGAGGAAGTGCGCGAAGACACGCTCCCAGTACTCGTCGGCGAAGTTGACGGTCCGAATGGGCATGCCGAGCCGGGCGGCCACGGCCGCCGCGTCGCGGTAGTCCTGGCGGGCCGTGCAGTGCTCGTCGTCGTCCTCCCAGTTCTGCATGAAGACCCCTTCGACCCGATACCCCTGCGCCATCAGCAGCAGCGCGGAGACGGAGGAGTCGACCCCTCCGGACAGGCCCACGACGACGCGCAGGCGCGCGTTGGCTGCGCGCTCGGCAGCGGAAGGAAGAAGGTCGTCGGGGAGTTCGAAGGCCATGCCGCAGGGTGGGGGTTCGGAGCAGGGATCAAAGTTGCGTGATGAGCGAATCGTCACTCGCCGTCGAGGTGCGTCGCGCCGGTGGTTGCGTGCGTCGCGCGAAGACGTCCGCCTCCATCAGCTCCAGGAAGTGCTTGGCCTGTGGCGAGAGAAACTTGCCACGTCGCACCACCACCCCGTAGCTGCGTGTCGGAAAGAAGGCGCCCATCGGCCGGACGACCAGTCGCTCGTTGCCGCGCAGACAGACGCTCGTGACGATGCTGATGCCCGTGCCGATCTCCACGTAGCGCTTGATCACCTCCCAGCCACCGGCCTCCAGCACGACGGAGTAGGGCAGGTCGTGCTGCTGGAACACCAGGTCGACGACGCCCCAGGTACTCAACTCGCGGGGCGGCAGGATCAGGCCATAGGGGGCGATGTCCTCGAGCGTCGGATTTTCCAGTTCGCCGAGCGGGTGACCCTCGGGTGCGATCAGGACCGGCTCGTAGTCGCGGACGGGGTGGTAGGTCAGGTCGTCGGGCACGTCGAGCATCGCGCCGACGGCGAAGTCCACGTCGTCCGCACGGAGCAGCATCATGCCGTCGCGCCCGGTCACGTTGTGCAGCCGGACGTCGATTCCGGGGAAGGCCTCGGAGAAGCGCTTGACGACATCCGGCAGCACGTACAGCAGCGTCGCCTCGCCGGCCGCGATGTCGAGCGGGCCGGCGTTCACCTCGCCGAGGCGGGCGGCGAAGTCATCGCCGAGCCTTTCCAGTCCGTCCAGGAGCGGCTGGGCCATCTCCTGAAGCAGGCGACCCGCCGGCGTCAGGCGAATGCGCGGACCGGCGCGCTCGAACAGCACGGTGTCGAGATCCTTCTCCAACGCCTGCACCTGCAGGGAAACGGCAGGCTGACTGAGTTGCAGCCGTTCGGCTGCCCGGGAGATGCTGTTGGTCTCGGCGGCGTGGCAGAAGGCTCGCAACTGGCGCAGTCGGCTCGAGCCGTTCGGATCGGACGCTGCCATGACGAGCCGCTTCGGTCGGTACCGGGACAGCATCGATGATAGCGATCATCGTGTCGCGGTGCACTGGCGCGGCGAGACCACGGCGTGGCCAGCGCGCGAGCCCGGCGTGATCGCTCTGCCGCGGGCGTCTTCACGCGCTACGCTTTCGGCCCCGACCACAGGCAGGCAGATGCGACCGAACCGATGAAGGCTCTCCCGACTCCGACATGCCAGCGACCATGACCGCCCTGATCCGTGACTGGTTGCTCGATCCACTCGCGCTTCTGTTCCTGCTGGCCGTCTGTGGCGGGCTCGTCGGGCAGTGGCGCATGCGGCGAGGCTCGCGCCGGGGAGAGGCGCGCCGGAAGCGCTCGAGCGCGCCTGGCGCACTTCGACGTGCAGCGCCGTGGTTGCTCTGGATCGCCTGTTTCCTCGCCGCGAGCGCACCGGTGGTCGTCAATCCGCTGGTCGCGGCGGTCGAGGATCGCTATCCGGAAGACGCCTCTTGCCCGACGGGCGGCGTGATCGTCGTGCTCGGTGGCGGCGTGGACTCGCGGGTGGCGCGGGTCGACGAGGTCGAGCGGATGCGGCCGGCGACCTTCGCCCGGACCGTCGCGGGTGAACGGCTCGCGCTCGCCGATCCCGGTGTCTCGCTCGTGCTGTCCGGAGGGGGGCTGGGCGGCGACGTCACCCGAGTCGCCGAAGCCGACGTCATGGCGAACTTCCTCGAGTCTCGAGGCATGCCGCGGTCACGTCTCGTGCGCGAAGGGCTATCCGGCGACACGGCCAGCAATGCTCGTGAAGTCGCCCGCCTCGTGTCGGCGGCGGATCCACCGGTTCGGCTGGTGACGTCCGCGCTTCACATGCCGCGTGCGCTGGCGACTTTCGAGGCTGCAGGCGTCGAAGCCTGCCCGGTGGCGGTCGACCGGCTGGCCATCCCGGACATCCCGATCTGGGCGTGGATGCCGCAGGTCACGGCGCTCGTCAAGTTCGACGCCCTGCTGCACGAGCTGGCAGCCACCGTCCTCTACCGGCTTCGCGGCGACCTCTGACGAAGACGCCCGGCTCCCTCGAGGCCGGGCATGGCGGCCGCGGGCGTTCGGCTTGGCGTACTGGCCGGGCGTACTGGCCGGGCGTAGCACTCGCCTCAGGCGACCTCGGCCTCATGCCCACCGAGAGACCGACCGCCGATCGGTCCGCCGGCACCGAGTGCCGCGGCAGGCGCGTCACCCGAGATGGCCGCGACGATCGAGGGAACCGGCGCGCGCATGTAGTCGGCGCGATCGACCCCGAAGGCTTCGACGATCGACGCGGTGACCCGCGTGAGATCGTGCTCGACACCCGGCTCGCCGATGGACGACAGGTCGCCCCTGCCGTCGAACACGAAGCAGCAACCGCCGCGGACGTGCTGGGCGGTCGAGCCGCTCATGTCCTGGATCGGTTCGATGTGCAGTCCGGCCTCGGCCAGCGGAATCTCGCGACCCTCCAGCGACACGTGGTCGAAGGAGACGTTGTTCTGGAAGACCAGGAACGTGGTCTGCCGATCGTCGGTGGGCTTGAGGTGCGGACGTTGCTCGCCGATGCCCAGCGCCTCGCAACGCGACTTGAACCGCTCGAGCCCGGCCGCTTCGCTGAAGCGGACCACGTATTCAGGCTCCATGCCGACGAGCTTCTCGTAGTCGGCCGTGTCGAATCCGAGGGTGTGCATGAAGGCGTCGAAGTCCTTGATGATCAGCTGATTCTCGATGACCTCGTGCTCGACGGCGGCCTGGCCCATGCTCGCGATCACCATGACGCGGTAGTCGGGGTTCGCCCGTGCGAACTTCTCGAGCCGCCCGAGCATGTAGTCGGCCTCGTCCATCGCGGCGTCGATCTCGCCGGAGTAGGTGTCTCGCCACTCGGCCGGCATGCGCATGTCGTCGTAGTCGTCCGGGAACTTCGCCGCCCAGTAGCGATGCATGGCCGCGGCGACGTTGTTGGCGAAGATGGTCGCGAAGTCCGGCTTCGTGCGGCGGACTTCGTTGAAGGCGACGTCGAAGGTCATGCGCGCCTGGATGTTGCGGCGGCGGACGACGCGCGCACGGTTGCGACGCTCCTCGACCAGATGGCTGGCCGTGTGCAGGCAAGTCGAGGGCGTGATGCCGAGACGGGGCAGGTTGGCGATCAGTCGCGCCACGTCGGATTTCTCGAAGCCACCCTTTCTGACGTTGCGTCCGGAGCGCTGCACGGCAAGGTTGTTCAGGCGCTGGAAGGCGCCGAGCCGGGGCGGGATCGTCTCGAAGGTCGGCGCGAAGGGATCGGTCAGGTAGAACGAGATGTCCTTCGCGTCGTCGCCGTCGGGCACGGGGTAGGAGCCGATGGACGCACCGACCCCGATGCTGCGGCCGCTGCGGCGGAGGACTTCCCAGACCGGAGGAAACTCGGGCTTGCCCGGCGCTTCGGTCTGGTTGTACTCCACGAAGCCGTGCTCGTTGTCGGGTACGCCACGGTGGAACGTCTGCCAGCTGAGCTTCGGATGCAGCTGGATGGTGTCGGGCGTCGCGGCGACGAAGCGCGCGGATCGCTGGATGATGCGAGCCCAGTTCGAGTCCGGGTTGGCCTCGACATAACTGTCGATGACGCGGTCCGGGACTTCGTTCAGCTCGAGAACGACGAGCTTCGCTTCCATGGCGGATCTTCTCAGGGTGAAGCGCCGCCGATGGTCGGCGCGCGTAGGATTTCGATGCTTGCAAGACCCCTCAAGCTTGTCAAGGTGTCATGTTGAGCCGGCGCTGGTCCTGTGCGCCGCCGCACCTTCCTCTAGCGGCAGGGAGGTGTGCCGGAGATCGTTCAGACGCCGTGGTATACGCGGTACCACTCGACAAAACGAGCGATTCCCTCCTCGACGCTCGTGTCCGGCTTGTAGTCGACGTCCCGAACGAGGTCCGAGACGTCCGCGTAGGTGTCTGGCACATCACCGGCCTGCAGCGGCAGCAGGTTCTTCGTGGCCTTCTTGCCGAGACAGTTCTCGAGGGTCGCGATGTAGTGCTCGAGATCGACCGGGCTGTTGTTGCCGATGTTGTAGACCCGGAACGGGGCCGAGCTGGTCGCGGGATCGGCCGCCGCAGGATCCCAGTCGGGGTTCGGCGTCGCCACGCGATCGAGCGTGCGGACGACGCCCTCGACGATGTCGTCGACATAGGTGAAGTCCCGCTTGTGCTTGCCGTGATTGAAGACGTCGATCGGCTCGCCCGCGAGAATGTTCTTGGTGAACAGGAACAGCGCCATGTCCGGGCGTCCCCAGGGGCCGTAGACGGTGAAGAAGCGCAGCCCGGTCGTGGGCAGGCCGAACAGGTGGCTGTAGGTGTGCGCCATCAACTCGTTGGACTTCTTGGTCGCCGCGTACAGGCTCACGGGATGATCGACCGAGTCGTGGACGGAAAACGGCATGTTGGTGTGCGCGCCGTACACCGAGCTCGTCGAGGCATAGACGAGGTGCTCCACGCCGGTGTGACGGCAGTTCTCCAGCACGTTCAGGTAGCCGAGCACGTTGGCGTCGATGTAGGCGTAGGGGTTCTCGAGTGAATAGCGCACACCGGCCTGGGCGGCGAGGTTCACCACCCGCTGCGGGGCGTGATCGGCGAAGGTGCGCGCCATCAGGTCCCGATCCTCGATGTTGCCGCGGATCTCCGTGAACCCCGCGTGCTCCTTCACGCGCGCGAGTCGCGCGAGCTTGAGGTTCGGGTCGTAGTAGTCGTTGACGTTGTCGATACCGACCACTTCGTCACCTCGCTCGAGCAGGCGCAGCGCGAGGTGGGAACCGATGAATCCGGCAGTGCCGGTGACGAGAACCTTCATGGAAAGAGACGCCTGTGCGGTGGGTGGGGAGCGGACGTGTCCGCTCGACCGAAGGAAACGGGAACGACCTGGCTCAGAGCCGCGCGTCGACGGCATCCTTGGGCAGGATGCTCTTGATGTCGTAGAGCACGTGATTCGGCTTGCCGAGCGCCCGGATGCCCGGCGCCCCCAGTTCCACGAAGGCGCCGTGAGCGACCGCGAGGATGATCGCGTCGTAGCGACCGGGCTCGAGCGACTCGACCACGTCGATGCCGTACTCCTCCTTCGCCTCGGCGGCGTTCACCCAGGGGTCGTGCACCTCCACGTTCGCGTGGTAGCCCTCGAGCTCGGCGACGATGTCGACCACACGCGTGTTCCGCAGATCCGGGCAGTTCTCCTTGAAGGCGAGCCCGAGGATCAGGATGTTCGCGTCGACCACGTGAACCTTGCGCCGGGTCAGCATCTTGATCACCTGGCCGGCGACGAAGCCGCCCATGCCGTCGTTGATCTGGCGTCCGGACAGGATCACCTGCGGGTGGTAGCCGATCTCCTGCGCCTTGTGCGTGAGGTAGTAGGGGTCGACGCTGATGCAGTGTCCGCCCACCAGACCGGGTCGGAAATTCAGGAAGTTCCACTTGGTGCCGGCCGCCTCGAGCACCTCGAGGGTGTCGATGCCGAGCCGCTCGAAGATGATCGCCAGTTCGTTGATCAGCGCGATGTTCAGGTCGCGCTGCGTGTTCTCGATCACCTTGGCCGCTTCGGCGACGCGGATCGAGCTGGCCAGGTGGGTGCCGGCGGTGATGATCCGGCGATATAGCGCATCGACCTCGCGCCCGACCTCGGGGGTGGAGCCCGAGGTGACCTTGACGATGGAGCTGACGCGGTGTTCCTTGTCGCCGGGATTGATCCGCTCGGGCGAGTAGCCGCAGAAGAAGCCCCCGTTGAACGTCAGGCCGGATTCGCGCTCGAGGATCGGGACGCAGACCTCTTCGGTCGCCCCCGGGTAGACGGTGGACTCGTAGATCACCACGGCGCCTTCCTGCATCACGCGACCGATGGTCTCGCTGGCGCGGATCAGGGGCGTCAGGTCGGGTTGCTTGTGGCGGTTGATCGGGGTGGGAACGGTGACGACGAACACCCGGCAATCGGCCAGATCGGCGGTTTCGGCGGTGAAGTCGAGACGAGTGGCCTCGGCCATCTCGGCCGCGTCGACCTCGAGGGTGCGGTCATGGCCGCGGCGCAGCTCGGCGATGCGTTCCGCATCGATGTCGAAACCGCGGGTCGGGCTGCCCTTGCCGAACTCGACCGCCAGCGGCAGGCCGACGTAGCCGAGTCCGATGACCGCGATGCGGTCCTCGTCGGTCAACTGCTTCATGAGGAGTTTCCATCAGATTCGGGGCGAGACGCCCGAGAGCCCGGCCGTATCCCGGCGCGGGCGCGGCAGATTATACGGCTTTCGACCCCCGGGACCTTGACTCGGGTAGCTTCCCGACCGCGTATGGTCACCGCGCCGGGCGGTTCCAGTCGTCGTTCCGGTCGGTTTGACCGGAGCGCTCGGCGGCACGTGCGTCGGCAGCGGTCTCGGCGGAGCGCGACAGGGCCTGTTCGCGCCGTTCAGTGGCCAGTTCCCGGTCGAGCGAGATGACCAGGAAGACCAGCGAGACGGCGATCATCAGGGCGGCGGCCACCGCCGTCGCCGGTGAGCGCACGAAGGCGCGCAGTCGGGTCGTGCTCACGGTGGGCGTATGCGTCGGCGCCGGGAAGTCGGGTGCGCGCGGCACGTTCGGTCGGCGCGCGTCGGCGGCCAGGTCTTCCGGAGAGGGAAGGACCGCGTTCAGGCCGGGGAGGCGTCCGTGGTCCCCGTAGTGGCGTTGAAGTCGCTTGAACGCCGTCGTGATCTCTATAAACTCCGCCTGCGCCCGGTCACGTGTGCCCGGCGGATGGCGGTCCGGGTGCCAGTGTTGCACCAGACGCCGATACTGGGATTGCACGTCGTCCCAGCTGCTTTCCGGCGTGAAGTCGAAGTGACGGGACGGCGCGACGGCATCGATCGGCTCAGGTCGACTCACGTCGTCGACCGGACTCGTCCGGGCGGTCCGCTGGCCGCTCGATGGGAAGGGTTGGGTTCCATGAGGACATGGATCGGCAGGGCGGCGCCGATCCTGAGCATCTCGTCCCGCTCGCGCGCGTAGCGTCGGGACAAGGTCGCGCGGCGTTCAGTTTCGGCCGGGCGGTGCCGCCACGCACGGACGAGGCAGAAAGGGACAGTTCACTTGGGTACGTTGAAGTTCTTCAAGATGCATCTCAGGGTGCCTTTCCTGCTGCTCGCGCTGCTCGAGTTCTGCATCTGCGTGGCCGCCGTGCACGTGGCGGTCTTCGTGCGCTTCTCCGATCACATGCTGGAAAGCGCCTTCAACTCGAACTCGCCGCTGCCGACCTCGGTGCTGTTCGGCCTCGTGATGCCGGTCACCATGATGGCGATGGGGCTATACCAGAGCCGGTTCCGCGGGGGCATCCTCGGCGTCTTCCTGAGATCGGTCATCGGCTTCGTCTGCGGCGCCGTCGTGCTCGCGCTGCTCTACTACCTCGTTCCGAGCCTCTACCTCGGTCGTGGCGTGTTCGCGCTCGCGATCCTGATCGCCTTCTTCATGGTGGGCACCGTCCGCCCGCTCTTCTTCTATTACGTCGACAAGGACCTGCTCAAGCTGCGGGTGCTCGTGCTCGGAGCGGGTGACCGGGCGCAGACCATTCATCGGCGGCTACGCCGACGGGTCGATCGGCGCGGCTTCCGCGTCGTCGGGCACCTGGCGCTGCCGACCGACCGTTCGCTGGCCGTCGATTCGACCCAGCTGGTCGAGATGGGCAAGCAGTCCCTGCTGGAATGGTGTCTCGAGCACGCCGTCGACGAGATCGTGGTCGCCGCCGACGAGCGGCGCGAGGGCATGCCGCTCGAGGAGCTGCTGGAGTGCAAGCTGCACGGGCTCGATGTCGTCGACCTGCTGAGCTTCTTCGAGCGCGAGCAGGGCAAGCTACCGCTGGACATCCTGCGTCCCGACTGGTTGATCTATTCCGACGGCTTCGAGCGCGGCGCCATGCGTGACGTGCTCAAACGCTGCTTCGACGTGGTGGCAAGCCTCGCCATACTGTCGATCACCTGGCCGTTCATGGTGCTCGCCGTGCTGGCGATCAAGATGGAGGATGGCTGGAACGCCCCTGTGCTCTACCGTCAGATCCGTACCGGCTGGATCGGGCGGCCGTTCGGGGTGCTGAAGTTCCGTAGCATGAGCGTCGACGCGGAGAAGGCGGGCGTGGCGCAGTGGGCGACCAAGAACGACTCGCGCGTGACCCGAGTCGGTGACTTCATGAGGAAGACCCGGGTCGACGAGCTGCCGCAGATCCTCAACGTGCTGCGCGGCGACATGAGCTTCGTCGGGCCGCGACCCGAACGGCCACAGTTCGTGGAGCAGCTGGCCGAGGCGATACCCTACTACCGCGAACGGCATGCCGTGAAGCCCGGCATCACCGGCTGGGCTCAGGTCTGCTACCCCTACGGCGCCTCGCTGGACGATTCGATCCAGAAGCAGGAGTTCGACCTCTACTACATCAAGAACCACACGATCTTCCTGGACATGCTGATCCTGTGTCAGACGGCGGAGGTCGTGCTGTTCGGAAAGGGGCGCTGAACCGCGTTCACGCGACGCGGCAACGCGTCGGGACCGGCGTACTCCGGCACGAGGCGGATGGCCGAACCGATGTGTCTCCCTCGAGCAGGGCGCCTACTTGAAGATGTCTTCCATCAGCTGTTCGCCGATCCGCCCCCGGTCGTCGCGCTCGACGAAGACGCCGCGCGAGGATTGCCGCTTCACCTCCGTGGCGCTCGGCATGAACACGCTCGGCGTCGTTTCCCTCAGCACCGCTCGACCTTCGTCGAGGGTTGCTTGCCGGGCGCTGCGGTCCAGGACCACGAACAGACCGAGCGTGCCGAGCACGACCAGGACGCCCAGCGCGGGCCAGATCAGGCGGCGGCCGCGCATTCCCGCATCGCGAGCGGGCGATCCCTTGCGCAGATTCAGGATGCCGGCTTCGAGGAGCGCTTCCTCGCTCGGGCGATCGATCGTGTCGGACATGTCTCGTGCCTCGTCGGCATCCGGTCGGGGGGCAGCCGGGCGAGCGTCGGCGCCCGGGGACGACGTCTGATCGCGTCGTATCGGCTCGAACGGCAGCCGACTGTTGGTCCGGTAGAACGCGCGAAGACTGTCGAAGGCGCGCGTGATCTGGATGAACTGCTGCTGAGCGTGCGCCCGTTCGCGCGGACGCTGGGCGTAGCGATCCGGGTGGCAGAGGTTGACCTGGCGCCGGTAGCTGGTCCTCGCCGTCGCCCAGTCCGCGTCGTCGTCCAGCAACAGCGTGGCGTAATCCTGCCGGAAATCCTGACTCACCGTCTCGTTCTCCTGGTCTGACATGCCGGCCGTCCGATGATGCGAGCGCCAGCTTAACGTCGTTCCCGCGTCAAACATCGCGAGCGTCCATAAATGTGAACCTTTGTTCCGGGCGGCGTGAACTGACGCTGGATTCGGACCTCACGCAAGGTTCTGTTCCCACCGACACCCCACCTTGCGTGCCACTTCGCCGCTGTTCCTGTCATCATTGGGGGCTGCCTGCCGATAACATTGGTGCAAGCGAGTTGTCGGACGTCCGCTCGACGAGCGGCCCCGGGGCCTTCGGGTCAGGGAGTCGAGCGTCCGGCGAGAGCGTCGTCGGGCCCGCGAGGGTCATGGATCAGGCCGCACGAGACACGGGATAGAGATTGATGAACAGGGCAAGGACCATCCGTACGATCGTCGCCGCGGGCGCGTTGATGTGTCTCATCGGCTGCGCCGGTAGCGGGCAGCCTCGCGAGGGCGAGGCTCCGCCGGTCGCCGAGGTCAGCGCGACGCCGCAGTACCGGCTCGGCTCGAGCGATGTCGTCAGCGTCAATGTCTGGAAGAACCCGGACCTCTCCGTGCAGGATGTGCCCGTCAGACCGGACGGCTATATCTCCGTGCCGCTCATCGGCGACGTGCTCGCCGGCGGCCGTACGCCGGCCGAGATCTCCGCGGACGCCGAACAGAAGCTCCAGCGCTTCATCCGCACGCCGAAGGTGTCGATCATCGTCAGCGAGCTGAACAGCGCCGAATTCCAGAATCGCGTGCGCGTCGTCGGCGGAGTTGCCGAGCCGATGTCCATCTCGCACCGCGACGGCATGACCATCCTCGACCTCGTGCTCGAGGCCGGCGGCGTCAACGAATTCGCCTCGCCGGATTCCGCGACGCTGTACCGAACGGTGGAGGGCCAGACGCGCGCCTACCCCGTCTACCTCGACAGCATCCTCCGCGACGGGATCGTGGATACGAACTATCCGCTGGTGCCCGGCGACGTCATTTCCATTCCAGAGCGCAGATTCTGAACATCAACCCCGCCTGTAGCCGACCCCGAACCGCTTCCGACTGTTTCACCTACCGCGATCTCGACTCATGAGTCACATCACACTCGACGAACTGGGCCCCTTGCTCTCCCGCGAGGCATCTGCCCGCCGCGGCACCCTGCTCGCCATCTTTGCAGGCGTGAGCCTGCTCTTTCTCGTCGTCGCATTCTTCTGGCAGAAGAAGTACACGAGTTACGCCCAGCTATCGGTGGACGACTCGCGCATCGTCGCGCCGATCGTCGGGGCCGAGACCACGTCGTCCAGCGATCAGGCGAACGTCGCCCGCGAGGAGCTTTTCAACAACGACATTCTCGAGAGGGTCGTCAGCGAAGTCGATCGGGGGGACGGGCCGCTCAGCGCCGTCGCTCGCGAACGACTCAAGCGCGAGATCATGGACAACACCGATGTGTACAACATCGACAACCTGCTGCTCGAGATCACCTACTGGGATCCCGATCCGCGCGTGGCCTTCGAGACCACCACGCTGTTCGCCGACCTGTTTCTCGCCCGCGCGATGAAGTCCTCGACCGAGGAGACCAGCGACGCATTCGACTTCATCACCAATCAGGTCGAGACCTACCGCAACAAGCTGGAAGACGCCGAGGCCCGCCTGGAGAGCTTTCGCGCTCAGTACCCGGGTGTGAGCACGGCCTCGGGCGTCCTCGCGGACGACCGTGTCGTCGAATTGCAGCGGGATCTCGAGGCCACCCAGCTCCAGTACGCGCAGGCCGAACAGCGTCGCCGTTCGCTCGAGCGCGAACTCGCCAGCGAGTCCTCGACCATCGCCCGCGACTACGAGGCGAGCCGCCTTGCCGGGCAGATCGCGCAGTTGCAGGCCGAGGTGGACGTGCTCCGACTCAACTACACGGACGACTACCCGGACATCGTGCGCCTCAACCAGCAGATTCAGGATATCCGCGACAACGCGCGCGCGCCGACGGGCGGGGACGAAACGCAGTCCGTCTTCACGCTCGGTGGGCGCAACTACTCCGGCGCCTCGAACCTCAGCCCGGTGTATCAGCAGCTTCGCAGCGAGCTGGCGACGACGGCCGCCGAGGCGGACGCGCTGCGTTCACGTCGCGACCAGCTCGCGGTGCTGGTCAAGAACGAGGAGGAACGCTCGAACGTGTCGTCGCGGGTCGAGCGCGAGCTGACCGAACTGACGCGTGACTACCAGATCAACAAGGAGCTCTACGAGGATCTGCTGCGCCGCCAGGAGAGCGCACGGCTCTCGATGACGCTCGGCGCGGAAAAGCAGGGCGTTCTGTATCGAATCGTCGAACCGCCGAACTTTCCGGTGCTTCCGACGGGACTGCGATTCATGCACATCGCGTTGGCCGGGATCGTGCTCGCTACCTTGCTGCCCTTCGTCTACCTCTTCGTCTTCCTGAAGCTCGATCCCAGGATCCGTACCAGTTCGACCGTTACCGACGTGCTCGAGCTGCCCTTGCTCACCGTCGTGCCACACATGAAGCAGCCGAACGACAAGCAGCCGATGTTCCATCGGCCGCTGGCCATCATGGGAACGGTCGCTGTCGTCTGTGTACTCTACGTCGTCGTCTTCATCATCAAGTTCACGCTGGAGGCGTCTTCCTCCACAGGTGGGATCCTATGACCGACCGTGCGAAGATCGCCAACGTCCGCTCCATGCTGGATCAGCAGCAGGGAAAGAGCCGACGGCGCGTCAGCAAGGGAGGGCGAGAGCTCGTCCCGACCGGTCGGCGGATCGGCGGCAGCACGCAGCTGCGCGCCGCCAACGATTCGGTCTCACTGGCCGACCGGGCGCGTGCCGAACTCGCCAACATGGAAGAGGCGAAGCTGTTCAGCGATCGCCAGCTCGAGCTGCTCGGCATCGTCCATCCGCGGTCGAAGGATCGCGCGCTCGTCGATGCCTTCCGACAGCTTCGCACCAAGCTCTACAGCTTGCGAGAGGGCAACTTCTCGGTGCTGGTCTCGAGCGTCGTGCCCCAGGGTGGCGGCAGCTTCGTCGGGTTGAACCTCGCCGCGACCATCGCCTTCGACAAGGCCAAGACGTCGCTGCTGGTCGACGCCAACCTGCACGATCCGATCGTGCATCGCCTGCAGAAGCTGATCGGCATCGAGAACGGTCATGGCTTGCTCGAATACCTCGAGCATCCGGAACTCGGCATCGAGCACATCGTCAGCCCGAGCGGCGTGCCGCGCATGCGCGTCATCCCGATCGGCAGTCACGCCGAGATCAGTGCCGAGCACTTCACCTCCGCGCGCTACCGGCAGCTGATGGAAGACATCAAGGATCGCTACGACAACCGCTTCGTGGTCGTCGACGGGCCGGCCATGTCGACCACGGCCGACGCGCGCATCCTGTCAGACATCTGCGACTACACCGTGCTGGTGGTGCCCTATGGCGGTGTCACGCCCGGCTCGCTGGATGCCATCGTGGACGAGATCGACGAGCGCAAGCTGGCCGGAATCGTCATGAACGATCAACCCGCCGACTGACTGGAGACCATCGTGTGCCGCCCAGTCCGTCTCGCTGCCCTTTCCGGGTCGGCGGTCCGCCTCCGTTCGCGCGCCGTGGCCGTGCTGGCGCTCGCCGCGGCCGGCGTCGCCGCGCCTGTCCAGGCGCTCGATCTCGGCTTCGAGGCATACACGTCGATCATCGCGACGGACAACGCCGGCGCGAACAACAGCCCCGACGAGGAAGACGGGCTGATCGGGACGGGTGTCGTCGGCATCTACGGCGAGCAGCGCAGTCGCGTGGCGAGGGCGGCGTTCAGCGGCGAGATCGACGGCCGTCGCCGCTTCGACGATGACGACCAGCGCGACATCGACACGGTCACGCGCTTTCTCGGCGCGGCCGAGTTCCAGCTGACCCCGCAGGTGTTCACCTGGTATGTCGGCGACATCCTCGGCGGCGTGCGCGTCGACAACGCCCTGCAGCCGATCAGCGACAACGTCGGCACGGTGCAGCGCCGGAACGTGTTCGTGACCGGGCCGAGCGCGGAGTTCGAGCTCGACAGAGACACCACCCTGTCGTCCAGGCTGCTCTACATCAACCAGACCGAGGACGGCGATCCGCTCGAGACGCTGTGGAACGCGTCTGTCGACTGGCGCCGCGCGACCACGCCCGGCAGCTATTTCGGCGTCGAACTCAACGACATCTACACCGACGACGTCAAGCGAGAGGACACGCTCGGCGACGGCACTCGCCTGGTCGGCGAGAACGATTTCAACCGGGCCTCCGGCGCGGCGTACTACAACCGCGTGCGCGGCTTTCTCGAACTCTACGGGCAGATCGGGGCGACACGTTACGACACCGAACAGCAGAGTATCAACGGCCTCAATGCCGTGCTGCGCGCGACCCGCACCCTGGGGCCGGCGTCCACGCTCTCGCTCGCCCTCTCGCGCGATCTCTCGGATCAGACGCTGAGCACGGTCGAGAGCCTGATCGAGGACGGCAGCGGCGTGGAGCCCGAGGCGGACGGCTTCTTCGACGAGACGCGCCTGGAACTCGTCTATGCGCTGAGTTCCTCCAGAACGAGTGCGGATGCGGGCATCGGGGTCGCGCAGCTCGATTACCGGGCACTGACGCGCGCGGACGGCAGCGGTATCGTGGGTGCGTCGGAGGACCAGCTGCAGAGCTACGCCTTCGGCTTCCTGACCCGACCCCTGACCTCCCGCCTGCGTGGCGAGATCGGTGCCCGCTACGAGCGGCAGACCTATGATCGCCGCCAGGACGAAGCCGACTCCATTCTCGGTCAGGCACGACTGCTCTATCGCCTGAGTCGCAGCTTCGAACTCGAGGTGGGCTACGTCTTCGACAGCGCCGTCGGAACACGCACACGCGTCCAGGGCGGCGTGAACGGCGTCCGTGTGCCGGAGTCCATCGACGTGACGGAGAACCGGGTCAATATCGGCATCCGCTGGGCACCCCCGTCGCGCGCGAGCCGCGATCTCACGATCGAGCTCAAGACGCTGTTGAGATGAGCGGGTCGCCGCCGCTTCGCCTGCTGTTCATCGTCGACAGCCGCTTTCCGGGTTTCGGCGGTGCGGAGACGCAGGCGTTGAAGCTGGCCTTCGCGCTGCGCGAGCGCGGCATGGAACTGGAATTCGTCGCACCCCTGGTCAACGACACGCAGGCGCTCGAGGAGGTCTATCACGGCTTTCGCGTCGCGCGCGTGAACTACCCGCAGATTCCCGGGCTTCGCTCCCTGGCGCTGTTCGTCAACACGGCGCGACACCTGCTGCGGGAGGCCCACCGCTTCGACGCGGTGCACGTGCACGTGACGCATCTGATGGCCGCTGCGGCCGGGCTCGTGCGCCGTCGAACCGGATTGCCCGTGATCACCAAGGTGTCCGGCTTCTACGAGTTCGAGGGCGGCGTGCTCGACCCCGCGGCGAGCGGCGCGCCGTTGAACCGGCTGATTCGCCGCGGACTGGCGGGAGTGGATCACGTGCAGACGATCAGCGGCCAGACGCGCGAGAAGCTGATCGCGGCGGGGTTCCGCGACGAGCAGATCGCCTTCGTGCCGAACGGCATCGACACCCGCGAGCCGCCGCCCGCTCGCGTGCAGGACGGTGTGCTGCGCATCGGCTATTGCGGTCGGCTTCGGGAGGTCAAGGGTGTGCACGTGTTGCTCGACGGCTTCGCGCAGCTCTCGAGCCAGCGGCCCGGGTTGCCGCTCGAGCTCGCCGTCGCGGGGGACGGCGAGACGCGCGAGGCACTGGAGTCGCAGGCGAGGGCGCTCGGCATCGAGGAGCGCGTGGTCTGGCACGGCCACGTCGACGAGACGCGGACGGCTCCCTTCTACGCGGGACTCGATCTCTACGTGCAGCCGTCATTCGCCGAAGGGCTGCCCAACTCGGTGATGGAGGCGATGCTCGCCGGCCGGCCGGTCGTCGCGAGCGACATCGGTGGCAACACCGACCTCGTCGAGGATGGCCGGAGCGGGTTGCTGTTCGCCTGCGGTGACGCGACCGATCTCGCGCGACGCTTGCTCGAACTCGTCGAATCGCCATCGGCGTGCGCGCGCCTCGGGGCGGCTGGACGTCGGGTCATCGAGGAAGGCTACGGCTTCGACGCCGTCGTCGATCGACTGCTCGAGCTGTACGTGCCGCCCGTCTTGGACGCGCCGGAAGCGGCGGTGGTCGCGGCGGTGGGCGAGGTGGGCGAACCGGACCGCCGCACGTGAGCGGCTCGTCGCTCGAGGAGCTGCTCGTCACGGTGTCGATCGACACCGAGTGCGATCACGATCCGCGCTGGACGCGAAGCGATCCGCTGAGCTTCGCATCGATCACCGACGGCATTCCCGATCGTCTGACCCCGGCATTCGCCGCGGTCGGCGCCGTGCCCACCTACCTGCTGACCGTCGAGGTCATGGAAGACGAGGCGTCCGTGACGGCGTTGCGCGCACTGGACGCCCCCCATGAACTCGGCACGCACCTGCACGCGGCCTTCATCGCGCCCGACAAGCAGTTCGATGACTACGCGGGCGTCGACAGTCCCGACTTCCAGTGCAGCTCGCCATCGGACATCGAGCGGGCGAAGCTGTCCAACCTGACGGCGCTCTTCGTCGATCGCTTCGGTCACTCGCCGACCAGTTTTCGCGCCGGCCGCTACGGGGCGGGTGCGAACACGATCGACAGTCTGGAGGCGCTCGGCTACGCGGTGGACACCAGCGTGGTGCCGGGCAAGGTGTGGCGAGAGCAGGCGCCCGCCGGTCGACTCGGACGACTGGCGTCGAGGCTGACCGATCTCGTGCCGCTGACGCCGCCCGGCGTGGTCGATACCCGCCGTGCGCCGGAGCAGCCCTACTTCCCGGCACCGGGCAGCATCGCTCGCGCCGGCCCGGCGACGCCCGGACGTCTGCTCGAGGTGCCGGTCAGCGTCCGGCCCAACAGCCGTTGGCCGGGCCTGCGCGAGCCGACCTGGTTCCGCCCCTGGTTCACGAGCGTCGAGGACATGAAGGCGGTGGTGCGCCACCAGATGCACCGTCACCCGACCCGGCGCGTGCTCGCGATCAACATGATGTTCCACTCGATGGAGATCATCGAGAAGGCGTCCCCCTACCCGCAGACGACCGGTGAAGTGCAGCGCTTCATCGACGACATGCAGGCGGCGCTCGGCTGGTGCGCCGAGGAAGGGGCGCGCTTCGTGCCGCTGTCGGCGCTGCGAGAGCACTACACCCCGGCCGGGGAAGGCTGAGGTCGTGCTGCGTCACATCAGGAACTATGTCTCGGCCGGCATGATATCCGCGCTGTGCGGCGTGATCTCCTTCCCGATCATGACACGGAGCCTGTCGGTCGCCGACTACGGCACGATGGGCCTGATCGCCTCCACGCTCGCCCTGTTCGCGGCGGTCGGCAAGCTCGGCCTGCAGCACGCCGTGATCCGCTTCTTCGCGCAGGTCCGGCACGGTAACATCGACTTCACCCCGCGCGAGCTGAACAGCACGGTCAGCGTCGTCTTCCTGCTGTTCGCCACGCTGACCACGGTCGCCTGGCTCGTGATGGGCAATCTGGTGCTGCCGGACATGCTCGAGTCCGACACGGTCGCGACCCTGTTCAACATCGTCGCGGGCGTCGTGTTCTTCCGCCTGCTCGGTAGCGGGGCGATGAACTTCCTTCGCGCCCAGCAACGCAGCGGCGTCGTCGCCGGCACGATGATGATCGCGCGCGGCGTCAACCTGGCTCTCATCGTCGCGTTGCTGCTGTTCGGCGAGGTCAACCTGGCCGGCCTGTTCGTGTGCCTGCTGCTGGCCGAAATCGCGAGCGTGGGCCATTCGATGTGGCGCTACCGGGCCGACTTCACTTTCGCCTGGCGGGACGTATCGATACGGCTCGGGCGGTCGATGCTGGTCTACGGCGCGCCGTTGATGCTGCTCGAGTCGCTCGGACTCGTGCTCCGGCTGTCGGACCGCTACGTGATCGAGGCCCTGCTCGGGGTCGACGAACTGGGCCAGTACTCGGCCTCGTACAACCTCGTCGCCTACCTCGACGTGATCGTCCTCGCCGCCCTCATGCAGGCGGTCAAACCCATGTACGTGAACCTCTGGGAATCGGAGGGCAAGGAGGCGACGCGGGCCTTCCTCTCGTCCGGCCTGCGATTGTTCCTCGTCATCGGCGCACCCTTCGTGGCCGTGTTCTCGCTGACGAGTCCGCATCTGCTCAGCGTCCTCGCGGGCGAGCGGTATGCTCCGGGCACGGTGATCATTCCGCTGGTCACACTGAGCTTCCTTGTCGAGGGCACCATGCACTTCCTCGCCGCGGGACTCTTTCTCCGCAAGGAAACCCGCTCTCTGATGATCTGGAGCGCCATCGCGACGGTCGTGAACCTCGGGCTGAACTTCGCGCTCGTACCGGTGCTCGGCATCGTCGGGGCGGCGCTGGTGACGATCCTGTCCTATTCGGTGTTCATCGTCGGCGTGACCCGTGCGGGCTTCCGGCACCTGTCGTTCCGCATCCCCTGCCGTGGGCCGATCGCGATGGCCGCGCTCTCCCTGCTCGTCTACGAGGGGCTTGCGTTCCTGACGTTCGGATCCGACCTGATGAGCATGGTCGTCAAGGGCGCGCTGTCGACGGTCATGCTCGGCGCGGCGCTGCTCGCATTCGACGCGCCCACCCGCACCTGGATCTTCGCGATGATCGGGCGACCGCCCCGCGCGAGTGCGGCCGAATGAGCGCCCTGTTCTTCTGCTGCGCCGCATTCTGCGTCTACACCTACGCGCTGTTTCCGCTGTGGCTCTTCGTGCGCTCGCGCGGCCGGTCCGCGTCACGGCGGGAGACCGCAGCGCTCCTGACCGACGACGAGCTCCCCGGCGTGAGCATCGTCATCGCCGCGCATGACGAAGTGTCCCGGCTGCCCGCGAAGCTGTGCTCGCTCGCCGCGCTCGACTACCCGCGGGACCGGCTGCAGACCCTGGTCGTCTCCGATGGCTCGACCGACGGCACCCGCGAGCTGCTGGAGCGTGCCGCGAGTGAGGACGACTCGCTGACGGTCATTCACTACGACGAGGCGGCCGGCAAGCCGACCGCACTCAACACTGGCGTGGCCGCGGCGCGCGGTGAGGTGCTGGTGTTCATGGACGCCCGGCAGCCGGTCTCGCCGAACGCGATCCGCGCGCTGGTCGCCCGGCTCGCCGATCCGGCCGTGGGTGCCGCGAGCGGGGAGCTGGTGCTGGCCGGATCGGACGGGGAGGCGGCGAGCGTGGGCCTCTACTGGCGCTACGAAAAGTGGATTCGGCTGGCCGAGAGCCGGCTGTTCTCCACGACCGGCGCGACCGGTGCGCTCTACGCGATCCGGCGCGATCAGTGGGTTCCACACCGATCCGACGTGCTGCTCGATGACTTCGAGACGCCGGTGCATCTGCTTCGAAAGGGGCTCCGTACGGTGTTCGAGCCGGCCGCGCAGGCCTTCGACGAGGCCGAGAGCGAGGCGCGCGGGGAATTTCGTCGCAAGGTCCGGACGCTCGCCGGCAACTACCAGTCCTTCCGGCGCCACCCCTGGCTGTTCGACCCGAGGCAGAATCCCGTGTGGTGGCAGTTCCTCTCACACAAGGTCTTCCGCCTGCTGGTTCCGTACGCGCTGATCGGTGCGCTGGTGGCCGCCGCACTCGGCGACACCGCCTTCCTGCGCACGATGCTGATCCTGCAGCTGCTCTTCTACGCCGCGGGTCTCGCCGGTCTGGCAGGCATCCGCGGGCGCGTGACCGGCTTCGTCAGCACCTTCCTGCAGCTGAACGCGGCGGCGGTGATCGGCGCCTGGCGTTACCTGACGGGCGGATCGAGCGTGCGCTGGAGGCGAACGTGAGTGTCGTGCTCATGTACCACGCGCTGTACCGCGGGGAGGACACGACGAGCATCGACGCGGAAGACCTGCCGTACGCGGTCTCCGAGCAGGACTTCGTCGCGCAGCTGGATGCGCTGATCGAGCGCGGTCACGGTGGCGCGAACGACGTCGGCCGGGACGACGAGAGCGACGCGAGTCCGGCCGTGGTCATCACCTTCGACGACGGCCACGCCAGCAATCACGACATCGCGTTGCCGCACCTGCTCGAGCGCGGCCTGCACGCCTGGTTCTTCGTGACCTCCGACTTCGTCGACCGGCGGGCGGGTTTCTGCTCGACCGCCCAGGTCACCGCGCTCGCGCAGGCGGGAATGACGATCGGATCACACGGCACCACGCACGCGTTCTTCGACGACCTGGACGACGCCGCCGCGCTCGCCGAGTTCGAGGACAGTCGCACGGCGCTCGCCGGGATGGGCGGCACGATCGACTCCATTTCCTTCCCCGGCGGCCGCTGGAACCGACGCACGCTCGATCTTGCCGAGCGCGCCGGGTACCGCACGCTGTTCGGTTCGACCGTGGACATCGCGAGCGCCTCGGCGCTCGGTCACGGCCGGGCCGCCGACGGCACGCCGATCCCGCGCGTGGCCATCCGTCGCACGACCTCACTCGACGAGTTCGCACGCATCGTCGACGCCGACCCCGCCTACTACCGCCGTCATCGCGTCGTGCAGGGCGGCAAACGCCTCGCCCGCGCCGTGCTCGGCAACAGGATCTACCATGGCCTCTACCAGTCCCTTTCCTGACGAGGGCGCGTTCGGCGCCGCCGGCGACGCCGCGCACGAGCGTGCGCCCGGGCACGGGCGCCGAGCCTCCCGTCGCGCAAGCGCCCGGCGCGAGGGTTCCTCGAAGGTCCGCGAGGCCCGAATGGTCGACGGCTTTCCCGACTGGAAAGGCCTGTGGCCCGTCATGTCGTTCATGCTGTTTCCGGCCACGATGGCGGTCGGCATCACGCTGACGCAGGGCGGTTGGCCGATGGAGGTCCTGTACCCGCTGGCGGGCGTGCTCGGACTCTACGTGCTGTTTCAGGCGTTTCGCGGCGACGTCGAACTGGTGCTCGCCTGCACGCTGTTCTACCTCCCGTTCTCGACGACGTACGTCATTCCCGTCGCCCCGGGGGTGAACGGGACGAACATGCTGGTCCTGCTCGGGCTGTTCGCGGCCTTGATGAGCATCTCGCAGCGGCAGACCGGATTCTTCGACTGGCCGCGCGGGACGTTCATGGTCTTCCTGTTCGGGGTGTTGACCGCCATCTCCGGGCTGACGGTGACGTTCCTGCCCGGTGGCTACGACCACCTCCTCTATGGCGAGATCCTGAGCTACAAGGGCTGGCTCGACCAGTTCCTCTTCTACTTCATCGTGCTGTCCTGCATTCGCGACGTGCCGACGGCGAAGCGCGTGTTCGTCTACCTGTGCCTGGGGTCCATCATCCTGGTCATCTACGCCATCCCCGAGATGCTCGACAAGAGCGGTCGGTCGACGATCGACAAGAGCCGCATCGGCGGTCCGCACCAGCAGGCGAACAACTTCGGCGGTTTCGTCGCCTACACCCTGCTGCCGGTCATCGCGGTGTTCATCACCTACATCCGCGACCTGCGCTTCTGGTTGCTCGTGCCTTACTTCCTGCTCGGCGCGAAGGTGCTGATCACGACCTTCTCGCGCGGCGCCTACCTCGCGATGGCGTTCGGCAGCCTGATGGCGGGCTACTTCCGTGGACGCGGCTTCCTCGCCTTCTGGACCTCGCTCGCGCTGTGCTTCTTCCTGATCGTGCCGAGCGCGCTGCCGGAGTCGGTCATGGTACGGCTCGACAGCATCACCGAGACGGAGAGCAACGCGAGAGCGCAGCCGGTCGAACTCGACAAGAGCTCGCAGCACCGGCTCGTGCTCTGGCGTGCGGCCGGCAAGATGATCATGGAGGACCCGGTGTTCGGCAAGGGCTTCAAGGGCTTCATGTACCTGAAGGCGCAGTACACCGAGCAGGATGTGCACGAGAGCGACCCGCACAACATGTACCTGTACATCGCCTCGCAGATGGGGCTTCCCGCGCTGGCGCTGTTCCTGCTGATTCTCGGCTGGGCGTTCCAGCTGGGACGGTTGCTGAGCCGCGACGAGGAGGACCGCTTCGTGCGCGCGATCGGGGTAGGCGGCGCGTCGGCGACGGCCTGCTACGCGGCGATCTGCTTCTTCGGTTCGCGCGCGGTGAACCTGGAGTTCACGTCCTACTTCTGGACTCTGCTCGTCATCATGCAGGTGCTCAGGGGTGACCAGGTGCTCAGAGAGGCGGGCGCGAGCACGAAGCGCCGGCGCACCACCGCCTTCGACGCCGCCGGCGCCGGCGCGGCGAGCGACGACGAAGCGGAAGCGGTCGACGAACGGCCGGCGACGGCGCGCCGACGCGTCAAGCCCGGGAAGGGAGGCGCGCCGACGCCGGCGCGGCCGACGCCCGGACCGACGCCTGCGCCGACGCGTCGCGGTGCAACGCCACGCTCGCGTGCCGCGGCACCGCCCGCCGCGAACGGAGCGTCGGAAACCGGTGGCCGACTGCGCCCTCGCTCGGCGCTTCGCGCTCGCCGTACCTGACCGTCCGCCGCCGGTCGTGTCCGGCCGTTCCCCGCCGAACCCGACCCCGAGCGATTGAGATGGACTCCCGCGGCCCCATGATCGAGTTACGGTTATCCGCGGCGGCGGCACGGGTTCACGTTTCGGGATTGCGTGCCGTTGACTGCCGGTTAGAATGATTCGGCGAGCGACCCCGGCGGGGCGCGTGGACACGAGCAGGATGAGCGAGAGAGACAGCAACCGCGAGGATGGGCCCGTCGTCGAGCAGGCGCGCCCCAAGCTCGCCAAGCCCCCCCTCTGGAAGGTCTTCCTGTTGAACGACGACTACACCCCGATGGAATTCGTGGTCGAAGTCTTGCAGGTGTTCTTCACACTCGACAAGGAGCAGGCGACTCGGGTCATGCTGCACGTCCATCAGCGTGGCAAGGGGGTCTGTGGCGTGTTCACGCGCGAGATCGCGGAGACCAAGGTCGCGCAGGTGACCCAGTTCGCACGCGAGAGCCGTCACCCGCTGCTGTGCGAGATGGAAGAGGACTGATCGGCGCAAGACGACAGGGAGGTCGGAACAAACGGGACGTCCGTCACGTCCATGCTTTAGACACCACTGCACAGGGATCGATCGATGCTGAGCAAAGAGCTGGAATTCACGCTGAACAACGCCTTCAAGGAGGCTCGGACGCGGCGTTTCGAATTCATGACGGTCGAGCACCTGCTGCTCGCGCTGATCGACAACCCGACGGCCGCGCAGGTGTTGCGCGCCTGCGGCGGGGATCTCGACACCCTGCGGGACGAGCTCGACGGCTTCGTCGAGGAGAACACGCCGCTGCTCGACGAGAACGACACCCGCGAGACGCAGCCCACGCTCGGTTTCCAGCGCGTGCTGCAACGCGCCGTCTTCCACGTCCAGAGCTCGGGCAAGAAGGAGGTCACCGGCGCGAACGTGCTGGTCGCGATCTTCGGCGAACAGGACTCGCAGACGGTGTACCTGCTCAACAAGCAGAACATCACGCGCCTCGACGTCGTCAACTACATCTCCCACGGCATCGCCAAGAACTCCTCCGAGAAGTCGGAGGAGGGCGAGGAGAGCGCGACCGAATACGGACAGGAGGACGGCGAGAGCGACGCCAGGCCGCTCGACAAGTTCGCCACCAATCTCAACCAGAAGGCGCGCGACGGGGCCATCGATCCGCTGATCGGGCGCGACCATGAAGTCGAGCGCGCCTCGCAGGTGCTCTGCCGACGACGCAAGAACAATCCGCTGCTGGTCGGCGAGGCCGGTGTCGGCAAGACCGCGATCGCGGAAGGTCTCGCGAAGCGCATCGTCGACGGCGAGGTGCCGGACGTTCTTGCCGAGGCCACCATCTATTCGCTGGACCTCGGCGCGCTGGTCGCGGGGACCAAGTACCGCGGCGACTTCGAGAAGCGCCTGAAGAGCATTCTCGGTCAGCTGAAGAAGGAGGAGGGTGCGATTCTCTTCATCGACGAGATCCACACCATCATCGGAGCGGGTGCGGCCTCCGGCGGCGTCATGGATGCGTCGAACCTGATCAAGCCGATGCTCGCCTCGGGCGAGCTGAAGTGCATCGGCTCGACCACCTACCAGGAGTACCGCGGCATCTTCGAGAAGGATCGCGCACTGGCCCGTCGCTTCCAGAAGATCGACGTGGTCGAGCCCTCGATCGACCAGACCTTCGAGATCCTCAAGGGGCTGAAGTCCCGGTACGAGGAGTTCCACGAGGTCAAGTACTCGAACAACGCCCTCAAGACCGCCGCGGAACTGGCTGGACGCTACATCAACGACCGCTTCCTGCCCGACAAGGCGATCGACGTCATCGACGAGGCCGGGGCGAGCCATCGCGTGAAGGGCTCGACCGCGAAGGGCAAGAAGCAGATCAACGTCAAGGACATCGAGGCGATCGTCGCGAAGATCGCGCGCATTCCGGAGAAGAGCGTGTCCTCGACCGACATGGACAAGCTGAAGACGCTCTCCCGCGACCTGAAGATGCTGGTGTTCGGTCAGGACGAGGCGATCGAGACGCTCGGCGCGGCCATCAAGATGTCACGCTCGGGGCTCGGCGCCGAGGACAAGCCGATCGGCAGCTTCATGTTCGCCGGCCCCACCGGCGTCGGCAAGACCGAGGTCACCAAGCAGCTGTCCCAGGTGATGGGCATCGAGCTGGTGCGCTTCGACATGTCGGAATACATGGAGCGGCACACCGTGTCGCGGCTGATCGGCGCCCCTCCCGGGTACGTCGGCTTCGATCAGGGCGGGCTGCTGACCGACGCGGTCATCCAGAACCCGCATGCGGTGATCCTGCTCGACGAGATCGAGAAGGCGCACCCGGATGTCTTCAACCTGTTGCTGCAGGTCATGGATCACGGCACGCTGACCGACAACAACGGGCGAAAGGCCGACTTCCGGAACATCATCCTCGTGATGACGACCAACGCCGGGGCCGAGTCCATCAGCCGGACGACGATGGGCTTCACCCAGCAGGATCACACGACCGACGGCATGGAGGCGGTGAACAAGATGTTCACGCCCGAGTTCCGCAATCGGCTCGACGCGATCATCCAGTTCAAGCCGCTCGACAAGAGCATCATCCTCAACGTGGTCGACAAGTTCATCATCGAACTCGAGGCGCAGCTCGAGGACAAGAACGTGCAGATCGACTTCAACGCGGAGGCGAAGGCCTGGCTGGCCGAGCATGGCTTCGATGCACGGATGGGCGCCCGTCCCATGGCCCGCATCATCAGCGAGAACATCAAGAAGCCCCTGGCCGACGAGATCCTCTTCGGCACGCTGAACAAGGGTGGACGGGTACACGTCATCCTCGACGACGAGGGCGAGATCGCCTTCCGCTTCGAGAGCCGCGAGAACAAGGAGGCGACTGTCTGAGAGGCGACCGTCCGAGAGGCGACCGTCCGAGAGGGCGGCCGTCTGACGGCGGACCGCCCGATGCGCGCGGCGGTGAAGGGTGGTGCCGGCGCCGCCGCCCGTCGCGTCAGCGGCTGCGGTACGTGATCCGGCCCTTGCTCAGATCGTACGGCGTCATCTGCACGGTGACCTTGTCACCGGTGAGTATCCGGATGTAGTGTTTGCGCATCTTTCCCGAGATGTGCGCTGTCACGACGTGGCCGTTCTCGAGTTCCACACGGAACATCGTGTTCGGCAGCGTGTCGACGACGACGCCCTCCATCTCGATCGGTTCTTCTTTGGCCATCAAAGCTCTTTCTGGTCGGCGGGACTCGCCGCGCGCCATTATGGCCATATCCGCGCCGACCGCAAGCGAGCGGTGCTTTCGGGGCAGGCGGAACAGGTCACGATGACTGCGCGGTCCGTCACGGTTGTGGTAGCGCACGGGTGCGCTTTCAAGCCGAGCAGGGGCAAAAGTTTCGTTTGTATCGCCCTCCGGCGGTCACCATACTGTTGTCGATGCTCACCACCTCCACCCCACTCAGGCCACGCACCAGCGATCGATTCTCGTCGCTGATGGAGCTGTACGAGCGCAACTACATGCTCGTTCGCCTGCTCGCCCCCCGTCTTCGGGAGATGGACGTCGGCGAGCACGTCTCCCGGGTGGACGGGGCGATGTCGCTCGAGCTGTCGCAGGTCGAGCACGACCGCTACACCAGCACCTTCAACCTGACCTATCGCTTCTCGTCCGGGCACCGCCACGCGCGCGAGCCGGATCTCGCGGTGCGCCTCTATCACGACGCCCGCACCTGCGAGGTGATGAGCGGCCTGCTGCCCGGCGAGACGGTGACGCCGAGACGCACGCGCGACCTTCGGGACGGCTGGCGTCTGAATCGATTCCTGCACCGGTGGCTCGGCTACTGCCTGCGGCAGGGACACGGGTTCGGTGCCGCGGAGGCGGGGCCGAACGGGACGAGCCCGGGGCTGTCGGCGCCCACCTCGTCGGTCGTCGACGTTCTTCCCGCCGAAGGGGTGGGAGCCGACGGCAGGGTGTCGCGATGCTCGGTGGGCAAGAGCGACGCGCCCGCCGACAGCTCGGCCGAGGACGGCAGTCTGCTCGACGGTGCGGGCCACTCGTTGGGCTAGTACCCGGCGGGTCGAGGGGGCGTCGGACCGCGCGGCCCGACGTGCCGCGTCAGCGACAGTGACGGTCGACGTTCTGCTGGTAGCTGGCCATCTGGACGACCGTGTCGTCCATCGCCTCCGATGTCAGCGGCGCGGCGAGGCGACGTTCCAGCGAGACGATTCGCTTCTCGAGCTCCCCGCAACGTCGCGCCTTCTCCCTGGCGGCAGGCGAGGCACCGCGAGCGGTGGGGCCCGACGCGTCCGGATTCTCCGGACGCTGCCCTGTGGCGGGCGTCGAGCGTACGGCTGCCCCCATCGTCGGCCGGGCGGCGGGCGCCGGACGTGCTGCCGGCGCGGGATCGATGCGGCCCGCGGTCGGCGCGGGGTCGGCGTCCGCGTTCGCCGACGTCATCTCCCCGGTCGTCGTCGGTGCAGGTGTCCTCATGGCCGGCGTCGTTCCGGCAGGCGTCGTCTCGGGCGGCTTCATCGTCATCGGATCGACGAGCTCGTACGGCGTGCCGTCCGTCGGTGCGGTCGGCGAGAAGGTGAGGGAGCCGTCGGGCTCGCTCCACCGATAGAGCGCATCTGCGCCCTGCGCGAGACCACTCATCGCCGTCAGCAGGACCAGCCCCGCGATGGCGAACGTGGCGGGGCGACTTTCGCGACGCCCGGGCCGGCCCGGGCTGCCGAGGCGCCGACCGGTCGGCACGGTGTGGTCGTGCGCGTGGGCGAGGTTCGCGAGTGTCATGGATGAAGTCCGGACGCGAGGGTGCGTAGCCGGCTGTCTGCAAGGTCGATGCCGCCGGATGGTCAGCGGTGGCCGCGAACGACGGGGCGGGCTATATTGCGCCGTCCCCCGGCGAATCGCTCCCCGGATCCGCTCCTCTGCCATCGACGCCGACCATGCTCGACCCCAGACTCCTGCGAACCGATATCGATCGGGTAATCGAACGCCAGCGAGTGCGGGGCATCGAGCTCGACGCGCGCGTGTTCGAGGCGCTGGAGACCAGGCGGAAGACCCTGCAGCAATCGAGCGAAGAGCTGCAGGCGACGCGCAACGCGCGCTCGAAGGCGATCGGTCAGGCCAGGGGACGCGGCGAGGACATCGCGCCCCTGCTGGCAGAGACCGAGTCGCTCGGTGCCGCGCTCGAGGCGGCGAAGGGCCAGCTCGTCGCCGTACAGGAGGAGCTGCGCGCGTTGCTGCTCGGGATGCCCAACCTGGTCGACGAGAGCGTGCCGGCCGGGCGCGACGAGTCGGACAACGTCGAGCTGCGTCGGGTGGGCTCGCCGCGAGGGTTCAACTATCCGGTTCGGGATCACGTCGACCTCGGCGCCCGCCAGACGCGCGGTGCTCCGATGCTCGACTTCGCGGATGCGGCGAAGCTCACCGGCGCGCGTTTCGCGGTCATGCGCGGCGACGTGGCCCGGCTGCACCGCGCGCTCGCCCAGCTCATGCTGGACACGCACACGCAGGAGCATGGCTACCTGGAGGTCAACGTGCCCTACGTCGTCAACCGCGAGTCGCTCGAGGGGACGGGCCAGCTCCCGAAGTTCGAGGAGGATCTGTTCGGACTCCGCTGGGGCAGCGCCGAGGTGGCGGAGGAGGCGGGCTCGGCGCAGACCGACTGGTTCCTGGTGCCGACCTCGGAAGTGCCGCTCACCAATCTCGTGCGCGACCGGATCCTGGACGCGGACGAATTGCCGCTCCGCATGACCTGCCACAGTCCCTGCTTCCGTTCCGAGGCGGGAAGCCATGGCCGGGATACGCGCGGCCTGATCCGTCAGCATCAGTTCGAGAAGGTCGAGATGGTGCAGGTGACGCGCCCGGCCGACTCCTTCGCCGCGCTCGACGAGATGACCGGCCACGCCGAGGCCATACTGACGAAGCTCGAGCTGCCCTACCGTGTGGTGGTGCTGTGCGGCGGCGACATCGGCTTCGGCGCGGCGAAGACGCACGACATCGAGGTCTGGCTGCCCTCACAGGATACCTTCCGCGAGATCTCCTCGATCAGCAACTGCACCGACTTCCAGTCGCGTCGCATGCAGGCGCGCTGGCGCGAGGGCGGAGCGGCCGGCAAGGGCGGCGCGAAGCCCGAGCTCGTGCATACCTTGAACGGATCGGGGCTCGCCGTGGGTCGCGCGCTGGTCGCGGTGCTGGAGAACTTCCAGGAAGCGGACGGCAGCGTGAGCGTGCCCGATGCGCTCGTTCCCTACCTCGGTGGACAGCGGACGCTGCTCGTCTCGTGATCACGCTCTGACGCCCCCCTTCGCGAGAAACCTCACGCCGATGCAGACGCTGCCGAGTCTCCCGCACTATCTGTTGCGCAACGCCGAGGTGCGAGGCGGTCAGGTGGCGATGCGGCACAAGGAACTCGGCATCTGGCGGGAGTGGAGCTGGCGGCAGATGCTCGACGAGATCGAGACCTTCTCGCTCGGACTGCTCGCGCTCGGTCTCGCCCCCGGTGATCGGGTCGCGATCGTCGGTGCCAATCGCCCGCGTCTCTACTGGACCTTCGCCGCGGTGCAGGCGGCCCTCGGCGTGCCCGTGCCGGTCTATGCCGATTCGGTGGCCGACGAGATGGTCTACGTGCTCGAGCACGCCGGCGTTCGCTTCGCGATCTGCCAGGATCAGGAGCAAGTGGACAAGGTGCTCTCGGTCCGCGAGCAGTTGCCTGCACTGGAGACGCTCGTGTACGACGAACCGCGCGGGCTCGCCGACGAGAACGTGGCGGAGGTGCTCGACTTCGCGCACGTGCAGGCGCTCGGGCGTCAGGCTCGCGAGCGCGACCCGAACCTGCCCGTCGTCTGGCGCGACGGCATCGACACGCTGAAGGGACCGGACCTCTGCGTGATGATGTACACCTCGGGCACGACCGGGCGTCCGAAGGGCGTGATGCTGTCGCACGACAATCTGATCGTCACCTGCCTGAACGCCAACGCCTTCGACGGTCTGGGCCCCGACGAGCAGACGATCGCGTACCTGCCGCTCGCGTGGGTGGGAGATCACCTCTTCTCCTACGGGCAGGCGCTCACCGCCGGCTACTGCGTGTGCTGCCCCGAGAGCCTCGACACCGTCACGATGGATCGACGCGAGATCGCGCCGACGTACTTCTTCGCGCCCCCGCGCGTGTTCGAGACCCTGCTGACCACGATCACCGTGACGATGGAGGACGCGAGCCCTGCCAAGCGAGCGATGTTCGACCACTTCATCGCGCTCGCCAAACGCCACGGCGAGGCGATCCTGAACGGGGAGTCCGTGCCGCTGCTCGCGCGCCTGCACTACCGCCTCGGCGAACTGTTCGTCTACGGGCCGCTGAAGAATCGGCTGGGGCTGTCGAAGGCGCGAGTCGCCTACACGGCGGGCGAGGCCATCGGGCCTGACATCTTCCGCTTCTACCGCTCGCTCGGCATCAATCTCAAGCAGCTCTACGGGCAGACCGAGGCGAGCGTCTACATCACCGCACAGCCGGACGGCGAGATCGATGCGGACACCGTCGGTACCCCGTCCACCGACGTCGAACTCCGTATCGCCGAATCCGGCGAGGTGCTCTATCGCTCCCCGGGCGTGTTCATGGGCTACTACCGGAACGAGGAGGCGACCGCGTCGACGAAGACCGCGGAAGGCTGGGTGCACACCGGCGATGCGGGCTTCATCGATGACCGGGGTCATCTCCGGATCATCGATCGCGCGAAGGATGTCGGCAAGCTCGCGGACGACAGCCTGTTCCCGCCGAAGTACATCGAGAACAAGTTGAAGTTCTTCTCCGCCATCAAGGAGGTCGTCGCCTTCGGGGACGGACGATCCTACGTCGCGGCCTTCGTCAACATCGACCTGACGGCCGTGTCGAACTGGGCCGAGCGCAACGACATCGTCTACGGCTCCTATCAGGAGCTCGCCGCGCATCCCGAGGTGTACGCCATGGTGCGCGGGCACGTGGAGCAGGTGAACGCGGATCTCGCCGCCGAGCCACGCGTCGCCGGCGCGCGCATCCATCGCTTCCTCATCCTGCACAAGGAACTCGACGCCGACGACGGCGAGCTGACGCGCACGCAGAAAGTGCGGCGCGCCTTCATCAGCGAGCGCTACGAGGCGCTGATCGACGCCCTGTATTCGGACGACCCGGAGCGCTTCGTGTCGACCGAGGTGACCTTCGAGGACGGGCGCAGGGGCCGTATCGAGGCGACGGTACGCATCGAGACGGTGCCGCTCGAACCGCTTGCCGATGCCGCCGCGGCCGAGCCGTTGCGGGAGGCGTCGTGATGGACGCGGCGGGCGGTGGGAACGCGCCGTCCGCTGCGGGTGCGGGCAGCGGGCAGACCACGCTGCTCGACATCGAGAACGTCTCGCTCTCCTTCGGTGGCGTGAAGGCGATCACCGACATCTCCTTCGACATCCGCGCCGGCGAGGTTCGCGCCATCATCGGGCCGAACGGGGCCGGCAAGACCTCGATGCTGAACGTCATCAACGGCTTCTACCACCCGCAGGAAGGGGCGATCACGTGGAAGGGGCAGCGTCGCTCGCGCATGCGACCGCACGAGGCGGCTGCCTCCGGCATCGCCCGGACCTTCCAGAACGTCGCTCTGTTCAAGGGCATGAGCACGCTCGACAACGTGATGTCCGGCCGGTCGCTGAAGATGCATCGCGGCCTCTTCTGGCAGATGGTCCACGTCGGCCCGGCGCGCCGGGAAGAGATCGCCCACCGGCGTCGAGTGGAGGAGATCATCGATTTCCTCGAGATCGCCCACATCCGGAAGAAACCGGTCGGCAAGCTGTCCTACGGACTGCAGAAGCGCGTCGAGCTGGGGCGGGCCATGGCGATGGAGCCGGAGCTCCTGTTGCTCGACGAGCCCATGGCCGGGATGAACCTCGAGGAGAAGGAGGACATGAGCCGCTTCATCCTCGATCTGGCCCGCGAGTTCGGCACCACCATCGCGCTGATCGAGCACGACATGGGCGTCGTCATGGATCTGGCCGATCGGGTCGTCGTGCTCGACTACGGCAAGAAGATCGCCGACGGCACGCCGACCGAGGTGCAGTCGAACCAGGACGTCATCGACGCCTACCTGGGGGTCGCCCGATGAGCCGCTCGCGCGCTGGAGAGCCCTGCTGATGGAACTGCTGCACGCGATCTTCGTCGCCCCTTTCGTCGACATGTTCACGCTGCCGGCCTTCCTGTTGCAGGTGCTCTGGGAAGGGTTCGTGTCCGGCGTGCTCTACGCCCTGATCGCGCTCGGCTTCGTGCTGATCTTCAAGGCCTCCGGTGTCTTCAACTTCGCCCAGGGCATCATGGTGGTGTTCGCCGCCCTCGTGCTGGTCGGGCTGCACGCGATGGGGCTGCCGGCCTGGCTCGCCTTGCTCGCCACGATCGGCGTGATGGGGCTGTTCGCGATCAGCGTCGAGCGTTTCGTGCTCCGGAAACTCGTGAATCAGCCGGACGCGATCCTGCTGATGGCGACGATCGGGCTCACCCTGATCGTGAAGGGGGCAGGGCAGCTCTTCTTCGGCGCGGACACCAAGTCGATGATCACGGAGGAGCTCGGCCTGCCCACCGGCTCGTCGGTGTGGGAAGTGTTCGACGACATCGTGATCTTCCAGCACATCGACATCGCCGCGGCCGTGATCGCGATCCTGATGGTCGCGGCGCTCGGCGTCTTCTTCTCCCGAACGCGCATCGGGCGGGCGCTGCGCGCGGTCGCGGACGATCACCAGGCGGCGCTCTCGGTCGGGATATCGCTCAACCAGATCTGGGCGATCGTCTGGTTCGCCTCCGGCATCGTCGCGCTCGTCACCGGCATCATGTGGGGCGCTCGCTCCGACGTCTCCTTCGCCCTGGAGATCATCGCCCTCAAGGCGCTCGCCGTACTCATCCTCGGCGGGTTCACCTCCATCCCCGGCGCGATCGTCGGCGGCCTTCTCGTCGGCATCGGCGAGAAGCTCGCCGAAGTCTACTGGGGCCCCCTCGTCGGTGGCGGCATCGAAGCCTGGTTCGCCTACGTCCTCGCCCTCGTCTTCCTCCTCTTCCGCCCCCAGGGCCTCTTCGGCGAACGCATCATCGAACGAGTCTAGCCCCCACCCCAGGCCAGACCCCACCACACCCGGGTCGAACCCCGAACGATCCGACCCACACCGGCCCCTCCCCCAAGGAGTATCGAACGTGTTCTACAGAGAAGCCGGCCAGTTCAAGACCAGCTACGCCGCCGACCAGGCCCTGCTACCCATTCTCCAGGACCGCATCGGCCTGTTGCTGATCCTGGTCGTCGCCTTCGTGGTCGTCCCGCTGGTCGGTTCGAACTTCTTCCTCGGCGCGATCCTGATCCCCTTCCTCGTGTTCTCGCTCGCCGCCATCGGGCTGAACGTGCTGACGGGCTACGCTGGCCAGCTCTCGCTCGGTACCGGCGCCTTCATGGGCGTCGGGGCATACGCCTGCTACAAGCTCACGACCTACTTCCCGGACGTGAACATCGTCGTGCACGTGTTCGTGTCCGGCGTGTTCGCCGCCGGCGTCGGCGTGCTGTTCGGACTGCCGAGCCTCCGCATCAAGGGCCTCTACCTCGCGATCACGACGCTGGCCGCGCAGTTCTTTCTCGAGTGGTGCTTCGTGCGCATCTCCTGGCTCCACAACCACAACGACTCGGGTGCCATCGAGGTGCCGCGTCGCTATCTCGGCGAGCTCGCGTTGACCGGACCCACCGCGACGCCGACCACACGGTATCTCGTCATCCTCTCGATCGTCGCGCTGATGACACTGGTCGCCGCGAACGTGCTGCGCGGGCGCATCGGCCGGAGCTGGATGATGATTCGCGACATGGACATCGCCGCCGAGCTCATGGGCGTGCGACCGCTGCGTGCCAAGCTCTCCGCCTTCGCCTTCTCGAGCTACTACTGCGGCGTCGCGGGCGCGCTGCTGGTGTTCTTCTGGCTCGGCTCGGCCGAGGCGGACGCCTTCGACATCGATCAATCCTTCCTGATCCTGTTCATGGTGATCATCGGCGGCATGGGCTCGCTCGCCGGCTGCTTCATGGGCGCCGCGTTCCTGTGGATCCTGCCGATCGTGATCCGGGCGATTCCGGCCGCCTTCGGTCTCGATCTCGTCCCGGCGACCACCGAGCACCTGTCGCAGATCGTGATAGGGGTGCTGATCGTGTTCTTCCTGATCGTCGAGCCGCACGGCTTCGCCCGGCTCTGGCAGCTCGCCAAGGAGAAGCTCCGCACCTGGCCGTTTCCCTACGCCTCCTGACGGCTGCAGGCGTGGTCCACGCCGAATTGCCCTCGGCGGCGAAAGTGTGAGAACGTCACGGCGCAAGTGCGATGACGACCGGAACGGCCTTGCGGCGTCGCCCCCCCAGGAGACTGAACTCTCGATGATGATCCGACCCCGATTCGCCGCGGCAGCGGCTGCCCTGTTCGCCAGCGCCGCCATCGCGCCGGCCGTGCTCCAGGCGCAGGACACGATGTACGTGCCCTCGATGACGTACCGCACCGGTCCCTTCGCCGGCGGCGGCACCCCGTTTGCCGACGGCATGCACGACTACTTCATGATGCTCAACGCGCGCGACGGCGGCATCGGTGGCGTGAAGATCGTGCTCGAGGAGTGCGAGACCGCCTACGACACGCAGAAGGGCGTCGAGTGCTACGAGGCGACCAAGGACGAGGGGGCGCTCGTCTACAACCCGCTGTCCACCGGCATCACGCTCGCGCTGATCCCGAAAGCGCCGATAGACGAGATTCCGGTGCTGTCGATGGGCTACGGCCTCTCGGCGGCCGCCATCGGCGAGAAGTTTCCGTGGACCTTCGTCTACCCCACCACCTACTGGAACCAGCTGTCCTCGATCCTCAAGTACATCCAGGAGCAGGAGGGCGGTTCGCTCGAGGGCAAGAAGATCGGCTACATCTACCTCGACGCGGGCTACGGACTCGAGCCCATGGCGTTGCTCGACCAGCTCGCCATCGACATGAACTTCGAGGTCGCCAAGTTCCCGGTCGGCGGCAAGGAGATGCAGAACCAGTCGTCCCAGTGGCTCAATGTCCGCAAGGAGCGCCCGGACTGGATGATCATGTGGGGCTGGGGCGCGATGAACGCGACGGCCGTCAAGGAGGCGGCCAAGATCCGCTTCCCGCTCGACAAGTTCATCGGAAACTGGTGGGCCGGCTCCCACAACGATCTCGAGCCCGTGGGCGCGGCCGGCAAGGGTTACCTGGCCGCCAACTTCACCGGCATCGGGACCGACTTCCCGGCGCTGCAGGATGTCATGACCCACGTCGTCGACAAGGGCGACAGCACCGTCGGCTCGCCCGATGACGTCGGCAACGTGCTCTACAACCGCGGTCTGTTCAACGCGGTCATCGTCGCGGAGGCGATCATCGAGGCACAGGCGCTGACCGGAAAGAGCGTCATCACCGGCGCGGACATGCGCGACGGCCTCGAGGCGATCGATCTGTCCGAGGAGCGGCTCGCCGAACTCGGGCTGCCGGGATTCACCGGTGCGGTGAAGGGCTCGTGCAGCGATCATGAAGGCGCCGGCGCCATCTTCGTCCAGCAGTGGACGGGCGAGGAGTGGGAGAAGGTGTCCGACTTCATCGAACCGATGAACGACGTCGTGCGACCGATGCTCGAGACGGCGGCCGACGACTACATCGCCGACAAGCCGGACTTCGCGGGGCAGAGCTGCGGCTGATCGCGCGCCGTGAACGAGGCGAGCACGGCGGCGATCGCCGGCGCGGGCCCGGGGCTCGATCCCGCGTCCGCGCCGCTGCTCGATGTCGCGAACATCGAGGTCGTCTACGACCACGTCATCCTCGTGCTCAAGGGCGTGTCCCTGCAGGTGCCCGAAGGCGGGATCGTCGCGCTGCTCGGCGCCAACGGGGCCGGCAAGACGACGACGCTCAAGGCGATCTCGAACCTGCTCCGGGCCGAGCGTGGCGACGTCACCAAGGGTGCGATCACGTTCCGGGGCGACAAGGTGCACGCGCTGTCGCCGAACGAGCTCGTTCGACGTGGCTGCATCCAGGTGATGGAGGGGCGCCACTGCTTCGGACACCTCTCCATCGAGGAGAACCTCCTGACCGGGGCGTTCACGCGCCGCGACGGACGTGCCGCGATCAAGGAAGATCTGGAGCGGGTGTACGCCTACTTCCCTCGCCTTCGCGAGCGGCGATCCTCGCAGGCCGGTTACACCTCCGGCGGTGAGCAGCAGATGTGCGCGATCGGTCGGGCGCTGATGTCGAAGCCGTCGATGATCCTGCTCGACGAGCCGTCCATGGGGCTGGCCCCGCAGCTGGTCGAGGAGATCTTCGACATCGTCGTGCAGCTCAATCGCGACACCGGCGTCTCCTTCCTGCTCGCCGAGCAGAACACCAACGTCGCGCTCCGCTACGCGACCTACGGCTACATCATCGAGTCCGGCCGGGTCGTGCTCGACGGCACGGGCGAGGCGCTTCGCGAGAACTCGGACGTCAAGGAGTTCTACCTCGGCACCGGCGGCGAGGGGCGGCGCAGCTTTCGCAACGTCAAGCACTACAAGCGCCGGAAGCGCTGGCTGGCCTGAGCCTGTCGTGGCCGGGTGCGAGCGGCTACCATGCAGGCATGAATGCCAACCACCTCGACACGCTCGAGTGCCGCTCCTCCGCGGTTCGCGAAACCGCCCTGTTCGAGCGCTTCGGGGAGCGGCTGGCCGCGGCCGCGGCCGCGCTGCCCGGACTGTCGGCACATCTCGCCGGGCACGATCTCGCCGCGATCGAGGATCGCGACGCCCTCGCGCGCCTGCCCGTGCTTCGCAAGGACGTCTTGATGGCGGCCCAAGGCGAGCAACCTCCCTTCGGCGGTTTCGTCGACGCGTCCCGACTCGCCGGCAGCCGCGTGTTCGCCTCGCCCGGACCGGTCTTCGAGGCGCAGCGCCCGGGCATCGACCCCTGGGCTTGCGCCCGCGCGCTGCAGGCCGCCGGCGTTCGCCCCGGCATGACGGTACACAACGCGTTCTCGTACCACCTGACGCCGGGCGGTTTCATTCTCGACGAAGGCGCGCGCGCCCTCGGCTGCACCGTCTTTCCCGCCGGTGTCGGCAACACCGAGGCGCAGGTCGCGGCGATCCGGCAACTGCGGCCGGAGGCGTACACCGGCACTCCGGACTACCTGCGCACCCTGCTCGATCATGCCGGCGACGAGGGCCTGTCCCTCCGGCTGGCGCTGGTGTCGGGCGGGGCGCTGTTTCCCGCGATGCGCGAAGCCTATCGGGCGTCGGGCGTGCAGGTACTCCAGTGCTACGCGACGGCGGACGCCGGCGTGATCGCCTACGAAAGCATGACGCCGGGCCGCGTCGGTGACGAGGGCGGCTTCGTCGTGCATCCGGGCATGATTGTCTCGGAGGGGCTGATCGTCGAGATCTGCCAGCCGGGCAGCGGCGAGCCGGTCGCGCCCGGCGAACGCGGCGAGATAGTGGTGACGCATCTCGATCCGCTCGCGCCGGACGGTTCCGTGCCGCGCGCCGTCTCGCCGCTGGTACGCTTCGCGACCGGCGATCTCTCGGCGGTTCTCGAGGGCGAGAGCCCCTGTGGGCGCACGAACACCCGGCTTGCCGGTTGGCTCGGGCGCGCCGATCAGCGGACGAAGGTGCGGGGCATGTTCGTCGATCCCGTGCAGGTGCAGCGCGTCCGTGCCGAGCACGCGGAGGTCGCGCGCCTGCGCCTCGTCGTGACCCGCGACGGCACGGGCGACACCATGACCCTGCGGGCGACACTGAACGGCCCGGCCGATGCCGACGCGATTCGATCGGCGCTGGCGGGTTCGCTCGAAAGGGCCTGCGGGCTTCGTGGACACGTCGAGATCGTGGACACGCTGCCCGCGGACGGTGTCGTCGTCGAGGACGCGCGCGACTATGACGAACACGGCACATGAGTGACGCGTCGGGCCACGCGGAGCGTGCGGAGAACGAGGCGCTCGGCGTCATCGATCGGAGCGCGACCGACGCCTCGCTGCGCACGATCGCGATGCCGGCGGACACGAACCCGAACGGCGACATCTTCGGCGGCTGGATCCTGTCCCAGATGGACCTGGCCGGTGGAACCCATGCGTTTCACGAGGCGGGAGGTCGCGTCGCGACGGTCGCGGTCACCGGCATGAAGTTCCACAAGCCCGTGGTCGTCGGCGACGAGGTCAGCTGCTACTGCTCGACCGAGCGTGTCGGTCGCACGTCCATTCAGGTACGGGTCGAGACCTGGGTGCGCCGTCGCCACGGCGCGGCGGAGGAGCAGGTGACCGAGGGACGCTTCACGTTCGTGGCCATCGACGATGGCGGACGGCCGCGACCGGTCGACGAGCCCGTCCCGCACTCGGGCACGCACGACAGCGGAACGCGAACAGCATGACGGACGACGACTCGAGGCTGATCGCCATCCACGAGGCGATCGGCGAACGCGCCTTGCCACCGGTACACGAGTGGCGCCCGACGGTCACACAGGCGCTGGACATCCGCATCGCGAGCGACGGTCAGTGGTACCACGAAGGCGTCCCGATCCGTCGTGAGCGCATGGTTCGACTGTTCTCGACGGTGCTGCGCGTGGACGATGACGAGGAAACCGGCGAGCCCGCGACCTACCTGGTGACGCCGCAGCTGCGGTTGCGCATCGTGGTGGACGACGCGCCGTTCACGGCGGTCGCCCTGGAGCGACACGGTGCGCCGGAGGCGACCACGCTCGTGTTCACGACCAACGTCGGCGAGCGCGTGGTCGCGGACGCCGAGCACCCGATCGTGGTCGAGTATGCGCATCCCGACGCCGACCCGCGCCCCTACGTGGTGGTGCGCGATCGACTGCGGGCGCTGATCTCGCGTGCGGTGTTCATCGAGCTGGCCGGCCATGCCGGGGAAGGCGCGGACGGTGCGCTCGGCGTGGTTTCTCGCGGCACCTTCATGCGGCTCGGACCGGTGCCCGGCGAGGCATCGGGCGCGGGGGCGCGGAGCGACGACGGGTCGTGATCGAGCCCTCCCCGCCGCTGCTCGAGGGCCGTGGTCTGACCGTCTGGCGCGGCGAGAATCTGCTTCTCGACGGGCTGGACCTGTCGGTCCGGGCCGGCGAGGTGCTGCAGCTCGCCGGCCCGAACGGCAGCGGCAAGTCGACCCTGCTGCGCGCGCTGGTCGGTCTCGCCGAACTCGACGAGGGGGAGGTGTATTGGCAGGGGCGAGCGACGCGGCGCGTGCGCGAGTCGTTTCACGGCGAACTGCTGTACCTCGGGCACAAGCCCGGCATCAGCGGTGGGCTCGATCCGCGCGAGAACCTGCGGGCACTGCTCGGCCCGGAAGCCGACGACACGGTACGGATGACGGCCGCGCTGAAGGAACTCGGTCTCGGCACCCGGCTCGACGTGCCCTGCCGATCGCTGTCCGCCGGCCAGCAGCGGCGAGTCGCCCTGACGCGTCTGCGGCTGCAACCACGCAGGCTGTGGCTGCTCGACGAACCGCTGACGGCACTCGACGCTGCCGGTCTCGACTGGGTACGCACGCGCATCGTCGAGCGGGCGCAGGCGGGTGGCGCGGTGGTCTACACCACCCATCAATCGTTCGCCCTCGACGGGGTGACCGCGCGCGTGCTCACGCTCGGCGATCCGGCCGGAGTCGTGACGTGACGGCGTCGTGAGCGCGCCCCCGCTCATCGGAACGGTCCGGCGGGCCTGCCTGCGCGACCTGCGCCTGCGCGTCCGCGCCCTGGGCCAATGGCTCAATCCCCTGGTATTCTTCGTGATCGTCGTCACGCTGTTCCCCCTCGGCATCGGACCGGGGCCGAACACACTCGCGCTGATCGCGCCCGGTGTTCTCTGGATCAGTGCCTTGCTCGCCGTGCTGCTGTCCTTCGACGCGCTGTTCGCGGCGGACCATCGCGACGGCACGCTCGAGCAGCTGGTGCTCGGCACCGCGCCGCTCTCGCTGGTCGTGCTCGGCAAGGTGCTGGCACACTGGTTGCTGAGCGGCCTGCCGCTGATCCTCCTGTCGCCGCTGCTGGCGGTGCTCATGCAGCTCCCGCTCGAGGCCTTGCCGACGCTCGCGGGGAGCCTCGCGCTCGGCACGCTCGCGCTGGCGCTGATCGGCGCGATCGGGGCGGCCCTGACCGTGGGAGTGAACCACGGCGGCGTCCTGCTGTCCCTGCTGGTGTTGCCGCTGACGGTGCCGGTGCTGATCTTCGGGGCGAGCGCGACGGCGGCGGCGGCCGACGGCTACGCTTCCGGCGGCCAGATGTCGCTGCTCGCGGCGATCCTGGCCGCAGCGCTCGCGCTGGCACCGCTGACCGCCGCGGCCGCCTTGCGGGTCACGGCAGCGGCGGACGGTTGAAGGGGCCGGTCGCCTTCCGGTCGTGGTACCGGACATCGGCGGCGGTCCGGGCCCGTCGAAACGGCGTAAATATCGCTAGACTGGCGCCCTTCGGGCGATTCGGCAGCCTCAAGAAAACTGAGCGATTCACGACTCGTGTCACCGTCAGCCTTCGCGTGGTTCCACCGGTTCGGTTCCGCGCCCTTCGTCTATCGCCTCGCCGGCCGGCTCGCGCCGTGGCTGGGCGCGGCCTGCGTGGCGGCGCTGCTCGCCGGGCTCTGGCTCGGGCTGGTCGTCGCTCCGGCGGACTACGAGCAGGGCGAGAGCTACCGCATCATCTACGTGCACGTGCCCGCGGCATGGATGTCGATGTTCGTCTACACCGTCATGGCCGTCTCCAGCGCCGTCTTCCTGATCTGGCGCCTGAAGCTCGCCGACATCATCGCGGCGGCCTCGGCGCCCATCGGCGCGGGTTTCACGCTGGTCGCGCTCGTGACCGGCTCGCTGTGGGGCAAGCCGATGTGGGGCACCTGGTGGGTGTGGGACGGGCGACTGACCTCCGAGCTGCTGCTGCTCTTCCTGTACCTCGGTTACATGGCGTTGCGCGGCGCCTTCGAGCAGCCGCGCACGGCCGAGAAGGCGGCCGCCATCCTGGCCGTGGTCGGGGTGGTCAACATTCCCGTGATCCATTTCTCGGTGGAATGGTGGAACACGCTGCACCAGCCCGCGACGATCACCAAGCTCGACAAGCCGTCCATGCACCCGTCCATGTTGCGCCCGCTGCTCTTGATGGTGCTGGCGTTCCAGCTGCTCTTCTTCGTGAACCTCGCCACCCGCGTCCGCAGCGGGATCCTCCGGCGCGAGGCGCGCGCGGCCTGGGTCGCCGAACTCGCGGCCGGGAAGGGAAGCGACAACGGCGGCGGTACGGACAGGGCAGACCGGAACGGCAGCGAGCGCGCGTCGGCACACGTCGGTGGCGCCGCGGCGTCAGGGGCGAGCGAGCATGGCTGACTTCCTTCACATGGGCGGCTACGCAGCCTACGTCTGGAGCTCGTTCGGGCTGACGCTGCTCGTGCTCGGGGGCATCGTGGCGGGCTCGATGATCGAGCTGCGTCGCGTGCGCGCCGAGACCTTCCGCCGGGCACGCACCACGCGCCGGAGCCGCCGATGACGCCGCGTCGTCGTCAGCGCCTGGTCCTCGTCGGTCTGATGATCTGCGCCGCAGGGGCGGCCGTCGCCTTCGGTCTGAACGCGTTCCGTCAGAACATCATGCTGTTCCACGCACCGACCGACGTCGCTGCCGGTGTGGTCGAGTCCGGTCGCCGCTTCCGTATCGGCGGCATGGTCGTGGACGGCAGCGTCGAGCGCGGCGGGGAGACCGGCAACGGCGAGCTTGACGTGCGTTTCCTGGTCACCGACACCCGGGAGACCGTGCCGATCGTGTTCGCCGGGATTCTGCCGGACCTGTTCCGCGAGGGGCAGGGCGTCGTCGCCATGGGCGCCCTCGACGAGTCGGGCACCTTCGTCGCGAGCGAGGTGCTGGCCAAGCACGACGAGAACTACATGCCGGTCGAGGTCGCCGACGCGCTGGAGAAGGCCGGTCAGATGCCGGGCTCCGACGCGCTGTTCGAGGCCACGACCACCGTCGTCGATCCGTAAGATCCACCGCCGCCCGCGCGGCTTCGCCCGGCGCACGAGAGCCTCACGATGATCCCCGAACTCGGACACTTCTCCCTGATACTCGCGCTGTGCGCCGCCGTGGTGATGGGCAGCATGCCGCTGCTGGGGAGTTTCAGCGGCCACCGCGGGTGGATGGCGTTCGCCAGGCCCGCCACCTATGCACACCTGTTCTTCACGAGCCTTGCCTACGCCTGCCTCACCTGGGCCTTCATCGCGCACGACTTCAGCGTGCTGTACGTCGCCAACACCTCGAACACCTCGCTGCCGTTCGTGTACCGCATCGCCGGCGTCTGGGGTGGACACGAAGGCTCCATTCTCTTCTGGTGCTTCATCCACGCGGTGTGGGCAGGCGCGGTGGCCGTCTTCGGCCGTTCCATCCCGGCCGTGCTGCTCGCCCGGGTACTTGCGGTCCTCGGGCTGGTGGCCGTCGGTTTCCTGCTGTTCGTGCTGCTGACGTCCAACCCCTTCGAACGCCTGTTTCCGGTGCCGATCGACGGCGCCTCGCTGAACCCGCTGCTGCAGGACCCGGGCATGGCGATCCATCCCCCGATGCTCTACATGGGCTACGTCGGATTCGCGGTCGCCTTCGCCTTCGCGGTCGCGGCACTGCTCGGTGGGCAGCTCGACGCGGCCACCCTGCGGTTCATGCGCCCGTGGACGAACATCGCGTGGATGTTCCTGACCATCGGCATCTCGCTCGGCAGCTTCTGGGCCTACTACGAGCTCGGCTGGGGCGGCTGGTGGTTCTGGGATCCGGTGGAGAACGCCTCGTTCATGCCGTGGCTCGTCGGCACGGCACTGATCCACTCGCTGGCCGCCTCCGAGAAGCGCGGCGTGTTCAAGGCCTGGACGGTGCTGCTCGCGGTGCTCGCGTTCTCGCTGTCCCTGCTCGGCACCTTTCTCGTCCGCTCGGGCGTGCTGACGTCGGTTCACTCGTTCGCCGCCGACCCGACGCGCGGTCTCTACATCCTCCTGTTCCTCGGCGTCGTCGTCGGGGGATCGCTGCTGCTGTACGCCTTCCGTGCGCACCGGTTGAAGAGCACGGCGTCCTTCGCGCTGGTTTCCCGCGAATCGGGGCTGCTGCTGAACAACGTGCTGCTCGTCGTCGCCTGCGCAGCTGTCCTCCTCGGCACGCTGTACCCGCTGTTCCTCGACGCGCTCGACATGGGCAAGATCTCGGTCGGCCCGCAGTACTTCGACGCGGTGTTCGTGCCGCTCATGCTGCCGATCGTCGCGACGGTGGGCATCGGGGCGATGCTGAACTGGAAGTCCGACAAGCTCGACGGTCGCGCGCGCGCGCTGGGCATCATCGGCGTTGCCGCGCTTGTCGGCGGGGCGATCCTCGCACTGCGTTTCAGCCCGTACAAGCCGACCGCCGTCGCCTCGCTCGCGCTCGGGCTGTGGGTGACGGGCACCGTGCTCTACGGCATCGCGCATCGCGTGCGGAACAAGCGACGCCGGCTGTCGGCCGTGCTGCAGGCGCCGGCGGCGTTCTGGGGCATGAGTCTCGCGCACCTCGGCATCGCCGTGTTCACGCTGGGGGTGGCGCTGGTGTCGATCTACACGGTCGAGCAGACGGTGCGCATGGCGGTCGGCGATCGACACGTCATCGGCGAGCGCACGTTCCGTTTCGCGAGCCTGGACGAGACGCGTGGCCCGAACTACCGCGCGGTGGTGGCGACCTTCGACGTCACGGAAGGGGACGGCGAGCCCTTCCCGGTCGCGGCCGAGAAGCGCTTCTACGACGTCCGCCGCGACACCATGACCGAGGCCGGCATCGACGGCACGCTCGCGCGCGACCTGTTCATCGCCCTCGGCGAGCCGCTCGACGGCGGGGAGGCCTGGAGCGTTCGCCTGCAGGTGAAGCCGCTCATCCGCTGGATCTGGCTGGGCACCGTGCTGATGGCGCTCGGCGGTCTCGTGGCCGCACTCGACCGGCGGTACCGCAAGGTGGCCGTCACACGGCGCCAGACGACGACCGTCGCGGCGCCGGGCGCCTCTGCGCCGAAGGCTTCGGTCGGCGGTGGCACCGGTGCGCTGGCGAGGACGCCGCTCGCCGCCGCCGAGGAAGGGTAGGGCCCATGTTGCTCAAGCTTCTGCCCCTGGCGGTGTTCGCCGCGCTGGCCGGCTTCCTGTGGAAGGGGCTGTCGCTGAATCCGGGCGAGCTGCCGTCGCCGCTCATCGATCGACCGGCGCCGGTGTTCAGTGTCGCCACGCTGGACGCCGCGTTGGCGGGCGATGTCGGGGCGGATAGCGGGACCGATGTCGAAGCGGGTGCCGGAGACAAAGACGGTGACGGTACCGGTACCGGGGCCGATGGGGGGACCGGTGTCGTGGCCGCCTTCGACAGCTCGCACATGGAGGGGCAGGTGTGGCTGTTGAACGTGTGGGCAAGCTGGTGCGGGCCGTGTGCGCAGGAGCATCCCCAGCTGGTCGATCTGGCCGCGTCACGGGATGTACCGATCGTGGGTCTGAACTACAAGGACGACCCGAACGACGCGTACGCCTGGCTCGGGCGTTACGGCAACATCTTCTCGGACGTACTCTCCGACGTCGACGGGTCGGTCGGACTGGACTGGGGTGTCTACGGCGTGCCGGAGACCTTCGTCATCGACGGCGACGGGCGCGTCCGCTTCAAGCACGTGGGTCCGATCCTCGCGGAGGATCTCGAGAACACGATCCTGCCCATCCTCGACGAGCTCTCGGCAGTGGCGGGAGCGGGCGCATGAGCGGCAAGGTGATCGGGTGGGCGATCGGCTGCATGTTCGCCCTGCTGCTGACGATGGCCTGTTCGCCGCTCGAGGCCGCGGAGTCGGTGCTGGTCTTCGAGAACCCGGCGGACGAGGCGCGTTACACGGCCTTGCTCGAGGAGTACCGATGCCTGAAGTGCCAGAATCAGAGCCTGGCGGGCTCCCGCGCATCGCTGGCGCAGGATCTGCGTCGGGAAATCTACGATCGGGTGGTGGCCGGCGAGCCGAAATCCGCGATCGACGAGTACCTTGTCGCGCGCTACGGCGACTTCGTGCTGTATCGACCGCGGTTCACGATGGCCACGGCGTTGCTCTGGATCGGACCGTTCGTGCTGCTCGGCATCGCGCTCGTCGCGTCCGTGTCGATCGCGCGGCGCAGCGGCAGGAACGCGCCCGAACCGGACGTCGATGCGCTGGCTGAAGCGCGGCGCCTGCTCGACGAGCCGCTCGAACGCTGACGGCAAGCCCGAGTGGGTGACCGGGTCGGCTGATCGGGCCGGGTGATCGGGCCGGGTGATCGGACCGGGTGACCGTGCCGAGGCAGCCCGGCGCGCATCGTCAATTCTCGTGACGTCTGCCTCGTGTTCGCGCTGGCCAACCTGTCCATCGTGTTAGCTTGAAACGATGACGGCAGCGCCCGTCATCGAACGTGCTGTCGAGAGCACACGGTCACGGGGAGGTGGACGATGCAGTCAGTGGAGCGGGAAACGATGGGTGTGTCCGAGAGGACAGCCGCGCCGCGCGAGGAGTTCGAGCTGCGCCCGATCGCCGACTTCCTGTCAGCCGTCGGCCTGCGGGTCCGTCGGCAGCGCGCCCTCGTCCACATGTCTCGTCGCCAGCTCGCCGAGCGCTCCGGCGTTTCCGAGCGCTACCTCGCGCAACTCGAGACCGGGCAGGGGAACATGTCGATCGTGCTGCTTCGACGCGTGGCCTCCGCGCTGGAAATGCCCCTGCCGGAACTCGTGGCCGAGGAGGACGCCAACGCCGTGTCCGAACGCCTGTGCGACGCCTCCGCGAAGGATGCACGTCTGCTCGGAAATTCCTGACCGCTAGAAGCTCATGATGATGTTGGTTCGCGCCGATTCGTCGGCGCCGACCGCTTCGCGCTCGCCGTCCTCGAACCGGTGGATGACGATGCCCGGCAGATGGGTTGCCCATGGGTCGGCATCGTCGCCGCTGCGCGCGTACCGCACGTAGTCGCTCATGCCCGCGAGTCTCGGCATGCCGGCGTCGTCGCTGAGATCGCTGTAGTAGGCGTCAACCTCGTCGAAGCTGTCTTCGGTCTCGAACAGCACGACCTTCAGGCCGTTCTCGCCGCCGACGCGATACTTCGCCCCGTTCGGATAGACCGGATAGGGGATCTCGTCGCCGTCGATCAATGCCTCGAGCGTTTGCTCGTCGCCGAGGGTATCGGGGGGGAGCGCCGTTGCAACGGCGGGCTCCGATGTCTTCCCGACCGCGACCGCGGCGGTGCCCTCGGCGGTCGCCGCGGCGTCGCTCTTCGGTCGGTCACAGCCGCCCAGGGTCAGTGCGAGCAGCGCCGCGACAGCGGGAAGTGGCGAGACGGATGGGTTCATGGGTCAGTGCTCCCTGCGCGGTTCCGGTCCGCGCGTCAAAGATACGTGCCTGCGTCAAGGATATGCGCATGGGTCAAAGATAGACCACCTGGCCATCGCTGCAGCTCGCGCGCGTCGTGGACCTGTCCATCCTGTAGGAAAGTAGCGGCCGATCAGGCACTCACCAGCGCCGACAGTCCCATGAGCTGGTGGCCGTCGTCGATCAGCGTCGCGCGGAGGGCCCGGGCGATCGCGAGTGCGGCGGCGCCGTCGCCGTGGACGCAGATGCTGTGGAAGGGCGTCGGCAACACCCCGCCATCGCGGGTGACGAGTCCGCCGGCCTCGATCATCCCGCGGACGTGCGCGACAGCGGCGTCGGTGGTCGCGAGCACCGCACCGGGTTCGCGCCGGGACACGAGGGCGCCGGTGTCGGTGTACGCGCGGTCGGCGAAGATCTCGATCGCGACGCGCAGCCCACGGGCCTCTCCGGCGGTCGCGAGTTCGGACAGCGCCGGCGCCAGCAGGATCAGCGCGGGATCGACGGCGTGAACCGCCGACGCGATGACGTCGGCGAGCCGTCGATCCTCACAGGCGAGGTTGTTCAGCGCGCCGTGCGGCTTCACGTGCGCAAGCGGGGTGTCGTGCCGACGGCAGAAGGCCGACAGAGCCCCGATCTGGTACTGCACCAGCGCGGCGAGTTCCTCGTCCCCGACGCTCATCTCTCGTCGACCGAAGCCCTGCAGATCGGGAAAGGCCGGGTGCGCGCCGATCCCGACGCCATCCTCGCGCGCGCGCCGTACCGTCTCGTTCATGACGCTCGGGTCGCCCGCGTGGAAGCCGCAGGCAACGTTCGCCGAGTCGAGGTAGCCGAGCAGCGCCGCATCGTCGCCCATCGTCCAGGCACCGAAGGACTCGCCGAGATCGGCGTTCAGGTTGAGTCTCATGAGGCGGGGTCGGTGATGGGTTCGGCGCCGTCGGTCACGCCGTCGACGAGATTGTGGTTCAGCAGACGGGCGGTGTCGATCGCGTCCGGGGGCAGCGTCGTGATCGACGCGAGGTGACGTTCGAGCGCGTGAGCGCGCTCCCGGACGAGCTCGATCGCGCGTTCGGTGTCGACCCGCTCGAGGCGGAAGCGGGTGCCCGGACGCTGTACCGCGAGGCGGAACAGATCCGCCGAGAGCACGGTCGCGATCTTGGGGTAGCCGCCGGCCGTGTGCGCGTCGGCGAGCATGACGATCGGCTTGCCGCTTCCCGGGACCTGCACGGAACCAGGGACGATGGCGTCCGAGACGATGTCCCGCGAACGCGCGTCGCGGTGCGCGAGCGGCGGGCCGTCGAATCGCGCTCCCATGCGATCGGCTTCGGCAGACAGGGTCCACGGCGTCGCGAAGAAGGCGTCGACCGATGGCGCGTCGAAGGCGTCGACCTGAGGGCCGGGCACCGCCTGCAACGACAGCGGCGCACCGTCGGCGGCGATCGCGGGCTCGAACGGATCACAGCCGCGTTCGGCTCGAGCCGGTGCGCCCTCGCTCATGATGTCGCCGTCGGCCGACGGCTCGAGCGAGCAGGACAGAACGTCGCCGGCGGCGAGTGCGCGACCGTCCAGTCCGCCGAGCCCCGCTCGCGCATAGGTCGATGCGCTGCCCAGCACCGCCGGGACCGACAGCGCCTGCACCGCGATCACGGCCAGTCGCGCCGCTCCGGTGTCACGCAGGACGATCTCGTCGCCGGGTAGCGACCGGTGGCTTCGCCATGGAGCGAGCATGCGTCGCTCGCCGCTCCGGAGCAGCGTGACGTCGGCATCGCCGACGTGTGCGAGGCGGATCGCCCGCTCGTGCACGCTCAGTCGCAGGCCGCCTTCGAAGCACTCGATGACGGCCGCATCCGCGTCGTTGCCGACGAGGCGGTTGGCGATCGTCATCCACGCCGGGGCCAGTGCGCCCGCGCGCGGCACGCCGAGCCGGCGCAGTCCGGATCTGCCGCGATCCTGGAGCGTCGTCAGCGGACCGCCCGCCAGCACCTCGATCGTCACGCGCGCAGCGTGTCGGGGTCGAGACGGTCGGCAGCCATCTCGTTCACGAGATGGGCATGCTCGTCGGCGTCGATCGAACGGAAGCGCACCGCATCGGCCGGCTGCAGCAGGGCCGGCGTCGCGCGGCAGGCGTCGAACAGAGGCACCGGGCAATGACCGATGAGGTGCCAACCGCCGGGGCTCTCCCAGGGATAGATCGCCGAGAGGGTGTTGGCGACCGCGACGCTGCCGGCGGGTACCCGCACACGCGGTGTCGGCCGACGCGGTCGCTGCAGGGCCGGATCGATGTCGCCCAGAAAGGCGAAGCCGGGCAGGAAGCCCAGCATGTAGACCACGAGCGGCGTATCGAGGTGGCGCCGAACGAGTTCGTCGTCAGGCAGCGCGGCCTCGGTGGCGAGTGCATCGAGGTCGGGCCCGTGATCACCGCCGTAGAGGACCGGCAGCACCCAGGTGGCGGGGCCGTCGCCGGGCTCGGTCGAGCCCTCGTTCCGGGCAGGTTCCGCCAGCGTCGTCAGCAGGCGCGCGGGAGTGGTGAGGAGCGGGTCGAACAGCAGGGCCAGCGAGCGGAAGGTCGGGACCGTCTCGATCAGCCCGGGCAAGGCCCCGTCCGCTGCCAGTCGACGAACGTGCGCGTCGAGTGCGCTGACCCGCTCGAGCAGCGAGCGTTCGATGGTGGTGCCGAACTCGAGAACGAAGGCGCTGTCTCCGGCGTCTCGTCGCTCGGCACCCGCGAGCGGCGAAACCCCGATGCCGGTCGGCATGTCGGTCGTTCCGCGGTCGATGCTCGGCGACACGACCGCGACAGCGCCGGCGGGATGGCCGGGGCGTGCGCGACCTGCGTGCCGGCGGGGCGGGTCAGGCCGTCGCCGCCTCGCGACTCTTCTTGCTGCCCTTCTTCCCCGACGCGCTCTTCTCGTCGTCGTCGGCGTCCGCCGCCGCGGTGATCGTCTCGATCTCGGACAGCAGCTTGGCATCGGCACTCGGTACCGCGTCCGCCTCGTCGCCCACCTTGCCCTTGACCGACGAGGCCCAGGTGTCGAGTTCGCGGTAGGCGGCCAGCAGGGTCGCGCTCTTTTCCTTCAGACCGGCCAGGGTCTCGAGCTCGTCCTTCTGGTCCTTCGTCTCCTTGCGCAGCTTGCGGGCAGCGTCCTCGGCGGTCTTCCGCGCATTGCCCTCGTCGAGCTTCTGCTTCTTGAGGGTACGAAGCTTCTTCAGGATGTTCTCGGGCGTGTCCGCGAGGGCGGAGTTGATCGCCTTCAGCTCCTTCTTCTGATCCTCGACATCGCGCTTCGCCTTCTTCAGTGCGTCCGCGTTGTCCTGCCGGCCCGTCTCGAGGGACTGCTCGGCGGCCTCGCGACCCTCACGTGCCTCGTCGCGCTGGCGTTCGGCCTCGAGCCGCGCCTTGTCGGTCTTCTTGACCTCCATCTGCATGGCGCTGATCTCCTCGGCGGCGCGGTTACGCGCGGCGATGATGTCGGCGTCGGCATCGCGGGCGCGCTTGACGGCTGCGTCGAGCGCTTCGCGGAGATCGTCCGCGGTGAAATCGTCACCCAGCTCCAGGGCGTTGGCCGCCTCGTTCATCAGGACCTGCTTGCCGATGGCCAGGTCCTTCCAGATTCTCAGTTGCTGTTCGGTATCGGATTGACTCACGTATTGATCTCTTGAAGACGAAGGGTGATGCGCGAGGTCTCGTGACCGATGCATCGAGAGGCGGAACGGGGCGGGTTGGGGGTCAGGTCTGACTCGACGGCGTTCGATTCGGGCGCAAGGTGCGGCCGGAACCGCAGTCGGATGGACCGATGTGGCGGGGACATCCGGCAAGCGCGCCTCGCGGGGCGGGAACCGGGTGTTCGACGAAGGGCGATCGGGGAAAGAGCTCCAGGACCGGGCTTCGCGCCATCCATGACTCCCAAGTATACCGTGTTTGCGACGAATGGATCATGATGCGGCGCTGCCGACCGCCGACGAGCCGCCGAACCGTGAACCCCACCCCCTTCCTGCGCGACAACGCGCGCTGGCTCGTCGGCGGATTCGCGCTCACGTTCTTCTCCAGTTTCGGGCAGACCTTCTTCATCGCCCTGTTCGCCGCGGACATCCGCGCGGCGCATGCGCTCAGCCACGGCGACTTCGGCGTGCTCTACATGGGTGCGACCCTCGCGAGCGCGGCGACGCTGGTGATGATCGGTCGCGTGGTCGATGTCTGGCCGCCCGCAGGCGTTGCCAGCGTCGTCGTGCTGGCACTGATCGGCGCCTGTCTGCTGATGGCCTCCGCCCGCTCGGTGCTCGTGCTCGGTCTCGCCATCTACCTTCTGCGACTGTTCGGCCAGGGGATGATGTCGCACACCGCGATGACCGCGATGGGACGCTGGTTCGTCGCCGGTCGGGGACGTGCGGTCTCGATCACCGCGACCGGACACCAGCTCGGGGAAGGAATGTTGCCGCTGGTGGTGACCGCGCTGGCCGCGTTTCTCGACTGGCGAACGCTGTGGGTGGCCGGGGCCGTCCTCCTCGCGATCGTTGCCTTGCCGCTCGTGCGGATGACGCTCCTCGTCCCGCGGGTGCCGAGCGCCGCTGACACGGCGCGCTCGGAAGTCGGGCCGCAGTGGACTCGCGCCGACGTGCTCCGGGACGGTGCTTTCCGGGTAGTGATGGTCGGCGTGCTCGCGCCGGCCTTCATCGGCACCTCGGTGTTCTTCCATCAGGTACACCTCGCGGAGATCAAGGGCTGGTCCGGCACCCTGGTCGCCGGTTCCTTCGCCGTGATGTCCATCGCGACGGTCGTCTGCGCGCTCGCCGCCGGGCGCCTGATCGACCGCATCGGCGCGCGGCGGCTGCTGCCCTTCTTCCTCCTGCCGCTCGCGCTAGGCTGCGCGCTGCTCGCCGTCGCCTCGGCCCCGGCGACACTGTTCGCCTTCATGACCCTGCTCGGTGTCTCCTACGGCATCTCGAGCAGCGTGTTCGGCGCCATCTGGCCGGAGCTCTACGGCAGTCGCCACCTCGGTGCGGTGCGATCGGTGGTCTTCGCCGGCATGGTCTTCGCCTCTGCCCTCGGCCCCGGACTGACCGGCTCGCTGATCGATCGCGGCGTGGGCTTCGAGACGCAGCTACTGTGGATGGCGTTCTGGTGCGGTGGCGCCCTGATCGCGATGACGCTCGTGTCCCGCCGGCTCGGCCGACGCGAGGCCGTGCTCCCGATCGTGAACTAGCCGTCGGTCGACGGCGGGTCGAGTTCGGCCGCCGGCCGTGAGCGGTAGCGCGGGAACGACCATTCGAAATGCAAGGCGAGCCCTCGGAGGGTGAAGGCCGTCACGAAGCCGCCGAGCCCCGCGAGATCGCGCGACAGCGGCGTCCGGTCCAGCGCGACGAACACGATCGCGCCGAGCAGCGCCGCGGTGACGTAGATCTCGCGCTGCAGGACGACCGGCATCTCCGCGCCGAGCACGTCCCTGATGATGCCGCCGAAGGTCGCCGTGATCGTGCCCATCACGATCGCGACGAAGGCGCCGGTGCCCGCCTCCAGTGCGGTCGTCGCGCCACCCACGGCGAACACCGCGAGACCGAGCGCGTCGAGCCACAGCAGGACGGTCAGTCGCGAGGTCGGCAGGTGCGCGAAGACGTAGACCAGAAGCGCCACCCCGGCCGACATCATCACCGGCGTCGGGTCGACCACCCAGCCGACCGGTGAGAGTCCCAGCAGGAGATCGCGCAGCGTGCCGCCTCCCACACCGGTGACGATGGCCAGCAGCGCGAAGCCCGCGATGTCCATCTGGCGACGCGAGGCCACGAGTGCACCGGTCGCGGCGAAGGCGAGGATGCCCACGCTGTCGAGCAGTTGAGCGAGCAGGGCGATCACGGGATCACAGGGCTCCGGTCCTTACGAGGTAGAGGTAGATCGTCAGCGTGACGACGGAGCACGACGTCGAGAGCACGACCACGCTCGATGCCCGCTCTTCCCACACGCCGTACTGCTGGGCGATGACGAAGACGTTGGTGGCCGACGGCAGGGCGGCGAGCAGCACCGCGGCATGCAGCCAGACGGGCTGGATACCCGCCAGTGGCGCGAGCAGCAGATAGACGAGGGTGGGGTGGACGACGAGCTTGATCGGGATCAGCCAGGCAAGCTCGGGCGGCACGCGCCGGAGCGGCCGCAGCGCCGCCGTCACGCCCATCGCGAACAGCGCGCAGGGAGCCGCCGCGTTCGACAGCGAGAGCAGCAGGGCGTCGAGCGCCGACGGCGGTTGCCAGCGGAGGGCGGCGGCCGCGATGCCCGCGATCGTCGCCAGGATGAAGGGGTGCGTGAGGATCTTTCCCGCGATGCCGCCGAGCAGTCTCGCGAGGGACTCGCGCGGCGCACCGTCCTCGCCGCGCCCCCCGAGCGCCATCAGCAGCGGGGCGAGCGTGAAGTGCATGGCGTTGTCCAGACAGAACACCAGGGCAACCGGCACGCCGGCTTCCGGACCGAAGGCGGCGATCGCGAGCGGCGGACCCATGTAGCCGATGTTGCCGTAGGCGCCGGCGAACCCCTGCACCGTCGCCACCTTCGTGCCGCCCCGACCCGCCAGACGCGTGATCGCGAAGCAGAGCGTGAACACGAGGAAGGTACCGAGCGTGGTGCGCAGCAGGAAGTCGCCGTTGGCGAACTCCGCCATCGGGGTTCGGGCGAGCAGCCGAAAGAACAGCGCAGGCAGCGCGATGTAGAGGATGAACACGTTCAGCCAGGCGAGCCCGGCGAGCGGTTCGGGTCTGAGCCGGCCGGCGATCCAGCCGAGGAGGATCAGCGCGAACAGCGGAAGGACGAGCCCCGCGACCTGCAGCACCGGCCGCGCCTCAGACGACCTTGCCGGGATTCAGGACGCCCCTCGGGTCCAGCAGCCGCTTGAGCGAGCGCATCATCGCGATCTCCTCGCTCGTGCGGGAGCGGGTCAGGTGCGCCCGCTTGGCGAGACCGATGCCGTGCTCGGCCGAGATCGAGCCGCCGATCGCCTCGAGCGGCCCGTAGACGATGTCGTCGCTGTCGGCGTGCCAGGCCTCGAGTTCGGCCGGCGAGTCGGCCTCTCGCCGGGTGTCGAGCGCCTGCGGCGCGACCATCAGATGCAGGTTGCCGTCGGCGAGATGCCCGTAGGCGACGAAGACCGCCTCGGGCCAGCGCGCGCGCACGGCGCGTTCGACCTCGATCAGATAGCGCTCCATCTCGACGATCGGCAGGCTCACGTCGTAGACGAACACGGGATCGTGTCGGAGCGCGATGTCGATGTGCTCGCGGATGTGCCAGACATCGGCGCGCTCGCGTTCCGACTGGGCAACGACGGCGTCGACCACGAGACCGTCCTCGAAGGCGGTGGCCAGGGTCTCCTCGAACAGCGCCGCATCCCGCTCGGGGTCCGCGCCGCGGGATTCCAGGATCGCGTAGATCGGGTAGTCGCGACCGAGCGGCGCCGCGACGCTTCCCTCGTTGTCCGGATCGGTGTTGAGCCGGTAGAAGGCGTTCCAGAGCACTTCGTAGGCGTTGAGGGTGCCTCCGAAGGCGCCGTCGACCCGCGCGAGCAGGTCGGTGACCTGGTCGAAGCGCTCGAATGCCACCAGCGCGCTCTGCACGCTGCGGGTCGGCGCGCGCAGTCGCAGCACCGCACGCGTGACGATGCCGAGCGTGCCTTCCGAGCCGATGAACAGTTGCTTGAGATCGTAGCCCGCGTTGTTCTTGAGCATGCGGTTCATCGAGGTCAGCACGGTGCCGTCCGCGAGTACCGCTTCCAGTCCGAGCACCTGCGCCCGCATCATGCCGTGACGAAGGACGGACAGGCCGCCGGCGTTGGTCGAGATGTTGCCGCCGATGGTGCACGAACCACGCGCTCCGAGGTCGAGGCCGAAGGCGAGGCCGGCGTCGCGCGCGGCGTCCTGCACGCGCTCCAGCGCGCAGCCGGCGTCGACGGTGATCGTGCGCCCGACCGGGTCGACGGTCGCGATGTCGCGCATCCGCTCGAGCGAGAGGACGACGTCGCCGGCGCCCGCGCGATCACCATCCACCAGGCCGGTCACGCCGCCGTGGGTCACGACCGACTGCCCGCTCGCGTGGCAGGCCGCCAGCACGGCTGAGACCTCGGTGGTCGAGGCCGGACGCACCAGCGCCCCGGCGGCGAGCGGTGCCGGGTTCCAGAAGTGCGTCGCCCGGGCGCGAACGTCGTCACCGACGAGCACGTTCGCGTCGCCGACGACCGACCGCAAGGTCGCGAGCAGGGCGCCGGCAGGCCGCTCGGCAGCGCGCTCGTCGAGGGGGCGGGACAGGGTCATCGACATCCGTTCGGGCTCCGCACGGGACGTGCGCCGTGCGGCACGTCGTCGGGGTCGAGTGTAGCCGGGGGCGTGTCAGCGCGTGGCGTGCAAGTTGCACCCCCCGAGCCTCTCGTTCCGCCTTTCGGTGCCGTCCACATGCACGCCGAGCGATCTTCAGTGCCGCCCTTGCCCGTGCCTGTCGGCGTGCCGGAAGCCGGGCGGCCGAGCACGGTGCCGTTGTCTGTCGAACAGGCGGCGCGGCTCTCGACAGCGGTGCGATGGGCGGCGCGTCTCGCCGCCTGCGGCCCGGGCAGGCCGTCCGACGTGCATGAACGCTGGCCGGTCGACACGCCTCTGCCGCGGGGTATCGATGAGCTCGCGCGCCGCGCTCACGGGTCCGGGCGGGTCACACGCGTCGCGCTGCCGGATGAGCGAGACGAATGGCTGGCGATTCCGCACGGCGGCGACACGGTCACGGTGCTCGGCGCGCGCGACCTCGACGACGAACGACGCGCCCGTCTGCTTGCCGCGTTCGAGCGCGGCGAGGCCGAGGGGTCCCGGGCGCCCGCGACGATGCGCGCACCCATGGCGCCCCGGACGCCAGCCGTGTCCGGCGAGGCGTCGATCGAGCGGTCGATGCTGGACGCGCTGGCTGCCCACGGGGCACTCGAAGCGGTCGCGCTCGCCATGGCCGACGCGACGGCGACCGTCACCGGGAGTCGCCGCGTCACGCTCGGCGTCGAACGCGCCGGGCGGGCACGCTTGCTGGCCATCTCCGGCGAGGCGCGACCCGACCGGCGTCGGGACGCCGTGCGCGCGCTGCAGCGCGCGCTGCAAAGCGCCCTCGATGGGCACGGCGTCGCGCCCGACGACGGCGACCGGACGACGGTCGCCGTGTGCCGGCAGGGGGCGCACGGCGCGCCAGCGATCGCCGTGCTCGAACGGACGCCCGAACAGGCGTTCACCGACGCGGAGCGCGCGGCCATCGAACGGGAGCTCGACCCGGCGCTGGCGCTGATCGGCTGGCTCGAGCAGGGCAACGCGGGTCGTCTGGAGCGCGCCGTCGATCGCGTCCGCGCCGGCTGGCGCGAGCTGCGCCGCGGGGAGGCGCCGCGCCTCCGCTGGATCGCGGTCGCGTCGCTGCCTGTGCTGATCGCTGCGCTTTCCGTACCGCTTCCCTACCGCGTCAGTGCGCGCGTGGTCGTCGAGGCGAGCGAGCGGCAAGTGCTCACCGCCCCGCACGCCGGTCACGTGCGCTCGGCGCGTGCCCGAGCGGGCGACACGGTCAGCGAAGGGGAGGTGCTGGCGACCCTCGACGATCGGGAACTGTCGCTCGCCCGCGATCGATGGCTGGGCGAGGCCAGCAAGAACCGCGCGGAGCAGTCGCGCGCCCTCGCCGCACGCGATCGGGTGGAGCTCGCTCGCCTGCGCGCGGACGAGGCGCGACTCGAGGCGGAGCTTGCGCTGGTCGACGAGCGGCGGGCGCGCGGGATCCTGAGAGCGCCGTTCGACGGCATCGTCATCGCAGGTGATCCGACGCGCTCGCTGGGCGCACCGGTGGCCGCCGGAGACGTGCTGTTCGAAGTCGCCGCCAGCGCGCGCCGCTCGTCGCTGGTGGAGATCGAAGAGCGCGACATCGCCTGGATCGCGCCCGGCGCCCGGATCGCGGTGCGCATGGCTGCCTCGCCTCGCGAGGTCCGTGAGGCGACGCTCGACGCCCTCGTGCCGGTGGCGGTCGCGGAGACCGGCAGAAGCGTCTTTCGAGTGCCGGCGACCTTCGTCGACGGCGCCGATGCCGCGCTCAGCCCCGGCATGCAGGGGGTCGCTCGCATCGACGCCGGCAAGCGCTCCCTGGCCAGCGCATGGACCCGTGTGCTGCGAGAACGGCTGTTGCTACTCGGCTGGTCGCTCGGACTGGTTCGTTGAACGGCACCGGCGGTTGGGAGGCGATCCGCGCGACGCGCCCGACGCTCGCGCCACACGTCACGGTGCACCGGCGCGACGTGCGGGGCGAGCCGTGGGCGATGCTCCGGAACACCGTCAACGGCGAGCAGGTCCGGCTGAACGGGGCGGCGCTCGACGTGGTGCTCGCGCTGGATGGTGTCCGCACGCTCGCCCAGACACTCGAGCGGGTCGCGCCGGACGCCGACGATGCCGTTCGCGATGCGCTGGCGCCCGCGCTCCTCACGCTCGAAGCGAGCGGGCTGCTCGGCTTCGGCCGTGCGAGCGACACCGAGCGGCTGGTCGCGCGGGCCCGAGCGCGGCGGCGGGGTCGCTTCGATCCACTGGCGTTGCGTCTGCCACTGCACGACCCGGACGCCTGGCTGTCGCGCCTGGCGCCGACGCTCGCCCGCGTTCGCGGACGGCACGTGCTCCTTGTCTGCGCGGTTCTGTGCAGCGGGGCGCTGGCCGTCGCCTTCGGCCGCAGCGAGTCGATCGCCGACGAGATCGCCCGCGTCGCCGTCACGCCCGCGCACTGGTGGCTGTATCTCCTGGCCTACCCTGTCCTGAAGTTCGTGCACGAGCTGGCGCACGCCGTCGTGGTCAAGCGGCACGGGGGCGCGGTGCACGAGGCCGGGCTGACCCTGCTCGTGCTCATGCCGGTGCCCTACGTGGACGCCTCGGACAGCGCGGTCTTCACTGCCCGGTCCGCACGCCTCGCCGTGGGCGCCGCCGGTCTGGTCGCCGAGGCCACGCTCGCCGCGGCGTCCCTCTTGCTCTGGAGCATCACGGAGCCGGGCGCGGTACACGACCTGGCCTTCGCGGCGGCCGTGCTCGGATCGATCGCCACCCTGCTGTTCAATGCCAACCCCTTGCTGCGATTCGACGGCTACCACCTGTTGCAGGACCTGCTCGACATGCCGAACCTCGGCACCCGAGCCAACGCCTGGTTGAGCTGGCTGTTCCGTCGTCACGTGCTGCGCGCGAGGGTCGGTCGATCGCCGGTCACCGGGCCGCGCGAACGGCGCTGGCTGACGAGCTACGGCGTCGCCAGTCTCGCCTACCGCTGGGTGCTCACCGCGACGATCGCGCTCTACCTCATCGAGACGGTACCGCTCGCCGGCGTCGCGCTGGCGGCGTTCGCGGTGTACCGCCTCGCGTTGCGGCCGGCCCGACGCGGGCTTGCCTATCTGCGTGAGTCGGACGAGGTGGCCGGTCACCGGACGACGGCCGCGGTCTCGATCGGCGGGATCGCGTTGACGCTCATCGGACTGATCGCGTTCGTGCCGCTGCCGGCCAGCACGCGGATCGAAGGGGTGTTGCGCCCCGCCGCGCAGGCGACCCTGCAGGCGGCCACGGACGGGCGTATCGCCGCCGTGCTCGCTGCGCCCGGCGATTCGCTGCAGGCGGGCCAGACCGTGCTGCGCCTCGCGGCGCCCGAGCTGCAGGGGAGGCGTGCGGTGCTCGACGCGGAACTCGACGTGCTGCAGACGCGCCGGCGGGCCCTGCTCGACGCCGATCCGGTGGAGGCGGCGCGCCTCGCCGCGGATATCGCGGTGGCGCGCGCCGAGGCCGATGCGCTCGCCAGGGACGCGGCTGCCCTCGAGGTGCGCTCCGCGCGAAACGGCCGTTTCGCGGTGGAGGGGGCCGGCGTCGCGCGAGGCCGCCCGGTGCACCGGGGCGAGGTGCTCGGTCACGTCGTCGGTGACGAGGCCCTGCGCGTCGATGCGATCGTCGATCAACGCGCCGTCGGCCGCGTGCGCGCCGGGGTGCGCGATGTCCGGGTCAGGCTTGCGGAACGCATCGGGCGTTCCCTGCCCGCGTCGCTCGTCGCCGAGACGCCGGCCGCTGATCGCTCCCTGCCGAGCGCGGCGCTCGCCTTCGACGGATCGCGCGGCACGCGCCTTGCTTCCGGTGAAGCGACGCTCCGGACGCTCGAGCCGGTGTTCCATCTCGAGATCGGTCTGCCCGAGGACATCCAGGCGAGCGGGGTCGGCGGACGAGCCTACGTCACGCTGGTCCACGATCCGGAGTCGCTCGGACGCCGGTGGTGGCGCTCCGCGCGCCAGCTCTTTCTCGCAAGACTTTCCGTCTGAGACGCACATGGTTCATGCATCCGGCCCGACCACTGACCGATCCGCCACCGGCGCGGTGCCGGACGTGACCGAGCGGCATCGACGCTCGGACGGCCTGCGTCCACCCGGGCTCGCCGTGCTCGGCACCCTGAGCGCCATGCTTCTCGTCGGCGCGCTCGTACCCGTATCCAGCGCCTCCCGCGAGGTGCTGTCCGATATGGACTGCATCGTCGAGCCGAGCGCCATCGTCGATCTCGGTGCCGCGGTGCCGGGTCTGCTGGCCGAGACGCTGCACGATCGAAGCGACTTCGTGGCGGCGGGCACCCTCATGGGACGACTGGAGAGCGGGGTCGAGGAGGTCGCGCTCGCCATCGCCGAGGAACTGGCCGGGAGCGGTACATCGATCGAACTTCGCGCCACGACGAACGCCTTCGGTGCGCGCACGCTCGACCGCAACCGCCGTCTGGCGGACGACGGCTCCATCTCGGAACAACGGCTCGACGAGGTCCGCACCGAGTCCGGCATCGCCGCGCTGCAGCTTCGCCAGGAGCGCGAGAGCCAGTACCTCGCGCAACTCGAACTCGCGCGGGCTCGAACGGTCCTCGCGCGACGCGAGATCAGGAGCCCGATCGACGGCAGCGTCGTCGACCGCTTCCACGAGGCGGGCGAGTACGTCGAAGGCGATCCGGTGTATCGGGTCGCACGGCTTGATCCGCTGCACGTCGAGGTGATCGTGCCGGTCGAGTACCTCGCCACGCTGGAGGCCGGCATGGAAGGCGCCGTGACGATCGCCGTGCCCGGCTTCGAGGACCGCGTCCTGGACGCGACCGTGCGACGCATCGATGCCGTCGCCGATGCGGCCAGCGGCAGCTACGGTGTGCGCCTCGTGTTGCCCAACCCGGATCTGGACATCCCGAGCGGCGTGCGGTGCGAGGTCGATTTCCTCGCCGGATGACACCGTGAGCACGTACCGCGAGCGCGAGGAGCACGACCGCCGTCGCCTGCCGATGGCCGAGCGGCTCGAGCCGCGCCTGCTCTATTCGGCCGACGCGCTCGGCCCGCTGGCGCCCCTGCTGGACGCGCGCGACCCGTTCCTGCCGATCGACGACGAGTTCGCGCGTCTGGTCGCCGCCGTCGAGCCGCCGGCGACGCCCGCGGCCGTGGGCGCCGGCCACGTCGTGTTCGTCGACGCGACGGTGCCCGATGCAGAACGCATCGCGGGCGAGGTCGCGGCGAGCGGTGCGCGCGCGGTGCTGGTGGGACCGGACGAAGACGGTCTGCTCGTCATCTCGCGAACGTTGGCGGAGCTGGAGGAGGTCGCGGCGATTCACCTGTTCGCGCACGGGACCGACGGCGCGCAGCGCCTCGGTCACGCGACGCTCGACATCGCCGCCCTCGACGCCGACGCGCCCGGAATCGCGCGCTGGGGCGATGCGCTCGCCGAGCATGGCGACATCCTCCTGTACGGCTGCGATGTCGGCACGGGCTCCGTGGGCCTGCGCCTGATCGGCGAACTGGCCACGCTCACCGGCGCGGACGTCGCGGCGAGCGAGAACCGCACCGGGCACGCGGCGGCGAACGGTGACTGGGCGCTGGAGCGTTCGAGCGGGCGAATCGAGGCAGACACGCTCGACGACGGCATCGTCGGCGAGGACTGGGAACACGCGCTCGCGACGATCGTGATCTCGAACCCGGACGACTCGATCACGACGCTGCCGGAAGAATTCGACCTGGCGGCGCTGGCGGCGTGGCAGGCCGACGATCCTGCCAACAACAGGGCGACCCTGCGCGACGCGCTGATCGCGGCGCGCAACGGCGACGACCCGGCGCGCGTCGATCGCATCGAACTCGCGGAGGGCGTCTTTCGTCTGGCACTGGACGGGGATGACGACGCCGCGCTGACGGGAGACCTCGACGTCGAAGGGCGGGTAGTGATCGTCGGCCTGGGTACGTCCGGGTCTCCGACCGTGGTCGACGCCAACGGTCTCGATCGCGCATTCGAGGTGCTCGGCACCGGCGCGCTGACGCTCGAGAACCTGACCGTCACCAAGGGGTTTCACGTGGGTGACGGCGGTGGGATCAACGTCAGGAGCGGCGGCGAATTGATCCTGCAGGACGTCACGCTGCTGGACAACGAGAGTTCGGCCGACGGCGGCGGTGTCCATGCCGACGATGGGACGACGCTCACCGTCGACGACAGCACCTTCGAGGCGAATCGCACGTCGGGGGGGGACGGGGGCGGCATTCACGCGCGCGGCGCGGTGGCCATCGCCGACAGCGTGTTCGAGGACAACCGCGCCGTCGGCGGCACGCCGGCGGACGGCAGTCGCGGCGGCGGCCTCTACACCGCAGGCGATGCGATCGTGATCGGCTCACTGTTCGAGAACAACGTCGCGCGTGCCTACGGTGGGGCGATCGATGCGCGAGGGGCACTCACGCTGAGCGAGAGCGTCCTCTTCGGGAACGCCTCGGATGGCGCGGCGGGTGGGGCGCGGATCGATGGCGTGTTGACGATGGCCGACACCGCGATCGGCGCGAACACCGCGAGCCGGGTGGCGGGCGTCGAAGCGAAGGGCGGCGGGACGATCGAGCGCTCGTCCTTCGTCGACAACGAGGCGGATGTCGATGTCGGCGCCTTGCGCGTCGAGGGCGTCGCGCCGCTCGTCGTGACGAATGCCACCTTCGCCTCCAACACGGCCATCGACGGCTTCGCGGGCGCGGTTCATCTGACGGGCGACGCCGACGCGACGTTCACCAACACGACCTTCTTCGGAAACAAGGACGACGACGAGGCGGGTGCGATATACGTTCAGAGCGGTGTCGCGGAGATCCGCAACTCGGTCTTCGTCGCGAACGTCTCCGATGGCGGCAAGACCGATTTCGCCGGCGATGTGCGGTCGGCCGGATTCAACGCCTTCCAGTACGACGTCTCGGTGGCGCAGCTCGAGGGCGACCGCGAAGGCGTCGACGCCGCGTCGATCGCTCTCGGCGGTATCACCGACATCGGCGATCCACTGACGCCGTCGGGACGCTTCGTGCAAGGCTTCGTCCCCGGTCCGGGCAGCATCCTGATCAACGCCGGCGGCGAGGTGGATCACCGTCAGGATGCTGCGGGGGCGCCGCTCGATCAGATACCGGACATCGGCGCGGTGAACGTCTCCTCCGATGGCGAGACGATCTACTACATCAACCAGCAAGGCCAGATCGTGCGGGTGGGCGTGTCGCTCGACCACCCCCAGGTCATCCTCGACGGAATCGTCGGCCCGCAGGACATCTCGGTCGACATCGTGGGCGGACGGCTTTACTGGCTCGAACAGGGCAACATCGTCTCCAGTTCGCGACTCGACGGCAGCCAGTCCCGCGTCGAGACGACCGTCGCGGTGCGCGCCTCGGGAATCGCCGTCGACGCGGCCGGCCGGAACTTGCTCGTCGCTCATACGGCGCCCGGGGCCGGCATCGACCGACACGTCATCGGCCCGGCGGGGCTGGGCGCGGCGTCGGCAGCGGTATCGACGGGAATCGCCGATCCGATCGACCTCGTCACCTACCCGGGTGCGGCGGGCGAGTCCGCGCGCGTCTACTGGGTCGATCGGGGTGGCGTCAACGTCCTGCCCGCCGTCAAGTCGGCCGAGGTCGAGGGTGAGAACGAAGACGTGATCGAATACACCGGTCCGTTGACCGAACTGCAAGGTCGGTTCACCGGTATCTCGATCACGGGAGACGGTTCCCGGCTGTTCTGGAGCAAGGAGAGCGGCAACGACGATGTCGCGGCCTATGTCGACCTCATAGACGGCGCGCGGATCCAGGAGTTCGTCATCAGCCCCAATCTCGACCCGATCGGCATCCTGCACCTGCCGATCGCCGAGCGTGTGTGGCTGACGTCGCAGATCAACGGTACGGTCGTCCTCTTCGAGGAGGACCTGCAGTCGACGTCGGTGGGTCGCGCGGTGCTGGGATTCCCCGTCCGTTCGGACCTCGCCGCCACCAGCCCGGTCGACGCGCCGCCTGTCTTCGAGCCGGACCCGACGGCCTCGCTCGAGGTCACCGAGGGCGAGAGCGCTCCGCTGAGCGTCGCGGGCCTGCTCGCGAGCGACGACATCACACGCTCGGAAGATCTCGTCTGGCGTGTCGAGAGCGGCCCGGCGCACGGTTCGATCGTGCTGGACGGCAACGTGGTCGATCGTTTCACTCAGGGTGACGTCGATGCCGGACGGGTGGTGTACGAGGATGGGCCGAACGGCGAGACGAGCGACACGTTCGAGCTTCTCGTGAGCGACGGGGCGAACGATTCCGGGCTGCTGAGGGTGGATGTCGAGGTGGTCCCTCCGGCCGAGGTCGCGCCGACGAGGGGTGGCGGAACCCTCACGCTGGTGGTCGACGAAGAGAGCGAGGTGCCGATCACCGAGGCCACGATCACGGTGACCGATCCCGACACCGACCCGGCCGACATCCGCTTCGACGTGCTGGAAGCGGGCGGCGGCGACATCCGCGTGACGGGGCAGAGTGGCCAGGCGACCTTCTTTACCGGTGCCGAACTCGCGGACGGGAAGGTCAGCTACCTGCACATCGACGGCGAGCGCGCGAACGAGACCCTCCGGCTCGCCATCTCGGACCCGACGAGCGCACCCTACGAGGAGACCATCGATATCGTCGTCACCCTGTCCGACGATGCCCCGACACTGACGACCGGGGCCGCCAGCGTGGATCAGGGAACGCCCTTCCAGCTGACGAGTGCCCAGGTGCTCGCCACGGACGTCGATACCGCCGACACCGATCTCGTGTACACGCTCGCGACACCGCTGGAAGACGCCACGCTGCAGGTCGACGGTGCGCTCGACGCCTCGACGTTCACGCAGCAGGAACTGCTGGACGGCAAGGTCTTCTACGTCCATGCGCGCACGAACACGAACGAGCACGAGCACGACGTCGAACTCACCCTCACCGACGGAAGCAACACGCTCTCCGACAACATCCGGGTCACGGTGAGCGCGAACGACGAGCTGCCACCGAACGGCGTCGAGGATTCGCTGACGGTGTCGGAGAACGGTGTGCAGGACAGGCTGGATTCCGGCGCGGACTCCGTGCTCTCCAACGACGACGACACGCAGGACGGGGTCGACGCGCTGACGGCGGAGCTCGTGAGCACGGTGAGCCATGGCGCGCTGACGTTCGCCGGTGACGGCACGTTCTCCTACGCACACGGAGGCGGGGAAGTGGCGAGCGACACGTTCGTCTATGCGGTGACGGACAGTTCCGGCAATCGATCCGAGGACGTCGTCGTCTCCATCGACATCGAGCCGGAGAACGATGCGCCGCGCACGGTCGGCACGCTCGACGCCCAGTCGGCGCGGGAGGCAGAGCCGTTCGAGCTGACCTTCGATTCGAACACGTGGACCGACGACGATCCGGATGACACGCTGAGTCTCGCCGTGTCCGTACGCCCCGCCAGTGGAGTCGACTCTCTCCCGGCGGACCCATCCGGTCCGCCCGACACGCGCCTGCCCGCCTGGCTGACCTACGACGCCGACACCCTGACTCTGTCCGGCACGCCCGGATTCGAGGACGCTGGCAGCTACGTGCTGAGAGTGGTCGCCATCGACGAGAGCGGCGAGCGAGCGGACGAGTTGCAGACGACCCTGGACGTCTCGGGCACGAACCGCGACCCGCAGATCCAGCGGCTGCTCGGTGGGTCGGTCGACGAGAACGATCCGGGCGGGCTCGTCGGCACCGTCGTGGTCAGTGATCCGGATGCCGGCGACGAGGTGACGCTGGCGGTCGTGGGCGACGACCGTTTCGGCATCGTCGACCGCGAGCTTCGCCTCGCGCCCGGCGTGAGTCTCGACCACGAGGCGAGTTCGTCCGAGACGGTCGTGATCGAGGCGAGCGACGGGGAGAGCAGCTCGCGGCGAACCTTCGACATCGTGGTGCGGGACGTGACCGACGGGCCCGATGCGGTGGACGACACCGTCGAGGTCCGCGAGGGATTCTCGGCAGATTCCCTCGACGATGGCGCGGAGTCGGTACTCGACAACGACGACACGGGCAGCGGCGAGCCGCGAGTGAGCCTGGTGGAGGGGCCGCGTCACGGATCGCTGCTCCTGAATTCCGACGGTACTTTCCTCTACGAGCACGACGGTGGCGAGAACCGCGCCGACGAGTTCCGGTACGCGGTCGAGGATGCGAGCGGTCAGCGCTCGGGCGCGACGGTCGTGATCGTGGTGAGCCCGGAGGACGACGTACCCTCGAACCTCACGATCGACGGCGTCACGCTACCCGAGAACGTGCCGGGCGCGCGGGTCGGCACGCTGTCGGCGGACGACGAACTCGCCCCGGATGCGCTGACGTTCGTCGCGAACGATCCGCGGTTCGTCGTGGAAGGTCGCGAGTTGCGCCTTGCCGACGACGTCTCGCTGGACTTCGAGTCGCCCGAGCCTGTCGAGATCGAGATCAGCGCGACCGACCCCGGCGGCCAGGTCGTGTCCGAGCGGTTCTCGATCACGGTGCTGGACGGCAACGACGCGCCGAGTGTCGCCGCCCGGCCGACTCCCCCGGACGTACTGGTGTCCGGCGCGACGTACACCGTGCCGTCCGGCACCTTCGTGGACGTCGATCGCGATACCTTGAGCTTCTCGGCCGCCACCGCCGATGGCGGCGCGTTGCCCGACTGGATCGCCTTCGATGAGCGGGGGCCGTCGTTCACGATCGTCGACACCGGTCCGGACGATGACCCCGACGCACCCCCGCAGGCGGAACGCGTCACCGTCCGGCTCTTCGCGACCGACGGGCGTGGCGGCGAAGTGGCGCTGGACATCGACCTGCGACGCGAACCACCGTTGGCGCCGGCGTTGCCCGAGCCGCCGCCCGAGCCGCCGCCCGAGGTGACGCCCGAGCCGTTGCCCGAGCCCGAGCCTGCCGCCGTGGCGCAACCGACGCCGGTACCGACGCCGACCCCGACGGTGGTCCCGACCGTGCCGATATCGCAGCCGGCCCCGGAGCCCGTCGACGAGGCGACGATCGACGAGGACGCTAGCCGAGTGACCGAGACACCGCCGGTCACCGTCCAGACCGGACCGGCAACTGCCGGCGCGAGGATCCAGACGGTCGATCTGCAGTCGCTCCTCGCCGGCGTGCATGAGCTCGCTCGACCGGAGCTCGTGGAACTCGAGTCCGTCGCGAGCGGCGCGTTCGACATCTCGCCGGTACGGGTCGAGACCACCGATGTCGACACGGTGGATCTCGACTCTCTGCTCGGCGAGGACACTGACGCCACGCGACGCGGCTTCGACGATCTCGCCGAAGCGCTCGAAGGCGAACGCGAGGCGCTGGAGGAACGGGCGAGCTTCGCGCAGACCCTCGTCGGCAGCTCGGCCGGCGTGACCTCCGGTCTCAGCGTCGGGTATCTGATCTGGCTGATCCGTGGCGGTACCTTGATGGGCAGCGTCCTGTCGTCGCTGCCCGCCTGGCGGTTCGTCGACCCCTTACCCGTGCTCGGTTCACTGGCCGACGGCGCCGACGGCGACGACGAATCGCTCGAAAGCCTGGTCCAGAAGCGCGGCCACGCGCCCGGGGACGAACCCGATCCGTCCTCACCCGATCCGGAGTGAACAACGCCATGCTCTCGACCCTGAAATCGTGGCGTCGTCGTCTACCGTCGCTGTCGACGCGCTTTCACATCGCCTTCGGGCTCTGCTCGCTGCTGACCAGCGTGGTGTTGCTCGCCAGCTTCCTGGGCTTCGTTCCGGATCGAGAAGCGGCCGTTCGCGAAGGGCGGGTGGCGCTTGCCGAGGCGCTGGCCTCGTCGAGTTCGATGCTGCTTCGCCGCGGGGACCTGAACGGCATACGCAGCGCCGTCGCCTTCATCGTCGAGCGCAACGACGATCTGCGATCGGTGGTCCTGCATCGCGATCGGGACGGCTCGGACGTGCTCCTGGGCGAGCAGCCGGTCGCGCTTGCCTCGGGTGAGCAGGCGAGCGCCGGTGCGGACGAGAACCCGCCGTCCGCCGCGACGAACGACGTGGTAAGCGTGCCGCTCTTCCGCGGCGAGCGGCGCTGGGGCGAGCTTCGCTTTCGTTTCGCGGATGTCGCCGCGGTGACCCTGATCGATCGCGCGAGAGGGTCTCCTTTCGGCCTGATGGCCTTCATCGGACTGGTGAGTCTTCCGCTGTTCTACTTCTATCTCGGTCGCATGCTCAAGGCACTCGATCCCTCCAGTGCGGTGCCCGGCAGGGTGCGCTCCGCGCTCGACACGATTGCCGAGTCGCTCTTCGTCATCGACGCCCGCGGGGACCTCGTGCTCGCCAATGCCGCCTTCGCCGACCTCGTCGGACAGCCCGCCGATGCCCTGCTCGGTGTGCCGGTCGCCTCGCTCGGCTGGGTGTCGGAAGGCGATGACGCGACCGTTCCCTGGGTGCGAGCGCTCGAGGACGGCCTGCCGACCCGACAGGATCTGCTTTCCTACGTCGACTCGAACGGGGTGCGTCGCCGATTCATCGTCAATTGCTCGCCGGTCAACGGTGCCAAGGGTCGCGTCGGCGGCGTGCTGGTCAGCATGGACGACGTCACCCGGCTCGAGGAACAGGAGCAGTTGCTGCGCGTGTCGATGGAGGCGGCCGAGGAGGCGAGCCGGGCGAAGAGCGCGTTTCTATCCAACATGAGCCACGAGATTCGAACGCCGATGACCGCCATTCTCGGCTTCACGGAGGTGCTTCAGCGGGATTCTTCCGGCGGCGAGGAGCAGCGACGTCGCCATCTCGCGACGATCGCCAGGAGTGGGCATCACTTGCTGGGGCTGATCAACGATCTCCTGGATCTCTCCAAAGTCGAGTCCGGCTCGATGTCGGTCGAACGGATCGACACCCGGCATGTGAGCATCGTTGCCGAGGTGGTGAAGACGCTTCGCGTCAAGGCGGAAGAGAAGTCGATCGGTCTGTCGTTGGAGATACTGGACGAGCTGCCCGAGACGATCGAGTCCGATCCGGCAAGACTTCGCCAGATCGTCACCAACCTCGTCGGCAACGCGATCAAGTTCACCGACGAGGGTTCCGTGACCGTGCGGCTTGGTCGGCTGCGCGATTGCCTGCAGATCGATGTCGTCGACACCGGCATCGGCATGAACGAGGCGCAGCAGGCGGACATCTTCGAAGCCTTCATCCAGGCGGATGCCTCCATCAATCGTCGATTCGGCGGCACCGGGCTCGGGCTTTCCATCAGCCGGGAACTTGCCCGTGCGCTCGGTGGTGAGGTCTCGGTGGCGAGCGCACCCGGCAAGGGAAGCACCTTCACGATCAGTGTGCCGATGGGTGACATCGACGAGGCGGCGCTGCTCCCGCCGGCCCAGCTGCTGGAACGGGCCGAGCAGGTCGATGCCGTCAAGGGCGGCGCATGGCGCTTTCCCGCGGCGCGCGTGCTGGTCGTCGACGACGCGGCGGAGAACCGGGAGCTGCTCGCCCTGCTGCTGGGCGAACTCGGACTGGACGTCACGCTCGCCTGCGACGGGCTGGAGGCCGTCAACAAGGTCGCGGCCGAGCCGTTCGAGGCCGTGCTGATGGATATCCAGATGCCGGTGATGGACGGCTACGAGGCGGTCGGCAAGCTGCGCAGCGCCGGCGCGACGCTGCCTGTCATCGCTCTGACGGCCAACGCGATGAAGGGCTACGAGGCGCGCATTCTCGAGGCGGGCTTCTCTCACTACCAGAGCAAGCCGATCGACATCGAACGCCTGACCGAGCTGCTGGCCGAACTGCTCGGCGGCGAGCGCCTGGCAGGTGACGATCCTGGCGCGATCGGCGAGGACGTGTCTTCGGTCACGGAACCGGATACGGTACAGCGTTCATCCCCCGAGGCTGCCGATAGCCCGATCGTGAGCGCGTTGCTGGACAGCGGACCGAAGTTCCAGCCCATTGTCGCGCGGTTCGTCCCGCGGCTCGTCGAGGAATGTGTGGTGCTACGTTCGGCATTCGAGTCCAGGGACCTGAACAAGCTCAAGACGACCGCGCACTGGCTGAAGGGTTCTGCGGGCAACGTCGGCTTCGGTGACTTCACCGGTCCGGCCGCTCGACTGGAGGCCTGTGTGAAGGCGGACGACATGGCGGGGGTCGAGCATGAGCTCGGCGTGATCGAATCGCTCGTCCCGCGGGTCCGTGCGGGACTCGACGGTGATGCACCCGGGCAACCGCTGGCGCGATCGGCATGAGCGAGTCCGACCACGTGCACGGCTCTGCGATGACGCCGACGGTCGAACTTCACGAGCGTCGGCTGATGGCGAGCGCGACCATCATGATGGTCGACGACGAGCCGATCAACATGGAGGTGCTGAAGGTGCATCTCGAAGGGGAGGGCTACGATCGCTTCGTCATGATCGAGGACTCCCGGCAAGCACTCGACGCCATGCGGGCGGACCCGCCCGACGTGCTGCTGCTCGATCTGGTGATGCCCGAGGTCTCCGGGTTCGACATCCTCGCCGGCATGCGCTCGGACGAGTGCTTGCGTCGCATCCCCGTGCTCGTGCTGACCTCCTCGAACGACGCCGAGACCAAGCTCGCCGCGCTGCAGGTCGGCGCGACGGACTACCTGGCGAAGCCCGTCGATCCCAGCGAGCTCGCCCTGCGCATGCGGAACACGCTCGCGTCTCGTGCCTGGCAGCAGCGCATGGCCGACATCGATGCCCTGACCGATCTGCCCAACCGGCGCTTCTTCACCAGTTTGCTGCGCGATCGCCTGAGCCGCGCCGCGGCGCCGCCGACCGAAGTCGATTCGAAGTCGTTCGCGGCGCTGGTGCTCGTCAACATCAACCGCTTCAAGGCGATCAACGACTCGCTCGGTCCGGAGAACGGTGATCTCGTGCTGCGCGTCTTCAGCAGTCGCGTGGTCGCCGCGCTCGGCAGGCGATCGCGACTCGCGAGCGATGATCTCATCGACTCGCGCCAGCTGGCCGATCACAGCCTGTCCTGTGTCGCACGGCTCGGCGGCGATCGTTTCGCGGTTCTTCTGCCGCTCGACGAGGACGAGTCCGACGGAGACGCGCTTGCCGGTCATCTGAAACGCTTCGCGGCCACCGCGGACGTGCCCCTGTCGATCGCCGGCGAGGAAATCTACCTCGAGGTCAGCATCGGCGTGTCGACGCTGAGCGCCAACACACCGTCGGTAGAAGCCCTGGTGAACGATGCGGAAACCGCGATGCGCCATGCGCAGCGACAGAGCGGTACCGCGTTCGCGTTCTACTCCGCCCAGATGGATGCCCGGGCGCGCGAACTCCTGAGCCTCGAAAACGGACTGCGCACCGCGGTCGACGCGGGCGAGATCTTCATCGTCTACCAGCCCAAGGTAGATGTGTACACCGGCAACGTCACCGGCGCCGAGGCGCTCGTGCGATGGATGAACCCGGAGTTCGGACTGATCTCGCCGGTGGACTTCATTCCGATTGCCGAGAACAACGGCATGATCGTGTCGATCGGCGCCTGGGTGATGCAGGAGTCGTGTCGCCAGACGCGCGAATGGCACGACAAGGGGCACACCCATCTCTGCATCGCGGTGAACGTCTCGATCCGTCAGTTGCAGGAGCCCGACTTCATGGACGTGGTCCGTACGGCGCTGGAAACCAGTGGTCTCGCGCCGCACGCGCTCATCGTCGAGCTGACCGAGAACATGATCATGGAGAACGCCGAGGCGAACGTGGTCAAGCTCAAGGAGCTCAAGGCGCTCGGCATCCGGCTCTCGATCGACGACTTCGGCACCGGCTACTCGTCGCTCAGTTACCTCCAGCGCTTTCCGCTCGATCAACTCAAGATCGATCGCTCCTTCATCGCCGAGATCGACGGCGTCTGCAGCCACGCGCCGATCGTCAAGGCGGTCGTCTCGCTCGCGCACGATCTCGGCCTCACCGTCGTGGCTGAGGGCATCGAGACCCACCACCAGCTCGCCCATGTCCGAGCCTACGGCTGCGAGGAATACCAGGGCTACTTCTGCAGCCGGCCCATCCCGGCCGAGGACTTCCTGGCGATGGTCGAGGGGCAGTGCCTCAAGAGCGCCTGAGCTCGGCGGCGCTTGACGGCAGAAAGACGGATCCGGTGACGTCAGAGCAAGTGACGACCGAGCAGGTGACGACCGAGCAGGTGACGACAGAGCAGGCGACGTCCGAGTAGGTGACGTCCGAGTAAGTGACGGCCGAGTAGGTGACGTCCGAGTAGGTGACGTCCGAGTAGGTGACGACAACGCAGACCGCGACGGAACAGGCGGCGACGGAACAGGCTGCGAGGAAGCAGGCCCCGACAAAGCGGTCGATGGCGTCCGGGTAGCGGTCGTCTCCCCTCAGGGTAACAGCGGCGTCTCGGACATCTCGAGGTGCAGACGCGAATCGGTGTAAGGGTTCGCCCGCGCGACGTCGAGGTCGAGCTCGATGCCCAGTCCAGGCTCGACCGGCGGGATGACGTACCCCGCGTCCCAGCGCATCGAGCGAGTCAATAGTTCCGAGTGGAATCCACCCCAGGTCTCGATGCTTTCGAGGATGAGGAAGTTCGGCGTGCAGGCGGCGAGCTGGACGTTCGCGGCACCTTCGACCGGGCCGCAGTAGAGGTGCGGCGCGATCTGCGCGTAGTGCGTCTCGGCCATCGCCGCGATCTTCTTGGTCTCGAGGATGCCGCCCACGCGCCCGATCGCGGGCTGGAGAATCGCCGCCGCGCCCGCCTCGAGCACGCGCGCGAACTCGTACTTGGTCGCGAGCCGCTCGCCGGTGGCGACCGGGATCGAGGTCGCCTGCGCCACGCGTGCCATCTCGCGGACGTTCTCGGGCGGCGTCGGCTCCTCGAACCAGAGCGGGTCGCTCGGTTCCAGTCGTCTGGCGAGCCGGATCGCCCCGGCGGCCGTGAACTGCCCGTGCGTGCCGAAGAGCAGATCGGCGCGCGTGCCGACCGCTTCGCGCAGCCGCTTCACGAACGTCGCCGAGCGCTCGATGTCCTCGAGCCGCGGCTGGCGGCCGTCGTAGACGGTGTAGGGGCCGGCCGGATCGAACTTCAGCGCCGTGAAGCCCATCTCCACGTATTCCAGCGCGCGCTGAGCCGCGAGATCCGGATCCCGGTAGACCGACTCGTCCTCGCCCGGTCGCGGGTAGATGTAGGTGTAGCTCCGCAGGCGCTCGTGCACTCGCCCGCCGAGCAGCTCGTACACGGGCTTGCCGGTCGCCTTGCCGATGATGTCCCAGCAAGCGATTTCCAGCCCGCTGAGCACGCCGGACAGCGAGACGTCCGGGCGCAGGGTGTAGCCCCGCCCGTACACCGCGCGCCACAGGCGCTCGACGTGAAACGGGTCCTCGTCGAGCAGGTGATGCTCGAACACGTCCCGCACCATCGCCTCGACGACCGCCGGGGAGAACGTCGCGGCGTACACCTCGCCGATGCCCTCGATCCCGTCGTCGGTGACCAGGCGCACGAAGATGAAGTAGCGTCCGCCGTGGTGCGGCGGCGGGTTGGCGACGACGAAGGTCTCGAGGGTCGTGACTTTCACGGGCGGGGCTCCGGGAACGTGCGTGAGGGAGATGGTGCCTGAGCGCACGACCTTCGGAGAGCCGGCGGCCGGCGGTGCGGTGAGACCGAAGCCGACCATCATCGCCGGGAGGTGTCGCGTGCGCCGCATCGCGGATTCGCGGCCAGCCGCTTGAGTTCGTCCCGGGACGGCCGCATACTGACGTCGTGGTAGTTCTTCCGGGGATGACATGGTTTCGACGGAAGTGACGAACCCTTAGGTGCATGCCGAGGATCGGATTCCCTCGTAAATCCAGCCGAACACTTATAGTTGCCAACGATGACAACTACGCAATGGCCGCATAATTAAACTCTTCCGAGTTTAGTTGGACCGGACTGCCTCGATCGAGCTCTGTCCGTGGAGTTCGGCGAGGGCAACAGACACGGAATCGCGCAGAGGGCCGTCCTTGCACCCGAGCGTTAAACCAATAATGGACTCGCCAATGCCTCTCCTGTTCGTCGGGGGGCAACGGTTAAAGCCATAGACGAAACTAAGCATGTAGTACCGACGGCGGAGTGCTTTCGGACGGGGGTTCGACTCCCCCCATCTCCACCAACACCGGGGCCGGCTCGATTCATGAGCTGGCCTTTTTTCGTTTCATGTCCGCGACCTGGTGCTGTGCGGCGTTCAGCTCGACTCACCTCGGTTCGAGTCGGATCGCCCGAGTTCGATCTGATGTGACAGTACCTGTGACAGCAGGCCGACCGTAGAGCCGTCGGCGACGCCTCGAGCGACTGTCTCTTCGGCCGCATATGATCGAAGACGATCACCGATATTCACCGCATACGGCGTGGCCGATCGCCGGTCGCGGTGGACGATGATTCGCTGATGCTGTTCCGCACGCCCGATCCCGACAAGGCTGACGGATCATTCGATCGAGGAGCTCGCGGCGGCGGTCGGTTTTCGCGACGAGTTCTACTTCTCTCGGTGGTTCTCCAAGCGCTCGGGCCAGGCCCCCGGCGCGTTTCGACGGATGCACGATCGGCAGGACTGACGCGACGGTTGGCGCCGGGCCGCTCAGGTCGTGCCGTCGTTCTCGCCTTCGCACCACATCATGGCGTCGTCGCCGGTGACGCGAGTGCCGCCGCCGTCCGGGTCCATGACGACGGCGACGAGCTTCAGCTTCACCCGCCTGCCGCTCGGGTACCGGCGCTGGCCGAGCCCGATCTCGCAGACGACCGCCTTGCCCGACCCGACGGAGTCCAGCAGGCGCGGCGTCCAGAACACGACCCGGCGGAAGAAGTCTCGTCGTCGTTCACGGTTCGTTTCGGTCTGAGGCATCGTGTTGTCGAGGATACTGGTCTAAAAAACAGTATAGTGAGATGTGGCGACTCGGTGTGCATCGCGGTGATGCTCCTTCGCTACGTCGCGCGCTTCCGGGGCCGACACTGCGAGGACGCACTGGCGGCGTGCGCAGCGGCGGCACGGGCGGGCAAGCGGGTCGTGCAGGTCCGGGGACGGGCGATCCCGACGGCCATCGCGTTCGCCGTGGGCTACGCCGGCGGCGGCCGATCGGTCGGGGGCTGCAAGTGGGCGACACGCCGAACGAGGGCGGTGCGACCGTCGACGTCCGTCTTGCGGTAGATGCGCGCGACCTGCGTCTTGACGGTATCGACGGTCGTCGATCGGCGTTCGGCGATCGCCGGCGTGGAGAGGCCCTGCACCAGATACGTGCAGACGTCGGACTCCGCGACGCTCAGCCCGTGGACGCGCGCGAGCCCCGAGGTGTCCAGGTGCTGGTCGCTGTCGGGGTCGATGATCATCACCATCGTCGCGGACGGCGTGCCATCGAGCTCGTTCAGCCCGTCGCGAAGGGGCGTGAGTTCGAGCAGCAACGGTGTGCGCGTGCTGCCTGTCGACACCGCGAGCTGGACGGCGTGTTGTCCCGGAACACCGCTTGCCGTCTTCGCGAGATCCCTGCAGGCAACGCGGATTCTCTGCCGTATATCGCCATTTCTCGACGAAAGCTTCCCCGACGCGTCCACGCAGACGCCGTCTCCGGCTTCCAGCAGCGATCGGGCGGCACGGTTGGCGACGATCAGATCTCCGTTCTCGGCGACGATCGCCATGCCGACCCGAACGTGGTCGAGGGATGCGAGCACGGCTGCGTGGACGCGGTACAGCCGTCGGTAGAGCGTGCCGATCTCCAGCGTCTTCGCGAGGTGCGGCAGGTATGGGCGCGAGTTTTCGAGCGCGACTGTCGGCCGCTTTTCGCACCCGTCGGCGAACTGCAACGCCACGCAGTCCAGCCACGGGCCGTTGTCGTTGAGGCGCGCAGCAGCCCGGGCGTATATGCCGGCCTCTTCGCGAAGGTAAACGCTGTCCGGCCGGTCGGGCGGGCAGTGACATCGAGGGTCTTCGTCGATGCTCGACATGAAGACCTGGGTCGGCAAGGTCCTCAGGTACTCGAAGTTGGCGGCTTCGTGGTGGGAAAAGTGTTGCTCGTAGTGAGCGACGAGGCCGTCCGGAAGTTCTCGCCAGAACCTGCTCGCCGCAGCGATGGTCCAGGGCGGGGACGCATCGAGGTCGCACACGAAGAGCATGCAACCCGTGGCGCCGGTCGCCCGTGCCAAGCCGTCGACCACGTCGGTCCACTCCGGCGGTCGCGTCGCGGCGGTGTAGATGTCGAGTAACAGCTGTCCGTCAAAGTCGGCGCCCACGCGATCGCCCTCGCAAGCGATACCCGGACGGGTATCGACTGGTCCGTAGCAAAGTCTAGACCAGCTGGACGACCCCGTGACGCGACGGTTTCGAGAGCCGGAATGGTCTGGAGCGGCGGATCCGCGGCACGTTCTCGTGCGGCCGACGATGGGAGAGGGCGGCGTGGCGCGCCGCCCTCCTGTCGCTCAGCGCGTGACGAGGCGTCGACGTCGACGACGGGCGAGGAATCCCGCGCCCGCCAGCATGATCATCGATCCCATGAACCCGTCGCCGCCGCGTCCCGCGATCGAGCAACCGCTGCTGCTCGAACCGCCGCCCGAGTGCTGTCCGACGCTTCCGTCGGTATTCTCGGCAACGTCGCCGTCGGCGTCTCCTTCGGCGGTCGTGCCATCAGCGCCGTCCATGCCATCGACACCGTCCATGCCATCGATGCTGTCCATGCCATCCACGTCCATGTCCGTCTCCATGCCTGCGTCCGACTCGGCGTCCATGTCGGTGTCGGCCGCTGGCGGGGCCGCGACCAGCGGGGCGTCGGCCGAGGTGCGGTAGTCGTCGATGAAGCCGACGGCGGTGGAGCCGTCCAGGGCCCGGGCTCGGGCACGGATGAACTGCCGTCCCTCTGCCACCGGGAAGACGGGTGTCGCGATCGTGTAGACGAACTCGCTCTCGGCCGCCGCAAACGTCATCGTTCCCGCGTCGCGGTCAAGCACGAGAGAGACGGGGTAGGCGGTGTCGAGCGCGGCGTCGATGCCCGAGTCCATGCAGTCCTCGCCGTCTTGCTCCAGCAGCGCGAGCGTGTCCGAGAAGTTCTCCGTGTTCGATCGGTACGCGCAGAAGAGGATGGCCAGCGACTCGTCGGCCAGTTGCTGCAGGACCACCGTGGCGAAGACGCTTCCCTCGTTGCCGTTGAAACCACCCGCGGCCGTGTCGTTGTAGAAGGTCCCGCCGAGACTCATCTCGAGCCGACGATCATCGTCCTCGTCGCTGCCCGCGGCGACCGTCGAGGCACTCGCCAGTTCCAGGGTGGCCTCGATGCTGTCGCTCTCCCCGATGACCGGCATGGAGACGCGTTCGTCACCCCCTTCGGACGAGGCGACCTCCAGGCGTGCTCGCCCGTCCACGACGTCCAGGGAGCGCCCTCCGCGAGTGAGGTCGAAGAACGGTCGATAGGGCCCGATGACGGGCGGATCGACCGAGAAGTCCTGGAAACCTTCGTCGGTTCCGACGCCGTAGATGCTGGCGAGGGTTATGCCGGGCACTCCCTCCTGCACGACCTGGACGCTGCGCCGATCGTCGAACGGAACGAACACCGGTTGCCCGAGCGAGACCGAGCGGATCATGTCGTCGACCGAGTACGTCAGCACCCCTTCCGCTCGATCGACGGACATGGCGATGTCGTACGGCACCCCGAACTCCGGGACGAAGTCGGGAAAGGTCTCGCAGTTGTCGCCGTCCCCGAACAAGGGCACGCCCTCGTTGTCGCCGCCGTCCGCGTTGTTCTCACGATCCACGCAGATGCTGGCTTCGCGGCTTCCGTCGCCGCGTGCGCGCAGTCTTACCTGGACGTAGACGTCGCCCGTCCTGCCGTCGAAGCCGCCGTCGGCGGTATCGTTCCAGAGTTGTCCGGCAACTCGCACGCGCGCATCCGCCCTTCTGTCGACGGGCAGATCGACGCGGTCGAGGCTGACACGCGCGCGAATCGAATCCGAGCGTCCCCACGGATCGAGTTCCGCCTGGCCCTGGTCGTCATCGCCGGTCGCGGACACGCTGACTTCGATCCGGTCGGCGAGGATGTCGTAGGTGCGCTCCGCCCGGTCGTCCAGGCGCCGGTCGACCGTCAGGCGCAGGGAATCGGCGGAGAAGTCGTCGGCGAATTCGACCGGCGCGGCGTGCGCGGCCGTGCCGGCGATGGCCAATGCCAGGGCGGAAGGCACGACGGCGAAGCGTCGTGGGTGCCGGTGTGATCGCGAGGCGGGTGAGGTGTGCTGTCCGAGCTTCATGGTCATTCTCCTGTTCTGTCGGGTTGTCGTTCCGTTCGTTGCTTGTCGTACTGTTTTCACTTGGGGGGCCGGCGTGCCGACGTGACACACCCGCTCGGCAGAAGGGCGGGCTCGTGCCTTTCGGCGAAAGGCGAAAGGCGAGCGGCGAGCGGCGAGCGGCGACCGGTGAGCGGCGACCGGCGAGCAACGCGGCGGTGACGTTCGCCAGACCACGCGGCCAGGAGGCCGCACAGCCTGAACGTGCCGTTCTCGATGCGCGCCGGGAAGGAGCCTCAGGCGCGGCGTCTGCGGCGCGCGACGCCGACGATGGCAAGTAACGCCAACAGGCCGAACACCGGGTCACGCTGGCCGCCCGAGGTGATCGAGCAGCCGCCGCCGGAGCCGCTCGACCCTCCGCCGCTTGTCGGCGTCACCGGATCGGTCGAGCCCGCGCTGTCGGTCGTGCCTGGCGTCATCGCCATGACCGGCGTCATCGTCATGTCCGTCATGCCGGGCGCGTCCGTGCCTGCATCGCCGTCCGTGTCACCGGCCATCGTTCCTTCGGTGTCGGACTCGGTTTCCATCTCGACGGGATCCGTTCCCTCCATCGGTGCGTTCGCGGCGGCCGTTTCCTCTGCGGTCATCGCATCGGCGGCGGTACGGAGGTCGTCGGCGAACCCGACAGCGACGCTTTGATCGTCGGCGTAGACGACGAGCTCGCGAAAGCGGTTGTCGCCCGCGTCCAGAATGGGCGTCGCGATGTCGTGGACGCGCACCTCGTCGTCGATGGCGAAGGTCACCTGGCCGGCCTCTCGATCGAGCACGAGCCGGAGCTGGTAGGCCGTATCGAGCTCGGGCAGGAAGCCGAAGTTCAGGCAATCTCGTTCGGTGTCCAGGAGCGTCGTGCGGCTTTGACCGTCCGCATCGTCGCTTCGCGCCAGGCAGTACTCCGCGCTTCTTCCACCGTTCCCTCGGAAGGTCAGCTCGACGGAGCCGTAGACCGCACCTTCTCGACCGTTGAACCCACCCTCGGCCGTGTCGTTGTAGAGCACGCCCTGAACTCGGGCGCCCACTCGGCCCGTCGCGGGAACGGTCGAGTTCGACGACATCGTCATGTCGGCTTCGAGATGGTCCGGCAGTCGATCCTGCACGAACCGAAGCGTTGCCTGGCGATAGAAATCACCGTCCGAGGCGACGTCGAACCGCGCCCGACCGTCCGCGATCGTGACCGTACCTTCCTCACCGTTCGGGTCGAATGGAATCTGATACGGGGCGAGCACGATCGGGTCGGCACGGAAGTCGTCCGCGAAACCTTCGCTGGCCACGCCATGGACCGTGGCGACGGCGGTTCCTTCTTCGAAGCGAACCAGCTGGAGCTGGCGGCGAGGGTTGCCCGCGGCAAACACCGGGGTCGTGATCGGCACCACCTTCTCTTGCTCGTCGATCGTCGCGACCAGCGTCGATGCCTCTCGATCGAGCGATACCGACAGCGTGTACTCGGCTCCCAGCTCGGGCAGGAAGTCGTCGAAGGGTTCGCAACTGTTGCCGTCCGAGCCGAAGCCGGGGTACGGGTTCCCGTTGCCGTCGTCGCTCTGCAGGGACAGGCAAAGCGTGGCCTGACGACCGCCGTTGCCGAAGAAGTCGAGCGTGATGGCCGCGTAGACATCCCCTTCCTGACTGCCGTTCCCGCCGGCGAAGTCGGCGGTGCCGTTGAACAGGGTGGCCTCGAGCCAGATCCCGCTGCCGCCGCCGATGTCGCCGGTCGCGGAGTCCATGGTGACGGTGGCCGCGAATTCGTCGCCCGTCGCGGCAGCGTTGAAATACAGGTTGTCGTTGTTGCCCGCCGGCGCGTCGACCGTCAGCCTCACCCCGTCGTCGACGATCTCGGCCGTACCGTTGCCGGCGCTGTTGGTGTCGGCTCCCGCCGAGTAGCGCAGGCTGTTCTGCGAGAAATCATCGGCATAGCCCTCTGACTGGGCCATCGCCGGACTCCACGCCACCGACAAGGCAGACAGGGTGAGCGAGGGGACGAGCAGGCCGCGACGGGGCGGACGAGATCGAGTGGTGCGATGCATGACGGACTCCCGTTGATGGAACGAGTCCGGCAAGCCCACGACTCATTCGTGACCGGACGGGAAAGACCCTATTCCGATGCCGCCGTTCGACCATCACCCGATCGGGTGATGGCATCGCACCATTGGCCGGGAACGTGAACCACCTCCAGCGCGGATCGTGTCGCTGTCGACAACCTCTCCGTCCCGTCGGGGCTCCCGAGAACGTCTTCAGCGATCCCGCGCGCTCGCTTCTCGAAGCTCGGTCAGGGTCCCGTCCACGGTGATCCGCTCGGGGTCGGTCAGGCAGTGCACGATCGCCGGCAGGGGCGAGGCGAGCGCGCGTTCCAGCGCCGGCGCGAACTCGGCCGTGCGTTCGACGCGTTCGCCGTGGCCGCCGAAGGCCCGTGCGTAGGCGGCGAAATCCGGGTTGACCAGTGTGGTGCCCGACACGCGCCCGGGGTAGTGACGCTCCTGGTGCATGCGAATGGTGCCGTACATGCCGTTGTCGAGGACGATCACGACGATCGGCAGCTCGTGCTGCACGGCCGTCGCGAACTCCTGCCCGTGCATCAGGAAGCAGCCGTCGCCCGCGAAGGCGACGACCGGACGATCCGGGTGCAGGCGCGCGGCGGCGATCGCGGCCGGTACCCCGTATCCCATGCTCCCGGACGTGGGCGCGAGCCGGGTGCCGACGTACTCGACCGGGTGGAAGCGGTGCACCCAGGTCGCGTAGTTGCCGGCCCCGTTGGTGACGATGCCGTCCGGGCCGATCTGGCGTGAGGTCTCCCGGACGGCATGGGCGGCGTCGAAGGCCCCGCGGGGTTTCTCACGCGGCGTGCTCCAGGCGACGTGGGCGGTGTGCCGCCCGGTGGTGCGCGGGCAGCGCGCCTCCCAGCGTTCGCGCAGCGACGGATCCCGGCTGGCCGCGCGCCGCAGGGGAGCGAGGAAGGCGCCCGGCGCGCAGTTGATCGCGATGTCGGCGCGGTACACACGGCCGAGCTCCTCGACGCCGGGGTGCACGTGCAAGAGGGTCTGGCCCGGCGAGGGGATGTCGAGCAAGGTCCAGCCCTGGCTCGGCATCTCGCCGAAGCGCCCACCGACGAGGAGCACGAGGTCCGACTCGCGAAAGCAGGTCAGCAAACCCGGCTCGCACCCGACGCCGAGCTCGCCGGCGTAGTGCGGGTGAGAGGCCGGAAACAGCCCCTGCCGCCTGAACGAGGTGGCCACCGGCAGGGACAGCGCGTCGGACAGGCCGATCAGGTTCTCGATCGCCGCCGGCGCCCAGCGCGAGCCGCCGGCGACGAGCAGCGGTCGATCGGCCTCGCGCAGGAGATCGGTCACCGCGATCAGCTCGTCCGGGGAGGGCGCGGGGTCGGTGACGCGACAGGGTCGCGCGTCCTCCACGGAGAGCCGTTCGGCGAGCACGTCCTCCGGCAGGGCGATGACCACGGGGCCGGGGCGGCCGTTCATCGCGACGTGGAAGGCGCGTGACAGGATCTCCGGAATCCGCGCGGCATCGTCGATCTCGACCGACCACTTCGCCAGGTCGCCGAACAGCTGCCCGTAGTCGACTTCCTGGAAGCCCTCGCGCCCGCGGCTGCCTCGCCGTACCTGACCGACGAGCAGCAGCATCGGTGTCGAGTCCTGACGCGCGACGTGCACGCCGGCGCTCGCGTTGGTCGCCCCCGGGCCTCGCGTGACCAGGCAGATACCGGGTCGCCCGGTAAGCTTCCCGTGCGCCTCGGCCATCATCGCCGCGCCCCCTTCCTGTCGGCAGACGGTCAGGGCGATGTCGCTGTCGAGCAGCGCATCGAGGACGTCGAGGTAGCTCTCCCCGGGGACGGCATAGGCGTGGGTCGCGCCGTGCAGCGCAAGCTGGTCGACGAGGATGCGGCCGCCGCTTCTGAGGTCGACGGATGACATGGCGCGCTCCGGGATCATGGGCCGCGCCGAGCGTAGCATCGACGTCCGGTATCATCCGGCGGCACCGCTTCTCGCCGACCCCGACCCGAAATCGCATGCAACGTCTCGCCGGTGCCGCCGCGCTGTCCGACTTCCGGCTCGAGCGTCTGCTCGCGCGGCTGCAAGCGGCAGATTCCGCGGTGGGGTCACTGGCCGCCCACCATCGCTATTACGTCGACGTGGACGACGGCACGCTGGACGCCGAGGCGCGCGAGCGGCTGGCGGTGCTGCTGGATGCGAGCGAGGCCGGGGGCGGGTCCGGGTCGACGGATGGCCGCGTTCTCGAGCTCTTCGTGGTGCCGCGCTTCGGCACCCGCTCGCCCTGGTCCTCGAAGGCGACCGACATCCTGCACGCCTGCGGCCTCGAGGCGGTTCGCCGGGTCGAGCGGGGCGTGCGCTACCGGATCGGCGTGGCGGCTGCCGCGCATCCCGAGTCGCTGGCCGGCGCGCTCGCGCCGCTGCTGCACGACCGGATGACCGAGACGGTGTTGCTCGACGAGGCGGAGGCGTGTGGACTCTTCGCCGTGGAGCCGCCGCGTCCCCTGGCGCGGATCGATCTGACGGGTGGCGGCCTGCAGGCGCTGGCGGAAGCCGATGCGCGCCTCGGGCTCGCGCTGTCGGACGGCGAGCTCGACTACCTCGTGACGAGCTTTCGGGCGCTCGAACGCGACCCGACCGACGTCGAATTGATGATGTTCGCCCAGGCGAATTCGGAACACTGTCGCCACAAGATCTTCAACGCCGACTGGACCGTCGACGGCGTCCGGTCCCCGCTGTCGCTGTTCGACATGATCCGGAACACGCACGCGCTGGCGCCGGGCGGGGTGCTGTCGGCCTACCACGACAACGCGGCGGTGATCGAGGGCGGCAAGGCGGCGCGCTGGCTCGTCGGCGAGGACGGTCGCTGGCAGGCGAGTGTCGAACCGGTGCACGTGCAGATCAAGGTCGAGACCCACAATCACCCCACGGCGATCTCGCCGTTCGCCGGGGCGGCGACCGGCGCGGGGGGCGAGATCCGCGACGAAGGTGCGGTCGGCAACGGCTCGCATCCGAAGGCCGGGCTGTGCGGCTTCGTGGTCTCGAACCTCGAGATTCCCGGCCGCGAGCACGCGTGGGAGGGCGGCGTCTCTCGGCCCGCGCGCATCGCGAGCCCGCTCGAGATCATGCGTGACGGACCGCTCGGCGCGGCGGCCTTCGCCAACGAGTTCGGGCGCCCGACCCTGGGCGGCTTCTTCCGCACCTTCTGCCTGCGTGTCGACGGGCCGGACGGCGAGGAGGTGCGTGGTTTCCACAAGCCCCTCATGATCGCCGGCGGCCTCGGCAACATCCGCGAGGGCAACGTCGAGAAGCGCCCGATCCCGTCCGGCGCGGCGATCGTCGTGCTCGGCGGCCCGGCCATGCAGATCGGTCTCGGCGGTGGCGCGGCCTCTTCGGTCGCGAGCGGGGCCGGCGAGGAGACGCTCGACTTCGCCTCGGTGCAGCGGGGCAACCCCGAGATGGAGCGCCGCTGTCAGGAAGTGATCGACGCCTGCGTCGCGCTCGGCGAGGCCTCGCCGGTGCTGTCGCTGCATGACGTCGGGGCGGGCGGGCTCTCCAACGCGCTGCCCGAACTGGTCGGCGACGCGGGCCGCGGCGGGCGTTTCGAGCTGCGGGACGTGCCGAACGACGAACCCGGCATGTCGCCCATGGCCATCTGGAGCAACGAGTCGCAGGAGCGCTACGTGCTCGCGATCGACCCGGCGCGGCGCGCGCGCTTCGAGGCGATCTGCGCGCGCGAACGTTGCCCCTGCGCCATCGTCGGCGAGGCGACGGCGGCGAGGGAGATCGTCGTCACCGATCGCACGCTCGGCGAATCGCCGGTCGCCTTGCCGATGGACGTGCTCTTCGGCAAGCCGCCGAAGCTCGCGATCGAGGCGACGCGGCGTGCCGGTAGCGCCGCGCCCTTCGACACCTCGTCGCTGAGGCTGGACGAGGTCGTGGAACGTGTGCTGCAGCTGCCCGGCGTGGCGGCGAAGAACTTTCTGATCACGATCGGCGATCGCAGCGTCTCGGGGCAGGTGGCGCGCGACCAGATGGTCGGTCCCTGGCAGATGCCGGTAGCGGATGTCGCGGTCACCGTGGCCGACTACCGCGGGTATCGTGGCGAGGCGATGGCGATGGGTGAACGGCCACCGGTCGCGCTCGTCGATCCCGCCGCCTCGGCTCGCATCGCGGTCGGCGAGGCACTGACCAACGTCATGGCAGCGGCCATCGGGCCGATCGGGCGGGTCAAGCTGTCGGCGAACTGGATGGCGGCGGCCGGCCATCCCGGGGAAGACGCGGCCCTGTTCGACGCGGTGCGCGCGGTCGGCATGCAGCTCGCCCCGGCGCTCGGCATCGCGATACCGGTGGGCAAGGATTCGCTGTCGATGAAGACGGTCTGGCAAGACGCGGACACGTCGCGGGCGGTGGTCTCGCCGCTGTCGCTGGTGGTGACGGCCTTCGCCCCGGTCGAGGACGTGCGGGCAACGCTGACGCCCGCTCTGCGCAGCGACTGCGGCGAGACCGAGCTGCTGCTCGTCGATCTGGGCGGTGGCCGGAACCGGCTCGGTGGGTCGGCGCTCGCGCAGGTGCACGGGGCGCTCGGGGAGCACGCCCCCGACGTCGACGATCCCGCGCTCCTGCGTGGGCTGTTCGATGCGCTGCAGACATTGATCGCCGGGCGCCAGGTGCTCGCCTGGCACGACCGCTCGGACGGCGGGCTGTTCACGACACTCGCCGAGATGGCCTTCGCGGGCAATACCGGACTCTCGATCCAGCTTGGCAGCCTGCCGCCCGACGTGCTCGCCACGCTGTTCGCGGAGGAACTCGGTGGTGTGCTGCAGATCCGCACGAGCGCCTACGCCGAGGTGCTCGCGATCCTGGAGGAACACGGCCTGGGCGATGTGGTACACACCATCGGCACGCTCTCGCCCACACCTGACCTGGACATCCGCCGGGGGACGGAGCTGGCTTATTCGGCCCCGGTCGCCGAGCTGCGCGCGAGGTGGTGGTCGACGAGTCACGCCATGCAGCGACTGCGCGACAACCCGGACTGCGCCGACGCGGAGCTTGCCCACGTGTCCCGTGCCGACGATCCGGGCTTGACGGTCGAGCTGACCTTCGACCCGCAGGTCTCGCTGATCGACTCGGCGCCGGCGGTCGGGGGGCAGCGGCCGCGGGTCGCGATCCTGCGCGAGCAGGGCGTGAACGGGCAGGCCGAGATGGCGGCCGCCTTCGACGCGGCGGGCTTCGACGCGATCGACGTGCACATGAGCGACCTGGCCGAGGGCCGCATCGCGCTCGCCGGCTTCGCCGGTCTCGCCGCCTGCGGCGGTTTCTCCTACGGCGATGTGCTCGGGGCCGGCGGTGGCTGGGCACGCTCCATTCTCCATACCGGGCGGCTTCGCGAGCAGTTCGAGGCCTGGTTCGCCAACCCTGACACCTTCTCGCTGGGCGTCTGCAACGGCTGCCAGATGCTGTCGCGCCTGAAGGGCATCATCCCGGGTGCCACGGACTGGCCGCGCTTCGAGCGCAACGCGTCCGAGCAGTACGAGGCGCGCGTCGCCACGGTCGCGGTGTTCGACACGCCGTCGCTGTTCCTGACCGACATGGCGGGTTCGCGCCTGCCGGTCGCCGTCGCGCACGGCGAAGGGCGGGCGGTATTCGACGACCCGGACGGCGCGTCGCGCGCGCAGGTCGCACTCGGCTACGTGGACAACGCCGGCGAGCTGACCGAGGGCTACCCGTTGAACCCGAACGGCTCCCCGTTCGGCGTGACCGGACTCACCACCGACGATGGGCGCGTGACGATTCTCATGCCGCACCCCGAGCGCGTGTTCCGGACGGTGACCAACTCCTGGCATCCGCCCGGTTGGGGAGAGCGCGGGCCGTGGCTCCGCATGTTCGAAAACGCGCGCGTCGCGGTCGGCTGACGCCCGGGCGGCCCGGGCGGCCCGGGTCGCGCGGGTCGCGCGGTTCGCGCGGGTCGCCTGTGCCGCTCGGGTCGCACCGAGGCGATCCGGCGCCGTGCCGCGCGATGCGGCTCGGGGGGATTCGCTTACACTGGCCGGGCACGAGGAATTCCCGCATCACGAGCGGCTGCGCGCCCTCGACATCTGACTTCGACACCGGAGACCGTTCGATGAACCGATTCCTGCTCGGCACTGCCGCCGCCGCGGCCACCGCCTTCTCGTTCGCATTGCCCGCGCACGCCCTCGACGCTCGTTACACCGACGAGGACGGCGACCTGATCGCGGACATCCCGAGCGATCCGGCCGACCAGGTCGACCCGGGCACCCTGATCTTCGCCTATACCCCGGTCGAGGATCCGGCCGTCTACGCCGAGGTCTGGGGTGGTTTCCTCGACCACGTCAGCGAGGTCACGGGCAAGAAGGTCCAGTTCTTCCCGGTCCAGTCGAACGCCGCGCAGATCGAGGCCATGCGTGCCGGCCGCTTGCACATCGCGGGCTTCAACACCGGTTCGAACCCGCTGGCGGTTGCCTGTGCCGGCTATCGACCCTTCACGATGATGGCTGCCGAAGACGGCTCCTTCGGGTACGAGATGGAGATCATCACGTATCCCGATTCGGGCATCGAGACCGTCGAGGACATCAAGGGCGGCAAGCTCGCCTTCACGTCCGAGACCTCCAACTCGGGCTTCAAGGCGCCGTCCGCGATCCTCAAGGCGGACTACGCGATGGAGGCCGGGACCGACTTCGAGCCGGTGTTCTCCGGCAAGCACGACAACTCGATCCTCGGTGTGGCGAACAAGGACTACCCGGCGGCGGCCGTGGCGAACTCGGTGCTCAATCGCATGGTGAGCCGGGAGGTGGTCTCGGCCGATCAGCTCGTCTCGATCTACAAGTCGCAGACCTTTCCGACGACGAGCTACGGCGTCGCCAACACGCTGAACGCCGAGCTGCAGGAGACCATAAAGGCGGCGTTCGCCTCCTTCGAGTGGGAAGGGAGTGCGCTCGAGGAGGAATTCGCGAAGTCCGGCGAGGCGCAGTTCGTGCCGATCACCTTCCAGAAGGAATGGGAAGTGATTCGCAAGATCGACGAGGCCAACGGCGTCGACTACACCTGCGGCTGAGCGGCCGCCGTACCGCGAGACCGACGCGATGCTGAGCGTCCGGAATCTCGTCAAGACCTACCGGACCGGTGATCGAGCGCTCGACGACGTGAGCTTCGATGTGCCGGCCGGTCAGGTGGTCGGGCTGATCGGCCCCTCGGGGGCCGGGAAGTCGACGCTGATCCGCTGCGTCAACCGGCTCGTGGAGCCGAGCTCGGGTTCGATTCATCTCGGCGAACTCGATGTCACCGGACTCTCGAGCGGAGCGCTCAGGAAGGCGCGCCGTCGCATCGGCATGATCTTCCAGGAGTACGCGCTGGTCGAGCGCCTGAGCGTGATGGAGAACGTGCTCTCCGGGCGCCTCGGCTATGTGCCGTTCTGGCGAAGCTTCCTCAGGCGCTACCCGCCGGCGGACGTGGCGCAGGCCTTCGCGCTGCTCGATCGCGTCGGGCTCGGCGAACAGGCCGACAAGCGGGCCGACGCGCTGTCGGGTGGTCAGCGACAGCGGGTCGGGATCGCCCGCGCGCTCGAGCAGGACCCGGAGCTGCTGCTCGTCGACGAGCCCACCGCGTCGCTCGACCCGAAGACGTCGCGCCAGATCATGCGACTCATCGTCGAGGTGTGCGCCGAACGGCAGCTGCCGGCGATCATCAACATTCACGACGTCGTGCTCGCGCGCCGTTTCACGGAGCGGCTGATCGGGTTGCGGGCCGGGAAAGTCGTCTTCGACGGCCCGCCCGACGCGCTCGACGAGGCGGTGCTCACGACGATCTACGGCGACGAGGACTGGACGACGATCGAGGACCCGTCCGCGGCGGACGACGCGCACGCCGATGCGTCAGACGACGGCGAGCCCGACCATCCGCCCGATCCGGTGACGACGCCCGCGTGACCGTCGACGCGCGCGCCGCGAACTGGCGTCGACCACCGATCTTCATCCAGCGGCGCTGGCTGCGCTGGGTGCTCGGCATCGCCGCCGTCCTCTATCTCGCCGCGGCCATCTCCACGGTGGAGGTCAACTGGACGCGTGTGGCCGAGGGCCTGGAGCGCGGCTGGCGATTCGTGCAGGGCTTTCTGACGCCGGACTTCGTGACCCGCTGGCGCGACATCTCGCAGGGGCTCCTCGAGAGTCTGACGATGACGCTGACCTCGACGGTCGCGGGCGTGCTCCTGTCGATTCCGATCGGCGTCGGAGCGGCGCGCAATCTCGCACCGGCGCCGGTCTATTTCGTCTGCCGGACCATCGTCGCGGTCTCGCGGTCGCTGCAGGAGATCATCATCGCGATCCTGTTCGTCGCGATGTTCGGCTTCGGCCCCTTCGCGGGCTTCCTGACGCTCTCCTTCGCCACGATCGGCTTCCTTGCCAAGCTGCTGGCCGAGGCCATCGAGGACATCGACGAGACGCAGGCCGAGGCGGTCCGTTCGACCGGAGCGTCGTGGCTGCAACTCGTCAACTACGGCGTGCAGCCGCAGGTCATGCCGAGGCTCGTCGGGCTGTGCCTGTACCGGCTCGACATCAACTTCCGCGAGTCCGCCGTGATCGGCATCGTCGGTGCGGGCGGCATCGGCGCGACGCTGAATACCGCCATCGATCGCTACGAGTTCGATTCCGCGGGCGCCATCCTGCTCATCATCATCGTGATCGTGATGGCGGCCGAATACACGTCGGGTCTCGTGCGACGGGCGTTCTCGTGAGCGCGTCGACGACGACCGACGCGGTGTGGCGTCACCGCACGCCGCTCGCCCGTCTCGCGCTGTGGGCGGGCTGGCTCGCACTGGTCGCGCTGAGCGTCTGGTGCTGGCAGCTCATGACGGCCGACACCATCTGGGCCTTCGTCGCCGACGCGCCGCGTCAGGCCGCCGATCTCGGCCGCCGCATGGTCCCGCCGCGCTGGAGCTACCTCGACCAGCTGTGGCTGCCGCTCTGGGACACGCTGAACATCGCGACGCTCGGCACCCTGACGGGCGTCGTGCTGGCGGTGCCGGTGGCGTTCCTGGCGGCGCGCAACACGACGCCGAGCGTGCTGTTCGTGCGCCCGGTCGCGCTGTTCGTCATCGTCGCGTCGCGCTCCATCAACTCCCTGATCTGGGCGCTGCTGCTGGTCTCCATCATCGGCCCGGGCATCCTCGCCGGCATCGTCGCCATCGGGCTCCGCTCGATCGGCTTCGTCGCCAAGCTGCTCTACGAGGCGATCGAGGAGACCGACGTGGTGCAGATCGAGGCGATCACGGCCACCGGCGCGTCGCGGGCGCAGGTCCTCGACTACGGCATCGTCCCGCAGGTGCTGCCCGCCTTCGCCGGCATCTCGGTGTTTCGCTGGGACATCAACATTCGCGAGTCGACCATTCTCGGCCTGGTCGGTGCAGGTGGCATCGGGGTGCAGCTGCAGGCGTCGCTCAACACGCTCGCCTGGCCGCAGGTCACGCTCATCTTCATCGTCATCCTCGCCTCCGTCGTGATCAGCGAGTGGGTCTCCGCCAAGGTTCGTCATGCCATCATCTGAGTCCGATCCGAGCGCCGAGGTGCCGATCGATCCGGCGGCCGCCGTCGCCCGTTACATCGCCGTCGCGTCCAGCCTGCCGCGCGGCACCCGCTTTCCGGAGGTCTCGATCCACCGCGCTCATCTCGGCGAGCTCATGGACGAGATCGACTGCTTCGTTCTCGACGGCTTCGGTGTGCTCAACGTCGGTGCCGAGGCGGTGCCGGGCGCGGCCGGGCGCGTGGCCGAGCTGCGGGCTGGCGGCCGTGCCGTGCGCGTGCTGACGAACGGGGCAAGCTTCCCGACCGAGAACACGGTCGCCAAGTACGCCGCCTGGGGCATCGACTTCGACCGCGCGGACGTGATCTCGAGTCGAGATGCGCTCGTCGAGGCACTCGTCGCCTCGCACGAGGCCGACGGGGAACGTCTGTGGGGTTTCATGGCGCGCGAAGGATCGGAGATCGATCGCCTGACGAGCGGTGCGGTCTTCCTCGGCGACGACCCGGCCGACTACGCGCGCGTCGACGGCTTCGTGCTCCTCGGTGCGGGGGAATGGACACCGGCCCGTCAGCAGCGGTTGCACGACACGCTGCTCGCCCGGCGTCGGCCGGTGCTGGTCGGCAACCCCGACCTCGTCGCCCCTCAGCATGCGGGACTGTCGCGCGAACCCGGACTGTTCGCGCACGCGCTCGCGGAGGCTGGCGTCTGCACGCCGCGCTTCTACGGCAAGCCCTTCGACAACGCCTTCGAGCTCGTCGCCCGGACGCTCGAGGGCATCGATCCGCGCCGCATCGCGATGGTCGGCGACACCCTGCACACCGACATTCTCGGCGGTGCGGCCGCCGGCTGGCGCACGGTGCTGGTCGTCGATCACGGGCTGATGAAGTCACTCGATGTCGAGGCGGCGATCCGGGAGAGCGGTATCCGGCCGGATTTCATCGTGCCGACGACCTGAGCGACCTGAGCGACCTGAGCGAGCCGGGCGATCCGGGCGATCCGGGCGCGCGGCACACGATCCGCGGGTACGGCTGACAACACGCCCGGAAGCGTCTATAGTTTGGTCTCTATTTCCCAAATTGGAGACCGGTCATGACGCGATCCCTGCTTGCCGCGACCACGCTCGCCGCGCTCGTCGCACTGAGTGCCTGCAGTTCCAGCGATGACGACGAGGAGTCGGCGAGCCCGGCCGACAACGCATCCGTCGAACCGGTCGACGGCGCGAGCCAGACATCCGAACTGGTCGAGGATCGGGAAGTGTCCTCGGAGCCCGGCGGCGACACGACCGCCATCGCGGGCTATTGGGACGCACCCGTCGGCAACCCGGGAACCGACCCGGGCACGCGCTTCGTGCTCGTCACGGAAGACGGCCTGCAGACCAGCTTCGAGCGACAGCTCGACGACGTCAGCGAAGAGGTCTGCTACTCGCAGGCGGGGCCGCAAACGCTGACGCCGAACGGCGACGATGTCTACACGCCGGCCGACGGTTCGGCGTCCTTCGTCGCGATGCGCAGCGAGGACGGGGGCACCCTGACGGTGACCGCGGACGACATCGTCGAGACCTGGACGCTGGTCGAGGACGGATCGCCGGACGATCTCATGGCCTGTAGCGTGAGCTGACACCCCTCGAGGGGGCCTCGGCCGGCCCGCTTCGGCAAGCCGAATCGCCGGGCCGCCTCACCGGTCGATGCCGGCCGGGCCGTGTCGGCAGGGCGGGACGCGACGCGTCGCGTCGACTCGGGAGGAATGTCCGGATTCAGACCGGCTGCAGCGCGGCGAGTATCGACTCGACACCGAGGGCGTGACGGGTAGCGACGTCACTCGCCTCGCGCAGCCAGTCGAGCGTATCGATCACGCTTGCCGTCGTGCTCGTGCCGTCCAGGAGGCGCGCGTCGAGACGGGCGCGCGCCTCGCCGACCCGTATCTCCATGAGCAGATCCTCGCGCTCGTGACCGGTGAAACGCGCGAGCAGGGCGGCTGGGGTGCGCGTCCGGTGATCGACGACGTCGCCGTATTCCTCGTGCCAGCTGTCCAGTCGCTCGCCGAGCGTGACGGTGTGGGCGAGGAGTTCACCGATCGGCCGCTCGCGCCAGCGCATGCCGCCGATGCGCAGCAGCCGTCGCGTCGCGTCGGCCGAGTGCTGCAAGGTTTCGAGGTCGGCCCCGACGGCGCGGCGAAAGAGCGGCCATCGCGCGAGGGCCGCGGCAGCCAGCGTCTCTGATTCGAGCACTTCGCCGAGCTCGACCGCGAATGCACCGATCGACTCCAGCGCCTCCCAGTCGGTGCGCAGACCGCGATAGCCGGGCCCCAGGGCCGAGCGGTACTCGGTGTTGTTGACGAACAGCTCTCGGAAGCGCAGCACCTTCGCGAGCTGTCCGAGCAGCCGCCGGTGCTCCGGCGTGAGATTCGCCGGCTTCTCGATGCTGAATTCCATGAACTGCCGACGCGCGTTGAAATAGTCCGCATCGACGATGTCGGGCTCCACGCCGACCGAGCCCCCGAGCTCCTCGATCAGGCTCAGCAGCTGGCGCTTGGCCGGAACCTTGTCGAGCAGGAACCAGTCCTGCAGCGCGCTCAGTTCGTCCTCGATCAGCCGCGCCTGGTGGCGGGCGCGCCGCAGCACGCCCACCGTCGCCTGGAAGCACAGATCGGGGTGAGCGTACTGCTCGATCGTCAGCGGCGCCTTGTCGACCAACTCGATGATGCCGGCGAGCCGCACGAGATGCCGCGCGCCGATCGAACCGTCCCCGACCAGGGTGGCCACGCTCTCGGTGGCGAGTCCCTGGGCCACGGTGTCACGCCACCGGGCGAGGCTCCTCGAGAGGTCCTCGAGGTGCCTGAACTCGATCTGGTCCAGCCCTTCGGCGGCGAGTCTCACCGCGTATTCCCGCAGACGGGAGATGTCGGTCGGGGGTGTCGGCGAGCTCGCACGCGGTGCATCGGCCGACGGAGCCGTCTCGGGGCGGGCCCCGTGCCGGGCGGTCGCGGCGGCCGTCGTCTCGGGCGGGGGCGGCGAGAAGTCGGGCAGCAGGTGCACCACGCCGTGCAGCTCGGCGAGCGTCCGGTCGGAGACGATGGCGCTGGCGAGCGGGCGATCGAAGCGCGGGGGCAGCGGCGGCAGCCGCATCGGCTCGCTCTTCGGTGCGGGCAGGAGAAGATCGGCGTTGCCGAGGGCGATGTCGAAGTCGAGCGAGAGCGTGTCGGTGTCGGCGATCAGGCTCGCGATGCGGGCGAGCTGATCGGCGAGCGGCACCCCCGGATCCGATGCCGGCAACTCGATGCCGTACGCGTCCCGAATGGCGGTGACGAGGCTCGCGTTCCCGATCGGCACGCCGCCGTCGAGGCGCAGCTCGTAGCAGGACGCCGGCTCTTCCGGTCGGCGAACGAGAAGCACCGGGTAGAGCAGCAGGGGCGCGCGGCGTCGTCTGGCGGCATCCGCCGGGTCGCTCCAGCCGAGAAAGCCCGCTGCCAGGAACAACTGGCGTTCGCCGCGATTCTTGACGAGCGCGTTCTCGACGAGGATCTGGCGACAGCGTTCGAGCAGCTCGGCATCCCCGTGGCGGGTCAGCAGGTTGACGCGCTCGCGAGGGTGACGCCGGCGGCGGCGTTGCTGGAACGAGACGACCGGTGCATCGTCCGTGTCGCCCGCGAGGGCGTTCTCGCGGGAAAGCTCGATCGCCTCCGCTGAACTGCTCGGCGGCACCGGCTTGAGGTCGAAGCGTCCGGCGGGGTGCGACAGCACGTCGGCGAGGGCGAGCGGGGAGTGCGGGAACAGCAGGATGTCCGACGGACGGCTCGCCCAGTCGAGCGCGCGCCGCGCGTCGTTGACGCCATCGGCGGCCCGGCGCGCGTGTGCGGCGTCGATCGATTCGTTTCCTTGCAGGACTTCCACCGGATCGTGTGGCCTCGGATCGCTCGGGTCGGAGCGGACGATTCAGGATTCGAGCCAGCGCCTCTCCTGGAGAATAGGCGACGGGCACGAAGGTTGCGCGATGTGACCGCGTCGGATGTTTCGCCGGGAAGCGAACACTGCGCTCCCATACTGGCCGATGCACCTCCCCACGCGGCGCGATTCTCGCGAGGAAACGGAAAGGAAGTCGTGAATCTATTGCCGCTCTCGCGGTCTCACCGCTCGCGAGGCCCCGACCCCCGGAGACACAGCATCGTGCGTGACTGGATGAAGATCGCGAACATCGCGAGCAGCGAGATCACCGACCGAGAGACCTTTCGCCGTCGCCGCGAAGTCCTGCGTGCCTCGGTCGCCGCCGGTCTGACCGGGTTCGTCGGAGGCGCGTTGCCCGGCGGGGCGCTGGCGGCCTTCGAGGCCGGGCTCGGCGAGGACGAGGAACTCACCTCGAAGGAGACCGCGACCACGTACAACAACTTCTACGAGCTCGGGACCGACAAGGGTGATCCTTCGCGCTACGCCAACCGCCTCCAGACCGAGCCCTGGAGCGTCACCGTGGACGGCGAGTGCGCGAAGGGCGGCACGTTCTCTCTGGAGGACATCCTCGCGCCCCACGCCATCGAGGAGCGGATCTATCGCCTGCGCTGCGTCGAGGCCTGGTCCATGGTCATCCCCTGGCAGGGCCTGCCGCTGGCCGATCTGCTGAAACGCTTCGAGCCGACCGGCAACGCGAAGTACGTCGCCTTCGAGACCGTCGTGCAGGACGATCTCCCCGGGGTCCGGAAGCGTGTCCTCGAGTGGCCCTATCGGGAGGGCCTGCGCATGGACGAGGCGATGAACCCGCTGTCGCTGATCGCCACCGGCATGTACGACGAGGCCGTGCTGCCGAACCAGAACGGTGCGCCGCTCCGCCTCGTCGTGCCGTGGAAGTACGGCTTCAAGAGCATCAAGTCGATCGTGCGCATCAGCTTCGTCGAGGAGCAGCCGCCGACGAGCTGGAATCTCTCGGCGCCCCATGAATACGGCTTCTTCAGCAACGTCAACCCCGAGGTGAGTCACCCCCGCTGGAGCCAGGCGAAGGAGCGACGTCTCGCCGGTGACAAGAGCGGCATCGCGGCGCTGTTCTCCCCGAAGATCGACACTCGTCCATTCAACGGCTATGCGGACGAGGTGGCGGAACTCTACGCCGGCATGGACCTCGCGCGCGACTTCTGACGCCCCGCGCCGTGACCCGCGTTCCCCCACCGAGTGCCTCGGGCGTCGCGGCGGCAACGGTGCCGCGCAAGCCGGCCTGGCGGCGCTGGACGCCCGGGCGATGGGTGAAGCCGGTCGTGTTCGCCCTCGCGCTCGCACCCTTCGTCGCGCTGGTCTTCGAACTCCTGACCGGCGCCCTGGGTCCCAACCCGATCGAGGCCCTGACCCACCACACGGGCACGCTCGCGCTCCGATTCCTCCTGTTCGGCCTGGCGCTGTCGCCGCTCCGCTGGCTGATCGGCAACGTCTGGCCGCTGCGCCTCAGACGCATGCTCGGGCTGTTCGCGTTCTTTTACGCCGCTCTGCACGTGGTCATCTACGCCGCGCTCGATCGCGAACTCGACCTCGCGCTGCTGCTCGACGACCTGATCGAGCGCCCCTTCGTGATGGCAGGCTTCGCGTCCCTGCTGGTGCTGATTCCGCTCGCGATCACCTCGACCGGTGGCATGGCACGCCGCCTGGGTCGACGCTGGCAGACGCTTCATCGCTGGGTCTACATCGCGGCCGCCGCGGCGATCGTCCACTACGTCTGGCTCGCCAGGGGCGACAGGATCGAGCCGTTCGTCTACCTCGCGGTGCTCGCGGTCCTGCTCGGCTGGCGCCTCGCCCGTCTGCTCGGCGAGAGCCGCCGCTGACCGAACGGACGAGACCGACCGGGCGGTGCGTCCCGGTCCGATCGGCCTCGCGGCGCGGCCGCTATCGGGCGCGTCGCCGCCCGGGCTGCGTGCTCAGGACGGCAGCAGGTGCTTGACCGTGGCGCGTTCCTCGGCCAGTTCGGCTTCGCTCGCCTTGATCTTCTCGCCGATGACGTCGGAGACGGCGAGGCCCTGCACGATCTCCCAGTCCCCGCCCTTGCAGCGCACCGGAAAGGAGTAGACGAGGCCCTCGGCGACGCCGTAGCTGCCGTCGCTCAGGACCGCCATGCTGGTCCAGTCGTCACCCTTGGTGCCCTGGATCCACGTGGCCATGTGGTCGATCGTGCCGTTGGCGGCGGAGGCGGCACTCGAGCTGCCCCGCGCCTTGATGACCGCCGCGCCGCGCTTCGCGATCGTCGGGATGAACTCGTCGATGGCCCAGCCGGCATCGACCTGATCGAGAGCGGGCTTGCCGCCGACGGTCGCGTGGGACACGTCCGGCACCTGCGTGGTGGAGTGGTTGCCCCAGATGATCATGCGCTCGACGTCGGCGACGGCGGCACCGGCCTTGCCGGCCAGCATGGACGCGGCACGGTTGTGGTCGAGACGGGTGAGGGCGGTGATGTTGCGCGGATTCATGTTCGGCGCGTTCGCCTTCAGGATGTAGGCGTTGGTGTTGGCCGGGTTGCCGACCACGACCACCTTGCAGTCGGGGGAGCCGACCTCGTTCAGTACCTTGCCGAGCGCGCTGAAGATCTTGCCGTTGTCCGTGATCAGATCGCTGCGCTCCATGCCGGGACCACGGGGCTTCGCTCCGACGAAGAGGGCGGCGTCGACGCCCTGGAGCGCGACCGTGGGATCGTCGGTGACGACCACGTCGCGGAGCAGCGGGAAGGCACAGTCGTCGAGCTCCATCTTCACCGCCTCCAGCAGCGGGAGAGCCGGTGTGATCTCGAGCAGGTGCAGCGACACCGGCTGGTCGGGCCCATAGATGTCGCCGGCGGCGATGCGGAACAGCATCGAGTAGCAGATCTGTCCGGCCGCGCCGGTGACGGCGATGCGCTTGGGCTGAGTCATGAACGGAGTCCTCGAGAGCGGCGAGTTGGGCGGCGGGTTGGCGGCGGGTGGGCGACGAGAAGGGAGACGAGATGGGCGACGCTTCGGGCGACGAGAAGGGCGGCGCGCGAGGCGATGGACAAGCCGCCCAAATCGCGGCGGATGGTAGCACGCAGCCCTGTGCTACCCTCGCGCGCCGGCCGTCGAGGCTGTGGGCGGAGGCGGTGAACGTGCCGCGTCCTCGCCTCGTCGTGGGCGTCTCCGGCAAGATGATTTTCCGAGGCTGTCCCCTTGCCCGCCGGCGCCGCCGGCCCCCTTCACGAGAGAGTCCGAGCCGATGCGGTGCCCGTTCTGCGGCGCGATAGAGACGCGGGTAGTGGATTCGCGTCTTGTCGGTGACAGTGACCAGGTGCGCCGCCGACGCGAATGCACCGAGTGCGAGGAGCGCTTCACCACCTACGAGTCAGCCGAGCTCAACCTGCCGCGTGTGGTGAAGTCGCGGGGTAGCCGCGAGCCGTTCTCGGAATCGAAGTTGCTCGCCGGCTTTCGGAAGGCGCTCGAGAAGCGGCCGGTCAGCATCGAGGACATCGACGGGGCCGTCGCACGGGTCAAGCACCGCTGCCTGGTGGCCGGCGAGCGCGAGATCGACGCGCGCCGCATCGGCGGCTGGGTCATGGAGGAGCTGAAGGGTCTCGACGAGGTGGCCTACATCCGCTTCGCCTCCGTCTATCGTCGCTTCGCGGACGTGGCGGCCTTCCGGGAGGCCATCGAGACCCTCGAGCGCGATCCGCTCGACGGCACGCCCGACAACCAGCTGCCACTGCTGCCGGACGCCGACTGATCACGGCGCATCCCCGAGCGCTTCCGAGCAACCTCGAGCGCCATCGAGCGCCATCGCACGCCGTCAAGCCATCGAATGCCGTCGCGCGCCGTCGAGTGCCGTCGAGTGCCATCGAGTGCCATCGAGTGCCATCGAGCGCCCTCGAACGCCCTCGAACGCCCTCGAACGCCGTCGGCCACCGGCGCGCCCCCTCGATCCTGTCCCGGCAGCCCGTGACACACTGGCGCCCCGCCCCCCGGAGTGCCTCGCCTTGTCGACCATCGTCGTCGCCCGCAAGGGCAACACCGCCTGCATCGCCGCCGATACCCTGACCACCTTCGGGGACATCCGCCTCGACAGCTCGCTCGATCCCAACCATTCCAAGATCCAGCAGTTCGGGCGGACCTCGATCGGCATCGTCGGCGCGGCCGCGCACACGCTGGTGGCCGAGCGGGCGTTCCGCGACGAGGACGTCGCCGCCGATCTGTCCACCCGCGACACCACCTTCGACACCCTGCTGCGCTTGCACCCGATCCTGAAGGAGCGTTACTTCCTGAACTCCAAGGACGGAGAGGAGGACCCGTACGAGACCAGTCAGATCGACGCGGTCTTCGTGAACCCCAACGGCATATTCGGGCTCTATTCCCTGCGCGAGGTCTACGAGTACAGCCGATACTGGGCCGTCGGGTCGGGCGCCTGCTACGCGCTCGGGGCCATGCACGCTGTCTGGGGCAAGGCCCGGAGCGCGAAGGAGATCGCCCGGGCCGGCGCGGCCGCGGGGGCGGCGTTCGACACCGCCAGCGCCATGCCGTTGACGTTCCGCACGGTGACGCTGAAGAAGCCCGCCTGACGCGGTACCATGGCCGGCTGACGAATCACCGTTCTCTTCCCCGTCTTCCACCCCTCCGGAGCCCGCCTTTCATGGCCGTCGAACAGACCCTTTCCATCATCAAGCCCGATGCCGTCTCCAAGAACGTCATCGGCGAGATCTACTCCATGTTCGAGCAGTCCGGCCTGTCGGTGGTCGCCGCTCGCATGATGCACCTCACCGAGGCACAGGCCGGCGAGTTCTACGCCGTTCACGAGGAGCGCCCCTTCTACAAGGACCTCGTCGCCTTCATGACGTCCGGTCCGGTCATGGTGCAGGTGCTGTCGGGCGAGGACGCGATCGCCAAGCACCGCGACGTGATGGGCGCGACGAACCCCGCCGATGCGGCCGAGGGCACGATCCGCCAGCGCTTCGCGAGCTCGATCGACGAGAACGCGGTACACGGCTCGGACGCGGCAGAGACGGCGAAGGACGAGATCGCCTTCTTCTTCCCCGACGGCACCGTCTCGCGCACGCGCTGAGGCCACGCGGCCGCACGGCGCGGGTCGGGGAGCGTCGAACCCCCGTCCCGCCGCCGGTGTCCGCCCGGTGCCCCGCCCCGCGCCCGCCAGCCGCGACCCGAGCATGAATCTTCCCGCCGAAACGTCGCCGTCCGACGCCCATCTCGCGAGCCTGCGCTCTGCCGAGCGTGCAGCAGGTGCGACGGCGGGCACGACGAAGACCAACCTGCTCGATCTGGATCGCGACGCGCTGGTCGCCTTCATGGGCTCGCTTGGCGAGAAGCCGTTCCGCGCCCGCCAGATCCTGAAGTGGCTGCACCAGCGGCGCGTGCTCGACGTCGACGCGATGACCGATGTCTCCGCGAAGACACGGGCCCGCCTCGCAGAGATCACCACGACCGACCTGCCGACGGTGCGACTCGATCAGCGCAGCCGGGACGGCACGGCGAAGTGGCTGTTCGAGCTGCACGACGGCAACCGCATCGAGACCGTCTACATCCCCGAGCCGGCGGGCGCGAGCAGCGGTCGCGGTACGCTCTGTATCTCCTCGCAGGTGGGCTGCGCGCTCGACTGCTCCTTCTGCGCGACCGGACGGCAGGGCTTCAACCGCAATCTCAGCGTGTCCGAGATCGTCGGTCAGCTATGGCTCGCGAAGGCGTTCCTCGCCGAGAACCCGGGCGCCTCGTCCGGCCGCATCACCAACGTCGTGATGATGGGCATGGGCGAGCCGCTGCTGAACTACGCGGCGCTGGTGCCCTCGCTCAAACTCATGCTGGACGACCTGGCCTACGGGCTCAGCAAGCGACGCGTCACCGTGAGCACGTCCGGCGTCATCCCGTGGATGGATCGGCTGACGCGCGACGTCGATGTCTCGCTCGCGGTGTCGTTGCACGCGCCCAACGATGCGCTGCGCGATGCACTCGTCCCGGTCAATCGCAAGTACCCGATCGCCGAGCTGATGGCCGCCTGTCGGCGCTATGTCGCGAGCGACGTCGGTGGGACGGCCGCCGCCAGGGCCGTCGCGACGGCCGACACGGACGACGAGGAGACGGACGACGATCCCGACGAGCGGCTGCCGGGACGGAAGAAGCACGTGCTCTTCGAGTACGTGATGCTCGACGGCGTCAACGATTCGGCGAAGGAGGCACGGGAATTGGCCGAGCTGTTGCACGACTTTCCGTGCAAGGTGAACCTCATCCCGTTCAACCCGTTCCCGACGTCCGGTTACCGGCGCTCGAGCAACAATGCCGTGATGCGCTTCTCGCGCATCCTGAGCGAGGCCGGTATCGTGACGCTGCGTCGCACCACGCGTGGCGACGATATCGACGCCGCCTGCGGGCAGCTCGCCGGGGACATCGACGACAAGAGCCGGCGCGAGCTGAAGTTCGTCGAACCGCGTTTCGGAGAGCAGTTCCGATGAAGACCGAGATCACCGAGTCCGTCCGCCCCGTGGCCCGTCGCGCTGGGCGGCTCGCCCGCGTGACGCGGCTCGCCGCCATCTCCCTGTGCGCGCTGAGCCTCTGCGCCTGCGTCACGGTGGGGGGCGGGCCGAAGGAGCGCCCGCGGGACGCGGCGCAGTACAACGCGGAGCTCGGCGCGAAGTACCTGCAGCGCGACGCGCTGGAGGAGGCGCGAGCCAAGCTCGAGAAGGCCCTCGACCAGGACGACGAGAACGCGCTGGCGCATCGCGTCTACGCGCAGCTGCAGCAGCGGGTCGGCGACATGAAGAGCGCGCGCGGCCACTTCCGCACCGCCATCCGCCTCGACCCCGACGACGCCGAACACCGCAACAGCTACGGCATCTTCCTGTGTCAGGCGAACGACTACGCCGAGGCGGAGAGCCAGTTCATCAAGGCCGCGGACAACCCCTATTACCGCACGCCGGAGTTCGCGCTCGACAACGCCGGTCTCTGCATGCTCGACGCGGGTCGCGACGCGGACGCCGAGGGCTATCTCCGGCGCGCGCTTCGCACCAATCCGCGCTTCGCCAACGCTTACCTGCACATGGCCAGACTGATGCAGCGGCGCGAGCGGCTCACGGTCGCCGACGCCTACTACCAGCGCTACCTCGCCTACGCGCCGCAGACCTCCGAGAGCCTCTACCTCGGTCTCGGTATCAAGCGGGACATGGGCGATATGCGGACCGCGCAAAGCTATGCCAACCAGTTGCTCAACGACTTTCCCGCCTCGAGCGAGGCCGGCGAGTACCTGTCGCGACCGGCGCGCTGACGAGCGCCGCGTCGAACCGCCCGGTCGCCTCCCTGTCAGTCTCCACGTTGTCGCGATGAACCCGAACCCCCGAACGTGAAGCGATGAAGACGATGTACTCGCGACTGCGCGGCATGGCGGATCTCGTGCCGGCCGAGATCGCACCGTGGCAGGCGCTCGAGCGACGCGTGCGCGAGGCCGCACACGCCTACGGCTACGGTGAACTGCGCACGCCGCTCATCGAGAGCACCGCGCTCTTCGCCCGGGCGATCGGCGAGTCCACGGACGTCGTCGAGAAGGAGATGTATTCGTTTCCGGACCGGAAGGGCGAGAGCCTGTCGTTGCGGCCCGAGAACACCGCCGGCTGCGTGCGCGCCGCGATCGAGAACGGCCTTCTGCAGCCGGGCAGCGTCAACCGGATCTTCTACATCGGGCCGATGTTTCGTTACGAGCGCCCGCAGCTCGGGCGGCAGCGGCAGTTTCACCAGGCAGGCGCGGAGGCCTACGGACTGTCCGGTCCGGCGATCGAGGCCGAGTTGATCCTGATGAGCGCGCGGCTCTGGGAGGCGCTCGGCATTCGTGAGGCCGTGCAACTCGAACTCAACACGCTCGGCACGCCGGAGGACCGGGCGCGCTACCGCGAGAAGCTGGTTGCCCACCTCGAGTCCTGTCGCGACGCACTCGACGAGGACAGTCTGCGACGCCTCGACCGGAATCCGCTGCGCGTGCTCGACAGCAAGAACCCCGACATGGCCGACGTCATCGCCGCGGCGCCGGCCCTGCGCGACAGCCTGTCGGACGAGGCGCTGCGCCACTTCGACACGTTGCGAGAGCAGCTCGCGGCCAACGGTGTCGAGTCGATCGAGAATCCACGCCTGGTGCGCGGTCTGGACTACTACAGTCACACGGTGTTCGAGTGGACGACCGATCGGCTCGGTTCGCAATCGGCGGTCTGCGCCGGCGGGCGTTACGATGGCCTGATCGAGCAGATGGGCAAGGCGGACATGCCGGGCGTCGGCTGGGCCATGGGCCTCGAGCGCGTCGTCGCCCTCATGGACGCGCTGGATGCCGCCCCGTCGCCGGCCGTGCCGGACGTGTTCGTGATCGGTGCCGACGAGGTCCCGGCCAGCGACATGCTGGCGCTTGCCGAGTCCTTGCGCACGGCGCTGCCGGGTCGGGCGGTGGTGCACAACACGGCCGGTGGCAGCTGGAAGAGCCAGTTCAGGAAGGCGGACAAGAGCGGCGCGCGTTACGCGGTCGTCGTCGGCGCGGACGAGCACGCGGCCGGCACGGTCACGCTCAAGCCGCTCGGTGGCGGCGAGCAGGAGACGCTGACGCGCGATGCGCTGAAGGCCCGGCTCTCGGCCCGGCTCGCGGCAGCGTTCGGCGAGACGGGCGACGGATGAACGAGGGTCCGGCGGCCGCCGGACCGACGGGCGATGAACGTTGAGCTGCGCGGGTGCATCGCCCGGGCCTTGGAGACGACAGGTGGAATACGAAACAGAAGAGCAGCAGGTCGAGGCGCTGAAGGAGTGGTGGAACGAGAACGGCCGCGCGGTGATCGCCGGCGTCGTGCTCGGCGTCGTCATCATCGGTGGCTGGACGCTGTGGCAGGGCAGTCGGGAGAAGGCGGCCGTCGCCGCGAGCGATGCCTACAGCGAGGCGATGGCGGCCGTCGCGAGCGGCGACGGCGCCCGCGTGAACGAACTCGCCGACCGGCTCGCGGAGGACCACGACGGCACGCTCTACGCCTCGCTCGCCAGCCTCGCCGCCGCGCGGGTCGCGGTCGAGGCGAACGATCTCGATGCGGCCGCCTCGCGACTGGCCTGGGCCGAGGAGCACGCGCCGCAGGATGACGTGAAGCTGATCGCGCGGGTACGGCTCGCGCGCGTCGAAGGGTCGACCGGCGAGGCCGCGAGCGGTCTGGAACGGTTGCCGACGAGCTACCCCGCCGAGTTCACCGGCCTCGTCGAGGAGGCGCGAGGTGATCTGCTCGCCGCGAGCGGCGATGCCGACGGCGCCAGAGCGGCCTACGAGAAGGCGCGCGACAGCGGTAACGTCGCCGACCCGAATGCGCTCGGTATGAAGCTCGACGACCTGGCGGTCGCCGCGAGCGCGAGCTGACGATGCGCCGCTTCGCGACCGGTCCGGCCCTCGCCGCCGCCTTGCTGGCGGGCCTCGGCTGCGTGAGCGATCCGCCCACGGTCCCGCCGACCGAACTGACGGCGATGGATGCGGAGGTGACACTCGCGAAGCGCTGGACGGCCAGTGTCGGGAAGGCGGGGCGGGGTCGGTTCGAACCGTTCCTGGACGAGGAGCGCCTGATCGTCGCGAGCGGCGACGGCGAGGTGACCGCCTTCGATCGACGCACGGGCATGGAGCGCTGGCGCACCGATCTCGACACGCGGCTCACGAGCGGTGTCGGCGGCGGCGAGGACGCGCTCTACGTCGGCTCGGTCGACGGCAACGTGCACGCCCTGGACGCCGCCGACGGAACCGTCCGCTGGCGCGTGCCGATGTCCTCCGAGGTGCTGGTCGCGCCGACCGCCGGGTTCGGCGCGGTCGTGGTGCGCAGTGTCGACGGCCGCGTAGTCGCGCTCGAGCCTGCCGACGGTCGCGAGCGCTGGTCGGCCTCCAACGTACCGCCTGCCCTCACCGTCACGGGCTATGGCCGCCCCTTGCTGGTGGACGGCGGCGTGTTGATCGGGCTCGACGATGGACGGCTGCTCGCACTGGACCTCGGCACGGGTCGCGTCATCTGGGAAGCGGTGCTGAGCGTGCCGTCGGGCCGCAGCGAGGTGGAGCGCCTGGTCGATCTGGATGCCGACCCGCAGGTCGACGATGCCGGCATCTACGCCGTCAACTACCAGGGCCGCGCGACCCGCCTCGAGCCCGCGCGCGGGCAGGCGGTCTGGTCCGTACCACTGTCCTCGACCGCGGGCCTCGCCCTCGGTGCCACGCGTGTGCTGGTGGTGGACGAGGAGGATGGCCTGCACGCGCTGGAGCGGGAGACCGGGCGCGAGGTCTGGAGCAGCGAGGCGCTGCGTGGACGGCGGCTGAGTCCACCCGCGGTCATCGACGATGGCCGCGCCGTGGTGGTGGGTGATTTCGAGGGTTTCGTCCACGTCGTCTCGATGGACGACGGCCGGCTGCTGGGACGGGTTCGCGCGTCGAGGCAGGCGATCACGTCGCGCCCGGTCGTCGACGGCGACACGTTCCACGTGCAGGGCGAGGACGGCAGGATCGGGGTGTACGCGATCGCACGCTGACGGGGGCGGGCGGGCGCGACTTCCCGCGTACACTCCCGCCCATGAAACCCGTCATCGCCCTTGTCGGCCGTCCCAACGTCGGCAAGTCCACGCTGTTCAACAAGCTCACTCGCAGCCAGGATGCACTGGTCGCGGACTTTCCCGGACTCACGCGCGATCGCCAGTATGGCGACGGTCGCGTGGGTGGCTGGCCCTACCTGCTGGTCGACACCGGCGGCCTGAGCGGGGAACCCGAGACCCTGGACGCGGCCATGGCCGACCAGACGCTGCTCGCGGTCAAGGAGGCGGACGTCGTCGTGTTCCTGGTCGATGGCCGTGACGGTCTCGTCGCGACCGACCGGGACATCGCCGATCTGCTTCGCCGGGAGGCCGGGCGGGTGGTGCTCTGCGTCAACAAGATCGACGGCATCGGCGAGGATCGCGCCCAGCTCGAGTTCCACGAGCTCGGCTTCGAGGCCATCGCCCCGACCGCGGCCTCGCACAACCGCGGCGTGCAGAACCTCGTCGAAGTCATCGCCGACCTGCTCGAGATTCCCGCGGAGGCCCGCATCGACGAGGGGCCGCGTCGCCGCAGGAAGCGCGCGCGGGCGAGCAAGCCCGACTTCTCCCGCGAGCGCGGCGAGACCGGCGACGGCGCGGCGATCGATGACGTCGGCGGCGGCGATGCCGCTGGCGACGGCGGGGCGCGCAGCGAGGGTGTCGAGCGCGGGGCGCTCGGCGAGGGCGTCGAAGGCGGGGCGTCGGGCGACGGCGCCGTGGACGGGTCGGAGGCCGGCGTTCCCGAGCCGCCGCACGAGGTGCGCATCGCCTTCGTCGGGCGGCCCAACGTCGGCAAGTCGACACTGATCAATCGCCTGCTGGGCGAGGAGCGTCTGGTCGCCTACGACAAGCCCGGCACCACGCGCGATGCCGTGTCCGTGCCCTTCGAGCGCGCCGGGCGCGACTACACCCTGATCGATACCGCAGGCGTGCGCCGCCGCGGCAAGGTCAGCGAGAAGGTCGAGATCTTCAGCATCATCAAGACGCTGCAGGCGGTCGATCGCAGCCAGGTGTGCGTGATGCTGGTCGATGCCAACGACGGCGTGACCGATCAGGATCTTTCCCTGCTCGGCTACATCATCGACAAGGGGCGAGCGCTGGTCGTCGCGATCAACAAGTGGGACAGCATCGGTCCGGAGGACCGCGAGGCGCTGCGCGAGCGGCTCGAGGAACGCGTCGAGTTCCTGCGCTTCACGCGCATCCACTTCATCAGCGCCTTGCACGGGTCGGGCGTCGGGGACGTGTTCAAGTCGATCAACCGGGCGCACGCCTCGGCCTTCGTGGACCTGTCGACACCGCGTCTGACCCGCCTGCTCGAGGTCGCCGTCACGTCCAATCCGCCGCCGATGGCCGGCGGACGCCGCATCAAGCTGCGCTACGCGCACCAGGGTGGGCAGAACCCGCCCATCGTCGTCATCCACGGCAACCAGGCGGACAAGGTGCCGCAGAACTACCAGCGCTACCTGATGAACTACTTCATGAAGGCGCTGAGGCTCTTCGGGACGCCGCTGCGCATCGAGCTCCGACAGGGCAGCAATCCCTTCGCGGGGCGCCGCGTGAAGAAGGTCTTCGGCAAGGAAGCCGCGGCAGCTGCGCGCAAGAAGGGGCGCGAGCAGGGTAGAGACAAGGGCCGGGACAAGGGGCGGGAGACGGGCCGGGACAAGGGCCGTGACGGGGGCCGTGACGGGGGCCGTGACACGGGCCGGGACAAGGATCGATCGCCGGCGGGCGGGGCCGTGCGGGCCAAGCGGTCAGGGAGCGTCACGCGAGGGCGCGCTCGACCGGGCGGGCGAGGTGGGCGCGGTTAGTGGATCGAGCCGGGCCGCCAGGTGAGTCGGCCAGCCGCGCCGTTCACTCGAGAAAACCCTGCTCCCGGGCGCTCGTGCGATAGGACATGGCCGCGTCGCGCAGCACCTGCTCCGCACTCTCGAGCCCCTGCAGGCACTCCGCGAGATTGCCTGCAGCATGATTCGGAAGGATGCCTCCGCATCCTCGTCCGAGATGTTCTTCGCGACCGTGAAACCGTTCCACCACAGTGACACGGCCGGCGTCTTGCCGCCGCCGATGGTCGGCGCGGCCGCCAGCGCGGTTGCCGCGGCGATCGCCGGGTGATCCCCTTCGGTGTCGGTCAGGGCCTCGGCCCGCGAGTTCCAGCCGACGGCCATCGCCACCTCGCCGGACTCCCACCGCGACTGCAGCTCGTTCGAATCGACGCTCAGGAAGTCGGGGTGCATGTAGCCACTGAGGTCGCGCAGCGTCTGGAGCGCCCGGACGCCGGCCGGGCCTTCGATCGCCGGTTCCGCCGAGCCGGCCGCGAACGGCTCGCCCCCGAGCCCGAGGTAGAGGTTGAAGAACTCGTTGGCGAGATCCCAGCCGGCGGCGAACGTGCCACCCAGCGGATGCTCGAAGCGACCTTCCCGGCGCAGCGTCTCCGCGCCCTCGAGCAAGGCCTCGTAGCTCGAGGGCGGCTCGAGGCCCGAGCGCTCGAGCACGTCCTCGCGGTAGTAGAGATGCTGCACGTTCGCGTTGAACGCGATCGCCAGAGTCCGGCCGTCGATCCGGATCCGCTGCCGGTCGGGCAACGTCGGTGCGTGGCGCGCGATGAGCGCGTCCAGCGGTCGGATCAGGTCCGCGTTCGACAGCGGCACGATCGTGTTGTTCGAGACCACGGCACTCGTGTACCGGGCCGGCGTGACGCTCAGGGCCGGCACCTGGAGTACCTTGTGCTCGCGGGTGCGCTCGGTCGTGACCGTCACGCCGTCGCCCGCGCACGCCTCGGCCCGTTCGGCCACGACGTGCAGCGCTTCCCAGTCGTCGGAAAGCAGGCTGAGCGCACCGCTTTCAACGCCGCAGCCAGCCGATGCGCGGCCCGTGCCGAACGCGAAGGTCAAGGCAAGCGCGGGGACAAGGGCGAGCATCCGCCGGGCGAGCGACGTCGCGCCCACCTTCGGTGAAGAAGCGGTCATGCAATCCGGATCCGCTGATCGGCGAAGGGCATGAGCTTACGGGACTCGACCGCTTCCCCGCAGCGTGGCGTGCGGGTCCAGGCGATGTCCGTGCCTCGATATCGCGATGGCCCCCCGACGATTCGTCCGTGCGCCAGGCTCTCGATCTTCGTGCCGGCGCGCATCTGCTAGGGTCGGGGCTCTCCGTCGAGGAGGGTGCTCATGTCCTGTCTCACCGTGCGACACCTCGCGCAGGCCCGAAGCGTCGCGACAACGCCGACGTTGACGGTGGCCTTGCTCGCCGCGCTGACGGGTTCCGCCGCGGTGGCCGGCCCCGACCCCGATTGCCAGTGTCGCGACCCGACGGGCACGCTTCGCGATCTCGGCACGCTCGCCTGCGTGCCGATCGGCACGTCGCGCTACCTGGTGCGCTGCGAGATGTCGACGAACACGCCCTACTGGCGACGCGTGGGTGACGACCCGGGCTGTCCGCCCGTCACCTGAGCGAGCAGGACGGCCGCGACCACGACGCCGATGCCGAGCATCTGGCCCGGGCTCGATCGATCGCCCAGGAGCAGCATGGCGAACAAGGCCGTTGCCGGCGGTTCGAGGTTCATCAGCGTCGAGGTCGACGTGGCGCCGATGCGCGAGATCGCGGTGAACATCGCCGCACAGGCGGCGCCGAACGTCGCGGTGGCGACGACCAGCGTGATCCACGCCTCGGCCGACGGAAGCGGCCAGATCACCCCGCCACCGATCAGGGACAGACCCACGGCGAACCCCAGCCCGACACCCGCCAGCCCGAGCACGCGGGCGCTGTCGCCGAGCGCCGCCAGGCGGTGCTCCATCCAGACGAAGGAGGCCGCGATGCCGACGGCCGCGCCCAGTGCGAAGGCCAGACCGACGGGATCGGGCGGCGCGCGACCCGCGCCGGCATCGCCGCCGACGACGCCGAGGGCGAGCAGCAAGCCGGCGAAGGCGAGGGCCAGCGCAGCGACGGCCCACGGGGCGGGCGCCCGTCGCCGCAGCGCGCTGTCCATCAGCAGCGTGAAGATCGGGAACAGATACAGCACGGCGATCGCCAGACTGACCTGCAGGCGCTCGATCGCGAAGGCGAGGGACGCGGCACCGCTCACGTTCAGCAGTCCGGCGATGGCGAGATCCGGCCAGTAACGGCGTTCAATGCGCGGCAGGCGCCCGGCGATGGCCAGACCGGCGGCCACGATGGCGACGAAGAGGATGTAGCGCCCGAGCAGGAAGGTCACCGGATTGGAGCCCGCCTCGAAGTGCAGCCGGGAGAAGACGTTGGTCAGGCTGATCGACAGCGCCGCCGTCACGCCCAGCAGCAGACCGACGAGTTGCCCTCGGGTGCGGGTCGAGATCGGGCCGGTGCGGGAAGCGTCCATCGCGGTGGAGCCTACACGGATGGGTAGACTGGAGTGCCCTGTCATGCCGGTGAGTGCCGTGACCTCCTCCCTGTCTCCGCTGGTCTCCGTCGATGCGCTTCGCGCACGACTCGGGTCCGCCGATCTCCGCCTCGTCGATGCCTCCTGGCACCTGCCCGCCGCCGGACGCGACGCGGCGCGAGAGTTCGCGGAGACCCGTCTGCCCGGTGCCGTGTTCTTCGACATCGACGCCCATGCGGCGCCCGGACCGCTCCCGCACATGCTGCCGACGGCGGCCGCGTTCACGTCGGTCGCAGCGTCGCTCGGGATCGGTCCGGACGACGACATCGTGATCTACGACGCCGTCGGTCTGTTCTCCGCGCCCCGCGTACGCTGGATGTTTCGCCACTTCGGCGCCTCGCGCGTCACCGTTCTCGACGGCGGCCTGCCGGCCTGGATCGAGGCGGATGCGCCGGTCGAGTCGGGCGCACCGGCCTCGATCGAGGCTGGCAGGTCGGATGGGTCGGACGGGTCGGACGGCCCCTGCGCGCCGGCCGCCCCGGGGCAGTCCGAAGTCGCTCGGTGCGGCGAGGACTGGCGGGCGCGCCTGGCAACGCGAGCCGGACGATCCTCCGGCGCCGGCGGGGACGCCTTGGCCGGCGCGGACACCACGGTCGGCACGGCCGGCGCGGTGGCTGACGCCGTCGACGTCCTCCGTGCGGCGAAGGATGGGTCGGCCACGATTCTCGACGCGCGTTCCGTCGCACGCTTCTCGGGCCACGAGCCGGAGGCGAGGCCGGGGCTTCGTTCGGGTCACGTGCCGGGCAGCGTCTCCTTGCCGTTCACGGAACTGCTCGACCGGGGGCGGCTGAAGCCCGACTCCGAATTGCGCGAGATTTTCGTGGGCCGTGGCGTCGCGCTCGATGCACCGATCGTGACGACCTGCGGGTCGGGCGTCACGGCGGCGGTCATCTCGCTGGCGCTGGAGCGGCTCGGCGCGACGGACGTGTCGCTTTACGACGGCTCCTGGGCGGAGTGGGGCGGGCGCGAGGACCTGCCGGTCGAACGCGGCTGAGCGACGTTCGCGCCCGTCTCAGTCGAGCGGCGGCGCCTCCGTCGTCGTCAGGAGCAGCGGATCGACCCAGGTGCCGTTGAGTCCGACCGACCAATGCAGGTGCGGCCCCGTCACGCGGCCGGTGGCTCCGACCGCGCCGAGCACGTCGCCGGCCTTCACCCGGTCGCCGGCCGCGACGTCGATGCGGCTCATGTGCGCGTAGAAGGTCTGCAGGCCGAGCCCGTGTTCGATGAACACGCTGTTGCCGTTGAAGAAGTAGTCGCCGGTCTCGAGCACGAGACCGTCGGCCGGCGCGCGGATCGTCGCGCCTTCCGGGGCCGCGATATCGATGCCACCGTGGGGTCGCCGCGGCTGGTCGTTGTAGAAGCGCCGAAGCCCGAACGGACTGCTGACCGGGCCCGGGACAGGCCAGTCGAAGCCGTCGGCGAGCAGGCGCTCGAGGCGCGTCGCCTTGACGATCTTGAGGCGCGTGTTCTCGCGATTGATCCGTTCCATGTCGACCGGGGCCGGGTTGACCTTGCGCGTGTTCTCGATGACCAGTCGCTGCTCCTCGTAGCGACGGTCCTCGACGGCGAAGGTCACGGCGGTCGTCTCGCCGTCCGGCGGACCGTGACGCACGCGCTGCTCGCCGGGCTTGATCGACAGGGGCAGGCCGACGATGGCCCGCCAGCGACCGTCCGATGCGAGGACGGCGAGCGGACGATCGCTCCATGTCGCCGCGGGGCGCGTGCCCTCTGCCGGCCCCAGATCGACGATGGCGATGCCGCCCGGTACCGGGCGGTGCTTGAACGGTCCGGCGGCCGCGACCTCGTCGGCCGAGGCGGGGGAGAAGAGCAAGGACGCGATGCAGACGCACACGAAGCAAAGACCCGACGCCACGGCGCGACTCGCGGAACCGGCCTGAAGGCGAGATGCTGCACCAGGCCGCGCACACGCCCGGGCCTCATGCAGGCGACGATCCCGGCCACAAGACATCGCGCCGGAATGGTTCTCTCTCGTGCAACTGGTCGGTGAGGCGTCGGTCGTCGGCATGGGCCGGTTCCTTTCGTCGGGAAGGCAGCGATGGGTGCGCCCGCGCTCAGGCACCGGATCGGGCGCGAGCGAGCCTTCGGGGGTCGTCGGCGCGGAAGCGGTCGACGTACAGGGCCGTGGCGCCGGCCACGGCGACGGGCATGAGCAGGAGATTGACGAAGGGCACGACCGCGAAGGCCGCAACCGCGAGGCCGAAGCCGAGGGCCGCGGTGCGACGCTGCCGCGCGGACCCGCGCACGTCCCGAAAGAGCGCCCCGTGATTGCCCATCGGGTAGTCGAGGTACTCCAGCGAGAACATCCACGCGCCGAAGAGGAACAGCAGGAAGGGCGCGACGACGTTCAGCACCGGCACGAACTGCAGGAGCAGCAGCGGCACGAGCCACAGGCCCAGGTAGAGGAGCTTGGCGATCTCCGAGCCGAGCAGGCGCGGCGTGGCCCGAACCATCGACAGCCAGCCCGGGTCCTCGCTCGGGCGCTCGCCGGTCAGATGCGCCTCGACCCGTTCGGCGAGCAGCCCGTTGAAGGGCGCGCCGACGAGGTTCGCGACCAGCGTGAAGACCCAGGCGAGCGCGAAGATCATCGCGGCCGTGAACAGGAACTGGAGGGCGCCGAGGATGAAGCCGAGCCCCCACACGTCGCCGAAGCGTTCGAGCACGCTCCACTCGCCGATCCAGTCGCCGAAGGTCGCGACCGCCCACCAGCCGAGCAGTCCGAAGATCGCCATGTTGACGAGCAGTGGTGCGACCACGAAGCGCCGGAGCCCGGGCGTACGGACGAGTCGCCAGCCAGTGCCGAGGTACCGTGCGGAGTCGATCAGGCCACCGTCTGTCATGGGGTCGGAGCATAGCGCGGTGGCTTGCGGCGTGGTGTCCGGCAGCAGGTCTGCCCGGGCGAGTGTCCCGTGGCGCGGTCGGGCAAGATGACGGCTCCGCGCCCGCCTGTCGCGAGTGCCCTCGATCGGATCGACCGCATGCCGTCCACGCCGTCCTCGCCGTTCGCGCCGTCCTCGCCGTTCGCGGCGTCCTCGCCGTTTGCGCTGTCCACGCCGTGCGCGCCTCGCGAGGCTTCGCACCGCTCACCATCGGCGGCGACGACGGCGTCCCGGAAGACCGCCTGCCGGCCCGTTCGACAGTCGTTTCAAGGGCGATCCTGCGGAGCCGGGGTCGCGCGACGTCTCGCGGCTGCGCGGCATCTCGCGCTGGCGCTCGGCGCGTTCGTCGGGTTCGCAGCTTTCGCGCCGTGGGCGACGGTCGGCGCGGCCGATGACCCGGCCGCCTTCGACCCGTTCGGCTTCGACGCGACGTTGCTCGTGGCCTGCGCGGAGGACGGCGTGACCGTGCGGTACGCCCGTGTCTGCAACGTTGACGGGGCGGGCGACTCGCCGAGCGAGCCATCGAGCGAGCCATCGGGCGACCCGTCGAACGAGCCATCGAACGAGCCATCGAACGAGCCACCGAACGACCCATCGGGCGATCCGCCGAGCGGCCCATCGGGCGTCCCGTCGATCGACGCCGACCGCGTGGACAGCGCCGACTGGACCTTCGAGCCCGACCGGGCGCTGCGGCGCGCCATCGTCGAGGCGTACGCCTCGCGCATGGACACCGTCGGCAACCCCGATGCCGCGCGCAACGCGGCGGTGCTGCGCCGGGTCGATCTGATCGCGGTGGCCGGGGAGGCGCTCGCGCGCTTCGGGCTGAGCGGCTCGAACCTCGCCGACGTGATGGGCGTGCACGCGAGCAACCTGCACGATGCCGCGACGGAGCGCGTGGTCGAATCCTCCCCCGTGACCGCGGCGGCCTTGAGCCGCCAGATGGCGGCGGTGCTGAGCGCGGCCGAAGTCGTCCGGCTCGACGAGCCCGGCGAACGCCAGCGGGTGGCGGATACGCTGATCATCGACGCGGTCCTGCTCGGGGCGCGCACCGAGGCCTGTGCGTCCGGGCAGGCCGAGGGCTTCGACTGCGCGACCTTCCGGGCGCGGGCCGCCGAGATCGGTCAGGCACTCTACGGGGTCGATCTGACCGCCTTCGCCCTCGACACGCTCGGCCTCCGGCCCGACTAGCTCACGGGCCGGACACGCCAGCCCGGCTCGCTCCGCGGCCCGATCGCGCCTGCAGCCGTGTGTCAGGGCGTGTCCGGGGTCCCGCGCCGGTGGCCTGTCCCCGTGTGCTGCCGGTACAATCGCGGCGCCGCTCCGAGACCGCCCCGCACTGAATGCGCCTGACCCGAATCAAGCTCGCCGGTTTCAAGTCCTTCGTCGACCCGACCGACCTGAAGCTGCCGAGCCGACTCGTCGGGGTGGTCGGTCCCAACGGCTGCGGCAAGTCGAACACCATCGACGCGGTCCGCTGGGTGATGGGCGAGTCCTCCGCCAAGCACCTTCGCGGCGAGTCGATGGACGACGTCATCTTCACGGGTTCCTCGACTCGCAAGCCGGTCGGCATGGCCTCGGTGGAGCTGGTGTTCGACAACGCCGACGGCACGCTCGGTGGCGAGTACGCGCAGTACGCCGAGATCTCCATCCGGCGCGAGGTCACGCGCGACGGGCAGTCGAAATACCTGCTGAACAACGTGCGCTGCCGCCGCCGCGACATCCGCGACATCTTCCTCGGCACCGGGCTCGGACCGCGCAGCTACGCGATCATCGAGCAGGGCATGATCTCGCGCCTCATCGAGGCCAAGCCCGAGGAGCTTCGGGTCTACCTCGAGGAAGCCGCCGGCATCTCGAAATACAAGGAGCGGCGCCGCGAGACCGAGAACCGCATCGGTCACACCCGTGACAATCTCGCGCGGCTCGACGATCTGCGCGAGGAACTCGACAAGCAGCTCGAGCGCCTCAAGCGACAGGCGAGCGCGGCGGAGCGCTATCAGGTATTGCGCGCGGACGAGCACCGGGTGCGCGGCGAACTGCTGGTGATGCGCCGGCGCGACTTCGAGGGACAGCGGGACGCCCAGGCGCGCGGCATCTCCGAGCGCGAGACCGCACTGGAAGCCATCATCGCCGAACTCCGCGCGAGCGAGACGGCGCTTGAACGGGCGCGGCTGCAGCAGAGCGAGGCGACGGACACCCTCTCGCTGGTGCAGGCCGAGTTCTACCGCGTGGGTGCCGAGGTGACGCGCATCGAGCAGTCGATCGAACACACCCGCGACACCCGCCGTCAGCGCAGCCGCGAGCTCGACGAGGTCGAGCGCACGCTCGGCGAGGCGCGCGCGCACCTGGCCGACGACACGCGCCGCATCGCCGAGATCGACGAGGCGATGGCGAGCGACGAGCCGGAGTTCGAGATGCTCGCCGAGACCCAGCGGCTTTCGGCCGAGACCCTGGCGCGCTCCGAGACCGAGCTCGGCGAGTGGCAGGCCCGCCAGGACGCGTTCAGCAGCCGAAACGCAGAGGCGATGCAGACCGCACAGGTCGAGCGCTCCCGCATCGAGCAGCTCGAGCGGTCGATCAGCGCCGCGGCCACCCGCCTCGAGCGGTTGGAGGCGGAACGATCGACGCTCGACGACACCCCGCAGGGCCCGACCATCGAGGGATTGACGGAGGATGAGACGGCCGCCACGACAGAGGAGACGCGGCTCGCCGCAGCGCTCGTCGATGCCGGCGAGGCGCGCGAGCGCCTGCGGGCCGAGCGCCGCGAGTGCGAGGAAAGCCTGAACGGGCGCCGCGCCCGATCGCAGTCCCTGCTCGGGCGCCTCGCGTCGCTGGAGGCGCTGCAGCAAGCCGCGCTGGCCGCTGATCGGGGTGACGAGGCCGGCTGGGCGACGCGCCACGGCCTCGACGAGCGCCCGCGGCTCGCGCAGACGATCCGCACCGACGCCGGCTGGGAGCTGGCGGTGGAGCTCGTACTCGGCCCGCGGCTCGAGGCGATCTGCGTCGACGACGAGGCGCTGTTCGAGCGCTGCCTCGAGGAGCTGCCCGAGGCGCGCTTCACGCTGGTGCGCGACGGCGCAGGTGACGGCGCAGGTGACGGGGCCGGCGACGGGGCCGGCGACGGGGCACGCGACGGGGAAGGCGACGGGGCGGCTGGTGGAGCGTCTGGCGGGGCGGCGCCGCTCGCCGGCACGCTCGCCGCCAAGGTGCGCGGGGCGGAGGCCCTCGCCGGTTGGCTGCACGGCGTGCACGCTGCGGACACCCTGACCGAGGCGCTCGCTCGTCGCGCCTCGCTCGGTCCCGGCGAGTCAGTGGTCACGCCCGACGGGCTCTGGCTCGGGGCGGGATGGCTGCGCGTCGCGCGCGCGGCGGCCGAAGACGGCGTGCTGGCCCGCGAGGCGGAACTGGTCGAGGTGCGCGCGGAACTCGCGTCGCTCGACGCCGAGCTCGCCGAACTGCTCGAGCGCCGCGAGGATGCGGTGCGACGCGAGAGCGAGCACGAGACGCGTCGCGAGACCTTGCAGCACGCCGCGAACGATGCCGTCCGCGAACTCGCCCGCGTGCGTTCGGCGCTGGCGGGCGAGCGTCAGAAGCTCGAACAGAACGAGCAGCGCGCGCGACGGCTGGACGAGGAACTCGGCGAGTTGCGCGGCGTGCTCGAGGGTGATCGCGGCGCGCTCGAGGAGGCGGGCGAGCGCCGGGCGGAAGCGCTCGCCGGGCTCGAGGATCTCGAGCAGGAGCGGGAGACGCTGCGCGCGGAGCACGAGATCCTCCGCGCCAACGTGGTCGAGGCGCGGGCGCGCAGCGAGGGCGACCGCTCGGCCGGCCAGGCGCTGGCCATCCGGGTGGAGTCGATGCGCGGCGTTCGCGCCACGACCGAGCAGAACCTGTCGCGACTGCACGGCAGCATCGGCCAGCTGGAGATCCGCGAGCAGTCGCTGAACGCGATGCTCGCGAGCGGCGAGGACGAGGATCCGCTCGTCGCGCTCGAGGCCGGGCTCCAGCAGTCGCTGGCGGCCAGGCTCGGCGCGGAGACCGCCTTCGGCAACGCCCGTGCGGCGCTCGGCGAGGTCGACGCCCGTCTGGGTGAGCACGAGCGCGCACGTCAGCTGCACGAGAAGCGCGCCGCGGAGGTCCGCGAGGCCTTGCAGGAAGCGCGGATGGGCAATCAGGAAGTGCTGGTGCGACTGAAGACACTGGACGAGCAGCTCGTCGAGCACGAGCACGATGCCGAGGCGCTGCTCGCCGGGCTCGATCCCGAGGCGGGGATCACCGGTCATGCGGCCGAGCTCGAGTCCATCGAGCGACGCATCTCGCGGCTCGGCCCGATCAACCTCGCGGCCATCGACGAGCACGCCGAGCAGCTGCAGCGAAAGACTCACCTGGACGCGCAGCACGCGGACGTCATCGAGGCGCTCGAGACCCTCGAGCGGGCGATCGCCAAGATCGACCGGGAGACGCGGGCGCGCTTCAAGGACACCTACGACAAGGTGGACGCGAAATTCCGGGAATTCTTCCCGCGCCTGTTCGGGGGCGGCACGGGTGCCCTCGAGATGACCGGCGACGATCTCCTCACCACCGGCATCGGCGTGGTCGCGCAGCCGCCCGGCAAGCGGGTGAACAACATTCAGCTGCTCTCGGGCGGCGAAAAGGCACTGACCGCGGTCGCGCTGGTGTTCGCCTTCTTCGAGCTCAACCCGTCGCCGTTCTGCATGCTCGACGAGGTCGACGCACCGCTCGACGACGCCAATGTCGGGCGCTTCTGCGCGCTGGTGAGGGAGATGTCCGAGCGTGTACAATTCATCTTCATCACGCACAACAAGGTCACGATGGAGCTGGCCGATCAGCTGATGGGCGTGACGATGAACGAGCCGGGCGTGTCGCGTCTCGTCGCCGTCGACGTGCAGGAAGCGGTACAGCTGGCCGGCGCCTGACGCGCGGCCGTCGCTCCGCGCGTTGCCATCGCCGCGCAGCGTTCCCCGACGGCCACCCGCTAGCCGCTGTCCGCCAATCGCGCAAGTCTGTCCCCGGACACGGTGTCCGGCTTTCGACCCGAACGCGATGTCGCGATCGGGGTTCGACTCCCGGGCCGACACTCGGGCCATTCGTCACCCGAGGCGTCTCATGGACAATCTCCGCTGGATTCTGATCTTCGCAGGCGTCGCCATTCTCGTGCTGCTCTGGGTGTCGGGCCGCTCCGGCCGGCGCGAGGCGGCCCGGGGCAACGCACCTGATCCGCTGCTTGGCGACGGCACGCTGGGCGAGGGCTTCGGCGACGGCTTCGAGGACGGGTTCGACGATCGATTCGGTGACGGATTCGGGGATGGCCTCGGGTATCAGGACCCGGGCGATGCGGACGACTTCGCGCGGCCGGGTGCGCCTGCCGCCGCCGGCGCGCCGGGGTCGGACGCGCGGAACCCGGCCGGTTCCGGTCTCGACGCCGGCGCGAGCGGGCGAGGTCACGATCGGGGTCACGAACGCCGCCCCGAGCGTGGACAGGGGGCGCTGTCCCGCACCTTCGATTCCCTGTCCGAGCGGTTCGGCGGTCAACGCGTGCGAGCGGCGATGCCGACCCACGGCGAGGTGGGCGAGTCGCCGACCGCGCCGGCCGCCGAGACCAAGATCGTGGCCTTGCACGTGGTGGCGCCGGCGGGCGAGATACTGCCGCCCGAGGCGCTACGCGACCTGCTGGAACGACGCGGCTACCACCACGGCGCGATGAGCATCTACCACTCGCTGTTCGAAGGCACGACCGTGTACTCCGTCGCGCGCATGGTCAAGCCCGGCACCTTCGATCTCGACGACCTGTCGACCTTCGAGACGCCGGGGCTCGCGATGATCCTGCAGCTGCCCGGCCCGGTCGAGCCGGACTTCGCCTTCGAGGTCATGCTCAGGGAGGCGTTCGAGATCGCCGACGAACTCGGTGGTGCCGTGCTGGATGGCAACCGGAGCACGCTCGGGGGGCAGACGCAGCAGCACCTGCGCGAGGAGATTCATCAGTACATGCACCGGCAGAAGTACGACGAGAACGTTGCCTGAGACGTCTACCCCGGGTTCGCCGGCAGACATGCCCGAGGACGACGCCGCGCCGGCGGTCGTCGCCGCCCCCGCGTCAAAGGAGGCGATAGCGCGAGCCGCCGTCCTGCGCGAGGAGCTGCACGAGCATCTGCACCGCTATCACGTGCTCGATGCGCCGCTGATCGACGACGCGACCTACGACGCCCTGTTTCGCGAACTCGAGACCCTCGAGCAGGCTCACCCCGAGCTCGTCGTACCCGATTCGCCCACACGGCGGGTGGGCGCGCCACCGCTCGACGGCTTCGAGACGGTTCGCCATGCGCAACCGATGCTCTCGCTCGGCAATGCCTTCTCGGCCGAGGAGATGGCCGAGTTCGATCGACGCACGCGCGATTGGCTGGAGCGAGAGGAGGGCGAGGGCGTCGTCTACGTCGCCGAGCCCAAGCTCGACGGGCTCGCCGTCAGTCTCCGCTACGAAGATGGCAGGCTCGTTAAGGGCGCGACCCGCGGCGACGGCAGCACGGGCGAGAACATCACGCAGAACCTGCTGACGATCAACATGATCCCGCAGCGGCTGCGCGTCGCGAGCGGCAAGCCACCCGCCGTGCTCGAGGCCCGTGGCGAGGTGTTCATGACGCACGCCGCGTTCGCCGCGTTGAACGAGCGCATGACCGAGTCCGGGCTGCCGACCTTCGTCAACCCGCGCAATGCCGCGGCCGGTAGCCTCCGCCAGCTCGACTCGACCAGGACCGCCGAGCGAAAGCTGTCGATCCATTGCTACGGACTCGGCGAGCTCGTCGGCGAGGCCCCACCCGCGACCCAGTTCGAGACGCTCGCCTACCTCGCCGAACTCGGGCTCCCGACCAACGCCGAGACGTGCCGCTGCGACGGTATCGAGGCCACCGACGCCTTCTACCGGACGCTCGGCGACCGTCGCGCCGCGTTGGGCTACGACATCGACGGCGTGGTCGTGAAGGTCGACTCGCTCGCCGAGCAGCGCGAGCTCGGCACCCGCGCGCGCGCGCCCCGCTGGGCCATCGCCCGCAAGTTCCCCGCCGAAGAGGTCGAGACGGTGCTCGAGGACGTCGAGTTCCAGGTCGGTCGCACCGGTGCGCTGACGCCGGTCGCCTGGCTTGCCCCCGTGTTCGTCGGCGGCGTCACGGTGAGTCGGGCCACCCTGCACAACATGGACGAGATCGCCCGCAAGGACATCCTGATCGGCGACACCGTGATCGTCCGCCGCGCGGGCGACGTGATCCCCGAGGTCGCGCGGCCCGTCCTCGAGAAGCGCCCGGCTGCGGCACGCGCGGTCGTCCTGCCCGAGCACTGCCCGGTCTGCGGCGCGCACGTGGACCGGATCGGCGACGAGGTCAAGGCGCGCTGCACCGCCGGCCTCGCCTGCGCCGCCCAGCGCAAGGAGGCACTACGGCACTTCGCGATGCGCCGTGCGATGGACATCGACGGGCTCGGCGACAAGCTCGTCGAGCAGCTGGCCGACGCCGACATGGTCACGACCCCCGCCGACCTCTACACCCTGACCGCCGAGCAGATCGTCGCGCTGCCCCGCATGGGCGAGAAGTCGGCGGCGAACCTCGTCGCCGCGATCGCGACCTCCCGCGAGACGACGCTCGGGCGCTTCCTCTTCGCCCTCGGCATCCGCGATATCGGCGAGAGCGGCGCGGCGCTTCTCGCCACCCGCCTCGGTTCCCTCGACGCCGTCATGGCGGCCGACGCCGCCGCCCTCGAGGCGATCGACGACATCGGCCCGATCGCCGCTCGCCGCGTCGTCGAGTTCTTCGCCGATGCAGGCAACCGCGCCGTCGTCGAGGCGCTGCTTGCCGCGGGCGTGACCTTCCCCGAGGAGCAGATCGACGCGGTCGAGCCCTTGCTCGCCAGGCGTACCTACGTGCTCACGGGTTCGCTCGAGAGCCTGACGCGGGACCAGGCGAAGGATCGCCTGCACCGGCTCGGTGCGAAGGTGACCGGTAGCGTCTCGAAGAAGACGACGGCGGTGTTCGCGGGCGAGGCGCCCGGGTCGAAGGTGACGAAGGCGGAGGCGCTGGGGGTGCCGGTGCTGGACGAGGCGGCGCTGGTGCGGTTGATCGAGATGCCGGCCGCGGTGCTGGCAGAGGAAGCGTCGGCGAAGGATGCCGCCGCACCGCTCGCGATGGCGGACGCCGAACCGGAGTAGGGGGACGAGTGCGGCGTGCCGTCCATGCCGGGCCTGCTTGCAGCTCGTCCACGTCCACCATTCCCCTGTTCGCACGGTCGTTCGCCGATGCGGACGGCTGGCTTCGTTCGGCTCCTTCGCGATGGAAGACCTGATCGAGGCGCGAGAGGGGGTCGACGAGGTCGTCGCATCCCTCCTGCGTCCGCTGATCGATACCGAACTCTCGGTGGTGTTCCACGACCTGACGACAATTCGCGCCGAGGGACTATCCGCGCAGGACGGCGACGTACGGCGCCACGGAGTATCCCCCTCGGTCAGGATAGATGCAGCCTCTCGGTAGAGAGTTCTTATAATGAGAGAGGGCGAGTCAGAGATCAACCATGAGCTACTCCGTAGAGCGCAGAGAGTCTGTGCTGAAGAAGATGTTGCCAC